>ERZ507072.3-NODE-3-length-194220-cov-25.256261_pt1 | contig 194220 bp, 160 predicted proteins | sample MGYA00512864_ERZ507072 | MGnify/ENA metagenome assembly ERZ507072 | reverse complement strand
GCGAATCGTTGACGGATTTTTTCATTTTGGGGCTTGACTTTTAATAGTTAGTCTCTGGTATGGTGCAGCAGATCCATAAGCGCAGCAAGACGATCTCCGCATGGACCGTCAACCGCGAAGAGGATGCCAGCGAACTGCTGAGCATCGGCGTGGACGACCTGATCACCGATAAGCCGGATATGATCCAGCAGCTGCTGAGCGAGGATGCCGACCTTGACAACAGCCTCGTCCTCCTGCGCGACTTCATTCGTGACCTGTTCGCTCCGTCCGATGTCGATGAACCCACTCCTGAGGAAGAGACCATCGAAGAAGCCATCGAGGACCCGGACGAATTGCTGGATGCGTCGTAATCGCAGCAAACATCAAGTATTCTGTTAAACTACCCGTACACACATAAAAAGCCCCCTGCCAGTTCATCACCGGCAGGGGGCTTACAAGTTTACCTGATCCAATTTTATCAAGTAAGATCATTCCAATTCGGTAAGCTTGGATCTTTACGAAGCAAGTTATTTCATAAATCGGTACTGTGAACAAATCACTTACATTCCTTCTTCATAGCAGAATAACCGATGAGAACGGTCCACACATAGGCACAGGTCTTGGGGATCATCAGCATCCCGATCATAGGGACGGTATTGGCCCAAAGAACAACGGGAATGTAGAACCCGAAGCTCAGCACGATGGTCATCCACATCCAGCGAAAAGCCGAGTCGTCATGCTCCTTGGCACTGCGGTAGAACAACACGATGATCAGCAGGCCCATCAGTGCAAAAGGAATGTTACGGTAAATGCCCCAGGACAGCGGGGATTCGGCGCTCAGCCACTGGTTCTGCGGCATCATGCACAGGATAACACGCACAGCAGCCAGACCGTAGACGGCGGCAGTCAGGCCATTGTTGCCCTTGACCCGGTAGCGCTCACGCCAGACATAGTACAGCAGCACATAAAAGACAGTCATTGTCACAGAGGTGATCCACTTACCCAGACCCAGAGGAACGGTAAAGTTTTCCAGACCCGTGGTGCATAGAGCCAGAGCACGGGGAATCAGATGGAACGAGTCGCCGGCACCCAGAACGACAGCCATCAGACCGAACAGCTTGAACTGGTGGTTGCCCTTGCAGCCACAAATCATCAGGATACCGATGGTGATGACGGATACCAGATACACAGCATCAAAAACAGTTTCTACGATTGCTTGCATAGTTGATTGCTCCTTGTTGATAGATCAAATTTATTGTAACACTGCATTTTTTGCAGGGCCGACTTCGTTTTTACGGTCATCAAGGGCTTGCTCGGCAAAGTTGCATCCAAAGCGCAGGATGTTGAAGCTTGCATTTCTCCACACAAGACAGGCGAGCAGCAACAGGATATTGCGATGAACTTTCCTATGAGTGTCTCCCTTGAGTGAACAGCGTTCATTTTGGACATTATATAATTCCCACAGCAGTGTGGGAAGAAAATGCAGTCAATATAAGGTTCTGCGCACGATTTCCAGCACAGCGGCGGGGTCGTAGTCCTGCCGCAGCAAGGCAGACAGCATCAGCGAAAATAGAACATCGGCAAATTTTTCAACGGTGAATTGCGCGTTAAAAGCGTCCGGGCGGATTTTGGTATCCTGTTGCAGCACCGTACACAGACCATTTAAGATATGGTGCCAGATTTGCTGCATGTGCCGTTTGCCATCGGCCTTGTCCTCCTGCATAAAGCCGAGAGAGTGCAGTGTGAAGAATCCAGGATACTGCTCACAGCCGTAGGCCATGCGCTCGTACATCCATTTGACACAGGTCTGCACATCCTGAAATACGGCCTCGTCCTGCGGGCGGTGGAAAATTTCGCACCAGACGCTCTCGACCGTGGCGCTGATAAGCTCAGCCTTGGAGTCATAATAGTTGTAGATCGAGCCGACCGAGACCCCGCATGCCGAGGCGACAGAACGGATACTGACCGCCGCCCAGCCCTTTTCCCGGATAAGCTCACGGCTGTTTTTTAAGATATCTTCCTTGGAGGTTACGATTGTATTCATGTGGTCACCCTCAATATGAACAATGTTCATTTTTATTATACTGCCCGTTCCCACTTTGTCAAGAGGATTTCATAAAAGGTTTATATTTTGCGGATTAAGACATTGAATGCAAACTTACAAAAATCATAAAAGGAGTATATGTATGATGCCACCTTACTGTCGATTCAGTATCATCTATTTTCGATAATGTCAGGGCATTTTCTTAATGTCAATAATGTCAAAAAGCCCCGGAAAGAAACGTAAACTCGTAACTTTCCGGGGCTTTCAAATTATTCTCAAATGTTAAACCGAACCAGTGATCCGGGTGGCTCCACAATGAAGTTTTCCGCGGCTTAGTGTCAAACCAATGTCACAGAGCAAATTTTTAGCAAATTTTATTTGATGCTACGTTAAAATTTCGCTTCATTCCATTATTCGAGCTCAATGGTTGCCGGCGGCTTACCGGTGCAATCATAGAACACGCGGTTCACATGCTTGACCTCATTGACGATGCGGCTGGTGACAGTGCCCAGAACATCCCAAGGCATATTATAGCTCTCCGCGGTCATAAAGTCGGTGGTGGTCACAGCACGCAGGGCCACAGCGTAATCATAGGTGCGCTCGTCGCCCATGACGCCCACACTGTGCATGTTGGTCAAGGCAGCATAGTACTGGCTGATCTCCTTATCCAGACCCGCCTTTGCGATCTCCTCACGCCAGATCGCGTCGGCATCCTGCACGATTGCCACCTTCTCAGGGGTCACTTCGCCGATGATGCGGATGCCAAGGCCCGGGCCGGGGAACGGCTGACGGCTGACCAGGTATTCGGGCAGGCCCAGCTCACGGCCGGCCTGACGCACCTCGTCTTTGAACAGGTTGCGCAGCGGCTCCACCAACTCCTTGAAGTCCACGGTGTCGGGCAGACCGCCAACGTTGTGGTGGCTCTTGATAACAGTGGACTCACCGCCCAGACCGCTCTCAACGACATCCGGGTAAATGGTACCCTGTGCCAGGAAATCCACCTTGCCGATCTTCTTGGCCTGCTCTTCAAACACACGGATGAACTCTTCGCCGATGATCTTGCGCTTGCGCTCCGGCTCGGTGACACCAGCCAGCTTTGCAAAGTAGCGTTCGCGGGCATCCACACAGATAAAGTTGATATCAAAGCCGTTGGCATTGCCCGGGCCGAATACAGAGCAGACCTCTTCCTTCTCGTTCTTACGCAGCAGACCGTGATCCACGAACACGCAGGTCAGCTGCTTGCCGATGGCCTTAGCCAGCATAGCTGCCAGAACGGAGGAATCCACGCCGCCGGACAAGGCGCACAACACCTTGCCATCGCCGATGCGCTCACGCAGGGCCTTGACGTTGTTCTCCACAAAGGAGTCCATCTTCCAGTCGCCGGTGCAGCCGCAGACGTTGTACACGAAGTTGCGCAGCATCTTCTTGCCTTCCGCAGTGTGCAGCACTTCCGGATGGAACTGGACCGCGTACAGGCCCTTCTCAGCGTTCTCTGCCGCAGCTACCGGACAGTTGACCGTGTGAGCAGTGATCTTAAAGCCGGGCGCTGCCTGCTCAATATAGTCGTTGTGGCTCATCCAGCAAATGGTGGAGGGCTGCACATCGGTGAACATCTTGCTGTTCGTGTCCACGAACACCTCAGTCTTGCCGTACTCGCGCTCCGGTGCGCGGCAGACATGGCCGCCCAGCAGATGCATCATCAGCTGGCTGCCGTAGCAGATGCCCAGCACAGGCACACCCCAGTTGAAGATCTCAGGGTCGATCGTAGGGGAATCCTCCAGATAAACGCTGTTGGGGCCACCGGTAAAGATGATACCCTTGGGGTTCTTTGCCTTGATAACCGACAGATCGGTTTTATAGGAATAGATTTCACAGTAGACATTGTTCTCGCGGACGCGGCGCGCGATCAGCTGATTGTACTGGCCGCCAAAGTCCAGCACGATGACAGTTTCATGCTGCATGAAGTTCTCTCCTCCCTTATCCATTCAATGTGTTTCTACAGATAAAATCAGTATAGCACATCTGCCAAATAAAAGCGACATCATTTGTGAATTTTCCTGTTTTTATTTTTCACGTATGGGATGCCGCAGAACTGTTTTCAGTGTCCCCGGTGCAGCACGGCGAGGATCACTCAGATAAATTTCGTGGTGGAAGCGTGTCTCTGAAAAATCAAGCCTATACCCCTGCTCTACGGCAAAGGCATCCATCTGCGCCAGCGTTTTCGGTTCTTCATCATAAGGGCCGATATGCAGGCACTGAACGCAAAGTCCCTCATCATAGGTCAGGAATTCCGCCTTGGAAAAATCCTTTTTCTTTTTTGCCGTTGCTTCCTGTACGGCCCAATCAAACGCTTCCGGCGTCACGAATTCTGGCAGTCGGATCATGGATGTCCACTCAAATGTTTCTTTATGTGCATAGTCAACGCCATCCACGCCCTTCTGATGCCACAAGCCCTCCAACGGTGGAACCACATATTCAAAATAGCCGTCCATCTTGTGGCTGCCCTTATAGCTCATTTTGATGGTGAAAGCAATGCCGTACAGCACTCCCATAGCCTCCTGATAGGCTCCACCCGGAGCATTCGGGTCACCCTTGCCGTGCACTGCCACAAAATTCATACGCGGTATCGTAATCAGATGCGGTTTTTTCGGCGGGAGATAAAATTCCCTGTACTCTTTCTTATAATCAAACGGCATTACTCTTCACCCCATCCAGAAGTTCATGCTGCTTCTTTTTTGCTGAATCCCCTCAGCACCAGCCGATAGGACTTTTCCAGCATTTCCTTTTTCAGTATACCAGAACAACCTTGTTTTGTAAACAAAAAGTTGTGACATGCCGCAAAAAAATCCCCTGCCCTTACAGACAGAGGATCTAAAACAAAAAGAGACCTTCCCACTCTCCGGAATGGGAAGGTCTCTCGTAAGTTTAACCTTTAGCCTTAGGAAAGGCGCGAAGGGTCAAAATCACTCAATGATCTTGCCAACAACGCCAGAACCAACGGTACGGCCACCCTCACGGATAGCGAAACGCAGGCCCTCTTCCATAGCAACAGGAGTCAGCAGCTCAACGTGCATCATGACGTTATCGCCGGGCATGCACATCTCAGTGCCTTCGGGCAGAGTGATGATACCGGTCACGTCGGTGGTGCGGAAGTAGAACTGAGGACGATAGTTGGAGAAGAACGGGGTGTGACGGCCGCCTTCGTCCTTGGTCAGAACGTACACCTGAGACTCGAAGGTCTTGTGGGGGTGCACGGAACCGGGCTTAGCCAGAACCTGACCACGCTCGATCTGGGTACGATCAACACCACGCAGCAGAGCGCCGATGTTATCGCCAGCCTCAGCGAAGTCCAGAGACTTACGGAACATCTCCAGACCGGTGATGGTGGTGCTCAGACGATCGGGCTTGATGCCGACGATCTCCATAGCATCGCCAACCTTAGCAATACCACGCTCAACACGACCGGTTGCAACAGTACCACGGCCAGAAATGGTCATGACATCCTCGATGGGCATCAGGAAGGGCTTGTCTTCCTCACGATCGGGGTTGGGGATATAGGTGTCAACAGCGTCCATCAGCTCCTTGATGCAAGCATACTCGGGAGCATTGGGATCAGTGGAGGTAGACTCCAGAGCCTTCAGAGCGGAACCACGAATGATCGGGGTGTCGTCGCCGGGGAAGTCGTACTCGGTCAGCAGCTCACGGATCTCCATCTCAACCAGATCCAGCAGCTCTTCGTCGTCGACCATATCGCACTTGTTCATGAACACGACGATATAGGGCACGCCGACCTGACGAGCCAGCAGGATGTGCTCACGGGTCTGGGGCATGGGACCATCGGTAGCAGCAACGACCAGGATAGCGCCGTCCATCTGAGCAGCACCAGTGATCATGTTCTTGACGTAGTCAGCATGGCCCGGGCAGTCAACGTGAGCATAGTGACGAGCGTCGGTCTGATACTCAACGTGAGCGGAGTTGATCGTGATACCACGAGCACGCTCCTCAGGAGCCTTATCGATGTTGGCATAATCCATGAAGTCTGCGTCGCCCTTCAGAGCCAGGTACTTGGTGATAGCGGCGGTCAGAGTGGTCTTGCCGTGGTCAACGTGACCGATGGTGCCGATGTTCACATGCGGCTTAGAACGGTCGAACTTTGCCTTTTCAGCCATTGGAATATCCTCCCTTAATTTAGGTTTTGATATTTGGTTACAACAACCCTGCAAGATGCAGACATTGCATTGCAAGGCTATTCTACTAAATTTGCCCTGTAAAATCAAGTGCTTTTACAGGAAATTTTGCCGAGGTTACACTACCCCGGCAAAATTCACTTTAAATTTAAGGCGATCAGCCCTTGGTGCGGCCAGCAATGATCTGGTCAGCAATGTTCTTGGGCACCGGCTCGTAGTGAGACGGCTCCATGACATACTGGCCACGGCCCTGAGTCTTGGAACGCAGGTCGGTAGCGTAGCCGAACATCTGAGCCAGAGGCACAAATGCATTGACGCGCTGAGTACCAGCCATAGCTTCCATGCCCTGGATCTGACCACGGCGTGCATTCAGGTCGCCGATAACATCGCCCAGATACTCATCGGGAACGATAACTGCAACCTTCATGATAGGCTCAGTGATGATAGGATCAGCCTTGCGCATAGCATCCTTGAACGCCATAGAACCAGCAATGGAGAAGGCCATTTCAGAGGAGTCGACCTCATGATAAGAACCATCCCACAGGGTAACCTTGACATCAACGACAGGATAGCCAGCCAGAACACCGGACTTCATAGCACCCTGGATACCGTTGTCGATAGCCGGGATGTATTCCTTCGGGATAGCACCGCCAACGATGGCGTTGACGAACTCGTAACCCTTGCCGGGCTCGTTGGGCTCGATCTTGATCTTAACATGACCATACTGGCCCTTACCACCGGACTGACGTGCGTACTTGGTCTCCTGGTTGGCCTCTTTGCGGATGGTCTCACGGTAAGCAACCTGAGGTGCACCCACGTTTGCTTCAACCTTGAACTCACGCAGCAGACGGTCAACGATGATCTCCAGGTGCAGCTCGCCCATACCGGCAATGATGGTCTGACCGGTCTCTTCGTCAGTGTAGGTCTTGAAGGTCGGATCCTCTTCGGCCAGCTTTGCCAGCGCGATGCCCATCTTCTCGTTGCCGGCCTTGGTCTTAGGCTCGATGGCAACGCGGATAACAGGCTCGGGGAACTTCATGGACTCCAGAATGATGGGATGATTCTCATCACACAGAGTGTCACCGGTAGTGGTGTTCTTCAGACCGACAACAGCAGCGATATCACCTGCGTAGCAGCAGTCGATATCCTTGCGGTGGTTAGAATGCATCTGCAGGATGCGGCCCATACGCTCCTTGCTGTCCTTCACGGAGTTGTAGACAGTGGTACCTGCCTCAACCTTACCGGAGTAAACACGGAAGTATGCCAGCTTACCAACGAACGGGTCGGTAGCGATCTTGAAGGCCAGAGCTGCGAAGGGAGCGTCGTCAGAAGACGGACGGGTCTCCTCTTCCTCAGTCTCGGGATTCACGCCCTTGATGTCAGGGACATCGGTAGGAGCGGGCATATAGTCAACGATAGCGTCCAGCAGCTTCTGGACACCACGGTTCTTGTAGGAAGAACCGCAGACAACGGGAACCAGCGTGTTAGCGATGGTCTCCTTGCGGATCGCAGCCTTCAGCTCGGCACGGGTGATCTCCTCGCCCTCGAGGTACTTCTCCATCAACTCTTCGTCGTTCTCAGCAACAGCCTCGATCAGAATGTTGTGGTACTCCTCGGCCTGCTCACGCATATCCTCGGGGATGGGCTCAGTGCGCATGTCGTTGCCCATATCGTCGTAGTAGACCTCAGCGTTCATATCGACCAGGTCAACGATACCGCGGAAGGTATCCTCCTGACCGATGGGCAGCTGGATTGCCACGCCGTTTGCGTGCAGACGATCGTGCAGCATCTTGATGCAGCGGAAGAAGTCGGCACCCATGGTGTCCATCTTGTTAACGTACACCATACGGGGAACCTTGTACTCGTCAGCCTGACGCCAAACGGTCTCAGACTGCGGCTCAACACCGCCCTTTGCAGCCAGAACGGTCACAGAACCGTCCAGCACGCGCAGGGAACGCTGGACCTCAACAGTGAAGTCCACGTGGCCCGGGGTGTCGATGATGTTGATGCGGTGACGGTTCTTCTTGAATGCAACCGGATCCTTCTGGGTTTCAGAGTGGCTCCAGTAGCAGGTGGTAGCAGCGGAAGTGATGGTGATACCACGCTCCTGCTCCTGAACCATCCAGTCCATGGTAGCGCCGCCATCATGAACTTCGCCGATCTTGTGGTTGATACCGGTGTAGTACAGAATACGCTCGGTAGTAGTAGTTTTACCAGCATCAATGTGGGCCATAATGCCGATATTTCTCGTCATCTGAAGAGAAACTTCTCTGGGTGTAGCCATGAAATTAACCTCCTACAGAACAGATCAATAACGGAAATGAGCGAAAGCCTTGTTAGCCTCTGCCATCTTGTGAGTATCCTCACGCTTCTTCACGGCGTTACCAGTGTTGTTGGCAGCATCCATGATTTCAGCAGCCAGACGCTGAGCCATGGTCTTCTCACCACGGCTGCGGCTGTAGGCAGTCAGCCAGCGCAGACCCAGGGTCTCGCGGCGAGCCGGGCTGACTTCCAGAGGAACCTGGTAGTTAGCACCGCCAACGCGGCGGGTCTTGCACTCGAGGCTGGGCATGATGTTCTCCATCGCCTTCTCGAAAGTCTCCAGAGGATCGTTGCCGGTCTTCTCCTGAATCATGGAGAAAGCTTCGTAAACGATCTTCTGAGCGACGCCCTTCTTGCCATCCAGCATAACGCTGTTGACCAGACGAGTGACCATCTTGGAATTGTAAATAGGATCAGCTAAGACATCGCGCTTAGCAATGTTACCTCTTCTAGGCATCTTTCTTCCCTCCTTCACAGAATGATATCATCGGTACTCGAAAGTAATAAAACTCCCGTTGTGTCACAAAGAGCTGACCTTTACATAAACTGTTGCCCTCCGCTTTGCAAGCGGACTTGTTATTTATATAATGGAAAGCCGTTTATGGCGGTTGTCCTCAATTACTTCTTTGCAGCACCGGCCTTAGGACGCTTTGCGCCGTACTTGGAGCGGGCCTGATTACGGCCTGCCACACCCTGAGTATCCAGGGTACCACGGATGATGTGGTAACGCACACCGGGCAGGTCCTTAACACGACCGCCACGGATCAGCACGACGGAGTGCTCCTGCAGGTTATGGCCGATACCGGGAATGTAAGAGGTGACCTCGATACCATTCGTGAGGCGGACACGAGCAACCTTACGCAGAGCAGAGTTGGGCTTCTTGGGGGTCATGGTACGAACAGCAGTGCAGACACCACGCTTCTGGGGGCTGTTCAGATCAGAATACTGTTTCTTCTGAGAATTGTAGCTCTTCAGCAGTGCGGGAGCGGTGCTCTTGGTAGCCAGAACCTGACGGCCCTTGCGTACAAGCTGGTTAAAAGTAGGCATTTTGTTTCTCCTTTCTTAATAATGCACATCGGACTTTTTCCGACTTTTTTGCCGCACTATCCCCATGAGGGATGCGCAACAGTTATATAATACTCGCTTTACAGGCGGATGTCAACAGTTTTTGCAAAGTTTTTTGCATTTATTCCAGATTTTTTCTTTCAGCATTTTTTCGACGCAAAACGCACGGTTTTCTCCCCTGTTTCCGCTTTTCCGGGCATATAAAAACCGCCCTGCAGGCGGATGCCCACAGAGCGGTCCATTGTTTTATTTCAGAAGAAGGAGCTTTGCTTACTGTACAGCAGCTGCCAGTTCAGCAGCGACCTCAGCATCGCGCTCAGCCTCACGGTTCTTCAGATCCTCACGGACTTCCGGCAAACCGGTACCTGCGGGGATCAGCTTACCAATGATGACGTTCTCCTTCAGGCCGGCCAGCGGGTCGACCTTGCCCTTGATGGCAGCTTCGGTCAGCACGCGGGTGGTCTCCTGGAAGGATGCAGCGGACAGGAAGGAGTCGTTTGCCAGAGCAGCCTTGGTGATGCCCAGCAGCACCTGCTGGTACTCGACCAGCTTCAGGCCCTCTTCACCAGCGTCGATGCGCTGCTGCAGATCGGCGTTGATGCTCTCCACTTCCAGACGGCTTGCCAGTGCACCGCCGATCAGGTTGGAAGAACCGGAATCCGTCACGCGCACCTTGCGGCACATCTGACGGACGATGACTTCGATATGCTTATCGTTGATCTCAACGCCCTGCAGACGGTAGACCTTCTGAACTTCGTTGATCAGGTAGTTCTGGACATCCTCCAGACCCTTGATTGCCAGAATATCCTGCGGATACAGAACACCTTCACGGGTGATGATGTCGCCCTTCTCCACACGGTCACCCGGCATCACGCGGGAATGCTGGGTGAACGGAATGGAGTAGCTCTTTACGACCTCGGCACCGTTCTCGTCCTTGCCGGTCACCTTGATAACGACATTCTTCTTGGTATCGTCCTGAGAAACGACACCAGAGATCTCGCTCATGATGGCCATGCTCTTGGGACGGCGGCTCTCGAACAGCTCTTCAACACGGGGAAGACCCTGCGTGATATCTTCAGCAGATGCGATACCGCCGGTATGGAAGGTACGCATGGTCAGCTGAGTACCAGGCTCGCCGATGGACTCTGCGGCGATAACGCCGACAGACTCGCCCAGACGGACCGGCTCGCCGTTTGCCATATCGGAACCGTAGCAGCGTGCGCAGACACCGGTCTTTGCACGGCAGGTCAGCAGGCTGCGGATCTTCAGCTTGGTAATGCCAGCAGCCTCGATCTCGTTTGCATCGTACAGGTCGATCATCTTGCCTTCCGGCACGATCACCTCGCCGGTGACGGGGTTGACCACATCGCCCACAGCAAAGCGGCCGATCAAACGCTCACGGAAGCTCTCGATCTTCTCCTTGCCCTCGTGGATCTCAGACACCCACAGGCCGTCGGTGGTGCCGCAGTCGATCTCGCGCACGATGACATCCTGAGAGACATCGACCATGCGGCGGGTCAGGTAACCGGAGTCAGCGGTACGCAGAGCGGTATCGGCCAGACCCTTACGGGCACCACGGGCAGAAACGAAATATTCCAGAATATTCAGACCTTCACGGTAGTTGGCACGAATGGGCATCTCGATGGTGTGGCCGGCGGTGTTTGCCAGCAGGCCGCGCATGCCGGCCAGCTGCTTGATCTGGTTCATAGAACCACGAGCACCGGAGTCTGCCATCATATAGATCTCATTATCCTTGGGCAGGTTGTCTGCCAGAGCCTTGGAGACCTTATCGGTGGTAGCCTGCCAGATGGCGATGGTCTGGTTGTAACGCTCGTTGTCGGAGATCAGGCCGCGGTTGAACAGCCTGCCGACCTTTGCGATCTGCTGGTCAGCCTCCGCGATCAGTTCCTGCTTCTGCGGCGGGATCACAGCGTCGCACACAGCGACGGAGATCGCAGACAGAGTGGAGTACTTGTAGCCCTGCGCCTTGATGGCATCCAGCATCTTTGCACACTTGCGGGTGCCGTTGCGGGTCATGCAGCGGGAAATGATGTCGGGCAGAGTCTTCTTGGTCACGCGGAAGCTGACCTCGTACTCCAGCCAGTGCTCGGGATCAGTACGGTCGATATAACCCAGATTCTGAGGAACAGGGTTATTGAAGATGATGCGGCCGACGGTGGCTTCCACCAGACCGGTGCGCTCCACGCCGTCAATGGTCATGGTGCGGCGCACCTTGATGGGTGCGTGCAGGGTAACGATGTGCTCTGCATAAGCCATCAGGGCTTCGTTCTCATCGCGGAACACCTTGCCTGCGCCCTCGTCATTTTCACGAACGGTGGTCAGGTAGTAGCTGCCCAGGATCATATCCTGCGTAGGCACGGTAACAGGTGCGCCGTCAGAGGGCTTCAGCAGGTTGCCGGAAGCCAGCATCAGCATCTTGGCCTCACGGCAGGCATCCTCGCCCAGAGGCAGATGGACTGCCATCTGGTCACCGTCGAAGTCGGCGTTGAATGCGGTACATGCCAGCGGGTGCAGCTTGATTGCACGGCCCTCCACCAGCACCGGGTTGAAAGCCTGAATGCCCAGACGGTGCAGGGTAGGTGCACGGTTCAGCAGAACGGGGTGGCCCTTGATCACGGTCTCCAGGCTGTCCCACACTTCGGGCTTAGCGCGCTCCACCATCTTGCGGGCGGACTTGATGTTGTTGGCAATGCCCTTCTCCACCAGATCCTTCATGACAAAGGGCTTGAACAGCTCCAGAGCCATTTCCTTGGGCAGACCGCACTGATCCATCTTCAGCTCAGGGCCGACGACGATAACAGAACGACCGGAGTAGTCAACACGCTTGCCCAGCAGGTTCTGACGGAAGCGGCCCTGCTTGCCCTTCAGCATATCGGAAAGGCTCTTCAGTGCGCGGTTGTTGGGGCCGGTGACCGGACGGCCGCGGCGGCCGTTGTCGATCAGGCTGTCCACTGCTTCCTGCAGCATACGCTTCTCGTTGCGCACGATGATGTCGGGAGCGCCCAGCTCCAGCAGACGGCGCAGACGGTTGTTGCGGTTGATCACGCGGCGGTACAGGTCGTTCAGGTCGGAGGTGGCAAAACGGCCGCCGTCCAGCTGGACCATGGGGCGCAGGTCAGGCGGCAGAACAGGCAGCACATCCATGACCATCCATTCAGGACGGTTGCCGGAAATGCGGAATGCCTCAACTACTTCCAGACGCTTGAGGATGCGCACGCGCTTCTGGCCGGAGGACTTTTCCACCTCGGCAGTCAGCTCTTCACTCAGCTGATCCAGATCGATCTCCTTCAGCAGATCCTGAATGGCCTCAGCGCCCATAGCAGCCTCGAACTCATCACCGTAGTGGTCGCGCATCTCACGATACTCGCTCTCGGTGAGCAGCTGCTTCTTTTCCAGACGGGTAGCGCCCGGATCAGTGACGATATAGCTTGCAAAGTACAGCACCTTCTCCAGCAGGCGGGGGCTGATGTCCAGCATCAGGCCGATGCGGCTGGGGATGCCCTTGAAGTACCAGATGTGGCTGACGGGAGCGGCCAGCTCAATGTGACCCATGCGCTCACGGCGGACCTTGGCCTTGGTCACTTCAACGCCGCAGCGGTCGCAGATCTTGCCCTTGTAGCGGATGCGCTTATATTTACCGCAGTGGCACTCCCAGTCCTTGGTAGGTCCAAAAATGCGCTCACAGTACAAGCCGTCGCGCTCCGGCTTCAGGGTACGGTAGTTGATAGTCTCAGGCTTTTTGACCTCGCCGTAGCTCCAGTTGCGGATCTGCTCCGGGGAGGCAAGGCCGATCTTGATGGAATCGAAAACGTTGTTTTCCATGAAACGAACCCTTTCTTAATCTCTAGTTGTCTCGATGATACAGGCGGCTTTCTTGTTCAGACCACAGGCCCCTCTCCCCTGCCGCAGCACGCGGAACAGGGGGCTTGAGGCTTGTGTTCTTTGTCTGATCAGAAATCTACTTCGTCAGAAGAAGCGGGAGCTTCGGCACCGGAGTTATTGTCCTCCAGCACAGAAGGATCATCGAAACCGGCATCGGCATCCTTAATATTATAATCGTTGAGCAGTTCGCTCTCCTGCACGACGTTCTCAGTGCCGGCAACATCGCGCATATCAAAGCCGGTCTCTTCGTCGTCGAAGTTCTGACGCATGTCGATTTCGTTGCCGTCCTTGTCCTGAACAACAACGTCCAGACCCAGAGACTGCAGTTCCTTCAGCATAACGCGGAAGGACTCGGGGATGCCGGGCTGCGGGATCGGCTCACCCTTAACGATGGCCTCGTAGGTCTTCACACGGCCCTCCACGTCGTCGGACTTGACGGTCAGGATCTCCTGCAGAGTGTAAGCAGCGCCGTAAGCTTCCAGTGCCCAGACTTCCATTTCGCCAAAGCGCTGGCCGCCGAACTGGGCCTTGCCGCCCAGAGGCTGCTGAGTGACCAGAGAGTAGGGGCCGGTAGAACGTGCATGGATCTTATCATCGACCAGGTGATGCAGCTTCAGGTAGTACATATAACCGACGGTAACGCGGTTATCGAACTTTTCGCCGGTGCGGCCATCGTAAACGGTGGTCTTGCCATCGCGGTCCAGCTCGATCTTGGAGAAGTCGATGATGTGTCCCTTCTCACCCATGATCTTGGGGAGCTTCGTGGGATATGCAGGAGCATTCTCGCCATGCCACATCTCGCGGGCGGTATCAAAGGTATCGCCGATGTCGTTCTCACGAGCGGAATCGAAGACGGGAGTCATGACCTTGATGCCGCATGCCTTGGCAGCGTAGCCCAGGTTGACTTCCAGCACCTGACCGATGTTCATACGGGAAGGCACGCCCAGAGGGTTCAGCACGATGTCCAGCGGAGTGCCGTCGGGCAGGTAGGGCATGTCCTCCTGCGGCAGAATGCGGGAAACGACACCCTTGTTGCCGTGACGGCCTGCCATCTTATCGCCAACGCTGATCTTGCGCTTCTGGGCAATATAGCAGCGGACGACCTCGCGCACGCCGGGCTGCAGTTCGTCGCTGTTTTCCGGGGTGAACACCTTGACGTCCACGATGATGCCGTATGCACCATGGGGCACGCGCAGAGAAGTATCACGCACTTCGCGTGCCTTCTCGCCGAAGATGGCGCGCAGCAGGCGCTCTTCAGCGGTCAGCTCGGTCTCGCCCTTCGGGGTGACCTTACCGACCAGAATGTCGCCGCTCTTGACCTCGGCACCGATGCGGATGATGCCGCGCTCGTCCAGATCCTTCAGTGCATCCTCAGAAACGTTGGGGATATCACGGGTGATCTCTTCGGGTCCCAGCTTGGTGTCGCGGCTCTCGGTCTCGTACTCTTCAATATGAATGGAGGTGTACACGTCCTCGCGCACGATCTTCTCGTTCAGCAGAACGGCATCCTCGTAGTTGTAGCCTTCCCAGGTCATGAAGCCGATCAGAGCGTTCTTACCCAGAGAAATTTCGCCGTTGCGCATTGCAGGGCCGTCGGCCAGCACCTGACCGGCCTTGACGCTCTCGCCGACCTCCACGATGGGACGCTGGTTGATGCAGGTGCCTGCGTTGGAGCGTGCGAACTTGACCAGAGGATAATCCTCCAGCTCGCCCTTGTTGTTGCGCACAACAACATGGTCGGCATCCATCTTCTCAACGATACCGTCATTCTTTGCCAGAACAGCGGTGCCGGAGTCGGTAGCAGCCTTGTACTCCATACCGGTAGCAACGATGGGCTGCTGGGTGACCATCAGAGGCACTGCCTGACGCTGCATGTTGGAACCCATCAGAGCACGGTTACAGTCATCGTTCTCCAGGAAGGGGATGCAGGCGGTAGCAACAGAGACCATCATTCGCGGAGAAACGTCCATGTAATCGACTTTCTCTGCATCAATTTCAAGGATCTCGTCGCGGCGGCGGGCAGACACACGGGGACGGATGAAGTGCTTGCCCTCGTCCAGCGGCTCGTTGGCCTGTGCCACAACGTACTCGTCCTCGACGTCAGCGGTCATATACTCGACCTCGTCGGTGACGACCTGTTCCTTCAGGTTGCCGTTCTCGTCATAGATCTTCTTGACCTTGCGGTACGGAGCTTCCACAAAGCCGTACTCGTTGATCTTAGCGTAGGATGCCAGATAGGAGATCAGGCCGATGTTGGGGCCTTCAGGAGTCTCGATGGGGCACATACGGCCGTAGTGGCTGTAGTGAACGTCGCGGACCTCGAAACCTGCGCGGTCACGGCTCAGACCGCCGGGGCCCAGAGCAGACAGGCGGCGCTTGTGGGTCAGCTCAGCCAGCGGGTTGTTCTGATCCATGAACTGGGACAGCGGAGAAGAACCGAAGAACTCCTTGATGGCTGCCACCACCGGACGGATGTTGATGAGGGCCTGCGGGGTGATGACGCTCTGATCCTGGCTCTGCAGGGTCATGCGCTCACGGATGACGCGCTCCATGCGGGAGAAGCCGATGCGGAACTGGTTCTGCAGCAGCTCGCCCACGCTGCGGATGCGGCGGTTGCCCAGATGGTCGATATCATCGGTGGTGCCAATATTGTGGCCCAGACCGTTCAGGTAGTTGATGGAAGCCAGAATATCGGCGACCGTAACGGTGCGGCCGATCAGCTGGTCGTGGTTGCGGCGCAGCATCTCCTTCTGCTCTTCCACATCAGAGGTGGTGTCGAGGATCTTCTTGATCTCATCGAAGGAGCAGCGCTCGTTAATGCCGCACTCCTTCACGTCGAAGGAGAAGAAGCCCTGTGCATCCACACAGCCGTTGGTGATGACCTTGATCTTCCGGCTCTCTTCCTTCATGGGATCGTCGAGCTTCAGCACGACCAGATTCACACCGGCATTGTCAGCCTTCTCAGCCAGCTCGCGGGTGATCTTGGCACCAGCCTCGATCAGGATCTCGCCGGTGAGCGGAGCGACCACATTCTCAGCAGCCACTTGGCCGGTGATGCGGCGTGCCAGAGACAGCTTCTTGTTCATCTTATAACGGCCGAAACGAGACAGGTCATAACGGCGCGGATCGAAGAACAGCATGTTGATCTGGCTGGTAGCAGACTCCACCGTGGGAGGCTCGCCGGGGCGCAGCTTGCGGTAGACTTCCAGCAGGCCCTCTTCCTGATTCTTGGTGGTATCCTTTTCCAGAGTAGCGAGGATGCGCTCATCGTCGCCAAAGAAGTTCAGGATGTCCTCGTTGGTGGACAGGCCCAGTGCACGGCACAGCACGGTGACAGGCAGCTTGCGGTTCTTATCGATACGGACATAGAACACATCGGAAGCATCGGTCTCGTACTCCAGCCATGCACCGCGGTTGGGGTTCATGGTGGCGCTGTACAGGTCGTTGCCCACCTTATCCTTGGCATCGCCGTAGAACACGCCAGGAGAACGCACCAGCTGGCTGACGATCGCACGCTCTGCACCGTTGATCACAAAGGTGCCGGCATCGGTCATCAGCGGGAAATCGCCCATGAAGATCTCCTGATCCTTCACTTCGCCGGTCTCCTTGTTCAGCAGACGGGCGGTGACGCGCAGGGGTGCTGCATAGGTCACGTCGCGCTCCTTGCACTCCTTGATGCTGTACTTCGGCTCCTTATCCAGGCGGAAGTCCACAAAGCTCAGTGCCAGATTGCCGGTGTAGTCCTCAATGGTGCCGATATCGTGGAAGACCTCTTTCAGGCCCTCGTCCAGGAACCACTGATAAGAGTTCTTCTGGACCTCGATCAGGTTCGGCATACTGATGACTTCGTCGATGTGGGAGAAGCTCATGCGCTCGGTTTTGCCGAGCTTTACGGGCTTGACTTTCATCATAAAATCAACCACTCCTTACTTTTATACTCTACGGGATGTCGTATACACGGGTCAAATTTGAGCAGACACACATAATTCGACCCGCGTCGAAGGGAACCTTTCGGCGTTTTTCACAAACTTTTCGGTTTGACCCGTCCAGCCGCCGCCTGCGTATTCCTCTTTTTGGCGCACTAGTCCATTATGTGATACTAATGCAGTATACACCCTAAAAGCCTTGCTGTCAAGCCATTTTTCAGATTTTTGCCAAAACAAATTTATTTTTTCTTTCATTTTCGCACGCCCGGCAGCGTGTTGTGTTTTGCTGTTTTAGGGCTTGATTTTTTTATTTTGCACGTTCCTGTTCATAATCCCCTTGTGCAATTTGTCTATCTTTGCCCTTGTGTTTTGGCGTATTACTTTTACAGTCGGATATGTCCGTTTTCCCTTGCGGCCCTTTTTTGTGAAAAAGCAGCTCAGAAAAGCTCGCAGGCTTTTCTGAGCTGCAAATATAAAAATAATGTTTCCTCTAATATTGCCAGAGCGCAAGCGGCGGCAATTATAATCGTTCACTCATCCAGATAATCCCGCAGGCGTTTTGCACGGCTGGGATGCCGCAGCTTGCGCAGGGCCTTGGCTTCGATCTGCCGCACCCGCTCCCGGGTCACATTGAACTCCTTACCCAGCTCTTCCAGCGTATGCGCCCGGCCATCCTCCAGCCCGAAGCGCAGTGCGATCACCCGCTCTTCTCTCGGTGTCAGGCTCTTGAGCACGCTGAACAGTTCCCGCCGCAGCAGCTGCCGCCCGGCTTCATCCACCGGGACGCCTGCATCCTCGTCCTGAATAAAATCTTCAAGGTGGGCATCCTCTTCCTCGCCCACCGGCGTTTCCAAGCTGATGGGGTCCTGCGCCAGCTGCAGCAATTCCCGCACACGGTCCGGTTCCATGTCCAGCTGAACAGCGATCTCTTCCGCAGTAGGCTCCCGGCCATTTTTCCGCAGCAGGTCACCCGTCGTCTTTTTGACCCGGTTGATGCTCTCCACAAGGTGCACCGGGATGCGGATGGTCCTCCCCTGATCTGCAATGGCGCGGGTGATGGACTGACGGATCCACCACGTGGCATAGGTGGAAAATTTGAAGCCGCGCTCCGGCTCAAACTTTTCCGCCGCCTTCATCAGACCGAGATTGCCTTCCTGAATGAGATCCAGAAACGGCAGGCCCCGCCCTGCATAGCGCTTTGCCACCGACACCACCAGCCGCAGGTTCGCTTCGCTGAGCTTCCGCCGGGCATCCTCGTCCCCGGCCTGCGCGGCACGGGCAAGCGCCGCCTCCTGTTCTGCCGTCAGCAGCGGCACCCGGCCGATCTCCTTCAAATAGGCCTTTACCGGGTCGTCCAGCGCCACCCCCTCTGCCGAAAGCTCATGTTCCAGCCTGCCGATCTGCGTTTCATCCAATGCAGGCAGGTCCGCTTCCTCTTCGGTCAGGTGCACGCCGCGGTCCTCCAGTGCCGTATACAGCTCGTCCAGCTGCGCCACATCGTAATCCTGCTCGTCCATGGCACGGCTGATCTGCTCCGGTGTCAGGGCATGGTGGCGTGCCCGCGCAGCCAATGTTCTGGCCAATTCCTCCGTTTGCGACAATTTCTGCATGGTTCCTGCTCCTTTCCTCTCCTGCTCCAGCCGGAGGGGAAAGCGGGGGATCATTCTTCTACAGGCACATTTCCCTGCTTCTTTTCGCGCATCGACTGGAGGTAATCACTCAGTTCCTCATTGGACATATGCGCCGCCTTGCCTGCCATGGGCATCCCCCGGGCAATGCGGTCCAGATACAGCCGGATATCATCCGGCGTACAATTCACATCGCTGTATTGTGCCGCAAGATGGCTCAGTTCATTCAGCGCTTCTTCGCTTACAAAAGCGCGCAGCGTGGTCAGGCTGATCTCAATGCCCTCCTGTCGGCAGCGCAGCATGGCTTCAAACAGCTCCTTCTGCTGCGGCAGCACGAACTGTTCTGCGGTCAGCTGCCCCTGCACCAGATCGATATAGTGCGGCTCCCGCAGGATGGCCGCCAGCAGCCGCTGCTGTGCGCTGGCAATGCCCAGCGCCTGACTGCCGCCTGCACTGTACGGCACGTTGATCTGATTCATCTCACCAGACTTGAGCGCCTGCTGCTTTTTCTCCCAGCGGTGCTTGCTGCCCGCCCTCTTCACGGCAGTCTCCAGCTGGGTCATGATAGCTGTTTTGGAGATGTTGGTCTCCTCAGCCAGACGCCCCGCATACACTTCCTGCTCGGTAGGGTTGGAGCGCTCTGCCAGCATATTCACAGCTTCCTTCACGTATTCCAGCCGCTGGGCATCCTGTGCCAGATCGTACTGGCTGCGCAGACGGCCCAGCCGGAAGTCCAGTGCATTGCCCACACCGTCCAGCAGGGCTTTGAATCGCTCTGCGCCATACTTTTTGATGTACTCGTCCGGGTCCTTTGCACCGGGGATCTGCAGCACACCCACCTTTACCGGACTGTTGCGGAACAGTTCCAGTGAGCGCAGCGTGGCCTTCTGGCCTGCTTCGTCCGAATCGTAGCTCAGGATCACCTCGTCAGCATACTCGCTGATGAGCCGCACCTGCTCCGGGGTCAGGGCCGTGCCGCAGGCGCACACTGCTGTGTCGATGCCTGCCTGATGCATACTGATCACGTCCATGTAGCCCTCGCACAGCACGAACCGGCGCACCGCGCTGCGCTTTGCGATCTGCAGCGCAAACACCGTCTCTGATTTGTGGTACACCAGCGTTTCCGGGCTGTTGACATATTTCGGTTTGGAATCGTCCAGCACGCGCCCACCAAACGCAATGATGTTGCCGCGCAGGTCAAAGATGGGGGTCATCACCCGCTTCCAGAACAGGCAGTAGATGCGGCCGGACGCACTGCGCTTGAACAGGCCGCTGGCATCCAGCTCCTGCTGATTGTAGCCCTTATCGCGCAGGAACTGATACAGCGCCTGTCCGTCGTTGGGCGCATAGCCCAGCCCGAACCGGACGATAGTCTTGTCGTCCAGACCGCGCCGCCGCCAGTAGGCACGGGCCTGACGGGCTTCCTCCACGGTGGAGTTCAGGCAGGCGTGGAAAAACCGTGCCGCCTCCTTGTTCATGGAGAGGATGCGGCTGCGCATCCGGCCTGTTTTGTCGTCCTCCTGCGGCTCCGGCATACCGGCCCGCGCTGCCAGCAGCTTAACGGCCTCCGGGTAATCGATGCTGTTGATCTTTTTCGTAAAGGTAATGGCATCGCCGCCTGCGCCGCAGCCAAAGCAGTAAAAGCTCTGGGTGTCCGGGTAGACGTAGAATGAGGGCGTTTTTTCGCTGTGAAAGGGGCACAGGCCGCCATACAAACGTCCCTTGCGCTTGAGCTGCACATAGCTGCCCACCAGCTCCACAATGTCGGTGCGGCGGGTCAGTTCTTCAATGTATTCGTGTGGGATCATGGATCTTTCAAACGACCTTTCGGATTTATAGGACATGCCACTTCTGGGGCACAAACAATTCCTCAAAAGTGCGGATGGCAAATTCATCGCTCATGCCGCTGATGTAATCGGTCACTGCGCGTTCTCTGCCCTCCTGATAAGCCAGCTGGATGTAGAAGTTGGACATCCGGTCCACATGGTTCAGGTAGTAATCGTACAGTTCCCCGATCACCTTGTCCACCTTCTGCTCTTCCCGCTTGGCGGTCTTGTCCACGTACACGGTGGCGTACATGAAATCCCGCAGCGCAAGGAAGGCTTCGTTTTCCTCTGCGCCCACCTTCACATCCCCATCGCTGTTGGCAAGGATACTGTTGATCATGGTGGTGATGCGGGCAGATTTTGTCTGGCCCAGCACGGCGGTGCATTCTTTCGGCAGGGTGGCTGGGTCCAGCACACCGGCGCGCACCGCATCCTCAATGTCATGGTTCACATAGGCGATCTGATCCGCCATGCGCACGATGCGCCCTTCCGGCGTTGCCGCCCAGGTGCCCTTTGTGTGGGTCACGATGCCGTTGCGCACCTCCCACGTCAGGTTCAGGCCCCGGCCGTCCTTTTCCAGCTTGTCCACCACACGCAGGCTCTGCATGTAGTGCTTGAAGCCGTCCGGGCACAGCTCATTCAGCGCGCGCTCCCCGGCATGGCCAAACGGCGTGTGGCCCAGATCATGGGCAAGGCTGATCGCTTCGGTCAGATCTTCGTTCAGCCGCAGGGCGCGGGCAATGGTCCGCGCGATCTGCGAGACCTCCAGCGTATGGGTCAGTCGGGTGCGGTACAGGTCTCCCTCCGGCGAGAGGAACACCTGCGTCTTTTGTTTGAGCCGTCGGAACGCCTTGCAGTGCAGCACCCGGTCACGGTCACGCTGGAACACCGGCCGGATCGGGTCCTGCTCTTCCGGCAGCATGCGGCCGCGGCTCTGGTCGCTGAAGGTAGCCCACGGCGCGAAGGTCATATGTTCGATCTCTTCTGTGCGCTGACGTACATCCATACAAAGTCGCCCTCCCTTTTTGTCGCCATTCCCCCTCTCTGTTTCGGCACAGCCGATCCCAATTGCTGCGTCTGCGGCAATTGTAGCACACCCGCTTTGTCGAAGGGGGAAAAAGCCTGTCGGTTCGCAAAATAATGCTTGCTTTTTTATTTTTGCTGCTGCCGGGTTCAGAACGGTGCGTAGAACGGGTCGGATACCGTCACCTGCGCGCTGCCGCGCGTCAGCTCCCGCAGCTGTTCCAGCAGCGGGCCTTCGGTGTGTTCCGGCATCTGCCAGCACAGGGCCACGCGATCCGTGAACTGCGGCGCGGCCTGTTTTGCTCCCGCCGCATCGATCAGCAGCGATGCACGCTCATAAAGGGAGTAATCCACCGTCACGCGCAGCTCCACCACGCTGCGCACCGTGACCACCTCGGCATTTTCCAGTGCACGGGCCGTAGCCGTGGTGTATGCACGCACCAAGCCGCCGGTGCCCAGCAGCACACCGCCAAAGTAACGGGTCACCACCACGATCAGATCCGTCAGGCCGCTGTGCTGCAGCACCTCCAGCGCTGGTGTGCCCGCCGTCTTGGCCGGTTCACCATCATCTGAATAGCGTTCCCGGTTGCCTTCCCTCAGGCGGTAGGCATACACATTGTGGCGGGCGGTGCGGTTGGCCGCACGCACCTGTTCCAGAAATGCAACGGCAGCTTCCTCGCTGTCCGCAAATGACAGCGCCGCAATGAAGCGGCTCTTCTTTTCTTCGTATTCTCCTGTGGCCGTGCCATGGATGGTGCGGTAATCCTCCACTGTGGTTCCTCCTGCATGTTATTCAAAACAAGTATAACATAAATCGTCCGTTGTGCAACCACTGCCGCATACGTTTTTGTGTCAAGGCCAGCTTCCTGTACTGCTGCCCGCATGTCCTCTGCCAGAAAAAAGCGCAACAAAAAATCGGCTGAGCCCTGCGGCCCAGCCGATTTTTCTGAAGAAAGCATATGATTACGATGATTACTTGGTAAAGAGCTGGATCCACTGATGGCCCCAAGTGCTGGAGCTGTTGTAGTAGTAACCAACACCCATTGCACGGGCTTCCGGGTCCAGAATATTTGCGCGATGGCCTTCGGAGTTCATCCAGGCATTCACGACTTCTTCAGGAGAAACGCTGCCCCATGCGGCATTCTCGCCAGCAGCGGCATCCGTCACGCCGTACTCGCTGAGAACAGTGTACCACTTGGTACCATTGGGACGAACGTGAGAATTGACGGTTGCGATTTCTTCGGCGCGCTGCTGAGCAGCTGCGGTGAGCTTTGCATCGCCCATGACCAGGGGCTGCAGGCCGTACTTTGCACGCTCGGCATTGACCAGATTCAGAACTTCCTGACGGTAGTTGCTGGTGTAAGAGTTTTCGGGGCAAGAGAAGATCAGCACCCAGTAGTTGTTGTAAACGCCGCCTTCGTAGTGGCCCACGCTCATGGTGGTCGCGTCTGCGTTCAGGATGCGCTCACGGGTAAAATCAATGTTCATCCACTGATCCACCGCTGCATCGGGGGTAGAAACGCCAGCTATGTAGTTTTCGCCAACGGACGCATCGTCGATACCATTCTCGGCGAAGATGGTAAAATCGCGCTGGCCATTGGGACGAACGTAGGAATAAGAAGAGGCCAGTTCCTTAGCGCGCTCCTGAGCGGCACTATTGTGGTTGCTGTCGCCCAGCTGAACGGGCTTCAGGCCAGCCTTTACGCGCTCGTTGTTTACGCGGCGCAGGAACTCGTTCTGATAAGCTTCGTCCTGAAAGCTGATGTAGGAATTTTCTTCTTCGATGGAGGCAGAAACCGAAGCCTCGGCTGCGTTTGCAGTAACGGGCTTGAGAGATGCAGCACCAAAAACCACAGCCAGAGTCATAGCTGCTGCTGCGATATTTTTCAGGGTGCGCATCTCGAGTTTCATAAGACATCCTCCGCAAGCTTTTGTATATAAAAGCTTTTTTGCATTCATGTGAATGCGTACTGCAACACATTTGCAACTCTTTCGTTTCAAATCTGTTACTATTGTGCAACAAGAGTATCACAATAGCATCTCATCGTCAAGGGGTTTCTGTCGATTTTTTGAGAGAAAATGCAAAAAAATCAAAATTTCCCGTTCTGAAATCGTTTCACAAGCGCAACAAATTCATCCAAGATACCGTGAATTTGTTACGCCCGTGTTGCGCTTCACCGTTTTCAGGATTGTTTTGTCACACTTAACGTGTTGCATTTTATTTTTTCTACACTTTTTCTGTAATGTTTTTCATGCATTTCTCTGTATGCCTATTCGCTTATATGCATATTTCAAAGTGTAACAGACTTTTGTGTGCGCTTTTCCGTTCCACTCCCCTCCCATCCCGCAGCCCTTTTCTGGGCTGCAGCCGGCCTTTGGCTGTACTTTCTGCAACAAAAAACAGCACAGGCAGCCTTTTCAGGGCCATCTGTGCTGTGCCGTATTCCTTACATAAAAAGAAGAGCGGCTCCGAAGAGCCGCCCTCCCACAATTCAGGCTATGCTATAAAAAGATCTCGCGTCAGTCGATCACTGAGCAGCCTTTGCTGCCTCGATCTGCTTGATCAGTTCGGGAACTACCTTGAACAGGTCGCCCACGATGCCGTAGTCGGCAACACCGAAGATGGGTGCGCCCTCATTCTTGTTGACAGCGATGATGCACTCGGAGTCCTGCATACCAGCAGTGTGCTGGATAGCGCCGGAAATGCCCAGAGCAACATAGATCTTGGGGTGCACGGTCTTGCCGGTCTGACCAACCTGATGGTCAGCAGTCATCCAGCCTGCATCGGTGACGGCACGGGAAGCACCCACAACGCCGCCGCCCAGAGCAGCTGCCAGCTGCTCAGCCAGCTCAATGCCCTTCTGGACATCCTTGCTGATGCCGCGGCCGACAGAGACGATCACGTCTGCGCCGATCAGATCGACCAGCTTCTCAGCTGCCTTCTCAACGCTCAGGACCTCGGTCTTGATGTCCTCAGCAGCCAGAGCGAATGCGGGCTTCACGATCTGGCAGGCATCAGCCTTGGCCTGATCGAAGGGAGCCTTCTTCATAACGCCGGGACGCACGGTGGACATCTGCGGACGGAAGCGGGGGCAGATGATGGTAGCCATCAGATGGCCGCCGAATGCGGGACGAGTCATCTTCAGGTTGCGGTCTTCCATATCGAACTTCTGCTTGGACAGGTCGATGGTGGAGCTCTCCTTCAGGAAATCGATGTACTTTGCAGTGTCGATGTCCAGATGGGTAGCATCAGCGGTCAGGCCGGTGTGCAGACGAGCTGCGCAGCGGGGACCCAGATCGCGGCCGATGTTGGTTGCACCGATCAGCAGGACTTCGGGCTTGTACTCGTTGACCATGTCGCACACGACCTTAGCGTATGCATCGGTGGTGTAGTCCTTCAGCAGGGGGCTGTCGCAGACCATGACCTTATCGGCACCATAGCCGCCCAGTTCCTTGGCAATGCCTTCCACGTTGTCGCCCAGCAGCAGACCGGTGACCTCGCAGCCCAGCTCATCAGCCAGCTTGCGAGCCTCGCTCACCAGCTCGAAATCAGTGGACATCAGTGCGCCCTGGCGCTGCTCGCAGAAGACCCAGACGCCCTTGTATTCGTTAAAATCAGCCATTGTAATCCTATGCTCCTTTCATCAGATCAGGTGCTTCTTGGCCAGGATACCAGCCAGCTGTGCGGCAGTATCGTCGCCCTTGAGCATGGTGCCTGCGCCCTTCTGCGGAGGAGTGAAGGACTTAAAGACGTTCGTCGGAGAACCCTTCAGACCGATGGTATCAACCTCGATCAGCGGATCGTCCTTCAGTGCGTTGTAATCGAACACTTCCATCGGCTTGTCGTAGCAGGTGAAGATGCCGTTCACGCTCATGTAACGGGGCTGGTTCAGCTCCTTGATGCAGGTCAGCAGGCAGGGAGTCTGCACCTTGACCATCATGTAGCCGTCCTCCAGCATACGCTTCACGGTCAGGGTGTTGCCATCCTTCCGGATGTCAGCCACATAGGTGACCTGAGGCAGGTGCAGCTTCTCAGCGATCTGAGGACCGACCTGAGCGGTATCACCATCAATTGCCTGACGGCCGCAGAACACAACGTCCTCGGGGCCGACACCGATCTTGTTGACGGCAGCAGCCAGGATCTGGCTGGTTGCGAAGGTATCGGAACCGCCGAACTCACGGCCGGAGACCAGAACAGCCTTATCTGCACCGCGGGCCAGCAGCTCACGCAGCATGCCTTCTGCCGGCGGGGGACCCATGGTAACAACAACGACTTCGCAGCCGGTAGCGTCCTTGAGCTTCAGAGCAGCCTCCAGAGCGTTCAGGTCATCAGGGTTGGTGATGGTAGCCATCGAAGCACGGTCCAGAGTGCCATCGGGCTTGACGGACACCTTGCCGGAGGTATCAGGAACCTGCTTTACACAAACAATTGCTTTCATTGTAACTCTTGCCTCCCTTACTTCAGCAGCGCGCCGGAAATGACCATCATCTGCACTTCGCTGGTGCCCTCGTAGATCTCAGTGATCTTGGCATCACGCATCATGCGCTCGATGGGATAGTCACGGGTGTAGCCGTAACCGCCGAACAGCTGCAGGCAGCGGCGGGTCACATCGCTTGCGGTGCGGGCTGCGATCAGCTTTGCCTGAGCAGCCTCGACGCTGTAACGAACCTTCTTGCCGTCCATTGCTTCCTGCTTCTTCAGAGCAGCAGCGTAGACCAGATACTTTGCAGCCTCAACGCGTGCCTTCATCTCAGCCAGCTCGAACTGGGTGTTCTGGAATGCGGAAATGCTGCGGCCGAACTGCTTGCGCTCCTTGACGTAAGCAACGGTCTCTTCCAGAGCGCCCTCGGCAATGCCCAGAGCCTGAGATGCGATACCGATACGGCCGCCGTCCAGAGTAGCCATAGCCAGCTGGAAGCCGCGGCCACGCACACCCAGCATACGGTCAGCAGGGATGCGGCAGTCCTCAAAGATCAGCTCGCAGGTGGAAGAACCGCGGATGCCCATCTTGTCCTCAGCCTTACCGACGGAGAAGCCCGGGTCGGTGCGCTCCACGATAAAGGCGGAGCACTGCTTGGTGGGACGGCCCTTCTTGTCGGGCACGATATCGGTGACAGCAATAACGATAAAGACGTTTGCGTAGCCAGCGTTGGTGATGAAGATCTTGGAACCGTTCAGGATCCAATCACCGGTCTCGGGGTCCTGCTTTGCAAAGGTCTGCTGACCCTGTGCATCGGTGCCGGCACCCGGCTCAGTCAGGCCGAAAGCACCCAGCCACTCACCGCTGCACAGCTTGGGCAGATACTTTGCCTTCTGCTCGGGAGTACCATTTTCATAAATAGGAGCAGCACACAGGCTGGTGTGAGCAGAGACGATGACACCGGTGGTGCCGCAGACCTTGCTCAGCTCTTCCACTGCCATGACGTAGGACAGCACATCGCCGCCTGCACCGCCGACCTCAGTCGGGAAATAAATGCCCATCATGCCGAGCTTGCCCATCTTTTCGACGGTCTCTTTGGGGAAGTACTCTTCCGCATCAACCTTCTTTGCCAGGGGCTTGACTTCGTTCTCAGCAAACTCGCGGTACATTTTCTGTACCATCTGCTGCTGCTTGGACAGAGTAAAATCCATCGCTATATCCTCCTAACGGGTCTTTTTCATTTACCGGAATTGCCCGGTGCAAACAAATTCCTCCCGGCCGCGTTTCCACGGTCGGGAGAAACGTTTATCAGAATTTACAGCTGGTCAACAGGGGTCTTGGTGCGGTCTGCGTTGTAAACGTAGAAGCCCTTGCCGCTCTTGCAGCCCAGGTTGCCGCCGCGGACCATCTTACGGATCAGCGGGCATGCACGGTACTTGCTGTCGCCGGTCTCCTTGTACAGCACATCCATGATGGCCAGGCAGATATCCAGGCCGATGAAGTCGCCCAGCTCCAGGGGACCCATGGGGTGGTTAGCACCCAGCTTCATAGCGGTGTCGATGCCGGCGATATCGGAAACGCCTTCCATCTTGATGAAGGCTGCTTCGTTGATCATGGGGATCAGAATGCGGTTGACGACGAAGCCTGCAGCCTCGTTGACCTGAACCGGCTGCTTGCCGATGGCAACAGAGATCTCCTTGATCTTCTCAACGGTCTCAGCGGGAGTGTTGCAGCCTGCGATGACCTCGATCAGCTTCATGCGGTCTGCGGGGTTGAAGAAGTGCATGCCGACCAGCGGACGGCCAACGCCCTTGCCGATCTCGGTAATGGACAGAGAAGAAGTGTTGGAAGCGAAGATGCACTCGGGCTTGCAGATCTTATCCAGTTCGCCGAAGGTGGTCTGCTTGACCTTCATATCCTCAAAAGCAGCCTCAACGACCAGATCGCAGTCAGCGCACAGGTCTTCCTTCAGGCCCGGGGTGATGGCAGCAACGATAGCGTCTGCCTTTTCCTGCGTCATCTTTCCCTTAGCAACCAGCTTCTCGTAGCCCTTCTTGATCTTTGCCAGACCATTCTCGGCCCACTCCTGCTTGATGTCGCACAGAGCAACGGTGTTGCCCTCAACCTGTGCAAATGCCTTTGCGATGCCCTGGCCCATGGTGCCAGCGCCGATAACACCGATCTTCATAGGAAACCTCTCCTTTAATATCAAAAATTATGTAGTAATGGATTAGTTGTTGGTGAACACTGCCTTGGGCTTCGGCTTCTCACGACTCAGGAAGCAGGCCATGCCTTCCTTCTGGTCGTGGGTCTCGAAGCAGCTGCCGAACAGCTTTTCCTCGACCTCAACAGCCTTCTCGATGGGCAGGCTGATGCCGCCGTTGATTGCCTTCTTGCAGTTGCGTACAGCGATGGGTGCATTCTTTGCGATCTTGCCGGCCAGCTTCAGCACGTTCTCCATCAGTTCAGCCTGAGGATACACAGCGTTCACCAGACCAATGCGCAGAGCCTCGTCCGCCTTGATGTTCAGTGCAGAGTAGACCAGCTGCTTTGCCATACCCATGCCGACCAGACGTGCCAGACGCTGGGTGCCGCCGAAGCCCGGGGTGATGCCCAGACCCACTTCCGGCTGGCCGAACACAGCGTTGTCAGAGCAGATGCGGATGTCGCAGCTCATAGCCAGCTCGTTGCCGCCGCCCAGTGCAAAGCCGTTCACGGCTGCAATAACGGGGATGGGGAAGCTCTCGATCATCAGGAACACATCATTGCCCAGCTTGCCGAAGGCCTCGCCCTCTGCCTTGGTCATGGTGCTCATGGAACCGATATCTGCACCTGCCACGAAGCTCTTGTCGCCTTCGCCGGTCAGAACGATGCAGCGGACAGTCTCCTGATCCACAGCCTCAAAAGCTGCCTTCAGGTCTGCCAGAACTTCGGGATTCAGGGCATTCAGTGCCTTGGGGCGGTCGATGGTAATGATCTCAACTGCACCCTGCACCTCGGTTTTTACAAATGCCATTGTGAAAACCTCCTATTCAAATCTTATCAATTATCACAAACAGCCCCCGGACGGAGGAAAGGCTCTCCGGTTCCCTTCCCCGTCCGGGTCTGTCATTCAGTCAGGATTCCAAGAGGTGGAACTTAGTCCATCTCAACGATGGTAGCGCAGCCCATGCCGCCGCCGATGCACAGGGTAGCCAGGCCCTTGTGTGCACCGCGATGCTTCATAGCATACAGCAGGGTGACCAGGATACGAGCGCCGGAAGCGCCGACCGGGTGGCCCAGAGCAATTGCGCCGCCGTTGACGTTCACCTTGCTCATATCAAAGTTCAGAGCCTGGCTGACAGCCACAGACTGAGCAGCAAATGCCTCGTTGGCCTCGATCAGATCCATGTCAGCAACAGTCAGGCCGGTCTTTGCCATGACCTTCTTGGTAGCGGCGATGGGGCCCAGGCCCATGACTTCGGGCTCAACGCCTGCCAGAGCACCGGCGACCCAGGTAGCCAGAGGCTTCACGCCCAGCTCCTTAGCCTTCTCCTCGCTCATGATGACCAGAGCAGCAGCACCGTCATTGATGGCGGAAGAGTTGCCGGCGGTCACGATGCCGTCCTTGGTGAAAGCGGGCTTCAGCTTTGCCAGCACTTCAGGAGCGCTCAGACGGGGGCCTTCATCAGTATCGAACACGGTGTCGCCCTTCTTGCCCTTGATCACAACGGGAACGATCTCGTCCTTGAAAGCGCCGTCCTTGATGGCCTTGTCAGCCTTCAGCTGGCTGTTGTATGAGAACTCGTCCAGCATCTCACGGGTGATGGGGCTGTAGCCGTACTTCTTCTGATAAGTCTCGTTGGTGCAGACATTCTCAGCGGTCATGCCCATGTGCTTGTTGAAGCCGCAGGCATCCCACAGAGCATCGTTGACCATGGTATCCACGATCTCGCTCTTGCCCATAGGAGCGCCCATGCGGTAGCCGTAACGAGCCTTCTGCAGTGCGAAGGGAGCCATGTCCATGTTCTCCATGCCGCCTGCGACCACGATATCAGCATCGCCAGCCTCGATCATCTGAGCAGCCATATTGACGCAGTTCAGACCGGAGCCACACACCACGTTGACGGTGACAGCCGGGGTCTCGATGGGCAGACCAGCCTTCAGAGCAGCCTGACGTGCAACGTTCTGGCCCAGACCAGCCTGAATGACACAGCCCATGTAGACATGATCGACCTGCTCAGGTGCGACGTTTGCACGGTTCAGGGCTTCCTTGATGACAATGGAGCCCAGCTCAACTGCGGGAACGTTTGCCAGAGTGCCGCCGAACTTGCCAATAGCGGTACGGCATGCAGATGCGATAACGATCTTTTTCATGTGAATAGCCTCCTGAATTGTGTATGTGTTACTTTTCGTAAGCCATTTTTATCAAAACGCCCGTAAGCGCTTTTACAAATTAGGTCTCGGGGTCTTTTTTCTGCCGGATCAGCGCATACTTTTCGTTGACCGCCTTTTCCACATTGGGTGTGACGAACTTACCGATGTCGCTGCCGTAGTAAGCTGCCTCTTTTACAATGGTGGAAGAAAGGTAGCTCCACTTGATGCTCGTTGCCAGAAACATGGTCTCGATGCCGGGCATCAGTGCATGATTGGTCTGCGCAAGCTGGATCTCGTTTTCAAAATCCGTCACCGCCCGCAGGCCCCGCACCATCACCGAAGCGTGCCGTTTCTTGGCGAACTCCACGGTCAGGCCGTCGAAGCTCTCCACCGAAACATTCTGGATGCCCTTGCAGCATTCCTTTAGAAGCTCCACGCGTTCCTCCACGGTGAACAGCGGATTCTTTGCGCTGTTGTTGAGCACCGCCACGATCAGATGATCGTTGATCTTTGCTGCGCGCTTGATGATATCGAGATGCCCTTTTGTGACCGGATCGAACGAACCGGGATAAACTGCTGTTGCCATCGTCTGGTGTCCTCCTTGAGCGCTGTGAAAAGCGCGTTTTGGTTCTGCCATGATAGCACTTTCCAGTCTTGGGTGCAAGATTTTTGTGCAAGCTGTACGTTTTATCGTTAAAATTTAAACAATCAATGTCGTGTTGCATCGCAGCTGCTTGCTACGCTATAAGTAAACCATATCGTCAAAATTTTATCAAGTCCTTTTGCAAAGATTTTGGTTTTTCAGCACCAAACAATCGTCCAAAAACTCCGCGAATTTTGTCCATATTGCCAGTCGGTCAAAATTTTCTCGATAAACTATTGATTCTACACATTGTTAATGTTATAACTAAGTTGTGCAGATCTGCTGCCCTGTCCGACAGCTGCCTTCTGCTGGTTATCAGGATATCATCCGCCTGTGTCAGAGCTGTGTTCAAATTGCCAACAGGTGGTAAACATCCTGCAAAGATTTGTCCGTGCAGGAAGAGTAAATGATAAATTTACAATTCCTTTATGTTATTATAGGAGAGGATGGTTTATAATGGATTTTACGGAACTGTATGCTCAGAAGAAAATGACCGCCGCTCAGGCTGCCGCACTGGTCAAAAGCGGTGACTGGGTGGATTACGGCTGGGCTGTGAACACCCCTGTGGCGGTGGATGCCGAGATCGCAAAGCGTCTGCCTGAGCTGGAAGGTGTCAACTTCCGCGGCGGCATCCTGATGTGGGTGCCCGCGATCTTCCAGATCGACGATCCCGCTGCACACATGACATGGAACAGCTGGCATATGGGCGGCATTGAGCGCAAGGCCATTGCACAGGGCTTCTCCTTCTACTCCCCCATCCGTTATTCCGAGCTGCCCCGCTACTACCGCGAAAGCCCGGATCCGCTGGATGTGGCGGTGTTCCAGGTGACCCCCATGGACGAGCATGGCTACTTCAACTTCGGCCCCAGTGCATCTCATCTGGGTGCTGTGTGCGAAAAAGCCAAGAAGATCATCGTTGAGGTCAACAAGAACATGCCCCGCTGCCTTGGCGGCATGGAGAACTGCATCCACATTTCTCAGGTCACCGGCATCGTGGAAGGCGAGAACCCGCCCATCGGCCAGATGGCCGCTCCCGGTGCTGCTACCGAAGTGGATCTGAAGGTTGCCAACCTGATCGTTCCGCAGATCCCCAACGGTGCCTGCCTGCAGCTGGGCATCGGCGGTATGCCCAATGCCATCGGCAGCCTGATCGCACAGAGCGATTTGAAGGATCTGGGCGTGCACACCGAAATGTATGTGGATGCCTTTGTGGATATCGCCAAGGCCGGCAAGATCACCGGTGCATGCAAGCAGCTGGACAAGGGCCGTCAGGTCTACGCCTTCGGTGCCGGCACCCAGAAAATGTACGATTACCTGAACGATAACCCGGAGTGCATGTCTGCACCCGTGGACTACACCAACGATATCCGCAGCATCTCCGCACTGGATAACTTTATTTCCATCAACAACGCTGTGGACATCGACCTGTTCGGTCAGGTGAACGCCGAGACTGCAGGCCTCAAGCACATCTCCGGTGCCGGCGGTCAGCTGGACTTCGTTCTGGGCGCATACCTTTCCAAGGGCGGCAAGAGCTTTATCTGCCTGTCCTCTACCTTCTTTAATAAGAAGACCGGCCAGCTGGAGAGCCGCATCCGTCCCACTCTGGAAAACGGCAGCATCGTCACCGATACCCGTGCCAACATCCACTACCTGTGCACCGAGTACGGCTGCGTGAACCTGAAGGGCCTGACCACCTGGGAAAAGGCCGAAGCTCTGATCAGCGTAGCACATCCCGACTTCCGTGAAGACCTGATCAAGGAAGCCGAAAAAATGCACATCTGGCGCAGGAGCAACAAAATCTGATAAGTGCCGCGGAGATTCCTGCTGTCCGCGGCTGAAATGGAGTCTATCATGATGGACAAAAAGCCGCACGTCAAGCCCTATCTCTACGGGATGTTGGCAGGATTTGGAGCGATCTCCCTGAGCATCATCTTCTTTTTCCTGATCTACCGCTTCGATGGTTTTGGCGATGCCATCTCCACGCTGACCGGCATTCTGATGCCATTCATCTACGGTGCCGTCATCGCCTACCTGCTCAAGCCCGTGTGCAACACCATCGAGAGCTTTCTGCGCCGGTTCATCCCGGAAAAGATGCATGGTCTGGTCAATGTGCTGTCCGTTACGCTGACCATCCTGTTCGGCCTGCTCCTCATCTACGCTTTGTGCATGATGATCATTCCGCAGCTCATTACCAGCGTGACCACCCTGTACTACACTGCGCAGCGCAACCTTGCAAAGTTCGTGCAGTGGGCGAATCATGTGGAGTTCATTGAGAACAACCAGCAGATCATGGACATGCTCAACTCTGCTTATGCCACCATCAGCACCAATATCGATGATCTGATCAAGACCCGGCTCCTGCCCTCCATGCAGAACATCGTCAGCGGTGCCGCAGTGGGTGTGCTGAACGTAGTGACCATGGCCAAGAACCTGATCATCGGCATCATCGTGGCCGTGTATATGCTGGCCAGCCGCAAGCGCTTTGTGCAGCAGGCCAAGCTGGTGCTCTACAGCATCTTCAAGCCCCGCTGGGCAGAGCTGATCAAGGAAGAAGTGAAGTATGCCGATAAGATGTTCGGCGGCTTCATCAACGGCAAGATCATGGATTCCGCCATCATCGGCGTGCTGTGCTATATCGGCTGCCTGATCTTCAAGTTCCCCAGTGCCCTTCTGGTTTCCGTGATCATCGGCGTGACCAATGTGATCCCCTTCTTCGGCCCGTTCATCGGTGCCGTGCCCGCCACCCTGCTGATCCTCATTCAGAGCCCCATCAAGGCGCTGTGGTTCGTCCTGTTCGTTCTGGTGCTGCAGCAGCTGGACGGAAACGTGATCGGCCCCAAGATCCTGGGCAACACCACCGGTCTTTCCAGTTTCTGGGTACTGTTCGCCATCCTGCTGTTCGGCGGTCTGTGGGGCTTTGTGGGCATGATCGTAGGTGTGCCGCTGTTTGCAGTCATCTATGATGTGATCAAAAAGCTGGTCATCCACGGCCTGAAGCGCAACAAGGAGATCGACCTGCTGCAGACTTACCACGACAACTTCGGTGACCCGGAGGACGATGTTCCGGTAGAAACGTCTGCATCGGAAGCACCTCCTGCCGAAACAAATAATCTATAAATCACAATGCCCCGGCATTCCATGTGATACGCTACCCCTAGAGTAGACAGAGACAAAAACTCTGAGTACTCTGGGGGTATTTTCATGTCAAGAAAGAACAATCACTCTTCACGATTGACTGCTGCAACAGCCGCCGTTACCAGCACCGTCTGTTCATCCAGATGTCGATGCAGGCTCATGTCGGTGCCATGAACCGAGCTGCCTGATACCGATTTTGCACAAAAAATTCGCCGTCTCCTTGTGGAAACGGCGAACAAAAACCTTATATTATTTTTTTCTACTTGACAGAATGCACTTCAGTGATTCAGCGCAGGTCCTGTTTTTTTATTTCTGTTTCGTGCAGGGCTTTCTGGCTGCGTTTTATGCCATCACTCCACGGTCACGCTCTTGGCCAGATTACGCGGCTTATCCACGTCACAGCCGCGCAGAACAGCCATATAATAGGCAAACAGCTGCAGCGGCACAATGAGCTGCAGCGGCATCAGAATGTCCTCATACTCATCCAGCCGGATCACGGCATCTGCCACGCCTTCCGGCACCACAGCATCCTTTGTGGTAAACAGCAGCACCCTTGCTCCGCGGCTGCGGGTCTCCTTGGCATTGGAAATGGTCTTTTCGTACACCTGTTTCTGGGTGGCCAGTGCGATCACCGGCACGCCATCGGTGATCAGGCTGATGGTACCATGTTTCAGTTCACCGGCTGCATAGGCATCCGAGTGCACATAGCTGATCTCCTTGAGTTTCAGGCTGCCCTCCAGCGAGAGCGCATAGTCGAACCCGCGTCCAATGAAGAAGCAGCTCTGGGTGTTCACATAGCGGCTGGCAAGGTACTTGATCTGCTCACAATCTGCAAGGCGCGGCTTGATGACCTCCGGTGCGCGCAGCAGCTGGGCCGTAAAGCGGCGGGTCTCTGCCTCGCTCAGCCGTCCGCGCGCGTAGGCCAGCCGCAGTGCAAACAGATACAGCACGCACATCTGCACCATATACGCCTTGGTGGATGCTACCGCGATCTCCGGCCCGGCGTAGGTGTACATTACATAATCTGCGGCACGTGCAATGGAGCTGCCAACCACATTCACGATGGCCAGCACCGGCACGCCGCGGCTCTTGGCCAGCTTGAGCGCTGCCAACGTGTCGCTGGTCTCGCCGGACTGGCTGATGATGATGACCAGATCGTTCTTTTCCAGAATGGGGTCCCGGTAACGGAACTCGCTGGCAATGTCCACCTCGGCGGGCACACGGGCCAACGTTTCGATGGCAGATTTGCCCACCATACCGGCATGCATAGCCGTACCGCAGCCCACCAGATGCACCCGGCCAATACCGCGCAGCACTTCATCGGTCAGCTCCGGGATGCGCAGCACCGGCAGTCCCTCCTCTACACGGGGGCTGACCGTGGCCATAATGGCCGCAGGCTGCTCGTTGATCTCCTTGAGCATAAAGTGGGGATAGCCGCCCTTTTCGGCAGCTTCCATATCCCAGTCCACCGTCAGCTGCTGGCGCTCCACCGGCTCACCAAATTCGTTGTAAAAGCGGATGCCCTCTGTGGTGCAGACGGCCATATCCCCTTCTTCCAGCACGCTGTATTTCCGGGTATACTTGAGCAGTGCCGGAATATCCGAAGCCACAAAGTTTTCGCCCTCGCCCCAGCCGACGATCAGCGGGCTTTCCCGCTTGACTGCAAAAATGGTGTCCGGGTAATCCCGGAACAGCACGGCCAGCGCATAGCTGCCGCGCACCTTGGCAAGCGCCTGCTGCAATGCACGCAGCGGGTCACCGGTATAGCAGCTGTCGATCAACTTTACCAGCACTTCGGTGTCCGTCTCACTCTGGAAGGTATAGCCTTTTGCGGCCAAGCGCTCCTTGAGCAGGCCGTAATTTTCAATGATGCCATTGTGCACAATGCTCACACGCGGGGTCGAATGCGGGTGGCTGTTCACATCGCTGGGCTCGCCATGGGTAGCCCAGCGGGTGTGGCCGATGCCGCAGAAGCTTTGTGCCAGCTGCTGCGCCGCCAGCTTTTCCCGCAGGGCGGTGAGCCGTCCTTTGCTTTTTACCACGCGGATGCCGCCGTCCAGCGCAAGCGCCACACCGGCGGAGTCGTACCCGCGATACTCCAGCTTTTCCAGACCATCCAGCAGCACGTCCTGCGCACTGCGCTTACCGACATAACCAACAATGCCACACATACAAAATACCTCCATACCGACCGTTCCCGCGCAAAAAGGCGCAGTGATATCCAGTCAGCTTCCTAGTACAGTTTATGTTCTTGTATGGCTTTCTTTGAAGGGATCTGTTGCGGTATTGCTGCCGTTTTTTGCCCTTCTCTGCGGCTGGTCTAGCCCTCAGCCGGAGAAACATCCGCCGAATCTTTCGATGATTCCTCTCCTCGTCACCCTCGCGGCTGTCACCCGCGTGGCCCGGCGCTTTGCGTTACCTGTGTGCTGCGCTCTCCCCTTTCTGATGCCCCATTATAGCACAAAGGCTGGCTCAGCGCCAGCCCAAAGTTTTATGAAGTTTCGGCCGCCAGACCAGCCGGTACATCATGAGCATGTTATGCAATGCCCGGTCGTACAGCACAAAGGCAACATTGCCCATGACCAGCGTTGCCAGCGATACCGCCAGCGCGGTGGTGCGCAGCTCCTGTGAAATGCTGCCTGCCGGCACCAGCAGAAATACCAGCCCGTACATGGCCAGCACTGTGCCATTGCACAGCAGCAGCTTGCAGACAATGCGCAGAACCGCAGGGCGGATGCGCTCAAACTTCGGCTTTGCCAGCGGGTAATACCCCAGCAAAAACACAAAGATCAGCGCTACTTCCTTATCCGGCACGAACAGCAGTGCCAGCAGGCTGACTGCTGCATAGGTTGTCAGAGCCAGCTGCATCCCGCACTCCACGCAGACTGTTGCAACAAGAAAGCCCGCCACTGCAGGCGCAATGAACATGGCAATGGGGATCACAGCTCCCAGCAGCATCAGTGCGACGCACAGCGCCGCCACAATGCCGCAGTAAGCCATGGCCCAGCTTTTTTGATGGTTTTGCTTCATGGGATCTCCCAGTTTTCGCGCTCAGCACCGGCTTCCAGCGGTTCCACCGCATGGTGCAGACCAAGCAGCATGATATTATCCAGCAGGCCGCGGTTCAATTTGATGTCCAGCATACTGTACACGCGGATCAGATCGTTGGCGGCAGCCAGTGCCTGACGGCGGGCATTCTCCACCGCCGCAGCCTGTCCCCGCAGGTCGTTGACTACGAACACGTTGTAGCGGCCGCTGCTCTTGTCCATCTCAAAGCGCTCAGCCTTATCCAGCAGGTAAAAAATGCGGCCGATGCTGCTGCCGATGTAGCGCATGCTCTTGCGCTGGCTGGGGTCGTCGGTGGCAAGGGTGGAATACAGTGCACCGTAAATGTTGCTCATGGGTTCAGCGGCAAGAGAGTAGTTCTTGGCGCTCAGGTTCATCTGCACCACGGCCTGATCCCGCTCCTGCACGAACAGCCGTTCCAGCGCCGGGTTCTCCTGCACGGCACGCTCATAGGCGCGGCGCAGCAGCAGACGGTCCACCGCACGGCGCAGGCGCTTGAGCAGCCGCAGCTCGCTGTATTTGCGGTCCTGCAGGTTGTGCCAGCCCAGCAGCACCTCCACCTGTGCGGCCAGCCGGATGCCCTGGGTCTGGCACATGAGCCTGCGCCAGGCCAGTGTGCCCGGGACCCGCTTGCGCTGGCAAGTGGCCTGCCGCCCGGCCAGACTGTCCGAAAGGATGGCAAACAGCACGCCGTTGCTCCGCAGCAGATGGCAGGAATATAATCCGTACGCCTCGTACAGCTGACGTCGCACCCCGCGCAGATAGCGCAGGTAGATATTGTAATCCCGGATGGTGAGCTCCGGCAGATATGGCCGCATCCTACCCTTCATACGCACCTTTTCCTCCTCGGAAGAACCGCAGAATAATAAGGTAAGTATAATCCATTTTCAGCCCGGGTTCAACCATCCTTTGTAAAAAGAGCATGAATTTGTCTCATCTTTGCCGCACATGGCACGGAACACAGCGTAAAACTTCCTGTGTTTGCGTCAATTTCCATCTCCTGCCAATTCAGGCCCCGCTTTGTTTTTTTTCGGTAATTACCGGCTGCAATGTAAAAAGCCGCACTGGACAGCTCCGGTGCGGCAGGTAACATTTTTCAATTACTTCTTGTTAAAGCGGTTCGGTGCAGTGCGCTTGCCGTCAAAGCCGGACTTCGGCATCGGCTTTGCAGTGTGCTCAAACTTGGGCGCGCTGTAGTACATATACAGCTGGCAGGGGATCATGCCGTTGTACATCTTGCGGCGCTTGTTGGCACGCTTGCCGTAGTGGGTCTCAAAATCCATATCGGCAGTGATCGCATACACGCCTGCACAGGGGTGTGCTTCCATCTGCCGGCCCAGCGTGCGGGCCAGCTTTGCAGCACCTTCAATGGTGCTCATGCGCTCGCCATACGGGGGATTCGTCAGCACGATGGCCTCCTGCTTTGCGGCAAAGTCGGCCACATCAGCCACTTCAAAGTGGCAGCGCTTTTCCACACCGGCCAGCTTGGCATTGGCATTGGCCAGCGCCACAGCAGCAGGGTCGATGTCATAGCCGAAAGCTTCAAAGCCCACGTCCAGCTTGGCCTCGGCCAGTGCCTTCTGACGCTGCTCGGCCCAGATGGCTGCCGGCACAAAGCCATAGCGCTCGGCGGCAAAGCGGCGCTTCAGGCCGGGGGCAATGTTCATGGCTTTCTGAGCAGCTTCGATCAGCAGCGTACCGCTGCCGCAGAAGGGGTCCTCCACCAGACTGTCGCGGCGCACACGGCCAAGGTCTGCAATGGTAGCCGCCAAAGTCTCGCGGATGGGTGCCTCCATGGCGTTGCGGCGGTAGCCGCGCTTGTGCAGGCCGTCGCCGGTGGTGTCCAGCATGATCTCACACTGATCCTTGCGCAGCATGAAGCGGATCTTGTACTCCGCGCCGGTCTCCGGCAGCACAGAGGTGTGGTGCTTTGCCATCAGGCGCTTGACCACAGCTTTTTTGATGATGCTCTGGCAGGCAGGCACACTGGACAGCTGGCTGTTCAGCGAGGAGCCGGTGACCGGAAAGGCTGCGTCTGCGGGCAACAGCTCCTCCCACGGGATATCGTACACGCCGTCGAACAGGTCATCAAAGGTGATGGCCCTGTAGCGGGCCAGCAGCAGCATCACGCGCTCCACCGTGCGCAGATTGAGGTTTGCAGCAGCGATCATCTCTGCGCCGCCGGCAAAGCTCAGACGGCCATCGTCCACGCGGATATTCTCTGCGCCGATGCGGGTCAGCTCAAATTTTGCAGTGGATTCACACCCAAAAAAGCAGGGCGCGATCAGTTCAAATTTTGCAGGCATTGTGTTTCCTTTCTTTTATTACGGAAAAAACAGACCTGCCCGATCAAATGAGACAGGTCTGTTTCCGTTATTTTGATCAGGCTTGAAAAGCGCAGGCCTTTCCGCTCAGCGGCGGCCACCGCGGCCGCGAGGCGCATAACCACCGCCGCGGCGGTTATTGGTCTCGTGATCAAGATCGGCCATCTTCTCTTCGCTCTGGCTCTTGAAGCGGCTCATCATGTCCTCAAAACTCATGTTATCGGAACGGACGGGAGCCTTGGGCTGCCATACACGGGGTGCGCTGTCGCGGGCAGGGCCTCTGCCACCCTCACGCGGGGGGCGGCCAGCGCCGCCGCGGCCTGCACCAAAATGACCACCCTCGCGGGGGCCGCCCGGACGGGGACCACCAGAGCGCGGACCGCCTGCAGGGCCTCTGCCCTCACGCGCCGGGCGCGGAGGCGGCGGCAGCAGGCGCTTGATGGACAGCGCGATCTTGCCATCCGGTGCAATGTTGATCACCTGCACCTTGACGATATCACCATCGTGCAGAACAGCTGCAATGTCCTGCACGAACTCGTTGGACACCTCGGAAATATGAACCATGCCTACACGGCCCTCCGGCAGTGCGACAAAAGCGCCAAACGGCTTTACACCGGTGACGCGGCCCTCGAATACGTTCCCTACCTCAATTGCCAAAACTCAATACTCCTTGTTTTCCATAGAATGGGCAGCAATTCAGCTGCCGGTCACATCCACAAAGATGCGCTCGTTGGGTGCAGCGTAATTGTAAGAATCCCGCGCGACCCACTCGGTGATCTGGTCTGCATCGCCGCTGAGAATGCGCTGCATCTCCTCGTTTTCAGTCTTTTGCTGGGCGATCTGCTCGTTCAGCGTGTCCAGCTCCGCACGTTTGGAGCTGATGGTGACCTGATTGGAAATGTATGCTGCCAGCATACTCAGCAGCAGCAGGACAAAAAACACCCGTACAAGCGTTTTAACGACCACTTTCTTCTTGCGTTTTCTGCGGTCCGGTGCTGCCATGATCTCTTCTGCCCCCGTTGCATTTGACTCTTACTTTAACACATATGAATTATACATCATGCGGCGCTGGTTTGGCAAGTTCTTTTTGCGCTTTTTTGCAGTTCTTTTTGCGCTGCGGCGTAGTTTGCGCGCCTTTCTCCGCCGGGCGCGCCGCCGCTCTGCCGGCCGGAGCACCCGGCGCTGTAAAACGCCTCCCGCTGCACGCAGCGGTGCCCCCAGCACAAAGGCTGCTGCACCGGCACCGGCAAAGGCTGCCGCAGCCATGTACCAGCGCAGAACACCGGCACTGCTCTGCCCTGCTGCGTAGCTCTGCACAGCGGCCAGCACAGCACCCATCCACACCAGATCCGGCACAAAAGCTGCACGCCCTCTGGCCGGGAATACAGCCCGCAGTGCGCCGATACTGGCTCCCAGCACCGTGCAGGCAGCGATCTCCTGCCCAAGGGCTGCAGGCGGCAGTACCGGGATCATCGCAGCAGGCGGCGCAGAAAACCGCCCGCCGGTGCGCTGGCCGTATATTCCAGTGTGTCGATGCGGCCGGTGAACTTCGCCTCCCCGGTCTCCAGATCCAGCGCCGCCATGTTCAGCTGCGCCCCGGTCAGGTGCAGCGTGCCCTTGCCCGTTTCCATGGCAGCGCTGTCGGCATTGCAGTGCAGTACCTTCTGCACACCGGTCACCGTCAGGCGGGCGCGGCTTTCCAAGATCAGATCGTGCGGCGCGGGCTGCGGGTCTCTGGGTGTTTTTTCCGGCATGGTTCGTCTCCCCTTTTCTGGTGCATCCTATGCACCGGACCGGGGCTTTTATGCCTGCTCGCCCTCTGCAATGATCTCGTACATCTCGCGGGCCACATCCTTGGTGCGCGGCTCCACATCCGAGAGCACCTTTACCTTGATGGGCCGGTTGCCGAAGGTCACCTCGATGATGTCGCCCGCCTTGACGGCCTGACTGGCCTTGGCGATCTTGCCGTTGATGAGGATGCGGCCTGCATCGGCCACCTCGTTTGCCACGGTGCGGCGCTTGATCAGACGCGAAACTTTCAAATATTTATCCAGACGCATGGTTCTTCCTCCTGTCACAAAAAAAGCCGCCGCACCCTCTTGCAGGCAGCGGCGGCAAAGCAGATACAGCTTACAGGGTGTCCTTCAGGGACTTGCCGGGCTTGAACACGATGCTGCGGGAAGCGGCAATGGTGATCGGCTCACGGGTGCGGGGGTTGATGCCCTGACGCTCGGCGCGCTCACGCATCTCAAAGGTGCCAAAGCCGGAAATGGTGATCTTTTCGCCCTCAGACATGGCCTTGCTCAGTGCTTCAAACACAGCATTGACAGCCTGCTCAGCGCTCTTCTTGCTCATCTCAGTGTTCGCAGCAACCTGTGCGATCAGATCGGTCTTCGTCATAAAAATACCCTCCAGATTTGTTACTTGGTGTTCTTTTTTCTCTATCGGAGCAGGTCACTCGACCTGAGTACCGCTTTGTTCTTTCTGCGCCAGCAGTTCTGCACAATAGCGCTTGGATGCAAAGGTCAGCGCTTCCTCCGCGTCCACACCAGCCAGCCGCATGGCATTGGCCGCAGCAAACAGCAGTTCTCCCGCCGCCTGTGCGTCCTGTTCCCGGTTCCAGCCGTCCAGTGCTGCCCGCAAAGCCTGCCGTGCCGTTTCCGGCGCAGACTGCTCTGCCCCGCAGCGGTCGGCACGCTTCTGCAGCTTCTGGGCACGCATCAAAGCAGGCAGGGTAGCAGGCACTGTGCCCAGCTCATCAGCCAGAGTGGTGCGGCCCTTTTCCTTATTTTTGAGCGCATCCCAGCCGTTTATACCCGCATTTTGTGCCGCCGAGGACGCAAAGATGTTCGGATGCCGGAACACCAGCTTCTCGCACACCTCACGGCAGACATCCTCAAAAGTAAAGCGCCCGCGCTCTTCTTCGATCACCGCGTGGAACGCCACCTGCATCAGCACATCGCCCAGCTCTTCCTGCATCAACTGCGGATCGTCAGCATCAATGGCCTCCAGCGCTTCGCAGGTCTCTTCCAGAAAGTTCTTCCGGATGGAAGCATGGGTCTGTACCTTATCCCACGGACAGCCGTTCTCCGGGTCCCGCAGGATACGCAGAATTTCCAGCAGCTGCTCTGCCGTATAGGGTGCCTTTGGCTGCCAGTCCAGCACAGCGCTCACCTGCCTTGTAAAAGATACTGTATATTGTATCGCATCTCATGCAGTTTTGCAAGACAAAGTGCGCAAATTTCCCGCATTTCGCCTGCATTTTCCGTTCGCAAAAACAGGACGGTGCCCTGTGGGGAGCGCCGCCCTGTTGCTGAACCGTTTTATTACAGCTGTGCACCGCACTTGTTGCAGAACAGTGCATCGTCCGAGACGGGAGCACCGCACTGCGGGCAGGCTTTGTGCTCTTCCGGTTGGTCAGCAGGAACTTCCTCGTGCACCACATATTCCGCCTCGGCAGCTTCCGCCGGGGTCAGGGATGCTTTCAGGCGGGCGATCTCCTGCTCGATGTTATCGATCATCTCGATATACTTATCCACCAGCGGCTGGTTTTCTTCCTTGCCCTTGGCCAGACTGTACACCAGTGCGCCCAGCTGGCGCTGTGCCTTGAGCAGCTTGCCCTGCTCATTTACGATCAAAGCCTGAGTCTTGCCCTTTTCAGCCAGGTCCAGCGCAGCGTTCTTGCCTTTTTCGGCATATTCCAGACCCATTTCCTTGATCTTGTTGAAATCCATAAAAGACACCTCTCTTACTATCGGCCTGTTTATCGTGGGCCATGTGCGGATGTTATCTCCATTATAGCGCACAGGCCGCTCGTTTGCAATGAACGGACCGCATTTTTTACAGTTTGGTGCCGGTTTGGAAACAATTTTTTCGCATTCGGCCTAAATTTACACGATAATTTCACACATCGACATTCTGTGCCCTGCGGTCGGCTGCGCCGCCGTAGAATTCCCGTAGCATGCTGTCCTCCGGCAGCAGCTCCAGCTCCAGCGGTGCCACATGCTCAAAGCGGCGGGCTGTCTCGTCCCACAGCTCGGCGTTGTGGCCTTCCAGCGTGAACTGACGGCGCACCACGCCCAGCAGCTTGGAGATCAGGCCCAGCTCGTAGGTAAAGGAGGTATCCAGCAAAAAGTCTGCCGTGGTCTTGAAGCCCTTGATATACCGCGTCTCACCGTCCAGCACGCGGTCCCACATGGCAAGGGTCTTTTCCGGGCTGCGGCCGCGCGCTGCAGCGTCCCGCAGGGTGCGGCGGCACAGGCGGATATCCTGCGTGTTGATGACGCGGCGGCCATCGATGCAGTATTCCTCCCGCAGGCCTGCATAGATGCGGTAGATGTCGTCGCCCTTTACAAGGCCGGTCAGCTCCGGGTTCAGCGCATGGATGCCCTCCACGATGCATACACCGCCCTGCAGGTCGATGGGCTCCACCTGTGCCGAGCGCTTTTCGGCAGAGAAATCGTAGATGGGCAGCACGGTCTTGCCCGTCTCGCTCAGCTCCCGCAGGCACTGCTTGATGAGAGGCAGATCCAGCGTATCGGGGTTCTCGTAGTCCAGCGTGCCGTCCGGCAGGCGCGGATAGAACTCTGCGCCTTTGAAGAAATTATCCAGACTGACCACCTGCGCCGGGGTCCCGCGCTTTTGCAGAGCCTTTGCAATGCAGTGGGCGCTGGTGGTCTTGCCGCTGGCCGACGGGCCGGTGAGCATGACGATCTTTGCGCCGGAAAGCTGCACTTTCTGGGCGGCGTAATCTACCCTTTGGGCATAGCTCTGCTCACTCAGGTCGGCAAGTGCCTGCGGGCTGCGGGCTGCCACATTGTACAGATCGATTTCAACCAGACGTTTGGGTACCCAAATCGTGATCATAAAAATCAGCCACTCCTTTTTTGCGTTCCAGCACCTCCGCAAAACGCTGGATATATTCGTTCGGATACTTAAAATTGAAAATGCGCTGCATCCGTTTTCCGCCGTCGGCCACCAGCTTGGTGCTGCCGCCTGCACCGGCGGAGAGGATGGTCTGGACTTCCTCCATGATATAGATGTTGTAATATCCCTCGTGGCCCGGCTTGCACCAGCCCACGTTCTCCAGGTTCTGCAGGGTGTTTTTCTGGCGGTAGAGGTAGTAGGGCCGGTAACCCGCCTCGGCCAGCAGATTGCACTTTTCCAGCATGGCGGCGACATCGGCGTAGTCGTTCTCCTTCTGGTCCTCAATGACGATGCGGGAAGCGCGCTTGAGGGTGAGGGTGTGCACGGTGATGTTCTCCGGGTCCAGCGCGATGGCCTGCCGCAGGCTGCGCTCAAAACTTTCCACCGTGTCGCCGGGCAGACCGGCGATCAGGTCCATGTTGATATCATCATGACCGGCCTTGCGCGCTTCGGCATAGCAGTCCAGAATGTCCTGCGCCGAGTGCTTGCGCCCAATGCCCGCCAGCACCTCGTCCGAGAAGGTCTGCGGGTTGATGGAGATGCGGGTAGCGCCGTATTCTTTAATGACCGCCAGCTTTTCGGCATCCGTGCAGTCCGGACGGCCTGCCTCCACCGTATATTCCACGACCTTCGAGAGGTCAAAATTCGCCCGGACAGTGCCCATCAGCTGCCGCAGCTGGTCGGCCGACAGGCTGGTGGGCGTGCCGCCGCCGATGTAGATGCTGCAAAGGGTAAGCCCCGCCTTTTTTGCCTGAATGCGGATCTCTTCCACCTCTCGGCACAGACAGTCCACATAGGGCTGCACCATCTTGCGGTCGCGGTCCAGATTGCAGCTGACAAAGCTGCAGTAGCTGCACCGGGACGGGCAGAACGGGATGCCGATGTACAGGCTGTAGGTTCCGGGTTCACTGCCCACCTTCAGGATGGGCTCCTGCAGATCTGCAATGGCCTTGGCCATCTGGTATTTCTGCTGGGAGCAGTCGAACCTGTCCAGGAAAAAGTGGTCGATCTCCGCTTCCGTCCAGCCTGCGGCGCGCTTGTCGTGGATGAGCCGCACCGGGCGCACACCGGTCATTTTGCCCCATGGCGGGCGGATGCCGGTCCAATCCCGCAGCAGATCATAGGTCAGGCTGGCAAGGCTGAATTCCGGGGTCTCGCCGCCCTGTTCCACAGGCGCGGGCAGCGGTGCGTGTCGTTCAGCACTTCTGCCGTCCTGACGCACCAGTGCATGCAGGCCGTCCGGCGTTTTTTCTGCCCAGACGCAGTCCTCAGCGTTCTCCGGCGGGGTGAGGGTGAGCGGTGCCATGGGGTAAAACAAACGCACCAGATGCTCCACTTCGTAGCCGGAAGGCAGGCCGGTAATATAAATCTTCATGTTGTTCACTCTTTAAAATAAATCATTGTTGCCGCGCACAGCGCTGCGGATGAAGTAATTGTTGTCCAGTTCATCGCCAAAGGTGGAGAACTCGCCATGGCCGGGCAGCACCTGCGTGCCGCGCGGGATGGGCAGCTTTGCCAGTTTACGCAGACTCTCGGCCATCTGTGCACTGCTGCCGCCCTCCAGATCGGTACGGCCGATGCTGCCTGCAAACAGGGTATCGCCGCAGAAGAGATACTCGCCGCACAGCAGCACCACGCCGCCGGGCGTATGGCCGGGCGTGTGCCAGACCGTGAACTGCAGCTCGTCTACCGAGACAGTCTCCCCTTCTGCGTAGCCGCAGTCCGCTGCGCTCAGCGGATACATGCGGTCGCCTGCAAGGTCGGCAGCCTCACAGTAGAGCTTTGCGTTCCACTCGGTGCGCAGGGCTTCGGCGCTGCCCACATGGTCGTAGTGGCCGTGGGTGCACAGGATGGTGGTGAGCTGCGCATTGTTTTCCTTTAAAATTTTATCGTAGGTCTGCGCATCTGCCGCCGGATCAATGACCACGGCATGGCCTGCGTCGGAAATGAGCAGGAAGGTATTGGTATACAGCGGCGCAGCGCCCGGAATATGAAAAGCCTGCATGGCGGTCACTCCTTTTTCTTCCACTCGTCGGTATCGATGATAATGGTGCAGGGTCCTTCGTTCACAAGAGCCACCTGCATGTCCGCGCCAAACTCGCCGTGCTGAACATCCTTCAGGCCCTGTTTGTTCATCTCTGCAAGGAACAGCTCGTAAGCATCCACGGAGAGCGGCGGCTTTGCGGCCTTGATAAAGCTGGGCCGGTAGCCTTTTTTCGTGTCGCCGTAAAGGGTGAACTGGCTCACCACCAGAGCCGAATAGCCAAGGTCTTTTGCGCTGAGATTCAGCTTGCCCTCTGCGTCCGGAAAGATGCGCAGGCCCGCGCATTTATCGGCAAGCTTGGGCACGATGTCCAGACTGTCGGTATCCCTGACACCCAGCAGGATCATAAGGCCCGGCCCGATGGCCCGCGGCTCACCGCCGTTTACCCGCACACTGGCGGAAGACACCGCCTGAATGACTGCACGCATGTTTTAGCTCCTTGTCACCTTGAGCACGTCCTTCACCTTGGAAAGTCTTGCGACCACACGGTTGAGGTGCTCGGTATTGTTGATGCCGATGGTCAGGCTGACCATGGCGCAGTTGTTTTCCACCTGACGGGCGTTCACCGCATAGATGGGCACCCGGATATCCGCCAGCGCAGCCAGCACATCCTGCAGCAGCTCGTTGCGGTTCAGCGCGATGATCTCAATGCCGGCCTTATAGCTGTCCTTGACGCTGTCGGCCCAGTACGCCTTGACCCAGCGGGGGGCGTTGGTGGGATCCTTCATGCTGGAAATGGCGTTCACGCAGCTCTGCTTGTGGATGGAAACGCCAAAGCCGCGGGTGATAAAGCCCACGATGGGGTCGCCCGGCAGCGGGCTGCAGCACTTGGCAAACTTGATGGGGGTGTTATCGAAGCCTTCCACCACCACGCCGTCGGTAGCGTGCACACGGCTCAGATCCACCTTGGGCAGGTCTTCCCCGGCCTTTTCCTCCGAAGCTTTCAGCTTCTGCCACTCCTCCTTGAGCTTGGGCAGGCAGTTGGCAATGGTCATGCCGCCGTAGCCGATGGCGGCATAAAGCTCCTCGGCATTGTTCTGGCGCAGGCGGCGGGAACAGCTGTTGATAAAATCGTCCAGCTGGTCGTCCGGAATGATGATCATTTCCCTGCGCAGCTCACGGGCCAGTGCATCACGTCCCTGCGTGATATTTTCCTCGCGGCGCATCTTTTTGAACCAGTTTCGGATCTTACTCTTCGCTTCGCTGGTGCGCACGATCTTGAGCCAGTCGCGGCTGGGGCCTTTGTCCGCCGGGCCAAGGATCACTTCGATGATCTCGCCGGTGGAAACGATGTGGTCGATGGGCACCATGCGGTTGTTCACCTTGCAGCCCACCATGCGGTTGCCCACCGCCGAATGGATCGCATAGGCAAAATCGATGCAGGTAGCGCCGGTAGGCAGGTTGATGACATCGCCCTTGGGGGTAAAGGCAAACACTTCCTCCGGCAGCAGGTCGCTCTTGAGGTCGTGCAGCAGATTGCCGGAATCCTCGCTGACGCGCTGGTTTTCCAACAGCTGGCTCACCCATGCCAGACGTTCGTCCAGCTTGTCGTGGCCATCCAGACCTTCTTTATACTTCCAGTGGGCCGCAACGCCGTACTCGGCCTGCTCGTCCATCTTGCGGGTGCGGATCTGCACCTCAAAGGGGATGCCCTCGTGGCCGATGACGGTGGTGTGCAGGCTCTGGTAGCCATTGGGCTTGGGAGTGGAGATATAGTCCTTGAAGCGGTTGGGCAGCGGATGGTACATATCGTGGATGAGGCCCAGAGTGCTGTAGCACTCGGCCAGCGTATCCAGAATGACACGCACCGCATAGATATCGTAGATCTCATCAAAGGACTTGTTCTGCATGATGGTCTTGCGATAGATGCCGTAAATGCTCTTGACGCGGCGCTTGATGGTAGCGCCCTCAATGCCGCTTTCGGCCAGCCTCCGCTCGATCACACCGGACACCTTTGCAAGGAACTCTTCGCCTGCACGCTCACTGAGCATCCGGCTGATCTCCTCGTAGCCCACAGGGTCAAGGTAATGCAGGCTGCGGTCTTCCAGCTCTTCCTTCACGTTCAGGATGCCCAGACGGTTGGCGATGGGGGCATACACCTCCATGGTCTCGCGGGCTTTATCGCGGCGCTTCTGTTCCGGCCATGCATCACCGGTGCGCATGTTGTGCAGCCGGTCGCACAGCTTAATGATCATCACGCGCACATCGCGGCTCATGGCCAGCAGCATCTTGCGCAGGTTTTCAGCCTGCAGTTCCTCAATGTTAGAGAACTGGATCTTGGTCAGCTTGGTCACGCCGTCCACCAGCAGGGCAACTTCCTCGCCAAAGGCGGCTTTCAGGTCGTCCAGTGTAGTGGGAGTGTCCTCCACCACATCGTGCAGCAGGGCCGCAGCAATGCTCTCGGAGTCCATGCCAAGATCCAGCACCAGCCGTGCCACAGCCAGCGGATGGCAGATATACGGCTCGCCGCTGCGGCGGCACACCCCCTTGTGGGCAGTGTTGGCAAGGTCATATGCCTTTTCGATCATCTCCATATTGTAGGAGCGGCCGCTGGCCTTGATGGCCTCACACAGCTTTTCCCAGGTAACGATCTCCGGCCGCACCTCCGAAGGCAGCGCGCCTTCCGGGGCATCGGCCAGCTGTGCTGTTGCAGAAACGGTAGCCGTTTCCTGCACCGGTACCGGCTGATGCAGGTGGGTCTTTGCGGAGTAGAGATCTTCTTCCCGCACCGGCTTGGGTGCCGGGACCGCAGCTTTCTTTCCCTCTGGCATTTTACATTCCCTCCAAACATTTCAGGATCGGGGCATCCGCAAGGTTCTTTTTGCCCTGCGCAGGCACAAGCTCCAGATATTTTGCCCCACCCTTTTCCACCGTGGCGATCAGGCCCACCTGTTCCAGAGCCGTCACTGCCACCAGTGTTTTGCCTGTATTTTCCTCACCCAGTTTTGCGCACAGCGGCTGCAGATCTTCTGCGTGCCAGCGGCGCGCCTGCAGCTCACGGTATACTGTGACGATATCACTGCGCTCAGGCGTAATAAGCTTTTTCTGTTCCTCGGTCAGGGGTGTGCCGCGGCGCAGCGCCACCACAAAAGCAGCCTGCTCCGCAAGCTTTGTGCCCAGCCCTGCCGGATGCAGGTCCAGAATGCGGCCCGAAAGCTGTGCGCCCCGGGGCGAATCGTAGACCGAAAGGTTCAGCGCAGCATCCACCACATCGCCCATGGCATAGGGCAGCTGTTCCGGCGGCATACCGAACCACACGGCATACACGCTGGCATTGCCCTGCCGCAGGCGCAGGCGGCTGTGCCTGCCCTCCGATACCGGGTATACCCCATCCAGCACGGCGTTCTGCAAAAGGAACACCGGGGTCGGGTTCTCGGCGCCATAGGGAGCCAGCTGGTCGAGCTTCCTCACACTTTCCACGGTCACACGGTCCAGATGGATGGGCAGGTCGCACTCCAGCGGGGTGGTATGCAGCACCGGGCATTCCCGTGCTGCCCAGTCGTTCAGGCGGCGGCGCAGAGCGGGCAGATTTTCTTCCCGCACCGAAAGGCCCGCAGCCATGGCATGGCCGCCGTAGCGGATGAGCAGATCTGCGCAGGCACCAATGCAGGCATGCAAATTGAAGCCCTGCACGCTGCGTCCGCTGCCCTTGCATTCGCCGTGCTCGTCGATCGTCACCACGATCACAGGCCGGCCGGTGCGTTCCACCAGCCGGGATGCCACGATGCCAATGACACCGGGGTGCCAATCGCGGCCCCACAGCAGCATCACGCGGTCTTCCAGCCGCTCCGGTTCCTGTTCCAGCAGTTCCTGCGCGGCCTTGAAGATCTGCAGCTCTGTCTCCTGACGCTTTGTATTGATCTCGTTCAGTTTATGGGCCAGCTCTGCGGCGCGGTCCGGGTCCTCACACATCACCAGCTGCAAAGCCGTAACAGCGTTGTCCATGCGGCCAGCCGCATTGATGCGGGGCGCAATGGCGTAGCTGACATTTTCTGCGGTGACCGGTTTGCCCGCAAGGCCCACCTCTTCCAGCAACGCTTCCAGACCCGGACGGTCCGTGTTCTGCAGCTGGCGCAGGCCCGCCTTGACAAGGGTGCGGTTTTCGCCGGTAAGCGGCATCACGTCCGCCACAGTACCCACAGCGGCAAGGTCGCCGCAGTAGTCCAGCATTTCTTCCGGCGGGCAGCCATCCAGTGCGGCACACAGCTTGAACGCCACGCCCGCACCGCACAGGCCCTTGAAGGGACTGGTGTCGTCCTCACGACGGGGGTCTACCACGGCAATGGCCTTGGGCAGAGTTTCCGGCGGCAGATGATGGTCGGTAATGATCAGGTCAATGCCCAGTTCAGCGGCATAATCGGCTTCTTCCACAGCAGAAATGCCGTTATCCACCGTCACGATCAGCTTGCAGCCCTTATCGTGGATGGAACGGATGGCATTGCGCGAAAGGCCGTAGCCGTCGCCCTCGCGGCTGGGCAGCATACATTTTACGGTAGCCCCCATGCCCTTGAGATGCTGGTACAGCAGGGCCGTGGCCGTCACGCCGTCCACGTCATAATCGCCGAACACCACAATGGTCTCGCCCTCGTCAATGGCCCGCCAGATGCGCTCGCAGGCCTTGTCCATATCGGTGAGCAGCGAAGGGTCGCTCAATTCTTCCTCACCGGCAAGCAGGGTCAGTGCTTCGGTAGGGTCGGTAATGCCGCGGGCCGTCAGCACGCCCGCCAACAGGGCATTTTCCTTCTGCTGAGCGGCAAGGACGGCCGCATATTTTTGCTCGCTCCACGGCTCGTCGTCCTGTGCGTTATATTCCAGTTCTTCGGTGGCCTGCTCCGCAATCGCCTGCGTCAGCTCCCGCAGCGCGGCACGGTCCAGCGGCTTCAGATTCCATGCACGGTAGGTCATTCAAAATTTCCTCCCGTCAGGCCGTCGTTGGCCAGCATTCCCTGCAGGGCGGCGATCTCAGAAGAGACATCCATCGCTACATCCGAGAGCAGCGTATCATACAGGGTGTCGTAGGCCTGATTCAGCGTGTGAAGGATGCCCGCGATATCGCGGCGGATGGTCTCGGCGTTTTCGCCCTGCTGGCCCTGCACATCGTTGTAGGTGTGCAGCAGCTTGAGGGTGGTGGGGATATAGTATTCCGCAAAGCGGCGGGCCTTGGGCAGGCTTTCCGGGTGTGCTTCCAGCCAGTCACAGATGGCAGTGGTGGTGGTCTGCATATGGTCCAGCTCTTCGCGGCCCTGCGCATCCTGCATCAGCTGTTTTTCCTGCTGCAGCACGGCGGCAAAGCGGCGCGCCGTCTCAAGATTGAGCGGCACATCGTCCGTTTTTTCTGCCGCCGGTTCCGGCTGCGGCGGTGCCTTGGAGGCTGCGGCAGCTTCCTGCGCGGCACGGTAATCCTCAGCAGTCAGGTAAAGCTTTTCCGCTTTTTCGTCCACCCATGCACTCAGCCAGCCATTGCGGATGAATCTGCGCACCCGCTTGAGGGCACGGGCCTTTTTCTCGTCCACGGCTTCCAGCGGCAGGCCCTTTTTGCAGTCAAAGCCTTCTGCTGCCTCGGCCAGACGGAGCAGCGTCTTGCTGGCCTTCAGGCGGGATGCACCGGCAGTGATCATCCACACGAACACGGCGGTGACAGCCGCAAAGCACCAGCCGGTGATCCGCACCGCCCCCAGCGCAAAGCTGCCCATGGCTGCAGCATTTTCAGCCATAAAGCTGTCCTGCAGAAGAGCCTGCAGAACCGCCGCATTGGGCGTAAACAGGCCCGCCGCACCCAGACAGGAAACTGCCGTGATGCCAAAGATCACCGTAAACGTGATGCCGACTGCCAGCAATGCACAGCCTGCGCTGTAGCGCTTTTTGGCACTGGTGCGGATCTCGTCTGCCGGGGTCGTCTCTGCCTTGCCGAACATCTGCCGGAACCAGCCGGAAACGCCTACGGCCTGCGCGTTGATATTGTCCTCATTCAAGCCCTGTTTTTTCGTATTCTGCGCATTCTGACGGCTGCGGTAGTATTCATCCCGGCTGCTGCGGAACGCCTTTGCCGCTTCGCCAAGGCCAAAGTTTGCAGCATTCACCGCCGCACGGCCCACACCATAGGCGCGGTCGCCAATGTCCTCCCCTTTGCCCTCAAAGCCATGGGCAAAGGCATCCGACATGGTATCGCCAAAGGCGCGCAGCTGGTTTTCCAGCTCCTGCTGCACCTGACGGCCCTCATTTTCTCTCATTGTATCGTTTTCACGATCGTTCATCAAATTCTTCTCACCCTTCTGCCGGTGCATACCGGCTGATGATGGCGCGGGCCACCCGCAGGCCATCCACGGCGGCGCTCATGATGCCGCCCGCATATCCGGCGCCCTCGCCGCAGGGATACAGACCTGCCAGCTGGGTGCATTCAAAATTTTCTTCCCGCTTCAGCCGCACCGGGCTGCTGGTGCGGGTCTCAAGACCCGTAAGGATCGCTTCCGGCGCGGTATAACCCGCAATTTTGCGCTCGTAGGCGCGCAGGCCCGCCCGCAGCGTTTCGGCCAGCTCCTGCGGCAGCAGTGCGCCGAGGTCTGCCGCAGCAACGCCGCGGTCATAGGTAGGCTGCACGCGTCCAATGTTCAGCTGGCCGCGCCCTTCCAGAAAGCTCTGGATGTTCTCTGCCGGAGCGGCATACTCCCCTGCACTGCGCCCAGCGGCGTAGGCTCTGGCTTCCAGCTCCCGCTGGAACGCGATGGCCCGGCGCGGATCGTCTGCAAAGTCCTTGCCGCCCACGCTCACCACCACGGCCGCGTTGGCATTTTTGCCATTGCGGGCGTGGAAGCTCATGCCGTTGGTCACTACACGGCCTTCCTCGCTGGCCGATGCCACCACCTGCCCGCCGGGGCACATGCAGAAGGTGTAAACGCACCGCTCCCCCACATGCTGGGAGAGTTGATACTCGCCCCGCGGCAGAGCCGGATGCCCGGCAGCCTCGTGATATAAGCTCTTTTCGATCTCACTCTGCAGATGCTCGGCGCGGAAGCCCACACTGAACGGCTTGCATTCCAGCTGCAGGCCGCCGTCCATCAGCATCCCGAAGGTATCGCGGGCCGAGTGGCCCACCGCGAACACCAAAGCTTCGCAGGCAAAGGTGCCATTTGTGGTAAAAATGCCGGTGAGCTGACCATTTTTCTGTTCAAAGCCAGTCAGGGCCGTGTTGAAATGCACCTCACCGCCCAGAGCTTCGATCTCCTTGCGGATAGATGTGATCACACCGCGCAGCAGGTCGGTGCCCACGTGGGGCTTCTGCTTCCAAGCGATCTCCTCCGGCGCACCGTGCTGCAGGAACACCTCGGTAACAAAGCCGCACAGCTCATCGCCGATGCGGGTGGTCAGCTTGCCATCCGAAAAGGTACCGGCACCGCCCTCGCCAAATTGAATGTTCGCATTCACATCCAGTTCGCCGGTAGCAGAAAAATGTTCCACCGCCTTTACGCGCTCGTCCAGCGCCGGGCCGCGCTCCAGCACAATGGGCTGATAGCCCTGCCGGGCCAGCAGCAGCGCTGCAAACAGGCCCGCCGGGCCAAGGCCGCACACCACAGGCCGATGTGCCAGTGGCTGGATGCCATTCTGCACCGAAAAATCCACCTTCTGCTGCAGAGAAGCATCACCACAGCGGGCTGCAAAAGCCGCTTCCTCGGCAGGTTCTTTCAGGGTGACAGCCACGGTATACACCAGCTTGGGCTGGCCGTGGCGGGCATCCACCGAGAGCTTTGCCACGCCCAGATGCTGCACCTTTCCGCGTGGGATGCGGGCGGCGTGCAGGGCTTTTTCAAATGCCTGCGGCTCTCCGGCAGAGAGCGGCAGACGGATGTTGCGAACCAGAATCATGTTATCGTGTGTTCCTTTTTGTTTCAGTTGCTTTCGATGCGGCACTGCAGCACATAGCTGCCCAGTGCAAAGATCTTGCCGTTGGAGGGCACATACAGGCGGCAGGCGATGTTCTGCTCGCCCGTTGCCACCGAGAAATCCTCGGCATCGATCTCAATGACCACCTGCTCCGGGGTCAACGTTTCGATCGCGCCCTTGGGGCCGCAGAGCGTTACATTCATCAGGCGTTCGGTCTGCACCGTCAGCTGGTAGGTAGAGGGCAGGTTGACCACCTGCACGCAGGTATTGGGCAGGTTCATGGTCTTGGTTCCCAGATTGGAGCAGTCAAAGCTGACCGTAATGGTGGAAATGTTATCCAGCAGATAGATGTCTGCGGGCAGGTCGATGGGCAGCTCATAGCTCTTGTTCAGTGTAAAGGTGGAAAGGTCGATATTGCCGATGGGCAGCGTGGACAGCATATCGATCTTATCTGCCGGACCTGCCACCTTGAGCTGCTTGCGGCTGAGTGCATATACCAGCATCGAATCATCAAAATCACGCGGTGCATTGATGAAATTCACGTCCACCGGCAGCGTTGCCATCTTGTACACCTGCAAGGTCACATCCACGCTGTTCTCTTCCAGCTCCGTGTACTCAAACTTGACTTCCTTGCCGCCGGAGGTATAGAAGCGCAGCGGCGTGTTCAGCGTGATGGACTCGGTCAGTTCGCCGCTGTAGGTCACCTCTGCAGTGCAGGTAGCAACTTTATTCAGCTCACTGCTGGGGCCGGAAAGGGTGATATTCTCCTTGGAAACATCCGTACTATAAAGGATATAGCCGTCCGCGATGGTCAGGTAGTTGGTGGTAATGGTAACGGGCAGGGTCTTTTCCTCCACCACGTCAAACACCACATCCACCGTGTTGTCATTGCCTTCCATGGTCACGGTCACACCGTTCAGCAGGCCGTTGGCACCGCGTACCAGCAGGCGCAGGGTCTTTTCGCCGCTGTCGCGTACGCTGGAAAAATCCGGGTAGACCACAAAGTCGGAAGCCGTCAGCCCGCCGATGGTGTAGCCGTCGCCGGAGATTTTCAGGTTCACGGTCTTATCCTCGGCGCTGACGATGCTCAGGCCCCGGGAGGTGTAAGCAGCGGAATCGTAGGTATAATCCACCGGCACATTGTAGATGGTGTTGCTGGTGCCGGGCTGGACGATGATGGTGACCACCATCCATGCAACGATGGCACCCAGCACCGAAAGTGCCAGCCGGATGCGGCGGTCGTCCAGAATGTTTTTCTTATGGGCGACCGCAGGCTTTGCGCCATTTTTCTTGTTGGGTTCGTTGTTCATTGCGCATCGTCCTCCTTCTGGCTGACCCATTTCCACAGACGGTCCAGCTGACCGCGCCAGCCGCTGACCGTCGTCTTTTCGGTGGTGGTCTCCTTGGGGATCATCTCATCCACCAGACGGGTATACAGGGTCTGGCGGTCAAAGTGGCGGATCAGCACACCGTTCTTTGCCATGGAGATGATGCCGGTCTCCTCGCTGACCACGATGGCAATTGCATCGGAATTTTCGGCAATGCCAAGGCAGGCGCGGTGACGGGTGCCCATATCCTTGCCAAGATCCAGATTGTTGGAAAGCGGCAGCACACAGCCCGCGGCTTTGATGCGGCCATTCTCAATGATGGCAGCACCATCGTGCAGGGGCGTGCCCTCGTAGAAAATGGTGCCCAGCACTTCCAGATTGACCGCACTGTTCACCGGCGTGCCGGTGCGCACGATCTCCGAAAGGTTCGTGTGGCGTTCCAGCACGATCAGTGCACCGGTCTTGGTCTCAGAAAAGCGCTCTGCCGCATCGCAGATGGCAATGATGGCGCTGCGCCATGCACCCTTCAGGCTGGGATCGTTGTAGCGGCCTTTGACATTGAACAGCTTGGCGGCCCACTGGTCGGTCTGGCCCATGCGCTCCAGCGCACGGCGGATCTCCGGCTGGAACAGCACCACCAGCGTCAGCAGGCCCACCTGCAGCAGTGAGTTCAGCAGCCATGTAACGGTACGCATGTTCAGCGTTTCTGCCACCAGATAGACGGCCATCACCAGCAGCGCACCCTTGAACAGCTGGCCGGCGCGGGTGCGGTTGACAATGCCCAGCAGCTGGTAAATCAGGAAGGAAATGATGATGATATCCAGCAAATCGACCAGTTTGAAGGTCTGGAAATTTGCAATGATCGCGTTCAGAGTCATTGGTACACGCTCCCGTTTACAGTGTTTCGATCAGGGCAACAGCGTGGGCGGCAATGCCCAGCCCCTCACCGGTAAAGCCCAGATGTTCCTCGGTGGTGGCCTTTACACTCACGGCATCCACCGGCAGGCCGAAGGCATCGGCCAGATTCTGGCGCATGGCCGGAATGTACGGCGCAAGCTTGGGCCGCTGACACAACAGCGTCGCGTCGATATTTTCAATGCGGAAGCCGTGCTCCTTTAAAATTTCGGCCACACGGCGGGCCAGCTTCAGGCTGTCGGCACCGGAGTAGGCCGGGTCATTGTCCGGGAAATGCTGGCCGATATCCCCCAGCGCAGCGGCACCCAGCACAGCATCCATCACCGCATGGGCCAGCACATCTGCATCCGAGTGGCCCAGCAGGCCTTTTTCAAAAGGCACTTCCACGCCGCCCAGGATCAACTTGCGGCCTTCCACCAGACGGTGCACGTCATAACCATGTCCAATGCGCATTTTGTGTTCCTCTTTCTGTTCCGGGCGGGGCAAGTCCTCGCGGGTCGTGATCTTATAATTGGCGTAATCGCCCTGTGTCAGCTGCACGGCGCGGCCGGTCAGCTCGAACAGGCTGCAGTCGTCGGTGACAAGGCGGGCTTTTTCGGCATCCAGCTCTTCCAGCGCAGCAAGGTACTCTGCGCGGTCAAAGCACTGAGGGGTCTGCACCGCATACAGGGTGCTGCGGTCGGGCGTTGTGTACACAAGGCAGGCATCCGGCACGGTCTTTCCGTTGCCGCGCGCTGCAGCCTTGATGGTATCCTTTACCGGTACAGCAGGTGCAGCTGCGCCGCACCGGGCCGCTGCTTCCAGCGCTGCTGTGATAACGGCCTGACTGACGAAGGGTCTTGCCGCGTCGTGCACTGCCACAAGCTCCCCTGCTGCCGCCAGCACGCCGTTTTTTGCGCTCTCGGCGCGGGTGGTGCCGCCCGTTACGATCTGCACAGGCTTTGTGCAGTCTGCTGCCTGCTGCTCCACAAAGGCGCGGTTCTTACCGGCCACCAGCACGATCTCCGTGACAAGCGGGTCCTGTTCAAACGCGCGGATGCTGCGGTGCAGCACGGTCTCGCCGCCCAGATCAAAGCTGAGCTTGTCAAAGCCCATGCGTGTGGAAGACCCCGCCGCCACCAGTACTGCGGATACTCTCTTTTCCAATTTCTTCACCTGCCCGATTCCTATAGTAAGCCATATTTTATTATAGCGTATAACTTCCCAAACTGCAACCAATATTCTACAGCAAAAATGCCCCTCTGCACACAGCAGAGGGGCACAAACTTGTTCTTGATGGAGTTTACTTCAGGATCGGCTCGATGGCAGCAGCCAGAGCATCCTTCTGTGCCTGTGCTTCAGCCAGATCCTTGCCCAGAGTGGTGAAGTAGGTCTTGATCTTCGGCTCAGTGCCGGAGGGACGCACCACAACGGTCGCACCGTTTTCCAGACTGTAGATCAACACGTTTGCTGCAGGCAGGCCGGTCTCCTCGGGCTTCTTGTAGTCGGTCACCTTGACCACCTTGTGGCCAGCCAGCTCGGCGGGCGGGTTATCACGCAGCTTCTGCATGATGGAAGCCATCTTCTCCATGCCGGTCAGGCCGGGGAACTCGAAGCTGTCCACCTTGTTCAGGTAGCGGCCATACTGTTTATAGATCTCTTCCAGACGCTGCTTGATGGAGGAACCGATGCTGCGGTAGTAAGCGGCCATTTCGCAGATCAGCATGGAACCGATGACGGCATCCTTATCACGCACATAGGGGCCGGCCAGATAGCCGTAGCTTTCCTCAAAGCCAAAGATGAAGCGGTCCACCTCACCGGCAGCTTCCAGATTTGCGATCTGGTCGCCGATCCACTTGAAGCCGGTCAGCACGCTGCGCATTTCCACGCCGTAGTGTGCGGCAATGGCATCGGCCAGAGGAGTGGATACGATGGACTTGACTGCCACCGGGTTTTTGGGCATGGTGCCCTTCTCGATGCGGCCTGCGCAGATGTAATCCAGCAGCAGAGCGCCCATCTCGTTGCCGGATACCAGCTCATAGCTGCCATCCGGGCACTTCATGGCAATGCCCACGCGGTCGGCATCGGGGTCGGTGGCCAGCATCAGATCGGCACCAGTCTTGGTTGCCAGCTCCAGACCCAGTTTCAGAGCCTCGAAAATTTCGGGGTTCGGGTAGGAGCAGGTGGTAAAGTAGCCGTTGGGGTACTCCTGCTCGGGCACGATGGTGATATCGGTGATGCCTATATCGTTCAGCACATGAGTGACAGGCACCAGACCGGAACCATTCAGCGGGCTGTACACCAGCTTCAGGCCGGCAGTCTTGCACAGGCCCGGGCGCACCTGACGGGCCTCAATGGCATCATACAGTGCCTTCTTGCAGTCGTCGCCCACAAAGCGGATCAGGCCCTGCTCCACGCCCTCGGCAAAGGAGATGTACTTTGCACCGGTCAGCACATCCGTCTTCTGGATCTCATCGTACACGATGGCAGCAGCATCATCGGTCATCTGGCAGCCATCCGGGCCGTAGGCCTTGTAGCCGTTGTACTTGGCCGGGTTGTGAGAAGCCGTGACCATGATACCAGCATTGCACTGGTAGTAACGGGTAGCAAAGCTCAGTGCAGGCACAGGCATCAGAGCATCGTAAATGCGCACCTTGATACCGTTTGCCGCCAGAACGCCTGCAGCGGTCTTGGCAAAGATATCGCTCTTCAGGCGGCTGTCGTAGCTGATCGCCACAGTCTGGCTGCCGCCCTGAGTCTTGACCCAGTTTGCCAGACCCTGCGTGGCCTGACGCACAACATAGATATTCATACGGTTGGTGCCAGCGCCCAGAACGCCGCGCAGACCAGCGGTGCCAAACTTCAAAGCCACAGCAAAGCGGTCCTTGATCTCGTCATCATTTCCCTCGATCTTGGCCAGCTCCGGCTTCAGATCAGCGTCTTCCAGCTCTGCAGCCATCCAGCGCTTATATTCATCCAAATACATCTTGCACACCTTACCTTTTGTAAATTTTTCCGCAAAAAAGAACAGGTTTGGTTAAACCTACTTATAATATAAACTCTCCGCATCCATGTGTCAATTGCGTAATCTGCAACAAGATTTGCAGTTCAAAACCGGCATATGGCACAAAATTCCAAGTTTTTCCCGGTAAAGTCGGGAACCGTCCCGGCCTCGCCTGCATTTTCCAGCAGTTCATAACTCTGGCCTGCATCGTCCAGAACGTCCAGCCACTGCTCCAAACCGACGCTGTTTTCACACAGGTAGCGCAGCAGCTGCATTGCCCGGGCAAAACTGTCCTGCAGCAGCACCACGCTGCGGCGCACCCGGCCATCCTGCTCCTGCCGCAGCTCCATTACAACGCCCTGCGCAGCGGCGGCACCGCAATATACAAGGGTGTGGGCATGCTGCAGTCCTTCCAGTTCTGAATATGTACGGATATAGCGGCAGTATTCTTTGCTCATCATGGAAAACTCTCTCCTCTCTATCGCATTGACATCTTTCCTGCCCTTTACTATAATGAATTCAGAAATATTTTTGTGTCGAAGTATGACATAATCATCCAATATTTTCCACTTTTGCCAATTCTTTTCCGTCATATCATCCGCTGGGATAAGGGAGAACAACATGTATTCTGTTACCAGAAGCTTTGGTCTGAACGGCCTGAGCGGCTTTGCCGTGGCAGTGGAGGCCGACATTTCCGGCGGTCTGCCCGCCTTTTCCATCGTGGGCCTGCCGGATTCCGCTGTGCGTGAAAGCGCCGACCGTGTGCGCGCCGCCATCAAAAATCTGGGCTTCAAGTTCCCGGACCGGCGCATTACCATCAATCTTGCCCCGGCGGATGTGCGCAAGACCGGCCCGGTGTACGACCTGCCGCTTCTGCTGGCAGTGCTCACTGCCAGCGGCCAGCTGGAGGATGTGCCTGCCGACGCGGCATTTCTGGGCGAACTGGCACTGGACGGCACCCTGCGGCCGGTTTCCGGCGTGCTGCCCATGGCGCTGGCTGCAGCAGAAAATGGCACCCACGCCCTGTATGTACCTGCCGAGAATGCCGCCGAAGCAGCCGAGGCCTGTGCCGACAGCATGGCCGTCTACCCCGCCCACACGGCACGCGAAGTTGTAGATGCCCTGCGCGGCATCTCCCCGCTTGCCCCGGCGGCTGTTGTTCCCTTTGACCCTGCAGACGCATGGGCACAGGTGCCGGATTTTTCGGACGTGATGGGCCAGTCGCTGGCGCGGCGGGCTATGGTCATTGCTGCCGCAGGCGGACACAATGTTTTGCTCATTGGCGCACCCGGCACCGGCAAATCCATGCTGGCAAAGCGTCTGCCCGGCATCCTGCCGCCGCTCACCCGCGAGGAAGCCGTGGAGACCACTAAAATTTATTCCATTGCAGGGCAGCTGCCGCAAGGCCGGGGCCTGATCTCTGCACGGCCTTTCCGCAGTCCGCACCACTCGGCCAGTGCCGCGGCTCTGGCTGGCGGCGGCGCACAGTTCCGGCCCGGCGAGTGCAGCCTTGCCAACTGCGGTGTGCTGTTTTTAGACGAATTGCCGGAGTTCTCCCGCGAGAGTCTGGAAGTGCTGCGCCAGCCGCTGGAGGACGGCCAGATCACCGTGAGCCGAGCGGCAGGCAGTGCCACCTATCCCAGCCGCTTCCAGCTGGTAGCCGCCATGAACCCCTGTAAGTGCGGCTACTACGGCCACCCCACCCGGCAGTGCACCTGTTCGCCCAGTGCTGTGCGGCAGTACCGCAGCCGTGTGTCCGGCCCGCTGCTGGACCGCATCGACCTGTGCGTGGAGATGGACCCCATCGCCTTTGACGAGCTGCACGCCGTCGTCCCTTCCGAGAGCAGCGCCGATCTGCGCAAACAGGTGCTTGCCGCCCGGGCCATTCAGGCAAAGCGCTATGCCGCCCCGGGTTTTGAGGGTGTGCTCTGCAACGCCCAGCTCACCGCCGGGCAGGTGCGGCGCGTCTGCCGCATGACCCCCGCCGCCGAGCGGCTGCTGCGTGCCTCCTACGACGCTTTGGGCCTTTCCGCCCGCGCCCATGACCGCATCCTGCGGGTGGCCCGCACGGTGGCCGATCTGGCAGGCAAACAGCTGCTGGATGAGGACTGTGTGCTGGAAGCCCTGCAGTACCGGGCACAGGAAAAAGTGGAAGTATAAAAGCTTCTTCGTCTTTGCTTCGCAGATCCGCCCTCCCCGAAAAGGGAAGGGTTTGTGCAGCTTATCGTTACGCGCAAAAAAGCCATCTGTATCTCTCCAAATGCTCAATACGAGCAGGAGATCACAGATGGCTTTTTATAATTGCTTTTTAGAATCTGCGCCATGTATCCGGCAGGAACAGCACCAGCATCGGGAAGATCTCCAGACGGCCGGCCAGCATGTCGAAGATCATCACCAGCTTTGCAGGGTTCGTAAAGCTGCCAAAGTTCATCATGGGGCCCACCTGCGCAAGGCCCGGGCCGATGTTGTTCAAAGTAGCTGCAATGGCTGTGAAGTTCGTCACCATATCAAAGCCATCCAGACTGATGAGCAGGAAGGAGACCACGAAGATGAAGAAATACGCGCCCATAAATACATTGGTGGTGCGGATGGTCTCGTGGTTGAGCAGCTTGCCGTCCATGCGGACGGGGGCCACCACCTGCGGGTGCAGTGCCTGCTTGAGCTCCTTGCGCAAGGTCTTGCCCAGAATGAGGAGGCGGCTCACCTTGATGCCGCCGCCGGTGCTGCCTGCGCAGGCACCAATGAACATGAGCACCACCAGAATTTCTTTGGAGAGGGTGGGCCACAGGTCAAAATCGCAGCTGGAAAAACCGGTAGTGGTGATGATGGAACCCACCTGAAAGGCTGCCTGACGCACCGCTTCGCCAAAGCTGTTATAAAGGCTGTAGATATTGGCCGTGATAATGCCAATTGCCACCAGAATAATGGCGAAGTAGCCGCGCACTTCCTCGCTGATGGCGCGGTTGAATTTGCGCAGCAGCAGCAGGAAGTAGGCATTGAAGTTGACACCAAACAGGATCATGAAGATGGTCACGACCCACTGGATGTAGGGAGAAAAGCTGGTAAAGCTGTCGTTCTTGAAACCGAAGCCGCCGGTGCCCGCCGTACCGAAGGCCGTGAGCATGGACTCAAACAGCGGCATGCCGCCCAGCAGCAGGAATACCACCTCCAGCACGGTGAGTGCAAAATAGATGCCGTACAGGATCTTTGCGGTAGACTGCACCTTGGGCACCAGCTTATCCACCTGAGGGCCGGGGCTTTCTGCCTTCATCAGGTTGACGTGGGAGCCGCCGGTCAGGGGCAGCAGCGAGAGCAGGAACACCAGAACGCCCATGCCGCCGATCCAGTGGGTGAAGCTGCGCCAGAACAGGATGCCTTTGGGCAGATCCTCCACCCCGGGCAGGATGCTGGCACCGGTGGTGGTAAAGCCGGACACCGTCTCAAACAGGGCGTCCACCGGGTTCGGGATGCAGCCCGTCACCACAAACGGAACGGCGCCCACGATGGAAATGACGATCCAGCTCAGCGAGGTAGCAGCAAAGCCCTCCCGCATATAGAACATCTTGCTTTTAGGCTTGATGCCGCGCAGGGCGTAGCCGATGGCGGCGCTGACTGCCGCCGTGATCAGAAACACGCCCAGCACGAACCATTCGCCGTAGATCCAGCTGGCCGCTGCGGGCAGCAGCAGCAGCGCACCCTCGATCAGCATGACATAGCCCAGCAGACGGAAAACGATCGCATAATTCATAGTCTGCCTCCGTCAACCCTCTGCGCCCTTGTCCAGAATATCGCGCAGGTCATGCAGACCATGCTCCAGCGTGACCACGATCACGTTGTCGCCTACCTGGATCTGGTCGCCGCCGCGCGGGATCAGGATCTGATGGCCGCGGGTGATGCAGCACAGCAGCAGATTCTTTTTCAGGTGCAGCTGGCTCAGGGGGACACCGGTGGCAGCGCTCTTCTCGTGGACGGTAAATTCCAGCGCTTCCACGCGGTCGTCCAGAATGCGGTACAGCGTCTTGATGTTGCTGCCCGCTTCGTTCTGCAGTGCACGCACATACTGCACGATGTAATCGCAGGTCATGTACTTGGGGTAGACCACGCTGCCCAGATCCAGACCGGCCAGAATATCATCAAATTCCAGACGGTTGACTTTGGTGACCAGCTTGCCCTTGGAGTGCTTTTTGGCAAACAGGGTCAGCAGCACATTCTCCTCGTCGATGTTGGTCAGGGCCACAAAAGCTTCGGTAGACTCCATGCCCTCGGACAGCAGGAATTCGCGGTTGGAGCCGTCCTCGTTCAGGATTTGTGCGCCGGGCAGCTGCTCGGCCAGCTCCATGCAGCGGGCAGGGTCGCGCTCCACGATGCGCACACGCACGTGGTTTTCCAGCAGCTCCTGGCTCAGATAGAAGGCGATGGCACCGCCGCCCACGATGAAGGCATTGCGCACCGGGCGCACCGGCAGGTGGATGCGCTGGAAGAACTCGTGGGCCTTTTCCTGTGTTGCAAGGAAGGTGACCTGATCGCCGTTCTGCAGTACAAAGTTACCGTTCGGAATGATCACGCCGCCGCTGCGCTCCACTGCACACACCAGAATGTCGCTCTTCAGACGGGTGGGGATCTCGCGGATGGCCACGCCATCCAGCCCCTGCTCTGCAGTGAGTGCAAACTTGATCAGCCGCACACGGCCGTCTGCAAAGGTGTCGATCTTGCTTGCACCCGGGAAGCGCAGCAGATGGGAGATTTCCTTTGCTGCAGCCATTTCCGGATTGATGATGGCCGAAATGCCGATCTGCTTTTTGATAAAGTCCAGCTCATGACTGTAGGACGGGTTGCGCACACGGGCAATTGCATGGCAGTGGCCCGCCTTTTTGGCAAACATGCAGCACAGCAGGTTCAGCTCATCCGAACCGGTCACGGCAATGAACACATCCGCGTCTTCAATGCCGGCCTCTGCCAGCGTGGTGATCGAGGAACCGTTGCCCACGATGCCCAGCACATCGTAGCTTTCAGTCAGGTGCTCCACACGCGCTTTGTTGGTATCCACAATGGTCACATTATGGTCTTCCTCACTGAGCTGCCGCGCCAGCGCGGTACCAACCTTGCCGCCGCCCACCAGAATGATCTTCATAACAAGTCCTTTCTCTTTCCGCGTCCCTTCCGCCGGGACAGCACAAATCCATCATAGTATACCATATCTCCTGCCAAAGTTCCACTGTTTTCCACATTATGCAATAAAAACCTGCCAAATGACGCAAAAAAGCCCCGGGAGATACCGTCCCGGAAGCTTTTATTTCATTTAATAGCGCGCCACGCCGTCCTTCGTTACAAGGGCATACACCAGCGGGGCTTCCTCCGGCTTCTCAGGGCCGTATCCAAGGCCGCTGCGGTACTCGGCGGCGGCAGCTTCAAACTTGTCGGCTGCGCCGTAGAAGGTGGCAAGGCTCTCGCCCTTCTTTACGTAGTCGCCGCGCTTTTTATGCAGGGTGATGCCGGCGGCAAAATCCAGCGGGTCGCCCTTTTTCTGTCGGCCCGCACCCAGCAGCACGCTGGCAGAGCCGATCTTCTCGGCATCGTTCGCCACAATGTAACCGTCCTGCTCTGCCAGCAGCTCAAAGCTTGCCGCGGGCTGCTCAAACAGGCTGTAATCGTCCAGCACGCGGGTATCGCCGCCCTGCGCCGCAAACATCTCCTTACACTTAGCAAAGGCAGAGCCATCGGCGATCGCCGTCTCGGCCATGGCGCGGCACTCGGCAGGAGTGCCCTTATCGGCCAGCACCAGCATGTTCGCCGCCAGCTGCAGGCAGACCTCGGTCAGGTCGGCGGGGCCATGGCCCTTGAGCACATCCATGCTTTCCATGACTTCCAGACTGTTGCCAATGTTATGGCCCAGCGGGGTATCCATATCGGTGATCATGGCAGCCACCCGGCGGCCGTGATGGGTGCCAATGGATACCATCAGCTTGGCCAGCTCAATGCTCTGGTCTACCGTTTTCATAAAAGCTCCGGTGCCGGTGGTCACATCCAGCAGGATGGCATCCGAGCCGGAAGCCAGTTTCTTGGACATGATGCTGGATGCGATGAGTGGGATGCAGCTGACGGTCGCGGTCACATCCCGCAGGGCATACATTTTTTTATCTGCAATGGCAATGCCCTCGCTCTGGCCAATGACCGACAGACCGATCCTGTTCACCTGCGCAAAGAACTCCTCCTGTGAGAGGGCGGTTCTGGTGCCGGGCACGCTCTCCATCTTATCGATGGTGCCTCCGGTATGGCCAAGGCCCCGGCCGCTCATCTTGGCGATCTTCACGCCGCAGGCTGCGACGATCGGTGCAATGACCAGCGTGGTCTTGTCGCCCACGCCGCCAGTGGAGTGCTTGTCCACCTTGATGCCCGGAATGGGCGAAAGATCCACCATCACACCGCTGTGAGCCATCACATCGGTCAGCTCTGCGGTCTCCTCATCGGTCATGCCGCGCAGATAGACAGCCATCATCCATGCAGCCATCTGGTAATCAGTCACTTCTCCGCTGACATAGCCATTGACGATTTGCTCCAGCTCCTCACGGCTGTGCGTACCGCCATCACGCTTTTTTGCGATCAGATCATAAACGCGCATCGTATCACGCTCCTCGTTTTTTCAATAGTACGACATTGTAAGATATAGTATAGCAAAATTCCAAACAAAAGCAAGTATCATTCTGTAAACTTTGCCCAATTTTAAACCAAAAAGGGCGCAGCCGCCCGAAAAAGCAGCTGCGCCCTTGTTTTGGGAACACAAATCGTCGTTTTAGCGGGATCCCTTGTCGTAGGGGATGCCCTCTGCCTTGGGTGCCATGCTGTTCTTGGAGGTAAACGCAAGAATGATCATGGACGCCACGAACGGCATCATGTTGTAGATGTTGCTGGACCAGTGCAGCTGTGCCAGGAAGGTGGAGTCTGCAATGTTTGCCAGACTCTTGAACACAGCAAAGAACATGGCTGCGCCAAAGATGTTGAAGGGCTTCCACTGGCCAAAGATCATAACAGCCATGGCAAGGAAGCCTGCGCCGGCCACGCCCACCTCAAAGTTCCAGGTCTGCACCGGGGGCACAATGTAGGCCATGCCGCCGATCGCACCCAGTGCACCGGAAATGACAACACCGGCATAGCGCATCTTGTAGACATTGATGCCCACAGAGTCCGCTGCCTGCGGATGCTCGCCGCAGGCACGCAGGCGCAGGCCAAAGCGGGTCTTGTACAGCACCACATAGCTGATGATCAGCAGAATGATGCCCAGCGGCACAAAAATGCTCAGTTCCAGCCCGCCGATGCTGAACAGGAAGGGCTTGTTGGCGTAGTTCAGCTTTGCACTGCCGCTCTCGCTGAAATACTTGGCAATGACCACCGCGATGGCCGTGGCCAGCAGGTTCAGGGCCGTGCCGCCGATGGTCTGATCCGCCTTCAGGTTGATGGAGGCAAAGGCCAGCAGCAGACTGTACACCATACCGGCCAGTGCCGCCACCAGAACAGAGATCAGCACCACGAGGAAGACCGGCATTTCGGCAGGCAACATGGTCAGGGTGAGAACACCCGCCACACCGCCAATGACCATGATGCCTTCCAGTGCAATGTTGATGATGCCGGAGTGCTCACTGAACATACCGCCCAGTGCCACCAGCATCAGAACGATGCCATACAGCAGCGTATATTTGATCAGAAGCAGCATATCACTTGCCCTCCTTTTCGGTTGCAGATTTTGCAGGAGCAGCAGGCTCTGCGTTTACATTGGTTTTATCGGCATTCTTGAACAGCAGTGCGTGGATCTTGCCGCGGAACAGCATGGAGAATGCACACAGGTAGATGATGATACCGCTGATCAGGTCCGAGATCTCAGTGGGGTAATACTTGGTGGAAAGGAAGGAGCCGCCCACCGAGATATGGGAAATGAAGATTGCCGAGAAAATGGTGCCAATGGGGTTGGAGCTTGCCAGCAGTGCAACGGAAATGCCGTTGAAGCCCATTGTCGGCAGGCTGGTGGAGTTCAGCGGGTTCCACTGGGACACATTGGACAGATAGTACAGGCCCGCACCAAAACCGGCCAGTGCACCGGCAATGGCCATGGAGAGGATGATGTTCTTCTTCTCGTTGATGCCGGCGTAGCGGGCAGCGCTCTTGTTCAGGCCCACTGCCTTCAGCTCGTAGCCGAAGGTGGTCTTGTTCAGCACCACCCAGATCAGAACTGCCACTGCTGCCGCCAGGAAGATGGCGATGGTGGTGCTGTTGGTCTGAAACAGCTTGTTCAGGCCAAAGTCCGGGATGATGGACTGGGCGTAATCGGCGTTCTTGCTCAGGTTCATGGTACGGGTGTTGCGCACATCGTACATGGGGCCGGTGCCGTTCTGGTAAATGAGCTCATTGACCAGATACAGGCCGATCCAGTTGAACATGATGGAGGTAATGACCTCGTTGATGTTGAAGTAGGCCTTGAAGAAGCCGGGGATCGCACCCCAGATGCCGCCCAGAATGGTGGCTGCGATCAGACAGACGAACCACGGCAGCTTGAGCATGATGGCGCAGTACAGAGCGCCGTAAGCGCCCAGCGTGTACTGACCCGCCGCACCGATGTTGAACAGGCCGGTTTTGAAGGCAAAGGCCACGGACAGACCGGTCATAATGAGGGGAGCCGCATTTGCCAGCTCCTTGCCGACACCGTAGGGCGCGTCATGGAAGCCGCCCTTCAGGATGCGCACAAAGCCGTCGCCCCATGCGTGGGCCGGGTTGATGGCCAGCAGCACCAGAAAACCGACCACAAGGCCGATCAGGATGCACAGCAGAGCAGCCAGCACACTTGTGATGGAGCTGTTCAGACTGCTGTGGGAAAGTTTTTTCTTGTTCATGTGTTATTTGCTCTCCTTTCCCTGCTTGCGTGCGCCTGCCATATACAGGCCCAGCTCCTGCACGGTGGTGGTCTTGGGGTCAAATTCGCCCACGACCTCGCCCTCGTACATCACAAGGATGCGGTCGGACAGGTTCATCACCTCGTCCAGCTCCAGACTGACCAGCAGCACGGCCGTACCCTTATCGCGCTCGGCCACGATCTGACGGTGGATGTATTCAATTGCACCAACGTCCAGACCGCGGGTGGGCTGGACTGCCACCAAGAGCTTCGGGTCCTTATCGATCTCACGGGCAATGATGGCCTTCTGCTGGTTGCCGCCGGACATGCTGCGCACGGTGGTCAGGCTGCCCTGACCGCTGCGCACATCGTACTGGGCAATGAGCTTATCGGAGTATTCGCGCACCTTATCGCTGCGGATAAAGCCGCCCTTCTGGAACTCCGGCTGCCAGTAACGCTGCAGCACCATGTTGTTTTCCAGACTGTAGTCCAGCACAAGGCCGTGCTTGTGGCGGTCCTCCGGGATATGGCTCATGCCGTCCTTGGAACGCTGACGGATGGACTCGTTGGTGATGTCCTTGCCGTCCAGTGTGATCTTGCCGCTGCTGATCTTTTCCAGACCGGTCAGGCCGTAGACGAACTCGGTCTGACCGTTGCCCTCGATACCGGCAAGACAGACGATCTCACCGGCGTGCACCTGAAAAGAGACATTCCGGACTGCATCCTTCTTGTGTTGGGCGCTGTGCATGGTAACGTTTTCCACATCCAGCACCACTTCGCCGGGGTTGGCAGGCTTTTTGTCCACCTGCAGCTGCACATCACGGCCAACCATCATGCGGGAAAGCTCTTCCTTGGTGGTGTCCTTGATGTCCACGGTGCCCATATACTTGCCCTTGCGCAGAACAGTGCAGCGGTCTGCCACCGCCATGATCTCGTTGAGCTTGTGGGTAATGAACAGGATGGACTTGCCTTCCTTCTTGAACCCGCGCATGATCTCCATCAGTTCGTCGATCTCCTGCGGGGTCAGCACTGCGGTAGGCTCGTCGAAGATCAGGATCTCGTTGTCGCGGTACAGCATCTTCAGGATCTCAACGCGCTGCTGCATACCAACAGAGATATCGCTGATCAGTGCATCCGGGTCCACGCGCAGGCCGTACTTTTCGCTCAGGGCCATCACCTTTTTGCGTGCCTCGGCCTTCTGCAAAAAGCCCATCTTGTTGGGTTCCACCCCCAGAATGATGTTGTCCAGCACGCTGAAGCATTCCACCAGCTTGAAGTGCTGGTGCACCATGCCGATGCCCAGTGCGTTTGCATCATTGGGGTTGCGGATGACAACCTCCTTGCCGTTTTTGCGGATCTGACCAGCTTCCGGTTGGTACAGGCCAAACAGCACGCTCATCAGTGTACTTTTGCCGGCGCCGTTCTCGCCCAGCAGGGCATGTACCTCGCCTTTGCGCAGCTGCAGGGTGATATCGTCGTTTGCCTTGATTCCAGGGAACTCCTTGGTAATGTGGAGCATTTCGATCACAAAATCCTCTGCCAATCTGCTCACTCTCCTTTCGTGTCGTTTCGACACCGATACTTCTTTAAGTTCCATTATACCTGATTTGCGGCAATTTGCACATGTCTTTTTTGCTTTTTGGCAGAAAGCACAGACAATAGTATTACTTTTGTACTCTTTTCACGAAGAGTACGCTGCATTTTTCCCGCATTACACCAATAGAAGACAGAAAAAAGCGGGACACCCCGTTACAGGATGCCCCGCTTTGAAAAGAACTATCGATCGTCCGCAGGCAGGCCTGCCGGACAACAGCTTACTGGATGTAGTTGACAGTGGTGAACTCGCTGACGGTGGGCTTGGTAGCGTCGTCGGAGCTGTTATCAACAGTGATCTCGCCGCTCTTGATCTTGCCCTTGACTTCCTCGTACTCGTCGGTGGTGAAGGACTCGAAGTTCCAGCTGTCTGCATCGGTGGGCAGGCCGATATAATCGCCGTCCTCCAGACCGAAGTTGCCATTGGAACCTGCGATGTCGCCCCAGCTGCCGGCATCGATATCAGCCAGAGCAGTGTTGACAGCCTCGGACAGGCCCTTCATAGCAGAGGTGATGAACGGGTTATAAGCGTAGGTGCCATCTGCAACGCCGTTTGCACCGATGTAGTTCTGGTCAACGTCAACGCCGATGACGTAGCCATTGTTCTTCAGAGCAGCCTCAACAGCGGAGGTGTAGATGCCGCCGCCGCAGGCAAAGACGACCTGAGTGCCGTTGGAGTACCAGCCCTCCATACGGGAGGTGATGTTTGCATCGCCGTAGAACTGGCCGCCATAGAAGTAGTTGATCTCGATGTTCTGACCCAGCTCAGCAGCAGCAGCGTCAGCGCCCTGCACGAAGCCGTAGCCGTAACGGATAACAGCGGGAACAGCCATGCCGCCCAGGAAGCCCAGCTTGGTCTTGCCGTCCTTTGCGATGGCGTAGCCTGCCAGATAGCCTGCCTGCTCCTCCTTGAAGGTGATGCAGTAGCAGTTAGCAGGGATAGCGTCGGTGCCGATATCGCCCTGCGTCACATCGACGGCGATGAACTTGACATCGGGATACTGGTCAGCAGCCCATGCCAGAGAAGCGCCGTACAGGTAGCCGACGCAGACGATCACATCAGCGCCGTCGTTGACAGCCTGACGGATCATGGTCTCGCGGTCCTCATCGGAAGCGTCAGCCTCGGGAATGTAGTACTGGCAGTCATCGCCCATGTAGCTGGAAACAGCAGTCCAGCATGCCTGGTTGAAGCTCTCATCATCGATCGTGCCGGTATCGCAGGTCAGAGCGACCTTGACGATCTTCTCACCGCCCTCAGCAGCAGAGGAAGCAGTAGAAGCAGCAGCGGAAGAAGCGGTGCTGGTAGAAGAAGCGGAAGAACCGCCGCAAGCGGTCAGAGCAGCGGCAGCGGCAGCGGCACCAGCCACAGCCAGGAAATTACGACGAGAAATCATCATAATCAAACTCTCCTTTTATTTTTAATAAAATTGCGTCAAACAAATAAAATGCGCAGAACTGCACATTTACTGGCTCAAGTATAACGGCAAGCCGTGTCAGATGCAAGCGAATTCCGATTACAAAATCTTTACAATAATTTTGTAAGTTTTTATCAAAAGTAGTATTTATGCACAAATTTGCCGTAGTTCCGGCCATTTTCCGTGCACTCCCTGTGTTTTGCCGCACAATGCACGTATTTCCGTTGCTTTATTGTCCTGCAGTGTGCCTCTGCGCTTTTATCCCGTTACCTCACGGCACGGTTGCCCGCCACATTGGAGGGGCCAAAACCGAAGGGAAGCAGTTCGTCCATGCTGCGCTCGATAAAATCTTCTGGTGTCTTTGCCATGATAACGTTCAGTTCCGGCCCGCCGAATTCAAACAGAGCCTGGCGGCACACCCCGCAGGGAGAAGTGATCTGCTCGTTCACCTCGCCGCGGCGGCTGCCCACCACAGCAATGTCGGTGAACTCGGTCACACCCTCGGCCACCGCCTTGAACAGAGCCGTGCGCTCTGCACAGCTGGTGGGGGTAAAGGCAGCGTTCTCCACGTTGCAGCCGGTAAAAATGCGGCCATCCTTGGCGCGCAGGGCAGCGCCTACCATAAAATCGCTGTAGGGTACATAGGCTTTTTCCCGTGCAGCCAGTGCCATGCGGATGAGCTCCTTCTTTTCTTCCAGGGTCAGGTTTGTCATATCCGTCACTCCTTTTTTGGTTTTCAGGGGTCGAAAACAGCGCGGCAAGCCCTTTTGCAGGCAAACCGCGCTGAAATGCGTTTTTAACGCTTAGTATTCTGCACCCAGTGCCACCTTCATCATATCGGTAAAGCTCTTCTGGCGCTGTTCTGCCGTGGTGATCTCCGGCGAAACAAAGCTGTCGGAAATGGTCAGCAGGCAGGCAGCGTTCTTGCCCAGCACCTGTGCATTGGCAAACAGGGCAAAGCTCTCCATCTCCACGCACAGGCAGCCGCGCTCGTCGCGCAGCTTTTCCCAGTAGGTGGGCTTTGCATCGGAGGGCTGACGGTAGAACACATCCGAAGAGTGGATGTTTCCCTCGATGAGGGGGATGCCCTGCTTTGCGGCAGATGCGCGCAGCTTGTCGTTCAGGCTCTGGCTGGGCAGCGTGATGTCCCCTTCAAAGCCGCTCTGCACACGGGCATAGTTGCTTTCACTCACAGCACCGGCGGCCAGCACCGTATCAAACAGTCTGGCCTTGTCGGTATAGCTGCCGGCAGAGCCGATGCGGATGATGTTCTCTACATCGTAGAACTTGAACAGCTCATAGGAATAAATGCCGATGGACGGCATACCCATGCCGCTGCCCATCACGCTGATGGGCCGGCCCTCGTAAGTGCCGGTAAAGCCAAGCATGCCGCGCACGCCGGTCACCTGACGGACATCCTTAAGGAAGGTGTCCGCAATGAATTTTGCACGCAGGGGATCGCCCGGCATCAGGACGGTCTTTGCAAAATCGCCTTTTTCAGCACTGATGTGAGGGGTAGACATAAGATCATCTCTCCTTTTCTGTTACATAATACAGCAGATGGGCCTTCTCCGGAGAAAAAGCCCTCTGCAAACTTGCCTTTACCTATACTTTCTGCGGTTGAACACATTCTGCGGCGCGATGTAGCTGCCGTTGCGGCGGATCTCAAAGTGGCAGTGGTTGCCACTGGAGCGTCCGGTGCTGCCCACATAGCCGATCAGCTGGCCCTGCTTGACCGACTGACCAGAGTGCACCGCCAGCGACAGACAGTGCGCATACACCGTGGTGTAGCCGCTGCCGTGGCTGATGATGATGGAGTAGCCATAACCCGTACCGGCACCGGCCTTGTTGTAGCCGGCCTTGGTCACGGTGCCGCCCGCCGATGCGTAGATGGGCGTACCGGCAGCCGCACAGATATCCACACCCTTGTGGCTGCCGCCGTACCAGCGCGAGCAGTTCCGGTAGCCGGGCACCGGCCAGATGAACTGACCGCTGCCGGTGATGTAGCTGGTGCTGCTGGTCACCTTTTTGGTGCCCTTCACGATCTTTTCCGTGACAGGCTCCTGCACCACTTCCGTGCTCAGGATCTTCTGGGAAAGCTGGATGCCATCGGTGTTATAAACACGCTGCGCCGTGATCTGACGCAGGCCGTTCACACCGTTCTGCACCGTTTTCTTGGTACCCACCGTGTACTCGTTGGAGGTGGTGGTCTCGGTGGTATAGGGGATCTCCTCCTGCCAGGTCTCCACCTTGGTGATGCGCACTTCCAGCGTAGCTTCCTGCTTGGTCACGATCAGCTCATCACCGGCCTGAATGTTAGATTTCTCGTTCAGGGGCGCGCCCTTGAAATTGGTATTCAGTTCGCACAGCTCACGGAAGGTGAGGTCGTTTTTCTGGGCGATGCTCCATAGCGTGTCGCCTGTGCCCACTGTGTAGATTTTTTCCTGCTGCTGCACACCGGAAAGTTCCTTTTCCACATCCGCTTCGTCCTGAAAGCTGTCGTTGAAGTAGATGCCGTTTTCCAGCGTGACTTCCTTGTTGAAGCCCACGGTCACGTTGGAGTTCTCAGGGTCCTCATAGGGTTCCAGCAGGCTGCTCAGGTAGCTCTGCAGGCTGACACCATCGCTGCATACTGCGGTCAGCTCACCATCCAGATACAGGGCCGTGCCCTCGCTGATCTCGTCGCTGGCGCTCTTCAGGATCGCGTCCGCCATCTCGTTTTCATCCATGGTCTTGTGGGCCACGGTAACGGTGTAGGTAGGCTCCACGGTCCACTTTGCATGGTCGGTGTCTGCGTAGTTGATACGCTCCTGCACCGCCTCGCGGGCCGAGTTGAACACATCCTCATTGGCCACATAGCCGACGGTCTGACCGTTCACCTGCACCTCCAGCGCATAAGGCTGGCGGACGGTATGGTTGAACACGGTCACCATAACGGCCAGTGCGCACACCGGCAGCACATACATGGCCATGCGCGGCAGTGTTTTCAGGTTGCGGCGCACGCCGCTGGCCAGATAATGTACGCTGGCTTTGCAGGCTGCGGCAAAGCCTTTTTCTTTCCGCACCCGTTGGGCGTGCACCAGCAGCGAACCGCAGCCCCGGAAGAACAGCCAGATCGGGCCGAACAGGTCCCGGAACATCTGCGCTGCCCCCGGGAACGCCATTGCCGCAGCATTTGTCAGCAGTGTCGTAAATGCCTGCCACAGCCACAGCCAGCCGCTGCGCAGGCCGCGCCCAACGCGGACGAATCCATACTCTGTAGAATAGCCCAGTGCATACAGCGTCTCCCCGATGACTGGCACGGCAGAATTCTGGGCAAGCTTTCTGCCAAAATCATTCACATGATTCTGGGTTTTACGGCGCAGCCGGTGCCGGTGCAAAAGCCCCATGCATTGCAGCTGTGCCCAAAGGGAGCGCAGCCTCTGGCCGCGTTTCGGTTTTACCGGTGAAGCGGGCTGCTGCTCCTTTGTCTTGTCTTCGATCAAAAGGTTTTTCTCCTTCCTTGCCGCCAATGCACACACGGTGCCGGGATAAGACGGCGGCGGTCTTGGGCGCACATGCCCTTTCCAGCAGGATCATGCACACAACATTCTTATTTTATTATACACCCTGCCGTCTTTGAAACAAGCATTGTCACAAAATTTGGGCGGTTCTTTCACTTACTTTTCACCAAAAAGCTGTTTCATATCCTGCGGCAGCGGGCTTTCCGCCGCAGTAGTCTTCCAGTTATTTCCATTTGCCGGGCATTCCACCCGGATTCCGCCCTCCACCGGGGTGTACACCGGCACCCGGAAGCTCTGCCTTGCACAGTGCAGCGCCTGCCGCCCAATGCGCTCCCGGCTCCCGCCGTAAAGGTCATCCCCAGCCAGCGGGTGGCCGATGGACGCAAAATGCACCCGGATCTGATGGGTGCGGCCCGTTACCGGCACACAGGCTGCAAGGCTCAGGCCGTTTTCTGCCTTTAATATGGTATACTCGGTGCGGCTGGGCTTGCCGTCCGGGGTCACGCAGCGGCCAATGATGCTCTCCGCCTGGCGGCCAATGGGCGCGTCGATCACGCCCGGACCCAGCGGCAGCTCTCCCTCCACAACGGCATAGTAGAGTTTTTCCACATTCCGGGCCAGCAGCGGCGCAGCATAGGCGTGCTTTGCAGCCAGAACAAGGCCGCTGGTGTCCTTATCGATGCGGTTCACCGGGCGGAACACCGGGCTGATGCCCTGCTGCGCAGCCCATGCCGCATACCCGTTGGCAAGGGTATCGTAGGGGTAGTTCAGGGTGGGGTGCACGGCCAGATGCGGCGGCTTTTCCAGCACCACTGCAAAGGCATCCTCATAGACCACGTTTACCGGGATCTCCGGCTGCGGGGCCACGCCTTCCCCTTCCGGCGGCAGCTCAAAGCTGACCGTCTGCCCCGGGTACACCCTGCGGTTGGCAAGGACAGGCTCTCCATCCGCAAAAAAGCCGCTGCCCCGGAACTTGACTGCACGGGCAAGGTCGGTAGAAACGGCACACTGGCGCAGAAAATTGCGCAGAAGCACTCCGTTTTGGGTCTGCGGCGTATCGGGCACCGTAAAAAACAGCCGCATATGCACCCACCTCCTGCGCAAAAAAGCATAAAAATATATAAGATATTATATCAAAAAAGGCTTCTACTTGCAAATCCTGCTTTTTTATGGTATCATGAGGAGCGGAAAACGAGTGGAACATACGGCGGCGGGGCGGCTTTGACCGCTCTGAGGAAAGTCCGGGCCTCACAGAGCACGGTAACTGCTAACGGCAGCCGAGGGTGACCTTAGGGAAAGTGCAACAGAAAACAAACCGCCGCAGCAATGCGGTAAGGATGAAACGGCGAGGTAAGAGCTCACCAGCGCATGGGTGACCATGCGGCTTTGTAAACCCTACCGGAAGCAACGCCTATATGGGACGTACAGCGCTGCTCGCGTGTCCCGAAGGCGGCACGAACCTGTCAGCAATGGCAGGTCTAGACAGATCGTCGTTTAATACAGAACCCGGCTTACGGTCTATCTCGTTTTCCATTTTTCAGTCTTTGATTCCCGCACATTTTTGTGTGGGATTTTTTATTTTTTGTCTTGCCCGCTTTCTCCGTCGGGCAGTGCGAGATGGAGAGAGCGCGGCTGTTTTGTTTTTGTCATTGTTCTTTTACTTCCCGTTTGGGTCTGTTTGTGGTATACTATGTGCACTGCAGGAAATTGCAGTCAACTAAGAAAGACAGGATGTGAAATCCTCCGATGAAAGATGGTTTTTTGAAAGCAGCCGCCCTTTCTCCCGCACTGCGGGTGGCCGACTGCACCTATAATGTCCGGCAGATCACGGATGCTTTGCACAAAGCTGCAGCCCGCGGCGTAAAGCTGGCCGTGTTCCCCGAGTTCTGCCTGACCGGCTATACCTGCGGCGACCTGTTTCTGCAGCGCACGCTGCAGACCGGTGCACTGGATGCCCTGAGCACCCTGCTTGATGAAACAAAAGCACTGGACGTTGTCACGCTGGCGGGCCTGCCGCTGCTGGTGCACGGCAAGCTGTACAACTGCGCCGCCGTGCTATGCCATGGCCGCATTCTGGGGCTTGTGCCCAAGACCTATCTGCCCAACTACGGCGAGTTCTACGAAAAGCGCCAGTTCACCCCGGGCAGCACCGAGGTGGAGCTGGTGGAGGTGTGTGGTCAGCAGGTGCCCTTTGGCACCTCCCTGCTGTTCCGCTGCCGCCAGATGCCCAGCTTTGTGCTGGGCGTGGAGATCTGCGAGGATCTGTGGAGTGCCTTGCCGCCCTCCACCTTCCACGCGCTGGCCGGTGCGACCGTGATCGCAAATCTTTCCGCCAGCGATGAGACCGTCGGCAAGGCCGAGTACCGCCGGGCGCTGGTGTCCAACCAGTCTGCCCGCCTGCTGTGCGGCTACCTGTATGCTTCCGCCGGGCACGGTGAGAGCACGCAGGACATGGTGTTCGCCGGCCACGACCTGATCGCCGAGAACGGCACCATCCTCTCTGAGAACGCTCCCTTTGACGGCGGCTGTGCTGAGACCGAGATCGACTGCCAGCGCATGGAAGCCGAGCGTGCCCGCAACACCAGTTTTGAGCTGAGCGGCGAGGGCTACCAGACCGTGGAGTTCGATCTGGAACCGGCAGAGACCACACTGACCCGCTGGATTGACCCCGCACCCTTTGTGCCCGGCGACCCCAAGCGCCGCGCCGAGCGCTGTGAGCTGATTCTGAAAATGCAGGCGGACGGCCTTGCAAAGCGGCTGGAACACGCCCACGCAAAGACCGCCGTTATCGGCATTTCCGGCGGCTTGGACAGCTGTCTTGCGCTGCTGGTGGCCGTGCGTGCCATGAAGCAGCTGGGCCGCCCCGCCCGGGATGTGCTGGCTGTGACCATGCCCTGCTTTGGCACCACAAAGCGCACCCGCAGCAATGCAGAGATCCTGTGCGATGAGCTGCAGGTCTCCTTTAAGGAGATCGATATCGCCAACACCGTGCACAGCCATTTTGCGGACATCGGTCAGGACGAGAGCGTGCTGGATGTCACCTTTGAAAACGGACAGGCCCGCGTGCGCACGTTGGAGCTGATGGACACCGCCAACCGCACCGGAGGCCTTGTAGTGGGCACCGGCGACCTTTCGGAGCTGGCGCTGGGCTGGGCCACCTACAACGGCGACCACATGAGCATGTACGGTGTGAACGCCGGTGTGCCCAAAACGCTGGTGCGCCACCTTGTGCGCTACGAAGCCGACATTGCCGCCACCGATGCTCTGCGCACGGTACTGCTGGATATTCTGGATACGCCCGTCTCCCCGGAGCTGCTGCCTGCCAAGGACGGCGAGATCGCGCAGAAGACCGAGGACCTTGTGGGGCCCTACGAGCTGCACGATTTCTACCTGTATCAGGTGCTGCGCTTCGGCTTTGGCCCGGCCAAGATCTTCCGGCTGGCAAAGACTGCATTCGCAGGCCGGCCGGAGTACCCGGACAGCGTGCTGTACAAGTGGCTGCGCAACTTCTACTGGCGGTTCTTTGCCCAACAGTTCAAGCGCAGCTGCCTGCCCGACGGCCCCAAGGTGGGCAGCGTGACCCTTTCGCCCCGCGGCGACTGGCGGATGCCCAGCGATGCCTGTGCCGCACTGTGGCTGGCCGAGCTGGAACAATTGCAGATCAAGGATTAACGCATGAAAAACAAAAAGCTGCTTACCGATCTTCTGTTTGCCGTGGTCATTCTGGCCATTGCCGCTGTGCTGCTGGTGGTGCGCCGCGTGCACGCTTCCGGCTCCGGGCTGCGGGCCGAGCTGATCTACGGCGACAACAACACCACCATGAACCTGCCGCTGGACGTGGATGAGACCTATGATGTGGACACCGGTTACTATACCGTCCACATTCAGATCAAGGACGGTGCAGCCCGGTTCGTGGATTCGCCCTGCCCGGATCACATCTGTGAAGGCTTTGGCTGGCTTTCCAACGAAGATCAGACCGCCACCTGCCTTCCGGCCCGTGCAGTGCTGACCATTGTACCTGTTTCCTGACAAAAAGGAGTGGTTTTGAATGATGGATGAAAACGATCGTTCCCACGAAGATTACCGTTCTCTGCGGCACATCAGCCGCAAGGAAGGCTCTGAGGATACTGCGCCCATCGAGGTAGACAGCTCGGCGTTTTTTTCCGAGCTGCCGCCGGAACAGCCCAGCACACCGCCTCCGGCCCAGCCTCCCCAGAAGCCGCCGCGCAGCGGCCACAACACACCCGTACCGCCCAAGGCCCATCCGCCCGTGGATGGAGCCGTGGCAGTACCTTCCAAGTGGGGGAAAATTTTGCTGATCTTACAAGGTATTTTAAGCATTCTGGCACTGGTGCAGCTGTGGCGCACCCAGATGCTGCCGGTGCTGTATCTGGTCATTCTGGCCGCGCTGCTGGCGCTTTTGTGGCTGCTGGTAAAGCGCTGTCAGGAGTACAATGTTCCCGGCAAGGTGGCCCGGGTATTTTCGGTGTTCCTGTGCGCTGCCATGGCGCTGGGCTGCTTCTGGGCCCAGCAGGGCCTTTCTGCCCTGGGCAGCATGACCTCTGGCCTGCTCACCGGTGCCGAGGCCAACAAGATCACCAAGGAGCCGTTTGTGATCTACCTCAGCGGCGTGGACACCCGCGGCGAGCTGACCGAAAATGCCCGCAGCGACGTGAATATCCTTGCTGCCGTGAACCCTGTCACCAAGAGGGTGGCCCTGATCAACACCCCGCGCGACTACTACGTAGACCTTGCCGGCACCGACAGCAAGGATAAGCTGACTCACGCCGGTCTGTACGGCGTGGAAACCAGCATGGCCACACTGGGCAATCTGTACGGCGTCAATGTGGACCATTACATCCGCATCAACTTTGCGGGCTTCATCAGCATCATCGATGCGCTGGGCGGCGTGGATGTCTACTCCGATCAGGCGTTCACTTCTGTGGGCAGCCCCGGCTACTATGACCCCACCACCTTTGTGGAGGGCTGGAACCATCTGGACGGCAAGGCCGCTCTGGCCTTTGCCCGTGAGCGTCACGCCTTTGCATCCGGCGATATCCAACGCGGCATCAACCAGATGAAGGTGATCGATGCCATGCTGAACAAGATCAAGTCCCCTGCCCTGCTGATGGGCTTTTCCAAGATCATGGATGCCGCAGCCGACTGCTTCGTCACCAGCTTTTCACAGGATCAGATCAGTGCGCTGGTACGGATGCAGCTGAGCGACTTTGCCGAGTGGGATATTGAAAGCTATACCGTCACCGGCACAAGCTCCAGCAGCACCAAGTGCTACTCTGCCAAGGGACAGAAGCTCTACGTCATGAAACCGGATGATGCTTCTGTGAGCAAGGCCAGGGAAATGATCGCGTCCGTGCTGGGCGGTGAGGGCACCGTTGCCGACACCACCCAGAAGCCGGAAAAGACCGAGGTGTTCACCCCCACCACCGACCCGAACGCTGCCGTTTCGGAGGTGCCTGCGGAGAGCGTTCCCGAGGAAGTGCCCGCCGACAGCCTGCCGGAAGAGACCGTCCCGGCTGACCAGCCTGCAGATACAGAGCAGCCTGCCGACACCCAGCCGCAGGAGCCGGAAGCTCCCGCCGAGGGCGAGCCCGGCAGCGGTGATACGGCCGGAGAAGCACCTTCCATCTCCCTGCCCACACAGGAAGAGGTGGAACAGGCTGCATCGTCCATCTACAATGCGGCTTCCTCCATCTGGGGTGCCATTCAGGATGCTGCTTCGCAGCAGAACGACGCGGCCTGACGATTTGAAATCTCCTCTGCGCAAGCTCCGGACTCTATCGCGGAAATATTTTTTATTTGCAAAACAGGAAACGACTGCGGTCATTTCCTGTTTTGCTTTTTCACCAGAAAGTCCGTGCCGATAAACTGCATAAAAATGCCGCCTGCATCTTGAACCAATGCAGGCGGCTTTCTCATTCTATAAAATCATTATGCCTTGATCTCGTTCCAGACGCTCTTGCCGTCCAGAGAGGAAGCATCCACATCAAGATACTCGCAGATGGTCTGGGCGATGGTGCCAAAGCACAGACGGGTGCCAAGGTCAACGCCAGGCTTCACGCCCTTGCCGCAGATCAGGTACGGCACATACTCGCGGGTGTGGTCGGTGGTCTTGGTATAGGACGGGTCGCAGCCATGGTCAGCGGTGATCATGAGGAGATCGCCCTCCCGCATTCCGGGGATGAAGTCGGCCACGAACTTGTCAAACTCGGTGGCAGCGGCGGCATAGCCTGCTACATCGCGGCGGTGGCCGTAGAGCATATCGAAGTCCACCAGATTCACAAAGGCAAGGCCCTCAAAGTCGCGGGTCTGCAGGGCCTTGGTAAAGGCGATGCCATTGGTGTTGCCAGTGGTCTTGATCTTTTCGGTCACACCCTCACCGTCGAAGATGTCAAAGATCTTACCCACAGCGATCACATCCCTGCCAGCATCTTTCAGCAGATCCAGCATGGTAGCGCGGGGCGGCTTGAGGCTCAGGTCGTGGCGGTTGGTGGTGCGGTAGAAGGTGTCCGCAGTGTGGCCCAAGAAGGGGCGTGCGATCACGCGGCCCACGCCGTACTCGCCCTTGAGCATCTCGCGGGCGATCTCGCAGTAGCGGTACAGCTCATGCACCGGCACCAGCTCTTCGTTGGCGGCCACCTGAAATACACTGTCGGCACTGGTGTAGACGATAAGGGCGTTTTCTTTCATGGCCTGCTCGCCGTAATCCTTCAGCACCTGCGTGCCGGAGTAAGGCTTGTTGCACAGCACCTTGTGGCCGGTCTTTTCCTCAAACTCGTGGATCAGCTCATCCGGGAAGCCGTTCGGGAAGGTGGGCAGCGGCTTGGGGCTTACCACACCGGCGATCTCCCAGTGACCAATGGTGGTATCCTTGCCCATGCTCTGCTCCTGCAGGCGGGCAAAGGAGCCGATGGGCGCTGCGGTCTTTTCGCCTGCGGTCACGCCATCAATGTTGAACATGCCCATCTTTTGCAGGTTGGGGCAGTTGAAGTTGGGGTGTTTTGCAATGGCACCCAGGGTGTTGGTGCCCTCATCGCCAAAGGCGGCGGCATCCGGCTCTGCGCCAATGCCAAAGCTGTCGAGGACGATCAGAAAAACACGCTTTTCCATATCGTTTTTTCTCCATTTCTTCCGGGGACCTGCCCCGGATAAGTGATACTATCTTTACTTATCATTATAAGCAAATCCTGTGCCGGATGCAAGCGTTTTTGCTGTGCTGCAAATATCCGTCATTTTCACCAAAATGTTCGTCATTTCGTTCACAATTCGACGAGGCGTTTTGGCATTTTTATTCGTTGCTGCGTTATTTCATGGAAAAGACATCTTAGCTGCAAAAAAAATTGCAGCACAGCTTGAATTTTTTCTTGCCCTATTGTATCCAAGCGGATATAATAGTAAATGGAAAAAGTTTTGAACAACAGAACTTTTCTGCTTTTGTACCACAGCATGGGATTTTTCCCGTTGGCCGCGCGCAGCTGCCTGTATGACAGCGGACAGCCTGCCGCAAAATAGAGAATGTGAAGTTGTAGTTGGAGGTAGTAAAAGTATATGAGAAAAACCAAGATCATCTGCACTCTGGGTCCGTCCACCGATCAGGAAGGCGTTCTGCGCGAGCTGGTCGCCAACGGCATGAATGTTGCCCGTTTTAATTTTTCCCACGGCTCTCACGAAGAGCATCTGGGCCGCTTTGAAAAGCTGAAGGCCATTCGTGAAGAGCTGGGCAAGCCGGTCGCCGCCCTGCTGGACACCAAAGGCCCCGAGATCCGCCTGAAGGACTTCAAGAACGGCACTGAAATGCTGGAAGCCGGCCAGACCTTCACCCTGACCACCCGCGAGGTGGAAGGCACCAAGGAGATCTGCTCCATCACCTATAAGGACCTGCCGCAGGACGTACAGCCCGGCGGCACCATCATGCTGGACGACGGCCTGATCAAGCTGCAGATCGTCACCGTGAACGACACCGACATCGTGTGCAAGGTGCTGAACAACGGCAAGATCAAGAACAAGAAGGGTGTCAATGTGCCCGGCGTGCATCTGTCCATGCCGTATATGAGCCAGCGCGACCGCGACGATATCATCTTTGGCGCACAGCAGGGCTTTGACTTCATCGCTGCTTCCTTCGTGCGCACCGCGCAGGATGTGTACGATATCCGCAACCTGCTCAACGAGTATGATTCCGATATCCGCATCATCGCCAAGATCGAGAACCGTGAGGGCGTGAACAACATCGACAGCATTCTGGCTGCAGCCGATGCTGTCATGGTGGCCCGCGGCGATCTGGGCGTTGAGATCGACTTTACCGAGCTGCCCGGCATTCAGAAGAATATCATCGAGCGCTCCTTCTCCTTTGGCAAGCCCATCGTCACCGCTACCCAGATGCTGGACAGCATGATCGTGAACCCCCGCCCCACCCGTGCCGAGATCTCCGACGTGGCAAATGCCATCTACGACGGCACCTCTGCCATCATGCTTTCCGGCGAGACTGCTGCCGGTGCTTATCCGGTGGATGCTCTCAAGACCATGTCTGCCATTGCTGAGCGCACCGAGCAGGAGAACCACGCCCGCTTTGCGCCCCTCGCCGAGAACACCGGCAAGATCAGCGTGAGCGATGCAACTGCACACGCTGCCTGCCTGACCGCCAAGGACGTGAACGCCGCCGCCATCGTCACCGTGTCCGAGTCCGGCAACACCGCCCGTCTGCTGAGCAAGTACCGCCCGGAGCAGCCCATCATCGCCTGCGTGATGAAGGAGCAGGTGCAGCGTCAGCTGGCCCTGAGCTGGGGCATCACCCCGCTGATGATGCCTCTGGCACACAGCACCGATGAGCTGATCGAGATGTCCACCTCTCTGGCCAAGGAGAACGGCTACCTGCACAACGGTGAGCTGGCCGTTGTGACCGCAGGCGTGCCTGTGGGCGTGTCCGGCACCACCAACATGATCAAGATCCACATGGTAGGCAACTGTCTGGCTACCGGTGTGGGCGTTGGCCGCGAGAATGCCGACGTAACCAGCGCCACCGGCAAGGCCTGCGTCTGCCGCACTCTGGAAGAGGTGCGTGCAAAGTTCAAGCCCGGCATGGTTCTGGTGGTGCCCTCCACCAGCAACGAAATGCTGAGTTACGTGCGTGATGCCGCCGCTCTGGTGGTGGAAGAGCCGGGCCTGAACAGCCACGCTGCCATTGCCGGCAAGGCCCTGCTCAAGCCCACCGTCGTGGGTGCCGCCGGTGCTACCAGCCACATCCGCGACGGTCTGATGATCGCTGTGGACTGCGCGCACGGCAGCGTGCAGCGCCTGCAGGCATAAGCCAAAGGAGAAGATCATGGAACGCATTGCAAGCTTCTGTGTTGACCATACCAAACTGGACCGCGGCATGTATCTGAGCCGTCAGGACGGCGATGTTCTCACATGGGACATCCGCATGAAAAGGCCCAATCACGGCGATTACCTGTCCACCGGTGCCGCCCACACGCTGGAGCATCTGTTTGCCACCTATGCGCGCAACAGCGCCTTTCAGGACAGCGTGATCTACGTTGGCCCCATGGGCTGCCGCACCGGCTTCTATCTGCTCACCCGCGGCCTGACTCCCGCCGAGGCACTGGAGCTGACGGTGGAATCCTTCCGCTTCATGGCTGGCTTTGAGGGCGCTGTGCCCGGGGCCAGCGAAGTGGAGTGCGGCAACTACCGCGATATGGATCTGCCCGCCGCCAAGGCCGAAGCCGCTGCCATGCTGCCGGTGCTGGAAGCACTGACCGGCGACGAGTTGCATTACTAAGCTATCTTCACCCTTCAAATTCATCATCATAAAAAGCGCTCTCCCACCGGGTTTCCGTTGGGAGAGCGCTTTCGTTTTAGTTGTTCTTGATCGCATCCAGTGCCTGCCGTGCAGCACGGATATTTTCTTCACCCGTCTGCCATACCTCAAACTCTGAAAAGCCCGGCAGCCCCATGGGCACACCCTCGCGGCGGAAGGTCATGCGGCTTTGCAGCACCTGCTTGCCGGAAAGGTGGAACGCATGTGCCCCGGTCTGTGCGGCCAGTGCCGGGATGTTTTGTGCCGTGACACCGGCACCTACCAGAATTTCCACGCTGTCCCCTGCCCGCTCCACCAGTCGGCCGAGAAGCTCTGCTCCCTCTGGGGCACTCGCCGCCTGCCCGCTGGTGAGGATGGTACAAAGGCCCATGCTCCGGACCGTTTCCAGTGCCGCAAAGGGGTCGGCGCTGACATCAAAGGCACGGTGCAGGGTACACGCCACCGGACGGCCTGCCTTTTCCGCTGCCCTGCGCGCCGCCGCATAAATGGGCCGCATGGCCTCCGCATCCAGCTGCCCTTCCGGAGTCAGCACACCGGTCACGATACCATCCGCCCCGGCCTCCACCAGCTCTGCGGCCAGCTGTTCCATCTGGGCAAGCTCGTAGCTATCGTAACAGAAGTCTCCGAACCGGGGCCGCAGCAGAGCACGCACCGGCAGGCCGGTCTCCGCCTTGACCTGACGCACCAGCGCAAGGCTGGGCGTTGTACCGCCCACGATCAGATCGGCACACAGTTCCAGCCTGCTGGCACCGCCGCGCTTTGCTGCCAGTGCACTGGCAGTGCTGTCCACACATACTTCCAGAACAGAACGCATTTCAATTCCTCCCTTTTTGCCGGGCTTTGAACCCGGCATTCTGGTTTATTCTACCACGTTTTTCCGTTTTATAAAACCCTGTGGCAGCAAAAAAGCTGCGGCCCGGGTCTTATCCCTGCCGCAGCCTTTGTTTTTTTCAGATCAGACCCAGCGCCTTGAACTCCTTTGCAATGCCGTCCTCGTATACCGAGGGAGCAATGCGGTCGCACCGCTTTTTCAGGTTTTCGGAGCCATTGGCCATGCACACACTGATGCCGACAACATCGGTCATCTGCAGGTCGTTATCGCTGTCACCAAAGCCGATGGTATCCGCCAGCGTGCAGCCCAGATGATCACAGATGGCCTTGATTCCGGTGCCCTTATTAAATTTGCGGTTGATGAGCTCACCATTCACAAAGCCATCGGTCAGACGGTCCAGTTTGCTTTCGCAGAACACGAACTGGTCGGCATAGAGCTGCTTTGCCTCGGCAAGGTCGCTCTCGTGGTCGGCAATGAACACGATCTTATACAGCGGTTCCCCTTTGTAATCGGAAAGCGGCAGGATGGACATGCCCTCTTCCATGGCTTTGCGCCAGCGTTCCGCTTCGCTGTTCAGCGGTGCATCGTTCTTTTTGTGGATAAATTTCCACCTCTCAGCCATCTTGCTTCCGCCAAAGGTGGCGTCCCGGGCTTCCAGCGTGCACTCCACGCCATTGCGTTCCAGCGCCGCGCGCACGCCTTCAGCCTGCTGCGGCTCCATGGGGATATCCACCAGAGTCTTTCCATCGCACAGCACATAGCCGCCGGCGCTGCACACTGCGCCCGCAAAGCAGTCGTGCCGCAGCAGCGGTTCGGTCATGCGGTGGTTGCGGCCGGTGCACAAAAACAGCTTGTGTCCGTTTGCTCTGGCGCGATCCAGTGCAGCCAGAGTGCTTTCCGGGATGAGCATATCACCCGGCGGCAGCAGCGTGCCGTCAATATCCAGAAAAATCAGCTTACGACCCATACTTTTATCCTTTATCATCAAAGGGAGCCTCGCTCCATGATCTGATAGCCCAGCGTCACCTGACGCACAGGCCCGCTGCTCCCATTTTCTTCCAGCATCTGCAGCAGGATCCGGGCAGCCTCCTGCCCCACCTGCTTCTGGTAAAAGCGCACCGTGGCCAGCCCCGGTTCCATCATGCTGCCAGCCCAGCTGTCGCCAACGCCTGCAAGACCCACATCCTGCCCCACATGCCGTCCTGCTTCCCGCAGGGCACGCATGGCACCAAAGGCCACCGTGTCAGTCACGCAGACCACACCGTCCAGATCCGGGCAGCGCACCAGCAGTTCCTGCATACAGCGCTGGCCCTCCTCCATGGTAAAGGCGTTGCAGCAGATGCGGGGCATCTGTTCGCCGTTCAGTCCGGCAGCGTTCAGCGCATCCTGCACGCCCTCACGGCGCTGCACGCCGGTGGCATCGTCCCGCTCTGTACCGCCAATATAAACGATCCTTCTGCGGCCATGATCCAGCATCCGCTGGGCAAGTTCCCGGGCTGCAGTGCGGTCGTCGTTGTACACGCAGGCCACATCCTGAAAACGCTGGCCTGTTACCACCACCGGCACACGGCAGTTTTTCAGCGCCTGCGCCAGCTGAGGAGTATAATAGCTGCCCAGCAGGATGATGCCCGCCACGTGGTTGCGCTGCATGGCAGTCAGATAGCCCAATTCCCGCTGGGCGTCCAGCTCGGTGTTTCCCAGCAGCAGCAGATAGCTCTTTGCATCCAGCTCACTGGCAATGCCTGCCGTGATCTGCCCCACCGACTGGGAACCGATGCTGGGAGCGATCACTCCCACCTGATTCACTTTTCCGGTGCGCAGAGTCTGGGCGGCAGTATCCGGGCGGTAGCCGGTCTTTTCCACTACCTCGTGGATGACAGCCCTCTTCTGTTCGCTCAGGGGGCCTCCGTTCAGGTAGCGGCTGACCGCCGCACTGGATACACCCGCCATTTTTGCAATATCACTGATGGTCATTTGCAGTACTTCTCTCTTTTGGGATGCATTGTTATGTGTAAACGTTTTCATGCTTATTATAAACCGCTTTCACCCATCCCGCAAGATGCGCTTTTCCCGGTTTATTCCGAACGCATTTTTGTTTTTCTGGCAACTGTGTACAAAAGACGGCTTTTTTCTGAGAAGCAGGGCATTACAGGCGGTCAGGCTGCGCCCATGCTCCATGCACGCACGGCAAGCCCCAGCAGCAGGACCACCAGCAGAATGATGAACACGGTCTTATTGCCAGTTCTTCTCTGTTTCTTTTTGCGGCCTGCCGTGCTGCGGCTTTTGGCCGAGCTGCTGCGCGCTGTGGTGCTTCTGCTGCCGGAGGAACGGCTGCCGGCCGTTTTGCGGCTCTGGGTGCTGCGGTTCTGGCCCTGCTTTGTGCTCTGGCGGGCTGGCTCGTGCGCAGCCGTTTTTTCTTCCGGCGCACGGCTGGATGCGATCGGTTCCTTTGCGCCGCAGCGTGCCAGATAATTTTCTGCATCGCGGTAATAGCGGGCAAGTTCATTCTCGCGGAAAGCCGTGCCCACATAGCCGTCTTCCAAGCTCTCCACCGCCTCGTTGAACAGGATCGCCGCCTGAGCGGCATCGGTGTGATCGGTGGCGTGGGCGGCTTCGTTGCGGGCGGTGCGCACAGCATTGCAGGCGCGGCGGGCCGCACCCGGATTGCTGGTATTGCCCAGCAGGTCCAGCGGTTTGGCGGCATCCTTTTCCGGGTCCAGCAGAACCCGCATACAAATGGTGGTATCCAGCTGCTGCCAGCTGTTTTTGCCGGAAAGATCCGGCATACGGTCGTAGTAGTCCGGGCTTTCCTGCTGGCGCTGTGCAATGTGATCCAGCAATGCACCCAAGCTGTGCGCACCGGGTTTGTGCTCCCAGTGCCAGCGCAGCAGGCGGCGGCTGATCTCATCGCAGGCAGTCTTGATCTCAAAGGCAGCCTGTAAGGCTTCTTCCGGCATAATGGTTCTCCCTTCTTCTGGCATACAAAAAAGCGGAGAAGGCATACCGCCCTCTCCGCTGCTGTTTGTGTTACAGCACGAACTGGTAATACACGAAGCCGCACAGTGCCACTGCTGCACAGACAATGGCAGTGATGGGCGGCACCCAGCGGATCAGCGCTTCGGCCACGCTGTCGCGCTCGTCCTCGTATTCTTCCTCGTCGTCATAAGCAGGCTCCGGCTGCTGAGATATCGGCTGTGCACGGCGGGCTGCAGCAGGCATCACACGGGTGCCTTCGTCCGCAGCTGCATGAGATGCCCTGCCCGGGAACTGTGTCCGCATTCCGGCATCCAGCACACGGGTCTGCTCTGCAGCAGGTTCTTCCGGCTGTGGTTCTGCTTCACGGCACGGTGCACCCATGATCCGGGTCGGCTCCTCCTGCACGGGCGCTGCGCCCATAATGCGGGTAGGCTCTTCGGCCTGCGGGGCAAGAGGCGTTTCCAGTTCCGGCTCGGTCTGGGCAGGCTGTTCCGGCTGCAGCAGGGTGTTCAGCGCGTTCTGCAGCAGGATGCGGTCGCAGCCGCACTCCGAACAGTACACGGTATCCTCCTCCTTCGGATGGAAGGCACCGCAGGCGCAGTACCAGCCATTTTCAAACACCTGCGGCTGGTACTTCAGCTCCGAGCGGTTCATGCGGGTCTCCAGCGCCTTTTCCAGCTCAGCAGACAGGCGCTTGGGGGCAGGCAGGCGCACGCGCTTGATGCCGTCCAGATGCACCACCCGCTTGCCGTTGTACACGTTGCACAGCGAAACATCCACGCTGGTGATGGCCTTTGCGGTAACGAACACCGCATCGTCCATGCCAAACAGTTCGCCGGGCTTTACTTCCAAGTCACGGTACTCGAACCGGTCCTCGCACAGGATCACGCCGTCCACGCCCTTGCACTTGAAGTGGATCTCCAGCGCGGTCAGGGTCACCTTGGAAATATTCTTGAAGGTCAGGCAGACCGCGTGCTCCCCGCTGACATCACCCTTGAGCAGCTCCACGCAGACGAACTGCACCGGGCTGCCGGGGGTGTAATAGTTTGCGCGGGTCCGTGCGACCGGGTTAAAATTTTCCTCCACGACACTCGCTCCTTTCCATTTGGATCAAATCAGTTCTGCGGGTCCTGTGCATCCGGCGTTTCCGGTGCAGCGGTCTCCGGCATCTGCTCTGCCGTTTCGGCCTGCTCCGCAGGCTCAGCGGTCTCTGCAGGTTCAGCAGTTTCGGCCTGCTGAGCAGTCTCTGCAGGGGCAGTCTGCACGGTCTGAGCAGGCTGTTCCGGCTTCGGCTCATCGCCTTCACGCGGGGGCAGTGTGCCGCCCGCCATAATGGTGTTGAACTCCTGCTCGTTGAGCTTCTCGCGTTCCATCAGGGCCTGTGCCAGCGCGTGCAGCTGATCGATGTGCTCGGTCAGGGTGCGGCGGCAGGTCTCGTAGGCTTCATCGATGATATCCCGCATCTCGCCGTCGATCTCGGCAGCGGTGGTCTCGCTGTAGCCCTTGCCCTGACCCAGATCGCGGCCCAGGAAGGTCTCCTCCTGCGAGGTACCGTACACCACAGGGCCAAGCCGCTCCGAGAAGCCGTACTTGGTGATCATCTGGCGGGCAATGTTGGTGGCCTGCTGCAGATCATTGGAAGCACCGGTGGAGATATCCTCCAGGATCAGCTGTTCGGCCACGCGGCCGCCCAGACTGGAAACGATATCCTCGAACATTTCGCCCTTTGTCACGTAGCTGCGGTCTTTCTCGGGCAGGTACATGGTGTAGCCGCCAGCCTGACCACGCGGGATAATGGTGATCTCGTGCACACGGGGGTGATGCTTGCAGTAGAAGCCCGCCACCGCGTGGCCTGCCTCGTGGTAAGCAGTCAGCTTCTTTTCCTCCGGGGTCACAACACGGCTCTTCTTCTCCGGGCCAGCCATCACCTTCATGGAAGCTTCCTCGATATCCTCCATGGTAATGGCCTTGCGGTTGCGGCGTGCAGCCAGCAGAGCCGCTTCGTTGACAAGGTTCTCAAGGTCTGCGCCCGCAAAGCCTGCGGTGCGCTGTGCAATGACCCTGAGAGAGACATCCGGGGCCAGCGGCTTCTTTTTGGTGTGGACCTTGAGGATCTCCTCACGGCCCTTGACATCCGGCAGGCCCACATAGACCTGACGGTCAAAGCGGCCCGGACGCAGCAGGGCCTTATCCAGAATGTCGGCACGGTTGGTGGCCGCCATGACGATGATGCCGTCGTTGGCCTCAAAGCCGTCCATTTCCACCAGCAGCTGGTTCAGGGTCTGCTCGCGTTCATCGTGGCCGCCGCCCAGACCGGCACCGCGCTGACGGCCCACAGCATCGATCTCATCAATGAAGATGATGCAGGGCATGGACTTCTTTGCCTTATCGAACAGGTCACGCACGCGGGATGCACCCACGCCGACGTACATTTCCACAAAGTCAGAGCCGGAAATGGAATAGAAAGGCACACCGGCCTCGCCTGCGCAGGCGCGGGCCAGCAGGGTCTTGCCGGTGCCCGGAGGGCCTACCAGCAGCACGCCGTGGGGAATGCGTGCGCCCAGAGTGTTGAACTTCTCCGGGCTTTTCAGGAACTCCACGACCTCTTTCAGCTCTTCCTTTTCCTCGTCCTCACCGGCAACATCGGCAAAGGTGGCTGTCTTTTGGTTCTCGTGCTCGTCCTTCACCTTGGCTTTGCCAACGTTCATGATTCCGCCGCCGCCAGCACCGCCGCGCATCATGGAGAACAGCAGGAAGCCGGTGCAGCCCAGCATTGCCAGATAGAACAGGATTTCCATCCATGGGATGTTTTCCTTGACAGGGGTATAATCGTACACCATGGGAGCATCCGGGTTTGCTTCGTCATAGGCGGCAATGTAGTCGCCCACATACTTGACGAACATGGATGCATAGGGCAGCTTGTAGCGCACAGTCACAGTGCCGTCGCTGTTCTTCTGCGCAGCAGTATCCTCATCCGAGGAGGACAGCATACCGCTCAGCAGTCCGCCGGTGGCCTGCGTGGTGCTCTGGGACGTGGTATCGGGCAAGGGCAGGTTGTTCTTGCCGCCTTCCTTGAGGTTCATGGTGATCACGCCGGTGTTCAGATCCAGCGAGAACTGCGTGACCTGCAGGCTTTCAAAATAATGCACCACCGTGGAATATTCCATGGAAGAGCTGCTGGCAGAGCCGGTGCCGCCCAGCACCGACCAGACCATCAGCACCGCCGCCAGCGCCAAAGCAAGGATCAGCGGATTGAAACGGGGTCTTTTGGATTGCAAAAAAATCAACTCCAGTTCTTGGATGAATTATAGTGTGAGAAATCACTTCTCGTAGACTTCAGGCTTGAGCACACCCACATAAGGCAGGTTGCGGTATTTTTCATCGTAGTCCAGACCGTAGCCCACCACGAACTCGTCCGGCACCTGGAAGCCCTCGTAGTCAGGCTGGATATCGGCCTTGCGGCGGCTGGGCTTGTCCAGAATAGTGCAGATCTTTACCGAGTTGGGGTTGCGCATCTTGAGCATGGGCACAAGGTTCGAGAGGGTGACGCCGGTATCCAGAATATCCTCCACGATCAGCACATCCTTGCCGGACAGATCACCGTCCAGATCCTTGATGATCTTTACAAGGCCGCTGGTAACAGTGTTGCTGCCACCGTAGCTGGACACCACCATAAAATCGATGCTGCAGGGAATGCTCACCGCACGCATCAGGTCGGCCATAAACACCACCGAGCCCTTGAGGATGGACACCAGAACAAGGTTCTTGCCCTCGTAATCCTTGCTGATCTGGGCACCCAGCTCAGCAACCTTTGCCTTTAACTCTTCTTCACTGACCAGAACAGTCTTGATATCATCATGCATACTCATGTTATTTCCTCCCTATGTTCCATTTCCATCTGCAGCACCTGCGCAGTGTCTGCATCCGGGGCAAGGCCCTCAGCAAAGCCCGCACCGCAGACCCACAGTACTTCGCTGCCCGCCGCCAGCAGCGGCAGCTGATCGCGCTGGCTGGCCGGGATGCCCGTTTCGTTCATCCACTTACGCAGCCGGTTGTGTACACTTCGCCCCGCCGGGCGGTAGACATCTCCCGGCTGGCGGGTGCGCAGGACAAGACCAGCATACAACGTAGTTATTCTAGCATAATCCGCCTGATTTTTTAAGTCTTTTTTATGAACGACTTGTATTTTTTCTTCAAAATCAGCCGTAAAAAGCCCTGCAGTCACCTTCCAGCCGCCCGCAAGGCAGTATTCTGCCTGTTTTTCCGGCTGAAAGGGCTGGCTTTCCGGCCGTTTGTCTTCCTGCTGCCGGGGCCGTTCCGGCATAATCTCCTGCCAGAAGCATCCGTCTCCGGCACAAAAGCGCACCCGGTCAGTCAGCTGTACCGCACCGCTGCCGCGCCGCACAAGGCCGCACAGCAGCTGCACATATTTTTCCTCTGCGTCACGCACGGGAGCCGTCAGCGAATGCATGGCTGCTTCCAAAATAAGCGCATCCGCAGCGGAAAGCGGGCCCAGCCGCCACACCGTGCAGGCTTCCGGGCTTTTGATGGCAGCCTGTGCCGCATCCAGACGTGCAGCAGAAAGCAGCTCTTCGGCCTTCCGGGCAAAATAGGCATCCGCGCGGGCTGCCTTCTCGCAGAAGCGGGCAAGGTTTTCCGCCGCTGCGCCGTTGGTGCTCTGCAGTGCAGGCAGTGCCGCACGGCGCACCCGGTTGCGGGCATAGGCATCGGTCGCGTTCGTCTCATCTGTGACCCATGCCTGCCCGGCTGCACGGCAGAAGCTTTCGGTATCCTGCCGGGTAAGGGCCAGCAATGGCCGCAGGTAGCACCCGCGCTTTGGCCGGATGCCTGCCGCACCGTGCAGCCCCGTGCCCCGGGCCAGCCGCAGCAGCAGGGTCTCAGCCTGATCATTTGCAGTATGGGCCGTTGCAACGACATCTATCCCCTCCCCGCACAAACGCGCAAAGCAGGCATAGCGCAGGCGGCGCGCCCAGTCCTCCCCGGCATGTTCCGACGGCAGGCCCACTTCGTCGGCCATCTCTGCAGCATGGAACACCCGCAGCGGCACACCCAGCCGGGCGCATTCCGCCCGCACAAAGGCTTCGTCCCGGTCAGCGCTCTCACCGCGCAAGCCGTGGTTCACATGGCAGGCCGAAAGCACAAACCCGAATTCCGGCTGCAGGGCCAGCAGGATGCGCAGCAGTGCCATGCTGTCTGCCCCGCCGGACACTGCCGCAGCCAAGTGCAGCGGCTCACCCGGACAAAGCAGCTTTTCTCGCAGAACAAACATGCGCACATGCGCCAGAATTTTTTCATTGTTCATCAGCGTTTAAAGTCCACATCCATAAAGCGGGTGTGGGCACCATCCCAGCCCAGCGGCACCGTGCTGGTCTCGCCGTGACGGTTCTTCGCCACGATGCACTCTGCCGTATCGGCATCCACCTCAGCGCCGTCCGGATTCTGGCTGGCATAGTAGGAATCGCGGTACAGGAACAGAACGCAGTCGGCATCCTGCTCGATGGAACCAGAATCGCGCAGGTCGGAAAGCTGGGGCCGGTGGCTGGAATTGTTGCCCTGTTTTTCCACCGCACGGGACAGCTGGGAAAGCGCGATGATGGGCACATTCATTTCCTTCGCCATGATCTTGAGGTTTCGGGTGATGGAGCTGATCTCCTGCACGCGGTTCTCGCTGCGCTGGCCGGTGGTCATCAGCTGCAGATAGTCGATGACGATGAGGCCCACATTCGGGCGGGTGGGGTCCTGATTCACCCGGCGGATCTTCGCCTTCATCTCGGTGATGGTGATGCCGGAGGTATCGTCCATATAGATGGGTGCATCGTGCAGCTTTTCGGTGGCAAGGGCCAGATATTCCCAGTCCTCGGCGCGCAGGGCACCGGTGCGGAATGCCTGACTGTCGATGCCGGCCTCAGCAGAAAGGATGCGGTTCGTGAGCTGTTCCTTGGTCATTTCCAAGCTGAAAATGGCCACCGGCACCTTCTGCTGCATGGCCACGCGGGTGGCGATGTTCAGCGCAAAGCTGGTCTTGCCCATACCGGGGCGGGCCGCAAGGATGATGAGGTCGCCGCGGCCAAGGCCGGTGAGCACCGTATCCAGCAGGCGGAAGCCTGTGGGGATGCCCTTGTACTTGTCCGCATCCGGGCCGCTGATCTTCTGCAGGTTGGTCAGGGTCTCCACCATGCTGGAGGAAAGCGGTGTCAGTGCGCTGGAATCGCGGCCGGAGCGGATCTCATAAATGCGCTGCTCCGCGTTTTCCAGCAGCAGGTCGGCATCCGGCTCATCTCCGGCATCCTGCAGGATGTCCTTTGCAACGCCCATCAACTGGCGCACCAGATACTTTTCCTGCACGATCTGGGCATAGGCCTTCACATTGGAGATGCTGGGCACCGTCTCGGCAAGGCCGGTCAGGTACACCTTTGCTTCGTCGGCACTGGGGAACACGCCGTCCGAAATAACAGCGTCCAGCAACGTCACAAAGTCGATGGTCTGGTCGGCGGTGAACAGGCGCAGCATTTCGGAGTAGATCTGCGCATTCTGCCGGGTGTAGAACATCTCCGGCCGGATGATCTCCACCAAGTCGGTGAGCGTTTCCGGTTTGAGCAGCACCGCACCCAGCACGCTCTGCTCTGCCTGCATGTTGTAGGGCAGGTTGATGCCCACGCTTTCCAGATTCAGTTCATTGGAATAATGTCGTTCGTTCGGCATGGTAGTTTATCCTTTTGCATCATTTCGCTGAAAAGCCAAAAAGCGCCCCCTGCTGTGAGGGGGCGCAGATGGCAGAAAAATCAGGCCTGTTCCACTTCCACCATGATCTTGAAAGAAGCGACCACACCAACGTGCAGACGGACCTTGCCGTTGAACACACCGGCATCCTTGATGTCCTTGGTCTCCAGCTCGATCTTCTTCTTATCGATGGGTGCGCCTGCCAGCTGAGCCAAAGCATCGGCAACTTCCTTGCCGGTGACTTTGCCGTGCAGACGGCCGGATGCACCGCCCTTGGCCTTGATGGTCACGGTCTTGCCCTCGATCTTTGCGGCCAGATCCTTGGCAGCAGCTACGGTCTCAGCCTCGTGGAAATCGGCAGCAGCTTCCTTGCTGCGGGCAACGTTCACAGCGCTGGCATCTGCCACAGCGGCCAGCTTGCGCGGGAACAGATAGTTGCGGGCGTAGCCGTCGGAGACCTCGTGGATCTCGTCCTTCTTGCCAATACCCTTGATATCCTGCTTGAGAATCACTTTCATGATGTTATCCCTCACTTCTCACCGGAAAACCGGTGCAGTTGTTGTGTTTATAGTATAGCGCATTTGTCGCTTTTGGGCAAGAGGAAGCACGCATTGCAGCATTTTCCTCAGGTGAACTCCCCCAGTCTGCTTCGCAGACAGCCCCCTCTGAGATGGGGCCTTTGGCAAAACCGAAGGCCTGTCCTTTTCGCCAGAGGCTCCTTCTTTGAGACAGACTCCCCCGGCCGGGGGAGGTGGCACAAAGTGCCAGAAGGGGAACAGCTGGCATCACGCAAGTGATGACTGAAGGAGTTTTCTTATTTCAGTTCCTTTGCAGCCACGTCCAGAGCTACCTCAATGACCTTGTCCATGTCATAGTACTTATACTCGCCCAGACGGCCGCCAAAGATCACGTCCGGCTCTGCATCGGCCAGCTTCTTGTACTCGGCATACAGGGCACCGTTCTTCTCGTCATTGACGGGGTAGTACGGCTCGTCGCCCTTCTTCCACTCAGCGCTGTACTCGCGGCTGATGACCGTTTTGGGCTGGGTGCCGAACTCAAAGTGCTTGTGCTCGATGATGCGGGTGTAGGGAGTTTCCGCATCGGTATAGTTGACCACCGCGTTGCCCTGATAGTTGTCGGTGTCCAGCACCTCGGTCTCAAAGCGGACGCTGCGGTACTGCAGAGCACCCAGCCTGTAGCCAAAGTAGGCATCCACCGGGCCGGTGTAGACCACCTTCTCGGCCAGAGCGTTCAGATTTTCGCGGTCGGCCAGATAGTCCACATTCAGCCGCACCTCGGTGCCGTCCAGCATCTTTTCCACCATGGCGGTGTAGCCGCCATTGGGAATGCCCTGATACAGTGCGTTGAAATAGTTGTCGTCGTAGGTGAAGCGCACCGGCAGACGCTTGATAATGAAGGCCGGCAGTTCGGTGCAGGGGCGGCCCCACTGCTTGCCAGTGTAGCCCTTGATAAGCTTTTCGTAGATATCGGTGCCCACAAGGCTGATGGCCTGCTCTTCCAGATTCTGCGGGTCGGTGATGCCTGCTTCCTTCTTCTGCTCTTCGATCTTGGCCTTGGCTTCGGCAGGGGTAACAACGCCCCACATCTTATTAAAGGTGTTCATATTGAAGGGCAGGTTGTAGATCTCGCCGTGGTAGTTTGCCACCGGGCTGTTGGTGTAGCGGTTGAACTCTGCAAACTGGTTCACATACTGCCACACAGCCTTGTTGTTGGTATGGAAGATATGTGCACCGTAGCGGTGGACGTTGATTCCCTCCACCGGCTCCGTGTAGATATTGCCTGCAATGTGGCTGCGCTTATCGATCACAAGGCACTTCTTGCCTGCCTTTTTTGCTTCCTGTGCAAAGACCGCGCCGTAAAGGCCGGCACCAACGATCAGGTAATCGTACTGTTTCATGGGTGTGATCCTCTCTGTTCCGTTTATTTTCCTTCTACATCGCCCTTTTTCTGCGATGCATAGTATTTGTCGATGGCACCTTCGATGCGGGCACGGGCTGCTTCCGGCGTGATATGCTTGAGCTGTGCTGCTGCCATGGTCTGGTGGCCACCACCGCCCAAAGATTCCATGATCACCTGCACATTCACGGCACCCAGACTGCGGGCCGAGATGTTCACGCCTGTGCCCACCTGCACTGCCACAAAGCTGGCATCCACGCCCTGAATGGTCAGCAGATCGTTTGCCGCCTGTGCAATGGCCACGCGGGCCTCCGGTGCCACCTCGCCGCTGACGGAGATTGCGCAATTTTTGTACATGCGTGCTTTTTCCACCAGATCTGCCTTGGCATTGTACTCCACCATGGTCACATCGAACAGCTGGCGCACCCGCTCCGTCTCCGCGCCATAGCGGCGCAGCGCAGCGGCGGCTTCAAAGGTACGCACACCGGTGTGCAGGGTAAAATCGCGGGTATCCAGCATGATGCCGGACAAAAGGCCCTCGGCCTCCACACGGTTGGGCTTGTCGTCGCGCTCGCCCACGTACTGCAAAAGCTCCGTGACCAGCTCACTGGCCGAGGAAGAATACGGCTCATGGCAGACCAGCGCCGGGTTCTCGATGTAGCCCACGCCCTTGCGGTGGTGGTCGATCACGGCTACCTTGCCGCATTTTTCCAGAATATCCTTGCTTTCCACAAGGCCCACCTGATATGTATCCACCACGATGCACAAAGTGCGCTTGGAGATGATAGGCAGTGCGTCCTTCGGGTCGATAAAGTCGTCCTTCTGGCCTGCACGGCACAATGCATCGATCAGGCTGCCCGCAAGGGTAGCGTCACGCCGCACCGCGATCACCGCCGGGACATCGCATATTTTGCAGATGCGCAGCACGCCCTCGGCGGAGCCGATGGCATCCAGATCGCTCATGCGGTGGCCCATAATGACTACATGATCTGCTTCCTTGATCAGCTTCACCAGCTGATCGGCCACGATGCGGCTGCGCACCTTGCTGCGCTTTTCCACGCCGTGGCTCACGCCGCCGTAGAACGTAAAGCCGTCCGGTGTCATTTCAGCGGCCTGATCGCCGCCGCGGCCCTGCGCCATATCCAGCGCCTGCACGGCCATATCCTGGGCTTCCCGCAGGGTCTTGGCCCCGCGGCCAATGCCGATGGACAGCGAAAGGTTCACGCTGGGATCCAGCGCACGGATCTTGTCCAGCACATCGTAGCCGCGGTTGGCGAACTGCTCCATCTGGCGCTCTTCCACCACAGCGATATAGCGGCCGCTGGCCACACGGCGCAAAAAGCCGCTGCCCCGGCCGATCATATCCTCCAGCGTGCGGTTGATGCCTTCCAGCAGGCGGGCACGCTCGCTGTCCAGCATGTCACCGAACACATCGTCGTAGCCGTCCACCAGAAACACCAGATAGCCCGGACGGCTGGCTTTGTATTCCGCCTCCACCTTGCGCAGGGCGGTTTCCTCGTTCAGCACCAGCAGGGTCATGCTCTCCGCATCGCCGGGCACCGTGGAGCTGTGTACGCTCCACATGCCGTCCGCGAGGGTCAGCAGCTGGCCCTCCTGCTTGCGGCACTGCTGCAGATCAAGGCCGGGCAGCACCTTCTGCACGCGGCTCACCAGCGCATCCTGTCCGTTCAACAGGCGGGTGCGGAACTGTGCATTGTACCACAGCACCGTCTCACCGGAAAGCAGCGCGGCCGGCTGAGAGAGCGGTTCCAGACTGAACTGCAGCTTGGAGCCTTCAAAGCTGCCGCCGCACATCCACCGGGCCACCCACTTGCGCAGCTGGCAGCGGAACAGCACCACCACAACGCCCCACAGCACCACCAGTGCCAGCAGCGCCGGCCATGCCGTGGGCCGCTGGATCAGCAGCACCAGCACCAGCAGGCCGCACAGCACGGCCAGACTGGCGGTGAGCATCTCCAATGTCCATCTTGGTTTTTGTTTCATCAAATCTCCTGCCTTCCGCCGCATTGTTTGCGGCAGCGTGCCCGGATCAGACCTCCATCAGGATGGGAAGGATCATCGGGCTGCGCTTGGTGCGCCGATAGATATAGCTGCTCAGTGCCTCGCGCACGCGGGTCTTGACGCTGTTCCAATCGCGCACATGTTCATCCACGCAGCGGTCCAGCGCATTTTCTACGATGCTCTGTGCACCGTCCATCAGGCTCTCGTTCTCGCGCACATACACAAAGCCACGGCTCACAAGGTCCGGGCCGGCCAGCACCTTGCCGGTCTTGCTGTCCACGGTGGCCACAATGATGACCAGACCGTCCTCGGACAGGTGCTTGCGGTCGCGCAGGACCACATTGCCCACGTCGCCCACGCCAAGGCCGTCCACCATCACTGCACCGGCGGTGACAGGCTCGCCCAGCTTTATCTCGTCCTGGCTGAGAATGACATTGGAGCCGTTCTCCGCGATCAGAATGTTGCTGGTAGGGATGCCAAGGCTGGCAGCGGTGAGGGCGTGCTTTTTGAGCTGCTTGTACTCGCCGTGCACCGGCAGGAAAAACTTAGGCTTCGTCAGGGTGAGCATGAGCTTCTGTTCTTCCTGACAGGCGTGGCCGGAAACGTGCACATCGTACATGCTCTCGTAAATGACCTCTGCCCCCAGCAGCAGCAGACCATTGACGATTTTGGTCACGCTCTTCTCGTTGCCGGGAATGGGATTTGCCGAAATGATAATGAAGTCGCCGGGGCCCACGCGCACCTGACGGTGGCTGCAGGATGCCATACGGGAAAGGGCACTCAAGGGTTCGCCCTGGCTGCCGGTGGTAATGAGCACTACCTGCTCCGGAGGATACTGGTTCAGCTCATCCACGCTGATGAGGGTACCCTCCGGGATGTGCATATAGCCCAGCTCCTGCGCCATGGCGGTGTTGTTCACCATGCTGCGGCCGCTGAATGCCACCTTGCGGCCATCCTCCACGGCCAGATCGATGATCTGCTGCACGCGGTAGATGTTGGAAGCAAAGGTGGCAATGATGATCCGCTTGTTGCGGGCACGGGCGAACAGATTGCGCACGCCTGCAGCCACCTTCTGCTCGGTGGCGGTAAAGCCCGGACGCTCGGAGTTGGTGGAATCGCTCAGCAGGGCCAGCACGCCGCGCTGGCCATACTCGGCCAGTGTGGACAGGTCGGTGACGCCGCAGGCCAGCGGAGTGTAATCGATCTTGAAGTCGCCGGTCTGGATGATGGTGCCAGCCGGGCTGTCGATGGCAAAGGCCACCGCATCCGGGATGGAGTGGTTCACATGGATGGGCTCAATGGTAAAGCAGCCCAGCTTGATCTTCTGTCTGGGGGTGATCTCCACGAATTTGGTCTTGCCTGCCAGACCGAACTCCTCCAGCTTGTTGCGGATCAGGCCGCAGGTCAGGCGGGTGCCATAGATGGGCAGGTCAAGTTTCTGCAGCAGATACGGGATGCTGCCGATGTGGTCTTCGTGGCCGTGGGTGATGAGCAGGCCCTTGATCTTATCCTTGTTCTGCACCACAAAGGTGAAGTCCGGGATGACCATGTCCACGCCGTACATGTCGCTGTCCGGGAACACAAGGCCGCAGTCCACGATGATCATGTCGCCGTTGCACTCGTACACGGTCATGTTCTTGCCCACTTCGCCCAGACCGCCCAGCGGGTAGATGTGGATGGGCACCGCAGCCTCTCTGGGCTGCTGCGGGCGGCGGGGCCGACGGTTATAATAAGGGCGGCGGGTGGTGCGGGGGCGCTTTTCGCCCGTCTGCGCGGCGGGTGCGCCGGTGCTCTGAGCAGCTGCTGCTGCCTTGCTGCGTGCGGAATGATTGGTATTTTCTTTCGACTGTGCCATTCTGACCTCCAAAATAATTACAGCGCAGGCCGTCCCCACTTGTGGGAACAGCCGCGCTGTGCATGGGAAGCACCTTGAAAAATCGCATCGGCTTCCGTTGGATGCACCGTATAGAATTTATTTCTCAGCGTGTTTTTTGCAAACCGCTGCCTGTTCCGTAAGAGGTTTTGTGCCAGATAGGTCCATCTGCTCGATGCGACCGTGGCTTTTCTGTTGGAACGCCCGGGCACACGCCTGCGGTGCGCCCCTATACGCATTTTGTTAGGATAAGTATAGTATTTCCCGGCGTTTTTGTCAATTCCAAGGTTTGGCAGCTCCGGCACGGAATATACATTCGCACTTGACAGAAGCCGGAAAATAGCGCTAAATAGAAGCAACTCATTTTATAAGGAGAACCGCATGAAGCAGGTCGAAGTGTACACCGACGGCGCATGCAGCGGCAATCCCGGCCCGGGCGGCTGGGGTGCCGTGCTGCGCTACCGTTTTAACGGCAAAGTTTACGAAAAAGAGCTGAGCGGTGGCGACGACAGCACCACCAACAACCGCATGGAGCTGACAGCCTTTATCGAAGCACTGCGCCAGCTCAAGGAGCCGTGCGAGGTACGGCTGTGCTCTGACAGCCAGTATGTCATCAACGGGCTTCAGAAGGGCTGGGCCAAAAACTGGCAGCGCCGGGGCTGGAAAAAAGCAGATGGCTCCCCCGCCCTGAACCCGGACCTCTGGGCACAGGCACTGGAGCAGGAAGCCCGGCACAAGATCACCTATGTCTGGGTCAAGGGCCACGCAGGCCACCCGGAGAACGAACGCTGCGACCAGCTGGCCGTGGCCCAAAGCAAAGCACATGGCGGGAGGCAGGGAACATGAGCGACACATTTTTGCCCGGCAGTGGGTTCGACACCTACGAGAGTCAGGATAAGGTTCTGGTGCAGATGGACGGCAGCAGAGAATGCGCCGTAGCTGTGCGCATTTTACAGCAGCAGGGCTTTGCCGTGGCGGGCGCTGCCGTGCGGCTGGCAGCAGAACAGACCGCCGATGCGGAAAGCGCCAAAAAGGCAGCAGAGGCCCTTGGCATCGAGTGCATCGTGCTGAACGCCGAAGCACTGGCCGGGCAGGACGCAGACGTTCTGGGCGAAGGCGGCACGCCACTGTTTGCCGCCCTGCTGACGGCTGCAGACAAGCTTGGGATGCAATATGTGGCAACCACTCACCGTGCCCGGGTGGAGACCGGTGCAGACGGCGTGCATACCGTCTGCCCGCCCGCAGGCACCGGCAGTGATGACAGCACGATTCTTGCAGCTCTGCCACAGGAAACGCTGGCACGGCTGATCTTGCCGCTGGGCGATTTTGCCCCGGAAGATGTGGCGGAGATGGCCGAGGATTTTAAAGTTTAACCGTAAGTTTCAAATGGCCTCCGTTGCACTCTGGCCATATTCAGCGGAAACATTATTTTTATATTAGAATTCCGGAAAATCTGCGGATTTTCCGGAATTCTTTTTTTCACAGGCAAGGCCGCTGCGGCACACGGCATCTGCTGTTTTTGCTTCCTGCGGAAACAGCCGCACGGCGGCAGAAATGCATTCTGCGGTTCGGACCCCATTCCCGTGAAAATGAAAATCGGGAACATCCGCAGATGTTCCCGATTTTCGCATTATCAATATAATTTCCGCTGAATATAGCGCAGCACACGCGGAGCCATTCCAAATCGTTTTGTCAGTTCTGGGGATGCACGATATCGCGCCAATCCAGATCGCCGCGCTCCAAGCCGTGGATCAGTACCTCGGCAGTGGCAATGTTGGTGGCCATGGGGATGTTGTGCACATCGCACAGGCGCAGCAGCGTCATTTCGTTGGGTTCGCTGGGCTTTGCGTTGATGGGATCACGGAAGAACAGCAACAGGTCGATCTCATTGCAGGCGATGCGGGATGCGATCTGCTGGTCGCCGCCCTGCACACCGGCCAGAAAGCGTTGCACCTGTAAGCCGGTAGCTTCTGCGATCAGTTTACCGGTGGTACCGGTCGCTACCAGTTTATGCTGGCTCAGGATGCGGCAGTACGCCGTACAAAACTGAACCATCAGCTCCTTTTTGGAGTCATGCGCAATGAGTGCAATCGTCATCCGTTACCCTCTCCTCTTCCTAAACGATTGGAACGCTTTTGTAAAAAAGTCCTTTGCCTGAAATGATATCACAAAATCCAATCTTTTACAACCGGTTTTTATACAAAACATTCAATTTTGTTTTCTTTTCAGGGATGTTTCCATTCAAAACCCCGCTGCAGTGCCCTTTCCCGTGTCGGTTTTGTCTCCCGTTTTCAGTTCTCCGGCGCAATGGCATCGGGGTTCTGCTCGGTGTCTGCGGCGGGCTGCTGCTCGTCCTGCACGGCAGGCTGGGCTTCCCCTTTTGCTGCCGTTTCCGGCGCAGCAGTGTCTGCGGCGGGTGCCATCTGTGCAGGCTGGGCTGCGGCATTGCCGGTGGTCTGGCCTGCAGCGGCCTGCGCTGGGTCAGTGGTCTGCGCCTGATCTTCCTGCTGGGCCTGCTCGGCTTCCTTTTCCGCTTCGGCCTGCTGGGCAAGGCTGCCATCCTTCAGGGCAAAATAGGCATTTGCAATGTCCACCACCAGATCACCGGTACGGGCACCATAGCCTCCGTACTCAATGCTAATGCCAATGGCGATCTGCGGATCATCCGCCGGGAGGTAAGCCACCATCATGGCGTTCAGATAGTGCTTACCGGGCGCATAGGTCTCGCTGCGCTGAGGTGTACCGGTCTTGCAGGCGATCGGCACCGGATAGCTGGAAATTTTGCCGCTGATGGTGCTGGGCACCTGCTTCATGCCCTGCCGCACCAGCTCAAAGGTGTTGCCGGTGCCTTCGATCACATCCATGACCTCGGGCTTGGTCTCGCTGAGCACCTCGCCGGTGTTGGTGTCCAGAATGGCCTTGACGAAATGGGTGCGGTAACGGGTGCCGTTGTTGGCCAGCGTTGCCGCGTAGGTAGCCAGCTGGATGGGCGAGACCACCGTGTTGCCCTGACCGATGGCGGCCTGCACATCCAGCGATGCCGTATAGTTGGAGTCGCTCTTGGTGGTCAGACGGCCCACGGCCTCGCTCACCTCCACACCGGTGCGCTGGCCAAGACCCAGCTTGTAGGCATAGGCATCGTACACATCGCTGGTCAGGCGGCGGCCAACATCATAGAAGAAGATGTTGCAGCTCCACTTGATGGCCGTTACCACATCGATGTTGCCGCTGTGGCCATGGCGGGTACAGCGGGGGTGGTAATCCTTGAAGTAGTTGTACACGCCGTTGCAGTAAACGGTAGAATACTGGTTGATGAGGCCGCTATCCAGTGCAGCCACCGCTACGGCGGGCTTGAAGGTAGAACCCGGCGTATACAGGCCCTGCAATGCGCGGTTGAACAGCGGCAGGCTCGGGTCGGAACTGTACTCGCTATAGTTGGCGGCATACAGGTTCTGGTCATAGCTGGGATAGTTGGAAGCAGCCAGCACACTGCCGTCCTTCACGTCCAGCACCACCACCGCACCGGCGGCAGCTTTCATGGTGCCGGTATTGTATACGCGGTTGATCATATCAATGTTGTCCGCCAGTGCCTTGTCCACGGCACGCTGGAAGTTGCTGTCAATGGTCAGTTGCACGGTATGGCCCGGCTCCGGCACAGTGGTGAGCTTTGTATCCACGATCACGCCGTCCGAATTGCGGGTGATGGTCTCCACGCCGTCCTTGCCGCGCAGCTCGTCCTCATAAACGGATTCCAGACCAGAAATGCCCAGAACATCGTTCATGTTATAGCCTTTTTCCCGCAGCGGATAGGTCACCTGACCGTTGGAATCGGTCACCTTCCACTTTTCCGCCGTGATCTTGCCCACACGGCCCAGCACCGCCGGGATGATATCGCTCTGGTCGTAGCTGCGGGCGCTGGTTTCCACGATCTCCACACCTGGCAGCTGCAGGCTGTGCTCCTTGATGGTGGCCACCGTTGCCGCACTGACGTTTTCTGCCATGACAAAGTTGTTCACATTGGAGAACGCCTGCCGGTCCATCTCGTAGTGGATGCCGGCCAGCACACGCTGCCATTCCGGCGAAAAATCCTGCAGATCGTTCTTTTCCACCAGCATTTCCATTACATCGTTGGCGGTGGCGTACTGCTGCAGACCAAGCGTTTCCTTCATGTCTGCCAGCTGCTTCTGGTCGCTGGTGGACGTGTCATCGTCCGTAAAGGCGTAATTGCCTGCTGCGTCCGCCTGACCGATCAGCAGCGTATCATTCCAGCTCTCGCCATTCGCACGCAGCAGCTCCACGATCTGCTGCAGCATGGTGTCCAGATCCCGGTCGCCCATCAGCAGCTTGTTGAGGACCACATTGTAGCTGGTGGTTGTGGTGGCAATGCGCCGCCCGGCGCTGTCCACGATATCGCCGCGGGCCGCCGTGACCGTAAAGTTATAGTCGGTGGTATTGGTGGCCTTGGCCTTGAAGTCGTCGCCGTTGACCAGCTGCAGAAAGATCAGCCGCATCACGTACAGGCCCATGATAACACATGCCACTGCCATGAGCAGAATCATCCGGCGCACAACGGTTTTTCGTTCGTTTTGGTTCATCCGCGTTTCCTCCGGCGGTTCAGACTACGCCGTTGTCGATTTTGAATGCGCTGTAAATGTGCCGCACCAGACTGAACAGCACCAGCGACGGCACCAGCGTCATCATGGCCGAAGGCAGCACAAAGGTCAGCCAGCGGCTCAGCGCCCAGCTGTAGCCGGGCATGTAGTAGAAGAACAGCCAGTCCAGCGAGAGCACCACAAGGGCCGTGCCGGTGCTGATGAGCGCAAAGTTCCATGTGCTGCCCTGCAGATACACCTGAACCAGTACCGAAAGCGCAAAGCAGAGCAACAGCAGTTCCAGCGCCAGCATACCCACGGTGCGCCCGGCGGTGTAGTCCCACAAAAGGCCGCTCACGGCACCAAACAGCGCACCTGCAAACTCGCCTTCATACACGGCCACAGCCAGACACAGCGGCAGAATGAACAGCGGCTTTGCCTGCCCCAGCTGGAGCAGGCCGGGGGTCGTCTGCAGTGCCGCGCACACAAACAGTGCCACCGCGTAGCAGACCCATTTCAGGATCTGGCTGCGGCTGCGCATGCGGCGTGATTCCATACAAATGCGCCCCCTTAATAGTCGGTAATAACGAATACGTGCTTGACCGTGCGCGGGTCTGCACCCGGGCGCACCACTGCAATGGAAGATTTGCCGCTGACTTCCGGCTCCACCTTCTGCACGGTTCCCACCAGCAGATCCGGCGGGAACACTCCGCCAAGACCGGTGGTGATCACCTGATCGCCCATCTTCGTCTCAGTGGCGCGTTCCAGATTGGTCAGCACGCACAGGCCGTCACCGGCATAATCGGTGCTGCCATTGATAATGCCGTTTTCCCGCGTGCGGGATACCACGCCCGCAGCACTGAAGCTGGGGTGCAGAATGGTCATCACCTTGCAGCTGGTGGTGTCGGCTTCCACCACCATGCCGATCAGATAGCCTTTATCGCTGATCACGGCATCGTTCACGGCTGCGCCGTTCACCGTGCCGCAGTCCAGCGTAAAGCCTCCGAACTCATCCAGCGGGTCGCGTCCGATCACAAAGGCAGAAATATAGCTTGCTTCGGTGTTGGAATCCTGAATGCGGGCCAGCGCCTTGTAGGCTTCGTTCTCCGCCTTGATGCGGTCGTAGTCCACGATCTGCTGGCGCAGCTCAGCATTCTCCGCTTCCAGCTGTTCGTTCTGTTCCATGACCTCATCGATGCTGGTGTATTTTTCCCACACCGAGCCAATGCCGCCGCTCAGTGCCGATGTGACCTTCTGGAGCGGCATCAGCACCACGCCCAGCAGTTCCTGCGGGGCAGCAGTCAGCCGTCCGTTGGCACCGGCATAGGCCATAATGCCCACCAGAAACACCGCCACGGCTACCAGTATCTTAAATTTCCATGTGTCAAAAAAATCCTTCAAGGGAGTACCCTCCTGTTTCGGGTGGATGCCATGCCATAAGAAAAGCGCGGACAGCCCTGCCATCCGCGCAAGAGACATTGTTTGCAGCGGAAATCAGCGCAGACGCTGCGCAAAAGAGCCTTTTTCCGCAAGTGTGGGCCTTGCCCGTGTTACATGTGGCCGCCGTCGGTGTCCAGCACGTCATGCAGGACATCCACATGATCCAGCACCGCACCGGCACCCTTAGCCACGCAGTCCAGCGGGTCTTCCGCAATGTGTACGTCGATGCCGGTCTCGCTTTGGATCAGCTGATCCAGACCGCGCAGCAGTGCGCCGCCGCCGGTCAGGGTGATGCCGCGGTCGATGATATCCGCACTCAGCTCCGGCGGGGTGCGCTCCAGCGTTTCCTTGATGGCGCTGGTGATCTTGACCAGGCATTCCAGCAGAGCTTCGCGCACATCCTCAGAGTGGACGACGATGTTCTTGGGCAGGCCGTCCACGAGGTTACGGCCCTTGATCTCCATGGTCATTTCGGGGTCCAGCGCATAGGCGGAGCCGATCTCGATCTTGATCTGCTCTGCGGTGCGCTCACCGATCAGCAGGTTGTACTTGCGCTTGATGAAGGCGATGATGGCCTGATCGAACATATCACCTGCCATGCGCACGCTGCGGGAGGCCACGATGCCGCCCAGAGAGATCACAGCGATCTCAGCCGTGCCGCCGCCGATATCCACGATCATGCTGCCGGTAGGCTCGCTGATGGGCAGGCCCGCACCGATGGCTGCTGCCATGGGTTCCTCAATGACGGACACCTGACGGGCACCGGCCTTCAGGGTAGCTTCGCGCACAGCGCGGCGCTCCACCTCGGTAACGCCGGACGGGATGCAGATGACCACGCGGGGGCGGGAGAACATGCTGTTGCCGCATGCCTTCTTGAGGAAATTTTCCAGCATGTTGGTGGTGATGTCAAAGTCAGCGATCACGCCATCCTTCAGCGGACGCACAGCCACGATGCTGCCGGGGGTACGGCCAATGACAGCCTTTGCCTCGGCACCCACACAGCGCACCTCGTCGGTCTTGGTATCCACAGCCACGACCGAAGGCTCCCGCATGATGATGCCCTTGCCCTTCATATATACCAGAGTATTTGCGGTACCCAGATCGATACCTACATCTTTAGAAAACAGGCCCATTGTAAAAATTCTCCTTATGCTTCCCATTTTATCTATAGCGCCAGAACATCCGGCAGCCCTTTTGTGCCGCCTTTGCGCAGAATAACACGGTTCTATTATAGCCGCAAGGCAATGATTTCTCAAGCGTTTGCGCAAGTTTTCTTCGTTTTTTCCAGTTTTATCACACAAAATGTGCCAGCAGCTGTACGGTGCGGCTCACCGGCAGACCCATGATGGTGTAGTAGTCGCCCTCAATACGGTCCAGCCAGAGGGCCGCCCGTCCCTGAATGGCATAGGCACCGGCTTTATCGTAGGGTTCGGCGGTGGAAGCGTAGAAGTCGATCTCCTCTTCCCCCAGCGGGAAGAAGGTAACGCGGCAGCTGTCCACAAAGCTTTCAGTGCGCGCACCGTCCGAGATGCACACGCCGGTGTGCACCTCGTGGGTGGCACCGGAAAGGGCGCGCAGCATCCGCTTTGCATCCTCTACGCCGTGGGGCTTGCCGAACACCTCGCCGTTCACATCCACCACCGTATCACAGCCGATGACCACAGCGCCCGGGTGCTGGGCCGAAACAGCAAGGCACTTGCCTCGGGCCAGCTGTTCCACCAGATGGGCAGGCGTAGCGGCCTGCACCGCACTTTCGTCAAAGTCACTGACGCAGACGGTGAAATTGGTGGTATATAAGGAGAGCAGCTCCCGCCTGCGCGGGCTGCCGGAAGCTAAGATCAGGTTCATGATTCCATCTCACTTTCCGGTAGAGCCAAAGCCGCCCTCGCCGCGCTGGGTATCGCCCAGCTCTTCGGCAGGCACAAAGGCAGCGGTGTACACCGGTGCGATGCACAGCTGAGCCACACGCTCACTGGGCTGAATGGTGTAGGCTTCCCTGCCCAGATTGACCATGGGCACCTTCAGCTCGCCGCGGTAATCGCTGTCCACCACGCCCACGCCGTTGGCCATGCACAGGCCGTGCTTGATGGAAAGGCCGCTGCGGGCGTACACCAGTGCCACGCTGTGGGGGCCGGGCAGCTCGATGGCAAGGCCGGTGGGCACCAGTGCCCGCTCCATGGGGGCAAGGGTGAGCGGCGCGTCCAGTACGGCGCACAGGTCGGCGGCAGCAGAGCCGGGGGTTGCGTAAGAGGGCACCTTGGCACGGGTGTCCAATACCTTATATTTTACTGTGATGGGTTCCATAGTATACCTCGTTTTGATTTTATAGCAACTCCTTCAGTCTCGCATACGCTCGACATCTCCCTCAGGGAGGTGGCATTGCGTCAGCAATGACGGAAGGAGTTTCAGTTCGTACCTTTAAAATACAACCCACGGGTAAAATCACCTTCAAAGGGTGCATGGGTGCGGATCATCTCCAGAATTTTGGCCGCTTCCTCCCGGCTTTCCAGCGTGAAGTAAGCCACACCGTAGTCCACCGTCAAAGCGCCCGGCTTATCCCCCATATAAATAGGTACAGGGTTATAGATGGTGCGCACACCAAGGCCGCACCGCACTGGGAACTTCTTGGCCTTGCGGTCGGTCAGCACGCCGGTCTTGTCGCAGTGGGCGCAGTCGTGGATGTTCTGCAGCGGGCAGGCACGGGTGATCATCAGCGGCATATGGCCGTACACCAGCACGCCAGTGGGCACCGGCCTGCCGTTATGGGTGGGCGCAATAGTGCTGATGTCGCTGTCCTTCACCTCGGGCAGGATGAGCATGGAGCCAAGGCCGTTGTCCGCGTAGAACTGCGCGGCCAGCTGGTTCGTGATGTTCAGGCCAAAGCTGCCGCTCATGGGCAGGCCCCGGCACAGGCGCAGGTGGGCGATATTGCTCACCTCATAGCCTGCAAAACCGGCGTCCTGCGTGGCCGCGATGCGGCGGGCGGTATCCTCTTCCAGCTTGCCAAACATGACCCGAGGCAGTTCCAAAAGGGTCTTTGCCCGCCATTCCCGGGGCACGCGGTCGGCCTGCGCAATGGGCAGGATGAGATACTCGATGCCGTCAAGCGCCCGCTCCGGCACCTGCTCCCAGCTCTCAAACCGGGCACGCAGAGTACGGTGGGGCGGCAGAGTGCGCAGCGGCAGGGCAGGCACATGCTCCTCGGTGGTGGGCCACGGGCGCAGCACTTCCCGCTTTTTGAGCAGGGCATCCAGCGCTTCGCGGCGCAGCTCGTTCACCGCACCGCCCGGGATAAACCACGGCCCGCCGTCCATTTCCACGGTAATATCCTGATCTTCCACCGCAAAAGGCGTGCCGCCGGTCTTGGCAAGGCTGCGGTGCAGGCTTTCGGTGGGATCAGTACGGGCAGGCTGCGGCTCTGCATCCCCATAGGCAAAGGCCTTGCTGCCGTCTGCATCGGTGACAGTGAGCTTTTCGCCACCCTCTTCAATTTCCAGCTTCATCTTTACCGGCACGCGGCTGCGCTCACGGCGGTAAAGCTCCCGCAGCATGGGCAGGGTCTTTTTGGTCTGTTCTGCATCTGCTTCACTGCGCACGCCGAACATGGTGCCGTCGATCTTTCCATCCAGATAGCCGGAGGTGAAGCCGGAACGGCTGAAAGCATTCTTCAACAGGTCGCGGTCGTAGGCGCGGCCCTCGCGGCCTGCAAGACAGGCGCTGACTGCCGCCGCCACATACTCCGGCGTGCGCAGACGGCCCTCGATTTTTGCCGATGCCACGCCAAGCGCCTGCAGCTTGTCCAGCTTATCAATGACCGAATTATCCTTTAAGGACAGGTGGTGCAGGCGGCCCGGTTTGCCCTCCGGCAAGGCATTTGCCTCAAACGGTAGGCGGCACGGGCCGGCACAGGAACCGCGGTTGCCGCTGCGTCCGCCCAGAAAGGCCGACATGTAGCACTGGCCGCTGACGCACATGCACAGCGCGCCGTGCACGAAGCACTCGGTCTCGATGCCGCAGTGCTTTGTGATATGCTCCACCTCGGGCATACTCAGCTCACGGGCCAGCACCACGCGGGTGAAGCCCAGCTCCTTGAGCTCCAGTGCACCCTGCAGGCTGTGCACGCTCATCTGGGTGGAGCCGTGGCGCGGCAGCTGCGGTGCAATTTTACCGATCAGCGTTGCCACTGCCAGATCCTGACAGATGACCGCATCGGCACCGCTGGCTGCAACGGCACGGATGGCTGCTTCCAGCGCGGGCAGCTCGCCGCCATAGACGGTGGTGTTCAGCGCCACATGCACAGCCACGCCCCGCGCATGGCAGAAGGCGACCGCATCTTTCAGCGTATCCGCGTTAAAATTGTTAGCACTGGTGCGGGCATTGAAACCCGAAAAACCCAGATACACTGCGTCGGCACCGCTGAACACAGCGGCACGCAGCATTTCTTCGTTGCCCACCGGGGCAAGGATCTCGATCTTTGACATACTTCTCCTTTATCCTGTAAACGGCTTATTCCGCCTTGTCCGCTTCGCCCTCGGCAGCAGACTGCTGTGCCGCCTGCTGGGCGCGCTCCTCGCGCCGGGCTTCCTTATTGCGCATCTTTTCCAGCTGTTCGCGCAGGGCGGCAGCTTCCCGCCGCAGCACCTCATTCTCTGCTTTGACCTTATCTTCCGCCAGCTTTGCGCGGGTGGCATCCGCAATGTAATCCTGGATCTGGCTGCGCATATTCTCAGCACTGCCGGTGCTCTTGCGGTATTCGTCCAGATAATCCATGGCGCAGAACACCGCCGCCTTCGTCACTGAAAGATTCGCATTATCGTCCAAAAGCTTGGTGATGTCTTCATCCAGCTTTTTCGCCAGCGACAAAATATATTTTTCCGGGTCCGTCGTAGCAATGGCATACGGCGTACCTGCAATGTTCACCCGTACCTTGTTGACCATATCTGTTTCCCCTTTTTATCCTTTTCTGCCCGCAGCGGGCAGTGATCTTCTGATTTTTGCCGGGAAACGGCACCGTTCCCGGTACCGTTTTGGTGTCTTGTCACCCGCCGGGCGAGTTACCCGGCACATTTCTCCCGGAGTTTGTCCCCGAAAATGTTTCGGAACACAGCTTTCTTTCCCTATTATAATATAAATAAGCATCAAGAAAAAGTGTATTTTTTGAAATTTTGGCATATTTATCAGAAAGTTCAATAAAAAAATGTCAGTTACAGAAAAAATCCCCTGATTCCTTGCATTTGTCATTCTGCCATATTATAATATCTTTGTTATGTTGGCGGCAGAGCAAGTGAGGGAAAGTGCCTGCAGGCGCCAATTATTTCAATTATTTTAGCAAAGCTGAAAACTTATGCGGATAGGAGTACCTTTATGACATCGAAAGAATTCGGTAAACTTCTTCAGGACAAGCTCACCAGCGAGTACGGCGTGGAGCTGAGCGTTGCTTCCAACCAGCAGATCTACCGCTCTCTGGCTCTGATCTGCCACCAGATGATGAGTGAGAACCACAAGAAGTTCCAGTCCAAGGCCATTGGCACCGGCACCAAGCAGGTGTATTACCTGTGCATGGAGTTCCTGATGGGCCGCAGCCTGAAGACCAGCCTGCTGAACCTGGGTCTGGACGAGGTGGCAAAAAAGGCCCTGTCCGATGCTGATATCAACATTGACAGCATCTTTGAGGAAGAGCCGGATGCAGGTCTGGGCAACGGCGGTCTGGGCCGTCTGGCTGCCTGCTATCTGGACGGCATGGCCACCACCGGCATCTGCGGCACCGGCTACTCCATCCTGTACGAGTACGGCATCTTCAAGCAGAAGATCGTGGACGGCTGGCAGCAGGAGCGTGCCGACAACTGGCTGCCCGGCGGTCAGGTCTGGCTGAAGAGCCACCCCGATCAGGCTGTGGAAGTGCGCTTTGACGGCGAGATCCACGAGAACTGGGACAACGGCTTCCACTATATCCAGCACACCAACTACAACAGCGTCATGGCTGTTCCCTCTGATATGTATGTGCAGGGCTACGACGGCAAGGGCGTTGCAAAGCTGCGCCTGTGGCAGGCAAAGGCCCCGGACTTTGATATGTCCAGCTTCTCTCTTGGCAACTATAACACTGCAATGAGCAAGAACGCCAATGCAGAGCTGATCTCCAAGGTGCTGTACCCCAACGATAACCATGTTGAGGGCAAGATCCTGCGCCTGCGCCAGCAGTACTTCCTGTCTGCCGCATCCATCGGCGATATCGTCCAGAACCACCTGTCCAGCTATGCGACCCTCGAGAACCTGCCCGACAAGGTGGCCATCCAGTTGAACGACACCCACCCCACCCTCGCCATCCCCGAGATGATGCGCATTCTGCTGGATGAGTGCGGCTTTGGCTGGGACAAGGCATTCGACATCTGCCAGAAGGTCTTCTCCTACACCAACCACACCGTCATGGCTGAGGCTCTGGAAAAGTGGAACGTGGATATCTTCAAGATGACCCTGCCCCGCATCTACCAGATCGTGGTGGAGATGGACCGCCGCGCCCGCGCAGAGCTGGAGAAGGTCTTCCCCGGCGACAAGGGCAAGATCGACTATATGGCACTGATCGGCGACAATCAGGTGCGCATGGCCAACATCTGCGCCTACACCGCCAACAGCATCAACGGCGTGTCCAAGCTGCACAGCGAGATCATCAAGGACAGCGTCTTCCACGATTACTACCTGTTCAAGCCGCAGGCCTTCAAGAACGTGACCAACGGCATCGCTTACCGCCGCTGGCTGCTGGCCTCTAACCCCGGCCTGTGCAAGCTGCTGGACGAGACCATCGGCGACGGCTACAAGCATGATGCTTCCGATCTGTCCAAGCTGAACAAGTTCGAGAACGACAAGACCGTTCTCAAGCGCCTGAACGAGATCAAGCTGACGAACAAGACCAGCTTTGCCAACTATCTGGCAAAGAGCACCGGTCAGGTCATCGATCCGAACTCCATTTTTGACTGTCAGGTCAAGCGTATGCACGAGTACAAGCGCCAGCACCTGAACGCGCTGAACATCGCTGCCCAGTACCTGTACCTGAAGGAGAACCCCAACGCCGACTTCATTCCCAAGACCTATATCTTCGGTGCAAAGGCTGCTCCCGGCTACTACATGGCAAAGCAGATGATCCGCATGATCTGCAAGCTGGGCGACCTCATTAACAACGACCCCGCTGTGCGCGACAAGCTGCGCGTGGTCTATCTGGAAGAGTACTGCGTCTCTCTGAGCGAGCACCTGATGCCCGCCGCCGAGGTCTCTGAGCAGATCTCTCTGGCCGGCACCGAGGCTTCCGGTACCGGCAACATGAAGTTCATGCTGAACGGCGCTATCACTCTGGGCACTCTGGACGGCGCAAACGTGGAGATCGCAGACGCTGCCGGCAAGGAGAACGAGCTGATCTTCGGTATGCTGACCCCCGAGGTGAACAACCTCAAGCAGGTGGGCTACCATCCCAACGCTTTCATCATGGGCGACGATGTTGCCAACAACGCTCTGAACTTCCTGGAGCGCGGCTGGAACGGCGAGAACTTCCACGAAGTGACCGAGAACCTGCGCAGCAGCGACCCGTATATGGTCATGGCCGACTTCAAGGATTACCGCCGCGCACAGGCCGACCTGCAGAAGCTGTATGCCGACCGCGAGAAGTGGGCACACATGAGCCTGAAGAACATTGCCAACAGCGGCATCTTCAGCGCCGACCGCTCTGTGCTGGATTACGCACACGACATCTGGTACGCTTCCCCGGTGCCCATGGGCAAGTAATTTTCCCTTAAAAAATCCATCTGCCCCGGCGGCGTTTGGCCCGCCGGGGCTTTTTTGAGAAAGGACGACCCTGCTTTGTCTTGTCTGTTCAATAGCTACGACCCCTATTTCAAGCAGCCATTTGGTGCGCTGCGGGCCGGTCAGACCGTACGTTTGACCCTGTGCATCCCGGAAGAGCTGGGCTATGTCGATCCTCATCTGGTGCTCCAGAAGGAGGGAAAATATGACGTGCCGGTGCACTACCGCATGAAGTTCGACGGCCAGACCCCCCAGCAGAACCACTTTTCCGTGGAGCTGCCGCTGAACGACCCGGGCCTGTACTTCTACTACTTCGACCTCTACACCGACTTCCGCCGCATCTACCGCGGGCCGGACAACTGCGGCGTTGTCAGCTGGCAGGAAGGCGAAAAGTGGCAGATCACCGTCTACGATGCCGGTTTCCAGACCCCGGAGTGCATCAAGGGCAAGGTGTTCTATCAGATCTTCCCGGACCGGTTCTGCGAGGGCATTGAGAACAAGCCCATGCCTTTCCCGGACCGGCTGTATCAGGCCGACAAACACGCCGAACCCTTCTGGCAGCCCAACGAGACCGGCGGCCACCTGAACGAGGACTATTTCGGCGGCGACTTGGAAGGCATCCGCATCAAGCTGCCCTATCTGCGGGAGATGGGGGTGGACTACCTTTACCTCAACCCCATCTTTGAGGCCCACTCCAACCACCGCTACAACACCGCCGACTATCTCAACGTAGACCCGCTGCTGGGCACCAACGAGGAGTTCGAGGTGCTCTGCCGCGAGGCCGCCAAGTACGGCATTGGCATCGTGCTGGACGGTGTGTTCAGCCACACCGGTTCCGACAGCCGCTATTTCAACCGCGAAGGCCGCTATGGGGATGGCGGCGCTTACCGCGACCCCAACTCCCCCTACCGCAGCTGGTACGATTTTGACCCCAAGTATAAGGGCGGCTACCGCAGCTGGTGGGGCTTCGAGACCCTGCCCGAGGTGAACGAAGAGAACCCCTCCTATGTGGAGTTCATCACCGGCGAGGGCGGTGTCATTGACACATGGCTGCGGCGCGGTGCCGCAGGCTTCCGTCTGGATGTGGCCGACGAGCTGCCGGACGACTTTATTGAAAAGATCCGCGCCGCTGTCAAGCGGGTCAGCCCGGAGAAGTTCCTGCTGGGCGAGGTGTGGGAGGATGCCACCACCAAATACGGCTTTGGCCAGCGCCGCACCTATCTGCTGGGCAAGGGGCTGGACAGCGTGATGAATTACCCCTTCAAGAACGCTGTGCTGGACTTTGTAAAGGGTAAGCCCGCCGAGCAGGCCATGGGCGAAATTCTGTCCATCTGTGAGCACTACCCTGCCCCTGCCATGGACACTGCGCTGAACTTTCTCTCCACCCACGACACCGAACGCGCCCTCACCGTGATCGCGGACGAGCCCGCCAACGGCCGTGGCCGCGAGTGGCAGAGCGGCCGCTGTGTGACCGGCGAGGCCTACGAGGAAGGGATGCTGCGCCTGCGCATGGCCTATGCCATCATCTACACGCTGCCCGGCGTGCCATGCCTGTACTACGGTGATGAGATCGGGATGCAGGGTTACCGCGACCCCTTCAACCGTGCCTTCTTCTGCTGGGACAGCCACGAAAAGCGCTTGAAGCCGGTGCTGGCACAGCTGGCGCAGCTGCGCCACAGCTGCGAAGCCTTCCGCACCGGTGAGCTGCGGGTGCTGCGGGCGCAGGACGGCATCCTGCACTACCAGCGCGTAGGCGAAGCGGAAACCGCTGAGATCATCGTGAACCGCTCGGAGCACATCATCGTGGAGCCGCTGGCTTCCGGCAAGCACACGGAGGTGAATCCCATGGGCTTTACCATCGTGGTGGAAGAAAACGGGCATAACCCGAACCACAGCTATTACGATATCAAGTAAAAACGATTTGAATGCCCGCCGCGTTCGCTCTGGGCACATTCAGAGGAAATTTTATCTTTTATTTTCGCAACAACGGGCAGCCTGCGGGCCGCCCGTTGTTGCATTTTCACACAAAGGGCCGTATCTGCAAACTACATCTTGCACTGCTTTTCATTTATTTTGTTCTTTATTTCGTTTTCTACGCAACGTTCCAGTAAAAAACGCTTGACCTTCCACCCGGGTGATACTCTATAATAGGGCCATAAGGAGGGAGACCCATGAACCCTGTTCCATTTCTCTGGCTGGCTGCCGTGGTGGGCTTTCTGCTGTTGGAGGCTTCCACCTTCAGCATGACCTCCGTCTGGTTCGCCGTCGGCGCAGCTGCCGCCCTGCTCACCTGCCTGTTCACGGATTCGTTCCGGGCGCAGGCCCTGGTGTTCATCGTGGTAAGCATTCTGTGCCTGCTGGCGTTCCGGCCGCTGGCTGCAAAGCTGCGCCAGAAAATCACCCCCACCAATGGCGACCGAAACCTTGGCCGGGAGGCCACCGTGCTGACCACCGTCACCGCCGACCTGCCGGGCCGTGTGCGACTGGACGGCGTGGACTGGAATGCCCGCTGCGCCACTCCCGGCGACATTCTCACCCCCGGGCAGCGCTGCCGTGTGACCGAACTGCACAGCACCCTGCTCATCGTGGAGCCCGTATTGACCGAAAGCCGCAGAGCGTGATCTGCGTTCTGCGCTGAAACGTTGCACCCATCTGAAAAAGGAGAACCACTATGGTCATGTTTTTTCTGATCCTCGCGCTGGTCTTTGTCGTCCTGCTGGTGATCATCACCAATATCGTCATCGTGCCCCAGTCCAAGGTGTACGTCGTTGAGCGGCTGGGCAGCTACTCCGACACATGGTCGGCAGGCCTGCACATTAAGATTCCCTTCATCGAGCGCATCGCCAAAAAAGTGAGCCTGAAGGAGCAGGTGGCAGACTTTCCCCCTCAGCCGGTCATCACCCGCGATAACGTTACCATGCAGATCGATACCGTGGTGTTCTTTCAGGTGATGGATGCCAAGCTCTACACCTACGGTGTCAACCAGCCCATTGCGGCAATCGAAAGCCTGTCCGCCACCACCCTGCGCAACATCATCGGCGAAATGGAGCTGGACCACACCCTGACCAGCCGCGATGTCATCAACGGCAAGATCACCGCCATCCTGGACGAAGCCACCGACAAGTGGGGCATCAAGGTGAACCGCGTGGAAGTGAAGAACATCATCCCGCCGCGTGAAATTCAGGAAGCCATGGAGAAACAGATGAAGGCTGAGCGCGAGAAGCGCGCCGTCATCCTGAAAGCCGACGGTGAAAAGCAGGCCGCCATTACCGCCGCTGAGGGCGAAAAGGAAGCCGCCATCCTGCGCGCGGATGCTGTGAAGCAGCAGCGCATTCTGGAAGCCGAGGGCGAAGCACAGGCCATTCTGGCCGTTCAGAAAGCCAACGCCGATGCCATCCGCCTGCTGAACGAGGCCATGCCCAGCGACAAGGTGCTGGCCATCCGCAGTCTGGAAGCTCTGGCCAAGGTGGCCAACGGCAAGGCAACCAAGATCATCATTCCTTCGGAGCTTCAGAATCTGGGCGGCGTGGTGCCCAGCATCAAAGAGCTGATGACCGACCCGAAGGACGCAGAATAAAATTTAAAATTCCGGTTCACCGTCTGTGCTATATGCAGGCGGTGAACCTTGTTTTGCACGATAAAGGAGTTCTTCTATGATCTACGATACCCTGAACAACCTGCCCAACTATCTGGGCGTGAGCGACAACCTCGACACCGTCATTGAGTATATCATGGCGCGGGACATCACCACCCTGCCCGCCGGACGCACCCGCATCGACGGCGAAAAGGCTGTGGTCACTGTGAGCACCGTCACACCGCTGACTTCCGATAAAGCGCTGTTCCAGCGCCACGACAACCACATCACGCTGGAGACCGATCTGGACGGCAGCGAGCTGTTTGAGGTGAGCCTTGCAGAGCTGACCCCGACAAAGCCCACCGACGAAGCCACCGACACCACCGTGGGCACCGCAGGCACCAGCATTGCCGGAATGCTGTGCGAGGGGCGGTTTGCCCTGTATCTGGCCGGAGAGCCCTATAAATCCGGCCTGAAGGCGCAGGGCTGCGGCAAACTGAAGAAAGCCGTGTTCAGCATCGAGCTGGACCCGGACGAAGAGGACGAGACCGAGGAATAAGCCGAGAGAGGGCATTTATATGGGATTTTTTGCTGTACTGGCTGCAAGCCTGTTTGCCGTGTTCCTCTTTACCGTGTTCGGCGGCTATTCGCTGCTGCTCTGGTGCCAGCAGTCCCTGCTGATGGTGGTTCCGCCTGCGGTGGTGCTGGCTGTTCTGGTGTGGACGTTCCTGAAAATGGACGACAAGATCACCGCCCTGCAAAAGCGGGTGGAGGAACTGGAAGCCGCACAGAAAAACGCCGAAGAGTCCGAGAAATAAATACAGCGACGCCCCTGCAGAAAAAACTTTTCCTGCAGGGGCGTCGCACTTTTTACACCTTACTTTTTATCCTGTGGGTCATCCAATCCTTTGAACATCACCATGCCCAGAATTGCAAAGCTGGCGCCCAGCACAAAACCGACCGTTCCAAGTGTCACGCTGAACAAAACGCCCATGGCAACGCCGAACAGGATACCCGCGATCTGACTTTTCTTCATTTTACTGCTCTGCCTTTCCGTACCACGCCACCGACAGCCGCCACGAGAGAGCATACAGCGCCAGCGCCGCCACCGCAATACCCAGCAGCCCCAGCGGCGAGATGCCCTGCGGAAGAAGGTTTCTCACAAGACCGTCCTCGTTTGCGGCCACGGAAAAGCCCATCAGGGCCGCGAGCGCACCAACTATGAAATAGAACCCGACCTTTGCCTTTTCGTAGCCGAAGCGGTAGCTCAGCGGCAGCAGGATGGTGCTGCTGAGCAGGGTGGTCATGCCCACCTGCACCAGCGTAGAGATCACGAGCGCGCTATCCACGGCTACCCAGTGCAGCTGTGCCACGCCAAGCGCCGCGGCAGCAAAAGCCTCTGCCAGCACCAGCCCGCACAGACCAACGATGTATTTACACCCCACCAGCTGCTCTTTTGTGACCGGAAGCGCGGCACTGTATTCGTTGAATTTACTGGTTTGGTCGTATGCCAGCAGTGTCATGGGCATCATACCCAGCAAAAAGCCCGCATAGACAATGAAGAAATTGGCCCCGTTCATCATCGAGATCACGCCCACACCCATCATGACTACAGCTGCCACAACGACCATTTTTGCGTAATACCATGCCTGATATGCGTCCTTTAACAGCAAGCCTTTCATTGTACATTCTCCCCTTTCACCATCAGCACAAACAGCTCCTCAATGCTTACCGGGGTAAGCTCTGCCCCGGCGGGCATTGCATCCCGGCGCACAAGCGCCTCGACTCCGTAGGGGGTGACCCGCTTGCCGTACACCCGCGTATCCAGTGCCGCCAGCTGCGCCGCCGTGCCATGCCACAAGGCGTATTCCTCCCGCAGGGCATCCTTTTCCTCACAGAGCAGCAGTCTGCCCTTGTGCAGGAAGGCGATGGTATCGCACAGCTTTTCCAAGTCGCTGACGATGTGGGAGGAGATGAGGATAGAGTGGTTTTCGTCCCGGGCAAAATCCAGCAGCAGGTCGGTCACCTCATCCCGCACCACCGGGTCCAGCCCGTTGGTGGCTTCGTCCAACAGCAGCAGCTTGGGGTGGTGCGCCAGCGCCACGGCGATGCACAGCTTCATCTTCATGCCGGTGGAGTAATCCTTATATTGCTTTTTATCCGGCAGACCGAATTTTTGGCACAGCTCCGCATAGGCGGCAGCGTCCCAGTTGTGGTAGATACCCGCCATCACCTTGCCTGCCTGCACTGCGTTCAGGCACAGGGGGATGCCCTCGCTGCCCAGAACCACACCGATTTCTTCCTTGGTGTGTACAAGGTCGGTGCGGTTGTCCCTGCCCAAAATGGTCACGGTACCGCCGTCCTTCTGCAGCATGTCCAGAATCAATTTGATGGTGGTGCTTTTGCCTGCGCCGTTTTCACCGATCAGGCCACAGATGGTGCCGCCGGGCAGTGTCAGATCCAGCGGTCCGAGGGTAAAGTCCTTATAGTGCTTTGTAAGTCCCCGCAGTTCCAGTGCGTTCATGTTCAGCCCTCCCACAGCAGTTCCAGCATCTCCCGCAGCTCTTCCCTGCTCAGCCCGCAGGATGCGGACAGCTTCACAGCTTCGGTAAGGTGCGCTTCAATTTTTTTCAGGTTCTCTTCCCGCAGCAGCTCGGTGTTTTTAGGGGCTACAAAAAAGCCCTTTGCCGGTACTGCGTAAAGGAAGCCCTCTTTTTCCAGTTCATCGTAGGCGCGCTTGGTGGTAATGACGCTGATGCGCAGATCCCGTGCCAGCCCTCGGATGGAGGGCATGGCCTCGTCCGGCTGCAAAGCCCCGCTGATGATCTGCTGCTTGATCTGGTTGTAGATCTGGTCATAGATAGGCGCGCCGCTTTTGTTGTTGATAAACAGTTCCATCGGCTGCTCCTTTGGCTTTTGTGTTTTATCTGTATATGCACAGTATATACAGTAAATACAGATTTGTCAAGAGAATGCGCAAAAAAATACACCCGCCGTCCAAAACGGACAGCAGGTGCATTTTTTAGGTTTTACAGTGCCTTGATGGCGGTCTTAATGCGCTCGGCGGCCATCTTGGTCTTTTCGGCGTCACCGAAAGCGGTCAGGCGGAAGTAGCCCTCGCCGCACTCGCCGAAGCCCACGCCCGGGGTACCCACCACGCCGCAGTTTTCCAGCAGCCAGTCGAAGAACTCCCAGCTCTTCATGTTACCGGGGCAGCGCAGCCAGATGTAGGGGCTGTTCTTGCCGCCGCAGTACCACACGCCGCACTCGTCCAGAGCGTCCGCGATGACCTTGGCATTCTTGCGGTAGTAGTCCAAATTCTGCTGGATCTCGGCCATGCCGCTCTCGGTGAACACCGCAGCGGCGGCGCGCTGCACCACGTAAGGCACACCGTTGAACTTGGTGGTCTGGCGGCGCAGCCACAGCTTATTGATGTTCATACCCTCGCGCTCCAGCTCCTTGGGCACCACGGTGTAGCCGCAGCGGGTGCCGGTGAAGCCTGCGATCTTGGAGAAGGAGCAAATTTCAATGGCACACTCGCGTGCACCCTCGATCTCGAAGATGCTGCGGGCGAGGTTCTCGTCCGAGATGAAGCACTCGTATGCAGCATCGTACAGGATGATGGCATCGTTCTTCTTGGCGTAGTCCACCCATGCCTTGAGCTGGTCGCGGGTGTAGGCGGCACCGGTGGGGTTATTGGGGCTGCAGATATAGATGATGTCAGCCTTCACATTCTCATCCGGCATTCCCAGGAAGCCGTTCTCCTGACTGGTGCGGCTGTAGATGATCTTGCGGCCATCGGTCACGTTATCGTCCACGTAAGTGGGATAAACGGGGTCCGGCACCAGCACGGTGTTGTCCACATCGAACAGGCCCAGTACGTTGGCCAGATCACTCTTTGCACCATCAGAGATGAAAATTTCATCCTCTGCCAGCTGGGTGCCGCGGCCTGCGTAGTAGCCCTGAATGGCCTGCTTGAGGAAGGGGTAGCCCTGCTCCGGGCCATAGCCGTGGAAGCCTTCCTTGGTGCCCATCTCATCGGCTGCATCGTGCATGGCCTTGACCACACACTTTGCCAGCGGCTGGGTCACATCGCCAATGCCCAGACGGATGATCTCCTTCTCCGGGTGTGCCTCCTGATAAGCGGCCACCTTGTGGGCAATGTCCACAAACAGGTAGCTTGCCTTCAGCTTGTTGTAATGCTTGTTCATCTTCATGGTTACTTTCCCTCGCTTCTGTTTTGGTATGACCCTCTCAGTCATCTCGCGTCCGCTCGATGCCAGCTCCCCCGAGTGGGGGAGCTTTTTTGTTGTGAAGAAAAACTTTTCCTCTTGATGTGGAAAAGCTCGCCCTTCGGGAGAGCTGTCGCCGTCAGGCGACTGAGAGGGTTTTCGTTTTCCTTACACTTCTGTCGTGCCCTCGCACACGGTCTCGGCGGCGCCGGTCATCAGCAGCTGTCTGCCGGGCAATACCCGGATGGTCAGCACACCGCCGCGCAGCTGCACATGGATGTCCTCGCCTGCCGGGCAGATGCCAAGCTCGGTCAGGGCCGCCACGGTGGCGCAGGTGCCAGTGCCGCAGGCCCATGTCTCGCCGCTGCCGCGCTCCCACACCCGCATCTTCAGGTGGGTGGCATCCACCACCTGCACGAACTCGGTGTTGATGCGCTCCGGGAAGTTTGCGTGGTGCTCAAAGGCCGGGCCGATCTCTTCCAGCTTCAGGCTGTCCACATCCTCCACCACGGTCACACAGTGAGGGTTGCCCACACTGATGCAGGTCACATGCCACGTTTTGCCATCCACGGTCAGTTCTTTGTCCACAAGCGGTTCTTCGCCCATGTTCACAGCAGGCAGGCTGGCAGGCATGGCACTGTAAGCGCCCATCTCCACCTGCCACAGGCCCGCACCCTTGTGGGTGACGGTCTTCAGGCCGCTGAGGGTATCAATGGCAAGGGTCTCTTTGGCAATGCCGTGGGTGTACAGCCATTCAGCCACGCAGCGGATGCCGTTGCCACACATCCTGCCCTCGCTGCCGTCGGCGTTGAAGATGCGCATCATGCCGTCCGCACCCGCCGTCTGCGCAGCGCAGATGCAGATGATGCCATCCGCACCAATGGAAAAATGCCGCCGGGACAATTTTTCGGAAAGGGCTGCAATGTTCTCCGGCACACCGCTTTTGCGGCAGTCCAGATAGATATAATCGTTGGCGCAGCCCTGCATTTTGGTAAATGAAAGCTTCATGCTCAAAACTCCTTCATGGGACTTGTGGTCAGTCCCTATAAACTCGCTACTCTATAATGATAAGAAACCGGGGCGCTCCTGTCAAGCGAAAATGCACCTTTCCGGCAATTTTTCGCAAAGGAATCTGCCAGAATGGAAAACAGGGCTTGACAATACGCATGGCATGGGATATAAAAAAAGAGAGAGTTTTGTACAGTCCGGGGCCGCGCAGCATCTGCGGGTGCATCCGTCACGGCAGCCGCACGCACGGCACCGGTGTACAGGACAGGCAAAACAACTGCAAAAAGGAGACCACAGGAATGGATACTTTTGAAAAAATCCGTGCATTGCTGGCGGAGCAGCTGGATGTTGACCCGGCAAAGATCACGATGGACAGTGACATCATGAGCGATTTTGAGGCCGACAGTCTGGATATCGTGGATATGGTGATGACGCTGGAGGATGAGTTTGGCATTGAGGTGCCGGACGATGCCATCGAGTCCCTGCGCACCGTGGGCGATGTGGTAAACTTTGTGGACAGCCACGCGCAGAACTGATTCAGTCAAAAAGCCCTGCCTTCTGGTGCGGCACCCGGCCGCACTGCATGGACGGGGCTTTTAATATGGTTCGTGCGGAACGCAAGCCGTTTGGCGCACGGCCTTAGGAGGAAAAAGCAAAAATGGCAAAAGATTCAAAGAAGCTCGTACAGGCAATCACCAGCCAGGAAGAGAACTTCGCACAGTGGTACACCGATATCTGCGTGAAGGCAGAGCTGGTGGAGTACTCCAGCGTGAAGGGTTTCATCATCCTGCGCCCCTACGGTCAGGCCATCTGGGAGCTGATCCAGAAGGACATGGATGCCCGCTTCAAGGCCACCGGCCATGAGAACGTGGCAATGCCCGTGCTGATCCCGGAAAGCCTGCTGCAGAAGGAAGGCGAACTGGTCAATGGCTTCGCGCCGGAGGTGGCGTGGGTCACGATGGGCGGTTCCGACAAGCTGGAAGAGCGTCTGGCCGTGCGTCCCACCAGTGAGACCATGTTCTGCGACCACTGGTCCCGCGTGCTGCACAGCTACCGTGAGCTTCCCATGAAGTACAACCAGTGGTGCAGCGTTGTCCGCTGGGAAAAGACCACCCGCCCCTTCCTGCGCAGCCGCGAGTTCTGGTGGCAGGAAGGCCACACCATCCACGAGACTGCCGCCGAGGCTGAGGCTGAGACCCAGCAGCAGCTGAACTGCTACGCAGATGTCTGCGAGCAGGATCTGGCCATCCCCGTGGTGAAGGGCCGCAAGACCGACAAGGAAAAGTTTGCCGGTGCCGAGGCTACCTATACCATCGAGGCCATGATGAAGGACGGCAAGGCCCTGCAGAGCGGCACCAGCCACTACTTTGGCGATAAGTTCAGCAAGGCTTATGACGTGACCTTTACCGGCCGCGACAACCAGCTGCATCATCCGTTCCAGACCAGCTGGGGCGTTTCCACCCGTCTGGTGGGCGCTATCATCATGACCCACGGCGACGACGACGGCCTGATCCTGCCCCCGGCAGTGGCCCCCATTCAGGTGGTCGTAGTGCCCATCGCAGCCCACAAGCCCGGCGTTTCCGAGAAGGCTGCCGAGCTGGCCGAGAAGATCAGCAAGTATGCCCGCGTGAAGCTGGATGACAGCGACAATGCCCCGGGCTGGAAGTTCTCCCAGTGGGAGATGAAGGGCGTGCCTCTGCGTTTGGAGATCGGCCCCAAGGATCTGGAAAAGAACCAGTGCGTGTTGGTGCGCCGCGATACCCGCGAAAAAGTCTTCGTCTCTCTGGACGAGCTGGAGACTGCGATCCCCGCACAGCTGGAGGCCCTGCGCAAGGACCTGTACGAGCGTGCTCTTGCCAACCGCGAGAAGCGCACCTGGGCTGCCACCACCATGGACGAGGTGAAGGAGCTGGCCAAGGCAAACACCGGCTACATCAAGACCATGTGGTGCGGCGACCTTGCCTGCGAGATGAAGATGAAGGAAGAAGTCGGTCTGTCCAGCCGCTGCATGCCGTTTGAGCAGGAACACCTGAGCGATGTATGCCCCTGCTGCGGCAAGCCCGCCAAGACCATGGTCTACTGGGGCGTGGCGTACTAAGCTTTCCTTTTACTGACAATACAAGAAAAAACGGAACACTTCGGTGCTCCGTTTTTTCTTGTATTTTGACAATTTTTGTGTTATTATGAATTTGTCGCTTTCAGGCGGCAAGGCACTGCATACAACGGCAGGCGGTTCGGCCCCACTTCCGAAAGGAGGTGAAGCTCATGCCAATTACTTTGACATTCCATATCTTCGGATTGGTATTTACTATCAAGGTAAAAAGCGAGAACCGCCACCCTGGCCGGTGACGGTTCTTAGTTTTTAAGACTGTTCATCAAAAAGGCTGACCGCTTGTCGCAGTGCCTTTTCTGTTTACAGTATACTCATTTTCAAAGGTTCTGTCAAGTGCACGCAGCTTCGTTTCTGCGTGCTTTTTTATCGTTCAAACGTGGTGCTCAGGGTGGTCTCCCAGCTTTCACCCGGGGCAAGGCAGGCGGCAGCGGCACGCTGGCTCCACTGCTGCGGGTCAGTCTCGGCGGCGGGCAGACTGTGCCACGGCTCAATGCACACAAACCGCACCGGCTTTGCAGGGGCCGACCAGATGAGCGCGTAGGGGTAGCCTTCCACATTGCAGGTGATCTTGCGGCCGGTGCCCTTCTCATAGATGCCAATGGTCTTGGTGCGCAGGCCCGCCATGCAGAAGCTGTCGTTTGCGAACAGATCATCCGTCAGCTGGATGGCCTGCTGGTTCTTCCACTGATAATAGCACTTGCCAGACAGCAGGCCGTTCGGACGGGCATCCAGAATGACCGGGCTTTCCGGCTGGTCGAACCGGAACTCGTAATCCGTGGTGGTGTGCTGTGCATCAAAGGGGATGTTGAACGCCGGGTGATAGCCGATGCCAAAGCGCAGCTCTTCGGTGCCGGGGTTGCGCACCGTCAGTGTATGGTGCACGGTCTTGCCGTCCAGACGGAAGGTGCTGGTGAGCACAAAGTCGAAGGGGAAGCGTTCGGCTTTGATGGCATCATCCGAGCGCAGCTCCAACTGGATGGTATCGCCCTCGGCCTTGAGCAGGGTGTGCTCCACATCGCGGGCAAAGCCGTGCTGACCGCCCTTGTACGTTTTGCCGTCCACCTCAAAGGTACCGCCGGGCAGCTTGCCCGTCCACGGGAACAGAATGGGAGCGTGGCGCTTCCACACAGCCGGGTCGGCCTGCCAGAGCAGCTCTTCCCCCGCCGCATTTTTCAGGCTGACGGCTTCGGCACCGTGGGTATCCACAGTCAAGGTCAAAAATTCGTTGTGAATGGTTGCCTGCATTTTCAGTATCTCCTTTGTCCTTCTTATTTTCCGGGGTCTTCTGCTTCCAGTATACTCCCCCGTGTGCCAAAAATAAAGTCCCGCCCAGTTTCAGCAGGGCTGTGCCAGCGGCAGGGTGACTGCAAAGGTAGTGCCGTTTTCGCTGCTGCGTTCCACGGTCACACTGCCGCCATGCAGCACGGCGATCTCCCGCACAAGGGCAAGGCCAAGCCCAACGCCGCCCATCTCCCGGCTGCGGGACTTATCCACCCGGAAAAAGGGATGGAAGATGCTCTCCCGGCAGTCTGCGGGGATACCCGGGCCGGTATCTGCAACGCGCAGTACAGCGGTCTGCTTTTCCTGTTGCAGGGTGACGCGCACCGCACCGCCGGGGCGGTTATACTTGATGCCGTTTTCCACCAGATTGAACACCAGCCGGTAGATCAGCGCATCGCTGCCCACCATGCCAAGTTCCTCGCAGTCCTGCTGCAAAGAGATATTGTTTTTCTGGGCAAGGGGGGTCAGGTCGGTCAGGATCTCCTCCACCAGCGGCGCAAGGGCGATCTGGTCGGTGCGGGAGACTGATTGCAGATTGCTCATCTCTAATAAAGTGCGCACAAGAGCGGTCAGGCGGTCCAGCTGCTCCCGCAGAGAGCGGATCAGCCCGGCAGTTTCGGCGTCCATGGCCGGGTGCTCCTCTGCAAACAGTTCCAGCTTCGTCTGCAAAATAGCCAGCGGGGTGCGCAGCTCGTGGGCGGCATTGCCCGCAAACTGCCGCTGCAACTCAAAGGACTGCGCCAGACCATCCAGCATCCGGTTCACCGACCGGCTCAACTGCCCGAATTCCTGCACAGTGTTTTCGTCCAGACGGGTGGTGGCGATGCTGTCCTGATCGACCTGCTGCGCCTGCTGCGCAAGCTGCTGTAACGGTTTCAGCGCTCTGCCGCTGACAAAATAAGCAATGGCAGCGCTGACGATGGTGACCACGACGGTGATGCACCAGCCCTTGCGGCCAAAGACCACCTTTGCATCGTAGACTTCCTGCGAAAAATGCGCCAGCAGACTGGACATTTCCTCCTGCGGGATCTCGATGGTCAACGGATCCGCACTGCCGGGCTGGTACTGCATCATAAAGCCGTTGAGGGCATCCATGCCGGTAACGCCGGTGCGGTATAAAAGCAGGTTCATGCACACGCAGGCGCAGGCGATGAGCAGCGCGGTCAGCAGGGTGATGCGCCATTGCAGGGACAAATGTTTCATTGTACCTCGCCTCCGATCTCGTAGCCTTCCCCGATGCGGTTGCGGATGGGGTCGTAGCCCAGCGCCGCCCGCAGCTTTTTGCGCAGGGCAGAGATATGCACCCGGATGGAGTTGCTGAAGCTGTCTACACTGCCATCCCAGACGTGCTCGATGAGTTCTTCCTGACTGACCGGGCGTCCCTGATGCAGCAGCAGATATTCCAGTACGCCGCTCTCCTTCCGCGTCAAAGCAAGGGTCTGACCGTCCACAGCAGCAACGCGGCTACGGGTGTTGAAGCTCAGCCGTCCGCAGCACAGACAGACGTCTTGCTGAATAAATTTGCGCCGGGTCAGGCTGCGCACCCGGGCTTCCAGCTCTGCAAGGTGAAAGGGCTTGGAAAGGTAATCGTTCGCCCCGGCATCCAGCCCCTCCACTTTATCTGCGATTTCACTGCGTGCCGACAAGATCAGCACACAGGTCTCAAGGTCGTGCCGGCGCAGAGTGCGCAGCACCTGCATTCCGTCCACCTTGGGCAGGTTGAGGTCCAGCAGTACAAGGTCGTACCGCTCTGCTGCCAGTGCCTCCAGCGCGGCCTCGCCGTCTGCACAGGCATCCACCTCGTACCCGGACAGCCGCAGCTTTCGGGCAATATCCTCCCGCAGGGAGTGCTCGTCCTCTACCACCAAAAGGCGCATCTTTGTTTTCCACCTTTCCCATAAAAATTGCGTTTTTTCTTCATTATAACAGATTATAGCAGACGGTGTTAAGATTCGTGTTAAGATTTTCTTAGCAGAGATTTTATCACGCATGGTGTATACTGATGCCATCAAACAACAGGAGGCTATGATGTTCATGACAAAAAAACAGGCGCAGCTGCTTTTGCTTGCCGCCGGGGTTCTGATGCTGCTGTTCGGCTTATGGCGGGGCGAGGCAGACACCGTATTTTCAAAAGCCATCCGGCTGTGTATGGAGTGTGTGGGCATTGGATAAGAAAAAGAAAAAGCTTTCTCCCCTTGCCCGCTTCCGGGGCTTTATACAAGCCGGGGCTACCCTGCTGACCAATCTCCACCTACCCAATTTTGCAAAAGGAGCGCTGTATCAGGGCGGCGGAAAATACGTCTGCGTGCCGGGGCTGAACTGCTATTCCTGCCCGGGCGCGGCCGGTGCCTGTCCAGTGGGAGCATTCCAGGCGGTGGTGGGCTCTTCCAAGTTCCGCTTTTCCTACTACATTACCGGCATCCTCATCCTCTTTGGGGTGCTGCTGGGGCGGTTCATCTGCGGTTTTCTCTGCCCATTCGGGTGGTTTCAGGAGCTTTTGCACAAGATCCCATCCCCCAAGCTTTCCACCAAAAAGCTGAAGCCGCTGCGCTATTTAAAGTATGCGGTGCTGCTGGTCATGGTGGTGTTGCTGCCTTTGCTGGCGGTCAATGAGCTGGGCATGGGCGACCCCTTCTTCTGCAAGTATCTCTGCCCGCAGGGCGTGCTGGAGGGTGCCATTCCCCTTTCCCTGACCAATGCGGGCATCCGCGCTGCGCTGGGCAAGCTGTTCACATGGAAGGCCTGCATCCTGCTGGCGGTCATCGTGGGCAGCGTGGTATTCTACCGCCCCTTCTGCAAGTGGCTGTGCCCGCTGGGCGCGTTCTATGCGCTGCTGAACAAGGTCTCGCTGTTCCAGATGCGCGTAGACACCCACAAATGCGTCTCCTGCGGAGCCTGTGCAAAGGCTTGCAAGATGGACGTAGACATTACCAAGACCCCCAACCACGCCGAATGCATCCGCTGCGGGATGTGCATGAAAGCCTGCCCCACGGACGCCATTCAGTACAAGTTCGGGCTGGGGGACCAATCAAATACCGAAACAACAAAGGAGTAAAGCCATGAAGATCCATCGTATCGCCGCACTTTTTCTCAGCCTTGTGCTGGCTTTCAGCCTTGCCGCCTGCGGGCAGGGCGCATCTTCTGCATCTTCTGCATCCTCTTCTGCCGCTTCCTCTGCGGCAGCAGAAAGCAAAACCGAGGAGCAGCTGCTGGCCGAGGAAAACGAGATCCTTTCTGCAAACGATGCTCTGTGGGAGAAAGTGTTCTCATCCATGGACAAAAACGTGACCGAAACCACGATCAGCGCCAACTACGGCGATTTTCTGCTCAGCGCTGTGGAAAAGGCCAAAGATCAGTTCTCGGACGAGGAGTACAAGACCCTGACCGCAGATGCCGAAAAGATTCGTGCCATCGAGGAGCAGATCGCCGCTCTTGCCCCCGCAGAGGATGCCGCTTCCAGTGCCGCCGCACAGGGCACCGCCTTCCCCAAGTTTGAGGGCAGCGATTTAGAGGGCAACCCGGTGGACAACAGCCTGTTTGCGGGCAACGCCTTTACGGTGGTGAATTTCTGGTTCAACGGCTGCAAGCCCTGCGTGGAGGAGTTGGACGACCTGAACGCCCTGAACGAGAAGGTCAAGGCACAGGGCGGTGAGGTCATCGGCATCAACACCGAGACGCTGGACGGCAACCAGCAGGGCATTGATGCCGCCAAAAAACTGCTGGAGACAACGGGCGCAAGCTACCGCAACATCTACTTTGCCTCCGGCAGTGAGGCCGGCAAGTTTGCACTGAACATCATGGCCTTCCCCACCACTTACGTTTTTGACCGGGACGGCAACATTGTGGGGCAGCCCCTGCTTGGCGGCATCGACAAGAAAGAAAACCTTGCCGCTCTGCAAAAAAATATCGACGCCGCCCTTGCCAAGGACAGCGCCAAATAAACCTTTCTCCCCTGCCGCCTTCGGGCGGCTTTTTTATTTGCGGTGTGCATTGCCATGCACGTCCGGCGGCGCAGCGGAATACGCTGTGAGAGAAGCATTCCATTCTCACAGCAAAGGAGCATCCGCCTATGAAAAACACCGGCATTCTACGCATTCAGGCTTTCGGTGCCCGTCAGTCCTCGCCCATCGAGGGTGTTCTCGTCACCGTGTCCGGCAACGGCTTTACCGCTCAGCGTATCACCGACGAGACCGGCACCGCTGCCGACCTCTCCATTGAAGCCCCCTCCTGTGCGCTGTCCCTGCAGGAGGACAACACCATCCGACCCTATGCCGTTGTGGACCTGACTGCCGCAAAGGCAGGCTTCCGCACCGTGCGCATTCAGGGTGTGCAGATCTTTGCCGGGCAGGTCACACTGGCCCAGCCGGAGATGATCCCCGAGACCGAAGAGGATCGCGACGTGGTAAACCCGCCCATAGTCATCCCGGAGCATTCACTGTTCACCGGCGATGGCGGCAGCGGCCCGGACCCCATGGAGAACTGCGTGCCCCGGGTGCTGGACAGAGTCATCATTCCCAAAAACATCACGGTGCATCTGGGCAAGCCTGCGGCATCCGCCCGCAATGTGACTGTCTCCTTCCGGGATTATATCGCCAATGTTGCATCCAGCGAAGTCTACCCTACCTGGGCGGACGAACATAACCCAACGGGGCAGCTAAACTGCTTGCCGACTTAGAAATTCCATTCAATCGTGATTTTTTGCTCTCCGGTGAGTGGGTCTTTCGTCCCGACAACGACACGATGAACCAGCAGTACAGCAAGTTCACGGGTCAGATGGGAAACCTGTGCCAGTTCCCGCACACGCTGCATCTGCGTCTGAACCACGCTGGTTTCTTCCTGCTGTTGTTCCAACTCCGCTTCCAAAATATTGATTCGCGTTTCTGCGTTTTTTACATCTTCCAGAAAAGTCTGGTTCATTTCAGAAAACTGGATGGTATCAATCAGACCAGACACCTTATCCAGATACAGTTCCTGCATAGCTTTGCGCCGCCGGTCTACTTCGCTTTTCAACCGTTTCAGCTCGTCACGCTTTGCATGCTCTCGCTGCTGGATTGGGTCATCCTGTTCTGGAAGGGTAACTTTTTCAGGGTCAAAATAATCTGCCACATACGCCCGGATACGTTCCAGCACAGCATTCTCCAATGCGTTCATATCTGTACAGGTCTTGTTGCCACACACTTCCGGTGCGCGCTGGTGCATCCGGCAGCGAACATAGCGTCTTTGAGTCCCATCCGCCTTTGGCTGACGGCCAGTTTGTTCCATGTAGCTGCCACAGCATCCGCAAACCACTTTTTTCGCCAGCGGATGAATCGTTCCTTTTCCACCACTCCGAGTACGTTCTTTCAGCATCATCTGAACTGTTTCAAACGTCCCCCGGTCAATGATGGCTTCATGGGTGTTTTCTACAACAATCCACTGCGACTGAGGAAGCCAAATCGTCTTTTCGGACTTATAACTCACCTTTTTATGCCGCCCCTGCACCATATCTCCGACATAAAGCTGATTGTGCAGCATCTGGTATACCGTGGGGCTACTCCAAAGGTCTGCATTGGGATTTTTCGCTGCAATATGGTAATGGATGCCATGCTGCTGTTTATAAGCAGTTGGGCTTGGAACTTTCTCATCATTCAGAATCCGCGCAATCTTATGCGCACCGATTCCACTAAGAGCCATAGAGAAAATCCGCCTTACCACTTCGGCAGCTTCCGGATCGATGATAAGTTTTCCTTTTGCATTCGGGTCTTTGCAATACCCATACCGCGCAAAAGAGCCGATGAACAAACCCTCTTTCCTCTTGTGGTCAAGCACCGAGCGGACATTGGTAGACAAGTCTTCCAGATACCACTCGTTGATCAGGCCATTGATCTGACGAGATTTTTTATTCGCAGTATCGTTTGTATCCACATGGTCAACGACAGCAATGAACCGAATGCCCCACTCAATAAACTTTCCGTGCAGGTATTTTTCCACGAGTTCCATATCGCGGGTAAAACGGGATTGCGTCTTGGCCAGCACCACATCGAATTTATGTTCGCTTGCGGCTTGTATCATTGAATTGAATGCCGGGCGGTTCCGATCGATGCCGGAATAATCCTCATCTGAATAAATCTGGTAAATATCAAATCCTTTCTCAATGGCGTACTGGATCAGCATCGACTTTTGATTCTGAATGCTTTCCGATTCGCCAATTTTATATTCATCTTCTTTGCTCAGGCGGCAATAAATTGCTGCTTTCATGATTTGCACCTTTCTTTTTGTGCACAATCGTCCATGCGCAACATACCGCATTCTCCCCTCAAATTCAAGGATGCCAAATCAGGCGCAGGATTTTGAAGGAGCGGCATTGGACAGCTCATCGACGATATATCGTTCAAATTTCTTTTGAAAATGTTCTTTGCGCTGTTCGTTGTTGTCCGAACGAAATTTTTCGTGCAGAATAAAAGGAGTTTTTTCCATCGAATCCCCCTTTTCGGTTCACTTGATTGTGATATGTGTCACTTCAGTCTATTTCCAGTCGGCGAAATTCAGAACTTTTCAACCAGTCAATATGGCTTATAAACTAAAAAAGCCTCTGAGGACGACTCCCAAATGGGAAGAGTCCTCGGAGGTATTCGTTTAGCGGGTGTTCTGCTGTCTGCGAGCGTCCTTCCGCACAGCTTTCTGTCCGCATCAAAGATATTTTCGGATGGTCGGAACAAGGATATTCCGATTGATCAACTTTGCGATACTGTTCATGTTGTAGTTGGTTCATTGCAGTTTCAGCTTACAACAAAAAATGAGATAGGCAACCCCTTTGGGGGAAGTCTATCTCATTTTTTTGTTGGGGCTATTTTGCAACAGCCCCCCTTTATAACAACCCTGCCTTACAGTTTGGGAGAAACGCTTAGTGCTTCAGTTCCAGCAGCGCATCGCCCTGCTTTACGGCACCACTGGCTTTAGCCGCGACAGCGGCATAGTCATCAGTATTGCAGACAATGAGCGGTGTGGTCACGGGATAGCCTTCGGCCTTAATGGCTTCCAGTTCAAAGCGGATCAACGGCTGACCTTTCTTCACCTTGTCACCCTCGTTGACGAGGTAGGTAAAGTGCTTGCCACCCAGCTTGACCGTATCGATGCCGATGTGCATCAGCAGTTCGGCACCGTCAGCCGTGGTCATGCCCACGGCATGGTGGGTCTCAAAGGTGGAGGAGATCTCACCGTCAGCAGGTGCCACCAGTTCACCATCGGTGGGCTCAATGGCAATGCCGTCCCCCAGTGCACCGCTGGCAAAGGCTTCATCCTTCACATCGGCCAGCGGCACTACAGTGCCGTTCAGGCAGGCAGACAGCACGGTATCCTTTGCTGCGGGGGCCGCCGGGGCGGGTGTTGCGGTCGCCGCCGGGGTCTTAGGTGCATTTTCCAGATAATCTTCCAGCTTTGCCTTGATGACGGCCACCTTGGGGCCGTATACCACCTGCACACCGTTGCCCTTGCAGATCACGCCGGAGGCACCGGAGGCTTTGAGCACATCCTGCCGGACCAGCGCAGCGTCCTTGACGGTGCAGCGCAGGCGGGTGGCGCAGCAGTCCACGTCGGACAGATTAGCGGCGCCGCCCAGACCTTCTACGATCAGGGCGCTGACCGGGTCATCCCCTGCGGGGGCGGTGCTGCCGGAAGCGGCGCTGCGGGCGTTCACGTCCGCACGGGTGTACAGCTTGACTTCCTCCGCATCGTCGCGGCCCGGGGTCTTGTAGTCAAACTTGGAAATCATAAAGCGGAAAATGATGTAGTACAGTACAAAGTACACCGCACCGACCACGACCACCCAGATCCAGTGGGTCTTGGCGTTGCCCTGCATCACACCGAACAGCACCAGGTCGATGAGACCGCCAGAGAAGGTCATGCCCACACCCACATTCAGAATGTGCATCAGCATGAAGGACAGACCGGCCAGCACGCAGTGCACCGCGTACATGGGCAGTGCCACAAAGATAAAGGTAAATTCCAGCGGCTCGGTAATGCCGGTGAGGAAAGCCGTCAAGGCGGCAGAAAGCAGCAGGCCGCCTGCCGCCTTTTTCTTTTCCGGCTTGGCGCACTGGTACATCGCCAGCGCCGCGCCGGGCAGACCGAACATCATAAAGGGGAACTTACCGGCCATGAAACGGGTAGCGCTGACCGAGAACACAGTGGTGGACTTGGAAGCCAGCTCGGCAAAGAAGATGTTCTGTGCGCCGGTCACGGTGACGCCATCGATGATGGCGGTGCCGCCCACAGCGGTCTGCCAGAACGGCATGTAAAACACATGGTGCAGGCCGAAGGGGATCAGTGCACGCTCCAGCAGGCCGTAGATAAAGGTGCCTGCATAGCCGGAAGCCAGCACCAGTGCGCCCAGCGCAGCAATGCCGCTTTGCACCACCGGCCAGATGTAGAACATGGCGATGCCGACCACCAGATACACGATGGAGCTGATGATGGGCACAAAGCGTGTACCGCCAAAGAAGGCCAGCACCTGCGGCAGCTCGATCTTATAGAACTTGTTGTGCAGCGCCGCCACGCCCAGACCGACCACGATGCCGCCGAACACACCCATCTGCAGGGTGGTGATGCCCAGCATGGTGGTGGTGGAGTTGGCAGGCATCGCTTCTACGCCGCCTGCCGCATTGATCATTGCCTGAATGGCTGTATTCATAATGATATAAGCCACTGCACCGGACAGGGCGGCCACCTCTTTTTCCTTGCGGGCCATGCCGATGGCCACGCCCATGGCGAACAGCAGCGCCAGATTGTTGAACACGGCGCTGCCGGTCTGGCTCATCACGTCCAGAATGGTGTAGATCAGGGTACCGGGGTGGATGACGCTGTTCAGGCCATAGGCCGCCAGCATGGTTTCGTTGGTGAACGAGCTGCCGATACCCAGCAGCAGGCCCGCTACAGGCAGCAGTGCAATGGGCAGCATAAAGCTGCGTCCCACGCGCTGCAGCACGCCAAAGATCTTGTCTTTCATCTTCAGTTCTCCTTTTCTCAAGTACGTATCCAGCATATATATCCACACAGGAAAGACCTGTGGAGAATCAAAGGTGAAGCAAGAAAGCTTACTTCCCCATCCGAATCCGTTTCAGATGGATCGTAAGGAACACCAGTTCCTCGTCCGAAAGCTCCTTGTGCCAGGTGTTGCGGACATACTCCGCAATGCAGCAGGCGCATTTGTAGTGTTCGCTGCAATTGCGGGCGATCAGGGCGCGGAACACTTCGTCGTGGGTATCGTTTTCCTGCTCCTGTTTTCCTTGAAATACGCGTTGCGCAAAAAAGCGCAAATGTACTGTAAAGCGGCTGAAATCCAGTGCATCCCGGTCAAAATGGCAGTTGTAAAAGTATTCCACCACCTGCACGCAGCCATCCACAAAGCGGGTGACATCGTTCACCACGCTCATGGTGGTGTTGAGCTCTGCGTTGACGATGTGCAGCGCAATGAAGCCGCCCTCGTCGTCCGAAAGGTCTGCATGGCAGCGCTGGCGGATAGTGGCAAGGCACTCCATACCAAGGCGATACTCTTCCGGGTAGAATTCCCGAATGGGAGCCATCAGCGGGTTGGAAAAGCGAATCCCCTGCTCACTGCGCTGGATGGCAAAGCTGATGTGGTCGGCCAGCGTGATGAGCAGGCTTTCGTTCAGCGGGTAGTTCACCCGGCTGCGGATCATTGCCACCAGCTCATCGGTGAGCAGCAGATGCTCATACGGGATCTGTTCCAGAAGTTCCACCAACTTCTGCTGCACGGCAGGGCTGGTCATGCGGTAGCTGCGCTCCACGGTTTCAGCCTCGATTTTATAGCCCGGCTTAACGCCAAAGCCCAAACCGCGCCCGGTGACGATCAGCTCACAGCCCGTGGGGTCCACCACGCGCAGAATGTTGTTGTTGATCGGTTTTTTGACGGTATATTGCATTGTTTCTCCTCCTCAAGTTGAAAAAGGCAATAAAAAAAGACCATCCTCGACACAGCAAACATACCGAAGGCTGAAACACGCTTTCGGCTTGTGCTATGCAGAGTTGGTCTAGCCCGCCAAACGGTAACAATCCAACGACGCTGCTCACGTACAATTTTCTTTTTTGTAAGGCACGAACAAATTAAGCACTTGAATGGAAATTTATTCTATGCTTGATTACAATACCATATTCTTTGCGGAGTGTCAAGATGGGAACGAGTTTCTTTTTCACTTTATCAATTTTGCCCAAACTCAGGTGATTTTCTACAGCAAATCGACAAGTAAGAATATTCCTTTTTTGCTTTATATGTGCAGTTGTTTTCAATCGAGATCATTGCGGAGAAAGCTGTGCTCCATCTCGTAACTCATCACCTTCACAAAAAAACGGTCAAGAATTGCTGCCCTATATACAAAAAAGCCGCCGAGGACATCTTCCCAAAATGGGAAGAGTCCTCGACGGTATTCGCTTATCGGGTATGCTGCGGTCTGAGAACGTCCTTCTGTACAGCTCTCTATCCGCATCAACGATATTTTCGGATGGGCGGTACAAAAATATTCAGATTGATCAGCTTTGCGATAAAGGGATGCTATTTTGCAACAGCCCCAAAATCAGCTTTTTCTTAATTACAGCTGGCCCATAGCATGCTTTGCGGCCAGCATGCCGAAGGTGTAGCAGCGGCCCAGGGACAGGCCGGTCTGGTGGAACGGATAGTCCGCGCCGCCGTAGAACACGCCGCCTACGTTGCCCACGCAGTACAGGCCGTCGATGACCTTGCCGTCAGCGTCCAGAGCCTGGCCGTTGGCGTTGGTGTTCACGCCGCTGTCGATGGAGGACACGCGGATGTGCTTGCGCACGCCCCAGAAGGGAGCCTTCTCGATCTTGTGCATGTAGGCGCTCTTCTTGCCGAAGTCCGCATCGGTCCCCTGATCGCACAGCTCGTTGTAGCGGTCAATGGTCTTTTGCAGCTCATCGGCGGGCACGTCCAGCAGAGCAGCCAGCTCCTCGATGGTGTCGGCCTTATAGGTGTCGATCAGGTTGGTGAACACGCCCTGCGGGTTCTCCACGGCACCGGGGATGTACTTGGTCATCACCTGCTCCGGCACGGGGCTGTTGGCGTAGCTCATGTAGTCGCTGTCGTAGATCTGGCAGTACCAGCCCAGAGAGCCGTCCGGGTGGTTGGCATCCACGTTGGCACCGTTGTAGCGGGGCAGATACTTGGTGATGTTGCCCATGTAGACAAAGCCGGTGTCCTCGTTGCAGAAGCGCTTGCCCTCCATGTTGACGTACAGGAAGGGTTCCTCGTACATCAGGCCGGAGTCGAAGTCATGCATCATCTTGGTGTGGCCCAGGTTCTCCATCTTGGCGCCTGCGTCGATGGCCATGATGTGACCGTCGCCGGTCTTCTGGTACTGCTTCTTGTCGTAGCCGTCCACGTCCGGGCACCAGCGCTTGACCATGGCCTCGTTGTTCATGTAGTCGCCGGTGGCCAGGATAACGCCCTTGGAGGCGTTGAACTGGATGTACTTGCCGCTCTCATCCTTGGCGATGACGCCGGTCACCTTGCCGTCGGCGTGCACCAGCTTGACGGCGGGGGTGTTGAAGAAGGTCTCCAGATTGGAGTTCTTGGCCTGCACATTCTCCAGCACGGTGGCCAGCACGTCGCCCACGTTCTTGGGCTTGGGGCCGATCCACGGTGCAAAGAAGTAGCAGTGCTCATCGCCGAAGTCGTAGGTGTCCATGCGGTCCTTCCACACACCGGTCAGGTCCTGGCTGGTGCACATGTAGGCAAAGATCTCCTTCTCGTCGTTGTGCAGCAGGCTGGAGGGATCCTTCACGCTGTCCACAAGGCTGCCGTCGCCGTACTTGGTCTGGTCGGTCAGACCGGCGCGGTTCAGATACCACATCAGGGCCTCTTCGGAGTTCTCGACGTAGGCGTTCAGCAGACTGGTGTCGGCGCGCCAGTCGCACAGGCCGTTGGTCATGTGCACCCACATCTTCTTGCCGGCCTCGGTGGACTTGGACTTGATGATGGCGGAGCCGCAGTTGCCCTGGCTCACCACGATGCTCTGCTTCTGCAGCAGGGCCACATGGCCGCCCAGCTCGGCTGCCCAGCCTGCTGCGGGCACACCGGCTGCACCGGCACCCACAACGACCACGTCAAAGTCCTTGGTCTCGTCCGGGGTGATGTCGCCCAGCTCCACCACAGAGGACTCCACTTCCTCGGTGGTCAGGCCGTCGGGCACCACGGTCTCGGCCTTGCTGGCCTCGGTGGGGGCCACGGCCACGCCCTTGGCCTGGTTGATGCAGCTCTCGGCAGCCTTCTTGATGGCACCGGAGGTGATGGTGGCACCGGAGTGGCCATCCACCTCGCTGGACTGTGCGTCCAGGATCTTCTTCACCATCTCGTCGGCGATGTCGGCACCGTAGCCCTTGGTCTCGTTTGCCACGTCGATCTGCACGTCGGTGATGGCATCGGCGCTGAAGGTCATGGTCACGGTGACCGGGGTGGTGGTGTTGATGCCGGTGGCGGTGGCGCTGTAGGTGCCTGCGGTATAGGTACCGGCAGCAGTGCTGGCAGCGGTGCTGCCAGAAGCTGCGCTGTTGCCGCAGCCGGCCAGCAGGCCTGCGGCAGCTGCACCCAAGGTAGCAGTGCGCAGGAAGTTGCGGCGGGAAATCTTTTCGCTCATAATCGTTCTCCTTGCCTTTTCTTTTTTCTTCGTGTGATCCGTGTTTGGCAGCAAAGTCCGCAGACTTTGTTACTGGATAAACAAAGCTTACACGTTAGAGCAGCGCGAAGGTCAAGGGCCATTTTGACAAAAATATCACAAGAATTTGTCTGATATAACAAATTCTCGTGATATTGCAATTTTATGTATATATTTTTGTCCGCGTCAGATGGTAATTCACGATGCTCCCATCGGGCTGCTCCCGGCTAGCAGCGATGCTGCTGAAGGTCTCGCCCACCGCACGGAACCCGCGCTGCACGATCTCCGCATGCAGGTCGTCCAGTGAGTCCCACCCAAAGGACCCGCGATAATCCTTTTTCCAAATGGTAGTCAGATAGTCTCCGCCGCACACCACCTCCACATGCTTTGTGCGCTTCAGCCCCAGCCTGCGAGCGGCATCGGCCTCAATCATAAGGCCGTAGTCGTACTCGTTGCGTCCCACCCGAAACTGCTCCATCACCCGCCGGGGCAGGCGGCTCACCCAGCGGGTCGCAGGCATACATTCCAGCCATTCAGCCTTTTCCTGCTGCAATTCTTTATCCCGGTCTGCTGCTTCTTCCTGTGAGAAGGTCAGTCGCCACATTTCCGGGAAATTCTGCACCCAGATGCGCCCGGCATTCTGTTCCAGTGTACGGTACTGCTCCCGCTTGTGTTCCAAAAAACGGATGGCCAGTTCGTCCAGCACCTGCCTGCGCCGCAGCTGGGCGATCTGATGGTTGAACATGGCGTCGCTCTGCTCCACCGTGGGTGCGCCGATCAGCTCCCGGCATTCTTCCAGCGAGAGCTCTGCCGCCCGCAGTTCCCTGCACAGGTTGAACCGCCGGGTATCAGTGACTGTATAGTAACGATAGCCGGTATCCTCGTTGACCTCGGGGTGGATCAGGCCCATTTTTTCATAGTAGCGCAAAGTATGGGTTGTGACACCAAGCAGAGATGCCATCTCACTGATGGTATAGCGCATAACAGTAAGCTCCTTTCCGGGCAGCAGAACCTTAGAGCTGCTCGAATGTTATTTTCTATCCATCCTTATTATATCGTATCCGCGCACCGTTTCAAGTAAAAAAACTTTGCCGTTCTCTGCCGGAAAATACCGGGCAGCAAAAACAGGGCGTTGGCTTGGATGCCGTGACCGGCAGAGAGTAGGACTGAGTTTTAACAGAATAAATCCAACATCTTAAACCTGCTGCATAAACAAAAATCCGCCTATTATAAGTATGACTTATTCGGCGCAAAAATCAGTTCTCGAACGTTCCAAATTGGCACATTTTGGACTATTGTACGATTATTTTTCCAGTTTGGTTATTTTGCTCCCCGTGGCCGGAGCAGGCCCTGCGGGCCAACATCCACTGCCAGATCTCGCTGGCACTCAACCGCATCTACACCGAGTGGTACCCCAGCAAGGGCTACACCTTCAACATTACCAACTCCACCAGCTACGACCAGTATTACGTTCACGGACGCACCGTGTTCGATGTGATGGTGCGCATCACCGACGACATCTTCAACACCTATATCCGCAAGACCGGCACCGTAAACCCCTACTACTCTGAATACTGCGACGGTAAATCGGTCACCTGCCCGGGTCTCAAGCAGTGGGGCACCGTGACGCTGGCCAATCAGGGCCGTAACGCCTTGCAGATCCTGAAGTATTACTACGGCAACGACATCGAGATCATCCGCACCTCGAACATCCAGTCCATCCCCCAGAGCTACCCCGGTTCGCCCATCCGGCAGGGCGACAGCGGCACAGCGGTGTTCACCCTGCAGCGCCAGCTGAACCGCATCACCAAGGACTATCCCTTCCTCGGCCTGCTGACTGTGGACGGCGTGTTCGGGGCCAAGATGGCCGCCACGGTCAGGGCGTTCCAGAGGCAGTTCAACCTGACCGCCGACGGCGTAGTCGGACGACAGACATGGTACAAGATCAGCTATATCTATGTGTCGGTCAAGGATCTTGCGGAGCTGACCAGCGAGGGCGAGGTGTCCAGCGGCACTCTCTCGGACGGCACATGGGGCGGCACCGTACTGCGCACCGGCTCCACCGGCAGCGCCGTGGAACAGCTGCAGTTCTGGCTGAATACGCTGGCACAGTATGAGTCTTCCATCCCATCGTTAACAGTGGACGGCGTTTACGGCACTGGAACGGCCAACACGGTGCGGGCCTTCCAGCGCAAATACGGCCTGACCGTGGACGGCGTGGTGGGCCGTGACACATGGACCGAGCTGTACGACCAGTTCCGCAGCATCCAGTCCGACAACGGCACCCCCAATGCCTACCCCGGCACCGCCCTGCGGGAGGGTGCAAGCGGACAGAATGTGCGGCTGGTGCAGTTCTGGCTCAAGATCGCGCGCACGGTGTACTCGAACCTGACCAACATCACGGTGGACGGCAAGTTCGGCAGTGCCACCACAGCGGCAGTCAAGCGGTTCCAGACCTACTTTGGCCTGACCAGCGACGGTGTGGTGGGCCGCACGACATGGAACAAGCTATACGAGGTGTACAACGACATCGCCAACAAGCTGCTGTCGTCCAGCCTGCGCCCCGGCGAGTACCCGGGCGTGCTGCGCAAAGGCTCTTCCGGCACAGCGGTGCGGGAGCTGCAGTTCTACCTCTACCTCATGAGCGCCTACGAGAGCAGCATCCCGGCCATTGGCATCGACGGACAGTTCGGTGCTTCCACCGAAGCTGCCGTGCGGGCCTACCAGCGCTTTGCGGGGCTGACTGTAGATGGCATCGTGGGACGTACCACATGGAACAGCCTGTACGACAAGGCGTCCACTCTGCGGACATCCGGGCCGGTGGTCACCCTGAAACGCCTGCCCTACCCCGGTACCCCGCTCACAGTGGGGTCTTCCGGCAGTGCAGTGCTGTACTACAGCCTGCTTTTGCAGCGCATCGCCTACTATTATTCCAGCGTGGAGGCCCCGCCCCTCTCGGACCGGTACACCGACGAGACTGCCGTCGCCACCCGCAGCGCACAGGAGCTGCTGGGCCTGCCCGAGACCGGCATTGCGGATGCCGACACATGGACAGCTGTGGAAGCGCTGAGCCTGCAGCTCGCCGCCGAAATGCCCAACCCCGACCGCAGCATCGGGCATGGCCCGGTCTACCCGGGCCGGGCCATCGGCGCGGGCAGCGTGGGGCCGGACGTGGCGCAGGTGGAGACATGGCTGAACGGACGTTCCTGCCTGTACTGCACCGAGGGCTATGTGACCGAGAACCGCTGCTTCGGCCCGGAAGAGACTGCCGCCGTCCGGCTGGCACAACAGCGGGCCGGGCTGCTGGTGACCGGCACCGTGGACCGCGGAACATGGGCCGCGCTGCAGGCCCAGAGCTGCCCACACTGCAGCAAGGAGGAATGAGCGATGGCACGACTTCTGATCTACGATGCCTACGAGAACAAGGTATACACCTATGCAAACCTGAACGAGAACGACCCCATGCCCTACAGCACCGGCACCACCCTGCGGGTGCGGGAATTCCGTGGCAAATCCGCCAGCCCCACCCTGTGGACCACCATTGCGGCCATGGAAGCGTGGAACCTGACCCGCCGCAAGTACGGCAAGGGCATCCCGGTGGGATATGCCTTCCGCCGCATCTGGGAGGGCGGCCACGGCACCCGCAGCCAGCACTACGCGGGCGTATCCTTTGACGTGGGCCAAAGCCTGACCCAGACCGCCCGCACGGCCATCTACAACGCAGCCCGGGGCACCGGGGCATGGGGCTATGTGGAGCCGCTGAGCCAGACCCCCACATGGGTGCACATGGACCGCCGCTACGGCACGCCCGCCTGCAGCGGCACCACCGCCGGGTATCCTACCCTGAGGCGGGGAAGCCGCGGCTGCTATGTGATGATTCTGCAGGACGCGCTTTCCACGCTGGGCTACCAGACCGGGAGCCGCATCGACGGCATCTTTGGTGCCCGGACGGAGGAAGCGCTGAAAGGCTTCCAGCGGCGCACGAGCCTGCGTGTGGACGGTGTGTGCGGCTGCAACAGCTGGAAAAAGATCAGCACCGCCGTCATCGGCGTGGGACGGACAAAAACGACGATTGATTGATAAACCCTCTCAGTCTCGCTTCGCTCGCCAGCTCCCCCGAAAGGGGGAGCTCTTTTGCATCTGATGGTTTGCACTCATAAAGCTCGCCCTTCGGGAGAGCTGGCACGGCGTCAGCCGTGACTGAGAGGGTTTTCTTCCCGTGAAACATCCTTCGCTTCCCATCACCGAAAGTTGAAACTTTCTCCCGCATCTGCCCTTTTCGTTGCGCGGTTTAGAAAAACGTGCTAAAATAGCTCTATTATTAAAATGGTTCATGTTGAAAACAAGAGGATTTGAGGGGTATTGTATCATGGAATTTTCCAAACGACTGGACTTGTTCGGCGACGAGATCTTCGCCGCACTGAACGAACGCAAGGTAGCTCTGGAAGCACAGGGCCGCACCATTTATAATCTGAGCGTCGGCACGCCGGACTTTGCGCCTGCCGAGCACATCCGCAAGGCCATGATGGATGCCGCTGCCGACCCGCAGAACTGGAAGTACAGCCTGCGCGACCTGCCTGAGCTGCTGGATGCCGTGTGCGGCTACTACAAGCGCCGCTTTCATGTGGAGATCACCCCGGATCAGGTGGCCAGCTGTGCGGGCAGTCAGGAGGGCGTGGGCCACATTGGTATGGTGCTGTGCGACGAGGGCGACACCGTGCTGCTGCCCACTCCCTGCTACCCGGTGTTCATCGCGGGCAGTCTGCTGGGCGGCGCAAAGCCGTGGTATTACCCGCTGACCAAGGAGCACGGCTTCCTGCCTTATGTGAAGGACATCCCGGAGGATGTGGCCCGCAAGGCAAAGTATATGATCGTCTCCCTGCCCGCAAACCCGGTGGGCAGCGTCGGCTCCCCGGCGCTGTACGCCGAGCTGGTGGCCTTTGCCAAAAAGTATGACATTCTCATCATCCACGACAACGCCTACAGCGACATTATCTTTGACGGGGCCGTGGGTAACAGCTTCTTCAATACGCCGGGTGCCATGGATGTGGGCGTGGAGTTCTTCAGCCTGTCCAAAAGCTTCAACGTCACCGGTGCACGCATCAGCTTTCTTGTGGGCCGGAGGGACGTGGTAGCCGCCTTTAAAAAGCTGCGCGGCCAGATCGATTTCGGCATGTTCCTGCCGGTGCAGAAAGCCGCCATCGCCGCCCTGACCGGCCCGCTGGACATGGTAAAAACGCAGTGCGGCCTGTACCAGCAGCGCCGCGACGCTCTGTGCGGCGGCCTGCGTTCCATTGGCTGGAATGTGCCGGACAGTCACGGCAGCATGTTCGTGTGGGCACCCATCCCGGCAAAGTACGCAAAGAGCATGGACTTCTGTCTTGACCTTGTGGAAAAGAGCGGTGTGCTGTGCACGCCGGGTTCCAGCTTTGGCCCGCTGGGCGAAGGCTACGTACGCTTTGCCCTCACCCTGCCGCCGGAGCGCATTGCCGAGGCGGTGCAGTCCATCAAGGCAAGCGGTATCCTGAACTAAAAAAAACGGGAACGTCCATGCGGCGTTCCCGTTTTTTTTATGCGTTCACAATATTCTCTCCCGCGCCATCCAGCCATGTGCGCAGGTTGTTGGCAGTAATATCCATCAGCCGCTGCAGGGCTTCGTTGGTGGCCCACGCGATGTGCGGTGTCAGCAGGGCATTCGGCAGGCCGCGCAAAGGACTTGCCTGCGGCAGCGGTTCAGTGCCAAAGGCATCGGCACCGTAAAAGCCAAGCTTCCCGTTTTTCAGCGCATCGGCCACGGCCTGCTCGTCCACCAGTGCACCGCGCGCAGTATTCAGCAAGATCATGCCGGGCTTTGCCTTGGCAAGGGTGGCCGCGTTGATCAGCCCCCGTGTTGCAGGTGTTGCCGGACAGTGCAGGCTGAGCACATCGCTGCGGGCAAGCAGGGTGTCAAGATCCACGAATTCCACACCGTCGGCTTCGTACTCCGGCCGAACGGTGCGGGTGCACACCAACACCTCCATGCCAAAGGCCTTGGCAATGCGGGCGGTCTGCCGGCCAATGCTGCCGTAGCCATAGATGCCAAAGGTCTTGCCCAGCAGTTCCACCTGCGGCAGCAGACCGTAGGCCGCAGGCTCCTCGGTGCGCCATTGGCCGTCCTGCACAAGGCGATGGTAACGGTCGGCGCACTGGCAGATGGCCAGCAGCAGGCTGAAGGTCATCTGTGCCACACTGTAAGTAGAATAGCCCGGCACGTTGGCTACCGGCACGCCATGGCGGCGGCAGGCCTTCAGATCAAGGTTATCCGTGCCGGTGGCAATGATGCCCACCCACCTGAGCTTCGGGCACTGGGCCAGAACGGCTTCGTCGATGCGGCACTTATTCAGGAACACGATCTCCGCATCCCCGATGCGCGGCACCACCTGTTCCTGCGCGGTGCGCCCATAGCGGGTGATGTCCGGCACAAGCGCCTTCACACCCGACCAGTCCAGATCTCCCTGCTGTATGGCATAATCTTCCAGAACCACTGCTTTCATTTCAACTTCCTCACTTTCACATCATATGGGATACAGTGCCAGCACGGTGCCCTGCGGGCTTTCGCGGCTTTCCAGCGCGGCATAGCCTCGAGCCAGCAGGATGGCAATGTGCACCCGGTCGGCCAGCGGGAGCCATACCGGCGGCACATTCTGCGCAAGGCACCCGGCCTGCAGCAGGAAACACGGTGCCAGACTGTCCAGCGGACGGATAGCCCGCAAAGCAAACCCCTGACGCAGATACAGCGGGATCAGCTCTTCTGCCGCACATTCCACCACGGCCCACCGTGCCCGCTGCCGGGCAAGAAACTCCTGCCGGGCAGCAGCCGCAGCCAGCAGCGGCGCAAGGGTCTCGGCGGCATGGCCGTCCGGCCCGGCTGCCGGGGTCAAAAAATATCCGCCTGACGTGCGGTTCCAGCCCAGAAATCGGCGCAGCGCAGCCGCCGCTGCCACATCGGCATCCATGGGCAGCAGGATGCACCCGGCTCCCGGCACACCGCGTGTACTGTACACGCCCCACACCTCGCCTACCGTCAGCATCCGCAGCACCTCGCTGCGCGGACGGTACACACTGCTCACTTCGCTCTGCGCCAGCCGGCAGAATTCCTCCGCCGAAAGCCGCCTTACCTGCCGCGTGCGCGGCGGGTCACAAACCTGGATCATTTGGTTTCCCCCATTCTTTTTCAGTATGCATCCAGCATACCGGACCGGGGGCGAGAATCGGCGCGAAACAGGGCCGCTCTTTTTGTTTTACAGATCCAGCGTTACATCCTCGCTCAGCACCTGACCAATGGGCTTTGCAATGCACAGGTCGGCTTCCGCATCTGCCCCGGTGGGCTGCATATTGATGACCACCAGATGGTCGCCCCGGAAGTACCGGATCAGTCCTGCCGCCGGGTACACCACAAGGCTTGTGCCGCCGATGATCAGGGTATCCGCATGGCGGATGGCGTTCACCGCGCCGGACAGCACCTCCTCGTCCAGCCCTTCTTCATACAGCACCACATCCGGCTTGACGATGCCGCCGCACTCGGTGCAGCGGGGCACACCGGTGCTGTTGGCAATGAAATCCACATCGTAGAACTTACCGCAGCGGGTGCAGTAGTTGCGCAGGGTGCTGCCGTGCAGCTCGTACACCGTGCGGCTGCCCGCCGCCTGATGCAGGCCGTCGATGTTCTGGGTGACGACCGCTTTCAGCCTGCCCTCCCGTTCCAGCTTTGCCAGCCGCAGGTGGGCCGCGTTGGGCTTTGCCCCCTTCACGATGAGCTTATCGCGGTAAAAACGGTAAAACTCCTCCGGGTTCTCCTCCCAGAAGGTATGGCTCAGGATGGTTTCCGGCGGGTAGGCGTACTTCTGATGATAAAGTCCGTCCACACTGCGGAAGTCCGGGATGCCGCTCTCGGTGGAAACGCCCGCCCCGCCAAAGAACACGATGCTGCTGCTTTTGGCAATGATCTCTTCCAATGCCTGTACCATAACAAAAAACGCCCCTTTCGCCGGATGTACATTTGTGTTAAGATAGCTTCAGTATAACACAAACTCACAGGAAAGGAAGCGCAACTTTTGAACGTCTGGTATGTGAACAGCATTCTGGGAACCTTCCGGCTGGAAGAGGAAAACGATGCCATCTGCGGGCTGACCCTCTGCCCGGACGGGGTGCCGGAACTGGAACCGCTGCCCCGCAAGGTGTGCGAGACACCGCTTTTACAGGAAGCCGAGGAGCAGCTGAACGAATATTTTGCCGGGGCGCGCAGGGAGTTCGATCTGCCGCTGGCCCCCAAGGGCACCCCCTTCCAGAAGGCCGTCTGGGCCGAGATGTGCCGCATCCCCTACGGTGAGACCCGCACCTACGGCCAGCTGGCCGCCGCTGTTGGCAAGCCCAAGGCCAGCCGTGCCGTGGGCGGTGCCTGCCACTGCAACCCCATCGCCATCCTTCAGCCCTGCCACCGGGTGGTGGGCAGCACCGGCAAGCTCACCGGCTACGCCTATGGCGTGGAGATGAAGCAATATTTGCTGGAGTTGGAACAGCAGGAGTAATTTTATGATCGGAATGCCCTCCGCGTTCGCTCTGGGCATTTTCAGCGGAAAATTTATTTTATATTTGTGTTTCAGAAAAGCCTGCGGGCTTTTCTGAAACACTTTTTCACCGTAGGGTCGCTGTGGGAAACTGCATCATACACAAAAGAGCCATTGCACATCCATTTTGTGCAACGGCTCTTTATTTTTCACTCCGTTTTACTGTGCACTGTAAATGCTGCCCATCGTCCAGGAATTATCCGCGCGGTACTTGGCGTGGTTTCGCAGGTAGGTGACCCACGCGCCGTAGCCGTTGCCTGCAGAGAGATGCACGCCATCCGGCGCTGCAAGCATCTCCTTCAGGTTGCCCTCGCCGTCGGCAAGGGTCTCCCACAGGTCAAGGTAAACGCATCCCTTGCTGGCGGCCAGCTGAGCCAGCTGCTCGTTCACACCGCGCAGCACATCCGATGCAAGGCCGGGCTTTTCAGCAGCTGCCGAGGGTCGCACCGGCGGGATAGACTGCACGTAGATCACGCAGTCCTCGCCCAAAGCCTCGCGCAGCATATCCAGCATCTGGCCATAGTAGGCAAGGAAGCGGTCCGAAGCGCCCAGCGTGGTGAGGGTGTTAGTGCCCAGCAGGATATACAGCTTCTTGGGCCGGGCAGCGGCCAGCACATCCAGCGCTACCTCCTGCCCGCGGGTGGGGCTTTTGACTGCGCTGCGGTTCACAATGGCATCCGGGCCAACGCCGGTATAGCCGCAGATGAGTGCCCCGTCCAGATTGATCTGGTAATCCGAGAAGCCCACCGTCAGACTGTCGCCCAGAAAGGCTGCGTCCGCAAAGTAGCTCAGGTCCACCTGCCCGCAGCTGGGCTGGCGGATGACGCTGGCATCATAGGCTTTGACGGTGTAGGCCCCAGCGCTCTGCTTTGCAGGGCCAAAGTTCTCCAGTGTGACGGCCTGCCCACCGGTGCTGTCATCCTGTGCAGCACTGCTGCTATCCTCTTCGCCCTGCATGGGCAGCGGTGCCAGAATGTTCTCGGCAATGCCGCTGGCGTTGGTGGACGGGGTATCGTCCGCGCCCTCTGCGCCCTTTTCCAGAATGGCCGTGATGGCGTAGGATACCAGCAAAATGGCGACCACTGCGCCCAGAAAGCGCAGCTTGCCGCTGACTGTACCGCGCCGTGCCCGGCGCGGCGCAGAATGATACTCGTGTGAAATGCCCATGGTTTTTCCAGCTTTCTCCATTTTTCCCGCACAGAAGGGGGTTTTATCCGCCCGGGGCTGTGCGTTTTTTATTTTATCATAATTTTTTTGCCTGTGCAACCAATTAGGTCTTGCATACAACAGGCAAAACAGGTACAATAAGGATGTGGTAATTTTGCACATTTTACAAAAAGGGTGTGCACATGCCGCAAACTTTTTTGTATCACTTGCAGCATCCGGTTTGTTTGCCGCACGGTCTGCGGGCAGTGCAGGGCCTTTAGACCAAACCCCACTCTGGCGGCGCGGAAGCCGGAACCTGCAGCGATGTACAAATGATAAGAATGAAATTTGCAAAAGGAGGTACTCATGGCCAAGAATGTGATCATTGGTCAGAGCGGCGGTCCTACCGCCGTGATCAACTCCAGTCTGGCAGGCGTGTACAAAGCCGCCTGCAGCCTGGGTGCAGACAAGGTGTACGGTATGAAATACGGCATCGAAGGTCTGCTCAAGGAAGAAATGCTGGAGCTGAACGTCCTGCTGGACGACCGCATGAGCATTGAACTGCTCAAGCGCACGCCTTCCAGCTACCTTGGCAGCTGCCGTTACAAGCTGCCGGACCCGGATGTGGACTCCGCACCCTTCATCAAACTGTTCACCCTGTTTGACAAGTACGACATCTGCGCGGTGTTCTACATTGGCGGTAACGACTCCATGGACACCATCGCAAAGCTTTCCCGCTACGGTGAGCGCGTGGGCAGCAGCGTGCGGTTCATCGGTGTGCCCAAAACCATCGACAACGACCTGTGCCTGACCGACCACACCCCCGGCTACGGCTCTGCCGCCAAGTACATTGCCACTATTTTAAAGGAAGTCATCCGGGATTCCTCCGTGTATGACATCCGCAGCGTGACCGTGGCCGAGATCATGGGCCGACATGCGGGCTGGCTTGCCGGTGCGGCCTGCCTTGCGGGCGGCGACGACTGCGAAGGCCCGGATCTGATCCTGCTGCCGGAGGTGCCCTTCGATCAGGACAAGTTCCTTGCCAAGGTGGACGAGCTGCAGCGCCGCAAGTCCAATGTGATCATTGCGGCCAGCGAGGGCGTAAAGACCGCCGACGGCACCTATCTGTGCGATCTGGTGTCCACCGCAGGCCAGCTGGATGCCTTTGGCCACAAGGCCGTGCTCAGCGGCACCAGCCGTTATCTCTCCGACCTCATCCACGACAAGCTGAACTGCAAGAGCCGTGCCATCGAGTTTTCCACCCTGCAGCGCTGCGCCAGCCATCTGGCCAGCCGCACGGATGTGAACGAAGCCTACGCTGTGGGCGGTGCCGCAGCAGCAGCAGCCTTTGCGGGCGAGACCGGCCGCATGATCGCGCTCAAGCGCATTTCCGCTTATCCCTACCAGTGCATCACCGAGTCGGTGGATGTGCAGCAGGTGGCAAACCTTGAAAAGAAGGTGCCGCTGGACTGGATCAGCCCCGACGGGATGCAGGTGACTGCTGCCTTTGAGGAGTACGCCCGCCCGCTGATCCTGGACGAGGTAACGCCCGTCTATGTCAACGGCACCCCGCGCCATATCCGTCTGTAACCCCTTTTCCCGCGTCTGTTTTCGTGCATCCTGCACGTAATATTATATTGCCGAAACAGAAAAACAAAAAAGGAGAAATCATCATGGGTAAAAATGCAATCGTTGGTCAGTCTGGCGGTCCTACTTCCGTCATCAATGCAAGCCTTGCAGGCGTCTTTGAGAGCTGCAAGAACCGCGGCGCAGAGATCGTTTACGGTATGTGCAATGGCGTTGCCGGTTTGCTGGAGGAGCGGGTGGTGGATCTTTCCACCGTGCTGACGGACGATCTGGACATCGAGCTGCTCAAGCGCACCCCGTCCAGCTTCCTCGGCAGCTGCCGCTACAAGCTGCCGGACTGGCATGAGGACGAGACCGTCTACAAAAAGCTGTTCGCCATTCTGGAAAAGCTGAACATCGGCTACTTCTTCTACATCGGCGGCAACGACTCCATGGACACCATCGGCAAGCTGGCCGAGTACGGCGAGCGCATCCAGAGCGACATTCGCTTTATGGGCGTGCCCAAGACCATCGACAACGACCTGATGGTCACCGACCACACCCCCGGCTACGGCTCTGCTGCCAAGTACATCGGCGTGGTGATGAAGGAGATCATCCGCGACGCCACCGTGTACGGCACCAAGTACGTCACCGTGGTGGAGATCATGGGCCGCAACGCCGGCTGGCTGACCGCTGCCGCCGCTCTGGCAAAGAGTGACGACTGCGAGGGTGTGGACATGATCTGCCTGCCCGAAGTGCCCTTCAATGTGGAACACTTCATTGAGAAGGTGCGCGTGATGCAGGAGAAGAAGCCCAGCATCGTGATCGCCGTTTCCGAAGGCGTGAAGCTGGAAGATGGCCGCTACGTCTGTGAGCTGGCCGACGATGTGCACGCAGTGGACGCTTTCGGCCATAAGGCCCTGACCGGCACCGCACGGTATCTGGCAAATGTGGTGGCCCGCAATCTGGACACAAAGACCCGCTGCATCGAGCTTTCCACCCTGCAGCGCTGCGCAGGCCATCTGACCAGCCGCACCGACATCACCGAAGCCTATCAGGTGGGCGGTGCTGCCGCCAAGGCGGCCTTTGAGGGCGTTACCGGCCAGATGGTGGCCCTGAAGCGCATCTCCAACAGCCCGTACCAGTGCACCACCGAGCTGCACCCCATCAGCGAAGTTGCAAACCTCGAAAAGAAGGTGCCGCTGAGCTGGATGAACGCCAACCACACCCAGATGACCGATGAGTTCCTGGCTTATGCCCGCCCGCTGATCCAGGCCGAGCTGACCCCGCTGTACATTGCCGGTCTGCCCCACCACATCTACATGAAGAATCAGAAGTGATCTCTCCCGCGTTGTTTTTTCTCAAGGCATGATGAAAGCCCGTCCGAGTTTTACGCCCGGACGGGCTTTTTGCATTTCGGTATTTTCCGCTTTAGAACATCAGACCGCTGCGCCGACTTTGGGTGCGCCGCCTGCGATTTCCTCTGCCGTCAGAGGCTTTGCCTCCACCGGGGCATTCAGGCGCTCTTTGGCCACTGCCAGCATCAGCTTGATGCGGTTTTCCTGATTGACCTTGGTGGCGCTGGGGTCGTAATCGATGGGGGTAATGTTGGCACTGGGGTACAGGGCGCGGATCTTGTTCACCATGCCCTTGCCCACGATGTGGTTGGGCAGGCAGCCGAAGGGCTGGGCACACACGATGTTGCCGTAGCCGCCCTGCACCAGCTCGATCATCTCGGCAGTCAGCAGCCAGCCCTCGCCCATCTTGGCACCCAGCGAAATGATGCCCTTGGGCTTTTCCACCAGCTCCTTGAAAGGGCCGGGGGCGTAGAAGCCTGCGTCGGCCTCAGCCTTGAGCATGGCGCGCTCGATGCTGTCCAGCCAGTTCAGGAACTGGTCAATGCCGATCTTCACCGCCAGCTTGCCGCCGTACAGGACGTGGTCCTCGCCCATGTTGAAGGCACAGTACTGCACAAAGCCCATCAGGCCCGGGAAGTTCACCTCACAGTCCTGACTTTCGAGGAACTTCTGCAGGTCGTTGTTGCCCAGCGGGCTGTACTTGACGTAAATTTCGCCAACCACGCCCACCTTGACCTTGGGCACCCGGGTAACGGGGATGGCAGCAAAGTCCTTTGCGATGAGGGGGAAGGTGTGCTTCATCTCCTTGGAGGTGTAGCCCTTGCCTGCCAGCAGCACGCGGCCCAAGCGTTCCACCCACAGGTCTACCATCTTATCGGCAGCCCCCTTCTCGTTCTCGTAAGGTGCCACCTGATTGCGCAAAGCGCACAGCATATCGCCGTAGAAGATGCAGGCCAGCGCACGGCGGGCCAGCGGCAGGGTCATCTGGAAGCCGCTGTCCTTTTCCAGACCCGAGAAGTTCAGGCTGGCCACCGGGATCTGCGGATAGCCCGCCTTGACCAGTGCCTTGCGCAGCAGATGAATGTAGTTGGAGGCACGGCAGCCACCACCGGTCTGGGTGATGAGCAGGGCGGTGTGATCCAGATCATACTTGCCGCTGTTCAGCGCATCCAGAAACTGACCGATGACCAGCAGAGCCGGGTAGCAGGTGTCGTTGTGGACGTATTTCAGGCCCAGCTGTGCCACGGCACTGCCGCAGTTGCCCAGGATCTCGCACTTGTAGCCGTCGTAACGCAGGGCGTACTCCAGCAGGCGGAACTGGGTAATGGCCATGTTGGGGATGAGGATGGTATGGGTCTTCTTCATCTCCGGGGTAAATTTGGGATAATTGTATTCCATAGGTTCCTCCTATGTTGCTTTCTTAAAAAGCTTTTTGCTCTATCTCTATTTTATTCTGCCTTTTCTGCGGCCACCTCGTCCCGCTCGTCCAGAGCAGCAAACAGACTGCGCAGGCGGATATTCACGGCACCCAGATTGGTGATCTCGTCGATCTTGAGCTGGGTGTAGAGCTTGCCGCCCTCCTGCAGAATTTCGCGGGTCTCGTCGGTGGTGATGGCATCCACGCCGCAGCCGAAGGACACCAGCTGCACCAGATCCATATCCTTCTGGGTGGTGCAGTACTTGGCGGCGGCATACAGGCGGCTGTGGTAGGTCCACTGGTTCAGCACACTGGTAGGGAACTTCTGCACCCGGTTGGAAATGCTGTCCTCGGTAACAACGGCAGCACCGTGGCGGGTGATGAGGCGGTCGATGCCGTGGTTCACCTCGGGGTCCACATGGTAGGGGCGGCCTGCCAGCACGATGATGCGCTTGCCCTGACGGCGGGCTTCATCGATGATCTCGCTGCCCTTCACGCGGATCTTTGCCATGTGGGACTCGTATTCCGCATAGGCGGCATCCGCTGCGGCCTGCACCTCTTTTTCCGAGATGCCGCCGAAGTACTTGGGCAGGATGTTCTTTGCCATCTTGTGCACAAAGTCCTTAGGGCGGTGGATGCCCACATAGTCATAGATGAACTTGGTGCCCTCCAGCTCCGGGCAGTTGCCTGCCAGAACCTCGGGGTAGTAGGCCACCACCGGGCAGTTATAGTGGTTGTCGCCCAGGCCCTCGTCCACATTGTAGGTCAGGCAGGGGTAGAAAATAGCGTCCAGCTGCATCTGGCTCAGGGCCTTGATGTGGCCGTGGCTCAGCTTTGCCGGGAAGCAGGCGGTATCGCTGGGGATAGTAGCCTGACCGGCGAGGTACAGGCCGCGGCTGGACACCGGGCTGGTGTGCACGGCAAAGCCAAGCTTTGTCCAGAAGGCCCACCAGAAGGGCAGCAGCTCGTAGAAGCCCAGACACAGCGGGATGCCGATGGAGCCGCGCTTGCCGGCCACCGGCTTATACTCGGCCAGCAGCTGCTGCTTGTAGGCGTAGAGGTTCAGGCTGTCGTCGGCGCTCTTGCCGGTCACGGGCTTGTCGCAGCGGTTGCCGGAGATGTACTTGCGGCCATCCGCAAAGGTGTTGACGGTGAGCTGGCAGTGGTTGCCGCAGCCGCCGCACTTGACGCTGACCACCTTCTGCGCAAAGGCTTCCAGCTCCTGCTCGTTCATCATTGCAGAAGCAGTCTTGTGGGCCTTCTGGCTCTGGCGCAGGCCGAACAGAGCCGCACCGTAAGCGCCCATCAAGCCGGCAATGTCCGGGCGGATGACCTCCACGCCCATCTCCTTTTCAAAGGCGCGCAGCACGGCTTCATTATAAAAGGTACCGCCCTGCACCACGATCTTGCGGCCCAGCTCTTCCGGGCTGGAAGCGCGGATGACCTTGTACAGTGCGTTCTTGACCACGCTGATGGACAGACCAGCCGAGATGTTCTCGATGCTTGCGCCGTCCTTCTGGGCCTGCTTGACCGAGCTGTTCATGAACACGGTGCAGCGGCTGCCCAGATCCACCGGGCGGTCTGCGAACAGGCCAAGGCTTGCAAATTTCTTCACATCGTAGCCCAGTGCCTGTGCAAAGGTCTGCAGAAAGCTGCCGCAGCCGGAGGAACATGCTTCGTTCAGGAAGATGTTGCTGATGGCACCATCTTCGATCTTGAAGCACTTCATATCCTGACCGCCGATGTCGATGATGAAATCCACATCCGGCATAAAGTATTTTGCAGCGGTAAAGTGCGCCACCGTTTCCACCAGACCGTAATCGCAGCGGAATGCGTTCTTCACCAGCTCTTCGCCGTAGCCGGTGGTGGTCACGCTGGCCACCTGCAGGCCCGGGTGCTCCTTGTAAATTTTCAGCAGCTGTTCCCGGATGAGGGGCAGCGGGTTGCCCAAGTTGGGCTGATAGTTGGTGTAAAGGATCTGGCTCTTCTCGTCCACCACCACCAGCTTGACGGTGGTGGAGCCGGAGTCGATGCCGATATGCACCGGCCCGCACTGCGCGCTGAACGGCACACGCGGCACACTGTGGGACATGTGGCGGGCGTGGAACGCCTCATACTCCTCCTTGCTGGCGAACAGCGGTGGCTCGCTGGCGTAGGTGGCAGTGGCAGCATACTGATCCAGCGCATCGGCCACCTCAGACAGAACAAAAGCCTTGTCGGCATAGAGGGCAGCGCCCAGTGCCACATACAGCAGGCTGTTCTCCGGGCAGATGCCAGTCACGTTCAGCGCCTCGTCAAAGCTCTTGCGCAGCACGCTGCTGAAGGTGAGCGGGCCGCCCAGATACAGGATATTGCCCTTGATGGGACGGCCCTGTGCAAGGCCTGCAATGGTCTGGTTGACCACAGCCTTATAAATGCTGGCAGCAATGTCCTCGGTGCGGGCACCCTGATTGATCAGGGGCTGCACGTCGCTCTTGGCAAATACGCCGCAGCGGGACGCAATGGTGTAGGTGCGCTGTGCGTTCTCTGCTGCCTTGTTCATCTCGTCGGCACCCATTTTCAGCAGGGTGGCCATCTGGTCGATAAAGGCACCGGTGCCGCCGGCACAGCTGCCGTTCATGCGCACCTCGGTACCGTTGGTCAGAAACAGGATCTTGGCATCCTCACCGCCCAGCTCGATCACGCAGTCGGTGGCAGGCACAAAGCGCTTGACCGCTACGCGGGTGGAGAACACCTCCTGCACAAAGGGCACGCCGCAGCTGTCGGCCAGACCCATGCCCGCCGAACCGGAAATGCTCAGCAGCGCCTTCTGACCGTGCAGCTGCTCGGCATCGATGCGGCGCAGCAGCTCCTGCGCCTTTTCCAGAATATGGCTGTAATGCCGTTCGTATGTAGAATACAGCAGCGCATCATGTTCATCCAGCACCACACACTTGATGGTGGTACTGCCGATGTCAAGACCTACTCTCACGTTGTTTTTCCTCCTAAGGACAAATGCCGGAGGCAAAGCCCCCGGTGGACGGCAAAATCAATTTCTTTGCCAAAAATTAGTTTGTTAACGAATCATTTTGTCAATTCGCATACAAATGTATTATAATCCAATTTTGCGGCACAATCAATCAGCGTCCTTTATTTTACACAGAAAAAATAGTATTTTCCGCTCAAAAAGTTAAACATTTTGTGAACTTGTCGCTTTTTATGCGGCTGCACCGGTGTCCCGGCAAAGTTTTTTTACCTTTGCCAACAAAAAAGGACTGCCGCACAGGAGCATCTCCCCCGCAGCAGTCCTTATTCATTATTATAACGCAATCATGCAGCATGCATCACAGCTCGTCCGGGTCGCCGCGCTCCGGCATGGTACGCAGCTCCCGCACCAGCATATTGCGCAGCTGGTACTGATGCTGCTGTGCCTGTGCCGTATCGCCGCCCGTATGCAGCTCTACCGTCGGCTCCGCTATGCGGTCGGTGCACAGCGGAATGGTCACCACTGCCTGTGTGCCTTTTTCCGGTGCGCGCTCCACCCGCAGGCCCCAGCCCATACGGCGGCAGCACTCGCGGCAGAGCAGCAGGCCCAGCTTTGCGCCGCCCAGAAAGCAGCGCCGGTTCTCCAGCCATGTATCCTCGCCCGCTTCCGGCAGGCCGCAGCCATTATCCATCACCGTCAGCTGCCAGAAGCTTTCGCTGCGGCGCAGCATCAGCCGCACTTTGCCGCCCGCACTGCAGGCCCGCAAGGCATTCGAAAGCAGATGCAGGCACAGCAGTTCTGCATCATTGCGGTCCGCCATGACCCGGCAGGCTGTCCAGCCGCCATAGTCCAGCGTCAGTTCCACCCCAAGCTGCGCCTGCACCATATCGGCCTGTGCGGCGACCTGCTGCAGCAGCTGGCACAGGTCCAGCGGATAGAGCCGCGGGTCTTCCTCGGTGCGCAGAAAATCCAGCAGCGACATCACTTCGTTCACAGTGCGGTCCAGCCTTGCCGACGCAGCGCTGATATCGTTCACCGCCTGCCGGGTCTGCTGGTCGGCACCCACATGCGCAAGGTGCTGGTCCAGATATTCGCAATTGCGTCCGATCAAGCCCAGTGCATGGAAGCATGCCTGTTCCACATCCTTCTGCGGGATCGCCTGCGCGGTCAGTGCACCCGCCTCGTTCTGCCGCATCTGCTCCATACCCTTGCGCCTCCTGTGTTTTATGCTCAGTCGTCCTTCTGACGCTGAAGATAATTCTTGACAGTGTAGATCAGTTTACCAGTGGTAGGTTTCTCGTCCGCAAATCCGCTTTCGTCCTTGAAGCGCAGCCACTTGGCCGAGGGCTTTGCTTCCAGCTGGTCGATCATACGCCGGATGCCGCTGTCCACAGCAGAGACCGACACATCGTACTGCTCGCTCACCGCCTGCAGGATCTCCTTGCGGATGGCCAGCTTCTGGCTGGTGCCGTACACCACGCCCACCGCACAGGAAAGATAGCTGCAGTTCACGTCCGGCAGCTGGATGCCCCAGCCCTCGTACAGTTCCTGACACTTGCGTTCCATGCGCTGGCTCTGCCGTCCCGGCAGGCGGTACAGCTCCCACAGCAGGTTCTTCAGTTCGGCATGGCCCACATAGCAGAATCCATCGCCCGATTCCAGACATATGGCACTCGTATTCTGCCGCCTGCCCTCATCAAACAGAACAACATTCGGTTTGGGATCCATGCTGCGGATATTCATTAAAAACTCCAGCCCGCTCATATCTTCCAGCTGGCTGCAGAGGATCACAACATCAAACTGACGGCCCTGACGCAGCTGTTCCAGCAGACGGCCGCCGTTCTGGAAGCAAGTGCACTCCAACGCAGGGCTTTGCTCCTGCAGGTAGTTCTTTTCCACCCGCAGCTCCTTGCGGTCGTAGCTTCCAAGGGCGATCTGCAGCGTTTTTGCTGTGTGCTCACTCTCCACGCAACGCGCCGCCTTTCTGCCTGAGCTGTTCTGTATCGGTCAGTTCTTCTACCACATCCTGCCAGATCTCCGGCTGGACGCCATTCTCACACAGATAGCGCAGGATCCGGTAGCAGAACTCTGGTGCAGCTGCAATGTAGCAGCTTTGCATGTACTGCCGGTTCCCGGTACGGCAAAGCGTCAGGCAGCAGCCGTTTTCGTTGCCTGTATCCATTGAGTATACCAGCGTATATGCTTTCTGCAACCCGTCGATTGCCGAAAACTGACGGATCATAGGTGAAAATGTACGTTCCATAATTTTTCCTCCCTTGCTACAAGGTCCTGCGACGTTTTCAAGGCATTCCTTGTTTTTCTTATCTTATTTTAAAGAGCAGAGAGGGCTGGTTCAATCCTGAAAAAGCGTCTAAAAACATCAAGATCACATTCGTTGCATTTTTTTGTCGTGTTTTTCTGCGCCGCGACACATTTTATTTTGTGCTTGCGGTTCATCGCAGATTTTTTGCGTCGTATTGGCAGTGTAATTCTGCTTTTGCGATGCTTTTCTGTTTTATCAGGATCTTCCGCTATTAAAATAGCACGACGGCGACGCAAATTCAACCTCCACGTCAATTTTTCCTTTATTTTCCTGTTTTTCTGCCTCAAAAGCCAAAAATACCGGTCCGGTCAAAATTTATGTTGAAATATACACAGTTTTTTCATATTGTTTCGGTAAAATAGAAGTGTATAACGCCTTGCTGCGGGTCCTGTATCCGGGCAGTTTATTATAATGTACAGCGGCAGCGTTCCTGCGAGGATGCGCCGGAAAGGCTCACACATGCTCCAACTCAACCACATCAAGAAAGAATACAAAACCGGCGATCTGGTGCAGAAAGCACTGGATGATGTCAGCCTGAACCTGCGGGACAACGAATTCGTCGCCATTCTCGGCCCCAGCGGTTCCGGTAAGACCACCCTGCTGAACGTCATTGGCGGTCTGGACCGCTACGACAGCGGTGATCTGATCATCAACGGCATCTCCACCAAGAAATATACCGACCGCGACTGGGACTCTTACCGCAACCACACCATTGGCTTTGTGTTCCAGAGCTATAACCTCATCCCGCACCAGACAGTGCTTTCCAATGTGGAGCTGGCGCTGACCATCTCCGGCATTTCCGGTGCCGAGCGCCGCAGCCGGGCCACCAAGGCGCTGGAGCAGGTAGGTCTGGGCGACCAGCTGCACAAGCACCCCAGCGAAATGTCCGGCGGCCAGATGCAGCGTGTGGCCATTGCCCGCGCACTGGTCAACAACCCCGACATCCTGCTGGCCGACGAGCCGACCGGCGCACTGGACAGCGACACCAGCATTCAGGTGATGGAGCTGCTGAAGGAGGTGGCCAAAGACCGCCTTGTGGTCATGGTCACCCATAACCCGGAGCTTGCAGAGCAGTATGCTACCCGCATCGTCCGCCTGCGGGACGGCGTGATCCAATCGGACACCGCACCGTTTGCGCCGGATGATTCCGCTCAGGTGCCGCCGGTGCACAAAAATCTGGGCCGTTCTTCCATGTCGCCGCTCACCGCTCTCGCGCTGAGCTTCAACAACCTGCTCACCAAAAAGACCCGCACCCTGCTCACCGCATTTGCGGGTTCCATCGGCATCATCGGCATTGCGCTCATCCTTTCGCTCTCGGCCGGTGTGAGCAATTATATCCAGGAGATGGAACGCTCCACCCTTTCGGAATATCCGCTGCAGATCTCGACCACCGGCGTAGACCTTGCCGCCCTGCTGGACCCGGGAAGCTACACCAGCGCCGTTGCCAACAACACCAATGTGGGCGCCACCAGCGCTTCTTCCACCCCGGAGGGCATGGTCACAGTGCGCGAACTGCTGAGCCAGCTGACCGAGGATAATTCCTCCGTCAATGACCTTGCCTCCCTGAAAAAATATCTGGACAGCGACGAGTGCACCATCTCGGAGGATGCTGCTTCCATCGAGTATTCCTACGGCATCGCACCGCTGATCTACCGCCAGAACAAGGACGGCACCGTGCGCCAGATCTTCCCGGACAGCAGCCTTTCTGCGCTGAACAACACCACCTCTGCCGCCGGCATCGTCTCTTCCATGACCAATCAGAGCGTGTTTACCGAGATGGCCGAAGAGCCTTCGCTGTACGAAGATCAGTACGATGTCAAGGCAGGCCGCTGGCCGGAAAGCTACAACGAGGCCGTTCTTGTGCTGAATTCGGATGGCAGCATCAGCGATTACGCTCTTTATATTCTGGGCATTGAGGACGACAGCGTGATGATGCGTTTTCTGCAGGAGTACGCAAAAAACAAGAACACACAGGCTCCCACCGGCTACGGCACCTACCCCTACGATACCTTTGTGGGCCTGAAATATAAGATCGTTACCAGCTCGGACTATTACGTTTATGACGAAGAACGCCAGATCTGGCGCAACCGCTCCGACGATGAAGCGTATGTGGAGCAGCTTGTGGAAAACAGTCCGGATCTGACCATCGTGGGCGTGGTGCAGCCCCGCGCAGATGCCAGCTCCACCATTCTGCCCATAGGCGTTGCCTATACCCATGCACTCACCTACTACGCCATCGACCATGCAGCCGAAAGTGAAGTGGTAAAGCAGCAGCTTGCCGACCCGGAAGTGAACGTGCTGACCGGCGAGCGCTTTGATGCCGACCAGCGCGAAACCGATCTTGACATTTCTTCCCTGTTCTCGGTGGATACCGATATGCTGAAGGATGCCTTCCAGTTCGATGCAAGCAAGCTGCAGTTCGACCTGAGCGGTGCATTTGATCTGCAGGATGGCAGCTTTGACTTTTCCTCCATCCTTGATCCGTCCGCATTCCAGCTGGATCTGAGCGATCTGGACCTGAGCGACATCGACATGAGCGATGTGGAGCTGCCGGACATGGACGCGCTGGATCTGAGCCAGTTGTTTGCCGATATGGACCTGTCCGTCTCGGAGGATGCGCTGCAGAGCCTGATGAAGAAGATCATGAATGGCTATAAGCGCTATATCATCGGCAACGGCATCTTGAATCTGGATAAGATCGGTTTCTCTTCCTATATGGAGAGCGACCAGTTCAAGCAGCTTCTGTCCGAATCCATGGGCGACCTGCTGGACACCACCGGCCTGCAGGAGCAGTTCACCGCTTCGCTGCAGCAGAACCTGCAGGGCATCATGACGAGCTATCTGCAAAGCTACTCGGAACAGCTGAGCCAGAAGCTGGGCGAAGCTCTGCAGACCAAACTCACCGCTGCCATTCAGACCCAGATGAGCACCGTGATGCAGCAGCTGATGACCCAGCTGACCACTCAGTTCAGCCAGCAGATCCAGTCCGCCATCCAGAACAACATCGCTCAGCTCAGCAGTCAGGTGGAAGATGCCCTGAAGATCGACCCCACCGTGTTCCAGAGTGCCGTGCAGGTGAACATGAGCACCGACGACCTTGTGGATCTGGTCAAGATGAACCTGCAGTCCAGCACCACCTCCTACAGCAGTGTTCTTGGTGCACTGGGCTATTCGGATTATGCCAAGCCCGGCAGCATCTGGATCTACCCCAAGAGCTTTGAGGCCAAGAACCGCATCGTGGACAGCCTGAACGCCTACAACGCCGCCATGCGTGCGCAGGGCGAAGAGGACAAGGTGATCGTATTCTCGGATACGGTCGGCACCCTGATGAGCGCCGTGACCAAGATCGTGGATATGGTCAGCAATGTGCTGGTGGCCTTTGTTGCCATCTCGCTGGCGGTTTCTTCCATCATGATCGGTGTCATCACCTATATCAGCGTGCTGGAACGCCGCAAGGAGATCGGTATTCTGCGTGCCATCGGTGCATCCAAGCACAATGTCTCCGAGGTGTTCAATGCCGAAACCTTCATTATCGGAATGTGCTCCGGCGTGATCGGCGTGGGCCTGTGCCTGCTGCTGCTGATCCCCGGCAACATGCTCATCCACTCCATTGCAGGAACCACCAGCGTCACCGCTGTGCTGCCGCCCAAGGCTGCACTGGTCCTGATCGTTCTGGCTACCCTGCTCACGATCCTTGGCGGTCTGATTCCCGCCCGCAGCGCAGCCAAGTGCAACCCCGTCACCGCCCTGCGTTCTGAGTAATTTCCTTTCTCGACAAACAAAAGGAGTCGCTGCATCACGCAGCGGCTCCTTTTTTGATGTCCGGTGCTTTATCTCAATTTCTCGTGTAATTCCTCATGCAGTTCCTCGCGCTCTTCCTTCAGTTCCTGCTTGAGAGTCCGGTCGATTTCCCGTGTCTCCTGCCGGATCTCAGCCAGATCCTTTTCGATCGCAGGGTTTTCTTCGATTTCTTCCCGGATGAACATGAGCGCAAAGCTTACCAGCAGCAGCCCGCAGGAGATCCAGATGGTCTTTCCTGCCAGCCGCGCTGCGCCCATGCTTCCAATACCGGCACCCACCGCGAACAACAGAATGATGCCAAAATAACGCATCATCCGGTCCTTAACTTTCGGTTCATGGGTCTTGCTCCAGATGCAGAATGCTTCCACACCGCTGCGCAGGTCACCAATGCACATGGTGCTGGCAAATGCATAGCCGTTCACCTTGCGGAACGCCTGCACCTGCATTGCGCAGGAGAAGGAAACGATGGCGTTTGCCAGCAGGTTTTGCTCCTGTGGCAGAAAGCCAACAATGAACAGCAGAAGCACTTCGCCCAGCACCACCAGCTGCCGCCAGTGAAGCCGCTGCATGTTGCAAAAGCTCTCCCGCATCTTTTCTGCCACCAGTACGCCCAGCGCAAAAGCACACAGAGGAACCAGATAGTGCAGCACCCGATCCCACTGACCATCCATGATGTTGGAACTCAGCAGCACGATGTTGCCGGTCTGTGCATTTGCAAACACCTTACCGCGGAACAGATACGTATAGGCATCCTGCAGCCCGCCCGAAAGCGAAAGGAACACCGCCGTCAGGAAGGACTCTGACATCTGCCCATGATGTTTTGTTTTCATATTACCTTTTCCCCTCTTTTCGTACCCTATTATAATATATTTTTACAGCTTGGTCCATATCAGTTTTACATATCCGGCATGTGTATCCTTGCGCTCTGCCAGCGCCAAAAATACGGCCCGCACTTTGCATTCCCTCACAGGTTGTGTTAGAATAAGAAAAAAGCTTTTCCAAAGGAGAACTTCCTTATGCCGAATATTGTCGAGATCACAGACCTTTCCGCACCGGAGCTGGATGTCTATGCCCGCCTGACGCAGGCGCAGCTGCGCAATCGTCTGGAACCGGAAAAAGGCATCTTTATTGCCGAAAGCCCCAAGGTGATCGCCCGCGCGCTGGATGCCGGATACACACCGCTCTCCCTGCTCATGGAGCGTAAACAGATCACCGGCCCGGCTGCCGATATCCTGACCCGTTGCGGGGATGCCCCGGTGTACACAGCCGACCGCGAGACCCTTGCCAGCCTGACCGGCTTCGAGCTGACCCGCGGCGTGCTGTGCGCCTTCCGCCGCCCGCTGCCGCGCAGCGTGGAAGAGGTCTGCCGCAATGCCCGCCGGGTGGCCGTTCTGGAGGGCATTGTGGACTCCACCAATGTGGGAGCGATCTTCCGCAGCGCCGCTGCACTGAACATGGATGCCGTGCTCGTTACTCCTTCCTGCTGCGACCCGCTGTGCCGCCGTGCCGTGCGTGTGAGCATGGGCACCGTGTTTCAGGTGCCCTGGGCGCAGATCGGCACCTGCCCTGCCGACTGGCCGGAAAACGGCATTGTTCAGCTGCACGGCCTTGGCTTCAAGACTGCTGCCATGGCTCTGAGCGACCGCTCCGTAAGCATTGACGACAGCGCTCTTTCCGCCGAGCCGAAGCTCGCCATCGTGCTGGGCACAGAGGGTGACGGCCTTGCCCACAGCACCATTGCCGCCTGTGACTACACCGTAAAAATCCCTATGTCCCACGGCGTGGATTCCCTGAACGTTGCCGCTGCCAGCGCTGTTGCTTTCTGGCAGCTAGGCAACCGCTGAGCGATGCTTTCTGGCCCTGCCCAAAATACTTGACAAATTTCCCGAACAGAGTTACACTTACAGGGTCATCACATGGGCCTATAGCTCAGTTGGGAGTGCAAGCGTATCGCTTTTGTGCCCCACAGAGTTGTGGGCTTTCAAATGGGGAGTATGTCGGTTGGTCGCCCAACCGCGTCACGCCCCTAAATATGGGCCTATAGCTCAGCTGGGAGAGCGTTCGGTTCGCATCCGAGAGGTCAAGGGTTCGAATCCCTCTAGGTCCACCAATCTGCCGCATCGTTTTGTACGATGCGGCGTTTTTTATGTCCAAAAAACTTTGGCGGACCGTGCCGGGCTCCGAACCCTGAAGTCGGATGCGAACCGGGTGGGGTCATCAATATATTTTTTGAAAATCCATCGGTTTCACGCTTCTTTCTTTGCATTTTGCAGAGTTCTGCGGGCAAGTGCATCGCTTTTATGCCCCCTTCTCGGAAATTCCTTCAAAAATTTCCGCACCATCGTAGGTTGATACAGCCTTGAGCTGCTCCACTTGGTTGAAGCTGGCGTTCAGCGTAATCGAGATCTCATAGTCTTTTCTGACGCGAATCTCCTTGATGAACTGCTGCAAAATGGCGCGGCGTTCATCGTGGTTGGCAGTGTCGTAAACATCCGCCCATGTAAACAGCTCGTTGCAGATGTAGTTGCTACGCTTTGCTGTTTTGGTGGCTTCTTCGTATTCTTCCTGTGCCTGCACGAGCTGCTTTTCCAGAGTTTCCAAAGCCTCTCTTGCCTCGGCTACCAGTGTGCCCAGCAGTTCTTTGTCCAAGGCACTCACGCCCCGGATGACCAGAATGGTTTCGGCTTTCAGGTCGTCCAGTTCTTTCTGCTTGCTTTCCAAGTCTTTCTGGATTATCTTGACCTTCTTCTGGATGCGAGCGGCATCGTTGGTCTTGACCGATTCCAGCAGCTTCTTCCGGGAAACCTCCCGGAACTGTGCGAAGATCTGCCGGACAACTTCTTCCACAATGGAATCCAGCTTGGAAACACCGTAGCCGGACTGCCCATCGCAGTCACCCGGATGCCGAATCTTATAAAAGCAGCTATACCGGGGCCGGACTTCTTTCACCGTATGCCCATCGGCGTAGGTGTGTGTCCGTCCGCTGCTGGTCAGGCTCAGGCGGTTGCCGCAGTGACCGCAGTAAACCAGCCCGGTCAACAGAGCTTTGGAACTGGTGCCCAGTGAAGTGCCGCCACGCTCACAAGTGCGTGCCTGCCGCAGTTCCTGTGCTTGCTCGAACAGCTCTGGTTCGATGATGCGGAGCTGCGGACACTCCGTCTCCACCGCACCGTTGATGAGGTATCCCGTGTATCCTTTGTTCTTGATCATCCGAACGATGCTGGTGTTGGGGATATTTTTGTTGTTCCGTCCTACGACTCCCTGTTCATAAAGATAGTGGCTCAACTTCTGTGCGCCGTAGCCCTCGTAAACGTACTTGTGGAAAATCAGCCGGACGATCTCAGCTTCCGCTTCATCAATCACAAGGTCGCAGACCTCTTGGTTTTTCTTGTTTACCCGGCCAAGGCGGACACGCTTGTAGCCAAAAGCCACTGTGCCGCCCGTGTAGTGTCCTTCCCCGGTGAGCTGTTCCAGCCTTGTCCGGGTACGGACAGAGGTTTTCAGGCTCTCGCCGGATGCCTGCCAGTAGCGGATGTAGTTCATCAGCTTGTCCACATGGGTGTCAAATCGCTGCTGTCCTTCGTTCACGCTCCAGACTTCGATGCCCTGCTTCGTGAACCACTCCACGATAAAGGGCGTTTCATCATCGCGGCGACCGAGACGGTCAAACATGAACACCAGCAGAATGTCAAACTTGCCCTCCATTGCGGCCTGTTGGATTTTCTGAAGCTCATCGCGCTCTTTGGCAGATTTTTTGAAGCCGGAAACGCCTTTTTCGGAAAATTCCTTGACGATCCCCCAGCCCTGACTTTCTGCAAAGTTGCGGCAGGCTTCTTTCTGCATGGGGATGTCGTCTTTCTCGACCTGTCCCTTTGTCGAAACACGGTATAAGGTATAGACACGTTTTTTCATTTCAATCTCTCTTTCTTTGAGTGAGAAAGGAAAAATCAAACGTGTTTCGTCCATATTTTGTTTTCAAGGTTCAGTTCGATTTTATCTTATCTCACGCATTCAAGGAACACAAGGATGTCAGGCAGCGGTGTGTCCTGCCGTGCGCAGGATGGTGGTTTGCAGCAGCTTCTGGATTGCATCCAGACAGTCCGTATCCGCAGGCGCATAGGTGATCTTGACCTTGCAGCTTTTGACGGAAAGAGTTTCAGATTTAGCGGTGGTATCGCAGATAGCGTTCATAGGCCTCCTTTCTCCATACCCATTCGTTCAGATCGAGCTGATACAGCAGCGCATAATTGAGCCGAATGAGTTCCGGGATGCTCAACCGCCCCATCGGGCGGATCAGCCGTCCCTTGCTGATGGTCTGGACAGATTCTGCCAAGATCATAGAGGGCTGCAAAAAAGCCCGATTACCGTCCACAAGAACGTGGGCTTGGTGATCGGGCTTCTTTGCAGTATTGGATGTAACAGGCGCAACAATGAGGTTGGGCGAATAGCAGTTTGCGGTGTTGTTCTGCACCACAACCACAGGGCGGATACCGCCCTGCTCGGAGCCAAGGTGCGGCTCCAGATTGGCGTAGTAAATATCACCGCGCAAAAATTTTCGGTTGACTGGGATCATGCTCATCACCGCTTGCAAGGCAGACTGTGGGCACGGCCAGCACCGTTGTAGATGGACAGGATCTGTTTCATGTGGCGGTCTGCCACGTTGCCAGTGTCGTTTTGTGCCAACCGGGTGATGGTCTTGGGATGCACTGTGCGCAGCCGGAGAATCAGCCGTTCCCGGCTGTATTCGCCCTGATACAGAGCCAGAAAACGAGCCATGCCGTGCAGGATGCCAGACAGGAACGAATCCGAATCGCCACCCCACGCATCTACGAGAACACTCAGCATTTCACGGTAAAGTGATGCACCGTAGCTCTTGTAGATGTAGTAGGCCGAACGGATGCAGTAGATTTTCCATGGAGCGCGAATCCCATCCAGTGCAAACCGAACGCCTGTGTCCTCCGTTACCGAAACAAAATCGCAGGCGTTTTCTTCGTGTGCTACCAGCTTGGCGCGAAGCCGTTCACCAGCAGTTAATTCGCTGGAAATGCCTGTCTGCACAGCAAACAGCAGAGCTTCATGCTCTTTAGAAAGGCCGTAGAAGACCTTGCAGCGAATCGGGAGGTCACGCCCACCGTTGCACGTTTTCCGTGCCTCAATGGTGTTCTGACCATCAAAGACGAAGTAGCGGCCATCCCGGTAGCTGACTTTCGGCTCATTGGCGATGTACTCCGAAAAGTTTGCTGCAATTTTTGCAACCTTGCCCATGCGGAGCAGCCGCTGATATTCGGCGCAGGGGTTCAGCAGAACGCTGTCAACGTACCGCACCTCGAAGTTGCACTCCGGCAGGCTGGAAAGGTTCAGGTTAGAAAGCATCATAGCGTTTTCTCCTTTATTTTCAGAAGATACTGTACGGCATCTTCGGTCAAGTCATAAATGATCTTGCGGCAGTCCGAATCTTCAAAAACATCCGGGTATTCTTTGAAAATCGTATTCCAGCGGCGAATAAAGTCCTCTTTGGCACCCTGTACCTCGCACATCATCAGGGAGCCGTTTGCAACGGCTCGTTCCTGATAGCGGTTGTCAATGGATGCTTTCAGAAAGGTTCTTTCTTCGGCAGTAAGCTGGCGTTGATGCCCTTGGATGCTTTTGCTGATTTCAGAAAGCGTTTGTTTTGAAGAAGATGTTTCGGCTTTTCGAGGCTGACGTTCCTGCTTTGGCTTCCGCAATTCTGCAAGAGCAGCAGGAATTTCTGCTTTTGGCGTTTTTGCCAAGGCGGTGATTTCTGCATCCGTTGCCTTGATGCGCCCGGTCAGGATTTCTTCTCTTGCACCGGGGACTGCATCTTCCGCAGCGTCTACGCCTTTGGCATACTTCTCTGCTCTCTTTACGGTAGCCGCCCCAACGCCGTTTTGTGCGGCAATGCGCTCACAGGTGGAGAGCTGCTTTGCCCTCAATGGATCATTTTGAACCATTGAGGTGAACCGTCCGTTCTCATCGTGTGCCCGCTCTTTGGAGCCGCCCCGTGCCAGCTTTTCGGATTCATACAGCTTGCCCATCAGAAACTTCTTCCGTTCCGGGTCGAGATTTCTGCGTCCAAGCTGGTTCTGGCAGATCCATGAGAGAGCTGCGTAACGGTTATCCAGTTCGATCTCCTGTATCTGGTAGGCGATGAACGGATGCTTCCGCAGGATGCGGTAGCGGGTATGCCCGTCCAGAATAAAGCCATTCCAGATGATAATGGGATTCAGCAGCCGCCCTTCGTGGAGAATGTTCTGCTCAAGCTGTTGTTCTTCTTCAAAATTCAGGGGCGGGATCTTGCCCTGAAACTCCGGGTCGATTTTAAGCGCATTCAGATTCATCATCGAAATGGCCTCGCTTCACATACTGCCCAGCATTCTTATCGGGCTGTACATAATAATCGAAACCATAGCGAATCTGGCAGTAGGTGCAGACATCCTTGATCTTCTGCTTAGGGTCTGCGCGCCGGACGCGAACGCCCTTTGCCCCCTGAAAGGAATCCAGACAAATCGGGCAGAGGGTAGTCAAGCTGGCTTCGTCTACGCAGTTGTTATAAAATCGACTCATATAGATTTCCTCCATATCGGTATTTTGATGGGAAATGTAAAACCACCAGCCGAGAAATACTCAACTGGTGGTTTGAAAAATACTGTTTTCTCCTATTTGTCCTCGACACCCCGGAGGTGGGAACTTTTCGGCGGCGGATTTGCACCGCTCCATTGGCATCTCAGCCACCCCGTCTGCTTTCTGACCGGGCCGCGAATTACGGAAGTATCATTGTCTGGAAGTGCCGAAAAGCTGCTTCTTCAATTTTCAAGGTACACGGTACAGTTTCGGGTTTGTCGTCCCCTGTTAGGGGGGCTGCCCTTGCTGTGACCATAGTGTACTTGAAAACTGAAGTTCTCGTTAGGAACCAGTAGTTCCGGTTTTGCCATTTTCACCGGAACCAATCGTTCCGGTTTACAACAGTAAAGCGTTTGATCAAGCAGATTCGCCCAGCATTTCCAGCATAACAAGAATCCGCCGCTGCATTTCTTTCAGTTCTTTGCGGAGCATTTGCAGCTGATCTTGCAGTTCCTGCTCCCGCTGGGACGCAGACACACCTAAGACGATGTAGTCCAGCGAGGAGCCAAATCGCTCCCGCAGCTCCACAAAGAGGTCGACAGACGGAACTTTCTCACCCTTCTCCAGATTTCTCATGTAGCGGTCACTGATGTTCAGGTCGATGGCAAGCTGTTCTTGTGTCACTTCACGGTCTTTTCGGAGGTTTTGGATTCGTTCACCCGTTGCAGCAGGATCATAATACATCACTCCCTCCGTTTCTTCCGCCGAGAGTGGGCGGAGCTTCATCTCCCATGCCGGATACGGCCAGCACATGATTTTTCACCAACATGAAAATACGGTCGGCATCAGCACTATGATTTTTGGTGCGCTTTTTGACGTTGGAAACTTCCAGCAATCGAGACAGTCGGAAGTACCATGTGGTCATCTTGAACCACGGAAGCAAATAGGTCGATTTCATTATCAATAATCCTCCAGTTATTTTACGGAATGTGAGCATTCGGACAAAAAGGATCGTGGTGGCCCACGACACCTTGCCCTTAAAAGCGCAAAAACGCCAGCCTCCCATTGAGGGAAGCTGGCGCAGTACAGCATATCGGCACGATTGTGGATGGCAAAACGGAACGATTGTGCCTGTTTCGGAGCGGTCTGGTCTACGGCAGCAGACAGACTTTTTTTGATGCGTTACCCCAATAAAAAATCACAGTTACCTCCACAAACGGCAACTGTGATTGGATAGCGCGTGAAATCGCCCGGACGAGTTACCGTTTTTTTATAACTCGACCGGGAAAAGGCACAAATCAGCACAATAGGACAAAATCACCCGAACGATGATGTTATACCGTTCTTTCTGTAAGAACGATACAATACTATTGAGGTGATGATAATGCCGAATGCAGATGCAATCGCTCTGGGAAAGCAGATAAAAGCTGTCCGAAAAGCGATGAAAATGACACAAGATCAACTGGCACTGAAAAGTAATGTTTCGGTGAAGTATATCGCCAATATTGAAAACGGAAAGCAGAATCCTTCTTTTGACATTTTAAGTGCCATTCTCCATGTCCTGCCACTTTCCCTGGATTCGGTTATCAACCCGAACCTATCAGGAGCAGAACGCGAATGTCGAGAGTTGGAATCGATTTATCTTGCTTGTCCTCCAGAAATGCGAAAGACATTGCTGGATGCCACAAGATCGCTTGCGATCCATTTGACAGAATTCTCAAATCAGAATAAAAACACTTGAGCCGCCAGCGAGGACGTTGTAAACCTTTCTGGCGTTCTTTTTGTCTGAATACATAATATTCTAGCAGGCCATTCAATAAAAGCACACGAAAAACAAACGAATTACACAATAATTTTCTCGTAATCAGTCTCGTTGTGGATTTTGCACCTCTTTTTCAATGGCAAGATCATTTTCCAGTGTGTCATATAGCTCTTGCGGAGTACGGCACAAGACTGCATAGAAGTTGATAGGATCACCCTCATTAAAAAGCCGAACATATCCCCAGCGGCAAGGAAGAACTTCTAAATAGGATGCCGTTTGCAAAAAAATATCAAACTCTTTTAGAACATCTTCAAAGGATAACATCTTACTGCCCCCTAAAATCTTTTTTCTATATTATTTTAGAAAAGATTATTTTCGATTGCAAGGATGTCAATTTTTGTCTTTCCAGATAATGACAAAAGCCATACTCAAGGTCTAAATTGCCCATTGAGTATGGCTTTTATCGTTATAAGGAGTCTTTTTCCACCAGAACATTCGGCATAAATTGGTAGCCGAGGTTAGAAATCGTTCGAATATAGACAGGTACAGCTCTATCATCCTCGATTTTTTGCCGGATGCGTCCAATTGTATTGGTGACAGCAGTCAGGCAGCTTTCACTATCCTGATGCCACACGGCTTCAAATATCTGCTTTTTTGTAAACAATTGCCCCGGATGCCGTGCCATTAAACTTAAAACGCCATATTCGTAACGGCTCATGTACACTTCCTGTCCGTTTTTGAAAACACGACGGTGTTCTAAGTTTATTTCCAGACCGGGATAATTCAAGGTGTCTGGCGCAGCACGGTTCGTTTCAATCCACTCAAAAATCGTCTGCTCTTGGGGAGGGCAGTGGTCCTTCGTGATACGAACAATAACTTCAACTTTTTGCATACAATAGACAATCCTCTGCTCAGGTGTTATTCGATATTCTCAATTGTTTCAACAATGTTCATTTTTGCAATAGAGTGCAGCGGGATCGCCGTTGCCAGCAGACAGGCAGCAACAGAAACCACAGCAGCCTCTATAATCGCAATAACGGGAACGGCAACCAGTTGTAAGGCATCCGTCTTTGCAGCCCCGACAAAGATACAGCAGACATAGCCCAGCACTGCGCCAATCACAGAGGCAAAGATAGCGTAATAGGCACCTTCCCACAAGAATGTTTTATAAAGGCTTGCGGCACTCATGCCAATAGCCCGCTGCATACCAATTTCATTGACACGTGTATGGATGTTGCTGTAAACGGTGTTTATGATATTCAATATGCCAATGATGCCAATAAAGATAATCAGTACCCAGCAAAGCATTTTGATTTGTTCAAAACTCTCTGCCATTTCATTGCTGCTTTCAAGGTAAGAAAGCCAGTGAGCACCCGGATATTTGCTACACCAATCATCCAATATACTTTCAAAAGAATTCGTATCTACGCCATCCTGCAATGTCAAATAGATTTCAGAATAGGTATCATCCTGCATCAGCGAGCAATATATTTCTTCGTTCACGATAAGTTGCACACCGTTGGTGAAACCTTCATTGTTGATTGTAATAGGAGTATCAATTATCCCTATCACACGAAGCGCCCTGCTGCCCAACTGGATCGTATCACCAATAGAAAGCTCCGTATGCTCCACAGGCGTATCCCCGTAAGAAAAGGGAATAGGATTTTTGACAAGGCAGCCTGTTCCATTATTTAGCGCCTGCTTATCCTGATCAGAAAGATTGGGAGCGTAGATTTCTAATAGCCCATCGTCAATATTGACAAGCTGAAAAGTTTCGTGGCTCTGCACGGACAAATCTGTTTCAAAGGGAAGTTCGTCACCAGCACCCGGCGTAAATACAGAAAGCCTGACAGTGGAAATGTCTTTTACAGTGTCGTTTGCCTCCAATGTGCTTATAGCTTCTGCCGGAATACCTGATGTTTCATTTGTAACAGCATAATCGCTGAAATACATATCCTGAATCGAACTGCTGGCATCAAGCAGCCCAGTAAAGCTCTGCAGAGCAACAAAGACGGTAATGCTCATAACAAGAGACAGTATTGTAAGAAGCGTCCTGCCACGCCCGCGTTTCAAATTGAGTCTTGCATAGTAGGCTTCAAAATTGTAGATTTTGTGATTTCTTTTTCTGCGGCGTTTGATCTTAACAGACTGGCCAGACATAGCAACTGTCGGGGATACACGCGATGCGTACCGAGCAGCTGGAAATGCAGCCATTAGCGCAAATAAAAGTGTGACCGCAATACTTGCAAGGAGCATGGGGAATTTTACCGTACTGGCAGCGCTGATTGCTTCGTTTAATTCGGAAACACTATTTGCCATGAATATATCAGGATTGAGAGCACCCGTAGCAGCAATTAGCGTAGCCTTTGCTGCTAATGTGCCAAGTACCAGCCCAATCGGAATACCGATTCCGCAAAGGATCAGGAGCTGCAAGGAAACAAGACGATAGATTTGTCCACGCTCTCCGCCGATTGCACGAAGTGTTCCATATTCTTTAATTCGTTTTGTAATGGAAATTTTTAGAATATTATAAATTACCAGTCCAGCTGCAAACAAAACCAACAAGCCTACCAAAACACACGCCACCGTCATAAAGGAAAAACCTGCACCAGCATCACTGTTGGATGTCTCATCATAAGAAATACCGACAGCATCAAGAAGAATCCAGTTATATTGGATATACCGATCCTCTACATCCAAGTTCTTCGCAAGATCATAAACGATGCTCTGAAAGTTTTTCTTGTCATGAGTCTTAAAGTCAGTAGAATAAAGCAGATATTCTTCTGGTAATAGTTTTTCTGCGGTTCCGTTTCCTACAATTCCTTCAACTGTACCTGTTGAATAGCCGATATAGCTGCTTTCAAGAATACCCGTTAATATGAATTTTCCGCAATATTCAAATTCAGGAAGTGAACCATCCATAACCGATACGCGCATATCCAAAGAAACGGTATCTCCAACCGCAGCATCTAATCCAAGATACCTCAAGCTGTCCTCTGATAATGCAATTTCACTTGCTTTCTCCGGCAAATGCCCCTCTTTTATCTTGCTGATTGCTGGGTACATCGCCAAAGCGTTATCATGATACTCTCTGAGATACAAGTTCAGGCTGCTATTACCAAGGGTTGTGCTGCCTACAAAGACGGTATCTCCTACATCATATACTCGATCATCCTCGTGGAGTTTCTGTGCTTGTTCCCTGCTGAGTTGATGAAATGTTACATATCGGTTTCCGTTTAGGCTCGCAGCCTGCTCTATTCTCATAGACTGCAAAATTCCAATGGACTGACCAACAACGGTTGTTATGATTGTTGACATGATAACTGCAATCAGGATTAAAGCCGCTGTAATTTTTTGCGTTTTTAGTTCTTTCCATGTAAGAGCTAAATAGGATTTCATCTTACTGTCACCTCCGAAAGCACCCCGTCGATGATGGTAAAACGGCGCTCTGCCATCTCTGCAATGTCAGGATCGTGGGTAATGACAATGAGGGTTTTATTCATCTTCGCCCGAAGATCACAGAGCATTTCCATAACCTCACTGCCGCTTTTGGTATCAAGATTTCCTGTCGGCTCGTCGGCGAAGATGATGTCTGGTTTTGTAATCAGAGCGCGGGCGATAGCCACACGCTGTTGCTGCCCGCCAGACAATTCATGGGGCAGATGGTTCAAACGGCTGTCGATCCCTAAAAAGGCTGTGATCTCCTGTAAATAGGCATTGTCCGGCTGGCGCTTGTCGAGAAGCAGCGGCATGATGATATTCTCCTGTGCTGTCAGCACCGGGAGCAGATTGAATTGCTGGAAGATGAAGCCGATCTTTTGGCGGCGGAACGCCGATAACTCCTTGTCACTGCCGTGATGGATGTCGGTATCGCCATACAACACCTTGCCGGAAGTTGGCGTGTCCAATCCGCTGATGATGTGAAGCAGCGTACTTTTGCCACTGCCTGACGGCCCCATAATGGAGATGAAGTCACCGGAGTGGATTGTCATATTTGCATGGCACAGCGCAACGACTTTGTTCTCGCCTGTACCGTAGATTTTGGAAACATCGTTTACTTGAATATCCATGAAAAAACTCTCCTTATCGGTTTGATAAGGAGAGTATAAAAGGCAAATCTCAAAAAACGCTCAAGAGTTATGAGATTTTCAAAATAGCGGAGGCAACAGCCCCAATATCGGTATTTGCGATTTTCAACGTACCGCCGTGTTTGCGGCAAAGAAGATTGCAGATATAAAGTCCCATGCCCAAATGCTCCGCTTCTTCCGTACCTTTGCGGAACGGCTGGATGCCGCTTTTCAAAAGCTCCGCCGGAAACCCGTCGCCATCATCCGCAATTTCCAGTTTCAGATTTTCGCCCTCTATGGAGAGTTCTACCGAAACATTCTCTTTTGCAAATCGGAGAGCATTTGTTGTAAGGTTCTCAGCAACTTGAAACAACATCCCTTTATCCAGTGTGACAGTGCCGCCTGCGGATAGACCGTGAAAGTAAAGCTGCTTTCCATGATCGGCTGCGGAAAAGCCAAGGGCTTTTTCCAAATCAGCGCTCAGCGCAGCGGTGTCAAAAGTCACTTTTTCCGGCTGCACCTGCTCCAACCGTTGAACCTTGCTCATAGTTTCCACATAGCGTTCGATGCGCCCTGTATAGGCTTCCATGCGCTCAAGATTATCCATGAGCTGCGGCGTATTGCCGCTATCTGCACACTGTTTTGCCATTTTTGCCGAGCCTTTTAAGACCGTTATCGGGTTTCGGAGATCGTGGGAGAACGCGGCGTTCAGCCGTTTCCGTTCCTCAGTTTGCCGCCACAGCTCGCGGTTGCTGTTCAATAGCGATTGCCGCATGGTTTCAAATGCAACACAGAGCTGTCCCAGCTCGTCCCCAGACACGGATGGAATGGTAAAGTCCAAATCATTCTCCATCATGCGGTTTGCTCCATCCATGAGAATAGCAAGCGGCTCTTTCAGTTTCCAGCGATAGAACAGCGATGCAGTTAATATCAAAGCGACAATGAAGAATAGAATCGGTAAGCAAAATTGTAAAACCGCCAGCACATTCCCGGCTACGGCTGTTCCGGCTGTTGGCTCTGGAAATTCTGTTTTTGTAATAGCATCTGCGCCGACAACAATTTGGACGTCGGATGGGTCAAGTGCCGCGCTTAATTTTGTGCAGCTCCAAAAGACGACAGCGGAGAGGATCACTGCCAGCAATAGGTTCACGAACGTCAGAGTAAACAAGGACTTTTTCAGGCTCATGTTTTTTATCCATTCCATTTGTAGCCCACCCCCCAAACTGTTTCAATATAGCTGTGACGCGACAAGGCAGCAAACTTGTTTCGTATTTTTCGGATATGCTCCATAATGGTATCACTGTTGCCTTCGCCATCAAGTCCCCACACAGCTTCATAAATCCGTTCCCGGTCAAATACCTGCCCAGCGTTCAGTGAAAGCAGCTCCACAATGTCAAATTCCTTTTTTGATAAGTTGACAGGCGTTCCGTTGATAGATACCTCCCGTTTGGAGTAGTCGATCACCATTTCAGAGAAAAAGCGGAGTTCGGATTGCCCCTGCTTTCTGTTTTCCCGCCGCAAGTGTGCAGCGACCCTTGCGCCTAATTCATCAATGTCAAACGGCTTTATGATATAGTCATCCGCTCCAACCTGAAACCCTTTGATCTTATCGGCGGTTTCTATTCTGGCCGTCAAAAATAAGATGGGACAAGAAATGTGGCTGCGGATTTTCTCGCATACGGTAAGTCCGTCCATGCCGGGCATATTGATGTCCAGCAGCACAAGATCAGGATGGCAAGCCGCCTGTTTCAATGCTGTTTCGCCATCATACGCCGTATAGACCACAAAGCTCTGCATTTCAAAATAGCTTTTCAGCATATCAACAACGCCTTTTTCATCATCCACGATGAGTAGCTTTTCGTTCATGGTATTTCCTCCTCTCCGACAAACTGTTATAGCATTTAATTCTCAAATTTCTCTCAATTATTATACTTTCTTTTTGCGGCATAAGCAATTAATAGGAAACAATCATATGAGAATGAACCAAGATGAAAGAAGGTTTGACTTTCACGGGCTCGGGCTCGCTTTGAAACAAGCCAGAGAGGAAAAGGGCTGGACGCAAGCCTATGTGGCGGAGCTGGTCGGCAAGACTGACCGCACCATTATGAATATTGAGAACAAAGGTCAGTATCCCAGTTTCGACCTTTTTGTTAAACTCATTACCATGTTTGACGTTTCAGTTGACCAGTTTATTCATGCGGACGGAGGGGCAAGGTCAAGCTCTTGCAGAAAGCACATTGATGTGCTCCTAAATTCTATGAATGAAAAAGAGCTTGTTGTAATAGAAGCCACAGCCGAGGGCATTAAGAAAGCCAGAGAAACGGAGGTTCCAGAATAAGGGCCTCTGTTTTTTTGCGCCATTTTAAGGGCTGTCGCTAAGTGGCAAGCAGGGCAAGTTGGTACCAACTTGCGATTTTTGAATCGGATTTTTCAAATCTAAATTCAAAATGCTTGTTGGGCTGTGCCCAAACCCCTTTCGATCTGCATCGTGCCGATGCAGGCTGCGCGTTTGTTCCAAACACTTCTATAACAAAAAGGACAGCCTAGGACTCTCCCACAAGGAAGAATCCTAGGCTGTCATCGTTTATCGGGACTGTGCTTTTTCGGTGGGGTTCTTTTCTTCGGCAAAGAACAAATCTACGTTACGCTGCGCACGAAGAAGTTCCTGCATCTCGTCTTTCGCTTTACGGTAATCCGGGTAGGCTGCTTTCTTCTCTGTCAGCAGCTTGGAATATTCTGCGTCCAGTTCTTTCACTTTGGGGAGCTTTTTCAGGTCGGCTTCATTGAAAGCCGCTTTTGCGGCCTTGTGCAGTGTGATCTCCGCACGATGGCTTTCCAGAAACCGCTTGCTGTATCCGGCCTTGCGGTAGGCATCATAAACAGGCCGGGTCTTGGCATAGTTGACAATGTGCGCTTTCAGCACCGCAATTTCTGCCATGCGTGTTTCTGCCGTCTTGATGGAACCGCCCAGCTCGTGATAGCGGGCAGTAGCAGCGTTCACGCGCTCCTGCATTTCCGCTACGCTGCCGATTTTCTTCTCCTGCAAGAAAATCAGCGTCTTGGACATTTCTTTCAGATTGTACTTTTTCGCCCACTGCGCATAGCCGCAGCTCTTACCCTCGGCCAGCTTTGCCTGCACATCCACCAGAAGATTGAACGGTTTTTCTTTCACCGTCTGCCTCTGGCGCGGACGATGTTCGGCTTCTCCAGCAATCACAGCTTTCATTTCTTCTTCGCTGTACCCTGCACCCAGCGTTTTGAAGCGGATGAAGCGTTTCTGCCGCTTTCCCTTGACGGAAGTATATTTTCCGCGTTTGACTTCATAGCCCTGCTGCTCCAGCTTTTGCAGAAAATCTTCGTAGCCTTTAGGCTTGCCGGCCAGAATGGTGTCGATCACGCTGCATAGACGGTCACGATTGCTTTCTTTGGGCGGGTAGAGTGTCCGCTTTTGCCGTTCCCGGTAGGGCTTTGTTTCAATGACAGAAAGCTGATGCTCCAAGCAGATCAAGTCGCTCAATCGCTGCACGGCCAGCCCGGACAATAAAAAATCCCGGAATTTCCGGGTGCTGTCCAGTGCAGTGGAGTTGTAGATAATGTGGTTATGAATATGCTCCCGGTCTGTATGGGTGGCAACGATAAAAGCATATTTGCCTTTGGTAAACCGCATCGCAAGTTCGTAGCCCACCTTGTTGGCTTCCTCGGCGGTGATCTCACCGGGCTTGAAAGATTGCCGAATCTGATAGGCGATCACATCACTTTTCTGCCTACGACCCGTGGCAAGTTCATACTGCCGCTTGGACAGCATAAATTCTTCATCTACTGTTAGAGGGCTGCACTCGTAGCTGCTGACCAATTCGCCCCGCTTGGTTTTGTCTGGATTCTGCGCATAGTCCGTGCGGCTTTTCAAGCAGGCCACAACGGTTTTCCCCTTATTTTTGTGCAGCGCAATCAAACGTGTTGCGGCCATGTCCACCACCTCCCACAGTTTTATCTTTATAATATGTAGCCCCACAGCCGAAGCCGCAGGGCAAAAAATCAGAGGTCAGCCAGCCGGGAAAGAATCTGCTTGCCAATATCAATCAGTTCATCCAACCGAGTGCGCAAATCCTCCAAATCGGCGGCATAGACCTGACCGTTTTCATTGGCGGCTTTGGCATACTGGTTGAGATTGTTGCTGCACATTTGCAGGAGATAGGCCATGCGGCGCAGCTCCTGCAAATCGAGATGCAAACAGTAGCCATCCAGTGCCATCTTGCGCAGATAAGAACCGATGCTTAAAATGCCGCTGGATTCCATCTTCTTCCGAATCCGTTCCAGCTCCTGCTTGCTGACCCGGAAATGAAGCTGCTGGTCGCGGCGGTCATTCATCGGGCATCACCATCCTTGTCGAGATAGCTCTTGAACGGCTTGACGATTTCTGTTTTGTCTGCCTTTTCTTCCAGAGCTGCCAGCACCGAGGGGCGGCGAGGTTCATCCTCCCTTTCTTCCTCATCCTGCTCCGGCTCATGGTGTTTTTCGTCCACATCTAACTGGGCATTCAGTTCGGCAAGACGAGCCGACTTTTCAGCCAGTTCTTCTTCCTGCGGGAACGGCTTTTCCACTTCGATCTGCGCCGCCGCTTGCTGCTGTTTCAGCGTGGCCAGTTCATATTCAGCAGAAGTGATGCGTTCCGGGAAATCGTTCAGAGAATGATCCAGACGGATGATACAGCCAAGAGGGTCTTTGCCCAGTGCTACCGGGTATTTCCGCTGACCTTTCAAAAGAGCCTGATATTCGCTGTGGTAGGTGTCGAACCGCAACGACAGTTCAAAGCCGCGATAACTGCCGATCACTTTTTCCTCACTGTTAGGCAGCTCGGAGCAAGCGAGAAGAAGCCGCTCGCCAGCAGTCTTTTTTTCATCGTAGGCCACGCCCCTGATGGTCATGCCGCAGAATCCCTCTTGCACCTGTGGGTGTGCGGCGGCAAGTTCGGCATCCGATTTCACGCCAGCAATATAGGCGGTGGTTTCCTGAATGTCAGCCGGGAACTTTGTGAGCAGCTTATCTTCCAGACGGAACTTCTGGCTCTGATGGTCGGCTTTCAGCACCTTGAGTTTTGCGACCTGAACATCCAAATCCATCTTTTCCTTGATGAGCGGATTTCCTGCGCACAATGCCTTGATTTCTGCATAGGAAAGAGCCTGTTCGTCCACATCATCGCAGGAACGCACCGGGGATTTGGAGGTCATGATTTGGCTGATAAATCGCTGTTTATTCTCAAGGGTCTGGAACAAGTACGAATCAAACGTACCCTCCGTGACATAGTTATAAATCCGGACTTGCTTATTTTGGTTGCCCTGCCGGATAATGCGTCCGTTGCGCTGGGTCATGTCGCTGGGCTTCCAGCCGACATCCAAGTGATGCACCGCCGCAAGCCGCTGTTGGACGTTCGTTCCGGCTCCCATTTTTGCGGTGCTGCCGAGCAGAATCCGCACATCGCCGGAGCGCACTTTGGAGAACAATGCGGCCTTTTTTGCTTCGGTGTCGGCATTGTGGATGAACTCAACTTCACTTTCCGGCACCCCGGCGGCGACCAATTTCTTGCGAATATCATCGTAGACATTAAAGTTGCCATCGTTCTTTGGTGTCGAGAGGTCGCAGAACAGAAGCTGCGTCAGCTTTTGCTCCTTGCCATCCGCCCAGATTTGCAGCACGTTCCGAACACAGGTGTTCAGCTTGCTGTTGGGGTCGTCCGGCAGGATGGGGTTCATCAGGCGAACATCCAGACCGATCTTTCGGCCATCGTTGGTGACGCACAGCATATTGTCCTCGGACGCATCCACCGTGCCGGAGTGGATTTTCGCAGCGCGTCTGCTCAGCTCCTGCACCATTTCTTTCTGAATCTCGGACGGTTTCGCTACCACGGTTTCAAACTTTGCATCCGGCACAGGCAGATGAAGCTGATCGCTGGTTTTAATGTCAGCAACCTCTTTGAACATCGACATCAGTTCCGGGAGGTTGAAAAACTTCGCAAATCGAGTGCGCGCACGATAGCCCGTACCCTCCGGGGCAAGTTCAATGGCGGTGGTGGTTTCACCAAAAGTAGATGCCCAGCAGTCGAAGTGTGTCAGCCCTTTTTGCTGGAGTGTGCCATATTGCAGATAGCGCATGACCGTGTACAGCTCCGACATGGAGTTGCTCACGGGCGTTCCCGTAGCAAACACCACGCCGCGCCCACCTGTGATCTCATCCAAGTAGCGGCACTTTCCGAACATATCGCTCGATTTTTGCGCTTCACTTGTAGACAAACCAGCGACATTGCGCATTTTTGTCGTGAGGAAAAGGTTCTTGTAAAAATGGCTCTCATCCACAAAAAGCCTATCCACGCCCAACTGCTCAAAGGTGATAACATCATCCTTTCTCGCATCGGAGCGTAGCTTTTCCAGCTTGATTTCCAGCGTTTTGCGTGTCTTTTCCATCTGCTTGATGCTGAAATTTTCGCCAGCAGTGGCTTTCAGTTCGTTGATGGCGGCAAGCGTTTCATCAATCTGCTCCTGAATAATGCGTTCTTGCCGCTCATAGGACAACGGGATGCGCTCAAACTGTGAATGACCGATGATGACCGCATCGTAGTCCCCAGTCGCAATTCTAGCACAGAATTTTTTGCGGTTGGCGGTTTCAAAGTCCTTTTTTCGAGCCACCAGCAGCTTGGCGTTGGGGTATAGGTGCAAAAACTCTGCCGCCCATTGCTCCGTCAGATGATTTGGCACCACAAAAAGACTTTTCTGACACAGCCCCAGCCGTTTGGCTTCCATTGCGGATGCTGCCATCTCAAACGTCTTTCCGGCTCCCACTTCGTGTGCAAGCAGCGTATTACCACCATAAAGCACATGAGCGATGGCGTTACGCTGGTGTTCCCGGAGCGAAATTTCCGGGTTCATACCGACAAAGTGGATGTGGGAACCATCGTATTCGCGCGGTCTGTTGCTGTTGAACAGTTCGTTGTACTGCTTCACCAGTGCAATGCGCCGCTGGGGGTCTTGCCAGATCCAGTTGGCGAAAGCATCTTTGATTACCTGCTGTTTCTGCTGCGCCAGCATGGTGTCCGTTTTGTTCAGGACGCGCTTCGGTCTGCCTTCTTCATCTTCAATGGCATCATAGATGCGCACATCTTTCAAGTTGAGCGTATCTTCCAGAATCTTGTAGGCATTGGCGCGGGATGTGCCATAGGTTTCGGTGGAGGTAATGTCGCCTCTGCCCATAGCCGACTTGCCCTCAATGCGCCATTCTGCGGTATAGGGAGAATATCTCACTTTAACTGCATGACGCAGATAGTAGGGAATCTGGAAAGTTTCTGCCATAAACTTTTGGATGATCTCCGGCGCAAGCCATGTTGCACCCAGACGTACATCAATCTCAGATGCTTCAAGGTCTTTCGGCTGCGCCTTTTCCAATGCGGTGACGTTGACTGCAAACTCCGGGTTGGTTTCGGCGGCAAGCTGTGCCATGCGCAGTTTTGCCCGGACATTGCCGGACAAGTATTCATCCGCCATTTTCCAGCCCGCTTCTGGGTCAGTAGGGTCTGTGCCGGGGTCTTTGAAAATTACGCCGGATAGTTCGCTGGTGATTCGCTCATAGTCGCCGGGAGTGCCGAGCAGCTCTGCCATATAGGGCAAATCCACCCGGCCACGCTCTCCGATGGAAATTGCAAGTGCTTCCGTGGGAGTGTCCACGCTGGTGACAGTACGTTCCGGGCGAATGGTGCGTTTGGTGAACATCGCCGCCTTGCTTTTGAGCTGCCCCTGATCGTCCAGATTTTCCAGAGAACACAGCAGATAGTAAGAAGAATCCTGCTCAAATAATCTGCCGTTTTTGCGGTCATTCAGCAAGCCGTATTTTGCAGAAAAGGCATCGTAGGCGGCATTCAGCTTTTCCTGCGTAGCCTGAATGTCGGCATCCGGGTAGTCGTTTAGCTGCTGGTCAATCAACTCATTGACGATTTGCCGCAGCTCCACCATCCCGGTCACACGGCCTTTGGCGGTGTCGGAAAGCTCCACCTGTGTCATAACAGAATTTTCGCGGTAATACACTTCACCGTCAACCACGGTGTAGGAGAAGTTCTTCACATCCGGGTCAGCAGGGAGAATGTGTCGCTCATTTTCTGCATCCGCAATATCTGGTGTTTCGACCTCAACTTCCGTGTACAGTCCCTCAATATGCTGGATAGCTTCGGCAAGCTGGTCTGCCAGCACTGCACCCTCAATGGGGCGCACGGTGCATTCCTCACGGCCATACTGGGTGCTTTCGGTGGTCAGTTCGCCCAGCACCATCTCCGGGTGGTCTACAAAATAGCTGTTGATGGTAAAGCCATCTTCCGTTTTGCCGAGCTGTATCCAGTCCGGCTCATGGTCGATGGGGCGGTCACGTTTTTGCAGGAAGATAATGTCGCTGACGACCTCTGTTCCTGCATTTGCCTTGAACGCAGTATTCGGTAGCCGGATAGCACCCAGCAGATCAGCACGTTCGGCAATGTGCTTTCGGGCAGAAGAATCCTTGCTGTCCAGCGTGTAGCGGCTGGTGACGAAGGCCACGATGCCGCCCGGACGCACTTGGTCGATGGCCTTGGCGAAGAAATAGTTGTGGATACTGAAACCGAATTTGTTGTACGCCTTGTCGTTTACCCGGTACTGGCCAAAAGGAACATTACCCACGGCAAGGTCATAGAAATCGCGGCGGTCGGTGGTTTCAAATCCGGCAACTTTAATGCTGGCTTCCGGGTAGAGCTTTTGCGCAATGCGGCCTGTGATGCTGTCCAGTTCTACACCGTACAGGCGGCTGTCCTGCATGGTGTCCGGCAGCATTCCAAAGAAGTTGCCCACGCCCATGCTCGGCTCCAAAATATTGCCGCTGCGGAATCCCATACGCTCCACGGTATCATAAATAGAGTGAATCACCACTGGAGAAGTATAGTGTGCGTTCAGGGTGCTAGCACGGGCGGCAACATATTCTTCCTCGGAGAGCAGCCCTTTCAGTTCGGTATACTCCTTTGCCCAGCTATCTTTTTTATCATCAAAAGCGTCTGGCAGACCGCCCCAGCCGACATACTGCGAAAGAATCTGCTGTTCCTCGGCGGTGGCTCCACGGTTTTCCTGCTCCAACTGGAACAAAGTGCGGATAGCTGCAATGTTCCGGGCGTATTTCTGTTTTGCACCGCCCTCGCCCAGATGATCGTCCGTAATGCGGAAATTTCCAGCAGCTTCCGGCACAGGTTCGGCATTCAGGGCTTCGTCTGCGGCGGCTGCATCCGGGAATGTCTGCCATTCGCCGTTGACCTCTACAGAAATAGGCAGCTTGTCCAGTGATTCATCAGACGTAGGCTCATCCCGTCGCAGACTGTCCTCGAACTGCTGTTTGTTCAGCACCTCGTTGCTCCACGAATAGCCCTGCGCACTGGTGTCGATGCGCACATCGGTTTCGCCTACATAGCCAATAGTTCCCTCGATGGTTCGGGTTGGAAGGTCTACAACAACGGAATCACCGACATTGTAATCGGGAGTTTTTTCTGGAGCAGTATCAAGGGCTTCATCCTGCTGTTCGTACAGTTCCCGGACAACAGTCAGCGGCTCTTCCCGGAAAATCGGCATCCGGGCATCGGCCAGAGCCATATCCTGCAAGGAAACTTTGTCCTTGTCAAAATCCACGCTATCGACCCGAAATTTCCGGTCATCCATATTGATAACGGAGCCGATGGGCAGATAGTCCTCTTTGCGCAAGTGCTTGGTCTGGTGGTGAGTGCCATCCTCGTTTAACCCGGCAAGGTACACATCATTGCCCGCAGACCACAATTCTTTTGACTTTCTTGCCCATAAGCTAGGTGGAAAGCCTGTGACCTGAACTTCGCCCAGTGCTGTTTCTCTCGTAAACAAAGCACTGTTGAGAACTTTTGCGACCTTGGCAGCATCTTCTCCATAGAACATAAAATTGCCGCCAGCTTCAAATCCAACCAGAGTATCCGGGTGCTGCGCCTTTAATGCAGTGTATTCGGCTGCACTGGCGGCGTTCAGTTCAAGGGGAAAGTCGATGGCTCTTCTTTCTTTGTCCGACAGGTAGCGGTCAGACTGAATCATCAGGTCAATATATTTTTCGACCCGATCCCAGCGGAGAAGCACTTTCTGATGGTCGGGATAATGCTCAAACGTCAGACCCTTGCTGTCATGGTCAAGCCAACCACTGCTTCCGTCCAGATAAGTGTGTGAAGAACCGCCGGGGCCATACGGTGCATATTCGTTGGCAAGAGCTTTTGCCCGGAGTTTTCGGTCAGGCTGCAACTGATAAATTTTCCATATCCGAAGTTTGCTGCCTTCAACATTGGAACCTCTCCGCAGCGCATTTTCAATCTCCGCCTGCGACAAAACAAAAGCGGAGGGCGATTTTTCGCTCTCCGCTTGGTCGATGGATTCAATTTGTTTGGCTTCGGTGGGAATGTGGGCATCGAAGAAACTTAACTGTAAATCAGTTCGTTCAGCACCAGTTCCTCGGCCTGTGCTTTCAGGCTGTTCATGTGCTGCACCCACGCCATCTGATTCTGCTCCTTGTCCGGGGCCGGGTTCTGTTTCAGAAGCTGCTCCATGGTCTGCTGCATCTGGTTCTCTGCGGTCTGCTCCACTTCCAGCAGATACGGATGCAGAGTTCCCGACAGGAGCATCGAGTTGTACAGCACCGGGCGATGCTTCATCAGGTAAGTCCGGCGCAGCCGCCCGTACTTGCCCAGTGCTTTCTCCTGCTGGGGCAGGGTCAGGTTCGGGAGCTGGTAGTCCCCGATGGTCGAGTAGGTCACGTTCCTGCTGTTCATATTCATATTGGCTCCTTTCTACATTGCGGCGGCGGATCGTCGTCTTTACAGTTCGTTCGATGTTGCGCAGCACATCCCGGCTGCACTCGCTGACTGCGGTGCCCAGCGCATACACGGCGGCAGGAGTGGAAAAGGAGAAGATGGCATGAAAATCGCCCCGGTCAAAATGTCCTTCCGGTTCAAAGCCGCAGCGTTCGAGAACGACATAGGTGATGCTGATGGCAGCTGCACTCTTAAACTGGAACTCCTGTCCGGCTTCATCATAATCCATCAGAAGAGAGCCGTCAACGATGTCGAGAATGTCACCGCTGTTGTTATCCCAATAGGAATCCACCAGTTTGCCGCAAATGTCTGCGATTTGCTGGGTGATTCGTTCATGCCGGATGCCGTACTCTCTAGCGAGCATTTCCGACACAGGCTGAACCAGATCGGGGCCGAGCTGCCATACTTCCGGATCACGCGAATTACGCCGTACTCCAGTGTCGCTCACATCGAAAACGTAGTGCAGACGCGGAACACTGCTGGACTGGTCTAACAGAGCGATGCCTTTGGAGCCACGCCGGACATAGCGGTTCATGCGGTCATTCCAGAGGTCGAAACTGGCGCAGGCGGTGGCATCAGGCCGCTGGGCGTAAATCATAAGCTGGTCGGCAAAGTTGTACTTGTACAGCCGGGATGCTGTGGTCAGGTAGTCCGTCCAGTTTTCCCAATACCGGGTCAGTTCCTTTGCCGTTTGCTGGGCAAGGTTGAGGTATTCTTGCGTTTTATTTGGCATTGCGTTCCTCCTTTCGATTTTAGGATATAAAAAGAGCGACCTTTGTAAAGGCCGCTCTCAGGAAAATAGCGTTCGGATGTATCGTGATTTCCAATAAATTAGTAAAATTAAAAGGATTTAGTCGGAATTTTGCAACAATCTCTTATACCAGTCGATTTCATAGCAATTCTCAAACGAATTTGTGGCGCGGCCTAATATTCCTTGAACATTTCCTTTATAAATATTCTCCACAACGTTACTTGTGGTTTCAGCAGCGATTCCAACCAATAAGCCAATAGTTCCGCGTAGATAATTTTCAGAAATAATAATCTTTTTGCCTTCCAAAAGAGTACTTTGAGGATTTTCTCTTATATATTTCTTGTCAACTCTACCGGAATTATGGATTATGGCATTTCGTCTTCCTAAAATCTCACTATATAGAGAAATGGCTAAACGGTATTTGGAAGAAAAAAGTGTTCCCAACTCTAATTTGCACTTATCTTTCAAAAACACATCAGCAGGGTTTCCATAGAAAATACTTCGGACCTTTTCTTCAGCAAGCGTGTCAATCATTTCGTCACGCGTGCTACAACTTAAAATCAATTGGAATGCCTTAGAGGTTTCGGTTTCAGAATCAGATCCCTTCATCTTTTGAGGATAGTCTATAAACACAACCTTAGCTAAAGAGGAAATATATACTTCAAACCGCCCAACAGAATTGATGAAATGACTTCTTGAATTGCCACCGCTCAAAAACCTAGTTTGCATTCCGCCAGCATCAACAATAGTTTTATGCAATACACTGTCACTTAATAGGCTATTAAACTCAAAAGGTTCTTTAGTCGGCTTTCTTATGCAATGATTCAAGTAAGCATACTCTTCCCACTCATTATACATATCTTGTCGAAAGATACGATACTGATTGTGTATTTGTTGGACTTTAACTAAATCCATCTAAAACCTTCCTCCTTCATTTACTATATGTGATGCTACTAGTATATCACATATTTGAGGGAAGAAAAGATATTCATACTACTTATTGGCCATAAAAATTCAGTCGAGCGGAAATTCCAGCTCGGCAAACTCGGCATCGGTCATAAGTTTCAGCTTTTCAATGACCTGTTCGGACAGTTCTCTCAGGGCAGTTTCATCAGGCATCAGGTAACACTGCATCAGCCGCAGCTCCTGCATCAAACCCGGCCGGGAGCCGGAATTGTAGAGCATCATCAGCGTCAATTCTTCGCCATTAAAGTTCATGAGCATCCCTCACTTTCCGGCACCCAACGGGGCTGCACTCCGGGGCATCGCATTTTTCTTTTGCGCCAGCCAGTGAAGCCAGCTTTTCCAGCGTGGAAGGGCGGCTGTTTAGCCCCAGTTCTTCGGCTTCGGCGGCTCTGTCCATGATAAAATCGTAGTCCTGTATCAGCCGCCGACCTTTTTCCATGTGATGTGCTTCCAGAATTTCTTCCCGGACTTCCTGAATCGTCAGCTCCGGCGCGTCGATCTGGCCGCTGTCCATCACAGAGTAATCGCTGTGATAGAGGGTGTAATCCCAGCCATCGTCACAGGACTGGATGGCAATATAGCCTTTTCCGCCTAGTTCCCATGCACCTGTTTCATCCTGTGTCTGGATTTCCGGGTAATAGCTGGCTCCATTGCGCTCCATGACCTCGGCAAACTGGCAGATGTGGAACATATCGCCCAGTCCACCAACATCAAAATGATACTCGTCCCAATGTTCCAGCCGTGTTGTGAAACTTCGGCCATCCGGGTAGTCCACCTGAATCACACTGCCATTGGGAACACGGTATAAGTCCTTGTAGTTGCTGTCGATGAGCCGCACATCATTCATAGTAATGGACGGATCTTCCCAGATACGCCGCTTGCGAATGCCGGAATCCGGGATGTTGTCGAGGATTCTCACACTTTCAAGCTGGATAGCCCTGCGAGGATCATCGGATAGCTCAAAAAGGAACCAGTTCCGGGCGGCAGGAATAGCATTTCTGCCATCGGGCGGCAGATGCTCAAAGGGAATCTGTCCCTTTTCCAACGGCAACAGGGTCAGCTTGTCATAGGTGGCGTAGCCAACGCCGGAAGTATTTTCCCGCAGATGCAGGTATTTTTCGTTGTTCAGCAGATAAACGGCTTCATCCTGTACCCTCATCAGCGGCCACCCTCAAATTCCAGCGAAAACTTGCTGCGACCATCGGCTTCGGTAGACAGCAGGACAGTGGCGTTGTATACCTTGCCCTTGGCACTCTTGCAGTCCTTCAGACGGACGCGGCCATCCCGCAGCAGCTTGTCGGCCACATGAGCATCCAGCCGTTTACCCAACCTCTTGAAGAAAGCATTGTCTTTCCACAGCACGAAACGGCAGGGATTGGATTCACAAAACCAGCCCTTTTCACGTTCCACAACAGATTTGCCACAGTTCGGACAGACACCAATCACTTTATTTTTCATAAGCACATTCGCTCCTTTCACGGCCTCGGTGGTGTTCACCAACGAGGAGATCATATCTTTGATTTCAGTCATAAATGTTTCCGACTCCATCTCGCCGCGCTCCACGCACAACAGTTTTGTTTCCCAGTCGGCGGTCATTTCCGGGATTGGATTTCTTCGGGCATTACGGTAATGAGGGCTTTTCCCTTATCCGTGGGCAGCAACACCTTGGTCTTTTTGCTGCCCTTGCGCTCCAGAAAGCCCTTCTGCACCAGCTTTTCGATGGTAGCGGCTCTGGTGGCAGGAGTGCCGATGCCCTGACGCTCCACGCCCTCCGGCATACTGTCCGCACTGGCGGTTTCCATAGCGTGCAGCAGGGTGTCCTCGGTAAAGTGCTTCGGCGGCGAGGTCTGCCCCTCTTTCAGTTCAGCACCGGCAACGCTGCACTGACTCTGCTCCTGCACATCCGGCAGAACAGCCGGTTCTTTCTGCTTGCCCAGCAGTTCGCCCAGCATTTTCCGCTCTACTGCTTTCCATCCGTCGGACAGCACAACTCTGCCTTTGGTGGTAAATTCTTCGCCTGCGCAGATGGTAGTCAAGGTGGTTTCTGCATAGCAGTAAGGCTCACCCACGGCACAGAGTAGCCGTGCGGCAATCAACCGCAGGACATTCCGCTCCCCGGCAGGGAGGGCGGCAAGGTCTGCTTTTGCCATGCTTTTCGTAGGCAGCAGCGCATGGTGGTCGGTGACTTTGCTGCCGTTGATGACCTGCTGCACATGGATGGGAAACGGCTCTTCCACAGCAAACGTCTTGCCCGTGTTCGTCACCAGCCCCGGCAGGGATGCCGCCATATCTTCCGTCAAAAATCGGCTGTCCGTGCGGGGGTAGGTGATGAGCCGTTTTTCGTAGAGGCTTTGGGCATAATCCAAGGTCTGTTGTGCCGTAAATCCCAGCAGGCGGTTGGCATCCCGCTGCAATGCGGTAAGGTCATAGAGTGGCGGCGGATTCTCGGATTTTTCCTTGCGTTCCATCTTTTGCACCGTGGCACGCCCCTCCTTTCGGCATTTGGAAAGCAGCAGTTCGGTATCCGCTTTCTGGGCAAACCGCTTGCTGGATGCGGTGCCGCCGTCCGCAAGGGTCAGGGCAACCGTGTAGAATTTCTCCGGCACAAAGGCGGCAATGGCAGCTTCCCGCACCACCGTCATGGCGAGCACCGGGGTCATAACACGCCCCACCGCCAGCGGCTGACCGTACAGGCACGAAAAAAGCCGGGACGCATTGATGCCGACCATCCAGTCGGCACGTTCCCGGCAGAGTGCTGCGTTGTACAGCGCATCGTATTCAGTTGACGGTTTGAGATGGGCGAATCCTTCCCGGATGGCATTTTCCTCCATGCTGGACAGCCACAGGCGGGAAACGGGCTTCTTGCAGCCCGCTTGCTGATAGACTAGCCGGAAGATCAGTTCGCCCTCCCGTCCGGAATCGCAACTGTTCACAATGCTGTCCACATCCGGGCGGTGCATCAACTTTTGCAGGATGCCAAACTGCTTTTTGGTGCTGGCAGACACCAGATACTGCCACTTCTGCGGTAGGATGGGCAAGTCTGCAATGCTCCACTTAACGTATTTGGCATCGTAGACATTGGGCGGAGCCAGTTCTACCAGATGCCCGATGCACCAGCTGACGAGATAGCCGTTGCCCTCAAGGTAGCCGTCCTGACGGCTGGTGGCACCGAGGACTTTGGCGTAAGACATGGCAGTAGACGGCTTTTCCGCTACGATCAATTTTGCGATAAGAATCCCTCCAATCTGTTTTGGATTGCAATATGTAGGCGGCAAAACGCCGCCTTAAAATCAGATGGGTTCGGTATCTTCCTCACCGGGTTCCTCCGGCTCGTCCTCGGTGGGAATCTCGAAGTCGCCCTTGTCCTCGGTGTAGTTTGCATCAGGGTCAAGGGCTTCTTTTTCGGCCTGCTTTTTCTGCTTCTGCTTTGCGAAAGCGTAGAAAATGCCGCCTGCCGCCAGTGCGATCAGCACGACTACGCCCAGAAAACCGGATGCGATCCTTGTGACCTTGTTTTTCTTGGACTGTTCCTCGCCGGATGCCGCCGCTTCTTCTGCGGCTTTCTTGGCTTCTTCCTCGGCTTTCAGCCTGTCCTGTTCCGCCTGCGCCGCTGCTTCCTTTTCGGCGGTATAAGCGTCCGCATCTTCTTCCTCCATCAGGGAAAGAAGGTCGGCTTCATCCACGAGATTCATGAAATGGACGGTCTGCTGTCCCTTGGCATTGCGATCAATGACCAGATAAAAGGTGTTGCCGGACTTCGATACCAGCGTGATAAACTGCTGACCGCTGCCATCAGAATAGTTGGTGTGGTAGTCATCTACCAGCGTCAGGTTACCCTCCGGGGTCAGGGCACCAGAGGTTTCGTCCGTGACGGTGACAACATCTTCCTCCACGACTTCCGGCAGAACAGGCTGTTCCACCGGGGTAGCTTCGCCCTCAAAGGCAAAGGCAGGAGCCGCCATGCCAGCGCACAGTGCCGCCGATACCAGCAGCGCACCCAGTTTCTTAATCTTCATCTGTATCGACCTCCTTCTCAAAAGTTGCACCCACGGCAGACAGCGCAGCCGGATTCGGGGTGGCGGTTGCCGACTGCCGCAGCAGGGCGGCAAGCTGTTCCGGCGTGACCTTTGCGGTCCGCACCATCTCGTTGACCTCGGCGGAATCTTCCTCCTGAATGCGCCGCTCCAGAATCTCGATGCGGTTGTTCAGTTTGATGCGGCGCTCCTTCTCTTTTTCCAGCATCGCCCGCAGCTTATCCGATTTTTCGCTCATAAAACTCCTCCAATCATTTCATTTTGAAAGCCGTCCGAACCCGGCGAGATGCTTCTCCCAGTAGGACGAGTGAATGTTTGCGTACTTGATGGGGTCTCCGGCACTGACCATCATGCCGTTGCCCAGATAGATTCCGGTATGGCTCATGCCGGGGGTGTCGTAGGTTCCTTTGAAAAAGACCAGATCTCCGGGCTTTGCTTCGGCTTCGGAAATGTGCTGGCTCTTGTTCCACAGACCGTTGGCGGTGGTGCGCCCCACATTGTAGCCGTTCTGGTTGTAGACCCAGCAGACATAGCCGCTGCAATCAAAGCCGGTTTCCGGGGTAGAGCCGCCCCAAACGTAGGGGGTGCCCACATACTTTTGGGCTTCCTTGTAGATGGCGGCAAATTCGCTGTCGGTCAGGGCTTCCGCAGGAATCTGATAGTCGATGCCCGGTGTGCCGGAACCATCGGAGCCACCGGGCGGCAGGCCTCCGTTGAACAGATAAGGCCGACCGCCCAGCGTGTCCTGAAAGATCTCGTACCGTTTCCACTGGTCGTTATTCAGTTCTTCCCGAATGACCACTTCCAAGCCACGATTGACCAGCTTGGTGTGGAAGATGCGGTACTCATAGGGCACCTGCGTGGGAACCGGGATTCCTGCCGGGCTGATGACCCACACGGTCTTATACCGTATCTGCACCTCTACCCATGTGGTCAGCTTATACTGCTTTTTGAAGGTCTCCTTCAACTTGCCCTGCACCTCCGACCGGGTGTAATCGTCATACAAAGTGGTCAGGAACGAAGTCAGCTGCCATGGGTCGTGCTCGATGGGGTCAAGGTGGTACTGGTACTCGTTGTAGCCGGGGTGGTCGGTAGGGGTGCGCTTGATCTTTTTATCCAGTTCTTTTTCCAGCTTCTTGTAGTCCTGCTCTGCGCCCCGGATGTCCCTGTCCTCGGCGGAGTACATGGTCTGCCCGGACACCTGTGTGCCGCCGGAAAAGAGGATGCCGCAGGAGGAAAAGCCGGACATCACCATGAGGATGAGCAAAAGAAAAACGCCCACGATCACCAGAACGTGTGCGTTGCCCTTGGCGGCATTCATCAGCCCTTTCACAGCAGTGCTGACGGCAGTTTTGCCTTTCTCCACCGCCTGTTCCACGCCGGACCGAGCAGCAGATGCACCGTTGGATACCGCCTTACCGCCTGCGGTCTGCGCCGCTGTGCCCGAACGGGCGGCGGCATAATAGCTCTGCCGGATGTCCTGTTTCTGCCGCCACCGGGAAAGCCAGTTTGAACCGCCCTCACCGGTGCCGGATGCGCCTGCATCTTGTGCCGCAGTCGGCTCTCGTGCAGAAGATTTTGCGGTTTTGGTGCCCTTCTTGCCCTGCATATTGGCTTTCTTTTTCAGCTTCCGGGCATAGCGGCTCTTGGCAATATCGTGGGTGGTCTCGGCGGCTTTTTCGCCCTCGCTCAGAGCCTGCACACCGACGTTTTCATCCTCGTACTGGTCAACTTCCCGGTGCACCGCAGAGCGGGCGGCATGGGCGGCGTACATTTCACGCTTCTGCGCCTTGCTCAACCGGCTCAACT
>ERZ507072.2-NODE-2-length-211179-cov-15.725019_pt1 | contig 211179 bp, 184 predicted proteins | sample MGYA00512864_ERZ507072 | MGnify/ENA metagenome assembly ERZ507072 | reverse complement strand
CTTGTCCCCATACGCGTGGGGATGATCCTTGATTCGTGATACGGATGTACAATTGGTTTCTCTTGTCCCCATACGCGTGGGGATGATCCTTGATTCGTGATACGGATGTACAATTGGTTTCTCTTGTCCCCATACGCGTGGGGATGATCCTATCAAGTCTGATATTACTGTCCTTATTCTGATCTTGTCCCCATACGCGTGGGGATGATCCCAAATCCTGCGGCTAGTTGGAAGTATGACGTTTCTTGTCCCCATACGCGTGGGGATGATCCTTATGTAGAGAGTGTCGCAATTGGTTTACGACCCTTGTCCCCATACGCGTGGGGATGATCCTATTATGTTTAATAAGGGTACAACAGCAGTGCCCTTGTTCCCATACGCGTGGGGATGATCCCACGCAAGCAAGTCGAGGCACTCAAAAAAGTAACTTGTCCCCATACGCGTGGGGATGATCCCGGGTTGATTATCTCCGCAGATGCTTTATACAGCTTGTCCCCATACGCGTGGGGATGCTCCCGGATATTGCTGATTACGGAGGCTGATATAGCACTTGTCCCCACACGCGTGGGGATGATCCAGACTGCAAACGCCCGTCATCACGGGCTTTGTTCTTGTCCCCACACGCGTGGGGATGATCCCTCCTTTCCAACCGTTTTCCCTTATGTCGTTAACTTGTCCCCACACGCGTGGGGATGATCCTCGACTGTGCCACAGAGCCGTCTGAGCGTACCGCTTGTCCCCACACGCGTGGGGATGATAATCTGAGGATTGAAGAAGCCCATACCGAACAAGGCTTGTCCCCATACGCGTGGGGATGATCCTATTAACGGGGCTTTTGACAAATGGTTTACAGACTTGTCCCCATACGCGTGGGGATGATCCCAGGCACAGATACTCGTACAGATAATCTGACCGCTTGTCCCCATACGCGTGGGGATGATCCCAATATGTTAGTTTCAGGAAAAGCAAGCTTGACCTTGTCCCCATACGCGTGGGGATGATCCTATTAACGGGGCTTTTGACAAATGGTTTACAGACTTGTCCCCATACGCGTGGGGATGATCCCAGGCACAGATACTCGTACAGATAATCTGACCGCTTGTCCCCATACGCGTGGGGATGATCCCAATATGTTAGTTTCAGGAAAAGCAAGCTTGACCTTGTCCCCATACGCGTGGGGATGATCCTAATCGAATTAGCAAAATTTTACAACGTGTCAACTTGTCCCCATACGCGTGGGGATGATCCTGGCTCTTGCAAGTTCGACGCCGTTATTTAAGTCTTGTCCCCACACGCGTGGGGATGATCCGTCATAACCGCCGTACTTTTTGTTTACGACATACTTGTCCCCACACGCGTGGGGATGATCCAATAATTCAGTGTCATTTCTTATCCTTTCTCAGCTTGTCCCCACACGCGTGGGGATGATCCTGTCGCAGGATACGTCAACGCAGAGTTATAGTCCTTGTCCCCACACGCGTGGGGATGATCCCCATTCGCTCTGTCGTTATAGTACGGTAAAGGTCTTGTCCCCACACGCGTGGGGATGATCCCGCTCGATAGCGCGCTATCTGGGCGGCGGCTTACTTGTCCCCACACGCGTGGGGATGATCCCTCGTACTTGTAGCTGTCACCGTAAATCTTGCCCTTGTCCCCATACGCGTGGGGATGATCCTGTCAAGCGAACCAAAGCTGTCAATCAGCTTTACTTGTCCCCATACGCGTGGGGATGATCCTCAGCGTAGCAACCGCTACAAAATCAACCTGCACTTGTCCCCATACGCGTGGGATGATTCTTACCTCTTTGTTTTGTGTTTGTAAGCACACTACTAAGCATACCGTCATCTATCGCTACGGAAAACGCTACCGACTTGATTGATTTTCCGGCAAGTACCTTTGCCACCAATTCGTAGCGTTCTTCGGCACTCCATCTTTGTGTCTATTTTTTTGTTTTAACACCTCCGGACCGCAAGCATATTCGAGCCGAACCCATTTCCTTATCATCTGGCGGAAATTTGTCTCATTTGCTCCTTCCGGTGTTTTCATCCATTCTCCTTTTCTGTATTTTTCAACAGCTTTTCTTTTGTACGCATAATCGTATTTCACAAAATTACCCTCCTTACCGGATGTCCGGTAAGGAGGGTAAATATCGCTATAACAACGGGGTTAACGTATTTTTTGAGTATATTACTTTATATCTGCGTGGTGTGCCTGAATTGACTTTACGCCGAAGTGTTTGTTCGCTTTAAGTGACTTTATACCCTCGATGCTTGCCTTAGCGGCCGCCATTGTTGTGATATAAGGCACCTTATGTCTGATTGCTGACTTGCGGATGTAGCTGTCATCGTTTGCACTCGTCTTTCCTGCGGGTGTGTTGATGATAAGCTGGATATCGCCGTTTGCTATTGCATCGGTGATGTTGGGTCTGCCCTCGTACATCTTGTTGATACGTTCAGCGGTGATACCTGCGTCCTTTATCATATCATAGCTCTTGCCTGTTGCAAGGATACGGAAACCAAGCTCGCTGAATGATTTTGCGATTTCAAGCAGCTCGGGCTTATCTCTGTCGCATACGCTGAGGAGAACAGTTCCCCCAAGAGGAAGCTTTACCTGTGTTGCCTCCTGAGCCTTGTAGTACGCTTCTCCAAATGTGGGAGCGATTCCGAGAACCTCGCCTGTTGAACGCATTTCGGGACCGAGAACGGGGTCGACCTCCTGGAACATATTGAAGGGGAATACCGCTTCCTTAACACCGTAGTGGTTGATAACCTTGTCGTGAAGTTCGGGTACGGGGGAGGGCTTGCCTGTCAGCGATGATGTGATTATCTGTGTAGCAAGCTGTACCATGTTGATGTTGCAAACCTTTGATACCAAAGGAACTGTACGGGACGCTCTGGGGTTAGCTTCAAGAACATAGACAGTATCGTCTTCAATAGCGTACTGCATATTCATAAGACCGCATACATTCATTTCAACGGCAATCTTCTTTGTGTAATCCTTGATTGTTGCGACCTGCTTTTCCGTAAGATTCATAGAGGGCAGGATACAAGCGGAGTCACCTGAGTGAACGCCTGCAAGCTCGATATGCTCCATAACAGCGGGAACAAAGCAGTTCTTGCCGTCCGAGATAGCGTCAGCCTCGCACTCTGTTGCGTGGTGGAGGAAACGGTCTATCAGTATAGGTCTGTCGGGGGTAACGCCGACTGCCGCAGACATATAGACCTTCATCATTTCATCATCGTGAACAATCTCCATACCTCTGCCGCCGAGAACGTATGAAGGACGCACCATTACGGGATAACCGATGCGGTTAGCGATTTCAAGTGCTTCGTCAACGTTTACAGCCATTCCGGATTCGGGCATCGGGATTCCGAGCTTATCCATCATAGCACGGAAGTGATCTCTGTCTTCCGCAAGGTCGATAGTTTCGGGAGTTGTGCCGAGAATGTTTACGCCGTATTTCTTAAGGTCGCTTGCAAGGTTGAGCGGTGTCTGACCGCCGAACTGAGCGATAACGCCGAGCGGCTTTTCCTTATCGTGAATTGAAAGAACGTCTTCAAGGGTGAGCGGCTCAAAGTAGAGCTTATCCGATGTATCGTAGTCGGTTGAAACTGTTTCGGGGTTGCAGTTTACGATGATAGATTCAAAGCCGAGCTTTTTGAGTGCAAGTGCCGCATGAACGCAGCAGTAGTCAAATTCGATACCCTGACCTATTCTGTTGGGACCGCCGCCAAGAATCATTATCTTGGGCTTGTCGCTGACAGGGCTTTTATCCTCGTCAAGATGATAGGTGGAGTAGTAGTAAGCCGCATTATCCGTACCGCTTACATGAACGCCTTCCCACGCTTCCTTTATGCCGAAGCCGATACGGGCATTTCTGATCTCTTCCTCTGTAACCTCAAGAAGTGAGCTTAAATAACGGTCGGAGAAACCGTCCAGCTTTGCCTGCTTTAGTACAGCCTTTTCGGGAACAGAACCCTTGATTCTGAGCAGTGCTTCTTCTTCGTCAACAAGCTCCTTCATCTGCTGTAAGAACCAGTCTTTTATCTTCGTAAGGGCGTGAATCTCTTCAATAGTAGCACCCTTGCGAAGTGCTTCATATATAACAAACTGTCTTTCGCTTGTGGGGTATCTCAGCTGTGCTAAAAGCTCTTCCTTTGTCATATCGTGGAAGTTCTTTGCAAAGCCAAGACCGTATCTGTCCTTTTCAAGTGAACGTATAGCCTTCTGGAAAGCCTCTTTATAGGTCTTGCCGATGCTCATTACTTCACCGACAGCTCTCATCTGTGTTCCGAGTTTATCCTCTGCGCCCTTGAACTTTTCGAATGCCCAACGTGCGAACTTGATTACAATATAATCTCCGTCAGGGTAATACTTGTCGAGCGTGCCGTACTTACCGCAGGGAATATCCTTGAGTGTCAGACCGCAGGCAAGGAGGGCGGAAACAAAGGCGATAGGGAAGCCTGTAGCCTTTGAAGCAAGAGCGGAAGAACGTGATGTTCTGGGGTTTATTTCGATTACAACAATACGTCCTGTTTCGGGATTACGGGCAAACTGACAGTTGCAGCCGCCGATAACCTCGATGGATTCGATAATGCGGTAAGACATTTTCTGAAGCTCTTTCTGAACATCTTCGGGAATAGTCAGCATAGGAGCAGAGCAGAACGAGTCGCCCGTATGCACGCCGATGGGGTCGATGTTTTCGATAAAGCAAACGGTAATCTTATTGTTGTCGGCATCACGGACAACTTCAAGCTCAAGCTCTTCCCAGCCGAAGATACATTCCTCGACAAGAACCTGACCTACAAGAGATGCCTGCAAGCCTCTTTCGCATACAACCTTAAGTTCGTCTACATTATAAACCATTCCGCCGCCGGCACCGCCCATTGTATAGGCAGGACGAAGAACAACAGGGTACTTGAGTTCCTCGGCTATCTTGACAGCTTCATCAATCGTGTAAGCAACTTCACTTCTCGGCATACCGATACCGAGATCCTTCATTGCATTCTTGAACTCGATACGGTCTTCACCACGTTCGATAGCGTCGACCTGAACACCGATTACCTGTACGTTGAACTTTTTCAGTACGCCTGCCTTGTCAAGCTCAGAGCAGAGATTAAGTCCAGACTGACCGCCGAGGTTGGGCAGAAGCGCATCGGGACGTTCCTGCTCGATAATCTGAGTAAGTCTGTCGAGGTTGAGCGGTTCAATGTAGGTGATGTCCGCTACATCCGGGTCGGTCATAATAGTTGCGGGGTTTGAGTTTACAAGAACTATCTCGTAACCGAGCTTCTTGAGTGCTTTACAAGCCTGTGTGCCTGAATAGTCAAACTCACAAGCCTGACCTATGATGATAGGGCCGGAGCCTATTATCATAATTTTGTTAATGTCCTGTCTTTTTGGCATATTTCTCTTCCTTACCGCACTTTTGCAGTGCGAAAATTTTATTTGCCGTATTGTTGGCATATTTTATTAGGATAATAATATCACAAAATCCGACAGAATGCAATAGAAAACTTCCGGATAGGGCAGATTTGTCATAAAAGTAACATTTTCAGGCGGATGTTCGGTTTTGGGTACGAAAAAGCCGACCTGCCGGAAAAGGTCGGCTGATAATATTAAATCATATTTTTTCAAATATAAGGATTTTCTGAGTTACTTTCTTGATTAAAGGGAGGTTTCTGAACGGTTTCAATATCGGCATGATTTCTGTCATACCACGGATGATATCGTCATTTTTTATACATCTGAAACCGTCTGCCGCTTTACCTAAATCATCAAAGGTATCAGCACCAAACACGAATTTTGCACCGGTGTCCTTAATTGATTTTTCGGTATGTTCCTTGTTTACCCACTTTTTAGCAAGGCACTCCATAAGCACCGTCGCATTATCGAATTTATCTCTGATAATCGACAGCATCTGAGCGTTTTCGTCAGAGGTAAGATACATTGAAAGACCTTCGATTATAAATAGCATTTTTCCTCTTTTTGTTACCTTGTCAGCCCAATCGGGATCGGTTGCGGAAATGCCTATTGTAGACACCCTGCCTGATTCGTGATATATTGCGTCACGAACCTCTATAGTTTCCGGCAGATCGACATTGTACCATATTATTCTGCCGTTATCCATACGGTAAAATCTTGTATCAAGTCCGCAGGCTATGTTTACAACTGTGCAATCGGGATTTTTGTTTATAAAGTCTTTGACCAATTCGTCAAATACGATGGTTCGTGCAATTACTCCGTTGCTCATCGTAGAGTCCTTTTCCGCTTTTGAAAAGTCATAGTCTATCTTATCGACAAGCTCTATTGCCTTTGCATCGTAAAATTTAGCATTCTTTTTTCTTGAATATTTGGCTCTTGCGTAAAAACTCTGTAGCATAGTTTCTGCTGAGCCTGTAAGCAGTGGATTGATTTTTTTGTCTTCCATAATATCTCCGTTAATACACAAATACATTTTGGTTAATCCTGACTAACCAAAATCATTTTACCACAAAGATGCCCCTCTGTCAATAAGAATCCAAGAGTATTGCGGCTGAAGAGTGGATTTAAACAGGTTATAATCGGTTATAAATCAAAATTTATATATCGAAATAAAAATGTAAAAAAAGACTTGACAAAGGAGTCAGGATTTGTTATAATAAATCACGTTGTGAAAACAATTCAAAAGTTTTATAGCTTTTGAGCCACTAGCTCAGGCGGCAGAGCACCTGCCTTTTAAGCAGGGTGTCCCGGGTTCGATTCCCGGGTGGCTCACCAAAGTCCTTCGATTAAATTCGGGGGACTTTTTTATTTGTGTTTTGATAAGTACCGAATTGCACTGAACGAAGCTGTTTTTGCGGTATCGGAAAAAATTTTGCGTCAAAACTTGACATCGGGGCAGATATAGTATAATATATAATTATAATTATCAGAAAAGAGAACTGTATGACCAAAAAGGAAAGAGCAGAGCTTGTTATAGACGGGCTTGCCGAGTGCTATCCGGATGTGAAATGCGCTCTTGTTTATAAAAAGCCGCATGAGCTTCTGATAGCGACAAGGCTTTCGGCACAGTGTACCGATAAGCGAGTAAATATGGTTACTCCCGCACTTTTCGAAAAATTCCCCGATATTGACAGCTTTGCGGCGGCAGAGCCTGACGAGGTTGCGGAATATATACATTCGTGCGGACTATATAAGACAAAAGCTGTCGATATTGTTATGATGTGCAGAATGCTCCGTGATGATTTCGGCGGTGAAATTCCTGATACAATAGAACAGCTTGTAAAGTTGCCCGGGGTCGGAAGAAAGACAGCTAATCTTATAGTGGGCGACCTCTACGGTAAGCCTGCTCTTGTATGCGACACACACGTTATAAGAGTTAGCGGAAGGCTGGGTCTTACCGACGGAACAAAGGATGCGCTGAAGGTTGAAAAACAGCTTGCCGCAATAATAAAGCCGGACGACAGATTGATGATGTGTCACAGGCTTGTGTGGCACGGTCGGCTTGTGTGCAGTGCGGCAAAACCGAATTGCAGCGAATGCAGGCTGAGCGGTTTTTGTAAGTTCTTTTCGGGGACAAAATAAAATAACGGCTTGGAGTGAGTATTATGAAAGGAAAGGTACGCAACGCAATAATAATTGCCGCAGGCGTGCTTATCCTTACCGTAATGCTCACTGTTGTTTTATATTACTATAACGACAAATTAATGCGTGATAACGCATGGGTGTTCTCTGTGAATGAAACCTCATACGATGAAAGCTCGTATTCGTATGAGCAAAAACCGGATCTTAATTCAGCAGATCTTGAAACGCTGATGCAGATTAAAGGCGTCGGGCGGAAAACGGCACACGATATTATAAACTATCGTGAAAAGCACGGGAAATTTACATCTATGTCACAGCTTAAAGAGATAAACTCGGTAGATGATGAAGTATATATGATACTGTGCAGTCGGTTTACCGTTGCCTCGTCGGGATATTACACTAAAAACGAGTCTTACGGCATTCGCAAGGTAAACCTCAATAAAGCTACCGTAGACGAGCTGATGAGCGTTGAGGGAATAACGGAGGAAATCGCAAAGAATATTATATTGCGTCGTAAAGACCACGGAGATTATACCTCTGTAAGAGAACTTCTTGATACCGAGGGCATAACTATAACTCTTTACAGCAAAATTTCCGATAAACTGACAGTTTGATTTTATATTATTTTAGTGAGAAATCGCCAAAAAACTATTGATTTTATTGCAGTGATTTGGTATACTTAATTAATAAAGCATAACGCTTTATATATTTACAGGGAATACAAGGCGTTACGGAGGTCATTATGGATTATAATATCAAAGACGTATCCGGCAGACTGAAAAGCACAAGAGAGTACCTTGATATATCTGTCGGCGAAATGGCAAACAAAACAAACGTCACTACAGACGAATATATTTCACTTGAAAACGGAGAAAAGGATTTTTCGCTTTCATTCCTGAATCAGGCGGCGGACGCACTCGGCATTGAGCTTATAGAACTTCTTACAGGTGTTACGCCTAAGCTCAATACATATTCGATAGTCCGTAAGGATCAAGGCTTACCGATTGAGCGTCGGGAAAGATTTGCCTATCAGCACCTTGCCTATCTTTTTAAAAACAAGAAAATAGAGCCGTTGCTGGTAACAGCTCCTTATGATGAGGAGGAGCAGAAAAAGCCTATACACCTGTCTGTACACGACGGTCAGGAAATGGACTATATAATATCGGGAACGTTGAAGTTCCAGATAGGCAGTCATATTGAAACGGTAAGTGAAGGCGACTGCATTTATTACGACAGCATGAATCCGCACGGAATGATAGCCGTTGACGGCAAGGACTGCAAGTTCTTGGCGATACTGATCTGATAAACAAAGGAACGGAAAGAAAAGTATATGGAACAGGTTAAAAATTACTACAAGAGATTTGTAAAAGAAGGCTTTGATGAGAACGGGATACTGAATAAGTTCGAGATAGACTGCCCCGATAACTATAACTTCGGTTACGATATTATAGATAAGTTCGGAGAAATCGACCCCGACAGGAGAGCGCTTATCCACATCGACCTTCAGGAAAACCGTCACGATTTTTCCTATTCACAGCTTTCGAAGCTGTCAACGCAGGCGGCAAATCTTTTTAAGTCATACGGTATAAAAAAAGGCGACAAGGTAATGCTGGTACTGAAAAGGAACTACCAGTTCTGGATTGCGATAATCGCTCTTATCAAGCTTGGTGCGGTTGCTATACCCGCAACGCATCTGCTGACAACACACGACTTTACCTATCGCTTTGAACGTGCAAGCGTAAAAGCTATAGTATGTACCGGCTATAATCCCGATATAGCCAAGTATGTCGATGAGGCGCAGGAAGAAATCCATGCTGACGGCCTTGTTAAATTTATAGCAAACGGTCACAGGGACGGCTGGATTCCGTTCGATGATGAAATTGCCGGAATGCCCGAAACTATGGAGCGTGTGCAGACGGATACAAGGGAGCATATGCTGTTATATTTCACATCGGGTACTACGGGCTATCCCAAGATGGTTGTCCATAATCACAGATATGCACTCGCACATATTCAGACTGCGGCACACTGGCAGAATGTCGATTCTGACGGTGTTCATCTTACAATATCCGATACAGGCTGGGGAAAAGCCGCCTGGGGCAAGCTGTTCGGTCAGATGTCGCTCGGTGCGTGCGTGTTCGTGTATGATTTTGACAAGTTCATACCGACCGATATGCTGAGGATAATGCAGAACTACAAGATAACCTCATTCTGTGCGCCTCCCACCATGTTCCGTTTCTTTATAAAGGAAGGACTTGAAAACTACGATCTTTCGAGTCTTAAATATTCCGCTATTGCAGGCGAGGCACTCAACCCTGAGGTGTATAACAAGTGGCTTGAGTTTACCGGCCTTAAGCTGATGGAGGCATTCGGTCAGACCGAATCGACAGCACTGCTTGCAAATCTTGTAGGCATGACGCCTAAGCCCGGCTCAATGGGCAAGCCTACTCCGCTCTATGATGTCGACATTGTCGATGATGACGGAAATCCGGTGCCTGTCGGAGAAGTCGGTGAAATAGTAGTCCGTGCCGAGCGTGGCAAGGACGGCCTTTTTGACGGTTATTACCGTGATGATGAGCTTACCGCTCAGGCATGGCACGACGGGCTGTATCATACAGGCGATACTGCTTGGAAGGATGAGGACGGCTACTTCTGGTATGTCGGAAGAAATGATGATGTTATCAAGGCGAGCGGTTACCGTATAGGACCTTTCGAGATTGAAAGCGTTCTGATAGCACACCCGTCTGTGCTTGAGTGTGCCGTTACAGGTGCACCCGACCCTATAAGAGGTCAGGTGGTAAAGGCAACAATCGTTCTTGCAAGAGGCTATGAACCGTCTGAAGAGCTTAAAAAAGAGCTTCAGACTTACGTTAAGAAGAACACTGCGCCTTATAAATATCCGAGAATAGTGGAGTTCGTTGACGAGCTTCCCAAAACTATCAGCGGCAAGATAAGAAGGGTACAGATTCGTAACGAGGATAACAAGAAAAACATTTAATGACAGAATTCGCCGCAGGTAATACTTGCGGCGATAGTTTTAGAGGGCTTTATGGAGTATTACATCTATCTGTTGCAGATATTCGGCGGCGGTAACCCGAAAATTCACGAGGTGATAAAGGCATACGGTAATGCAAGACTTGCGTATGAGCATATCAGCAGCGGCGATATGTCGCATATACCTTCTAACCGTCACGAGTATGTCCGCAGAGCGTCACTCGAACGCTCAAAGGTGATAATGGATTATTGCGCCGGGAATAATATCGGCATTGTCACAATTGACGACAGGAATTATCCCGAACAGCTTAAGAATATATATAATCCGCCCGTTCTGCTGTTTACTGCGGGAGATATAAACTGCCTGCAAGGTAAGCTGGCAGTGTCGATAGTAGGCCCCAGAAAGCCGTTTGGCAATGCGATAAGGCTTGCGGAAAATATTTGCTACAATCTTGCGAGAAGCGACATTGTTCTTGTAAGCGGTTTTGCACTGGGTATAGACAGGATAGCGCACAACAACAGCATCCGTCACCACAAGCCGACCGTGGCTGTGCTTGCCTGCGGAATAACTATTGATTATCCGAATAATTCATTCGGGCTGAGAAAGAACATAATCGACAACGGCGGACTTATTCTGTCGGAGCTTCTCCCGGACACGCCGTGCAATTCCGATTATTTCAAATTCAGAAACCGTATTATTTCAGGACTTTCAAAGGGTACTGTCGTGATAGGCGGCTACAACGGAAGCGGAAGCCTTATCACTGCAAACCATGCGTTCGAGCAGGACAGAGAGGTATTCTTTACTATACCTGACGATACGCTGGATAAGAAATACAGCCGTGTTATCAGATTTTTGCGTGACGGGGCGCATTCCGTTTATGATTTCTATGATATTATCAATGAGTTTTATCCGACTTACCGTGACAGAATCGACGATACATATCTTGATAAGGAACAGCTGACGAGCTTTGTGATGCACGAGGATGTCAGGGAAACAGCGCCTGCTGAGGATTTGCCGACGGTTTGTGAAGCAAAGGAACCTGAGCCTGCGAAAAAAGATGAGAAGAAGCCTCTGCCTAAGGTAAAGGCGGCAGATGCACCACGCTTTAAAATTACAGGTGTCAAGGATAAGGAAAAGGAAATAGATTATTTCCGAGTAACTCCCGAAAATGTGCTGAAAAAGCGGAAAAAAGCGGGAAAGCCTGCTACACTGAATGATACGGCAGTAAAAGAAAGAATTCCGCTAATAGCGCCGATTGCCGAAGCCGATAACACGGATGTGAGTAAAGCAGAGCAGGTAACGGATACGGAAGAAAAGCAGAGCGGACAAATTGCGGAAGCCGCAGAAAACGCATCGGGAGCCGCAGAAATTCTCGGTATCATCGCAAACGGTGACGGAGTAACGCTTGATACGTTGCTTTCTGCCTGCAGTTTATCATTCGGGGAACTCAGCGAGATACTCGCCGACCTTGAAATAAGCGGCGCTGTATCCTGCGGTGCGGGCGGAATATACACGGTAAAGAAGGAGCGGTAATGAATCGTTCACAGCTTGACAAATACATAACCGACTATTACGGCGTCAGAGCCGAAAGATTGTTTGAAAAGAATCCCGGTTTTCAGGTTTATCGTCATAATGATACGAAAAAGTGGTTCGCTATGATAATGGATCTGCCTGAAAGCAGGCTCGGACTTGACGGACAGAAAATTATAGATGTCGTCAATCTCAAGTGCGACCCTATCCTCATCGGATCGCTGAGGCTTGAGCAGGGCTTTTATCCTGCGTATCATATGAATAAGGAAAACTGGATAACGGTCGCCCTTGATGAAAGCGTACCCGATGAAAAACTAAGGATGCTTGTCGATATGAGTTATGAACTGACAAGGAAAAAGCTCAGAAAAAAATAAGTAAAGAATACCGCCTGTGAATGCAGTGAGCAAACACGGGCGGTAAATGTTTTATTTACTTTCTCATAAGTCTTAATGAATTGAAGATAGCAATTATCGAAACGCCAACATCTGCGAAAACAGCCGCCCACATATTAGCAAGACCTAAAACGCCGAGTACCTGAATTATCAGCTTTACACCGAGTGCAAATATGATATTCTGGAGAACTATGCGGTTTGTTTTTTTGCTGATTGCAAATGCGTCGGCAAGTTGCATTGGGTCGTCCTTCATAAGAACGCAGTCTGCGGTTTCTATGGCACTGTCAGCGCCCGAGCCACCCATTGCAACGCCTATGTCGGCAGATGCTATTACGGGTGCGTCATTTATGCCGTCGCCTACAAACATTACCTTTTCATTGTCAGAAAGCTCCGACTTCATCTTAAGCGTAATTTCGCTCTTGTTTTCGGGGAGAAGCTCTGCGTAGTAATCTGTGATACCGAGCTTTTCAGCCGCCGCAGCCGCCGCAGACCTGTTGTCGCCTGTGAGCATTACGACCTTCACACCGTGATTTTTAAGCATCTTTACGGCTTCGGCCGAGTGTTCCTTAGGCATATCTGCAATTTCGATAAGACCTGCATATTTATTATCAACAGCCACATAAAGCACTGTGCCGTTTGCTTCGGGGCAGTTTATGCTGTAGTCAGCCATAAGTCTGCTGTTACCGCAGAGAACTGTCGCACCGGAAATCACAGCCTTGATGCCCTTGCCGGCTATCTCACTGCACTCTGTAATCTGCGACTGGTCAATATCCGCACCGTATGCCTTTCTTACCGAAACGGCTATAGGGTGGTTGGAGTTGCTCTCGGCATAAGCCGCATATCGCAACAGCTCATCCTTGCTCATTCCTGCAGGCTCTGTCCTTGTGACCTCAAACTGACCTTTTGTAAGCGTGCCTGTCTTATCGAACAGTACGACCTTAGCCTTTGATATTGCTTCAAGGTAGTTACTGCCTTTAACCAGTATACCCTTTGACGAAGCCTTGCCGATACCTGCAAAGTATCCGAGCGGTACGGAAATAACCAGTGCGCACGGGCAGGAGATTACGAGGAAGATAAGACCTCTTTGTACCCACGTTCCGAAATCAAAGCCGGTGAACAGGGGAGGAATGAGCGATATTATCACTGCCGCAAGTACGACTATGGGGGTGTAGTATTTTGCAAATACCGAGATGAAGTTTTCTGTCTTTGTCTTTTTCTCGACAGCGGATTCGACCATCTGAAGCATTTTGTATACCGTGCTGTCGGTGAACCGGCGTGTTGTTTTAAGCGTGATAACACCTGAAATGTTGATTGCACCTGCGGGAACTTCATCACCGACCGTAATATCTCTCGGTAAACTCTCGCCTGTGAGGGCTGATGTATCTATTGATGTGTTACCGCTTTCTACAATGCCGTCAAGCGGTATCTTTTCGCCGGGCTTTACTCTTATTATACTGCCGGTTTCAACGTTTTCGGGATCGACTGTTATATATTCGCCGTCAATCAGAACATCGGCTGTTTCCGGCTTTGTCTTGATAAGAGAAGATATGCTTCTTCTTGACTTGTTCACGGCTATTGACTGGAAGAATTCTCCGACAGTGTAGAACAGCATAACGGCGACCGCTTCTTCGTATTCTCCGAGTACGATAGCGCCGATGCTTGCTATAAGCATAAGCGTGTTTTCATTGAAGAAATTCTTCTTTGCTATCGCCTTTATTGAAGTGATAGCTACTTCAAGTCCGCAGATAACGTAAGCTGCAAGATACATCGAAAGTATCGCTATCTTAGGCACAAGCTGCTCTGTACCGATAGTTTTTTCAAGGATAAAAGCGACTATGAACAGAATGCCTGCGCTTATCATCTTGACTATATCTTTAGTATAGCTTACCTTTTTCTCAACGTGGTTTTCCTTTTCGCTGACCGTTACATCCGGTTCAACGGCAGTTACCGTTGCTGTTACCAGTTTTAACAACTCCTTGTCGGAAATTATCTTTGACGGTGTTACGGTAAGCTCCTTATTGATGAAATTCATCTTTGCGCCGTTCGCATAATCCGACTTTTCAACTGCCTCTCTTACTTCTTCCGCACACTGTGCGCAGTCAAGGCCGTCTATTATATATTTCTTTTCTTTAAAAGTCTGTCTTTCCCTGACGGTTACATCGGGTTCGAGCTTTGCGACAACTTCGGTGACCGTTGTCATAAGTTCATCGGGCGAACACGAATTTTCCGTTTCAACGGTAAGTTCCTGCTTCATAAAGTTCATTTCTGCCGATTTCACACGTTCGTCCTTTTCGACTTCCGCACGAATCTCCTCTGCACATTGAGCGCAGTCAAGACCTTCTAAAATATAGATTCTTTTCATAAGCTACCACCTTTGATATGGTTGAAGTTTTGAACAATTGAGTAACTGTTCAAATGTATTGTACGAAAAAACAGGAGATGCTATCTCCTTTGATTTTTCCCGTTTTACTCCATAATATGTTCAAGCGCATTGCTGAACACCGTGTTTACATGGTTGTCGCTGAGCATATAGTAAACGACTTTGCCTTGCTTTTCACTGCGAACAAGCTCTGCCTGCCGCAATACTCTCAGCTGGTGAGAGATTGCCGATGCTGTCATTCCGAGCAGGGCGGCGAGGTCGCACACGCACATTTTTGAGCGTGACAGCGAGTAGAGAATTTTTATCCTTGTTTCATCGCTTATAGCCTTGAAGAACATTGACAGCTTTTCAAACTGCATCTGTTCAAGCATCCTCTCACGCACATAGTTTACTACGTCCTCGTGTATCACATTGCAGTTACAGAATTCATTTTCGTCTTTTGCAGTGATATTTTCCGACTTTTCTGATTTGCTGACCGCCATTTTAACCTCATTTCATTTGAACGGTTGTTCAACTGTTTGTATTATAACACCGTCATACTGCATTGTCAATAGTTTCTTTATGATTTTTTGCTTTTCCTGCAAAATATTTTTCTGCAATACAGGAAAAGAATGTTGTCTTATCGTTTTCGGTGAAATCCTCATCGTCAAGCATAGCCGATACTTCATTCAGAAGCACATCGGCCTTTTCTCTTGTTTCTGTCGGAGAAGTTCCGTTGAAATACAGCTTTTCATCGCCTGACAGTATCAGATCCACAGTGTCGTCCGTCAGCAGTTCCTCGCTGACACCGAGCAGTACCGCCATATCCGACAGCGTTTTTGCTCTCGGGGTCCTTGCACCGCTTATGTAGTTCGCAAGCGCTCTGTAGGTTATGGATACGGCAGACGCAAAGTCCGTCTTTTTATAGCCGTTTCTTTTAATAAGTATTTCCAGCTTGTCCTTAAGTTCCATAATTCCTCCGACTGAATTTCCTTTTACTATTATTATATCCTTACATTTACGGCTTGTCAATCAAAAAAATACATAAAAATTCGCTAAAATTCAACAATTATTCACTATATGCAGTATATTATGCAGTTTTGTGCATAAAAATACTTGACTTTGATGTGAAAAGGTGTATAATATTCAATGTAAGTTAAATCAGAAAGCAGAACGCCCGAAAGCGTCTGTGAGATAGAAAGGAAATAATAAAATGGCTAAAGAAATCAAAAAGATCGTACTTGCTTATTCAGGCGGACTTGATACGTCCATCATCATTCCGTGGTTACACGAGAATTATCCCGGCTGTGAAGTAATCTGCGTAGCAGGTAACGTAGGACAGGACTCTGAAATAGTAGGTCTTGAAGAAAGAGCTAAGAAGACAGGCGCATCCAAGCTCTACATAGAAGATATACAGGACGAATTCGTAAACGACTTCATATTCCCCACACTTAAGGCAGGCGCTAAGTACGAGGGTTATCTGCTCGGTACTTCGTTTGCTCGTCCTCCTATAGCTAAAAGACTTGTTGAGATAGCTAAGAAGGAAGGCGCTGACGCTATCTGCCACGGCTGCACAGGTAAAGGTAATGACCAGGTACGTTTTGAGCTTACTATAAAAGCTCTCGCACCCGAGCTTGAGATTATCGCTCCCTGGAGAATATGGGATATTAAGTCAAGAGATCAGGAAATCGAGTATGCAGAAGCACACAATGTTCCGATAAAGATTACACGTGAAACCAACTACTCAAAGGATATGAACCTCTGGCACTTATCACACGAAGGTCTTGACCTTGAAGACCCCGCAAACGAGCCTCAGTACAATAAGAAAGGCTTCCTTGAACTTGGCGTTTCACCCGAGCAGGCTCCCGACAAGCCTACTTATGTTACAATACACTTTGAAAAGGGTATCCCCACTTCGCTGGACGGCGAAAAGATGGACGGCGTAAAGCTCATCAAGACTCTTAACAAGCTCGGCGGCGAGAACGGCATCGGTCTGTTCGACGTTGTTGAAAACAGACTTGTAGGTATGAAGTCGAGAGGCGTTTATGAAACTCCCGGCGGAACAATCCTTTATCACGCTCACGAAGTTCTTGAAACTATCTGTCTTGATAAGGAAACACAGCACTACAAGTACGGTCTTGCACAGAAGTATGCTGACATCGTATATAACGGTCAGTGGTACACACCTTTAAGAGAGGCTATGGACGCTTTCGTTGACAAGACACAGGAAACTGTTACAGGCGACGTTAAACTCAAGCTCTACAAGGGTAACATCATCAACGCAGGCGTTACATCACCCTACACACTGTACAGCGAAGACTTTGCTTCATTCGGTGAGGACGATGTTTACGATCAGACAGATGCAAAGGGCTTTATCAACCTGTTCGGTCTGCCGATAAAGGTCAAGGCTCTGCTTGATGCTGAGAGAAACAATAAGTAAGCTTTAAAAGCGTTACGGTAAATCCCGCAAGGTGTAAAACTATGCCTTGCGGCTTTTACGGTTTTTAAGATGCGATTTAAAACACGGTCGGTACGGCTGTGTTTTAAAAAGCGTTTTAATTACTTTTATATTTATAACGGAAAAAACAAAACGCTTTTTGCGTTATGAACATAAATCTGAAAGGAAATAACAGTATGTCTAAAATGATGTGGGCGGGAAGATTTTCAAAGGAGGTTGACTCAAAGGTCAACGATTTCAATTCTTCCATCTCATTTGATGCAAGAATGTACAAGCATGATATAAAAGGCTCTATAGCACACGCAACTATGCTCGGTGAGTGCGGCATTATCAACCCTGCGGACAGCAAGGTGATAATAGAAGGTCTTAAAGGAATTTTAAGTGATATTGAAAACGGAACACTGCATTTCGATCCCAATGCGGAAGATATTCATATGTTCGTTGAGGCTGAGCTTACCGCACGAATAGGCGATGCGGGAAAGCGTCTGCACACCGCAAGGAGCAGAAACGATCAGGTGGCTCTTGATATAAAACTCTATCTCAAGGATGAAGTCGATGAGATTGCAAAGCTTGTCCGTGAACTTATAAACACTGTTATAGATATTGCAAAGCAGCATACAGAAACGGTAATGCCGGGCTACACCCATTTACAGCGTGCACAGCCTGTTACATTCGCACATCATCTTATGGCATATGCACAGATGCTGACAAGAGATCTGACAAGACTTGCAGACTGCAAGGAAAGAATGGATGTAATGCCGCTCGGTTCGTGTGCGCTTGCAGGCACTACATATCCTCTCAACAGAAAGAGAACGGCCGAACTTCTCGGCTTCAGGGATATTACGATGAACAGCCTTGACGGCGTATCCGACAGGGATTTCTGCGTTGAGCTATGCTCCGATATTTCGATGCTTATGATGCACCTTTCGAGATTTTCGGAAGAGATAATCATGTGGTGCTCGTGGGAGTTCAAGTTTATTGAGCTTGACGATGCATATTCCACAGGTAGCTCGATAATGCCGCAGAAGAAGAACCCCGATGTTACGGAGCTTATAAGAGGCAAGACGGCAAGGGTATACGGCGATCTGCAGACGCTTCTCACAATGATGAAGGGACTTCCGCTTGCATACAACAAGGATATGCAGGAGGACAAGGAGGCAATATTTGACGCAGTAGACACAGTAAAGCTGTGTATCTCGACATTTACTCCTATGCTTGCGACTATGACGGTACTTAAAGACAATATGCGTACTGCCGCCGCAAAGGGCTTTATCAATGCTACAGACTGTGCAGACTATCTTGTAAAGAAGGGGCTTCCTTTCAGAACGGCATATAAGATAACCGGTACACTCGTTGCACTTTGCATAGAGAAGAATACAACGCTTGAACAGCTCCCGATAGAAGAATACAAGAAGCTGTGCGAAACGTTTGATAATGACGTATATGACGCTATCAGCCTTGATACCTGTGTTATGCAAAGAGGCGTTGACGGCGGACCTGCTCCCGATGCGGTAAAGCGTCAGATAGCTGAGCTTGAAGACAGACTGGGCGGTATCAACATCTGATGATAACTTATGAATACAGATTGCCGCACGATATAAATTCGTTCAGACGAAGCGTAGGCTGGTATGAGCTTTCGCCAAGACAGCTTAACTGTGCGCTTAAAAGCTCGGTGTTTGCAATAACGGCGCTTGACGGAGAAAAGGAAGTCGGCTCGGCAAGGGTAGTCGGCGACGGAGGCTATCAGTTTTTTATCAGCGATGTTATTGTACGTCCCGAATATCAGGGACAGGGAATAGGCAGAGAGATGCTTTCAAGGCTTATGGATAAAGCATTGTCGGTAGCTGACGAGGGCGAAACGATAATGATAAATCTTATGGCGGCAAAGGATAAAGAGCCGTTCTACGAAAAGCTCGGATTTATGCGCAGACCTAATGATGAACGTGGCTGCGGAATGACAAGATTTCTTAAAAAATAAGAGGTGCTTATATGAGCGTAAAGGTGTATATTGACGGTCAGGAAGGAACGACCGGACTTAAAATTCTCGAACGTTTCAAGGACAGGAACGATATTGAAATAATGAAGATAGATGAGGACAAGAGAAAGGATAACGATGAGCGTAAGAAGTTTATATGCTCGTCCGATTTCACGTTCCTTTGTCTGCCCGACGCCGCCGCAAGAGAGGCGGTAGAGCTTGCGAAGGGCAGTAACGTCCGTATTATAGATGCTTCTACGGCACATCGGACAAATCCCGACTGGGCATACGGTTTTCCCGAACTTTCAAAGCAGCACAGAGAAAAGATAGCGGCTTCATCGAGAGTGGCTGTTCCCGGATGCTATGCAAGCGGTTTTATTTCGCTTGTATATCCTCTTGTAAAGGCAGGCATAATGCCGAGCGATTATCCTGTTGTCGCTCATGCGGTATCCGGTTACAGCGGAGCGGGAAAGAAGGCTATCGCAGTGTACGAAAGCGATGAAAAGCCCGAAGAATTTTACAGCCCCAGACAGTATGCGCTTCCTCAGGAGCATAAGCACTTACCTGAAATGATGAAGATAAGCGGACTTGATTACAAGCCTGTATTTAATCCTCTGATATGCGATTATTTCAGCGGTATGGTCGTAACTGTTCCGGTTCTCACAAGACTTCTGCCGAAGAAATATACGCTTGCCGATATTCATAAGGCTTTCACTGAGCATTATGCAGACGCAAGTCTTGTAAAGGTGATGCCTGTTATGGGCGAGGGTGTGCTTGAAAACGGTTTCCTTGCCGCAAACACATTATCTGGTAAGAACAATATGGAGATATTCGTTTGCGGAAACGATGACCGTATAGTGCTTTGCTCAAGACTTGATAACTTAGGCAAGGGCGCAAGCGGTGCGGCTGTTCAGTGCCTTAACATAATGATGGGCATTGACGAAACGACCGGACTTGTATAATAAGTGAGGTAATAACAATGGTAGAATTTGATAATTATAAATTAGTGGATAAGGGTGTATGCGCCGCAAAAGGCTTTAAGGCGGGTGGTATCAATGTCGGCATAAAGCCAGGCTCGAAAAAGCTTGACCTTGCTGTGATAAGCTGTGACACAAAGTGCACTGCGGCGGCAATCTACACACAGAACAAGGTGAAGGGTGCACCGATAATCGTTACAAAGGAACACCTTAAAAACGGTGTCGCTCAGGCGGTTATCGTAAACAGCGGTAACGCAAACACCTGTAACTCAAACGGTATTGAGATTGCAGAGCAGATGTGCGAGCTTTGTGCGAACGAACTGGGTATTGATAAGAACGATATGATAGTAGGCTCTACAGGCGTTATCGGACAGAAGCTGTCAATCGACCCTGTGAAGAACAATATCAAGACGCTTGTAGACAGCATAAGCGAGGACGGAAGCTCGCTTGCTTGCGAGGCGATAATGACGACCGATACACGCAAAAAGGAGCTTGCAGTAGAGTTTACGCTTGACGGCAAGACCTGTCACATCGGCGGTATCAGCAAGGGCAGTGGTATGATAAACCCCAATATGGCTACAATGCTTGCTTTTATCACGACCGATGTAAAGATAAATGCGGAGCTTCTGCATAAGGCACTGAAAAGGACAGCTGATATAACTTACAATATGGTAAGCGTGGACGGTGATACATCCACAAATGATACGCTGTGCATAATGGCGTCGGGACTTGCAGGAAACAAGGAAATAACGGCAGAGGACAAGGATTATGAAGTGTTCATAAACGGTCTTTACGCTGTAATGATGAACCTTGCAAGAGAAACCGCCCGTGACGGCGAGGGTGCAACGAAGCTGATGGAATGCGTTGTTGACCACGCACCTACAGAAGCTGTTGCAAAGAGCGTTGCACTGTCTGTTATAAACAGCAGTCTTTTAAAGGCGGCTATATTTGCTGCAGACGCCAACTGGGGACGTATTCTCTGTGCGATAGGTTATGCCGAGGGCGATTTTGATATTTCGAAGGTCGAGGTCGTTCTGTCATCTTCAAAGGGTAGTGTAAAGGTCTGCGAGAACGGCGCAGGTGTTGACTTCTCGGAGGATGAGGCATTCAAGATACTTTCAGAAGATGAAATTGTTATCAGGATTGATATGCACGACGGTGCGGATAAGTCGGTAGCGTGGGGCTGCGATCTGACTTATGAATATGTAAAGATAAACGCAGAATACAGAAGCTGACACCGAAAGGACAAAAGAAGATGGAACTTGAAAACGAAAAGAGAGCAAGTATACTCAGCGACGCACTTCCTTATATACAGCAGTATTCAAACAAGGTAGTAGTAGTCAAGTACGGCGGTAACGCAATGACAAACGATAAGCTGAAGCAGGCGGTAATGTCTGACCTTGTTCTGCTGTCGCTCTGCGGTATCAAGATAGTGCTTGTACACGGCGGCGGACCCGAAATAAACGCAATGCTGAAAAAAGTCGGCAAGGAGAGCAAGTTCGTAAACGGCCTTCGTTACACCGATGAAGAAACGATAAACATCGTTCAGATGGTGCTTTGCGGTAAGGTAAACAAGGATCTTGTCGATCTGCTTTACAGCCACAAGGGCAGAGCGGTAGGTCTTTGCGGTCTTGACGACCATATGATAGAGGCAGAACAGCTTGATCCGGATTTAGGTCTTGTAGGCGAGATTACTCAGGTAAACGTAAGCCTTATAAACGATGTTCTCGAAAAGGGCTATATCCCTGTAATTTCGACCGTTGCGGCAGGCAAGGACGGTACTGTTTACAATATAAACGCAGATACGGCAGCGGCAAGAATTGCGGCTGAGATGAAATCCGAAAACCTTATCCTTATGACAGATATAAAGGGACTTCTTGAGGATAAGGACGATGACAGCACGCTTATACATACTGTCGGAGTTTCAGAAGTGCCTTATCTCAAAAAGCAGGGCATAATCTCAGGCGGTATGATACCTAAGATAGATTGCTGTGTCGAGGCTGTCCGCAGAGGCGTAAAGAAAGCAAATATCATTGACGGCAGAATACCTCATTCAATACTTATAGAGCTGCTTACAAACGAGGGCGCAGGTACAATGATTATCTGACGGCAAACGATGCAGGCGGAAAGGACAGATATGAATACTATAGATAAATTCAATTCTCATATAATGGGATCATACGGCAGGCTGAATGTTGTTCTTGACAAGGGCGAGGATGACAAGGCAGTTGACGAAAACGGCAAGACGTATATAGATTTCGGAAGCGGTATCGGTACAAACTCGCTCGGTTACTGCAACAAGGAATGGGCTGACGCAGTGTGTGAACAGGTACGCAGTATCCAGCATACCTCAAATTATTATTATACAAAGGTACAGGCTGAGTTTGCCGAGAGATTATCGGAAGCGGCAGGAATGAAGAATATGTTCCTTTGCAACAGCGGTGCCGAGGCAAACGAATGCGCTATCAAGATAGCAAGAAAGTACAGCTTCGACAAATACGGCAAGGGCAGACATAATATAATCACCCTTGTAAATTCATTTCACGGCAGAACGCTCTGCACGCTGTCGGCTACGGGACAGGACGTGTTCCACAACTACTTCTTTCCGTTTGTTGACGGATTTATAAACGTTGAAGCGAACAATATAGAGGATCTTAAGGCGAAGCTCGATGATACGGTATGTGCCGTAATGTTCGAATATATACAGGGCGAGGGCGGTGTTGTGCCGCTGGAGCAGAAGTTCGTTGACGCTATATTTGAGCTTTGCGCCGAGCGTGATGTGCTGACAATCTCGGACGAAGTACAGACGGGTGTCGGCAGAACGGGCAAATTCCTTGCAGGCGATAATTTCGGAAAGAAAGCCGATATAATAACTCTTGCAAAGGGCATAGCAGGCGGTATCCCGATGGGTGCGTGCCTCAGCGGCGACAAGTGCGCAGGTGTACTTACTCCCGGAACACACGGTTCTACATTCGGCGGAAATCCTATCGCTTGTGCAGGCGCAATTGAGGTGCTGAAGAAAGCGGCAGATCCGATTTTCTTGTCACAGGTTGCAGATAAGGGAAGATATATAGCCGAAAAGCTGAAAGAGATACCCGAGGTCGAATCGGTTACGGGTATGGGTCTTATGATTGGCATAAAGCTAAAGACCAAGAATGCAAAGGATATACTGAATGCCGCTCTTGAACACGGACTTCTTATCCTTACCGCAAAGGAAAAGTTAAGACTTCTTCCTCCGCTCACTATCTCTTATGATGATATTGACAGAGGTCTTGAAATACTCGCAGAACTTTTAAAATAAAAACTAAAACCGAAAGGAAAAAATTATGAAACATTTACTTAAGATGATGGATCTCAGCACAGAGGAAATCATTGAGATTCTCAATCTCGCAGATCAGCTCAAGTATGAACTTAAGCACGGCATTCCTCACGATCATTTAAAGGGCAAGACGCTCGGTATGATCTTCCGCAAGGCTTCTACAAGAACAAGAGTTTCTTTTGAAACAGGCATGTATCAGCTTGGCGGCAATCCTCTTTACCTTTCAGCAAGCGATATGCAGATTGGCAGAGGTGAGCCTATACAGGATACCGCAAGAGTTTTATCACGCTACATTGACGGTATTATGATAAGAACATTCGATCAGGCTGAGGTTGAAAATCTTGCTGAATACGGCAATATCCCGATAATCAACGGTCTTACAGACCTTTCTCATCCTTGCCAGGTGCTTGCTGATCTTATGACAATCCGTGAGTACAAGGGTAAGCTTGACGGTCTTAAGATGTGCTACATAGGCGACGGCAACAATATGGCAAACTCGCTCATTGTAGGCGGCTTAAAGACGGGTATGAGTGTATCTGTTGCCTGCCCTGAGAACTACCACCCTGCCGCTACAACACTTGCGTTTGCTAAGAAGTATGACTGCTTTGAGCTGACAGACGATCCGATAAAGGCCGCAAAGGACGCAGACGTTATCTTCACAGATGTATGGGCATCTATGGGTCAGGAAGGCGAAGCCGAAATCAGAAAGAAAGCATTCAAGGGCTTCCAGATAAACGATGAGGTTATGGCTGTCGCTAAGCCCGACGCTATGGTACAGCACTGCCTGCCCGCACACAGAGAAGAAGAAATTACAGCCAAGGTATTCGAAGAACACGCAAACGAAATTTTTGACGAGGCTGAAAACAGACTCCACGCACAGAAGGCGGTAATGGTACTGCTTATGGGCAATAAGGATTGATCCGGATAAAACTTAAATATCCGATACGGAGCAACGCATTATGTTGCTCCGTATTCGTGTAATATGGGGGGATAGTCATGACTAATCTGCTTATAAAACTGTTCGTAAAGGACAGCAAAAACACATCCGATCCCGCTGTCAGAAAGCGTTACGGGTATCTCGGAGCATTTACCGGCATCGTACTTAACATACTTTTGTTCCTCGGAAAGCTGATTGCAGGTATATTATCCGGCGGTATCTCCGTAATCGCAGATGCATTCAATAACCTTTCAGACGCAGGCTCATCAATAATGACCTTTGTCGGCTTTAAAATGGCAGGAATGCCTGCAGACAGCGAACACCCATACGGTCACGGCAGAATGGAGTATGTTTCGGGCATAATAATTTCTTTTATCATAATGATGATGGGCTTTGAGCTTGGTAAAAGCTCGGTCGAAAAAATCTTCTCGCCCGAAAAGTCGGAGTTCAGCATACTTGCCGTATCGGTGCTTGGAGCGTCGCTTCTTGTGAAGCTGTGGATGGCACTGTTCAACACAAAACTCGGTCGGAAAATAGACAGCGCCACAATGAAAGCTGCTGCGGCAGATTCGCTTTCAGACTGTATTTCTACATCGGTAGTAATCATCTGTATGTTCATACAGCTGTTCAGCGGTTTTGAACTTGATTCATACGCAGGTATCATTGTTGCGCTTTTTATCCTCTACACAGGCTTCAATACATTCAAGGAAAGCCTCACTCCGCTGCTTGGCACAAAGCCTAAAAAGGAACTGGTGGAGGAAATTGAAAACACTGTAATGAACTATGACGGAATAGTCGGCGTACATGATCTTATGGTGCATGATTACGGTGTAGGCAGAATGGTAATATCGCTCCATGCCGAAATAAGCAGTAAAACAGATATAATGCTTGCACACGAGCTTATAGATCTTATAGAGGACGATCTCAGGGAAAAGTACAGATGCAGTGTTACGATACATATGGATCCTGTCGTTGTGGATGACAAGAAAGCGGACGAGGTAAAAAAGGTGGTTCTTGATATAATAAAAAATATCGACAACAGCCTTACTATCCACGATTTCCGCATTACCGACGGTGTTTCAAGGATAAATGTAATTTTCGACCTGGTAACGCCTTTCGGCTTCAGATATAAGGACGGGGAGCTTGCTCTTATGATAAAGAACGCAATTGCGGAAAAGGACGGCAGGCTCAATGCCGTAATCACCGTTGAACGTTCAATGTGCTGAATAATGCTTTTTAACGCACAAAGTCACAAAAGACTTTGTGCGTTTATTTTAAGTTGACTTGACACGGATTTTGTGATAAAATAAAACTATACTATATTATGAGAGAGTGTTTGTATGAACGGCAATAACGGAAAATGCGGAAAACTGTTTGTTATAGAAGGGCTTGACGGATGCGGTAAAAGCACGCAGCTTGAGATGCTGAAAGCAAGCGCAGACAGCAATATCCGTTTCATCAGCTTTCCGAATTACAACAGTGCAAGCGGTGAGATAATCAAGGACTATCTCAGCGGTAAATTCTGCGAGGAAAACGGCAGAACGGGCGCATATACGGCCGGCAGTTTCTATGCGATAGACCGTTATATCAGCTACAAGACCGACTGGGAAAAGGATTATAAAGCGGGCAAGACCATAATAGCCGCAAGATACACCTCCTCAAATGCGATATATCAGATGGCAAAGCTGGAAAAATCCCAATGGGATGAGTACCTTGAGTGGCTTGAGGACTACGAATACGATAAATTCGCAATTCCACGTCCCGAAAGGATTATATTTCTGGATATGCCCGTAGAGGTGTCGCAAAAGCTCCTTTCCGCACGTTACGGCGGAGATGAGGCGAAGAAGGATATTCACGAAAGCAACGTTGCTTTTCTGAAGGCCTGTCGGGAAACGGCGCTATACACAGCCGACAAGAAGGGCTGGTATATACTGCCGTGCTCGGACGGTGAAAATCCTTACACTCCCGAAAAGATAAATAAGGAATTATCGGCGCTGATTTACGGCTGATAACAGACAAAAGCAAGGTAATATAAAGTGTTGGAATTAAAGAAAATTGAACTCAGCGACAAGCAGTGGATAGATCCGCTTCTGAAGCTGTCTGATTTCAGAGGTTGTGAGTATAACTTCACAAACAACTTTGTGTGGAGCGGTGTTTACAACATTACTGTAGGACGTTTTCAGGATTTTTATGTATCAAAGCACGGAAACTGTTTCGTGTTTCCCGCAGGAAAAGGTGATACGGACGCACTGCTTTCAGAACTGAAAAATTACTGTGACAGTACGGGAATATCGTTTGAATTCTGCAGTATGGATATAAAGGACAAGCAGATGCTTGAACAGCGTTATCCCGGTATGTTCACCTTCGATACAAGCGAAGATCTGTACGACTATGTGTATCAGTCGCAGTCGCTTGCAACGCTCGGCGGAAAGAAGCTGCATTCAAAGCGTAATTATATCAACCGTTTCAAACAGCTTAACTGGAGCTTTGAGGATATTACGCCGGACAATATTGACGAATGCAAGCAGATGAGCCTTGAATGGTGCATACGCAACGATTGCGATAAAAGCGAGGATAAGTCGGAGGAAATGTGCGCTGTCGGAATAGGACTCGAGCATTTCTTCGACTTAGGTCTTGTCGGCGGAATCCTGAGAGTCGACGGCAGGATACAGGCGTTTTCGTACGGCGAACAGCAATGCAGTGATACATTTGTAACCCACGTTGAAAAAGCGTTTACCGATTATGACGGAGCATATCCGATGATAAACTATATGATGGCAAACAGGTTCTGTAAAGGACTTGAATATATAAACAGGGAAGAGGATATGGGAGAGGAGAATCTCCGCAAGGCGAAGAAGTCTTATCACCCGTGTTTTATGGTTGAGAAGTTCAGTGCGGTATATAATGCCGGGAAAGGACAATCAGAATGATATATGTATTTTTAGCGGACGGATTTGAAGAAACCGAGGCAATTGCCCCGATTGACATTTTAAAGAGATTCGGAAAAGAGGTAGTCACCGTCGGAATAGGCGGCGGTAAGATTACAGGCGCACACGGAATTACGGTTATTGCCGATATTACCGACAGCGATGTTATTATGACAGATAAGGTCGAGATGATAGTTCTTCCCGGCGGTATGCCCGGAACGCTCAACCTTGAGAAAAGCCCCGTTGTACAGGCGGCTATAAAATTCTGCGCCGATAATAAGAAAGCGATAGGTGCTATCTGTGCCGCTCCGTCTATAATCGGAAAGCTGGGACTTCTGAAAGGCAAAAAGGCAACTTGCTTTCCCGGCTTTGAACAATTTCTTGAGGGTGCAATGTTCACGGGCGACCTTGTAAATATTGATGATAACATAGTTACCGCAAAGGGCGCAGGTGCGGCTGTAGAATTCGGACTTGCGCTCGGAGCATTGCTCTGCGGTGAAGGAAAAGCAGAAAAGACAGCTAAGTCTTTACAGTGCAGATGAGCGTAAACGAGCAGAAAAAACAACTGAGAAAAGCCTTGCTTCAGAAGCGAAAACTGCTTTGTGACAGTGAAACGGCTGTTAAAAATGCCGCTATAACCGAAAATCTTTTAAGCCTTGAAAAAGTGCGGACGGCGGATACTATACTGCCGTTTGTTTCGACAGACGGCGAGGTGGATACGAGAGAATTCATAACGCAGTGCCTGAAGGCAGGAAAGAATGTCGCTGTACCGAGATGTATAGACGGCAGTAATATGGAGTTTTGCGTGATACATACGTTTGACGATCTTGAAAAAGGTATGTACGGAATCGACGAGCCGAAAAAGAGATGTGCTGTGATTGATGCCGCCGGTGCGGAAAACAGCGTGCTGATAGTTCCTGCACTCTGCTTTAATGCGAAAGGCTTCAGACTCGGTTACGGCAAAGGCTATTATGACAGATTTATAAACGGTTATAAGGGCTATACTGTCGGAGTATGCTATGAAGAATTTCTGACGGAGGATATACCTGTCGATGATTACGACAGATGCGTTGATATAGTCATTACAGAAAAACGGAAAGGACAAAAATATGGAGAATAATCCTATGGATTTAACTCATAAGGATGAAAATACCGAAAGCACCGAAGAACGCACAATTATGATGGATTCGATAAAAGCGCTTCATACAGGCGAAGTACGGCACGAAGATTCATCTGATGACAGCGGATACGAAAACAATCCGGACAGTGAAGAATCGCTTTCTGGGGACGGTGAGCCTGCGGAGGACGAGGTAACCGAAGAAGAATATCAGGAATATCTTGCGGCAAAAAAAGAGCGCAACAAGAAAATCAAAGCGAAAAACCGCCACAGAAGAACGTTTTCACATATTCTCACAGGCGTTCTGCTGTCAGTTTTTATCATATCAATTTCTGCGTTTCTTGCTACATACATTGTAAAGTCGGCACTTGATTTTACGGGTATCGGAAAAACTTATTGCCAGGCCGAGATACATATAAACGAGGATTCGACAACAGATGAAATCGCTCAGGATCTTGCAAATCTCGGTATTATAAATATGCCTGATGTGTTCAAGCTCTACACCAAAATGTTCGGCAAGGGTGATAAGTTCATAAAGGGTACTTTCACGGTTGACACAACTATGTCGTACAGTGCGCTTATTTCTGAGCTGCAGACAGTGTCTACTGTAAATCAGACGGTTTCAATACAGATAACCGAGGGTATGACTATTGATGAGATTGCTCAGATGATGGAGGATAACCGTGTCTGCCGTGCCGAAGATTTCATGGAGCAGTGCAAGACGCTCGGAGATACTTATAAATTCCAGAAACGTCTTGAGAATAAAAAGCTGAAATATTATCAGATGGAAGGATATATATTCCCCGATACATACGAGTTCTATATTCTTCCTGCCCTTGAGGACAATAAGGAGCTTGATACAAGCGAGTATGCCGCAGATGCTCTTGATATTATATATCAGAACTTCAATAACAAGCTGACGGCACGTTACTATAACCGTATGAGCGAACTTGGGCTTACGCTTGACGAAACCATAACGCTTGCTTCGATAGCACAGCGTGAGGCGGATACTACGACCAATATGGGCAATGTTGCATCGGTATTCTTCAACCGTATGGCTGATGCGGAAGCATTCCCGCATCTTGAATCGGACGTTACCGTACATTATGTTGATGAGCATATAAAGCCGCATCTCACTTCATCGCAGTACGATCAGAAAATGTTTGACGCATATAACACCTATAAGTGTGACGGTATACCGATAGGACCTATCTGCAACCCGGGACTTGACGCTATAAAGGCAGTGCTTTATGCGCCTGAAACAAGCTATTACTATTTCTGTGCAGACCCTGACACAACAGAAATGTATTTTGCAGAAACTATTTCGGAGCATGAGGAGAATCTCCGCAAGTGCGGACTGGATCATGCGATAGCCGAATAATCAAACAATCAATATTCCGCCGCAGAGCTTTCTGCGGCGGAATGTCATAATAAGGTAAAAGAAAGGTTAAGTTTATGTTAGAACTTTTATCGCCTGCGGGTGATCTTGAATGTCTTATGTCAGCCGTTGATTACGGTTGTGACGCTGTATATCTTGGAAGTACAATGTTCGGTATGAGAGCAGGTGCGGCAAAATTCGATCCCGAAACGTTGAGGAATGGCGTTGAATACGCTCATGCAAAGGGTGTAAGAGTATATCTCACCTGTAATACCGTTCCGTCAAACGATGAGATAGAACTGCTCCCCGAATTTATAAAAACCGCATACGACTGCGGAATAGATGCCGCAATAGTAAGCGACATCGGCTGTATTGCTCTTATAAAGCGTACCGTTCCCGATCTTGAAATTCACGTTTCTACACAGGCGGGAGTAGTAAACTATGTAACTGCAAACGAGCTGTACAAGATGGGCGCAAAGAGAGTAGTGCTTGCCCGTGAGGTAGATATTGAAAATATAAAGCGTATAAGGGATAACATACCTGAGGATATGGATATTGAAGTGTTCGTTCACGGGGCAATGTGCGTTTCATTTTCAGGAAGATGTCTGCTTTCCGCTTTTATGACAGGCAGAAATGCCAACAAGGGCGAATGCGCTCAGCCTTGTCGCTGGAAATATCACTTAGTTGAAGAAAAACGCCCCGGCGACTACTATGAACTGTCGGAGGGCGATGGCGGCTCTTATATCCTTAACGCTAAGGATATGTGTATGATAGAGCATCTTAAAGAGCTTAAGGATGCAGGTGTTACCAGCTTCAAGATTGAAGGCAGAGCGAAATCCGCATATTATACGGCAACAGTAACGAATGCCTACAGAGCTGCGCTTGATGCAGTGAAAAACGGTGAACCGATTCCGAAGTGGGCGGTTGATGAAGTTTATAAGGTAAGTCACAGACAGTATTGCACCGGCTTTTATTTCAATAAGGATGACGCAAACCAGTATTACGAGAACAGCGGCTACATCCGTGAGTGCGACTTTGTCGGCGTAATTGACAGCTGTGAGAACGGCAGGGTGAATATCACGCAGAGAAACTATTTTACCGTTCACGATGACCTTGAAGTGCTGTCGCCCGGAAAGATACCTGTAAAGCTGGATATTCCTTATCTGATAAATTCGAAGGGCGAGCAGACAGAGATAGCAAACCGTGCGACAGAAAAGATGTACTTTGACTATCCCGTTTCTTTCCCTCCTCATTCGATAATAAGAAAACCGTTGAGCAAAAAGTAAACTACGGAGGAAACTATCATGCTGAAAGCTCCGCAAAACCTGTTCGCTACCGCTTATGACGGATCGGTGCGATCCGACTGGCAGACGGTAGAGGGCGCAGACGGCTATATATTGCAGTTCTATAATGCAGATGAACCGGAAAAGTGCATTAAAACACGCTATGCACAGAATAATTCAAAGCTGATACTTGGGTTTCGCAACGGCAGAAAGTATGTTGTACGGGTAAAAGCGTTCAGCTATCGTGACGGGAAAGAGGTATACGGCGAACTGTCACAGCCGGCAGAATTTACGCCGATGTGCCATCACCTTAAAGCTCAGAATGTAATCACGATGAACAAGGGCGAAACGTCGCAAATAGTATGGGAATGCAGAAATAAAGTGCCTGCCGTTACTTTTGAATGCGATGACAGCGATGTGGCGACCGTAACAAAGGGCGGACAGGTTACTGCCGTTTCGGACGGTACGACCGAGATAAAGCTAACAGCTGACGACGGTCAGACTTTTACTGTTAAGATAGTTGTCGGCAGGGATATGTCACATTATCCGGCTACGGCAAGAATCATGCTCTGCGGCGATATAATGTGTTCGCTTGAGCATCAGCGGAAAGCCGCTTTGCGTTCGCTTGATTTTACAGACGCATTCGGAACGCTTAAAGATACGGTCAGCTCAGCCGATTATTCTGTAGCGGTGCTTGAAACGACCTGCTTTGACGGAGCGCCGTTTGAATATGAAAAGATACGCACAGACAGTGGAAGCCCCAATTGCAATTCTCCGTCCACCTTCATAGATGCAGTGAAAAACTGCGGATTCAATGCACTGGTAACCGCTAATAATCATAACTGTGATACGGGGCTTGAAGGGCTTCACGCTACCGTACAACGTATCAGAAACAGCGGTATGGCAAATATCGGTACGCTTGACGATGGAACTTATATTGCCGATATAAACGGCATAAAGGTAGGATTTGTCGCAGTAAATTCAATATCAAACGGGCTTGAGAAAAATATACCGCCCGAAATTATCGGGAAATATGAGCCTGAGCATTTCAGACAGCTTGTTGAAACGCTTAAAAATGAAGGCGCAGAGTATATAATCGCATATCAGCACTGGGGTGTTATGAATTCCGTTACGGTTCGAAATTCTCAGATAAAGACGGCTGAATATATGGCGCAGAGTGGTGTGGATCTTATTATCGGTTCTCATCCGCACGTTATGCAGAGGGTCGGTAAAATACATACATCCGACGGCAGAGATGTGACGTGCTTCTATTCTCTGGGCAATCTTTTGTCATCAATGAAAGAGCTTCGTGAAAACCGTGAGAGTGTAATTGTAAATCTGATTCTCACAAGGACCGAAAGCGGAATAAAGTCCGATATATCGTGCATTCCGACGCTTTGCAAGGATACCTCCGACGGATATACGGTAAGCGTTCTTGACGGGTCGCTGACACAAACAGAACAGATTTCCGAAGATCGCATAAGAGATATACTCGGCAATGAGGGCGTTATACGAAAATACCCTAAATTCTTGCTGCAAGGCTCAGCCGTGCTGAGAAATATTTTCCGTGACAGCGGTTTTTCTTATGATGATACTGCTCTTATTCTGTCGCCATTATCGCTTGTAAGTAAAAAAAGCAATCTTTCGGGAAAATCCGGTAGCCAAAGAAATAAAATTGATATAAATAAAAATTTCAAATCGTTTTTAGACGGTTCAGACAGCGATTATATCGTAATCGACCTTTATACTGCGGCGGCTGTTTCGTGCTACAGGTACGGCGACAGCTTCTATACGGCATCAGGCAGTTTTATTTCTTCCGATTTTTACAATTCCAATAAAGACAGGCTTGAAAAAAATTCTCCGCCTTTTGACGAAAAAACAGTAAAATCTGCGCTTAAAGAATATGCGAAAATTGTCTTGTCAAAATATGATAAGGATAAAATCATATTAGTGCGTTTAAAATTCAGCAATATCTGCGTAATAGAAAATCAGCTCAGAAACGGTAAAAGCAGAAATGCGCTGAATAAGCGGTTGAGGCTGTATGAGGATTATCTGATTTCGCTTTTACAGCCGGTGGTTATTGATGTTTCCGGCAATTATTTTATGGCGTCAAAAAGTGACAATATGATGTCCTTTGAGCCGCTTTTCTACGATGATGTAAGAATCAAGCTGAACTCAGCGGTAAAACGTATCCGCAAGGATACATATTTTTCTGCACCGGAAATAAGGCTGCAGCTTATGCGTGTCATAAAGTACTATGATAATATGACAGCAAGAGCCTATCAACCTGAACTGCTTGACAGGAATTATGTATCGGACAGAATGGCGGAGCTTACGTCAAAGCGGTTTGTCGCAGAGAATTTCGAGTATTTTGTATATCTGCGTGAAAATGAGATCCGTACCTATGATGATGCAAAAATCCTGCTTTCCGCTAAAGTCGGTGCAGAAAGGCTTATTTCGGCAATAAAAGCCGCTGAGTGTATTGACGGCGACCTTGGCGATTGCAGTTACGATGATATAAGGATTGTTTTCGATGAGAACTTCCTTATGACAAAACAATTATCCCGTAAACTTTCTGAGGTTTACAAATATACTGTTCCCGATAACTGCGAACATATTTTTCTTATCAGAAATGACCGCAAATTGCTTGAAGACTACGAAGCACGGCACAAACCTGTATTGGTTGACATCTGGGGCAGCTGTATTTCCCGTGAATCTGTTAACCGTAATTCCTCAGGTATCTATGTCGATAAGTACATTTTCAAGCAGCCGTTTTTGCTTGCAGACGAGCCTGAAATACCGTTTGACAACGATTTGTCGGCTGATAAATTCTGTGGCAGTAAGTGGCGAAGACGCACTGTCAAAGAGGCGTTTTTGCACGAAGGAAAACGCATTCTATCTGACAGCAATGCCGAATGGCTGATTATTGATATGTACGACCTTATCTGCAATATGCGTAAGTACGGTGATTCGCTTTTCGAGGTGGATGATTTCATAATTCGCACAGATTTTTACAAGTTGATTTCCGATAAATGTGAATGCACATATTTATTTAACGAAAGAAGCCGTGAATATCTCGAAAGAGCGCTTGAAAACTTCTGCAAATTTGTCACAGAGCGCTATGGAAAAAACGTTATTTTAATTAAAGCCGATCTTAAAGACCGTTATATTTCGCTTGACAATCGGTTAGAAATGTTATCCGACAGCGATAACACATTCAAAACCAAAAAAGCATTTATAAATGGTTTCGAAGAAGAATTTGCACGTCTTACCGATTGCTGTGTAATTGATATTTCTAAAAGGTTTTATGCCGATGACCGCTTTGCACTTGGCGGTGCGCATATCGTCCATTATGAAGATGAGTTCTACAGTCAATGCTGTAAGCATATAACGGCTTTCCTCGGCGGTTCGGAGAGCCGCTATACCGATAAAGTCGATGAGGAGTATATCGCTCTGAGAGATATGAAAATTAAATAAAGATTAGTTATCCCCGTACAGTTTAATGCTGTACGGGGATAGTTTTGTATATGTGCCCGTTTTATCGGACAGGGGATATGGTAAAATTTATAATGGTAAGGTGAATGCACTTCTACACAACTACACAACGAGAGCCGCACAGACTTTCGACTGTGCGGCTCAGGTTGGTGCTGAACTAAGATACAACATAAAAATTATTTCAATCCACCGATATTATCTACCGGACCTTTATATTATACAGTTTATGCGGAAAAATTTCAAGATGATACCGAACTATATTATGGGATTGTCGCTATGCACAAATGCAATGACTAAAAATTGTTGATTTTCACGATTGACGTAAGTGCATCATTACGATATAATGTAGAAAAGCAGCAGATAATAACACTATGATAGTACATATAAATTGAAATTGATTTCAATAAATTCGACAAATTCTCTCATGGATTTGCAAAAAAATTACTTTTTCTTTCAGAGAAGCATTGAAATTTACATTTGCTGATAGTATACTGAATTTAGTGATATAATTCAACGGAGGATTATTATGGATCATATTGCTCATATAAGAATTGAGAGTAATAAAAATAATGAAGTGCGTGTCGAGGAGAAGGTCACTGAGCATTCTAAAAAGGTTGCGTTTTTGGTAGATATTTATTCATCGCCTTTCAGAATGGCGAGTGCTGCTCACATTTCAGCATTGTTGCACGATGTTGGAAAGTTAAATTACGATTTCGACGGATATATAAAGCACGAGAACGGCATTAAAAGAGGCGAAATCGATCACAGCTATGCGGGAGCAAAATTTCTTTTGGAACTGGTTTCAAACGATGATGATAAATATAAAAAAGAAGTCGCAAGATTAATTGCGAGAATCATCATTTCTCATCACGGACTGAATGATTGGTATACACGGAACAATGATGATTATTTTGATTACAGATGCAGTAAAAATGAACGTTATGACGAAATCAAGAGCAACATAGGCGAGCTTATCTCTGATAGCGAACTTGATGAGTTGCTTAATAAAGCGGCTGATGAATATCGCAGATTTTTTGAAAAGATGAAAGAAATTTGCTGTGCCAAAGACAGAAAACAATATTTCACAACATTAGCTTTTTATCACGGATTGTTGGAAAGACTGACCGAGTCCTGCCTTATTGACGCTGACAGGACGGCGACAGCCGAATTTATGGAAGGTATTGAAATTACCGAACCGTCTGAAGATGAAATACGGCGTAATTGGCTTGATATGAAACAGCGTTTGGATAACAAGCTGAGTAAATTTTCCGAAAGCGACAGTTTAATATCAAAACTGCGAATGAACATTTCGGACAGATGCTGTGCATTTGCCAAAAATGATGTAGGTATAGCTCAGCTTATTGTTCCTACAGGTGGCGGCAAAACGCTTTCGGCATTGCGTTTTGCGATTGAATATGCTGTTGAGCATAAAAAGGAACGCATTTTTTACATTTCTCCGTTTATGTCTATACTTGAACAGAATGGAGATGTGATCCGTGAGATAGCGGGAGATGATAACTATCTTGAGCATCACTCCGATATGTATAGCAAGATTATCGATAATAAGCATAAGAGTAAAGAAGAAGTCACTGATGAACTTGAGGACTATGAGCTGCGCTGCAGGCATTGGGATAAACAGGTTATTTGCACTACTATGGTGCAGTTCTTTGATACGTTATTCTCGTCCAGGACCGAAGCTCTGAGAAGGATGCACAGATTTGCTGATTCGGTTATTATAATTGATGAAGTGCAATCAATACCGATAAGGTGCGTATATTTGTTTAATCTTGCTATGAATTTTCTTTCCGAATTTATGGGATGCACGATAGTGTTATGTTCCGCTACACAACCTACATTTGAACAGTGCAAGTATCCTATAATGCTTGACAAAGATAGCTCAATGACAGGGGATTATACAAAGGATTTTGAAGATTTTAAAAGAACTGAAGTTGTATCGTTGCTGAATAATCAGGGAAATACTTATGAAGAAGCTGCGGTAATATGTATGGACAAGTACCGTGAGAACGGGAATCTTCTGTTTGTAGTCAACACCAAAACTGCGGCGGCAGAAATATTCAGGAATGTAACGCAGCTTAATGACGAAGAAGAAATCAAGGCGAAAGTGGTTCACCTCAGCACAAATATGTGTCCGGCACACAGACGCAAGGCGATTGATGATATACGCCGTATGCTTGATAATAATGAACGTGTGATATGTATAACGACACAGCTTATAGAGGCAGGGGTCGATATCAGCTTTAAATGTGTAATACGTTCAAGTGCAGGTCTTGATAACATAGCTCAGGCGGCAGGAAGATGTAACAGAAACGGTGAAGATGATCGCAGGAATGTATATATAATCAAACTGAAGGATGAATATATCGAAAAGCTCGGAAAACTTAAAGAGGCACAGCGCCAATGCGGTTTGATAGTACGAAAATACGGATGTGAGCAACTGTTGTCGGTTGATATTATGAAAAGATATTTTCGTGATTACTATGAAGATTGTGCCTGTGACAGTAAAGGTGATATGCTTGAATATCAAATCAGAAATTCAAATTACAGCCTTCTTGATCTGCTGTCTTGCAATATAATTTTCAGTAATGATAAAGGAAATTGGAAGTCAAGGCAGGCGTTCAAAACAGCAGGCGATAACTTCAGAATGATAGATAATAACACTATTGATATAATAGTGCCGTATAACGAAGAGGCGAGCAGAATAATCGAAGCTCTTAACGGTGAAACAACTATATCGCAGGCTCTTGAGCTTCAGCGTAAAGCACAGCAGTACATTGTAAATGTATACGATTATACATTTAAAAAGCTTGCTGAAAACGATGCTTTAAACGAGATCAAGGTAAGGCAGGATGAAAAAGTGTATATCTATGCGCTTAAAAAAGAGTTTTACAATAACGCTACAGGGCTAAGTACAGAGGGCAAACCTCAGGAAGCAATGTTCGTCTGAGTTTGCCTCAAATATCGGATACATACAACACGATGTGTGACCTGTCTGTTAGAACAGGCTGACATAAATATCAAAATGCAAAATACGGGTAAAAGCGAAAGCACAAGCCCGAAAATAAAGGAGGTAAGAATTTTGAGCAAAACCGAACACGATAATATTGTCGAGTTCAAGGTGAGCGGAGATTTCGCACTTTTTGCAGACGTGCTGACACGTCCGGGCGGAGAAAAATTCAGTTATCCCATACCGACTTATGAGGCGCTGAAAGGCATACTCATGAGCGTATACTGGAAGCCGACTATCATATGGGTGATAGACGAGTGCAGGGTGATGAATAAGATCTCTATGGAACGTAAGGGCATCCGTCCGATCAAATACGGCGGAGGCAACGACCTTTCGTATTACACCTATCTTAAAGATGTGGAGTATAGGGTAAGAGCTCACTTTGAATGGAATGACAACCGTCCCGAGCTTGAAAAAGACCGGAATGAAAACAAGCATCATAACATTGCAAAACGCATGATACAGCGTGGCGGAAGGCGTGATATTTTCCTCGGTACAAGAGAATGTATGGGGTATGTCGAGCCTTGCAGCTATGATGAAGGTGTAAGCTATTATCAGGGTACTGAAATTCCGTATGGTTTTATGTATCACGGTATTACTTATGCAGACGAAGCTGAGAGGGAAGAAGACAAGGGCAAACTTACCGTCAGATTCTGGCGGCCTGTTATGAAAGACGGGGTTATAAAGTTTGATCATCCGAATGATATTCCCGAATCTCAGAAAAGGCATATCCGTGATATGAAAATAAAGCCGTTTGATAAAGATCTTGATAATTTCAGCGGACTTGAAGAATTCGACTTTATAGGCGGGGGTGATGATATTGAGTTGGACTGATGAATTGATGAGAGCATATGACATTTTGAATTCAACGAATGACCGGAATTTACTTCCGCTTTGTCATTCGACGCAGAATGCACAAATTACTATAGATATCAATTCAGATGGCACTATACCGTCAATAGGATTCGCAGAAAAAGTCGAAAAAGAAGATGCTGTTACAATAATTCCCGTAACAGAGGATTCATCGTCCAGAGGAGCAGGTATCAATCCGCATCCGCTTGCAGATAAACTGATATATATTGCAGGCGATTATCCTAAGTATGTAGATGTCAAAAAAAGCGACAACAGCGATTATTATAATGCGTATATCGAAAATCTGAAAAAATGGTGTGAGTCAGGCTCTGCACCGCAGGAAGTAAAGGCTGTATACATTTATCTTTCCAAAGGCACTATAATTGCTGATCTGATTGACGCAGGGATATTCACTTTGAATGAAAAAGGCAAATTATCCGATGAAAAGATAGCCAATACCGATCCCGCAGAATGCTTTGTGAGATTCAGCGTTGACGGAAAAAAGCTATGGAAAGACGATAGCTTGTATCAGGCGTATATAGCGTATGCCTGCGGCGATTGTGCAACTTCGGATATTTGCTATGCTACAGGCGAACATGGCGGTATAACATATAAGCATCCGTCTAAAATACGAAATACCGGCGATAAGGCAAAGTTGTTTTCCACAAACGATGAAAGCGGTTTTTCATATAGAGGAAGATTTGCGGATAAAACTCAGGCTACCGCAATCAGCTTTGACTACTCGCAGAAGTTACACAATGCGCTTAAATGCCTGATAAAAAAACAAGGCTATATTGTAGACGGTCTGTGCATTCTGGTATGGGAAAATAATCTTGAAGAAATTCAAAAGCCTTTTGAGGGATGCAGTTTTGATGACGATGAAGATGGCTATATTCCTGAAAGCAACACCGGCGAAATAAACAAAACGCTTACGATAGCTTCTATTACGGGTACCAAAAACAAATACAAAAGCGATTCTAAAACTCTTTTGATTATGTTCGACAGTGCTACAACGGGAAGACTTTCAATGACGGAATATGCTGAGGTTGCAACCTCGGATTATCTTTCTAACCTTGAAAAATGGCATAGAGATACCTCGTGGATATGCTATGGTAAACGCCGTTCTTTTTCTGTATATGAAATTGCCGCCTGTGCTTATGGCAATGAAGAAGGAAGTGTGCTTAAGCCGGGCGAAAAAACAAAAAAAGATGTTTATCAGCGACTTATTCCGTATATCGTATGTGGCGGAAGAATACCGCAGGATATAGTAAACCAACTGTTCATCAGAGCTTGCAGATACAATGCCTTTGATAATAAAAGCAACAACTGGCAAAGAGTTGTTAACTGTGCCTGCGGCATGATACGAAAAAGAATTATCGAAATAAAAGGAGAGTGTACAATGTCACTTGAAAAAGAATGCTGCGACAGAGATTATCTGTACGGCAGACTGCTTGCAGTAGCAGATTATGCGGAAGGTTCAACGTATGACGATAACGAAAACCGACCGACTAACGCAAAGCGCTTGATGGAGGCATTTTCAAATCACCCGTGCGAAACATGGAAGGTGCTTTGTCTGAGTCTCAGACCGTATCTCAACAGAATGAATATCGGTAAGAGAAGTTATTTTGAGCGTATGATAAATCAGATCACAGCGATGTTCCCGTTGGATTCCTACAACGATAATTCACCGTTGTCTTCGGAATTTCTGCACGCATACAGCTGTCAGATGAATGATTTTTTCACAAAGAAAACAGACGATAACAAGGAGGAAGAATAATTATGAGCACATTAGCAAACAAGGTTGATTTTGAGGTTATTATCTCAGCAACGGACGCAAATCCCAACGGCGATCCTTTAAGCGGTAACCGCCCCAGAATAAATTCAAAGGGTCTGGGTGAGATTTCAGATGTATGCATCAAGCGTAAGATACGCAACAGACTTCAGGATATGGGCGAAAGAATATTCGTACAGAGCGATGACAAGTGCGATGACGGATGCGACAGCTTAAGAGCAAGAGCGGATTCTTGCGATGAACTCAAAAAAGCATCTTCAGGCAAGAATACCAACAAGGATGAATACGCAAGGATTGCTTGTGAACAGTGGATAGATGTCCGCAGCTTTGGTCAGGTTTTCGCCTTTAAAGGTGATGCGGTTTCTGTTGGCGTAAGGGGTCCGGTATCAATCAGCGTCGCAAAGAGCGTATCTCCTATTGAAATAATCAGTATGCAGATAACAAAGAGCGTAAACGGAGAGAGCGGTAAGAACGGTAAAGCTTCTGATACTATGGGTACAAAAAACCGTGTTGGTTTTGGTCTGTATGTATTCAAGGGCAGTATCAATTGCCAGCTTGCTGAAAAAACAGGCTTCAGCGACGAAGATGCGGAAAAGATAAAAAAGGCACTCGTAACGCTGTTTGAGAACGATTGTTCTTCAGCACGTCCCGAAGGAAGTATGCAGGTGTGCAGAGTTTACTGGTGGAAGCATGACGGTAAAACACCTAAGGTATCTTCTGCAAAGATACATAATGCTGTTCAGATAAAGGAAAAGGCTGAGCTTAACGGAAAGGAACCTAATTCTGTAGCCGATTATGATATTATACTCAACAATCCCGAGGGTGCAGTACAGCCTGAGATAATTGACAATATTTAATGAGCTACAGTGAAGATGAATATCTGATGATTTCCGGCATACAGCATTTTGTGTTTTGCAAACGACAATGGGCATTATTGCACATTGAACAACAATGGAACGAAAACTACCTCACGGTTGACGGCAACATTCTTCATCGTAATGCACACGACGGAGATTTTACCGAAATGCGAAAGGATGTTATTGTTACCAGAAGTATGCCGGTTTCTTCATCGGAATACGGTATCAGCGGTGAATGCGATATAGTTGAATTCCATAGGTCAAAAGACGGAATATGTCTTTTTGGCAGAGAAGGGAAGTACAGCGTTATCCCCGTAGAATATAAAAGGGGAAGACCTATTGACAGCGACTGTAACGATCTTCAGCTTATCGCACAGGCTATTTGCCTTGAAGAAATGCTGTGCTGCAGCATACCGTACGGATATATGTATTACGGGCAGATAAGACGCAGGGTGAAAGTTGAGTTCACCGATGAACTAAGAGTAAGACTTTCGTCTGTGTTGAACGAAATGCACAGGCTGTATAAGGCACACCATACACCTGTTGTAAAAAAGAGCAGGAGTTGTAATGCCTGTTCGATGAACAATTTGTGCTTACCGTCGGCAACATCTTCGTCAGCATCGGAGTATATTAAAAATCGCTTGAAAGGGGACAGTATATGAGAAAGCTCAGAAATACGCTTTATGTGATCACACCTGACAAATATCTGTCCCTTGACGGCGAAAATATAGTAATGCACAGCAAAGACGATACGCAAACACGTCTTCCTTTGCATAATGTCGAGGATATTGTGATATTCGGTGGTAGGGGAGCCAGTCCTGCATTGATGAATAAATGCACTGAAGATAATATCGGGCTTACATTTATGAGCCACAGCGGAAAATTTCTTGCAAGAGCAGAGGGAGCAATCAGCGGAAATGTGTATCTGCGACGTGAACAGTTCAGAATAGCGGATGATGAGGCGAGAAGTCTTTCTGTAGCAAAGAATTTTATTATCGGAAAACTGTTTAACAGCCGCTATGTTATCGAAAGAGCAGTAAGAGATCATTCTTTACAAGTTGATGTTGATAAACTGAAAAACCGTTCCGACCTTCTTTCACAGGCTATAATCAAGTGTCAGAGCGTTTCTGATATTGATACTTTGCGTGGAATCGAGGGAGAATCCGCACAGCTCTACTTTTCGGTTTTTGACGAATTTATACTTCAGCAGAAAGATGAGTTCCGTTTTGTAACAAGAAGTAAACGGCCGCCGCTTGATAACGTCAATGCTTTACTGTCTTTTTCGTATTCTGTTGCAACTGGTATGTGTACCTCTGCACTTGAAACTGTAGGGCTAGATCCTTATGTCGGGTTTATGCACACAGACCGCCCCGGCAGACGGTCGCTTGCGCTTGATCTTGTAGAAGAATTACGAGCGATAATGTGCGACAGATTTGTTATAAGTCTTATCAACAAGCGCATTATAAATAACGGCGATTTTGAGAAGAAGGAAGATGGCGCAGTATTATTAAGCGAAGACGGCAGAAAGGTCTTTTTGACGCATTGGCAGAACAGAAAACAGGATATTGTTATGCATCCGTTTTTAAAAGAAAAGGTTGAATGGGGCCTGCTTCCTTATATACAGGCACTTCTGCTTTCAAGATATATCCGAGGCGATCTGGATGAATATCCTATGTTGCTCTGGAGGTAGTTATGCTTCTGTTAATAACTTATGATGTAAACACCGAAACATCGGCCGGGAAAAGTCGACTTAGGAAAGTTGCAAAACAATGTGTCAATTACGGTATCAGAGTTCAGAATTCGGTTTTTGAATGTGTTGTAGATGCAACTCAGGCACACGAACTGAAATTTAAACTCAAAGAACTTATTGATACAGAAAAAGACAGTCTTAGATTCTATAATCTTGGCGATAAATACTCAAATCGTATTGAGCATTACGGAGCTAAGTCCGCAATCAAGGTTGAAGAACCTTTGATTTTCTAGATTTGTGCGAATGTGTAGTGCGCAGAATTTTCCGTAGACATTCGCACACGATAATTTACTTATAAAGGAAATTATCAAAGCGCAAATTTAGTTATTAATGATTTTATTGAGGGAAAATGTCCGAAATGTGATATTTAGCTTCAAAATAAAGATAATCATTGTATAAATTTGCTGTCGCCCTCTTCACGAGGGCGTGGATTGAAATAATATAACGATTGAATCGTTCACCGCTTGGGAACGTCGCCCTCTTCACGAGGGCGTGGATTGAAATATCATAACGCATCAAGACCTTTATACATAAGCCCGTCGCCCTCTTCACGAGGGCGTGGATTGAAATTCACCGTATCCGCATCAGCATCAAGAATAGATGTGTCGCCCTCTTCACGAGGGCGTGGATTGAAATGGAGGTGATAAGCGTGCCGTCTGACTGCGGCGCAGTCGCCCTCTTCACGAGGGCGTGGATTGAAATGCAATACAAGCTTTGGTGATAAAGTGTTTTACGCCGTCGCCCTCTTCACGAGGGCGTGGATTGAAATTTGACGAAAACGGTGAGTATTGCGAGTACATAAGGGTCGCCCTCTTCACGAGGGCGTGGATTGAAATAATATTATACTACATAAAGTATTATATGCAGTAGTCGCCCTCTTCACGAGGGCGTGGATTGAAATTTGTGCTGCTCTTATGGTAAAAGCACGGGAATATGGGTCGCCCTCTTCACGAGGGCGTGGATTGAAATACATATCGCCCTCACTTGGGTTGTATAGTGGCTCGTCGCCCTCTTCACGAGGGCGTGGATTGAAATAGGTATAGTATCTCCCTTATAAAACCTCGGAGCGCGTCGCCCTCTTCACGAGGGCGTGGATTGAAATGTACTGCTGCGCCAGTGTTTTTCTTTTTGCCATGGTCGCCCTCTTCACGAGGGCGTGGATTGAAATTGTGTGCTTGCTATCACTTACAGTTTTTCCCACGGTCGCCCTCTTCACGAGGGCGTGGATTGAAATAGGTATAGTATCTCCCTTATAAAACCTCGGAGCGGTCGCCCTCTTCACGAGGGCGTGGATTGAAATACATATCGCCCTCACTTGGGTTGTATAGTGGCTCAGTCGCCCTCTTCACGAGGGCGTGGATTGAAATTTTTTGCCATGTCTATTCCTCCCTTTGTAAAAATGTCGCCCTCTTCACGAGGGCGTGGATTGAAATTGTAAGTTTGTCGTAAATCTGAAAAAAATCCTTAGTCGCCCTCTTCACGAGGGCGTGGATTGAAATATCTTTTTTTGTCATTTTTCTGTAATCGTGTATAGTCGCCCTCTTCACGAGGGCGTGGATTGAAATTGATTGTTGCAATCGTTACGCTAAAGCTCCTTGAGTCGCCCTCTTCACGAGGGCGTGGATTGAAATATTATCATTAAATTTTGCTCATCTTCGGGAACTTGTCGCCCTCTTCACGAGGGCGTGGATTGAAATTGATTTTAAAAATGAATGGGATAAAGAACCGGATGTCGCCCTCTTCACGAGGGCGTGGATTGAAATTGTTCTGTTTGCATAAGCGTTGCAGTAGCTGCTTGTCGCCCTCTTCACGAGGGCGTGGATTGAAATTCCATATCATTTCTCCCTCATCGGGTGGGGGTCCTGTCGCCCTCTTCACGAGGGCGTGGATTGAAATTGTCGTTGGCTTTTTGTGTAGTAAATTTTAACACGTCGCCCTCTTCACGAGGGCGTGGATTGAAATCAAATCTCCGCCATCACATAAGTAATTTGTGGCGAGTCGCCCTCTTCACGAGGGCGTGGATTGAAATATCGACCTCATAAAGATAGCGACAGGAAGTTACCGTCGCCCTCTTCACGAGGGCGTGGATTGAAATAGCAAATCTCTTTCGGCAACGTTTGTGGTTGACGAGTCGCCCTCTTCACGAGGGCGTGGATTGAAATAGGTGTCAACCCGTACTTGTGTAGTTGTTCTTCGTCGCCCTCTTCACGAGGGCGTGGATTGAAATTTTCTTAGGAATAAGCCATTGTGATGTAATGTTATGTCGCCCTCTTCACGAGGGCGTGGATTGAAATATCGAAAAAATCGTTACAACGATGTTTACTGCCAGTCGCCCTCTTCACGAGGGCGTGGATTGAAATTGTCATATTGATATAATCTATCTGCGTAATATTTGTCGCCCTCTTCACGAGGGCGTGGATTGAAATAAAAAATCTTTGGTCGTAACCACGACAGTATATAGTCGCCCTCTTCACGAGGGCGTGGATTGAAATACCTCCTTATGTTGTGGGTGCATTTGGTAAATCGTCGCCCTCTTCACGAGGGCGTGGATTGAAATGGGTGTCGATACGTCTATACCTTTTCCAAATTTTGTCGCCCTCTTCACGAGGGCGTGGATTGAAATCAGTTTCCAACAACAAAAATTGACAGGGTGTATCGTCGCCCTCTTCACGAGGGCGTGGATTGAAATGTCAAGCACATCGGATGACTTCAGCGGCGTTCTGTCGCCCTCTTCACGAGGGCGTGGATTGAAATCGACTTAAATACACAATAATCCAGTATTTGACAGGTCGCCCTCTTCACGAGGGCGTGGATTGAAATGATGAAACTTGATACGCCGTTGATTGACAGAAAGGGTCGCCCTCTTCACGAGGGCGTGGATTGAAATCGCAAAGGTCGAGAGTACAAATTTTGCCCCATCGGTCGCCCTCTTCACGAGGGCGTGGATTGAAATGGGTGTCGATACGTCTATACCTTTTCCAAATTTTGTCGCCCTCTTCACGAGGGCGTGGATTGAAATAATATTATGCTACATAAAGTATTATATGCAGTACGTCGCCCTCTTCACGAGGGCGTGGATTGAAATTGAACCAAGCCTGCACCACGCATATGCCCAAACCGTCGCCCTCTTCACGAGGGCGTGGATTGAAATACCTCTCGTTTCATTGTCTTTATTATACTGCGCCGTCGCCCTCTTCACGAGGGCGTGGATTGAAATATCGAGTAAGTCAATGAGTGCAGGTAACATGTCGTCGCCCTCTTCACGAGGGCGTGGATTGAAATATTAAGTTTTGCGCTCGTCTTACATAGCACCTCAGTCGCCCTCTTCACGAGGGCGTGGATTGAAATTTTGTGCTTATCATAATAAACTCTCTTTCTCCCGGTCGCCCTCTTCACGAGGGCGTGGATTGAAATCCATTTTTGAGGAAGCGCACCGAGAGATTTTGTGCGTCGCCCTCTTCACGAGGGCGTGGATTGAAATTCTCTTTGCGAAAAGTCCAGCAAAAGCCTTGTCCGTCGCCCTCTTCACGAGGGCGTGGATTGAAATCGCTTGACAGTCGCTCAAAATACACATATCGCCCGGTCGCCCTCTTCACGAGGGCGTGGATTGAAATGCTTTTTACACTGGCGGGACTCGTTTTGGCAGGTGTCGCCCTCTTCACGAGGGCGTGGATTGAAATACAAACTATCATACAGTTTTCACAAAGGAGCAGTAGTCGCCCTCTTCACGAGGGCGTGGATTGAAATGAAAAAACTTTAGCGAGTGCAAAATTGTTTTGGAGTCGCCCTCTTCACGAGGGCGTGGATTGAAATACAGTCCGAAATGGAAGCCCTTGACGCTGTACCGTCGCCCTCTTCACGAGGGCGTGGATTGAAATATCCCACGAAGCGTTTAAGACTTGTGCTACATCAGTCGCCCTCTTCACGAGGGCGTGGATTGAAATAACGACCTGACACTCAGTATATATCTATAGATATGTCGCCCTCTTCACGAGGGCGTGGATTGAAATAGATTTTCCGACACCTACGCTGACGGTATCGGAAGTCGCCCTCTTCACGAGGGCGTGGATTGAAATCTAAAGTTTCCCAAAGGCATAAACCGCCGTCTAAAGTCGCCCTCTTCACGAGGGCGTGGATTGAAATCTTTTGTCGTTGTTGTGCTATCCGATATATTTGCGTCGCCCTCTTCACGAGGGCGTGGATTGAAATGCTTTTTACACTGGCGGGACTCGTTTTGGCAGGTGTCGCCCTCTTCACGAGGGCGTGGATTGAAATGCAAATTGCAACCCAAATATCAAATATCGGCGCAGTCGCCCTCTTCACGAGGGCGTGGATTGAAATACAAAGACACGTTATAATATAGACAATGAAACGAGGTCGCCCTCTTCACGAGGGCGTGGATTGAAATCCACATCTGACACCGTGCCAGTATGAGCGACTGCGTCGCCCTCTTCACGAGGGCGTGGATTGAAATGCCCCGAAGGGCGAGAGCCGAAGCCCTCAAGCCTGTCGCCCTCTTCACGAGGGCGTGGATTGAAATAAAATTTCGTGCAAATCGAGCTTGCGGGGGTGCGCGTCGCCCTCTTCACGAGGGCGTGGATTGAAATAAACTTATTTTTTTGATGTATCTTTTAATGCGAGTGTCGCCCTCTTCACGAGGGCGTGGATTGAAATGTTAAGTTTTGCGCTCGTCTTACATAGCGTCTCAGTCGCCCTCTTCACGAGGGCGTGGATTGAAATGCATTATATCACCTCACTTATAAGCCGTTATCAGTCGCCCTCTTCACGAGGGCGTGGATTGAAATACCCAAATCACGGGCAAGGAAATTTGTGTGTGTGTCGCCCTCTTCACGAGGGCGTGGATTGAAATAATATTATACAGTATAAAGTATTTGAAATATAATGTCGCCCTCTTCACGAGGGCGTGGATTGAAATCCAGTCGGTACAAGTCAAAGTAAGTATAACGCTTGTCGCCCTCTTCACGAGGGCGTGGATTGAAATAATTTATTGTTCGATCAAAATTTTTTTATCGGTTGTCGCCCTCTTCACGAGGGCGTGGATTGAAATAAAAAGGGTAAGCTTAATTTCGGCGAGGTAATTGAGTCGCCCTCTTCACGAGGGCGTGGATTGAAATATAAAGAAGCGGCAAAGGCAGGATATGCAAGCAAGTCGCCCTCTTCACGAGGGCGTGGATTGAAATCCTTGGCTCTGATCCCACCTCAACTTTAAGAGCTGTCGCCCTCTTCACGAGGGCGTGGATTGAAATAGACTTAACAACAGTTTAGGTAGCTCTATCGATTGTCGCCCTCTTCACGAGGGCGTGGATTGAAATAATCCTGCAAAGTGTGTCGGATATGCGCCGCAGTGTCGCCCTCTTCACGAGGGCGTGGATTGAAATAAGATTATTTATCTGTGCAAAAAGCTTTGTTAATGTCGCCCTCTTCACGAGGGCGTGGATTGAAATACACCGGATCCAGTGACGCCCATCAGTAAAACCAGTCGCCCTCTTCACGAGGGCGTGGATTGAAATCAGCCGGAAATGTTATCAGGATCCATCACTTCAAGTCGCCCTCTTCACGAGGGCGTGGATTGAAATTTTCAATTCATTTGTTTATCACCTTTATCTTTCGTCGCCCTCTTCACGAGGGCGTGGATTGAAATAATGAAATTACAGAAATCATTTTCAAGCTCATACGTCGCCCTCTTCACGAGGGCGTGGATTGAAATAAACACCTGCACATCACGCTCTGCAGTCACGAGGTCGCCCTCTTCACGAGGGCGTGGATTGAAATCGTTTTTATTTCCGATTTTCCGACTTTTCTCCGCTGTCGCCCTCTTCACGAGGGCGTGGATTGAAATCGCATGGGGTAAAGAACTATCAGAACTGTCCTTAGTCGCCCTCTTCACGAGGGCGTGGATTGAAATAAGCAGTGCCAAAAATCCTTGAGAAGCTGCCCGAGTCGCCCTCTTCACGAGGGCGTGGATTGAAATGCCGTATGTGGCATAGTCAAAACTTTTGGATAATGTCGCCCTCTTCACGAGGGCGTGGATTGAAATAAAAGCCTTGACATCGCCATTCATAGCTTTTTTGTCGCCCTCTTCACGAGGGCGTGGATTGAAATGCTTTGATATGCTCTTAACAGACAATCAAGGCAGGTCGCCCTCTTCACGAGGGCGTGGATTGAAATAGGCAATTCGTTTCAGCTTGGACAGACTTTCTGCGTCGCCCTCTTCACGAGGGCGTGGATTGAAATAGATCTAACACAGGTAGAATGTGCGAAAATAGCGGTCGCCCTCTTCACGAGGGCGTGGATTGAAATGAAACGATCAACGAAAACCGAATCAGATCCGCCGTCGCCCTCTTCACGAGGGCGTGGATTGAAATTATATCAGACCAACCGAAGGAAGTCTTAATCGGGTCGCCCTCTTCACGAGGGCGTGGATTGAAATATGAAAACACCTACTTAAGAATCATTTTAGGCGGTCGCCCTCTTCACGAGGGCGTGGATTGAAATATTTTCGACCGTGCCAAATTTAAACATCAAGACAGGGTCGCCCTCTTCACGAGGGCGTGGATTGAAATCCTTTCAAAAACCAAAAATTAAGGGGCGACCTTTGGTCGCCCTCTTCACGAGGGCGTGGATTGAAATCGATAGACAGCAGAGGAAACGCATTTATCGACTGGTCGCCCTCTTCACGAGGGCGTGGATTGAAATTCATCGGGAACGTTGATACGGATAACACCCTTCCGTCGCCCTCTTCACGAGGGCGTGGATTGAAATTCCGCTCGGCATATCAGAACATAAAGGCAAACGTGTCGCCCTCTTCACGAGGGCGTGGATTGAAATAAAAAGGGGTGAACCTTTTAGGATTTGCATTTCTGGTCGCCCTCTTCACGAGGGCGTGGATTGAAATTATAAATCCTGAAAGGAGTATTTTAGATGGAAGGGTCGCCCTCTTCACGAGGGCGTGGATTGAAATAATGATTTTTGTATGTTCTTATTCTCCCGATGTCGGTCGCCCTCTTCACGAGGGCGTGGATTGAAATGGCATAGGTTGGTTCATCGACCTTATAAAGATAGCGTCGCCCTCTTCACGAGGGCGTGGATTGAAATATCTTCTATTGATGATGAAATCTTGAAAAAAGAAGTCGCCCTCTTCACGAGGGCGTGGATTGAAATTGCTATGGCAATAGCCGCTTGCGCTGAGGGTGCAGTCGCCCTCTTCACGAGGGCGTGGATTGAAATTCGACCGTCACGGCGAGGTTGTTGACAACAGAAGGTCGCCCTCTTCACGAGGGCGTGGATTGAAATCAATTACAGCAAGTGCGGCGGTAATGTCATATTGTCGCCCTCTTCACGAGGGCGTGGATTGAAATTGCGTTCTCTGTCAATTGCGAAGAACGCTCTCACAGTCGCCCTCTTCACGAGGGCGTGGATTGAAATCGATGAAGATACACTGCCGAGGGTGTTCTGTCACGTCGCCCTCTTCACGAGGGCGTGGATTGAAATTACAAGCAGAAGTTTGACAGCGATACAAGCGAGGGTCGCCCTCTTCACGAGGGCGTGGATTGAAATTGAGAAAGGAAAAAGATATGGCAAGATATGTCACAGTCGCCCTCTTCACGAGGGCGTGGATTGAAATTTTTAAATCTTTCGTTGCTTTTCTGCGCAGATACGTCGCCCTCTTCACGAGGGCGTGGATTGAAATTAAACGGCACTGTATAATCTTCAACGCCCGCAACGTCGCCCTCTTCACGAGGGCGTGGATTGAAATATCGACCTTATAAAGATAGCGACAGGCGGTTACCGTCGCCCTCTTCACGAGGGCGTGGATTGAAATTTCGCAATTGACAGAGAACGCAGAAGCTATGAAAGGTCGCCCTCTTCACGAGGGCGTGGATTGAAATGGCAAACCGTGGCGAAAAGAGAAGCTTGACAGCGGTCGCCCTCTTCACGAGGGCGTGGATTGAAATGTGAGGAACGTGTTTATGCGGCTTACACCGTCCCGTCGCCCTCTTCACGAGGGCGTGGATTGAAATTTTGTTTAGCTGACAAATCCGCTCGTTGCTCGACGTCGCCCTCTTCACGAGGGCGTGGATTGAAATCCTTGTGTCAACAAGAATTGTCAGCGTTTCTAAGTCGCCCTCTTCACGAGGGCGTGGATTGAAATTGCAAGAGCTATCGCCTTGCGTTCCTTTGCTTTGTCGCCCTCTTCACGAGGGCGTGGATTGAAATCGTAACTGGTGGGCAGAACTCAATATCAGCTACAAGTCGCCCTCTTCACGAGGGCGTGGATTGAAATAGAATATTTTGCAGACTTTGAGCCTGCTGTTTTAGTCGCCCTCTTCACGAGGGCGTGGATTGAAATCGTTAAGGCTTGGTAAGGCAAGGCAGGTAAGGTGGTCGCCCTCTTCACGAGGGCGTGGATTGAAATGCAACGCACAACAGCGGACAGGACACGGTAAAAGTCGCCCTCTTCACGAGGGCGTGGATTGAAATGGGAGGAACGGCTGAAAAATCATTTATGCACGAAGTCGCCCTCTTCACGAGGGCGTGGATTGAAATCTTATCGAGCTTGAGAAAGAACAGCAGGCAAAGCGTCGCCCTCTTCACGAGGGCGTGGATTGAAATCGATTGACAGCAGAGGAAACGCATTTATCGACTGGTCGCCCTCTTCACGAGGGCGTGGATTGAAATTTGCTTCTGTCTTCGTGATAAGTTCACGGGTGCGGGTCGCCCTCTTCACGAGGGCGTGGATTGAAATAAAAAATCTCTACAAACTCTACAAAGTTTGCATAAGTCGCCCTCTTCACGAGGGCGTGGATTGAAATGGCTTGTCCTGATAAGCGGTTTATCGGTACTTGTCGCCCTCTTCACGAGGGCGTGGATTGAAATCTCTGTATACGACATTTTCTCCAGTTTTTACATCGTCGCCCTCTTCACGAGGGCGTGGATTGAAATGGCAAATCCGAACAGCAAAAAACGCATACCTTGTGTCGCCCTCTTCACGAGGGCGTGGATTGAAATGCTGATGAAGCCGAAAGCCCTCATATCGAGTTTAACGTCGCCCTCTTCACGAGGGCGTGGATTGAAATTCTTGTACAGTAAAGATACAGATTATTGTAGCTTGTCGCCCTCTTCACGAGGGCGTGGATTGAAATACACCGGATCCAATGCCGACCGTCTGTAAAACCAGTCGCCCTCTTCACGAGGGCGTGGATTGAAATATTGCAAGCATTACCGAAACGATCCACGAAAACGTCGCCCTCTTCACGAGGGCGTGGATTGAAATAATTTAGCTAAGAAGTTATCGAGCAAGGCAAAGGTCGCCCTCTTCACGAGGGCGTGGATTGAAATGGTTTCGTTCTTAACCTTATATGATACGGTTGAAGTCGCCCTCTTCACGAGGGCGTGGATTGAAATCCTATAATGCTGATAGTAGCTTTTTTTAACATGAGTCGCCCTCTTCACGAGGGCGTGGATTGAAATAGAAAGTACGGACATATTGAAGGTGCAAAAGGCAGTCGCCCTCTTCACGAGGGCGTGGATTGAAATAGCGGAACATACTTATAAAACAAAAGAAAATAATGTCGCCCTCTTCACGAGGGCGTGGATTGAAATCGAATATCTGTTGACGGCATAAAATCTGACGAGAAGGTCGCCCTCTTCACGAGGGCGTGGATTGAAATTCTAAATATTCAAAAGAAGACATAATTGAGGCTCGTCGCCCTCTTCACGAGGGCGTGGATTGAAATAAGCTCATACGGTGATATTGTTTCCTTGCGATAGTGTCGCCCTCTTCACGAGGGCGTGGATTGAAATTATGTGTCCTTTGCTGACCTTGAGTATATCGGGAGTCGCCCTCTTCACGAGGGCGTGGATTGAAATATAAACAGCGAGGACAGCGGTACGGCTCAGATAAGTCGCCCTCTTCACGAGGGCGTGGATTGAAATGGCACTAACACCACTCCGTATTACTTAGCAGTAAGTCGCCCTCTTCACGAGGGCGTGGATTGAAATCTAAATACGAACTCACTCAAAAAATGATTGAGAAAGTCGCCCTCTTCACGAGGGCGTGGATTGAAATAAAATGAAATAAAAGATACATCAAGAGCCGGTATGTCGCCCTCTTCACGAGGGCGTGGATTGAAATAAAATATGAGAAAGGAAAAACAGATATGAAACTTTGTCGCCCTCTTCACGAGGGCGTGGATTGAAATCCGAATAAACCATCGGAAGAACGTCATTTACAAGGTCGCCCTCTTCACGAGGGCGTGGATTGAAATCGGGACTGCTATGTCCGCAGAGTATACGCTAACAGTCGCCCTCTTCACGAGGGCGTGGATTGAAATTACAAAACGTATGTAATTCTTTAAAACGCCGCAAGTCGCCCTCTTCACGAGGGCGTGGATTGAAATGACCACGCTTTAAATAAAAATCTATCCATTCGGTGTCGCCCTCTTCACGAGGGCGTGGATTGAAATATAAAAAACCTCGCTTGACGGCGCCGCAGGTCCCGTCGCCCTCTTCACGAGGGCGTGGATTGAAATGTTCCTCTCGGTCAGTTATCACATATTGCATTATACGTCGCCCTCTTCACGAGGGCGTAGATTGAAATGCAAATAGTTGTTATATATGATAACTCCATTATTGTCGCCCTCTTCACGAGGGCGTGGATTGAAATACCCGGTAACGAAAGTAGAAATCGACACCAGCAAAGTCGCCCTCTTCACGAGGGCGTGGATTGAAATCCACATCTGACACGGTACCAGTATGAGCAACTGCGTCGCCCTCTTCACGAGGGCGTGGATTGAAATCGTGCTTTAAATAAAACCTAGTCCGTATCCTGATGTCGCCCTCTTCACGAGGGCGTGGATTGAAATATACAAATAATTTGGCGGTCTGCCTATCCGTGTTAGTCGCCCTCTTCACGAGGGCGTGGATTGAAATCACATGGAACATTTATGCAAGGCGGAAAAGCTTGGTCGCCCTCTTCACGAGGGCGTGGATTGAAATTGCGATTGTCATTGCAGAAGAAAAAGAATCTGTGGTCGCCCTCTTCACGAGGGCGTGGATTGAAATGCTATCCCAACCACTAAAAAGCCAAAGTGGCGCAGTCGCCCTCTTCACGAGGGCGTGGATTGAAATCACATGGAACATTTATGCAAGGCGGAAAAGCTTGGTCGCCCTCTTCACGAGGGCGTGGATTGAAATGCCCTGTATGTCACTACCCTCATAGCCCGACACCGTCGCCCTCTTCACGAGGGCGTGGATTGAAATAAGTATTTCCGCCTCCGATGAATTTGGCTCAGCTGTCGCCCTCTTCACGAGGGCGTGGATTGAAATATCATAACTATAATCTTTATAATCACCAAAGCAAAGTCGCCCTCTTCACGAGGGCGTGGATTGAAATCGCCTTGCCGGTATCAATCGAATGTTGTAAGGGAGGTCGCCCTCTTCACGAGGGCGTGGATTGAAATAGACAAGTGCATATTTGGTGATAAGTTATCTTATGGTCGCCCTCTTCACGAGGGCGTGGATTGAAATACGTTCCCGGTTTTGTTGGTATTACTAATATGTCGTCGCCCTCTTCACGAGGGCGTGGATTGAAATTATGCAAAAATTTATAACTTAAAGTTTTGCAAAAGTCGCCCTCTTCACGAGGGCGTGGATTGAAATGGCTTGCGCCGAAAAGCGAAGTCAACAATACAAGGTCGCCCTCTTCACGAGGGCGTGGATTGAAATACCTTCTGACGGCATCTCTCGCCCAGCTGCTTCTGTCGCCCTCTTCACGAGGGCGTGGATTGAAATCTCGGTAAATACGCCATCATGAGCTATACATCACCGGTCGCCCTCTTCACGAGGGCGTGGATTGAAATCCTCATTCACGAGTATACTGTGCTTGCGGAGACGGTCGCCCTCTTCACGAGGGCGTGGATTGAAATGTTACAGCTTTTCGACTGTAACGGCAAGGTTACTGGTCGCCCTCTTCACGAGGGCGTGGATTGAAATAGCGGCATGGTTGTAAAGGATGGCAAGCTTGAAGGTCGCCCTCTTCACGAGGGCGTGGATTGAAATGGAACTATATCAGCTACGGTCATAGATATGTTACGTCGCCCTCTTCACGAGGGCGTGGATTGAAATAAAATCCGTCAAACTTGCTTTGCCCGAAACTAACGTCGCCCTCTTCACGAGGGCGTGGATTGAAATCTGAGTATGAACTCACACAAAAAATGATTGAGAAGTCGCCCTCTTCACGAGGGCGTGGATTGAAATATCACGTAAAAAGCGGACTTAACATCAGGAAACTCGTCGCCCTCTTCACGAGGGCGTGGATTGAAATACCAACAAGGCAATGACGGGTACGATAAGTATTGTCGCCCTCTTCACGAGGGCGTGGATTGAAATTCAAACATCCTTTCAAGATACAGCTGTTCATCGTGTCGCCCTCTTCACGAGGGCGTGGATTGAAATGGATCTCGGCGGTGAAAAATCACGCTTCAGACAGTCGCCCTCTTCACGAGGGCGTGGATTGAAATGTCCAGATAAAGATAATGTTGAAGATGATTTTGGTCGCCCTCTTCACGAGGGCGTGGATTGAAATTTGCTAATCAAGGTGTCGGTGTCGGTGTCGGTGTCGCCCTCTTCACGAGGGCGTGGATTGAAATGTGGACGATGATTTTGCGGTACATACCGCTGCGCGTCGCCCTCTTCACGAGGGCGTGGATTGAAATGCCGTCGTGACGCTTGATGTAGTCCCACGTCATAGTCGCCCTCTTCACGAGGGCGTGGATTGAAATACAGTCTGTTACATTGATATTGTTTACAACGCCGGGTCGCCCTCTTCACGAGGGCGTGGATTGAAATCTTTATACTGATTCTCTACCGACAACCTCCCTCTGTCGCCCTCTTCACGAGGGCGTGGATTGAAATCCTCTGCTGTCAATCGGAAAGTATACGGTCACGTCGCCCTCTTCACGAGGGCGTGGATTGAAATGCCTTGCAAAATCCCCTGCAAGACCTCACTTTTCGTCGCCCTCTTCACGAGGGCGTGGATTGAAATCGTTAAGGACATCTTCCGTCCAGTCGTTCGCTATGTCGCCCTCTTCACGAGGGCGTGGATTGAAATTTTTTATCGAAGCACCACACATACTCTGTGTCTGGTCGCCCTCTTCACGAGGGCGTGGATTGAAATTTATTTTTTGGGGTGTATTTTAAAGGTTGTTGCAAGTCGCCCTCTTCACGAGGGCGTGGATTGAAATATCGAGAACATCAGAGGATTTTAAAGGCGTTCGGGTCGCCCTCTTCACGAGGGCGTGGATTGAAATATATATCATAGTAAACTTATGATATGTGTCTGTTGTCGCCCTCTTCACGAGGGCGTGGATTGAAATAACGTCCTTAAAACTGCTTATAAAATTATTGCCGGTCGCCCTCTTCACGAGGGCGTGGATTGAAATTCAAAATCGTGTACAGTCTGATTATGAACTTTGGTCGCCCTCTTCACGAGGGCGTGGATTGAAATCTTTATATCCGCATCAGTTTTACGCATAAACATTGGTCGCCCTCTTCACGAGGGCGTGGATTGAAATCGCAACGTCACACTTATCGGGCTTAAACAGAACGCGTCGCCCTCTTCACGAGGGCGTGGATTGAAATACGACCGAAAACATAGTCGTAAAAAAGTCAGAAGGTCGCCCTCTTCACGAGGGCGTGGATTGAAATCTGTCGAGTGTAGTTGTACCAGTTTTCGGGAATTGTCGCCCTCTTCACGAGGGCGTGGATTGAAATCACAAACATACCGAGCGGAGATTTTACGGTGTCTGTCGCCCTCTTTACGAGGGCGTGGATTGAAATGGCTAACTGGTCGTGAAGCATTACTCCCTCAACCAGTCGCCCTCTTCACGAGGGCGTGGATTGAAATCGCAGCAGCAAGAAGCAAGCTGTTCTGAGAGGTTGTCGCCCTCTTCACGAGGGCGTGGATTGAAATTCGTCCTGCTTTGATAGGTGTTCGTGAATATCTGTCGCCCTCTTCACGAGGGCGTGGATTGAAATTCTGATACACTTTCTGCCGTTGCTCGTCCGTCAGTCGCCCTCTTCACGAGGGCGTGGATTGAAATACGAAATTGCCTGTCAAGCCTGCTCCACTCGTGTGTCGCCCTCTTCACGAGGGCGTGGATTGAAATAAACTGTCACGAAAAGTTATCAAGTGACCGTGCCGTCGCCCTCTTCACGAGGGCGTGGATTGAAATGTTTAACTTTGCGCTCGTCTTACATAGTACCTCAGTCGCCCTCTTCACGAGGGCGTGGATTGAAATTACCATTCCGTTTTCGTCACCATTGATGAAGAAGTCGCCCTCTTCACGAGGGCGTGGATTGAAATGAAGCATATCGCAAGGGAGAAAGCAACGATGCCGAAAGTCGCCCTCTTCACGAGGGCGTGGATTGAAATAGCGTGATAACGTTGTTAGCCCTGCCGTGTGTGAGGTCGCCCTCTTCACGAGGGCGTGGATTGAAATAATCCAAAGCAGAAAATCGTCGGTATAACAGTATGTCGCCCTCTTCACGAGGGCGTGGATTGAAATTTTATTTACGGTATTATTTGATGTAGTGTGTTCTGTCGCCCTCTTCACGAGGGCGTGGATTGAAATTTCTTGACGAAAGCTCCCCGATAGTATGGCTTGTGTCGCCCTCTTCACGAGGGCGTGGATTGAAATTCTATAAATATAAAATTTACTTTTATAAAAAAATCGTCGCCCTCTTCACGAGGGCGTGGATTGAAATCGTTTTCATCGCCATTTATGAAGAATGCGCCACGGTCGCCCTCTTCACGAGGGCGTGGATTGAAATATCAGTTTAACGTGAGATAGTCCGCACTCACGTTTGTCGCCCTCTTCACGAGGGCGTGGATTGAAATAATCGACACATGACCTGTCAGTGTCACGGAAATGTCGCCCTCTTCACGAGGGCGTGGATTGAAATTGCTTTCTAAGTCCTTCGTGTTGACGGGCGGTTGTCGCCCTCTTCACGAGGGCGTGGATTGAAATTATCTCGGTAAAATCGGCAGTGGGCTTTTAAAGCTGTCGCCCTCTTCACGAGGGCGTGGATTGAAATTTTACGGTATCAAAGACCTTGACGACAACATGATGTCGCCCTCTTCACGAGGGCGTGGATTGAAATGGCTGGTCGTATGACATGATCACGATTGCCGATGTGTCGCCCTCTTCACGAGGGCGTGGATTGAAATCGCAGGTGCAAGTTTTGTCTAATATCAAGTTATCCGTCGCCCTCTTCACGAGGGCGTGGATTGAAATACTTCACGCAGCACCTTTCTTTTTTTCCGAAGATCGTCGCCCTCTTCACGAGGGCGTGGATTGAAATTCTGTCTTCAGGATTAAGGCACTGTCTATCATATTTGTCGCCCTCTTCACGAGGGCGTGGATTGAAATGTAAAGACGGACAGGAGATAAGCTATAATAATCTGTCGCCCTCTTCACGAGGGCGTGGATTGAAATATTTTGTGGTTTTGGCATACAGCTTGAGCATCGTGTCGCCCTCTTCACGAGGGCGTGGATTGAAATAAAAAAATCTATATATAAAAAGTCGGCAAGAACAAGTCGCCCTCTTCACGAGGGCGTGGATTGAAATACGCTTACAAGATAAAGAATGAAGCTGATACATTGTCGCCCTCTTCACGAGGGCGTGGATTGAAATGTTGAATTTGAGCTGATAGTGAAAATAGCGATAATGTCGCCCTCTTCACGAGGGCGTGGATTGAAATATTCAGGCGCTCAATGTCGAGTGAACCAAAGCTGGTCGCCCTCTTCACGAGGGCGTGGATTGAAATATCGAGTAAGTCTATGAGAGCGGGTAACATGTCTGTCGCCCTCTTCACGAGGGCGTGGATTGAAATTGCTCCTTCGGGGCTGACATGGATGTCAAACAGCGTCGCCCTCTTCACGAGGGCGTGGATTGAAATACCGTGCCCGTCTTTTTTAAAGTGCGACTATCAGGTCGCCCTCTTCACGAGGGCGTGGATTGAAATCGTAAAAGCTCCGATGATACCATCAGCAAGCGGGTCGCCCTCTTCACGAGGGCGTGGATTGAAATGCAAATAGTTGTTATATATGATAACTCCATTATTAGTCGCCCTCTTCACGAGGGCGTGGATTGAAATTTCAACAGCCATTAGCTTGTTGTCATAGTCACCGGTCGCCCTCTTCACGAGGGCGTGGATTGAAATAACAACGCCTTTATCATTGCAACCGATATATGCAGTCGCCCTCTTCACGAGGGCGTGGATTGAAATTGGACAGCTTGTGTAAATGCGAGAGTAAACAAAGTCGCCCTCTTCACGAGGGCGTGGATTGAAATTCTGTTTTAGATGGTTATGATGTTGAGCGCATGGATGTCGCCCTCTTCACGAGGGCGTGGATTGAAATGACTCTCCACAAAATTGCATCAACAATCTTGAAAGTCGCCCTCTTCACGAGGGCGTGGATTGAAATTGACCGTTTTTTCGATATTTTTTATTTTGCCAACGTCGCCCTCTTCACGAGGGCGTGGATTGAAATACCGTGACAATTCGGACAGCAGCTTGTTTCGAAGGTCGCCCTCTTCACGAGGGCGTGGATTGAAATATGATACAGCCGTCAACAAACAGGTGATCTATCGTCGCCCTCTTCACGAGGGCGTGGATTGAAATACGAGCGTTAAAAAGCAGCGTAACCGTATAAAACGTCGCCCTCTTCACGAGGGCGTGGATTGAAATTCAACGAGCTTTCCGCCGTATGTTTCGAGCCGTTTGTCGCCCTCTTCACGAGGGCGTGGATTGAAATAAAGTTACTCTTGTCAAGGAAAAGACGGTAAAATCGTCGCCCTCTTCACGAGGGCGTGGATTGAAATTACAGCGTCATAGGCTGTACAAGTTGTAATTCTTGTCGCCCTCTTCACGAGGGCGTGGATTGAAATAATCTAAGTATACTGCTTTTATGTATGATACTGAGTCGCCCTCTTCACGAGGGCGTGGATTGAAATCACTCGGCACAGAAAAGCGATGATGCACTGAGGAGTCGCCCTCTTCACGAGGGCGTGGATTGAAATACGAGAAACGCATCGGCGATTAACAAAGAAAGGCGTCGCCCTCTTCACGAGGGCGTGGATTGAAATATCGTTAATCTGATCAAGTGTTACTTCGGCACGCGTCGCCCTCTTCACGAGGGCGTGGATTGAAATATACTTATAATACAAAAATCGATCGTGTATCTGAGTCGCCCTCTTCACGAGGGCGTGGATTGAAATATAAAAACCTTTAAAGGCTTTTTTCAAAACATCTGGTCGCCCTCTTCACAGGGCGTGGATTGAAATCTCCTTCAGCTAGTTGCGAGTTAACTTATGTTAAAGTCGCCCTCTTCACGAGGGCGTGGATTGAAATTTCTCGCCGCCGAGAAAGGAGCAAACGATGCCCGGTCGCCCTCTTCACGAGGGCGTGGATTGAAATCGTAACTGGTGGGCTGAACTCAATATCAGCTACAGTCGCCCTCTTCACGAGGGCGTGGATTGAAATAACAGAAGAGCCGATACCCCACTTGATAACGTTTCGTCGCCCTCTTCACGAGGGCGTGGATTGAAATTCCGTACACATCGGAAAGTTTCGGCGGTTACAGCGTCGCCCTCTTCACGAGGGCGTGGATTGAAATAGAATGTTTTGCAGACTTTGAGCCTGCTGTTTTAACGTCGCCCTCTTCACGAGGGCGTGGATTGAAATAATCTGCTGACCGAAAGCCCCGAAAAGATAATTGGTCGCCCTCTTCACGAGGGCGTGGATTGAAATGGTATAACCGTAAATTTACCCATTGTTCACTTTTGTCGCCCTCTTCACGAGGGCGTGGATTGAAATGTAAGAAAAAATCAGACTTAGAAATCCTCTCGGGTCGCCCTCTTCACGAGGGCGTGGATTGAAATAATTGAAGAATTGCAATCTAAAATCGTAACATCGTCGCCCTCTTCACGAGGGCGTGGATTGAAATTTTCCAATCAAGGTGTCGGTGTTGGTGTCGGTGGTCGCCCTCTTCACGAGGGCGTGGATTGAAATATTTGTACACTCCTTAATCATAAAGTTTGCGAAGTCGCCCTCTTCACGAGGGCGTGGATTGAAATTTTCTTTTATTAGTCTTTCGTCTGTTGTCATTTGTCGCCCTCTTCACGAGGGCGTGGATTGAAATGTAGCCGAGATTGCAAATACCGTTACCGATGTTAGTCGCCCTCTTCACGAGGGCGTGGATTGAAATTGCGTGAATTGCGGTAGTAATGTCGCAAGTCTGGTCGCCCTCTTCACGAGGGCGTGGATTGAAATTTATCTTTTGCCGATGCTTGCGTAAAGATTAACCTTGGTCGCCCTCTTCACGAGGGCGTGGATTGAAATTCTTGCATTCTGTTTCGCCTGCAAAATCGTAAGGGTCGCCCTCTTCACGAGGGCGTGGATTGAAATCCTTAGTTAAACTACAAACTCTACAATAAATTGAGTCGCCCTCTTCACGAGGGCGTGGATTGAAATGCCGATGCAACCGCAGATACGCTCGGAAATAGTCGTCGCCCTCTTCACGAGGGCGTGGATTGAAATTGTACGGGTACTTTTGCAAGGTCAAGCGTCTTTGGTCGCCCTCTTCACGAGGGCGTGGATTGAAATATTTACATCATAAGTAACAATCCCTTTACCGACAGTCGCCCTCTTCACGAGGGCGTGGATTGAAATAGACTATCACCGCTCCCGAACAGCTATTTGACACAGTCGCCCTCTTCACGAGGGCGTGGATTGAAATCTTTGCTTCGTCAATCGTCATTATAATGCTTCCGTCGCCCTCTTCACGAGGGCGTGGATTGAAATCTCCTGTTTTGCTTTTAAACTGTGCCGCTGTCAGTCGCCCTCTTCACGAGGGCGTGGATTGAAATAAATCCACCGTTTGCCCTGCAATATCGGTTGGGCGTCGCCCTCTTCACGAGGGCGTGGATTGAAATCTATTTATATATAAATATAAAAATTTTGTAGAGTTTGTCGCCCTCTTCACGAGGGCGTGGATTGAAATCAGATGTTGAAGAAAAAGAATTGAAGCCGTACAAGGTCGCCCTCTTCACGAGGGCGTGGATTGAAATCCTTAGTTGCTCCGGAGCCGACACCCGCAAGTCCGTCGCCCTCTTCACGAGGGCGTGGATTGAAATATCGGGAAATTGAATATTTTTGAACGGGCTATCAGTCGCCCTCTTCACGAGGGCGTGGATTGAAATAGATTCCGATCGATTTCGGACCGTTTTCTGTGTCGTCGCCCTCTTCACGAGGGCGTGGATTGAAATCTTTATACTGATTCTCTACCGACAACCTCCCTCTGTCGCCCTCTTCACGAGGGCGTGGATTGAAATGCGCCTTACATGCGCCGTTTGCCGTAAAAATACACGTCGCCCTCTTCACGAGGGCGTGGATTGAAATCGATTGCTTGTTGTGTTGCCATGTTTTGGCAGAACGTCGCCCTCTTCATGAGGGCGTGGATTGAAATAGACGTTAATCATTATTGATGAGGCGCATATAAAAGTCGCCCTCTTCACGAGGGCGTGGATTGAAATTAAGTGCATCAAAACATTGCGTACACTTTCGGGCGGTCGCCCTCTTCACGAGGGCGTGGATTGAAATACGCAGAAGCCGACATCACCGACAGAGAGGTAATCGTCGCCCTCTTCATGAGGGCGTGGATTGAAATTTATCCACTCCTGCTCTTCATCGGTCAGAGCACGGGTCGCCCTCTTCACGAGGGCGTGGATTGAAATTCCGCAAGCTATATAACTGACTATGATGATATCAAGTCGCCCTCTTCACGAGGGTGTGGATTGAAATATCCGTTTGTATCGTATGCTCTTATGAGATCGGACGGTCGCCCTCTTCACGAGGGCGTGGATTGAAATTCAACATTGTCTGCAAAAACACCGTCAATTTTTGGTCGCCCTCTTCACGAGGGCGTGGATTGAAATGTCAAACGTACAATAGACAGACAAGACAAATGCGGTCGCCTTCTTCACGAGGGCGTGGATTGAAATCAGATATGTGACAAGCTCACAGAAATGAGGGCGTGGATTGAAATAATAGCCTTGCACTGCAGGCAAACTACAAGGCGCGTCGCCCTCTTCACGAGGGCGTGGATTGAAATCATTTTGGCACTGCGTCAAGTCCGCCGAGTTTGTGTCGCCCTCTTCACGAGGGCGTGGATTGAAATAGGCGTATATTATGATATATCACCTCATACCACTGTCGCCCTCTTCACGAGGGCGTGGATTGAAATTTTCTGCCATGTCCGATGCGACTGTCACCGCAATTTTATTCAAAAGCAAGGCTTGAAGTTGATGATATTCTGTTTCACAATCCGTAATTCATGCCGTTAGGAGATGAACAACATGGAAGAATTAAAAGAGCCTGTGAAAAATTCGGAATTGCATATAAACGCTCAGAACTGCCCTGAAGGTTGTTATGAAGAATTAGAAAAGTTAAAAAAGAATATCAATACGCCGATATTGAATCTAAGCATAAAGGTTTTCACGGACGAGATGACAGATCGGCAAAAGAACTTATGGATTTAACCATAGCTTTTCGTAAACAAATTAAAACCATAAGAGATAAATACAACGTTTAGCACATTTTAGAGGACGTTTCCGGCTGCCGAAAAGAAGATGCGGCAAACCACAAACATTTCGTCACAGCTTTTTATCGAATTTTTTCGCCGGCAATAAAAATGCTTCTAAAAGCAAGAAAACGTAAACGAAAAATCAAGATCGGAGTAAGTTATATGTTTGATTATACGATTTGCAATGCACCTGATTCGGATATTTTTTAAGGCAATGCAAGGCTTTGGAGAAAAACATTCCGGACTTGAAAAAGAGCGAAATACTAATAGATATAGATGGTTCACAAATCGCTGTCTATTTTAAAGACGGCAAAAAGGTGACGGTTCATAACAGTTACTATGTAGGTGCGGTTTATATTCAGTCAGAGTTCGATTTAATAACATTTTTCCCGACAAAAGAAAGAGGTGATAAGTAGTGAAACCATATATAGTCCAATTAGAAATTGATGACCGTAAATCTATTGTATATTGCAAGGATGGGGCAATATACAAAGGGCGATGCATCGGTGATTGTATCGTTACAAATGATGACGGTGAAGATGAAGACGGTATTCGTTATCAAACTAATGACGGATATGAAATTCTTTTAATAGACGATGACATTGAATCCTTCAAATTTATTGATTAAGCACCATTTCAAGAGTGTTTTTCTTATGGTAAAAAGGAGATAGGGTTTACATATTAACTTTTAAACAGCACTTTCACGGTGCTGTTTTTATATTACCCGTTTTACAAAAAGAAAAATCGTTATGGATGAAAAAACCACAACATCGGTGCCTTGCAAACGCCGAAATAGGCGTTGATACAGAGCATCTGGGCGATATAATTCAGAGTGCGTATATGCAGACGGTTTTCGATGTGACGAAGGGTGCGGATTATCGTGCGGCTTTTGATTTAATTCCCGAAAGCCGTGTTAAAGCTATCCTGTCTACTAACTGGAGCGGTCAGATGTTATCCCAGCGTGTCTGGGATAACACAAACGCACTTGCAGACGGGTTAAAGCACGATATGCTTGTGGGCATTATGGCAGGAAAGTCCGAACAGCACATGGCGGACGATATAATGAACCGCTGCGGTGTCGGCGCTTTCGAGGCACGCAGGCTTGTCCGGACGGAAACTACCTGCGTTGCGAATATGGCGGAGCTGTACGGCTACAAGGAACTTGACATTGACGAATACGAGTTTTCCGCCTGCCTTGACAGCCGTACAAGCGATCTATGCCGTGAACTTGACGGTAAGGTGTTCAAGCGTAACAGTGCACAGGCAGGTGTAAATCTTCCGCCTATGCACCCGTTCTGCCGTTCTACAACGCTCCCTGTTCTGCCGAGCGAGGAGGATCTTGATAAAGAGCTTGCCGAACTGGGCGATGAGATAGGCGCAGATGTTGACTTTGACGAGTGGGTCAAGAATTTGCAGAAAACTGAGGACGGAAAACTGGTTTATAAGGCTAATAGTGTTGACAAATCGGGCGGAAGTGGTATAATAAAAGAAAGATTAAGAAAGTTGGGTAAATCAAGAGATAAACTTCGTTTTATTAGCGATGAACAGTTCAACAATTTAACAATAGAAGCACGAAAAAACGGCGCCAATATTATTCGCGGCAGTGATGAAATAGAAAAACACCTTGATGATGTAGGCGCAAGTGCCGCAATTGTCGGAGATACATTGCTGTTTAGAAATGACGTATGCATAAGTGATGTCTTAGAGGAAACACATCATTATATGCAGAATATAGGGAATTTAAATTCAGATAAGCCAGAACCATTGAGAACTATACTGAATGAAATTGAGGCTAAAAAGTATCTTATTGAGAACAGTAAGAAATATAAAATCCCGAGGAATGAAATAGAAACCACAAAACATCATTTAAAAAGCTATGAAGAAGAGCTAAAAAAATATGTAAAGGAGTATGGTAGCTATGAATAAGATTTTATCATCATTTTCAATTGGCAAATATCGCGTTTTAAAATTATCCGCAATGCCTGAAAAGCCATATTCTCACATTAAAATCGGTGAAGAAAAATTCGCACCTGTTCCAATATACGATATGGAGAACTGTGTTGCGATTGTAAGCAATCGCGACTTTACTGACAGCATTATTGAATTTATATGAACAAAACCGCCCACAGCAGTGAGCGGTTTTGTTATATCTGCTTATTGATTATCATACATATGTGAAACTCAACAATGTTAATGTTGTAGAATTGGACAATTTCAACAAAAAAGTCAAAACGGTATTGACGTTCGACATCGAATGTGATATATTTATCGCAGGAGGTGAAAAAGTGTCAGATGTAAGAAAAGTGTTTATAACCCGTGAAGTAGCTGATGAACTGAAGCTAACTCCGACATATCTTATAAAACTCGGCAAAAAGATAAAGTTGAGCGAAGCAGAAATGAGAGAAGCAGGGAGTAGAAATTATTTATTCAGTGAAGAGGCTGTTCAGAAGTTAAAAAATGCTAAACAACAAAAATAACGGCAACGCCGCACAGTAGGAAGTAAAGCGTTACCGTTATCCACCAGACAGATTGCTCTATCTGAAATCTATTATACTCGGATAGAGCCTTCCTGTCAAGTTAGAAAGGAAGTAATATTATGAGTAATTTAATGGAACTCGAAGAAGCTACGAACAAAAACACGGCTATTGCGCAGGGTATTGAGCTGATGAGGCTTGCCGCTATGGCTAATGAAGAAGTTGAATTGTCAGAGTTCACTGATTTCATTCATTATCTTGCTATGATTGCGACTAAGAATGCAGATAATCTTGAGAGAATCAAAAATACGGCGTTTAAAGAAGCAAGAGAAAGCAAGGCTAACGATAAAAAGGCGGTGAGCGCATGAACGAGTTGCAGACATTCGATTATAACGGCTCACAGGTCAGAACGGTGGAAAAAGACGGTGAAACTTGGTGGGTGCTTTCAGATGTATGCAAGGTGCTTGAACTTTCAGAGGCAAGACGTACCGCAGAACGATTAGATGATGACGAGCTGACACGAGTCAAACTCCACTCAGGTGGTCAGAACCGAGAAATGTATGTTATCAACGAAAGCGGATTATACAATGTGATTCTTCGTTCCGATAAGCCGCAGGCAAAACCGTTTCGTAAATGGGTGACTTCCGAAGTCTTACCGACAATAAGAAAGACGGGTCAGTATAATGCAAAACCGAACAAGGCGCTTGAGATAAAGGAAACCAATGCAAGAGTGCGGTTATCAAATGCGTTTTTAAAACTCGCAAAAGTTGATACGCTTTCTTCGGAATACAAAAATATACTGGTAGCGAAAGCCGCCGAAGCGTTGACAGGCTTTCAGCTTATACCGCTTCCCCAGTCGGAACAGAAGATGTATACCGCTACCGAAATAGGAGAGATGTTCGGCGTATCAGCTCAGAGAATCGGCAAACTGTCGAATCAGTACGGTATGAAAACCGAAGAATACGGTACTTGGTATCGTTCCAAATCACAGTACAGCAATAAAGAGGTTGACAGCTTTATGTATAATGACAAGGCTGTGGAACGCTTTAAGACGTTAATTTAAATCAATCAATTTAATAATTATACCGCCCCTTTTGGAGCGGTATTTTTATACCCAAAAACAATTTATTCCGAACGTTGTGGGCAATGAACGCAGTGGGCGGAGAAAGGACAGAAACATGAACAACAGAAGAATTTTCATCGGCTTACAGCACTTCGCAGAGGGCGAGGGGGACGGCGGCGCAGATGCAAACGTTCCCGGCAATCAGACTGCCGATAACGGCGGTGACGCTCAGGATAACGCACAGCAGAAGCCCACCTTTGACGATATGTTAAAGGACAAGGATATGCAGTCTGAGTTTGACAAGCGTGTAAGCAAGGCACTGGAAACAGCAAAAACAAAGTGGCAGAAGGACGCAGACGAGAAGCTCTCGGAGGCGAAGAAGCCCGCTCCCGCAGCGGAGCAGAAGGACGAGCCCAAGCCCGAAGAGAAGCCCGCCGAAAACAAGCAGACGGACGATAACGGCACGGCAGAGAAGACACCGGTAATAAACAAACAAACCGCATAAAAATGCGGTTTGAAAGAAATATGGTCGAGGTGACAAGATTTGAACTTGCGACCTCTGCGTCCCGAACGCAGCGCTCTACCAAACTGAGCCACACCTCGATGTTATCCCTCTTTTTCAAGAGGGAAGAGTATTCAATTAATATTCTACGCCGTAAGTGCTACGGTACTGCTTCATAGCGTCAAGGTACTGCTTGCCCTCGATAACGCCGTTCTCAATGGCGCTGATTATGTCATTGATATTAACGATCGAGTAAACCTTTACGCCGAAATCCTTGTCTGCAGACTGCACTGCGCTTAAATCGCTGTCAAGTGCTTTTTCCATACGGTCAACTGTTATTACCATTGCCGTTATATTTACATCAGCCGCACCCTTGAGCTTGGGAAGAACTTCTCTTAGAGCCTTGCCCGATGTCATTACATCTTCTATGATAACTACCTTATCACCGTCGGCAAGCTGCTTTCCTACAAACATACCGCCTTCACCGTGATCCTTGACCTCTTTTCTGTCAAAGCAGTAACTTGCATCAACGCCGAACTTGTTGAACAGTGCCACACAAGCACTTACCGAAAGGGGAATGCCCTTATAGGCAGGTCCGAATAGTACATCGGCTTCAATGCCGTTGTCGTGGATGCACTCTGCATAGAACTCGCCAAGCTTCGCAAGCTGTGCGCCTGTCTTGTAGTTGCCTGTGTTTATGAAGTAAGGAGCTTTTCTGCCACTCTTGAGTGTGAACTCGCCGAATGTAAGAACTCCGCTGTCAACCATGAATTTAATAAAACTCTCTTTATACGTCATACTGTTCTCCTTCTTGGCAGTTACTCCAAAACTTAACGCTATATATTATAGCATATCAATTTTGCCTTGTCAAGCCTTTCCGGTAAAATCATCAAAAGTGAGTTTTTTAAGCTCGTCACATACTATATCGGAAATTCTGGCAAATGCTATGCGATAATTGCAGGGAAGACCGTTTTCGGCACGATTGCAGTTATAATGCCCGTCAAGGCAACGGCTGAACATATATGTACCCTCTACCGCTTCTACCACGTCATACAGCGATAATTCAGACGGCGACCTGCCAAGCTCATATCCGCCCTTAGTGCCTTTGTACGAGTTTACTATACCGGCATTTCCCAGCTTTCGAAGAATCTTCATAGCAAATGTCTGCGGCACATAGGTCTTTTCGGAAATCGCTTTTGCATCGAATCTGCCGTCATTCTTTACCATAAAATCAACTATCCTGATAGCATAGTCGGTTTCCAGAGTAATGTGCATTTCTTACTCCTTATCAGTCCAGAAAATCCTTCAGCTTCTTGCTTCTTGAAGGGTGTCTCAGCTTTCTTAAAGCCTTTGCTTCTATCTGTCTGATACGCTCTCTTGTAACGTCAAATTCTTTGCCTACTTCTTCAAGAGTTCTCGGTCTGCCGTCTTCAAGACCGAATCTCAGACGAAGAACCTTTTCTTCACGGGGAGTAAGCGTACCGAGAATTTCGCTAAGCTGTTCCTTGAGAAGCGTTCTTGATGCCGCTTCTGCGGGTGCAGGTGCATCCTCATCGGGAATGAAGTCGCCTAAGTGGCTGTCTTCTTCTTCACCGATAGGGGTTTCAAGCGAAACGGGATCCTGAGATATTCTGAGTATTTCTCTTACTCTGTCAACTGTGATTCCGAGTCTGTCCGCAATTTCCTGAGGTGTAGGCTCGTGACCGTTTTCGTGCAGGAGCTGGCTTGAAACCTTCTTTACCTTTGTTATGGTTTCAACCATATGAACGGGGATTCTGATAGTTCTTGCCTGGTCTGCAATAGAACGTGTGATTGCCTGTCTTATCCACCATGTAGCGTAGGTTGAGAACTTGTATCCCTTTGTATAATCAAACTTTTCAACCGCCTTGATAAGTCCGAGATTACCCTCCTGGATAAGATCGAGGAACTGCATACCTCTGCCGACATATCTCTTTGCGATGCTTACAACAAGTCGCAGGTTTGCTTCACTCAGACGCTTTCTTGCATACTTGTCACCCTGTGCCATACGGGTAGCAAGCTCAATTTCTTCTTCCGCTGTCAGCAGAGGCACTCTGCCTATCTCCTTGAGATAGATTTTAACAGGGTCGTCTATAGCGATGCCTTCAGATGAAAGAGAAGACTCGAAATCGTCGCTGTCGGTAAAGTCAAGCGCACTGTCAAGGTCTTCATCCGCAGAGAAGTCATCGACGATCTCGATATTGCTGCTTTCAAAATCGTCATAGAGCTTGTTGATTTCATCGGCATCAAAGTCAAGCTCCTCAAGCACATCGGTTATCTCCTTCGTTGTGAGCTTACCGTTCTGCTTACCGTGATTAATGAGTTCGTTTATTTTGCTGTCTGCCATATTTATCGTTCCTTTCAAAACCTTCCGGTCATGATTTATTGTTTTTTATTTTGTCAGCGAATTGCCTGAGTTCGTCCTCCGACATATCCGCAACACTTTTTGATTGCTTCTTATCTCTGTATTTTATCAGCACATTCAGATAATCGTTCAGCCGTTCAACGCTGAATGGCAAATTATTGTTTTCGTGTATCAGCTTGTATATTGACGCAACTTCCTCCGCAGAATATCTATCGGCAAGCATTGAAACGTCATTTGAAAGTCCGCAGGAAATCATTGCCGTGAGATCGATAAACAGCCGTTTGTTGAACTCCGTAACAAAATCATCGGAGCTTATTTTATCGGTTATTTTTTTCAGAGCGTCGGGCGAGTGGAACAGATATGCTATGATACCCCGTTCCGCCTGTGTTTCAGCAGGATAGCGTGACGCTTCCGGATTAATCTTATCTCTGTTTACCGAGCCGTTAAGTATCGCACGGCGATTATCCTTTTCCCGTGTCTTGTTTCTCTTTGCAATAATCTGATTTACGGCTATGTCTACATTTGCACGGTTGACATCGCATTCCTGTGCTATAGTCGAAATGTACACGGCACGGTCGATGGGGCTGTTTATATTTGCTATAAAGCCGACCGCTTTTTTAAGATATTCCGATTTTCCTCCGGGTGCGGAGAGGTCAATCTCTGAGCGTATTTTTTTAAGCTCGTAATCCATTCCCGACTGACTGCCGTCAATCAGAAGCTGGAATGCCTCTTTGCCGAACTTTTTGATATATTCGTCGGGGTCTTTTGCACCCTGCATAGTCAGCACGTTTGCAGAAATTCCTACTTTGTCAAGAATATTCATCGCTCTTGCGGTAGCTTTCTGTCCTGCGGCATCGCTGTCATACGCAAGAATGACCTTCCTGAAGCCGAGATTCGCAATGTTCCTTGCGTGAGAATCCGTTATGGCTGTACCGCAGGTCGCAACGGCGTTTTTAAAGCCCGCTTGATACATTGAAATGACGTCAAGGTTTCCCTCGCACATTATCAGAACGCTTTCGCCAGCATTTTTTGCGTGGTTAAGGCTGTACAGGAATGTACTTTTATTATATACCGCAGTCGCCTTTGTATTAAGGTACTTTCTGTTATCGTCGCCACCGATGACACGGCCGGAAAAACCGACTATATTGCCTCTGACATCAATAAACGGAAACATTACCCTGTACTTGAAAAAGTCAAAGTAATTACCGCTTTTTGATGATTTTGAAAGCAGTGACGCTTCTTCCATCTCGGAATCGCTGTATCCGAGCGAATTCATATGTTTTTTCAGCGAATCCCATGTATCGGGAGCATAGCCAAGACCGTATGTTCTTATCGTGTGGTCTGTTAGACCTCTGGCATATAAGTAATCAAGGCCTTCCTTGCCGGCAGGGGAGTACAGATATTTATGAAAGAACCTTCCTGCCTCACGGTTCATTTCATAAGCCCGTGTACGCCTTTTTATGCCGTTGTCGCCTTCTTCGTCAGGCATAGCTATACCTGCACGCTGAGCTAAAAATTTCACACTTTCCATATAGTCGAGATGCTCATAGAGCCGTATGAAATTTATAACATCGCCTGCCGCTCCGCAGCCGAAGCAGTAAAAGCTCTGCGTGGCCATGTATATATGACAGGACGGTGTTTTTTCCGAGTGGAAGGGGCAGTTGCAGACATAATCCGTACCTGACTTTTTCAGTGGTACATACGATGAAATCACATCATATATATCGTTGCTTTCTTTGATATTTAAAAGAAAGTCTTCCGATAAACGCATCGTTCTTCCTTTCTTTGAAAACTGTTAATAAGACCAGCTTTTCGGAATGCAAAGTTCCTTGAAGTAGTCAACTGCAAAATCGTCCGTCATTCCGCTTATAAAGTCGCATACCGCACGTTCAAGTCCGTATTCTTTTGCGAAGCCGACATAAAGCTCCGGCATTTTTTCGGGGGAACCGATGAAATACTTATACAAATATTCAACTATGTGGCAGGCCTTGCCTTTTTCGGCGTTCGTACTCGGTGCGAAATAAACCTTGTCAAACATGAATTTCCGCAGCTCGTCATGCGCCTGTCTTGTAACTTCATCGTATTGTATAAGATCTGTGCTGTTTGCGATTATTGATTTTATCAGAGTGGTTATTCTCTCACTTTTGCTTTTGCCAAGCACCTCTATAGGTCCTTTTGGCAAATCCTCCTGTCTTAGAACACCGCCTCTTATCGCATCCTCAATGTCGTGATTTATGTACGCTATCTTGTCGCTGAATTTTACGACCTGACCTTCAAGCGTTTTAGCGGTAGCGTTGGTGTGGCACAGGATGCCGTCAATCACTTCGCTTGTAAGATTAAGTCCCTGACCGTTCTTTTCAATCACCTCGACTACTCGCTTGCTCTGCTCGTAATGCCTGAAATGGTCGGGAACAAGCTGATCCAGCGTTCTCTCTCCGTCATGCCCGAAGGGAGTATGTCCAAGATCGTGACCGAGCGCTATAGCTTCCGTAAGATCCTCGTTGAGTCTTAACGCTCTTGCTATTGTTCTGGCAATCTGCGATACCTCAAGGGTATGCGTAAGACGTGTTCGGTAGTGGTCTGATTTCGGTATCAGAAAAACCTGCGTTTTGTGCTTGAGCCGTCTGAAAGAATTGCAGTGGATTATTCTGTCACGATCCCTTTGAAATTCCGTGCGTATATCACACGGAGGCTCATATACCTTTCTGCCCTTTGTAGCTGTGCTTTTGCAGGCGTAGGGCGAAAGCGTCAGATTTTCAATTTCTTCGGTTACCGTGCGTGGTGATTTACCGTTATTTGAGTCCAAATATCACACGACCTTTCCGTCAACGACAAATCGAAGATGAGCAACCGTCCGGCTGTTCATCTTCCGAAATAATATACTTTAAAATATGAAAAAAGTCCTTTATTTTTTTATTTTTGTTTAAAATTCGACATATCCGCTTTTCAGCTTCTCGATTCTGACCTTGCCGTTGCATCTGTCGGTCAGCTTTGCCGTAAGACTATCTGTAAGCTCGGTTTTTACATCGGCATAGATACATACGCTGTCTGTAAATTCTGTGTCACGGATAATCGACTCAAATTCAGGCAACACAGAATTGACTATACCGTACATAGTATAGTCGCAGCTTATTTTAAGGCTGTCCGCTACCTCCATATTTACAATTTCGGCATTTGCAAGGGCCATTGACGCACCTTTTGAGTAAGCGTGGACCAGCCCTCCCGTACCGAGCAGAATCCCTCCGAAATAACGGGTCACAACGCATACGACATCTGTTATGCCGTTTTTGGAAAGAACGTCATAAATGGGCATACCCGCAGTACCGCCCGGCTCGCCGTCATCGCTGTGTCTGCCGGTATTGTTGTTGCGAAGAATATAGGCATAGCAGTTGTGGGTGGCTTTTCTGTGCATCGCTCTTATTTCGTTTATGAAGCCTATTGCTTCTTCCTCTGTTCCGGCAGGCGAAATGTATCCGATAAATTCTGATTTTTTCTCGGTAAAAGACGCTTCAGTGCGGTTCCTTATCGTTTTGTAGCTCAATATACGCCTCTGTCAGTTTTTGCTGTCTTTAAGCGACGCTCTTGTCTTTCTTACATCGGTAAGGTTCGAGGTGAGAAGCTCGTCAACCCTGCTGAGCATACTTTCAACATATTTGTTGGTCGCACTTTTGATCTCTTTGGACTTTGTCTGCGCCGAGGTGAGTATCTCGTGAGCCCTGTTCTGCGCCTGCTTTGTGATAACTTCCTCGGATACCATAGCTTTTGCTTTTTCTTCGGCTTTTCTGATTATGCTTTCGGCTTCTGCCTTAGCATCGTTAATAATCACTCTGCGGTCGTTTACAAGTGCCTGTGCCTGTTTTATTTCGCCGGGGAGGTTCAGCCTTACCTGTCTGATAAGATCTCTGAACTGCTCAACGTCAATAAGGGATTTACCTCTTGTCAGGGGAACGTTCTTTGATTTGTCAAGCTCAATGTCCATTGCCTCAAGAATTTCTTCAATGCTCATTTTAATACCATCCTTTCAAACATCTGATTTATTGTTACTAAATATAATTCGTCAGTATCTTTTCAGCCTTTCGTTTATTCTGTCAAGTATGCACTCCGGAACGAAATCGCTTATATCTCCGCCGAACATCGCTATCTGCTTTACCATACTGGATGACAGATAGGTATATTCGCTTTTCGAAGTCAGGAATATCGTTTCGGCTTTGTAGCACAGCTTTCTGTTGGCCTGTGCCATCTGGAATTCATATTCGAAGTCAGAAATAGCACGAAGACCCTTTACGATAACATCTGCGTTATGCTCGTTGAAATAGTCGATGAGAAGTCCTTCGTTGCTGTCGACTTCAACATTTCCTATGCCTTCCGCCACAACGCTCTCACGCAGGAACTGTTTTCTTTCTTCTATTGTAAAGCTGCACGGCTTGAGCGGATTTACCGACACAAGCACGATTACTTTATCAAACAGCTTTGACGCTCTTGAAATAATCTCAAGATGACCGTATGTTACAGGGTCAAAGCTACCGGGATATATAGCTGTTTTCATATTTTATTCCTCGTCTTCCGTCTGTGGTTTTCTGTAGAATGTAAGTGCGGTTTTGCCGTATTTTTTTGATTTTGTAATGACAAATCCGTTTATTTCTTCGGGTAATCTGCAGCCCGGTTCATGCTCGCATATTATTACGCCTGTATCCTTCATTTTTTCGGTAAGAGCCGGCAGAGAACGCTGTATAAGGCTTTTCTCATACGGCGGGTCGAGCAGGGCAATATCGAATTTCTCTCCGGTGGTTCTTAAGAATGCGGAGTTGGGCATATTGACAATCTCGCACTGATTTTCAAAGCCGACGTGGGCTACATTCTGCTTTATGAATTTTATCGAATTCTGACTGCTGTCCACAAGATACGCTTTTTTAGCGCCCCTGCTTACAGCCTCTATTCCAAGCTGACCGGAGCCTGAAAATAAATCAAGCACAATGCTTCCTTCTGTTTCAAACTGTATAGCGCTGAATATTGCTTCTTTTACGCTGTCCTTTGTGGGCCGCACATCAAGTCCTTCGGGTGCAATCAGCTTTCTGCCTCTTGCCGTTCCTGTGATTACTCTCATCTTATTTTCTTTCCTTTGTCAATCAAAAATTCTCTTTAATAAAATCGTATATTTCTCTTGCTTTTTCTTCTTTAACTTTAGCTACGGATGCAATCTCATCTGGAGATGCGTCCTTGAGTGCCTGCTTTGTCTTGAAATGCTTTATCAGAGCGAGCGCTTTTGCTTCTCCTATGCCTTTGATTTTTGTCAGCTCCAGTTCATAAGTCTTTTTCTTATGCGTCTGTTGCTGGAATGAAAGCGAGAAGCGGTGAACCTCGTCCTGGATGTTTGTCATCAGCGAGAACAGCTTTCTGTTGGCGTTTATCTGTATTTCTTCACCCTGCGCCGCAATCGCTCTTGTGCGGTGCTTATCGTCCTTTACAAGTCCGTATAGCGGTATTGAAACATTCATACTGTCAAGCACCTGCTGTACAGCGTGTACATGACCTTTTCCACCGTCGAGAAGAATAAGGTCGGGCAGCGGCGCAAAACTCTCGTCACCGTCAAGATAACGCTGTATGCGTCTTTGCAATACCTCCTGCATACACGCATAGTCGTTCTGACCGATAACGTTCTTGATCGTGAATTTCCTGTAGCCTGCCTTATACGGTCTGCCGTTGCGGTACACTATCATACCGCCGACCCTGCTGTCCTCTCCGAGATTTGATATATCGTAGCTTTCGATAACTGTCGGTATCTTAGGTAAGCCCAGCAGCTTTGCAAGATCCTCCAGTGCGTTTATTTCCTTTACCGTTCTGCCGACCTTCATCGAAAGGTACTCAGAGGCGTTCTGCTTAGCTAAAAGCACCCTTGACAATCCTTCGCCCCGCTGAGCCACCGTGACAGTAACCTTATGTCCGCAAAGAGCGGAGAAGTATTCTTCGAGGATTGCACTGTCCTCCATTTCCTTGTCTATATAAATCTGTTTCGGAATCGCATCTGTCCTTGCACTGTAGTATTCGACCAGAAAATCCGAACGCATCTGACCGGGGTCATATTCGTCACCGATGAAGAAATTCATCTTGTCGGTTATTCTTCCGCCACGGTAGCACATAACAGCAATACTTGCAAGTTCAACGTTCTGAGCCAGTGCTACAACGTCAAAATCGTATGTCTTGTCGGAGAATATATCCTGACCGTCCTTCATTTTCTCAATTGCGTTTATACGGTCACGGAGTTTTGCGGCTTTCTCAAACTCAAGATTCTCCGATGCTTCGTACATCTGCTCGGTAAGACGTTCTACGCTCGCCTTACTGCCGTTTTGCATATACTCTATTGCAGAGTGTATAAGGCTGTTGTATTCGTCCTGCTTTATCTTGCCGGTACAAACACCCATACATCTTTTTATATGATAATTAAGGCATGGACGCTCTTTCCTGAAATCTCTCGGAAAGACCTTGTGACAGGACGGAAACATAAAGATTCTGTTGACCTCATCGACCGCCTGCTTTGCGGTAAATCCGCTCGTGAACGGGCCGAGATACTCCGCATTCTTATCGTTGCAGTTAAGCGCATAAGAAATTCTCGGATATGGCTCTTTTGTGATTTTTATATAATTATAGCCCTTATCGTCCTTTAGCAGTATATTATATTTGGGATTGTACTGCTTTATCAGACTGCATTCAAGAACAAGTGCGTCAAGCTCGCTCGGTGTGACGATGAAGTCGAAATCATAGATATTTTCGACCAGCTTCCTTGTCTTTGCGTTATGACTCTCAAGCGCATGAAAATATGTTGTTACACGGTTCTTCAGGGCTTTTGCCTTACCGACGTAGATTATCCTGCCAGTCTTGTCTTTCATCAGATAGACACCGGGGGACAGCGACAGCTTATTCGATTTATCTCTTAAAAAGCCAAGTCTATCGTTCAATGGTCACACACTCCGGAAAATCAGATAAATTATCCATATAGATATTTATATTGTATCATTTTTTATGTCCGATTACAAGTAGTTTTTGAAAATATTGACGAATAACGGCGCAATGTGTTTTTCCGCCTTTTTAAAAAATGCTTTGACTTTTAGAGCCGAGTGGTGTATAATAGCAAGAGATATATTTTTTATCCTGAAAAGAGAGGTTTATTTTATGAGAGCAGTAGTTGCGGTTATTGGTAAAGATACAGTAGGTATTCTCGCTAAGGTAAGTAATATCTGTGCGGAGTGCAATGCAAACGTTATGGACGTTACACAGACGATAATGCAGGATCTTTTTGCTATGACAATGCTTATTGACATAACAAAGTGTTCCGTTGATTACAACGTACTTGCAGACAAGCTGAAAGAAGCCGGAAACGATATGGGTCTTCAGATACACGTTATGCATGAAGATATTTTCAATTCGATGCACAATATATAATTACATACGGGAGAAACTAAATGTTCAATTCAAAAGATATTCTTGAAACCATCAAGATGATACAGGAAGAAAATCTTGACATCCGTACTATCACAATGGGTATCTCGCTTCTTGACTGTATCGACAGCGATATAGACAAATCCTGCGAAAAGGTATACGAGAAGATGATGCGTGTTGCTGAGCATCACGTTGAAACAGGTGAGATAATAGAAAAGCGCTACGGTATTCCGATAATCAACAAGCGTCTTTCGGTAACACCTGTCTCGATGCTTGCGGCAGCCGCTAAGGGAAGCCCCGTAAAGTTCGCAAAAACTCTCCAGAGAGTAGCAGAGGGTACGGGCGTAAACTACATCGGCGGTTATTCCGCACTTGTTCAGAAGGGTTTTGCGGCAGGCGACCTTGAGCTTATAAACTCTATACCCGAAGCGCTTGCAGAAACATCAAACGTATGTTCTTCGGTCAATGTCGGCTCTACAAGAGCGGGTATCAATATGGATGCTGTTGCTCTTATGGGTAAGATTATAAAGCAGGCTTCTGAAGCAACTAAGGATAACCATTGTTTCGGTGCCGCAAAGATAGTGGTTTTCTGTAATGCCGTTGAGGATAATCCTTTTATGGCAGGTGCCTTCCACGGTGTCGGCGAGGCGGATTGCGTTCTTAATGTCGGTGTAAGCGGACCCGGCGTTGTTCGTTCGGCACTTTCCAAGATGCCTGACGCAAGCATAAGCGAAGTCGCAGAGCAGATAAAGAAAACCGCATTCAAGATTACCCGTATGGGTCAGCTTGTAGGCGCTGAGGCAAGCAAGATGCTCGGTGTACCTTTCGGTATCGTTGACCTTTCACTTGCTCCTACTCCCGCAGTAGGCGACAGTGTTGCACATATCCTTGAGGAAATCGGTCTTGAGAGCTGCGGCGCACACGGTACAACAGCCGCACTTGCGATGCTGAACGATGCGGTAAAGAAGGGCGGCGTAATGGCGTCCTCAAGCGTAGGCGGTCTTTCAGGCGCATTTATCCCCGTATCAGAGGATGCAGGTATGATAGACGCTGTAAACCGTGGCGCATTATCAATAGAAAAACTCGAAGCCATGACAGCCGTTTGCTCTGTCGGTCTTGATATGATAGCCGTTCCCGGCGATACATCCGCCGATACGATCTCGGCAATCATCGCAGACGAAGCCGCTATAGGTATGGTAAACTCAAAGACAACGGCAGTCCGTGTAATTCCCGCAATAGGAATGAAGGAAGGCGACACGCTTGAGTTCGGCGGTCTGTTCGGAAGCGGTCCGGTAATGAAGCTCAGCAAGTTCTCCTCGTCAAAATTCATTTCAAGAGGCGGACGTATTCCCGCACCCTTACAGAGCCTTAAAAACTAACATTGAACCGCAGGACATCCTGCGGTTTTTCAATATGTCGACATTTGCGTTCGACAGCAAAAAGTCTTGTCAAGGATATTATCATACAAATTTTTCAAAGTCTTTTTGGTAATAATTCGGCTTGTTTTTTGTGAATAATTGTAGTAAACTTAATTATGATTTTAGATTTATGCCTACTGAAAGGTGGTGTTCCGATGGATGTAATCAGCGAGATTATCGCTTATGAGAAGCACGCCGAAGAAATAGTTGCTCAGGCAAACAAAAAAGCCGAAGCTATTCTTTCCGATGCGGCGGCTCTCCGTGAAAAAGAACGTATCGTCTGCGAAGAAGAACGCAGTGACAAGATAAACAGTTATCACGATGAGCTTAAAAAGAGCGGAGAAGAGCATTGCTCTGCGACTGTAGCCGAGTGCAGCGCTGTCATTAAGCGTCTTGACGATGAATTCTCGAAGAACAGGGATAAATGGACAGACGAGATATATAAAAATATAATTTCGGTTGAATGACAGCATAGCATAAGTATTCGGAGGTGATTTCATGTCGGCAGGTTCGGCGGCGGTCATTGCCAAAGCAAGAGCCAAGTACGGCGGGCTTCTGGGTCTTGATGAATATAAGACCTTGGTCTCAAAGGCAAATGTCAGTGAGATTGTGGCTCAGTTGAAAACATACGGTGATTTCTGCGAGGATTTTTCTGCGGTTGACAATACGGTAAGGCGCAGTCAGGCTGAAAGGCTGATGGAAAAACGTCTTTTCAGAATATATGACGAGCTGAGAAAATTCTGTCCGGGCAGTAAAAACAAGTTCTATGATTTTCTGCTTATACAGGAGGAAATAAAACAGATTATCAATGCCGCAATGTATATCGGCGCAGGCGTTTACGATTTGTTCATTCCGGGCTTTCCGGGTTATCTGACGAATATCTGTTCTTACGATATTCGGGCACTTTCAAAAGCAAGAACATTTGATGAAATACTGGATGTTCTGAAGGGTACGCCGTATTATGACGTTCTTGCTCCTGTTTCCGATGGAACTAAGGCTTTTCCGCCCATTGTTTCTGTTGATTATGAGCTTACAAAATATCTTTATACGACGCTTTTTTCCCGTATAAAAAAGGATATGTCCGGCAGTGAACGCACGGAAGTAGAAAAATGTATACGCAGACGTTGCGATATGTACAATATCAAGATATGCTATCGGCTGAAAGGACTTTTCAAAATGTCAACCGAAGATGTGGTTGCGCATACTCTGCCTTTTTGCGACAGATTCGATAAAAAGACAATGGAACAGATACTGACGAAAGCCGATAACGAGCCGATATTGCCGCTTCTGCTGAAGCTCCCTTATTTCAAGGATATTAACGAGGAGCAGGCAACGGACATCGAAACGGCGGTATATACGTCAAACAAACGTTATTATGACGCAAAGCTCGCATTATCGCAGTGCGACAGCACGGTTATATATTCACTGACTGAGCTTTTGCAGATTGAAAACAGAAATTTAACAACTGTGATAGAGGGCGTAAGGTACTCGCTCGAGCCGTCACAGATAGAAAAAATGCTGATATTATAGAGCAAATATACAGCGAAAGGAATGATATAATGGCAGTTGAGAAGATGTCACTTATATCGGTCAGCGGACCTCTCAAAAAAGTCAACAAAACTCTTGTACGATGTTGCGAAACGAAATGTTTTCACATTGAGCCGTCATTTTATACCATGACCTACGGCTCCGCACATTTCAAGACGCTGAAAGACAAGGACATTTACGGCGGTCTTATGAAACGAGCGGATGTATTGTCCGTCGGGCTTGGGATAAAAAACAAAACCGTTTCGTATGACGATATACAGATGGAGGCAATCCATGACTTCGATATGTATTTCACGGAGCTTGAACAGCGTGTGATGCCTGTCATAGAGCAAAAGAACGAGCTTGAGAAATCAATAGACGAATACAGCCATGTATTAAGGCAGGTCGGAAACCTGTCGAATCTAAACGTTGATTTCAAGGATTTGTTCAGCTGTAAGCACGTCAAGATACGTTTCGGCAAATTGCCGTCGGAAAGCTATACGAAGCTCGATTTCTACAGCGAAAAAGGCTTTGTGTTTGAGCCGCTTGAAGAAAAGGACGGTTATGTCTGGGGGCTTTATTTCGCTCCGGTGGAAGAAAGCGTACAGATAGACGATATTTTCAGAAGCCTTTATTTTGAGCGGATACGTTTACCGGACTTCCTTCACGGCGACGGAGAAACAGCCGCCGCAGAGCTTAACAGACAGCTTAAGGAACTGGAAATAAAGCTGAAGGATGTAAAGGAAGAGCTTGCGGTCATAAAGAAAAATGAAGAAACGCAGTTTGAAAAGGTACGTAGCAAGCTGATTTTCCTTAACAACAGCTATGAACTTAGAAGTCAGGTTTCTGTAATCAACAATAAATTCTATATGGCGGGTTTTGTCCCGACAAGAGAAGTAGAAAAGTTCAGGGAGCATCTGTCGGGCGTATCGGATATTGTTATCGAGGAAAAGAAGTATTTCGTTGATGACAGGATGAAGCCTCCGACAAAACTCAGAAACAACCGGCTGTTCAGACCGTTTGAGATGTTCGTCAATATGTACGGCTTACCGTCATACACGGGCATCGATCCGACGCCGTATGTCGCTATAACGTATATGCTGATATTCGGCATAATGTTCGGCGATCTCGGACAAGGGCTTGTAATCTCGCTTTTCGGATTTATACTCACAAAGTGGAAGAAAGCAAAGCTCGGTCCGATAATGGAGCGTATCGGCATAAGTTCGGCAATATTCGGCTGTCTTTATGGCTCGGTGTTCGGAAATGAAGATATAATAAAGCCTTTCTTCCATATTGAACCGCTTTACTCTGTACTCGGAAAGCCGAACAGCATATTCCAGATTTCAACCTATCTGCTTATAGCGGCGCTTGCTATAGGTGTCATATTGATAGTGGTTTCAATGACGATGAATATTGTGCTGTCATTCAGGCGCAAGGATTATTCCTCCGCACTGTTCGGAGCAAACGGCATAACCGGTATGATATTCTATATCGCAGTCGTAGCGGCGGCAGGACTTCAGCTCGGATTCGGCATTGAGATGTTCACATTGCCGTATATACTTCTTCTGGTGATACTGCCGCTCGGCATTATGATGTTCAAAGAGCCTCTTGCACACCTTGTCGCAAACTCGATAAAACGCAACGTTGTCAATTTAAAGCATAAGACGGTTGCCGATGCGGCGATTATGGCTTCCGACACGCTGAGCGAAGAATTGCTCAGAAAAACAAGAGAAGACCTCGAAAAGCTGAACGATCTGAAATTTGTCCGTGCGGTTTACGGAAAGATGCCCCGTGAAAGTTATGACAAGCTGGGATACTTTACCGACAAGGAATTTGTGTTCATTCCTATCACCGAAAACGACGATAACGTCTACGGCGTTTATTTTGTATCAAAACAGCACAGGGCAATGGTGGATGATATATTTGCAGGCCTTTATTTTGAACGTATGAAGATGCCCGCAGAGCTTACATCACCCGGAAGACCCGACCAGAACGATAAGGATAAGCCGAAGGAGAAAAAGTCTGTCGGCAACTTCATTATTGAAGGCGTCATCGAACTGTTCGAAACCTGTCTTTCATATCTTACAAACACAATGTCATTCCTCCGTGTAGGCGGATTTATCCTGAGCCACGCAGGTATGATGCTGGTCGTAGGAGTGCTGGCTGGTGACGGAGGCGTCGGTACCGTGATTGTACAGATACTCGGAAACGCTTTCGTAATCGGTATGGAGGGATTCCTTGTAGGTATTCAGGTATTAAGACTTGAATTTTATGAGATATTCGGTCGTTTCTATGTAAGCGACGGAAAGAGCTTTGAGCCGCTTAAGGCTAATTTGAATTAATTTCGGGAGGAACTGAAAAATGTTACTGTTTTTACTGCCTTTATTTGCACTGGCACTGATTATGCTGCCGTTCTTTGTAATGTTAAAAAGAAGAAAAGAGGGTAAGCCCTTAAAGACAAGAAGAGCCATTCTTATCAACGCAGGCTCGTTCATCGGTGTTATGGTTATGATGAGCGTATTCGTACCGCTTTTTGCGTTTGCTTCGGCTGAAGGTGCCGCAGAAGCCGCACAGACAGCGCTCAGCGTAGGTGACGGACTTAAGTATCTCGGTGCGGCGCTCGCAACGGGTCTTGCAACAATCGGTACAGGTATTGCCGTAGGCGGTGCCGCTCCCGCAGCTATCGGAGCTACCGCAGAAAACGACAAGAACTTCACGAAGGCTCTTATCTTCGTTGCACTCGGCGAAGGTGTCGCTATCTACGGACTTCTGATTTCGATACTTATCCTTTATTCATAATAGCCGAAAGGTACAGAAAAATGAAATTTTTTCTTATCAGTGACAACACAGATACACAGATGGGTATGCGTCTTGCAGGGATTGAAGGCATAGTAGTAAGCCGACCCGAAGAAGTCACGGATGCACTGGAAAAAGCAAAGGCCGATAAAGACATCGGCGTTGTACTTATGACGGAAAAGCTCATCAATATGTGTAAGCGGACAGTGTATGATATGAAACTGAACAGCACAAAGCCTCTGATAGTGGAGATACCCGACCGACACGGAACATCGGATATAAGCAAATCCATTGACGGCTATGTGCGTGATGCAATAGGACTGAAATTATAATTAATCAGAAGGGAGCAGCTGTATGCCGGAAGTTCAGGACAGAATAGAAAAGCTGGGCAATTCAATTCTTTCCGACGCTCAGAAAAAAGCGGAAGAAATAATCAGCAAGGCACAGCAGCAGGCTGACGAGCTGACAGAGCAGGCGAGAGAGCAGTACAGACGCAGTGAAGAAAACGAGGTCGCACTCGACAGACAGAAGACCCATACTCTTTACGCAAAGGAATTATCAAAGAGCGACTTTGCCGCACATAAGTCGGTGCTTGCTCACAGGTGCGGGCTTGTAGACAGCTTGTTTGAAGATATTAAGAATAAACTTGAAGAATTTGCAAAGAGCGATAAATATAGCGGATTTATGACCGCTCTTGCCAAAAAAGCAGACAAAGAGCAGGCTTTCAGCAAAGACTGCGTGATAAACGTCGGCAGAAACGATAAACAGCTTGCCGATGATATAGCGCAGAAGTACGGCATCGGTGTTGCTGTTGACCGTAATATCGAGCTTGGCGGATTGTCTGTTTACTATCCGTCAGAAAATATATATATCGACTATACGCTTGACCTTGCTTTAGAACAGGAGCGAAAGGCTTTTGTGGCAGGTCACGGCGAACTGTCACTATAACGGGAGGAGTTGCAATGAACTGTATTTATGCGATTAACGGACCCGTTGTAAAGGTCAGGGATACAAAATCATTCTCAATGCGTGAGATGGTAATGGTCGGTAAGAGCAAGCTCATAGGAGAGGTAATCGGCGTAACCGATGAAATGACAACGATTCAGGTTTACGAGGGTACGGCAGGACTTATGCCCGGCGACCCCGTAGAGCCTACAGGAACACCTATGAGCGCAACGCTCGGACCCGGCATAATATCCAATATTTATGACGGTATCCAGCGTCCGCTTAAAGCTATGACGGCTCTCAGCGGCGTATATGTTACTGAGGGCAGTGCAATAGCCGCACTCGATGAAGAACGTGAATTTGATGTCACAGTGACTGTAAAGGTCGGCGATAAACTGCACGGCGGAGATATATATGCGCAGTGTCCCGAAACGCCGCTTATTACACACAGATGTATGGTACCTCCTTATACTGAGGGTACAGTAGAATATGTTGCGCCTGACGGCAAGTATAAGGTCAACGATGTGATAGTAAAACTCAGGATAGACGAAGAAACGGTGCAGGAGCTTACTCTTGTACAGAAGTGGCCTATCAGAACGCCAAGACCTATAAATAAGCGTCTGCCGATTTCAAAGCCGCTTATTACCGGACAGCGTATAGTAGATACCGTGTTACCGCTTGCAAAGGGCGGTACAGCCGCTATACCCGGCGGTTTCGGTACAGGTAAGACGATGACTCAGCATCAGCTTGCTAAGTGGTGCGATGCGGATATTATCGTGTATATCGGTTGCGGTGAGCGTGGCAACGAGATGACTCAGGTACTTGAGGAATTCTCTGAACTTATCGACCCGAAGTCGAACCGTCCGCTGACGGACAGAACGGTGCTTATTGCGAATACTTCAAATATGCCCGTAGCCGCCCGTGAAGCGTCTATCTATACGGGTATCACGCTTGCCGAGTATTATCGTGATATGGGCTATCATATTGCTATAATGGCGGATTCAACATCACGCTGGGCGGAGGCACTGCGTGAAATTTCTGGACGACTTGAAGAAATGCCTGCTGAAGAAGGCTTCCCGGCATATCTTCCGTCAAGACTTTCCGAATTCTACGAGCGTGCAGGTTATGTCGAAACGATGAATGGCAGAGAGGGCAGTGTTACGATTATCGGCGCCGTATCTCCGCAGGGATCGGACTTCTCTGAGCCTGTAACGCAGAATACAAAGCGTTTCGTCCGTTGCTTCTGGGCGCTCGACAAGAATCTTGCTTATGCAAGACACTATCCGGCTATCAACTGGAATATGAGCTATTCGGAGTACAGCGACGATTTAGCCGAGTATTACAACGAACACGTCGGCGAAGAATTCTGCCGCTACAGACAGGAAATATCGACCTTACTGGTTGAGGAAAACAACCTTATGGAGATAGTAAAGCTTATTGGTGCGGATGTTCTGCCTGACGACCAGAAGCTGATAATAGAAATCGCCCGTGTTATAAGAGTAGGCTTCTTACAGCAGAACGCTTTCCATAAGGACGATACATTCGTTCCGCTCGAAAAGCAGAAGCTGATGATGAAAGCAATCTTACTTCTTTATCACAACTCGCTGAACGCTATAAACGGCGGTAAGCCGATATCGGAGATTATCTCATACGGTTTCTTCGATAAACTGATAAAGATGAAGTACGATATACCTAACGACAAGCTCGAAATGTTTGACGAATATTTTGATATGATAAACAGCAAGTTTGCCGATGATTAAACCCGATAGGAGATTATTTTATGATTCAATATGCAGGACTGAGTGAAATAAACGGACCGCTTGTCTGCCTTGAGGGTGCCAAAGGTGTTTCTTATGATGAGATAGCAGAGATAAAGCTGGAGGACGGCACAAAGCGTTTAGGCCGTGTCGTTGAAATGCAGGGCGATAAAGTCGTCTTGCAGGTGTTTGAGGGTACAAACGGCATCTCGCTCACAAATACTAAAATCAGCTTTACGGGAAAGCCGCTTGAGATTCCGCTTTCTACCGAAATGCTCGGCAGAACGTTCAACGGTGCAGGCAAGCCGATTGACGGACTTGGTGAAGTTTTTCCGCAGAAATACGGAGATATAAACGGCCGTGCATTGAACCCCGTTGCACGTTCATATCCCAGAAACTATATACACACGGGTATTTCCTCAATAGATGCACTTATGACGCTTATCAGAGGTCAGAAACTGCCTATATTCTCAGGCTCCGGTCTGTCGCATAACAAGCTGGCGGTGCAGATAGTAAAGCAGGCTAAGATTGCCGACAGCGAGGGAAAGGACTTTGCGGTTGTATTTGCCGCAATGGGCGTTCAGAATGACGTTGCGGAGTATTTCAGACGTTCATTTGAGGAAACCGGTGTTATACAGCGTGTTTGTATGTTCCTTAATCTCTCGAACGATCCTATCATAGAGCGTATCCTGACACCCAGATGTGCGCTTACTGTAGCGGAATATCTTGCGTTTGAGAAGAATATGCACATACTTGTTATCATGACTGACCTTACCTCATACTGTGAGGCTCTGCGTGAGTTCTCTTCATCAAAGGGAGAGATTCCGGGAAGAAAGGGTTACCCCGGTTATCTTTATTCCGACCTTGCCTCTATGTATGAAAGAGCAGGCGTAGTAGAGGGCAGTACAGGCTCTGTTACGCAGATACCGATACTTACAATGCCTAACGACGATATTACACACCCTATCCCCGACCTTACGGCATATATCACGGAGGGTCAGATAGTGTTTGACAGAAACCTTGACCAGACAGGAATTTATCCCGGACTTTCCGTATTGCTTTCGCTGTCACGTCTTATGAAGGACGGCATAGGAGAACAGTACACAAGAGCGGATCACGCCGATGTTTCAAACCAGCTTTTTGCTTGCTATGCAAGAGTGCAGGATGCAAGAGCTCTTGCGTCGGTTATCGGTGAAGACGAACTTTCCGCATCGGATAAGGCGATTATGAAGTTCGGCACGATGTTTGAAAAGTACTTTCTCAATCAGGGCTTCGATGAGAACCGTTCTATGGACGAAACGCTGGATCTTGCTTGGGATCTGCTTTCGCTTCTTCCCGCAAGTGAACTTGACCGTGTAAACGAACAGCTTATAAAAGAACATTATCACCCCGAAAATGCTAAGAGATTTGTATAACAGTTACTATATGAAAGGCAGGTGAGTGTATGGCTGAACAGGTTTTCCCGACCAAAGGCAATCTTATCAAGGCTAAACGTTCCTTACAGCAGGCAAAGCAGGGCTTTGAACTTATGGACAGAAAGCGTAACGTTCTGATAAGAGAAATGGTGGCGCTGACCGATAAATCAAAGCTGGTGCGAGGAAATATCGAGCAGACCTATGAAAAGGCTTATGCCGCCTTACAGAAGGCTAACATTACGCTTGGCTCGGTATCAACGCTGACGCAGTTTGTACCTGAAGAAACCGATCTTAAAATATCGTTCAGAAGCGTTATGGGTGTTGAGCTTCCTACAGTTGAACTTCCCGATAAGCCTATAGTTCCGCAGTATGATATTGCAATGACAAATTCATATCTTGACAACGCTTATATCTGCTTTAATGAAACAAAAAAGCTGACAGTCGTACTCGCCGAGATTGAAAACAGTATATACAGGCTCGCCGTTGCTATAAAAAAGACGCAGAAACGTGCCAACGCACTGAAGAATATAATTATTCCGAAGTACGAGGCACAGGTCAGATTTATCTCAAACTCTCTTGAAGAAAAGGAACGTGAGGAATTCTCACGTCAGAAGGTTATCAAGAGTACCAAGATAAAGAAAGAGCAGGCGCAGAAGGAAAAAGAACAGGCAAAAACCGAATAAATAAAAGCCGCACAGAAGGGTCATCCATCTGTGCGGCTTTGCATTTATATCTGATTAATTATACCTCAACAAAAATTGCACCGCTTGCGGGAACGGTAACTGCATCTGCCTTTACAGAGCCGTTTTCACCGAGCGTGTAAATTGCCTTTCCGCCCTTTGCGTAATCTGCATTGACAGTTACGGCATTATCGGACGGATTGATGAACACATAAACCGTCTGGCTGTCGCAATATCTCTTGTATACAAGCGGATATCCCTCGCTACTTATAAACTCAAACGCAGAGAGATTGTGAAGAGCAGGATTATCGTTTCTGACTTTTATCAGCTTCTTTACCTCATTGTAAAGTGATTTGTCATCGAGCATCTGCTTTTCGACAGTAGGTCTGTCGGGTGCGTCATCTTGCTTTATATAAAGCTGTGACTTGTCCGCAGTTGAAAATCCGTCATTTGCGGTGCTGTCCCACTGCATAGGACTTCTTGATCCGGTACGGTTATAGCCGCCCTCTACCGATACAAGACCTTCTACAAAATTCATTCCGATCTCATCGCCGTAGTATACAAACGGTGCGCCGGGCATTGTGAGAAGGAAAGCAAAACAGCATTTAAGCTCGTCCTCATCCCTGCCTCTTGCAAGTCTGTCCATATCATGATTGCCTGACGGAATGCAGATAAGTCCGCCGCCTGTCGTTGCCTTTTCGTGATAGCCGTTGTACTGCTCGGCAAAGATTGCGGGAGTACCTTTGCCCCTCTTTGAAAAGAACGGTTCGGCACTTCTGAACATCGAGTTGTAGCCCTCAGGACCAAAGTGCAGTAAGAAGTCCATATCAAAGCCGCCCTGCAGCGAATATTGCGGCTCGCCCCACTCCGATACCATAGCGGCTTCGGGATATTCGCTCTTAAGATAACCTGTTATATCCTGCCATAGCTTGATTGTTTCTTTATATTCGGGATCGCATTTTACAAGCGAGCCTGCCATATCCACTCTGAAACCGTCACAGCCCATGTCAAGCCAGAACTTCATAACATCCTTGATTGCGGCTCTTGTCGCCATAGGTCCGGGATCTGTAGGCTTTTGCTGATAAGCATACTTAGGCTCGGCATAGCCGTAGTTCAGCGCAGGCTGAGATGAGAAGAAGTTGACTGCTGCACTGCCGTCACGGTCCGATATGCCTCTTATACAGTTAAGGCCTTCCGGTTGTTCCCATATATTGCTTGTCCAGATGTATCTGTCGGTATACTCGTTGCTTTCGGGGAGCATCGACTTTTTGAACCATTCATGCTCTACCGAAGTGTGACCGGGTACAAGGTCGAGAAGAATGTGCATCCCACGCTTATGGCACTCATCGAAAAGTCGCTTTAAATCATCGTTTGTTCCGTATCTTGCGGCGGCTTTTTTATAATTCCTTACATCATAGCCCGCATCACCGAATGGCGAATCAAAGCAGGGGTTCATCCATATTGCGTTGAAGCCTGTTTCCTTGATATAGTCCAGCTTTTCGATTATACCCTGAAAATCTCCGATACCGTCACCGTTTGTATCATTGAAGGATTGCGGGTATATCTCGTAAAAAATTGCATTTTCCAACCACTTAGCCATAAAATACCTCCTGTTTGTCGGAATTGTAAATTGATTGACATCGTTTACATACTGGTATTATAAACTAAGACGGCGGAAAATGCAAGTGCTATTTCATGAAAAATACATAAAAAAGTACCAGAATCAGCTTGTAGTCGGCGTGGTCACGCCATAAGATAAACGCTACAGCGGCAACCTTCATCAAGTCGTCGTCCTTCATCAGCTTGCCTATAATATCCATATCGGTACTGCGGGCTGAATTTCAGTTCGGTTTTTGCCCGCCCTTCTCCTGCATACGATTGCCGCTTTGACAGCGGCATCGTTCACATCCGCAGGTTTTTCCGCTTTTATCTTGGTTGTTATTATGGTTATGTATCTTTGCGGTGAAATCGGGCGCAGGTCGGGAGTCTGAAACAGACTTAGAAAAATCTTCTATCTTTTTATCCGCTTCCTCTTCACTCATAAAAGTGCTTTCAAAGCTGCGCAGTATTTCGTCTACAGTGTGATTTTCGGTTTTGTCGGAAATCTCGGAATCGGCTGTATTATCGGACTTATCGCCGTAGATTTCAGCGTTGCTTGCTTCATCATCTGTGCTGCCGGCTGATGAATTTTGCAGTTTGTCGTCAGTATCGGATTTATCCGTGTTTTCGTCAGATTTTTCTTCATTTACGGGAATATTTGTTTCGGCTTCTTCGCTTTCTTTATTTTCATCTTCAGTGTCAGAAGCCGTAATCTCGCTTTCGGCTTCGGTAATTTTTACCTGCACTGTTGCGATTTTTACCGAATCGGGCTTTATTGTTTCGTTCACGTTTTCTTCTGCCGGCGTTGGAAGGTGTGATATTGCCGCAGCGATATTTTCGGCTTTCGGAATTTCTTCTTTCGGTTCATCCGCATCGTAACTGAGCTTTGCTTTTTCGGCCGTTCTTATTGCTGCCTCGGCATATTCTTTCTGCAAACGCTCAAATTCGGCTTTTGACATTCTTATATTACTCCATTCCATAAATTTACTCCTTTTCATAGTAGATTATCAAACAGACCGCTGTCTTTAAGATAGGGAAGCAGTGAAATCAGCCTGAACAGCTTTACCGCCGTATCTATTTTTGCCCTGTTTTCTTCTCTTAGGTGAGGCTTCAGAGCAAGCAGCAGACCTGTATTTCTGTCCTGCTCGCTCATCTTTGACATTAACTCGCCTATCTTCATAAACATATCTATGTTTATTCCGCCGAAAATATCATCGCTGTCGGTATCGGTCGTGAATTTTTCCTCGTTTTCCGTACCGCTTGTTTCTTCTGAGGTTGCATTGTCGTTTTTATTATCGGACAGCATTGCTTTAAGAATATCATCTATCTCACTCATACTGCCCTCCGTCTATTACTGATTTTTCATAGATTTTTTCAGTTCCTGCGCCTGTGCGGATTTCATCATTTTTTTGATAAGCTCAGGGTTTCCGAGTATGCTTTTTAGCTTTTTTGCGTCTTTTTCCGGCATTTTTTCGAGTGCTATCGAAATATCGCCCTTCTGCATCGCTTCTTTAAGACGCTGAGGTGTGATGCCGAGTTTACTGCTGACCGCCTCAAGCATTGAATCAACGTTGTTATTCATAACTGCCTCCTGAAATTATATTGTCAATGCGGAAAATATATTCCCGTTAAGACTGCCCTAAAACCGTATCTGATGAACTTTTTGACAAAATCAACGATAAAAAGATATTTACGTTATATTCAGTTCATATTTTTTTGTAAAAATATACAAAAGGTTGTTTTTGTTTTGTGTAGAATTTCTAAAAATACGGATACTAATCTTTTCTTTTTACACATTATGTGTTATAATAACAAAGTGGGCAATAAAAGCCGTATCGGGCTTGCCCGACTGAAAGGATAGAAATTATGAAAATTGTAGTAGTATCCGATTCGCACAAGGAATTTCATAAGCTGAATTCGGTGGTTGAGAATAATCTTGATGCCGACGCTTTTATACATCTGGGTGACGGCGAACACGAATTCAACGATGTAAGGAATCTTCACCCCGAAAAGAGTTTTTTATTCGTAAAGGGAAACTGTGACTTTGCCGACAACAAAACGATAAGAATCGCAAATGCAAAGGGCATCAAGATACTTTGTGTGCACGGCCACGAGCATCATGTGCATCAGGGACTTGACACGCTTATCGCTGTTGCCAAGCAGAACGGCTGTAAGATAGCTCTTTACGGTCATACTCACCTTTACCGTACCGAGCTTATCGACGGTATATACGTTATGAATCCCGGAAGCATTGATTCTCCGAGAGATAAACGTCCGCCGTCATACGGCATAATCACCATAGATGATAACAAGAAAATCACAATGAACATAGTTGCGCTTGATTACCATGCAGATAAGCAGTAATATAGCCGGCTGTCCTTTATTGACGTTTGACACCTTACCGTCAACCAACACCTATCTTAAGGAACACGCCGACGTGCTTCCCGACAGAACGGTAGTGACAGCAGACCTGCAAAGCTGCGGTAAGGGCAGGATCGGCAACACATGGCTTGCTACCCGTGATATGCTCCCTGTTTCAATGCTTATAAAGGCACCGGATAATGCACACGATCTTACGGTTATATGTGCGGTAGCGGTCTGCCGTGCGATTGAACGGCTGAGCGGTATCAAAGCAGGCATAAAGTGGACAAACGATATAATCTGCTCTGAACGCAAGGTATGTGGTATTTTATGCGAAAGCACCTTAAAAAGTTCCTGTAACGGAGCAATTTACAACAATGTCATCTGCGGAATGGGGCTGAACGTAAATCAGGATGCGGATTTTTTTGAAAAAAGCGGTCTTGTGAATGCGGCATCCCTTTACACGCTGACGGGCAATAAATACGATAAAATGCTTGCAGCGGAGTATATAGTGGACGAGCTGACACGGCTCATTGACGAGGATTTTTCTACAGTTATAAATGAGTATTCGCAAAGATGCGTAACGCTCGGAAAAACAGTGAAACTGGTGCAGAACAATACAGAAACAACTGCATTTGCTAAGGCTATCGCCCCTGACGGTTGTCTTATCTGCGAGAACGAGAACGGTGAATTTACAGTCAACTCGGGTCTTGTCAGAGTGAGAGGTGTCGGAGGTGAATACGTCTGACACTTAACCGAAAGGAGTTCATATGGCAGAAAATTTGTACATACCCGAGATCAGCGGTCCGCTCAGGAGCTTTATGCTGAAGGTTCCCGAGGAAATTCAGCAGGCAAGCGGTATAAGAGTAATGGGCAAGCTGATAAAATCTATAGTATTTACAACAGATATATGTATAATCAGAAATGTAAATGCTGATGCGGTAATAGCGGTTTATCCGTTTACGCCACAGCCGATAATCACGCAGGCAATTATGAGTGCCGCTGATATACCTGTTTTTACGGGTGTCGGCGGAGGACTGACGCAGGGCAAAAGAGTAGTCAATCTCTCGATGCACGCAGAGTTTCAGGGTGCTATCGGTGTTGTAGTAAATGCACCGACATCGAATGATGTTGTGCGTCAGGTATGCGACACTATTGACATTCCCGTAGTTGTTACGGTTATTTCGGAACACGAGGATATTGAAAGCAGGCTTGAGGCAGGCGCAAAGATATTCAACGTATCTGCCGCAGGCAAGACAACAAATGTTGTAAGAGAAATACGCAAGCGTCATCCCGACATTCCGATTATCGCAACGGGAGGACCTACAAGCGAGTCGATTCTTGCGACTATTGAAGCCGGTGCGAATGCTATCACATGGACGCCGCCCACAAACGGCGAGGTATTCCGTGATATAATGAATGCCTACAGAGAAGGCAAACCCCACCCTTAAGCGGCGGGTCGCCGCTGACAGTTCCGCCTGTGGCTGAAAGCCACTGTAAATTCCGCCTTTGGAAATGTCTGAGGTTGGCTGAGGGCGGAAGTGGCGGCGGTACGGTGATCGCTACAGGCACGCCTGAAGAAGTAGCGGCAAGCCCTGTAAGCTATACAGGCAGGTATCTGGCACAGATGCTCGGTACCGAGAGGACGGAGCAGACGATGCTTGAATAAATTCTATACGGACAGATGTCCTCAAGAATATGACGAAGCCAATGAGTGTCAGTGAATATGCCCTAGTAAAGAACTTGCGTGAAGAACAAAAAAAGCAACCGCCGTTGCTTGTAGGTATTTAATGTAGCATAAAAATAATATTTTTTGTTACGAGGTCTATTGAATGTTTGAAAAAATATCATTTCCTGAACATGAATACGAATCCATTCAAAATTACCTTAATAAACTGGGGTATTGTTATACTACGAGGGTATATAAAGAAGTCGGAAAATATAAAGTTGGTGGATTTTATACTGCTCCATGGGGTGATGTATTGAAAATCGACGAAGTTAAAACATATCGAAAAGTATCGGAGCGCCCTTTCTATGACGAAATGAGTAATGACGAAAAAGCTGAAATACGTAGATATTCTGAGAATATAGGGCTGCCGTATGAATTTATAAAATTTTCAAAAGCGTAGTATTACTACATTTTGCAACGATATTTCAATCCTTTAATTCCCGACAAAAGCATGGCGTAGATAGGCTCATGGAGCAAAGAGCTTATGGTAAGGACGAAGAAGTAAATATTTAACGGGCATCGGCATTCACCGATGCCCGTTTTTCTGTGTATTTATCGCTGATATATAAGGTTACCCGAAATCAAGAGTTTTTTTATAAAAGTAGTGCAATTCTGTTTCAATTGTGGTATAATTATAAAGAATAATTTAAAATAATACAGATAAAAACGGAGCAGATATGAATTATAATATAAATCTCGGCGGCTGGAACAGCATTTTTGCTGTACCGTCCGATGTGGTGGATAAATACATAAAGATAGCAAGCGGAAGTAACATCAAGGTGCTTTTGTATTTTTTAAGGCACTGCGGTGAACTTCTCAACGATGAAATTATAGCAACAGCACTTTCTATGAACGAGGAAGATGTCAAGGACGCACTTTCGTTCTGGGTGCAGGTGGGGCTTCTTACAATGAGCGATGGTGTTTACTCTCCTATGCAGGCTGTACCTGAAGCCGCAAGACTGCAGGAAAAAGAACCTGCAGTGAGCGGTGTGTCTGCAAGCGTAACAGTGCCGTCGGGCGTTACGGCGAAAGATGCCGAATTTGCCGCAGTCAAGGCGGCAGCACTTCGTTCTCCGGAATTTTCACCTGCTGAAATTGCGGATACGATAAAAAGTGACGATAAGATCGACTTTCTTTTCAAGACCTGCGAAACGCTTTACGGCAGACCGCTGAAACATACGGAGCAGAATGCAATTATCACGATAACGGAGCATATCGGGCTTCCTGCCGAGGTTGTACTTATGATGGTCGATTACTGCTTTTCGATAAACAAATCATCGCCTGCATATCTCAAAGAAACGGCGATGAACTGGATGGAAAACGGCATAACCGACCTTGCCTCTGCTGAAAGACAGATTTCAATGCTGCAAGCGAAAAATGTTGCCGAAAGCTCGGTCAAGTCAATGTTCGGGATAAACAGGGCGCTTACGCAAAAGGAAAAAGACTTCGTGAATCTTTGGTTCAACGTGTGGAATTTCGACTCTGAAATGGTAAAACTTGCCTACGAAATAAATGTCAACGCAAAGGGGCAGTTTGCATTCCCGTATATCAGCAAGATACTTGAAAACTGGCATTCAAAGGGCATAGCTACAGCAGAACAGGTAAATGACGAAAATATCAAGCGACAGGAACAGCAGAGCAGTAACTCTTCATTCGACGTTAATAAAATAGATGAACTGTTGTTACAGGATTACGAATAAAGGAGAAACGACCGATGGCATATCCTTCCGAATACTATACAAAAGCGCAGGAGATAATCGACAAAAGACGTTTTGAAAATTCTGTGAAGGCGGAAAAACGTCTGCGTGAGGTAAGAAGCAAGATACCCGAAATAGTTGAGATTGACAGCAAGCTCAGTAAAACTATTGATGAGCTTGTGAAGATAATCCTTTCAGATAAACCTGACAAGAAACAGTGTATTGAGCAGGTTAAGGAAGAAAACCTTGCTTTACAGGAGCGTATGAAAGAGTTGCTCAGAAAAAACGGTTATGCTGTCGATTATCTTGATCCGATATACACCTGCAGGAAATGTCACGATACCGGTAACGGCGACGGCGGAAGATGCTCGTGCTTCAATGACGCTCTTAAAGCTGTTGCGGCACAGGAACTCAGCAAGAGTCTGCCGATGGGGCTTACCTGCTTTGAGAGCTTTGATTTATCGCTATACAGCGATACGGTGACACCCGGAATGAACACCAAACGTTCTCCCCGTGAAATGATGACGCAGAACTATGAGTACTGCAAGGAATATGCGGAATATTTCCGTGTACCTAATGAAAGTATTTTTATGACGGGCGGAACGGGGCTCGGAAAAACACATCTTTCATTATCAATAGCAAAAAAAGTAATAGAAAAGAATTATTCCGTTGTTTACGGCTCTGTGCCGGACTTACTGAGAAGAATAGAGAACGCTCACTTCAACAAATCGGAAGATGAAACAGAGGTTATCAACACTCTTAAGGAATGCGACCTGCTTTTGCTTGACGATCTGGGGGCGGAATTTGAATCTACTTTCTATGTGTCGTGCCTTTATGAGCTTATCAACAGCAGAACCGGTTACGGTAAACCTACAATAGTTAACACAAATCTTTCGGGTGCGGAACTGAAAAAGCGTTATTCCGACAGAATAGTATCACGTCTTTATTCGATGAAAACGCTTGTTTTCAGCGGTGAGGACATACGCATGAAATTAAAGAAGAAAAAGTGACAGCTAAAGTATAACCACAGACAGCAGTAACAGCTTTAATAAGGGGTGTATTATGAACAGAGGTTTTGCGGTATTTATAATACTGGCTTTGATTTCGGTTATTTTATCCTACGTCATACCTGATAATTCGAAGAGGGGATTTACTAACGCTTTGTCATCATATATGATAGCTGATGAAGAAAACAAGCTGAATTATGATGATACAAGAGAACATCTGAGAATGCCGTCAGAGCTTCCTTTTGAGTATTCTTTTGATAATAAGGAATTCAACAACGGGTTTGAGTATGAATTAAACCCGAACATTCATTCGGGATATTATCACAAGCCGCAGACTCTGAAATTTGACAGCAGTGACACGATATGGTACACCACAGACGGAACATTGCCCGAAAAGAACAAAACCGCTTATCTCTATGACAATGAAAAGGGCATAAGGCTTGATACCGGCGTGACAAATATATGCGTCAGGGCAGAGAAGGACGGCAAAATGAGCCGTGTATATGTCGGCTCTTATGTGATACTCGGCTCGACGGAAGACGCATTTTACGGTTACGGTTACAACTCGCTTGACAAATACGACCGATATATCTACAGAAGTCTTTACAAGACTATGAGTAACTATGAAACGAAGTTTGACGTACCGTTTACAAATGTTTCTTATCAGAGACTGTACCGAATATTCATGTGCGTAAACTATGATAATCCTCTTCTTATTCAGGCGCCGCTTTCTTTTGTGAGCTGGAGCGGCAATAAGAAAGATGTCAGATCTATAAAGCTGATTTATGATTTTTCGAAAGAAGCAAGTGAATACCATGTTGAAAAGACAAAGAAAAGGGCAGAAGAAATACTGAATACCGCCGATGGCTCGGAATCTCTTTTTGATTATCTTCTTACAATACATGATGAGATTCTGAAAAATGCTGAATACGACTATACGCTGGAAAGTGACGGAGCATATGAGGCTTTCGGTGTTCTTACGGCAGGAAGCGGAGTTTGTGAATCGTATTCAAGGGCGTATCAGTATCTTTGCCAGTGCATAGGTGTTGACAATCTGCTGGTTGTCGGAACGAGCAATGACGAACCGCATATGTGGAATATGGTTATGCTCGGCGGAGAGTGGTATCATGCCGATTTCACATGGGATGACGGTGACGGCAATGAAATAGGGTACTATTATTTTGCGTTCAACGACAAGAATCTGAAGGATTACGGAGAGCGGACAATCTCGCCGGAGTTTAACGAGAACAGACCTATACTTGATATGTACAACGATTCTAACTATTATCCGATACCTGCGGCGAGAGGAACGGAATATTCCGTTTCAAATATGCTTTTATATTAATGTGATTGATGTTATTAAGGATGTGATTGATTGAAAAAGAGTGTTTTTAATATAATTGCCGTGATTATCTGTGCAGCCATATTTATATCATGCGTCAGCGGCTGTTCAGTCAGCGAAAAGGATAAGAACAACAAGGAACACAGCTTTTCTGAGATGAAGACGGACGGTGAGCTTGCATATAACAGCAAGGGAGAGTTTTCAGTCAATCTGTCGGTCGATAATATAACTCTGTCGGACAAAACCGGAATAAATGATGTAAAGGTGTTTTATTCTGTTATAAACAGCGATAAGCTGACAGATATAGACGCATCTGACGCAGTGAAGCTGAATGACAGTGAATATAAGGCTGTATATGCAAAGGTTTCGGCGGTTACGCTGAATTCCGGGCATTCGGCTACGGTTTCGTTCAACGACAGCTCTTTCAGCCGAAATAAGCCCGATTGCTTTTTTATCGTATTCGATAAAAGCACAAATGAAACCGAGCGGTATCTTGTGTCGATGATACCTGTAAGATACCCCGCTTATTCGGCGGTAAGCGACACGACACAGATACGTTCTGAGAGCAGCGCCAACAGGTTCAAGCTGACGCTTGACAAGAGCAGTTTTGCAAACGGAATAAACGCTGACGATATTGTGCTGTCGGGCGGTTTTGAAGGCTGCAAGGTAAGCGAAATCGAAAGAACGGGAGATAATACGTTATCTCTTGTTATAAGCACCGATAACGGCTATAAGTCGGGTGAGAACGGATGTATCACTATAAAGCGCAGTGCGATAGCCGATGCAGCCGTTGACGTATCTGCGACAGTAAGCATCGTTTCACCGTCAGTAGTATTTTCATCTGCTGACTTTGAAGCGTCTACAAATTACGCCAGAATAACCGTATCGCTTGTTGACTGTTCGTTCAGTGACAGTGTATCAGTGTCAATGCTCGGGTGCGATAACGGCAATGTTGATATAACACGTTTTGATCGTGTGTCGGCAAGTGAGGGTGTGCTGTATCTGTCATTTGACACGGAAACACCTGCAAAGGCAATCGAACTGATTTCGGGATGCACGTTTACGATAAAGGATACCGCACTGAGCATAAATTATCCGCTGCATTTCAATGTCAATCCTGAAAACCCTGACGTAAGTGCTACAATTACGGAAGTTAAGGAAAACGGCTCAGATTTCAGCGTTACGGCACAGCTTGGCGTTGTCGATGGCTCGTTCAATGTAATAAGCAAGAACAGCTTTATATTCAGCGGCGACTATTCAAAGGCGGTAATAACGTCAATCACAGCACAGGATAATTCCGCAACGGTATGCTTTGACATACCCAGAACATCTTCTGCCGGCAACGCTGAACTTTACGGTACGCTGGGTCTTAAATCCGGTGCGGTCGTAAGCAGGTGGGGAACTCAGACGGGTATATCATCTTTTCCTCTTTATTATAGCTATTCGGAGAGCAACAACAGCAAGATTGTAATTCCTGATGCGCAAAAGCTGAATAAGGTATGCGAGGCGCTCAGTGAGTATACCGGTTTTACCGGAGTGAGTGGGAACGCTTCGCTTGAAGATCTTGCCGGCTATAAGATTGGCAACACAAATTTCGGAAAGATTTTCTTTGAACAGTGCGAAAAGTACAACGGTGTTTACGGGCTTATAAACAAGACGGATAAGCTTGTGAAATCCGATCGTATCTCGGCAGGTACTCAGAATATCGAATATGTATTCGCTGTTGAAAGATATATGAATGACATAAAGGCACTTCATTCTCTGATAAAGCCTGTCAGCGACAGCCTTGCGAGATTGTTTGCCGTATATGAAAGTATGAATTCGACTAAGGATAAGCAGGAACTTGAGGCACTTACCTCTGAGGCGGATGAACTTATCGGAAAAATCACTTCTGTATATTCTACGAAAATCAAGGGCATATCATATTCTGAAATGCTTGACATGGTGACAAAGGAATATTGCGGCGGTGCATTGACAGCATTTGATAGCATCTGTGACGATATATATAACTGGTATCCGCAGAGCGTCAATGACAAGAAAATGTTCAGGGCTATGTCGCAGAGCGTTATTGTGAATGCGGCGGCGATACAGTTTATTTCGGTTGCAGGAAGTGAGGATACGTTGGGAGCATACGCATCGTTATCTGATGATATTTCAAAGCTGTACCGATACACCGATTCTAATCAGGTAGAGGAGATAGATAACGGTGACGGTGTGTTATGCACCACGCTTGACAGAACGTTCAGACTTCAGAAGGTCAATTCGGCACTTCATAACGCTGTCAATGAAATATCGCTCTCAGAAATCAGCCAGCTTGAGAATATGCTCGAAAAGGACAGCACATTGGAAAGTGAGCTTACAAAAGTCGGTTTTGACGTATCGCCCGTAAGGTATATTGTCTGCTCTGACAGTGATATTACAAGCAGATCACAGACGGAGCAGGGCAGACGTGCATATTCGTTTGTAAGACGTGCCACGCTTTACGATCTGACATCATCTCAGGCAGTGAGCGAAAAGGAATATTGCAATTATTACTACAGTATCGAAATCGGCGAGGACGGAACACCCGTTGCAGTGCCTTATGTAAATGTGTATTACCGGCTTTATACGCTGAAGTGAGAGTGCAGAATCTATGAGCAAAAATGTGATAAATACAGAGCGACTGACTTTAAGACCCGTTTTAATCGGGGATACAGACGAAATTCATAAGTATGCAGGCGATAAAAGCATTGATATGATGCTTTTTTTGCCTAATGATACTGTGGAACAGACAGCTGAATTTGTCAGAAATGCGGTTTTACGGTGGGCGGATGAAAAACCGTCCGTTATGGAATTTGTGATGCTATATGACGGCAGAATCATCGGCGGTATCGGTCTTGAAGCGGTAGATGAAGTAACTTATGAAATAGGTTGGGTATTAAGCAAGGATTACAGAAATAAAGGATTTACCACAGAGGCGGGTAAAGCGCTTTTGGAATATGCGTTTGATGTTCTGTCCGCCGATAAGGTGATAGCTCATTGCGATATAAGAAACAAGGCATCCGAAAACGTGATGAAAAAGCTTGGAATGACGCTTAAAGATAACAGCGGCACAAGATTTTACGAAAAGACGGGCGTAACATCGGGAGAGTTGATGTATTGCATTGACAGGCAGGAAAAACAGAACAGAAAATAGCGGCAAAATAAACGGGGCTGTACAACTGATACAGCCCCGTTAATATTATTCTTTTTTGATTATTCCTGAGTTTCAGCCTCAGGCTCTTTTTCTTCTGCTGTTTCAGCTTCAGCGGCATCTTCAGCCTTTTTTTCTTCAGGCTTGTTCATTACCTTTGCAGGATCAAGAACTTCATCGTCATCATCAAAGAATTCGTCATCGAAATCTTCGTCGCTGTCCATAATGTCATCGAACTGATCGTAAGCGATCTCCTTTTCTGTCTTCTTCTTGAGATATATAAAGACAGCCGCAACAGCACCGAGTACTGCAAGTGTGCCTATGGCAAAACCGGTAAATGCTTTCATTTTAAACCTCTTTTCCGGTGCTTTCACACCAACTTTATTGTAATTATTATACTATATTCACTTCGGTTTTTCAAGTGCTTTTTATCAATATGAGCATATTAAACAAAATTATTATAGGTTTCCTGTTAAATTCATCAATACAGCAAGTGCCGCAACAGGTGCCGTTTCGCATCTTAAAATGCGTTCGCCCAGATGTACAGCGGTAGCACCTTTTGAAAGTGCATAATCTACTTCCTCTTTTTCAAAGCCGCCCTCACTGCCGATGAATACAGCAATCTTCTTATATGAAAGGTCAAGCTCCGACAGCTTCTTTCCTCCGCATTCATAGAAAATTATCGGCAAGGTGTCGCTGTCGACGCTGTTTACAGCGGATTTAAAATCCGTAAACGGCATAACTCCGGGAATTTTTCCTCTGCCGCACTGCTTTGACGCTTCATACGCTATGCGCTGTAAGCGTTGTACCTTTTTATCGGCACTTTTAGCGTCCGGTCTTGAAACACAACGTTTTGACAGGAACGGTACTATTCTCACCGCACCAAGTTCAGTTGCTTTCTGAACGATAAAATCCAGCTTATCGTTTTTGGGAACGGCCTGAAACAGCGTTATTTCAACATCCGGTTCTGCTAAGTTGTCCTTTTTATCGAGTATACCAAACTCTATTGCGTTTTTGTTTTCTAAGGAAGAAAGCTCGCAAAGGTAATCGTGTCCGTTTTTGTCGCAGATTATTGCCTTGTCGCCCTTTCTCATTCTGAGTACCTGAGCGATATGCTTTGAGTCCTCGTCATTCATATATATTATTCTGTCGTTTTCGTCTATTGTATCCGAGAAAAATCTTGGATACCTCCATTTTTCGAGTTCTTCAGCCATATATTCTCCTTTAAGCATTTGGTGCATTTTCAAATAAATTGTTTACCATTTCTGTATAACAGCGGTTTTCGGGCTTTTCAAGACGGCTGTCATCACGCAGAATATCGTCGGCCGCTTCGCCTGTCATTTTCAGTATATCAAGGTCTGCGTAAATATCTGCGATTTTAAGCTGCGGCAGACCGTGCTGTTTACTGCCGAAGAAATCACCGGGTCCACGAAGTTTCAGATCCTCGTTTGCAATTTCAAAGCCGTCCGAGGTCTTTACCATTGTATCCATACGCTGTCTTGTGTAATCGCTTTTATTATCTGTGACAAGGATACAGTGAGATTGCTCTGTACCTCTGCCTACTCTGCCTCTCAGCTGATGGAGCTGTGACAGCCCGAACTGCTCGGCATTTTCAATCACCATCACAACGGCATTCGGAACGTCTACACCGACCTCTATTACCGATGTCGCAACAAGGACTTTCAGCTTATTGTCCTTAAAATCCTGCATAACTGCGTCCTTGTCTGCCTGCTTCATCTTTCCGTGAAGAAGCCCTGTCGGAACATTGGCAAGACAGGTATTTTGAAGCGAATTTATATATTCTGTCGCAGCCGCTTTTTCAGATACGCCTTCTTCGATAAGAGGGCAGACGATATACGCCTGAAAGCCGTTGTTGACATATTTCAGGATGAATCTGTACAGTCTTTCACGGTAGCTTGTATCAACGGCATATGTTCTTATCGGCAGTCTGCCTTTCGGCATTTCGTCAAGTATGGATATATCAAGGTCGCCGTAGATTATCATTCCGAGCGTGCGTGGAATAGGCGTAGCTGACATTACAAGAATGTGAGGCTCGTTGCCTTTTGAGCCGAGCGCCGCACGCTGACCTACTCCGAATCTGTGCTGTTCATCGGTTATTACAAGTCCGAGAGAGCTGAACCTTGTGCTTTTCTGAATAAGTGCCTGAGTACCGACAGCAACGTCAATCTGCCCGTCGGCTATAAGCTGTCTTATCTGCTTTTTCTGAGCAGGTGTCTGTGAGCCTGTAAGCAGAGCAATAGTCACTCCGAGCGGAGCTAAGAACTTGTAAAGCGTGTCGTAGTGCTGTTTTGCCAGAATTTCGGTCGGTGCCATAAGAGTAGATTGATAGCCGTTAAGGTATGCAAAATAAGCCGCACCTGCTGCCACGGCGGTTTTACCAGAGCCGACATCGCCCTGCAACAGCCTGTTCATCGGAACGGATTTCTGCATATCGTCACAGCATTCCGATATGGCTCGTATTTGTGCGCCTGTCAGAGTGAATGGCAGAGAGGAGTAGTATTCATCTATGCTCTTGTTTTCCATAGGTGCGCCGGCAAGCCTTTTTTTGCGGTTTTTCATAGATTTAAGGCCAAGCTGTAAAAGAAACAGCTCTTCAAAGGTCAGACGATATTTTGCCTTGTCATACTGTTCCTTGTTTTCCGGAAAATGAATCCAATGTAAAGCGTTATCATAGGAAATAAGGCTGTATTTATCCATAAGCGTGTCGGAGAGATGCTCAGGAAAGGTAAAATCACGCAGTACGTTTTTAATGCAGTTTGACATAATGCCTTGAGATATACCTGTTGTCAGGCTGTAGCGAGGCATCAGCTTATTGGGCTCTTGAGAATCTATAAAAACAGGCGAGTTCATTTCTTTTCTCAGAAAATCTCCCGCCACTTTGCCATAAAAGCAATATTCATTGTCGAGTTTAAGCCTTGTGAAAGAATAATCGCTGTTGAAGAATGTTATCAGCATATCGCCTGTGCCGTCGCTGACAAGCACTTTGAATATATTGATCCTGCCGTAGTATGCAGGAAATTTCTTCGTGACAATCGCTTTTACAACGTGATTTTCGCCGTCATTTACCAGATCCGATATTGCGGTTGTTTCGTTGAAGTCGATATATCCTCTCGGATAATGCTCGGCAAGCTGTAAAGCCGTTGTTATGCCGAGCTTTTCGAGGAGCTTTGCTCGTTTTTCACCGACTCCCTTGATATAGCAGACAGGGGAGTCGGGAATCTTTTTTATTTCATTCATAAATTATTCTACTGATATGAGATAGTAGTATACGGGCTGACCGCCGTTTACAAGTACAATTTCAATATCATCGCTTATCTTGGCTCTGAGCGCTTCAAAAGCGGCCTGAGCGGTTTCGTCTGTAACGTCGCTTCCGTAAATAATCGTGATATATGATGAGCCCGAACGAATCAGCTTTTTGGTTATCTTGATGAGCGCTTTTGTAACATCCTTTTCAACAAAGGCGAGCTTGCCGTTTTCCATAGCAAGAATTTCGCCCTTCTTTATCTGCTTGCCCTCAAAATCACTGTCACGGACAGCAAATGTTATTGAGCCTGAGCCGACATTATCAAGCGCCTTTGTCATATTTACGCCGTTTGTGCTGAAATCGCTGCTTTCATCAAAGGCGAGCATAGCTGTGATACCCTGCGGTATAGTTCTTGTCTGTAAAACGATAACGTTTCTGTCGGTGAGCTTTACAGCCTGCTCAGCCGCCATAATGATATTCTTGTTGTTGGGAAGAACAAAAATGTTTCTTGCGGGGGTAGCGTTGATAGCCTCAAGAATATCCTCTGTCGAGGGGTTCATTGTCTGACCGCCTCTTACTATCACGTCAACACCGAGATCCTTGAACAGATCCTCAAGTCCGGCACCGGATGTAACTGACACAAAGCCGAAATCCTTGACAGGCTCTGCGGGAGCAAGCTTTTGCTTCTTCTGCATTTCAGCCTTTGCGGCAGCACCCTTGTGCTGTTCTTTCATATTTTCAATCTTGAGGTTTATAAGCGAGCCGTAAAGGATACCTTCTTCAAGCGCCTTACCGGGATGCTCTGTATGAACGTGAACCTTTATGATGCTGTCATCATCAACGACCACAACACAGTCACCTATTGATTCAAGGAAAGCACGGAGCTTTGTTGCGTCCTTGTTAACGTCGCTCTTCACAACGATAAATTCCGTACAGTAAGTGAATTCTATATCGGTTTCAAATGTACCTGCGGCATTTGTTACGACAGCTTTTTCTGTTGCAGTTTCTTCCTTTGCACTAATCATCACTCCGCCGCAGATGACGGACGCCATACCCTTGAGGATAGTATAGTATCCCATACCGCCTGCGTCTACAACTCCTGCTTTTTTAAGAACGGGGAGCATTTCGGGGGTCTGATCGAGAGTTTCCTTTGCGGCTGTTGTAAGAACATCGAACAGCTCTGCAAAATCTTTGCACTGTGCGTCGTTTGCCTTTTCTGCGGCAACTCTTGCAACGGTGAGGATAGTACCCTCAGTGGGCTTCATTACTGATTTATAAGCCGCCTCTGCACCTAATTTAAGTGCATTGCAGTAGTCTTCAACAGTAGCCTCGTGCTTTCCTGCAAGACCTTTTGAAAGGCCTCTGAATAACAGGGAAAGGATAACGCCGGAGTTACCTCGTGCGCCTCTCAGCATAGCAGAAGCCGCTGTCTGTGCCACTGTTTCGACAGTTGCGCTGTCACTGAGCATATTAAGCTCAGCAACGGCATTTCTTATAGTCATCGACATATTCGTGCCGGTGTCGCCGTCGGGAACAGGGAACACGTTAAGCTCGTCTACGCTTTCTTTATTATTGATTATATTGTTTGCACCTGAGATGATCGCATCTCTGAGAATTTTTCCGCTTAGCATTAGTCAGATACTCTCCTTGATATTATACTTTAACAGCATCGACAAAAACGTTTACCTTGTCAACGGTAAAGCCTGTTTCGTCTTCAACTGCAAATCTTACCTTATGAATGATGCTCTTTACTATCGTAGACACATTTACCCCGTACATTACGGAAATGTGAAGGTCAATATAGAGCTTGTCATTTTTATATCTTACCGTGACACCTTTTTCTGAAAGGATAGTCTTTTCGGCAAATTTCTTGATGAATTTAAGAGGTACTTTTTCAACGAAGGTCTGTTTTGCGTCACCGGCATTCATTCCCACTATGCCGAAGCAATTTGTAACAGTTCCGCCGATAAGGCTGTAGAAGAACTGTTTTGAATAGGTGATCGTTCCTAAGTGGTTGTTTATCGTGATCATTTGTATAACCTCCTTGTAAATCGGACTATATTATTATACTATATTTCACGGCAAATTTCAAGCGTTAATGCCAAATTACCGTTCAATGACATAAACTCCGCAGTTGACAGGGCGTGTCGTAAAAACATGGGGATATTTTCCCGACAGGATTTTTTTTGAATAGGCGGCTGTTTCTTCGCTTTCAAATACTCCGAAAACAACGCTTCCGCTGCCTGTCATTTCCGATATTACGGCTCCGCTTTCAAGCAGGTCGGTTTTCATTTCTTCTATCCTGCTGTCGTGATAGATTTCTGTGAATACGTTGCTTATAAAGCCTGCACCTTCAGAAAGACTTCCGCAGACAATGCTGCTTACAAAATCGGCATAATGAGGATTTATCTCGGTCGGATTTTCGTCGTATTTTGCGTAAGCCTCAGCCGTACTCAGAGTAAAATCGGGATAAATGCAGACAAATATGCAGTTCGTGTCGCATTCAGCCGCAATCATATCCCCGCTTGTTATGCTGTAAAGCGTGCCGCCTTTAATGCAGATAGGAACATCTGCACCGATTTTATCACCGACAGCACACAATGCTTCGGCATCGAGTTTTTTGCCGAACAGTTCATTTAGTGCGACAAGCGTTCCTGCACCGTCAACGGAAGAACCGCCCATTCCTCCCATCAGTGGAACGTGCTTTTCAATATCAACAGCTATCTCGGCGGCAAGTCCGGTTGCGTCAAAAAATGCTTTTGCGGCTTTCCATACGATATTCTTTTCATCGCACGGAATGTCGGGGTTATTACAGGTTATCCTGCAATCGTAACTATCCGTACTCATAACGCTGACTGTTATATCGTCATAAATATCAACGCTTTGTGTCGCAATGTTGAGCGAATGTCTGCCGCTCGGCAGTCTGCCCGTTATATCAAGAAACAGGTTCAGCTTTGCGTATGCTCTTACCTTTATTTTCATAGATTACAGTACACCGAGGTCTTCAAGAAACAGCCTTATGCGTTCAAGCGCTGTCTTGATGTGCTGAAGTGAATATGCGTAGGATACACGGATATATCCCTCTCCGCATTTTCCGAAAGCGTCGCCGGGAACAACGGCTACTCTGTGCTTTTCAATCAGCTGTTCGCAGAATTCCTGTGATGAAAGTCCTGTTTTCCTTATAGACGGGAAAATGTAGAATGCGCCCTCCGGTTCAAAGCAATCAAGACCCATTTCATTGAAGCCTTTTACGATAAGACGTCTTCTCATATCGTATTCGCCACGCATATATTCAATGTCTTTTTTGCAATCCTTAAGTGCTGTTACTGCGGCATACTGGCTCATTGTAGGCGAACACATTATGCCGTACTGGTGAATCTTCAGCATCTGAGTGACTATAGGAGCGGGACCTGCGGCAAAACCGAGCCGCCATCCTGTCATCGAAAACGCTTTTGAAAAGCCGTTTATAAGAACGGTACGTTCTTTCATGCCGTCTATTTCAACGATAGAACAGTGTTCCTCATCACCGTAGGTAAGCTCTGAATATATCTCGTCGGAAATAACGATTATATCTGTGCCTCTTATCACTTCTGCAATTGCCTCAAGGTCTGATTTTCTCATAACCGCACCTGTGGGATTGTTCGGGTAGGGAAGTACAAGAGCCTTTGTTTTCGGGGTTATATGTGCTTTCAGTGCTTCGGCGGTCAGCTTGAAGCCGTTTTCAACGCTTGTTTCTATAGCAACAGGTGTGCCGTTTGCAAGTGTTACGATAGGACCGTAACAGACAAAGCTGGGCTGAGGGATAAGTACCTCATCGCCCGTATCAATGAGCGCTCTTATAGCAAGGTCTATCGCTTCCGAGCCGCCGACCGTTACAAGTATCTCGTGCAATGGGTCGTAGCTGACGTGCAGCCTGTCATTGATATAGTCGTTGATAGCAATGCGAAGGTCGGCAAGACCTGCGTTTGCGGTATAGTTTGTACGTCCTTTTTCAAGAACTCTGATTGCTTCTTTTCTTATTGCCCACGGTGTCTTGAAATCAGGCTCACCGACCGACAGTGATATAACATCATCATAGCTTGCGGCTATGTCAAAAAACTTTCTTATACCCGAAAACTGCAGATCCTGCACCTTTCGGGAAAGTATATTTTCATAATCCATCACGGAGATACCAAACTCCTTTCGTCCGTGTTCTTTAAGAACATCTTGTCTTTTTCCTTATATCTGTGCAGAATGAAATGCGTTGTTGTGCTGAGAACGCCGCCTAAAGGCGCTAATCTGTCCGTTACGAACATAGCTACATCACGCAGATTTGTACCCTTGATAGTTACGGCAAGGTCATAACCGCCGCTCATAAGGTATACCGATGAAACCTCATCATACTGAGCGATAACTGCCGCTACATCATCATAACCGCACTGTATTTCGGGGGAAACTCTGACTTCAATAAAGGCGCAGACGGAGTTTCTGTCGAATTCTTCTTCGTTGATGATTGCAGTATAGCCAATTATCATTCCGCTCTTTTCAAGCTCCGCTATCATCGCCGCCACATCGTCAGCCGAAGTATCAAGCATCGCCGCCAGCTGTTCGTTTGAAAGTCTGGCGTCCTGTCTTAAAAGGTCAACAAGCTTTTCTTTCTTTGTCATAATCTTATCCTCCGAATTATTTTATGCTTATAAATGTGGGATTACGTTTCTTGAAAAATGCAAGTTCTGTAAAGCCCACACTTCTTGCGAGTTCTATAGCCTCCGGAATACCTTTTCCGAGGTCTTGCGTGCAATGTGCGTCCGAGCCGACAGTAAGTATTTTACCGCCAAGTTCTTTATAAAGTCTTACATAGTATTCATCAGGCAGCGTAAGACCTATCTTCTGTCTGAGTCCGCTTGAATTTATCTCGATACCTATATCGTTTTTTATAAGGGCAGAGAATATCTCCTTGATTATCGGAAGGTACTTGCTCATATCTATGTAAAGCTCCGATTCGCCCACAATATAACGCAGAGGGTATGTCAGGTGACCCAGTACGTCAAATTCGCCCCACCGAGCCATTTCAAGCATTTCCTCAAAGTACAGCTTCATTATCATTTCGGGCTGTACCTCGTTATAATCAAGCAGATAAAAATCCTCCCAGCCGTTGCACATATGGAGCGAGCCGATTATAAAGTCATAATCATAGCTTGACAGCATCCTTTTTGTAAGTTCCATATCCTGTAAAGGCTGACCCAGCTCAACACCGTATGCCATATTTATCTTATCCGCATACTTTTTAATAAGGGCAGGAGAGATCTCCGAAGCTCGTTTTACAGGTTCTTCATAGAGATATTCCTCATCGTAGAATTTATTTATTTCAAGGTGATCTGTGAGCGAGTAATATCTGATACCAAGCTCTGTCGCTCGTCTGACCATTTCTTCCGGATCGTTACTGCCGTCGGGCGACAGATTTGAGTGATTGTGTACGTCCATCAGAATTTCGGGGTCGTTCATATTTGCTACCTTCCTTTTGCGGTTGTTCTATATCTATACATATTTTATTTTACCACAAACAAAGCTGTTTGTCTATTGTAATATTCAAATTAATTGTGAAGATTGCAAAAAAATACCGAGGAAATAAATTCCCCGGTAAGATTTTATTTGTCATTGTCAAGATTGTTGTTGACACCGTATGAAAGCGTCAGCAGGCTGTCGCCCAGATGAACGTTTTCAACGATTATGTTTTTATGCTCAACGTTAATGTCGTAGTGCGAGAAGTTCCAGAACGATCTCACACCAAGCTCTGTAAGGCGGTCGACTATCTCCTTTGTAACCGATTTCGGTATACAAAGAACAGCAACCTCCGGCTTATTTTCACGGCAGAACTTTTCAAGATCGTCAATATCGGTTATTGTCAGCTTTCCGAGAGGATTTCCGACTATTTTCTTGTTGGAGTCGAATATACCGATAAGACTGCATCCGCTTTTTTCAAAGTTAATGTGAACGGCAAGCGCAGTGCCGAGATTACCCGCACCGATAAGAATCGTTTTTCTGTGCTTGTCAACGCCGAGAATACGTCCTATTTCTTTACGGAGTTCCGAAACATTATAGCCGTAGCCCTGTTGACCGAAGCCGCCGAAGCAATTGAGATCCTGTCTTATCTGTGATGCGGTAAGGTGCATTCTCTCCGATAATTCTCTTGAAGAAATCTTAGAGATCTGCTGATCCTCCAACTCGCCGAGAAAGCGGTAGTAGCGGGGAAGTCTGCGTATTACTGAATTTGATATATTAATGCTTTTCGACAAGATACTGCCTCCTTACAGTTTTTATTGAGATCAGAGTGTTGCTTTAAGTCTGTTGTTGATTTCAAGCAGGAAGTCCTCTGTGTTTACCTTTCTCTTGTTGTCGAGGTTTGAAAGTACATAGAGGTCGCCGGTCATAACACCGTCTTCAATCGTCTTTATAGTAGCCTTTTCGAGCTTATCCGCAAAGTCGGAAAGCTCCTTGTTGCCGTCGAGCTCGCCACGTTTTCTTAATGCGCCCGTCCACGCAAACAGGGTAGCTACCGAGTTCGTTGAGGTTTCCTCACCCTTTAAGTGCTTGTAGTAGTGACGTGTTACTGTGCCGTGTGCGGCTTCATACTCGTAAACGCCTGTGGGAGAAACAAGTACGGATGTCATCATACCGAGGCTTCCGAAAGCTGTTGCCACCATATCGGACATTACATCGCCGTCATAGTTCTTGCAAGCCCAGATATATCCGCCCTCAGAACGTACAACTCTTGCTACAGCGTCATCAATCAGTGTATAGAAGTATGTGATACCTGCGGCATCAAACTTTTCCTTGTATTCATTATCGAATATTTCCTGGAAAATATCCTTGAATGTATGGTCGTACTTCTTGGAAATAGTATCCTTGGTCGCAAACCAGAGATCCTGCTTTGTGTCGAGCGCAAAGTTAAAGCAGGCTCTTGCGAAGCTGGCGATACTTGCGTTTATGTTGTGAAGTCCCTGAATGATGCCGTCAGAACCGCTGAACTTGTGGATAAGCTGTCTTGTTTCGTTTCCGTCCTTATCTGTCACAACAAGTTCTGCTGTACTGCCGTCGGCAACCTTCATCTCGGAGTTTTTGTAAACATCGCCGTAAGCGTGACGTGCAATGGTTATCGGCTTTTTCCAGCCGGGCAGCAGAGGAGTGATACCCTTTACGATAATGGGGGCTCTGAATACTGTACCGTCAAGGATAGCACGGATAGTGCCGTTCGGTGACTTCCACATTTCCTTTAAGTTGTATTCTGTCATTCTCTGTGCGTTGGGAGTGATTGTTGCACACTTTACCGCTACACCGTATTTCTTTGTAGCGTTTGCGGAATCAATCGTTACCTGATCGTTTGTTTCGTTTCTGTGAACAAGACCGAGATCGTAATAATCTGTCTTTAAGTCAACATACGGGCAGATAAGTATATCCTTGATCATCTTCCAGATAATTCTGGTCATTTCGTCGCCGTCCATCTCAACGATGGGGGTGGTCATCTGAATCTTTGCCATTATAGCCGTTCCTTTCGATATTACTTGTTGTGCTTAGTGTAGTTAAGCAGACCGCCTGCGAGCATCATACCCTTGCCACGCTCGGATAATTCGCAGGTAACCTTGTATTCTGTACCCTTTGTTATATTCTTGACGGTTATCTCAGTACCGTTTTCTATAGCGTTTCTTATGCCGGGAAGCTCAAGAACATCGTCACGGTCAATCTTGTCATAATCAGCCTCATCTACAAAACACAGAGGAAGAATACCGTTGTTGATAAGGTTCTGTCTGTGGATACGGGCAAACGATTTGCAGATTATAGCTTTTACGCCGAGATAAAGAGGAGCAAGTGCGGCGTGTTCTCTTGAAGAACCCTGACCGTAGTTTGCACCGCCGACGATAATGCTCTTGCCAAGCTCCTTTGCTCTTGTCGGGAATGTTTCATCGCATACTGTAAAGCAGTATTCCGAAATTGCAGGGATGTTTGAACGCAGAGGTAATATCTTTGCACCTGCAGGCATAATATGGTCTGTGGTGATGTTGTCGCCGACCTTGAGTGAAACCTCTGCCTTTATATCTTCCGCCAGAGGAACGTTTACGGGGAAGGGCTTTATGTTCGGTCCTCTGAGAACTTCTACATTTGGAGCTTCCTCAGGTGAAGCGGGAGGAACTACCATATTGTCGTTTATAAGGAACTTTTCGGGCATTACATAGGGAGGCATATCTCCTGCAAGTCTGGGATCTGTGAATACGCCTGTGAGTGCCGAGATTGCGGCTGTTTCGGGAGATACGAGATAGATCTGACCGTCCTTTGTTCCGCTTCTGCCTAAGAAGTTTCTGTTGAAGGTACGCAGAGAGATTCCCTTTGAGTTGGGCGACTGACCCATACCTATGCACGGACCGCAGGCGCTTTCAAGTATTCTTGCACCTGCACCGATAAGAATTGATAACGCACCGCAGTCTGCAAGCATATTGAATACCTGCTTTGAGCCGGGAGCTATTGAAAGGCTTACATCTGGATGTACCGTCTTGCCCTTTAATATATGAGCAACCTTGAGCATATCCTGTAATGAGGAGTTGGTACATGATCCGATACATACCTGATCTATCTTGATTGCACCGATTTCTTTTACGGTTTTTACATTGTCGGGGCTGTGAGGACAAGCTGCCATAGGAACAAGCTCGGAGAGATCGATGTTGATTTCTTCATCGTATACGGCGTCGGGATCTGCGCTGAGAGCAACGAAGTCTTCTTCACGATCCTGTGCCTTTAAGAAAGCAAGAGTTGTTTCATCGGAGGGGAATATAGATGTTGTAGCGCCAAGCTCAGCACCCATGTTCGTGATAGTTGCACGTTCGGGAACGCTGAGGCTCTTAACGCCTTCACCGCAGTATTCGATAACCTTGCCTACGCCGCCCTTTACGGACATTATCTGAAGTACCTTTAAAATTACGTCCTTTGCGGAAACCCAGTCGTTCAGTTTTCCTGTGAGGTTTACCTTTACGACCTTGGGCATTGTTATGTAATATGCGCCGCCGCCCATTGCTACCGCAACGTCAAGACCGCCTGCACCCATAGCGAGCATACCTATACCGCCGCCTGTGGGAGTATGGCTGTCAGAGCCGATAAGTGTCTTGCCGGGCTTGCCGAAACGCTCAAGGTGTACCTGGTGGCAGATGCCGTTACCGGGACGTGAGAAATAGATTCCGTGTTTCTTTGCAACACTGCCTATGTATCTGTGGTCATCGGCATTTTCAAAGCCTGACTGGAGTGTGTTGTGGTCGATATAAGCGAGTGAACGCTCGGTTTTTACTCTGTCGATACCCATAGCTTCAAACTGAAGATAAGCCATTGTACCGGTAGCGTCCTGTGTCAGAGTCTGGTCGATACGCAGACCTATTTCAGTGCCTTTTATCATCTCGCCGTCAATTATGTGGTTCTTGATGATTTTTTCGGTAAGGGTAAGTCCCTTGCTTTCGTTGTTTCCCATTTTTGTCCTCCTGAAAAAAAGATTACAGTTAATTATACATTATATTAAAGTAAAAGTCAAGAATTTGCAACCGTTTATGAAAGAAGGAGTGCGTGAAATTGCAAAAAATTATTTGTGGATGTTGCACAAGCAACAAAGGAGTTTATTAGAGGATTTATAGAAATTCGTTTCTGAGCGATCCGATTTTATGAAATTTGAGAAAATAAACCCGTTTCGGTTGACTTCGACAGTAGGGATATTGTATAATTTACTGTGTATCCCGTATTGACGGGAACTTTTACGAGGCGTATTTACTGCGTGCTGAACAACATTAACGAAAGATCCGAGGAAGATATATGTCCGTAAAAAAGAAAACAGGTATAATACTGCTCACCGCAGCCGCAATGGTGTTTTCCGGCGGATGCGGCAAAGCGTTGGTATTTGATAACGAACCGCAGGATACAACCGGCGGAAATATAATAAGCGGTATTCCGTTGACGGAAAGCAAGGTAAAGCCCGCACTCAGCATACCCGAACAGACAGGCTCGCATACTACGACCGCAACTACAAAAAAGAAAACAGAAACCTTACCGAAGGAAAATTCATCCTCCGATGAGCCGTCTGTCGATACGTCTTATGACGAACCGCCCGTTCCCGATGAGGAGATTCCGCCTGTGGAAACTGTGACATCAGCTGCTACAACAAAAAAAGATGTGACTGTAACATCAAAAAAGAATGATAATGTTCCTGCCGCCACCGATAATCTGCCTGTAAACAGCTATACGGCACTGAATTATAACGAGGTGAAGGGCGTATGGATATGGTATTCCGAATTGTACCCGATTCTTACCGGAAAAAGCGAGTCACAGCTCAGAAGCGGTATTGGCGAGTATTACGATAATTGTCTTTCACTGGGCATCAATACAGTCTATGTTCATGTCCGTCCCTTCGGTGACGCAATATATAAATCCGACTATTTTCCGTGGTCAAAGTACTGCACGGGATATATCGGAAAAGATCCCGGCTATGATCCGCTCAAGGTTATGATAGACGAGGCACACGCAAGAGGTATTTCTTTTCAGGCGTGGGTCAATCCTTTACGCTGTTATTACGAAGATGATGCACCTGATGTAAGTACAACGTATAAAACGGGTCAATGGTATGACACGAAGGACGGCGACTATATAGTCAAGGTCAAATCTTACTGGTGGCTCAATCCCGCCTATAAGGAGGTAACAGACCTTATCGCAAACGGAGCGGCGGAGCTTGTTTCAAAATATGATGTAGACGGCGTACATATAGACGATTATTTCTATCCCACAACGGAAGCGTATTTTGACAGCATTGCGTTCAATGCTTCATCATATAGCAGTCTGTCACAGTTCAGACTGGATAATTGCAGCCGTATGGTAGCGGATATGTATAAGGCTGTGAAGTCGCACAATCCTACCGCATTGTTCGGGGTCAGCGCACAGGGCAATGTCACAAACAATGAAACACAGCTTTATGCAGATGTAGAGAAATGGTCAAAAGAGGACGGCTATGTCGATTACATGGCACCTCAGATATATTACGGTTTTGATAACGGCGGTCAGCCGTTTGAACAGGTGGTCGAGCAGTGGGATAAAATGCTCGCCGGTACCGGAAAATCGCTTATACCCGGTCTTGCAGTTTACAAGATAGGCACTGAGGACGAATGGGCAGGAAGCGGAAAATACGAATGGCAAAACGATAAAGAAATTATTAAAAGGCAGATTTTAAAATCACAGAAAACGTCGAATTACGGCGGCGTTATTCTTTACAGCTATCAGTTCATTTTTGATCCTGACAGCAATGTTAAAACAGCTGTTAATAAGGAAATAGCGGCATTCAAGCCGCTTCTAACGCAGTAAGTGCCGTAATAATCGGAAGGAAGAGCAGAAGATGAGAAATAAATTTATCAGAATAATGGCAGGAGTGCTGTCGGCTTTTATGCTTTTGTCACAGCTGACTGCCGTTGCTGAGGAAAAAACAAGTGAAAACACATCCGCATCGGCAGAATCGGCCGAGCAGTCAAAACAGACAACTCCGCAGATAGCCGAGCCTAAGCTGACTTTATCGAACGAGCTTAAAGCAACGGTGATAAATTTAGGGGATTTTGCGGCTGAAAAGTTCGGTGAGAATTTTTCAAAAAAGCTTGATACCCTCATTGCTTACGGTATGAACGGAGTGTACATCAATCCTTATGGAAAAGACGGTACATATTATACCACAAACATGAACAAGAGCGGCGACAGGCTTGAAAAGGCTCTTGAGGCGGCTACTAAAAAAGGAATGCAGAGATATGTCTATTTCGACATAAACAAAACAATGGCGGCTTGCCCGGATGGCGAGGACTGCTACGATTATCTTGTGAGCGAGGCTCATAAATTTGCGCTCAAATACAGATGCAACGGCATAATACTTACGGGATTTTACGGTACGAACAATAACAGCGCTTATGAAGAATATATGAAGAACGGCTCGGGCATAGGCTATAAGAACTGGCTTTATGATACGGTTGAATATAAGTTCTCAACCGTGAGCGGTGTTATTCGTCTGTCGGACAATTCCATAGCGGTCGGCATTGACGCAAAGGATGTCTGGGCAAACGCTTCGAAGAATAAAAAGGGCAGTGATACATCCGCAAAGTATACTGCTTTCTATAACGGCTATGCCGATACCAAGTCTTTTGTAGAAAAGGGTCTTACGGATTTTATTGTAGTCAATGCGTCCGGTTCGCTTGACAATGAAACTGTCGGATTTGAGAACGTTTGTTCATGGTGGAGCGATGTTGCTAAATCTGCGAAGATACCGTTCTACATTGTTCATCATAACGAGAAAATAGGAACGGATGAAGACGGCTGGGGTGTTGAGGATCAGCTTCTCAAACAGCTTGCAAAAGCCGATGAGCTTGATAATTATTCGGGAAGCGTGTTCTATTCGGAGAAATCGCTTGAGGAAAACCCGATGGGAACAACAGATACCCTCACGAAGTATTTCAACGAGCAGATAAATGTTGACAGCCTTTTTGAAGACCTTGAAATGACATCGCCGTATTACACGAATTATTCGACGGATGATACATCGGTAGCGTTCATGGGTACGTTTGACGAGAATTTTGACGTATATTTTGACGGCGAAAAATTATCGCTTAACGAGGCGGGAAACTTCTACTTTGAAAAACAGCTTGAAGTCGGAATGAACACTTTCGTTATAACACACAAAGGCAAAACCATATATTATAACATCGAACGTACAATCAACGTTCTTAAATCTATAGGAAGCTCCGTAGCGGAGGGCAAGACACTTAAGGTCGACGGAGGAATGGCGGTATCCGTGCTTGCGGTCGCCTATAAAGGCTCTTATGCTACAGCTACGCTCGGCGGCACTACAATCGAGCTTACCGAAAACGCAAAATCGGACGTTGTTGACATCAACTCATCGTATGCGGCATTTACAGGAAAAATTGTCGTTCCAGAGGGCATAGTCGATGAGGAACAGTATCTCGGAAATGTTGAAATTTCCGCTTCATATGCAGGTTATTCAAGAACATATATAGGTGCCGAGGTCATTGTAAACGCAGTAAAGCTGCCCGATAAGAACATAGAGATAATCGACAAGATCCCGACAGATCAAAGCTCTTTCGGTACGGGAGAGATAGTCGGACGACTGTCTGCCGCCGTTTCGGAGGATACAAGCGTTACTTATGTAAAGCTGAACAAGAACTTTGCTTATATCTATGACGGCGCAAATACCGATTCTGTCAATCCTCCGAACGTTGGACAGCTTCCTGAAGGCACACTCGACTATTATAAGAGCGAATGGGACGAATATTATGTCACAACATCGGGCAAGCGATTCCTTAAGGAAGATGCCGACCTTACAAGCGGTGTCGGAATGGGTGAAAATCCTCTTGTTGTCAATGCAATAGGAAATATGGGCGGAGATTCGTTCATACAGATGGCGCTGGAGGATCGCTCGTCATTTACTGTTACGCCTATCGGAAACGACTATTATTCAGGTTATGACGGCGAGTTCAACCTTGATGATTTCACGGCTACTCATATCAACATCACGTTTGATAATATAACCTCGGTTACTGCACTTCCCGATTTTGACAACTGCACAGTGTTCAGTGCGGGTGAGTGGCAGCAGGTAGACGTTGACGGCGTTATGAAGTTCCGGCTCGTGCTTAAATTAAGACAGCCGGGAGTTTATGCCGGAAACAGTGCCACATACGACAGCGAAGGCAATCTGCTGTTCAAGTTTGAGATACTTACAAACGACATTAGAAATATGACTATAGTAATAGATCCCGGTCACGGCGTGACCGAGTACGGCTATGACGATCCCGGTGCGATAGGACATATTGAAGAAGCAGGCGCAAACCTTGCGGTAGCAAAGCTGGTTGAATCGAAACTCAAGGCTCTGGGCGTAAACGTTGTAAGGCTCAAGACCGAAAGCGAATTCTACGATACAAAACGCAGACCTTATTATGCCCGTGATTACGGCTGTGATTTATACATAGCCATTCATTCAAACAAGGCCGGTTCGGAAAGTCCGAGAGGAACAGAGTGCTATTATTACACATCGTACTCTCAGCCGCTCGCCGAGTCGCTCACAAGGCACGTTTCGTCATATTTCAGCAATAATGTTTATTCCGATGGAGCAAACTGCAACAGAGGAGCGCAGTACAGCTATATGTGGACAACAAAACAGCAGGATTTCCCGTCGGTACTTATAGAAATGGGATTTGTCAGCAACTATGAGGATGCGATGGCTCTTGCAAATTCGACCGACCAGGACGGTATAGCACAGGCTATTGTTGACGGAATAAAGGAATATGTAACAAGAAGCGGCGTATCATCATATTGATATACCTGTGTTTAAAAATGCGGCAAGTTAAAATTGCCGCATTTTTAATATACTTTCTGCAAAAGAAACAAAAAATACTTGCAATTTGCGACGGTCTTTGATATAATAACAATGTACTATGCGAAAGGACATGTTTCCTTTGCGGATATGATACTAATTTAATTAAAAGAAATGGGGACTTCCAATGCCAGCAAATATAGTTGTAGGAACTCAGTGGGGCGACGAAGGAAAGGGTAAGATTATTGATATTATCGCTTCCAGAGCCGATGTGGTCGTTCGTTCACAGGGCGGTAACAATGCAGGACATACTGTAGTAAATGACGGTCAGACTTACAAACTCCATCTGATCCCTTCGGGCATTCTTTATAAAAATACGCTCTGCCTTATAGGCGCAGGTGTAGTGCTTGATCCTAAGGATCTTTTATCCGAGATCGACAGCCTTTCATCAAGAGGCATTTCTTTCGATAACCTCAAGATAGATCCCAGAGCGCACGTTGTTATGCCGTGGCACATTACTCTTGACGGACTTTCAGAAAAATTCAGAGGCAACTCCGATATAGGTACCACAAAGCGTGGTATAGGTCCTTGCTATATGGATAAATACGAGCGTTGCGGTATCCGTGTCTATGATCTTGTTCATCCCGAAGTTTTTGCAGAAAAGGTAAGAATGACAGGTAAGCTCAAGAATAAGATAATCACAGAAGTTTACGGCGGCGAGCCTCACGATATTGAAGCTATCATAAAGGAATATACCGAATACGGCAAGCGTCTTGCAAAGTATGTTGACGATGTATCGGTAATCGTATACGAGGCTGCAAAGGCAAACAAGACGATAATGTTCGAGGGCGCACAGGCAACACTGCTTGACATCGACTTCGGTACTTATCCTTACGTTACTTCTTCTCATCCGCTTTCCGCAGGTGTTTGTGTAGGTACAGGCGTAGGCCCTATGATTATTTCAAACATCATAGGCGTTGCAAAGGCTTATACAACAAGAGTAGGTAAGGGTCCTTTCCCGACAGAGCTTGATGATGAGACAGGCGAAACAATCAGAAACAATGGCGGCGAGTTCGGTACTACGACAGGCAGACCCAGAAGAACAGGTTGGTTTGACGCTGTTATTGTACGTCATTCCGTAAGAGTAAACGGACTTTCTTCACTTGCTATAAACAAGCTGGATACGCTCGGCGGCATTGGTGATTTAAAGGTGTGCGTTGCTTATAAGAAGCCCGACGGCACTGTTATTGAGAATTTCCCCGCAGCGCTTGAAGAACTTGCCGATTGTGTACCCGTATATGAAACTCTCAAGGGCTTTGACGATGATATATCTTCCTGCCGTAGCTTTGACGAACTGCCCGAGGCGTGCAAGAAGTACATCGAAAGACTTGAAGAACTCTGCGACTGCCACATCTCTATGGTAGGTGTAGGTCCCGACAGAGAGCAGATAATCGAAAGATAACAAATACGATAACAATACTGTAGGACGTGTTTTATTGAATATACTTTTTATCGGGGATGTTGTAGGACAGAAATCCTGCGCTAATCTCAGAGAAAAATTACCGCTACTCAAAAAAGAGTATAATATTGATACCGTTATTGTGAATGGCGAAAATTCTGCTGACGGTAACGGCATTACGCCCGTTACCGCAAAATACCTTTTAGAAAGCGGAGCCGATGTTATTACTACCGGCAATCATTGTTTCCGCAGAAAAGAGATGGACGCTTTTTACGAAACGTCGGATTTTGTTATCCGCCCTGCGAATTTTCCGGATGATGTTGTCGGTAAAGGATATACGATTCTTGACCACGGGAGATATTCCGTATGCGTCATTAATCTTATGGGTGTGGTTTTCATGCAGAACCTTGAAAATCCGTTCCGCTGTATCGACAGGATTCTGAGTGAAGTGAAGTCAAAGGTGATTATCGTTGATTTTCACGCTGAGGCAACATCTGAGAAAAGAGCGCTCGGACACTATCTGACGGGCAGAGTATCGGCGGTGCTTGGTACTCATACTCACGTCCAGACAGCCGATGAAGAGATTCTTGGCGGTCATACAGGTTACATCACCGATGTCGGAATGACAGGTGTAACAGATTCCGTACTGGGAATCAAAAAAGAGATTATTATCAGCAATATGATGACAGGCTATCCGCAGAGATATGAATACGCAGACGGCGACTATTTTATTTGCGGCGTTGTCGTATCTGTTGATGAAAAAAGCGGTATCTGTACCTCTATCAAGAGAATCAGATACTGAATAAATTACCGGGAGGTTTAAAATGGAAGTAGTAAAAGTTTCAGCAAAATCCGTTCCAAAGTCGGTTGCAGGCGCTATAGCAGCAGTTATCCGTGAAAACGGCGAAGTTGAAGTTCAGGCTGTAGGCGCAGGTGCTTCTAATCAGGCAGTAAAAGCTATTGCAATATCCAGAAGCTATATGGCTTTATCCGGCGTGGATCTTGTTTGCATTCCCGCTTTCACAACTGTCAGCATTGACGGTGAGGAACGCACTGCGATGAAGTTCATCGTTGAATGCAGATAAGCAATTATTATTATTGTTTAATGTAATTAAGAGGAGAATTTTTCCGGAATTCCGGGGCCGCTCTGACGTATTTTGTCAGGGCGGATTTTTTTGCATATAATACGCCTTACTGTAAATTATATTGATATAGTACGGAGGAATTTATGACGGATATAATTGTAATTGACAGTGAAGAATCACTATCCTTGCTTATAGCGGAAACTCTTTCACGTTCATTTTCGGTACGGTTTTATAATATGAATTCAATGTATCTGTCGGGAGAGGGCAATGCAGTGAACTTGTGGCGTACCGATTCGCTCCATGGGCTTGTAACGGATGATTGCATTGTTGTAATGGGTGAAAATACTGCGGCTATTCCAAGACTTATACCCGATACGGCGGTAATAATAGCAAACGCTCTCAACAAAGAACAGATGAATACTTTGTCATATCTGACGTGTAATGTGATAACTTGCGGAAATCTAATAATGGATACGGTTTCATATACAAGTATTACAGATGAGGAAATATCGGTTTCATTCGGCAGGACGGTAACCACGCTTGACGGCGATGAAATACAGCCGTTTGAAATACCCGTAAAGAGAAACGGTGCCGAGAGCCTGTACGAGATTATGGCAGTCACTGCTTTACGTCTGCTGACAGGCGATAATTCGATTATAGAAGAAGTGTAAAGTGCGTTGAAGAGATGAATAAAATATAGCTTATGCACTTGTATTTTTCTCGTGTCTGGTGTATAATGTATACAATAGCATTATAGTAGTTAAGTGTGCCCTTTGGCACGGATACTGTTATTTACGGTTACGCAGTGCATATTTGCCTGCGGGAAAGGCAGTTAATCTATGAATAAAAAAGTTAATAATACAGGCGCAAGTCTGAGAATATCAAATGATGTGCTTACAAAAATCGCAGAGGTTGCGGCAACCGAAATAAGAGGCGTTGCGTCTGAGGGCGAGCATCTTGTTATCTGTGACAAGAATATGGCTCAGTTTACGGGAAAAATTATGCCTCAGTCACCGGTTAAGGCAGTACTGAAAAACGATGCTGTCGAGGTTACAGTAAGCATTGTTGTGTTACAGGGCTTCAAGGCGGAGAATGTAGCACGCTCAGTACAGGAGAGCGTAAAGTCTGCTATACAGAATATGGCAGGCATATCCGTATCTAAGGTAAATGTAAAAATTGCTGATATTATGCTTTCAAAATCAGCTGATTAAATAAAGGAAACAGATTAAATGACAGAAAGAAAACTTACACGTCACGAAATGAGAGAAGCGGCTTTACTTATTCTCTTTCAGATGAAACTTAACCCCGAAACGCTTGACGAGATACTGGAGGATTGCAAAGAGTCCTTTGAGATGGAATACAATTCTCAGTCTGTGAAGCTGGTGAAGGGTGTTGCAGAGCATGAAGATGAGTTGAACGGCATCATCGAAAGCTATTCACCCTCAAGAAAGCTCGACAGAATTTCGTACATAAACCTTGCTATTATGAAAATAGCACTGTATGAAATGAAATACTGCCCGTCCGTACCCGATAAGGTGGCCATAAACGAGGCAATAGAATTTGCAAAGGAATATGCCGACAAGACAGATGTACGCTTTATAAACGGCGTTCTCAATTCATATTATAAGGACAATCCGACAAAGGAACAGCCTGATGCCTGATTTTTTTACCGTAACGGTTTCTCAGGTGACAAGACGGCTTTCGATGATAGTAAAGGGCGATAAGGCTCTGAACGATTTGTATGTTTCGGGCGAGATTTCGAATTTTATCTTGCATAAAGCGTCAGGACATATGTATTTCACGCTGAAGGACGAAACGGCTTCAATAAAATGTGTTATGTTTGCAGGTAATGCCCGCAGTCTTGATTTCACTCCGTACAGCGGTCAGAGCGTAATCGTTCACGGAAGCGTGAATGTTTACGAGCGTGACGGAGCTAATCAGATTTATGTCACTGATATGATTGAAAGGGGACAGGGTGAGCTTGCTCTTGCGTATGAACAGGCAAAGCGTGAACTTGAGGCAGGCGGATATTTCAATAAAAAGCGTCCCATACCGAAACAGCCGAAAAAGGTTTGCCTTATAACCGCTGAAAAGGGTGCGGCACTTCAGGATATGCTGAATATCATTGCAAGACGAAGACCTATACTGGAAGTGGTTTTTATTCCCGTAACGGTACAGGGAGCATACGCACCGTCAACCCTTATCAAAGCGTTGGCTCTGGCTCAGAGTACAGGCTCGGATCTTATCATTATCGGCAGGGGTGGAGGCTCGGCAGAGGACTTGTCGTGCTTTAACGATGTCGGATATGCGAAGGCACTGTACAACAGCGAGATTCCGACAATTTCCGCTGTAGGACACGAAACGGATTTTACCATTTCCGATTTCGTAGCGGATTTCAGAGCGCCAACGCCGTCTGCGGCGGCTGAAATAGCTACTGCGGTTACCTGCGATGATCTTTCGGAGCATATCGAGCTTGTCTATGACAGGCTCAGCGATATTATCCATTCAAAGACAGACAGCTATGAACAGCTTATAGACAGTATACAAAGGCACATTTCAGCTTACAGCCCCGGACAAAGAATAGAAAGATCCGAAAGGGAACTTGTGCTTATAAGCGGTAAAATCAGAACGGCAACCGACGCAGTTATTACAAAAAACAGCGTGCTGCTTGACAATTATTCGGACAAGATAGAGGCGTTAAGCCCGATAAACGTGTTGAAACGTGGATACAGTGCAGTAACCAAAAACAACAGCGCCGTAAACAGTATCGGTGATATCGAACAAAACGATACCGTTGAGATATTATTTGCGGACGGTACGGCTACAGCACAGATAAAGGAAATACACGAAAATAATAAGGAGTGTTTTAGATGAGCTTTGAAACAGCCATGAAAAGACTTGATGAAATTTCAGTGCAGATGGAACAGCCCGATATAACACTTGACAATTCGATGAAGTGTTATAAAGAAGCGGTCGAGCTTATAGCTTTTTGCCGTAAGTATATAGATGAAGCAAAGCTGACGGTACAGAAACTGGAAGAGGTTTAAAATGACAGCAGAGAAGTACACCTTTCCTGTAACCGACGGCGGATTTGACGCTGTGTTCAGGGAATACCGTGCGATTTTCGAGAAACAGCTTAGAACGGTATGTGATTCGTTCTGCGATAACGGTGCAAAATACAAGGCTCTTTATGATGCGGCTTCATACAGCCTTGAGGCAGGCGGTAAACGCATAAGACCCGTGCTTGCTTTTGAAATGTGCAGAGTGTGCGGCGGAGATATAAACGATGCCGTGCCTGCTGCTATTGCCGTTGAGATGATCCATACATTCTCGCTTATTCACGACGATCTTCCTTGTATGGACGACGACGATATGAGAAGAGGCAGACCGAGCTGTCATAAGGCACACGGCGAGGCTGTGGCACTGCTGGCAGGTGACGCATTATCTGCCTATGCAGGTAAATATATCTGCGACAGCGACTTACCTGCCGAAAAAAAGACGGCGATGATAAAAGAACTGTATGACAGGACGCTCGGCATGATAGAGGGGCAGACGATAGACACGGACGGAAAATTCGACACGCTTGACGGATTGCTGTCAATGTACGAAATGAAGACCTCCGAGCTTCTTACTGCGGCTTCTGTTATGGGATGTATAGCGGCAGGCACAGATGAGGAAAAAATATCGGCGGCAAGAGCCTATGCGCACGATGTCGGACTTGCTTTTCAGATTGTGGACGATATTCTTGACGTTACATCTACAGTGGAAGAACTCGGTAAGCCTATAGGCAGTGACGCACAGCAGGAAAAGACTACAAGCGTTACTCTTTTAGGACTTGATAAAGCAAGGGAGCTTGCAAAAAAATATACCGAAGGGGCTGAAAACGCACTTTCGGCATTTGAAAACAACGAGTTTTTGTGCCGGCTTACCGATTTGCTTTTAAACAGAAAAAATTGACAGTGGAATATAACCCCGGAGGGTCAGACATAAATGAGAACTGATCAGATCAATGTTATCCTGCTGATTGCACTTATCAGCTGGGGTACTGCACAGATTTTAAAAACGTTGATACATTTCATAAAGACGAAGAACTTTAAAGCGGAGCGTCTTACGGGTGCGGGCGGTATGCCGTCAGCACATTCGGCTACCGTATGTGCGACAGCAATAACCACTTGCAGAGTCTGCGGAATATGCTCGCCCGAGTTTGCACTTGCTATGATACTTGCCATGGTGGTAATGTATGATGCTATGGGCGTAAGACGATCTGCAGGACTTCAGGCTAAGGAGATCAATCGTCTGAGGCGTGTCGTCAACGAGCTTGACGAGGAATTTATGGACAAGTTCGACGATAAGGTTGACGAGATTGAAGAAAAGAAGCCTGAAGAAATACACGAACTGAAGGAATTTCTCGGACATACGCCGCTTGAGGTGCTCTGCGGCGCACTGCTCGGAATACTTATAGCTATGGCTGTACCGATACAGGTGGTCGGCTGATAGAATAATATCGGGAGATACAATTTGATACTGAAAAACGATATGTCCGCCGAGTATTTGAAATCGCTTACTCCCGAACAAAGAAAAAAGCTGTGTTCGGAGATAAGACAGTTACTTGTGAAAACGGTAACGGTAAACGGCGGTCATCTTGCGTCAAACCTCGGTACAGTTGAACTTACGGTGGCAATGCACACCGTGTTTGACTCTCCGAAGGATAAATTTGTTTTTGATGTAGGACATCAGTCCTATACACATAAGATAATTACAGGCAGAGCCGGAAAAATGAATACTCTGCGCTGTGAGGGCGGTATTTCCGGATTTCCGAAGGCGGAAGAATCCGAGCATGACGCTTTTATCGGCGGTCACAGCAGTATTTCTATTTCTGCGGCACTCGGTATTGCCGAGGCTATGAGGTCAGACGGCGACGATCACAGTGTTGTTGCCGTTATAGGTGACGGCGCATTAACCGGCGGAGAGGCTTACGAAGGCCTTAACAATGCCGGAAAAAGCCGTTGTAATCTGATAGTGGTGCTTAACGATAACGAGATGTCGATCTCCAAAAATACCGGTGCGCTCGCTTTGTATCTGGCACAGATACGTTCTACAAGAAAATATTACAGCACAAAGAATTCCGTAAAGAATGTTCTTGATAAAACGCCGATAATAGGAAAAGGCATAGGAAAAGCGGTAAAAGGCACTAAGCAGCTGCTGAAATATGCGATTTATCATTCAAACCTGTTTGAAGATTTAGGCTTTAAATATTTGGGACCGATAGACGGGCATAATCTTGATGAGCTGACAGAGGCACTTATGGTTGCAAAAATGATGCAGCGTCCGTGCCTTGTTCATATTTATACAAAAAAAGGTAAAGGCTATGCTCCCGCAGAGGATAATTCGGGAGAATATCACGGTTTGCCGCCTAAAAAAGATGATGATAACAATTGCAAAGGTGAGTGCTTTACAGATGCTTTCGGAAAAGCTCTGCTCTCATTTGCCGATAATGACAACCGCATATATGCCGTTACAGCCGCTATGAAATACGGAACAGGGCTTCAGCATTTTTACAAGGCTTTCCCGGAGCGTTTCTTTGATGTCGGTATTGCGGAGCAGCACGCAGTAACTTTTTCGGCAGGACTTGCAAGTCAGGGTAAGCTTCCTGTGTTTGCAGTGTATTCTTCATTTCTTCAGCGGTCGTATGACCAGCTTATACACGATTGTGCAATAGAGAAACGTCATATTGTGCTTGGAATAGACAGAGCAGGCTTTGTCGGTGAGGACGGTGAAACGCATCACGGCTTGTTTGATGTTGCGATGCTCACGACCGTACCCGGCGTTACCGTGTATTCGCCGTCAGATACGGCGGAGCTTTCACAGTGTCTTGAGCAGGCTCTTTACAAGGATAAAGGCGTAGTTGCCGTAAGATACCCGAGAGGGTGCGAACTATACCGTTCAGGCACGAAGGCGTACAGCGACTTCAGGCATGTTTCAAATAAAAACAGAAAGCTGATTTTCACATACGGCAGAATATCCGCCTACGCTTATACCATTCACGGTGTCGATGTTTTACAGGCAATAAAAATTTTCCCTATCGCCGATGAAATAATTAATATTTGTCTTGCTTATGATGAAATATATGCCTTTGAGGAAGGCGAAAGAGAGGGTGGAATTGCTCAGAAGCTGTGTACCGCTCTGGCTCTTGCCGGATTTAAAGGCAGGTTTACCATAACGGCGGTTGACGGATTTGTCCGTCATGCCGATGTTGCGACACAGCTGCATAACGCAATGCTCGACGCAGACGGAATGAGAAAAATTACAGGAGAATAAGATGCAGAAACGACTGGATGTTTATCTTTCCGAAAACAACACAGTAAAAAGCCGCAGCCTTGCCGCATCGCTCATAAAGCAGGGAAGCGTTGAGGTCAACGGCAGAATATGCACAAAAGCATCGTTTGCGGTTGATGAGAACGATAATATCAGAATAATCGGAGAGATGCCGAAATATGTCGGCAGAGGCGGATTGAAGCTTGAAAAGGCATTATTCCACTACAGACTTCATCTTGACGGTTCGGTGTGTATAGATATAGGAGCGTCAACAGGCGGTTTTACCGATTGTATGCTTCAAAACGGTGCGGTAAAAGTCTATTCTGTCGATGTCGGAACAGATCAGCTTGATGAAAAGCTGAGAAACGATCCCAGAGTAGTTTCTATGGAAAAGACCGATATAAGAAACTGCGTAGGTTCTTTACCTGCGGTGGATTTTATCGGTATCGACGTTTCGTTTATATCGCTGAAGCTCGTTCTTCCGTCGGCTTATGCACTGCTTAAAGACGGCGGAGAGTGCGTAGCACTTATCAAGCCGCAGTTTGAAGCAGGAAAAAGTCATCTCAGCAAACACGGAATAGTAAGAGATTCCAAAGTACATAAAAAAGTATGCGATGATATATCGGAGTTTGCCTCAACTCTTGGGTTTGAACGTGGAGAGGTCATATCCTCGCCCATAACCGGCGGTGACGGCAATACCGAGTATCTTATATATCTCAGACGTTTATAACATATAACTTACAAAGGCAGGTGAAATATCATGAAGGTAATGATATGTGCCAATCTCGCTAAAGAACGGAGCAGAAAAGCGGCGGCAGATGCGTGCGCTAAGCTGAATGAAATAGGCTTTCTGCCCATGATAGAAAAGCAGTACGAAAATATCATAAAGGTGGATAACGCCGTATACGCTGAAACAGACAGCCTTATAACCGACTGCGATATGTTTATGACTATAGGCGGTGACGGAACTATTCTCAAGTGGGGACAGAAAGCCGCCGCCTGCAATAAACTCCTGCTTGGAATAAATACGGGCAGGCTGGGCTTCATGACTTCTATAGAGAGCGGCGAGCTTGATACACTGGAACGTCTTAGAACAGGCGAATATACAGTGAGCAAAAGAATGATGCTCGATATTGAATATGAGGGCAAAGGCAATTACAGCGCCATAAACGATGTCGTGTTCAGCAAATGCCGTTATTCAAAGCTACCGGAATTTATTGTTTCGGTAGAAGAATACGAGGTGACAAAAATCAGAGCCGACGGAATTATCTTCAGTACGCCGGCAGGCTCTACGGCATATTCTTTATCTGCAGGTGGGCCTATTATATCCCCTGATGCACAGTGCATTGAATTTACTCCGTTGTGCGCTCATTCGCTTTTCGGCAGACCTATGATATTTTCAGCAGATTCGGAAATAACTGTGCGTTTTTCCGCATATGAAGACAGCGGCGTTTCGCTCAGTATTGACGGTAATGACGATATGGATTTTAAAGAGGGCGAAATAATAAAGATAAGACGCTCGGAGCAGCAGCTTTCTATTATTGATATAAACGGCAGCAGTTTCTATAAAGCGGTACACAACAAGCTGATGAGACCGCTCAAATAAAATCTTACAAGGGGTGATATTGTGAAAAAGAAAAGACAGGCAGAAATTCTCAGAATCATATCTGCAAACGAAGTGGAAACGCAGGAAATGTTGCTTAATCTGTTGAAGCAAAAGGGCTATGATGTGACTCAGGCGACCGTTTCCCGTGACATAAACGAACTCAATATTGAAAAAACGGTTTCTTCAAACGGTGTCAACTGCTATGCAAAAGCGGAAAAGGTACACACAGTCAAGTTTCATAATATTATTTCGGAAGCGGTTGTCAATATTGATTACGCAATGAATATAGTTTCAATAAAATGCCATAGCGGTCTTGCGAATGCCGCTTGTGCAGGTCTTGATATGATGAATCTTTCCTATGTTGTCGGAACTATCGCAGGCGATGATACGATATTTGTTTTGACAAGAACGGAGGGTGATGCAAGAATGCTGACACGTCACCTGAAGGAACTGCTTTAAGATAAGGAGGTCGGCGTTTTGCTCAGAGAATTATCTATTGAAAATCTTGCTGTGATTGAAAAGGCGTCGATAGCCTTTGACGATAAGCTGAATGTGTTTACGGGTGAAACGGGTGCAGGTAAGAGTATACTTATCGGCGGAATAAATGCGATACTCGGAGGAAGGGTAAGCAAGGATATCGTAAGAGCAGGCACAGAAAAAGCTGTTGTGACCGGTCTTTTTGACGATTTACCCGAAAGCGTCAAAGCTAAACTCAGCGATAACGGTTTTGCTGTCGATGACGAGCTTTTACTGCAGCGTGATATTCATGCGGACGGTAAAAGCACAGCAAGAATAAACGGCAGAGCAACAACAGTGGCAATACTTCGTGATATAGCGTCCGAACTTATTGATATTCACGGACAGCACGATAACCGTCTGCTTATGGACGGAGATAATCAGCGTGAGATACTCGACAGCTACGGCAAAAACAGCGGGTTGCTGTCGGAATATGCGACAGCTTTCAAGGAGTTTTCGGCTTTATCAAGGAAAATTAAAGAAGTCAGCCGTAAGAAAACCGAATCGCTTGAAAAGGCGGAGCTTCTGAGAGAACGTCTTGAGGAGCTTGACAGGTATAATTTTTCCGCAGATGAAGAAGAAACCGTAAAGCAAAAGATTGAGGAACTTCGCAATGCCGAATACATAAGCGAGAATCTGTATAATGCACAGACGGCAATATCGGGAGATGATGATACTGACGGAGCATATTCTATGCTCGAACACTGCAAAAACAGCGTTTCATCTCTCAGCGAAACTATCCCGGAGCTTGATAAACTGGCCGAGCGTATATCGGATATGCTGGTAGAGCTTGAGGATATAAGAGAAGAAATAGTGCAGAGAATACCCGATGAAGACGAGGATACAGCAGGAATGCTCGGCGTTCTTGAAGAAAGGCTCAGCGTTATTTTGCGTCTGCAAAGAAAATACGGCACAGACCTTGCGCAGATACTTGAAAATTCGGAGAAATGGCGCAACGAACTTTATGAAATAGATAATGGCGACGATATAATAGAAGAACTTACAGAAAAGAAAAAAGAAGCAGGCGAAAAAGTAAAGCGTCTTGCCACAGAGCTTACAAGCAGAAGAAAAAAAGCGGCGGATGATCTTGCAAAGCAGATTTCTGCGGAGCTTACGTTTCTTGATATGCCGGATATAAGACTTGTGTTCGATATATCGCAGGATAAAGTCACTCTCAGCGGAATGGATAAGGTGGAAATGCTTATCTCCGTCAATAAGGGCGAAGATTTGAAGCCTATGAGCAAGATTGCTTCGGGCGGTGAGCTGTCAAGAATAATGCTTGCTGTCAAGAACGTGCTTGCCGAAACCGACAAACTGCATACCATGATTTTTGATGAAATTGATACGGGTATAAGTGGCAGAGCCGCCGCCAAGGTCGGATTAAAATTGCACGAGGCGGCGGAAAACAGGCAGATACTCTGTGTAACGCATCTTGCACAGATTGCGGCAATGGCGGATACACAGCTTCTTATAAAAAAGACCAGCGATGAAAAACGCACCTATACGGGCATTACAAAGCTGGATTTTGAAGGCAGAAAGAGAGAAATAGCAAGGATTATTTCCGGTGATGAAAACGATCCGATTTCGCTTGAAAATGCCGAAATGCTACTGCTAAGAAAAAACGTGATATAAATTACAGAACAGTCTGTTGAAAAACCTATATTTTTTTGAAAATGGGGTCGCAGGGGCGAAGCCCCCGTACAGGTTGTCAGCCATTTGTGCCACTGCATCGTGCAGTGGCTTTGTGTGGCTGACTGCAAGCATCCTTGCTTGGACTAGGGGCGGTAGCCCCAGTAATATAGCCCCTTCCCGAGGGGAAGGGGTTTGGGGATAGGGATAGAGAATTTGCTCTATCTTATAAAAAACAGACTTTTTCTACAAGCTGATAGTCTGAGGAAACTCAGGCTGTTTTTTTATGTCCGTATCACAAACCGACACTTTTTTACTTCCGTTTGTCCTATAATAAACGAGGGGCATAAAAATGGTTATTTATCTTGATGTGCTGATTCTGATAAATCTTTATGTTACATATTTTCAGATTCTCGCCGTATCAGTATTTACTCACAGAAAAACAGTATGGTACAGAAAGCTGTCTGCGGCAGGCATAGGTGCGGTGGCATCACTGAGTATTTTCATTCCGCAGGAAATGGTTTTGACTCTTACTTTACTTAAGATATTTCTTTGTGCTTTGATTGCTTTTGTCGCATTCGGTTATACGGGATTTCGTGCATATGCGGTGAGCGTGCTGTTTTTGATGCTTGTCAGCTTTGTCTTTTCGGGGCTGATGCTTTGTGTGTGGCTGTTTGCCGCTCCTATGAAGATGCTGTTTATAAACGGCACTGTATATTTTGGCATTGATACGATGACGATAATTCTGTCTACCTGTGCGGCTTACGGAGTTGTCAGAATAATAAGATATATACTCGATAAAAACGGAAAAACCGATGGCAAGTATACTGTTATCATAAAAAATAACGGCAGGGAATGCAGGCTGTCGGCACTTGCAGACAGCGGAAACGGAATGGTTGATTGTTTCAGCGGATTGCCTGTGATAGTGTGCAGACGTGATATGTGCGCCGATGTTTCACCTCCTGCGATTGATATGATAGAAAATAACAGCGATATTTCGGATATAGGCACGCAGATGATAAAGGGTGTCAGGATAATGCCGTTTTCCACAGTGGGGAAGGGTGGACTTATCTGTATGTTCAAAGCGGAGAGCGTTGTTATTGACGATGAAACGAATGAAGAAAAATATCCCGTCAATGTGCTTATCGGTATAGTGATAGGCGGAAGACAGGAATATGAAGCGATATTCAATCCGAAAATACTTGTGTGAGGTGTAAAATGCTCAAGATAATTGAAATTGTCAGCAATCTTATTTCAAAACTGCGTAATTCGGCAAACGGAAAATGCGAGTGCGATTATATAAACGGTGCGGAAACCTTACCTCCTCCGCTTACAAAGGAAGAGGAAGCAAAAACGCTTGCAAAGCTGAACACGGACTTTGAAAACGCAAGGGAAACGTTGATTGTGCACAATCTGAGGCTGGTAGTTTATATCGCAAAGAAATTTGAAAGTACCGGTATAGGAATCGAGGATCTTATTTCCATAGGTACTATAGGGCTTATCAAGGCGGTGAACACATTCAGCGTGGAGAAAAACATAAAGCTCGCTACTTATGCCTCAAGGTGCATAGAAAACGAAATACTTATGTATCTGAGGAAAACGAATCCGCAGAAAATGGAGGTTTCAATAGATGAACCTCTTAATGTTGACTGGGACGGAAACGAATTGCTCCTATCTGATATACTCGGAACGGATGATGATACTGTCAGCGTGGATATAGAATCTGAGGCAGAGAAAAGAATGCTTCTTGAGGCGGTGGAAAAGCTTGACGAAAGGGAAAAGCTGATAATGGAACTTCGTTTCGGGCTTAATAACCGCCCCGAAAAAACACAAAAGGAGGTCGCCGATATGATCGGGATCTCCCAGAGTTATATATCACGTCTTGAAAAGCGTATTATAAAAAGGCTCAAAAAGGAAATGGAAAGCCTGTGCAGTTAGGTGCTTCTGCTGTTCCTGCCAACTGCCGCCATTGCACATTTAAGTCCGTCCATTGCCGCTGTCACAATGCCGCCGGCATAGCCTGCACCTTCGCCGCAAGGATACAAGCCTTTCACGCTGACCGATGAAAGTGTTTCATCTCTTACTATTCTCACAGGCGATGAGCTTCTTGTTTCAGGGCCTGTCATAACCGCATCAGGAGAGCCGAAACAGCTGATTTTCTCGGCAAACTGCGGCAAAGCGTATCTTAAAGCATCACATACGAAATCGGGCAGGTATTCATCGGGCGGCACAAATGTTGTGCCTATAGGATAGGAAGGAGTTACGTTGCCGAATTTTTCGGAGGTGCGTTTACTGAGAAAGTCGCTTACAAGGCATACAGGTGCGCTGTAATTTGCCCCTGCCGCTTTAAAGGCGACTTTTTCTATCTTGCGCTGAAATTCTATTCCTGCCGTAATATCATCATTTTCAAAATCATCCGGAGTTATTCCGACAAGGACGGCACTGTTTGCATTTTCTCCGTTTCTTGCGTAATAACTCATACCGTTTGTGACTACCGTGTTTTCTTCAGAGGAAGATGCAGTGACCACTCCGCCCGGACACATACAGAATGTATAAACGCCTCTGCCGTTTTTGTCGTGAACCGACAGCTTATAATCGGCGGCGGGAAGTGACGGGTGACCGCTCATTTCCCCGTACATACTGCGGTCAAGGTCGGATTGTTTATGCTCGATTCTTACTCCTACGGAGAAGTTTTTGGGCTGCATAGTAACGTTGCGGTTTTTCAGCATATAGAACACATCTCTCGCACTGTGACCTATGGCAAGGATTACATTGTCGGTTTCAATGGTGGATTCGGTGCCGTTTTTTATATAGCTTATGGCTTTAATTCTGCCGTTTTCGGTATCATAGCCGCAGAATTTTGCTCCGAATATTACCTCTCCGCCAAGCGATATAATATCGTTTCTTATGTTCTTGACGGTTTCGGATAATTTGTCTGTGCCAATGTGCGGCTTTGCCTCATACATAATTTCTTCGGGTGCGCCGTGACGGACAAATTCTTCAAATACCGTTTTTGAAAGCGGATTGTTGACACCCGTGTTCAGCTTTCCGTCTGAAAAAGTGCCTGCTCCGCCCTCACCGAACTGAACGTTGCATTCTGTATCAAGTATTCCTTTTTCCCAGAACGTTCTGACTTTCTCTTTACGGCTGTCAACATCAAGGCCACGTTCAAGAACTATCGGACGCACACCGCACTGTGCAAGATAGAGCGCCGCAAACATACCCGCAGGACCGAAACCGACTATCACGGGACGCTTTGACAGCTTTGCTCTTTGAGGCAAGGAATACGGTATTTCTTTATATGACGAAATGTTCTTGTTGCCCGAGTTCTTCTTTAATACTGCGTTTTCGTTTTCGCAGGTAAACGCAACGGTATAAACAAAGTGTATATCGTCCTTGTGCCGTGCGTCAACGGATTTTTTTATAATTTTCAGCCGTGACGGGTCAGGTTGTGATGTTCTGAGTTTTTTGCCGATAAATGCCGTTATGTCGTTTATTGTATGCTCCGGCGGCATTTTGATATTGCTGTATTTTATCATTTTCTACTCCGATAAAGAAAGACTTGCGTTCATACCTGCGGTATATCCGCTTTTCCACGCCCAGTCAAGATTATATCCGCCGCATCTGCCCTGGATATTGAGTATTTCACCGCACAGATACAAGCCGCTTGCCTTGAGGGATTCCAGCTTGTCGGAAACCTCGCTTGCAGGTATACCGCCGCAGGTTATCTGTGCAAGGCTCCAGTCCGATAAGTTTCTTATGGGGTAGCGGCTGTCCTTTGCAAGATTACATAACACTGAAATGTCCTTATCCGATATTTCACCGCAGGTTACAGAAAAAGGAATACCTGCTTTTTTCAGCATTGCCTGTCCTACACGTTTGTGGTATATTCCCGTGAGAAGCTCTTCGCACGGCAGTGACGCTCTTATTGCGGCTGTGCTTTTTATAAGCCCGTATAACTCGTCTTTGCAAAGCGTTGGGGCGGTATCGAGTGAAATTTCACCGTTGTTTATATATTCTGCCGCTTTTGCCGACAGATTGAAAATACAGATTCCCGACAATGCACCGTCTGTAAACTGAACCTCTCCGGATTGCCTGTCTATCACCCTTCCGCCCGAGATAAGCGTAGCGTCAGCAGTCACACGAAGTCCCTTAAGCGATTTTACAAGTTCAATATCCGTTCTTACAGGCGCAAGGGCAGGAAAGAGCCTTGTCACCGAGTGACCTAAGCTTCTGCAAAGTTCATAGCCTTCTCCGCTTGAGCCGAGCGACGGAGCCGCTTTTCCTCCTGCGGCAATGATTACACGCTTTGCTTTTACCTGTGTTTCGCCGTCTGTTATGATAAAACCGTGTTTGGTTTTTGTTATTTCAGATACCGTAAAGTCGCATACTGTTCTGATGCCGGAAGAATCAGCGGCAAATCTGAGAGCGTCAAGCACAGAGGTTGCGGCATTGCTGTAGGGATATACTCTGCCGTTATCATCCGCACGGCAGATAAGCCCGAGCGAAGAAAAGAAATCCTCCGCATTGTCAATATCGGGGCTGATGTATGATAGAAGCTCCGTATCACCGGTATAATCCGCAGGAGATATATTGCGGTTGGTGAGGTTGCATCTGCCGTTACCGGTTGAAAGTATTTTTTTGCCTACCCTCTGCATTTTTTCAAATACGGTCACATTGCCGCACCCGTAACGAGAAGCGGCGATGGCGGCGGCAAGCCCCGATGCGCCTCCGCCTATAATTGCTGTTTCGGTATCAATTATTTTCATTTCTGCTCCGTTCAAAGAAGTTAATTAAATTTATAATCTGTTAACATAAGAAGTATACCATATTATCATCGGGTAAGCAAGTGGTTTACTTGATTGAGGAATGATTGATTTTCGCAGGTAGTATGGGAATAACTGTGAGAAATACAAAGGAGAAGAATTATGGACAACAGAATAATGAGACTTATAATAGCACTTGGTAAATTTTCCGCACAACCAAGACAGTACAGAATAATAGAAGGACTTAACGCCAGCGAAACAGGCGTTTTCTGGGCAATGGCGCAGATTGTTGCGGAAAAACCCGATACCGAGCTGTTTGGACTGAGCGAGCTTAACAGCTATCTTAATTTTACCAGACCGAATCTTTCACAGACTATCAATAAGCTGGAGGACAAGGGCTATGTTGAGAGGGTCGTACTTAAGGATGACAGAAGAGTAACATATATCAGGCTCACTGAAAACGGCAAAGCAACGGCAAAAGCAAAATATGACGAGATTTTTGTAAGACTTGAAAATATAGCTAAAATACTCGGTGAAGAGGATACGGATAAGCTGATTGAGCTTGTTCTGCGTTTTGCGGACGCTTACGAAAAGTCGGCTGAGCTGAAGTAAGAGAAAGGGAGCATAGTATTTGTTTAAAATATTCGGGTATCTCAAAAACAGCATACCGCAGGTTTTGTTGATAATTGTACTGCTTATAATTCAGGCCTGGGGCGACCTTACCCTACCGCAATACACATCGGATATCGTGGATATAGGTATACAGAACAGCGGTATAGAAAATGCGGCGGCAGATGCGCTGAGCGTTGACAGCTTTAATGCGCTTGAAGCGTTTATGAATGACGAGCAGAAAAGCATACTTGCAAAAAGCTATACTCTTGTGAAAAAAGGCGAAGCGACCGATTCTCAGAAAGACCGCTTTCCCTGGTCTGCCGATAATGACGTTTATTTTCTGAACGAGCTTACGGAAGATGAAAAACAACAGCTCATTAATGCTGTCAATATACCTATGACGGCGGCTGAGATGACGAAAGAGCTTTCCTTTGAAGATTTGTCCTCTATGACCGAAAAGCAGGGGATTAAACTGCCTTTTACTTCTTTTGAACAGGCAGGAGAAATGCTCGGTATTTCTTCCGGTAAAGCAAATGCACTGACGATTATTACGGCACTTGCGGAAAAAGGCGGCATGGGAGATACCGATCTGTCGGCATTGTCTGACAAAATATCGGAAATGCCCGGAACTATAACAGAGCAGTCCGCAGTACGCTTTGTAAAAGACGAATATTCAGTGCTGGGCGTTGATATGAACGTATTACAGCAGAACTATCTGCTGTCAGCCGGCGGAAAAATGCTGCTTATCGCACTTCTTATGATGGCGGTATCTGTGACGGTAGGTTTCTTTGCGGCGACAACAGCGGCGAAGGTCGGCAGAGATCTAAGAGCCGGAGTGTTCAGAAATGTTGTCAGCTTTTCAAGCGCCGAGATTGACAGATTTTCCACTGCCAGCCTTATCACGAGAAGCACGAACGATATACAGCAGATACAGATGGTTATTGTAATGCTGCTAAGAATGGTTATATATGCGCCTATTCTTGGCATTGGCGGTGTATTTATGGTACTGACTACCGGTACGGGTATGGCATGGATTATCGCCCTTGCTGTAATTGTTATTCTTGCGGTGGTGCTTATTCTGATGAAGATTGCGATGCCTAAATTCAAACTGATGCAGAAACTTGTCGATAAGCTGAACCTTGTTGCAAGGGAGATACTTACCGGTCTGCCTGTTATCCGTGCCTTCAGCCGTGAAAAATATGAAGAAGAACGTTTCGATAAAGCCAATAAGGATCTGACATCCGCAATGCTCTTCACAAACCGCACAATGACGTTTATGATGCCTCTTATGATGATGATAATGAACCTTGTCACCGTTCTTATTATATGGGTAGGTGCAGGACAGATTTCGGACGGCTCTTTGCAGGTCGGAGATATGATGGCGTTTATCACATATACGATGCAGATTGTAATGTCATTCCTTATGCTGACAATGATTTCAATAATGCTTCCGAGAGCGGCAGTTTCCGCAGAGAGAATAAACGAAGTCATTTCAGCCGAAAAGAGCATCACTGATAAGCCCGATGCGGCAACATTCGATAAAGCGTCGCTCAGGGGCGATGTTACTTTTGATCACGTTTCGTTCCGCTATCCCGATGCAAATGAAGATGTTCTGACCGATATATGCTTTACCGCAAAGGCGGGTGAAACGACCGCTGTTATCGGCAGTACGGGCAGCGGCAAATCAACGCTTATAAATCTCATACCGAGATTCTTTGACGTTACCGAAGGCAGTATTACTATAGATGGAACCGACATCAGAGATGTAACACAGCATTCTCTCCATGACGTTACAGGCCTTGTGTCGCAGAAAGGCGTACTGTTCTCGGGCACGATAGACAGCAATATAAGATTCGGTGCGGAAAATGCCGATGATGAAACTATCCGACTTGCCGCAGAGATTTCGCAATCGTCTGAATTTATCGACAGCAAGCCGCAAAAATACAACGAGCCTGTTTCACAGGGCGGCACGAATGTTTCGGGCGGACAGAAACAGCGTCTGTCTATTGCCCGTGCAATTGCCAAAAAGCCTAAGATATATCTGTTTGACGACAGCTTCTCCGCACTTGATTTCAAGACAGATGTGAAGCTGAGAAAGGCACTTGCCGATAATATTCACAATTGCACGATAATAATCGTTGCACAGCGTATCAGCACGATATTGAATGCCGACAAAATAGTTGTGCTTGACGAGGGCAGAATAGCAGGAATCGGAACTCACAGCGAGCTTATGGAAAACTGTGAGGTATACAGGCAGATAGCACACTCGCAATTGTCGCAAAAAGACCTTGCGGCGATAGATAACGCAAAAGGGGGTGCTGTAAATGCGTAATTCTCACAGAGGAGGACCCGGCGCTCCTGTAGAAAAGGCAAAGGATTTCAAGGGTAGTATCGGAAAACTGGCAAGGTATATGAGCGAATATAAGATTTCGCTTGTTTTCGTTGTGATATTCGCAATTACATCAACCGTATTCAATATTATCGGTCCTAAGCTGATGGGTAATGCCACAACGGAGATTTTCAACGGCATTATCGCTAAGGTAAACGGTACGGGCGACGTGAACTTTGATACGCTCGGCGCTATACTTCTATTGCTTATAGGATTTTATCTTATCAGCAGTATCTGTTCGTTTATACAGGGCTGGCTGATGACGGGCGTTTCGCAGAAGGTCAGCTACAGACTCCGTAAGGAACTTATCGCAAAGATAAACCGTATGCCGATGAACTATTTTGACAAAAGCACGCACGGCGAGGCACTGTCAAGAGTAACAAATGATGTGGATACTCTGGCACAGAATCTGAATCAGAGCATTACACAGCTTGTCACCTCGATTACCACTATCATAGGTGTAATGGTAATGATGCTGTCGATAAGCCCGCTTATGACGCTTATCGCCGTTCTTATTCTTCCTGTTTCGATGGTGCTTGTGCTTTTCGTTGTAAAGATTTCTCAGAAGTATTTCAAGTCACAACAGGAGTATCTCGGTCACATAAACGGACAGGTCGAGGAAATCTACAGCGGTCACAATATCGTCAAGGCGTTCAACCGTGAGGAACGTGTTATCGAAGATTTTAACGAGGCAAATGATATTTTATATAAGTCTGCGTGGAAGTCGCAGTTTTTCTCCGGTGTTATGATGCCTGTTATGACCTTTGTGGGAAATCTGGGATACGTTGCCGTTGCTGTTGTCGGAGGTTTACTGGCGGCAAACGGAACTATAATGGTCGGCGACATATTATCGTTTATCCAGTACGTCAAGAGTTTCACACAGCCTATAACACAGCTGGCACAGGTATCAAGTATGCTTCAGTCGACCGCCGCAGCCGCCGAGAGAGTATTTGAATTCCTGGCAGAGGACGAAGAAGAGCAATGTGCAAAGGAACACGCAATGCTTACCGATACCTCAGGCAATACCAGAAATGTAACAACACTTGATATTACCGGTGATGTAACGTTTGAACACGTTCGTTTCGGCTACACCCCCGAAAAGATAATAATCAATGATTTCAGTGCAAGGGTCAGACAGGGACAGAAGATAGCTATAGTCGGTCCGACGGGAGCAGGAAAAACAACAATTGTCAAACTGCTTATGCGTTTCTATGAGCTTAACGGCGGAAGGATACTCATTGACGGGTATGACATAGCGGACTTCGACAGGAGCGAGCTTAGAGAGCTTTTCGGAATGGTGCTTCAGGATACATGGCTGTTCAAGGGCAGTATTATGGAGAATATCCGATACGGAAAGCTTGATGCGACAGATGATGAAGTTATTGCCGCCGCAAAAGCGGCTCACGTTGACCATTTCATAAGGACGCTTCCCGGCGGTTATGATATGGAGTTAAACGAGGAAGCTTCCAACGTATCGCAGGGTCAGAAACAGCTTCTGACAATAGCAAGAGCGATTCTTGCAAATAACAAGATACTGATTCTTGACGAGGCTACAAGTTCGGTCGATACCCGTACCGAGATACAGATACAAAAGGCTATGGATAATCTTATGAAGGGCAGAACAAGCTTTGTAATAGCACATCGCCTGTCTACGATAAAAGATGCCGACCTTATACTCGTTCTTAAGGACGGAGATATTATCGAGCAGGGTAACCACGAGGAACTTATTGCAAAGAACGGTTTCTATGCCGAGCTTTACAATTCACAGTTTGACAGCTGATACCGCAGAGGCTTGGAGGTTTATTAAGAATTTGCAAAGGTGCAAAGCAGAAATGCTTTGTTCCTTTCAGTTTGTCGAAAAACCTCTATCGTTGATAAAAATGGGGTCGCAGGGGCGCAGCCCCCGTACAGGTCGTCAGCCATTTGTGCCACCGCATCGTGCAGTGGCTTTGTGTGGCTGACTGCAAGCATCCTTGCTTGGTCTAGGGGCGGTAGCCCCAGTAATATAGCCCCTTCCCACGGGGAAGGGGTTTGGGGTTAGGGATAGAGAAATTTCACTATTCTTTAAAAAACAGACTTTTTCTACAAGCTGAAAGGTGCAAAGCAGAAATGTTTTGTGCCTTTTGCTTTTTGCCCGGAGAATTAATCGCAAATCATGCTGTTTCGCTTTATACAGCGGTAAAAGCAACACGGATATTCTGCCGTAAAATAAATTACCTGCCTTGTTGTTTCCGACCTTGACAATGAATTTAAAAGGGAATATACTTATATCAACGACAGATTTCGGAGGTGTCTATTTGTTACAGGACGTTGTATCCGTTTCACTCCCTGTGAATGAGCGGATGATGATAAAAAAGAATCATTTTGAGCCGTACAACCTTACAGGCAACGAAAAGCGTATATGTATAGTTACAGGTATTCACGGCGATGAACTGGAAGGGCAGTACGTTTGCTATGAACTGATAAGAAAGCTCAGCGAAAACAGGCATTTGCTCAGCGGTATAGTTGATATATATCCGTCTATGAATCCGCTCGGAATGGATTCGATAAAGCGTGAGATGCCGATATTTGACCTTGATATGAATATGATATTTCCGGGCTCGGAAACCGGTGCGGTGGCTGAGCATATTGCCGCCGCTATCATGAACGATATAAAGGGTGCGGATATATGTATTGACATTCACGCAAGCAATATATTCCTGCGTGAAATTCCGCAGGTGCGTATTTCGGAAGAAACTGCACCGAAGCTGTTGCCCTATGCCAAAATGCTGAATGTTGACTTTATATGGGTACACTCCAGCGTCACTGTTATGGAGGCTACTCTCTCGCACAGTCTTAACAAAGAGGGAACACCGACACTTGTTGCTGAAATGGGTGTTGGAATGCGTATAACCAAGTCTTACGGCGATCAGCTCCTTGACGGAATATTCAACCTGATGGCTGAGATGGGAATATGGACAGGCGAAACGAAGAAGGTTTCTCATCCTATTGTTTCCACAGACGGAAACGTATCGTTCATATATTCGGATACATCCGGTATTTTTATGCCCGCAATAAAGCACTGGGCAGGAATATCCAAGGGAGATCATATAGGCGATATACTCGATCCGCTTTCGGGTGCTGTCGAACAGGAAATATTCGCACCTTGCAGCGGTATTGTATTTACGTTGCGTGAGTACCCCGTTGTATATGAAGGCTCGTTGCTTGCAAGAATACTCGGAGGGTGCTGAAATGAATAAAGAAAACATAGTTACATTGAAATCGCCTTACCGTGATGATTTTCAGATAAACGGATACAGATTCGGTAAGGGTGAAAAAACCTGTTGTATAGTCGGTGCAATGCGTGGCAACGAGGTTCAGCAGTTATATGTATGCTCACAGATTATAAGAGCCCTTTCAAATATTGAAAAAAAGGGCGATTTGGTTTACGGTAAACAGATAATGGTCATCCCTTCGCTGAATCCGTTTTCGATGAATATCCAGCGCCGTTTCTGGTCGGTAGATAATACCGATCTCAACAGAATGTTCCCCGGTGACGCACACGGAAAGACCACACAGAGAATAGCCGCAGGCATATTCGATTTTATAAAGGAATATCAGTACGGCATTCAGTTTACTTCATTCTATATTTCCGGTGACTTTATACCTCATGTAAGAATGATGGATACCGAGCATAAAAACATAGGACTTGCAAATTTATTCGGTCTTCCGTATATACTTCTCAGAAAGCCCAAGCCGTTTGACACGGCAACGCTGAACTTCAACTGGCAGAACTGTGATACGAGCGCATTTTCCGTATATACAAACGAAACAGAGCATATTGACGAAGAATCGGCAAATATTGCGGTAAGCGCTGTACTCCGTTTTTTGTCGAGAATGGGCGTCATAAAGTATCAGAGCCACGGCGGCTATATGGCAACTACGCTTGAAGAAGAGCATCTGATGTCGGTGCACGCTAAAAGCGGCGGAATATACCGCAGGATAAAACAGCCCGGCGACGAGGTGGAGCAGGGAGATGTAATGGCAGAGATACTCGATCCGTTTGAAGGCACGGTCAAGGAAGAAATCAAGTCGCCCGCAAACGGAATTGTGTTCTTTGCGCATAAATCACCGCTCGTGCTTGAAAACTCGGTCGTTTATAAGATAATCAAAAGATTGCATATCTGATGGTGTTGCGATTATTTCAGAAAAACAGATAAAAAATGAGCCATACAGAATAGGTATTCTCTGTATGGCTCTTTTACAGCGGCCGTGTATGTGGATGTTGGCAGATAACAGGGTGTGGCATTGAGGGTAGTTTTGATGGGAATTTGCTTTTGATTTATGCCGGATAACCTGTATATTAATAAGCACTGCTAAAAAACGACCTATATATATAACGCAGAAAGTCCGAAAATGTGACGTCTGAATTGATGCTAATTTTGCATTTTACTAATATTTTGTACGCCTGCATAAAAAACGAATTTTTAACGTCTTACTTTTATGCACAAATACAACATTTATTATTACAAAAATGTAAATAAAGAACAAGTGAAAATGTGGCACATATTTCAGCTTTATTTGGCGGAAAATAAAAACCGGGCAAGATACCCGGTTTTTATAATATGATTATGAATTTTGCGTTTGTAATCAGACTTGATTGGTACTGTCCGGATTTGCCGCACCGCAGAATGAACAGTATTTTTGCCCTGAGGCATTTCTCTTTCCGCATACACAGAGCCAACTGCTGTCAGATTGTTGTACAGGCTGATTGTTATTTTGAGCAAACGTCTGACCATAAGGATTCTGGGGAGCCTGACCGTAAGGATTCTGAGCCTGACCGTAAGGATTCTGAGCCTGACCGTAAGGATTTTGAGCCTGACCGTAAGGATTTTGCGCCTGACCGTAAGGATTTTGCGCCTGACCGTAAGGATTCTGAGCCTGACCGTATGAATTCTGAGGAGCAGACTGATTGTAATATGTATAGTTCATGGCGTTCATTCGTTTATTTTGTGCATCGGCAATGGCATTTGCAGTCCATGTTTTGTTGGCAATTGCCGTATATCCGAGGATATTTACAATAACACCGAATACCAAGATAAAAAAGTTAATTATCATTAATGCCCACATAACTGTAGCTAAGATTGATGATGTTGTTGTTATAACGTCACTCGGATTTACATAGGAATAATTATAGCTTGAGCCTCGTGACGATTCGTATATTTGTCGGATATAGTCAGGATTTAACAAACTTCCTCCGATAATCGTTATGAGCAGATCGATAAGACTAAAGAATGAGAATACTGAAAGCAGTATATTCAAAATTATTATAGCTGTTCTTTTTCCCGAAGTCTGTACTTTTTTGTATTTGAAATACAGTACAAGCACCGGAATACTAAATCCTAAAATAAACATTATATTATATTTCCTTTCGAGAATTATTTGATATTGGCATTTCCGCAGTAAATGCAGAATTTGTTATCCGATTCGTTGAACTTTCCGCAGCTTTTGCACTGCCAAGCGGTGTTTTCGGTTGTGAAGCTCTGCTGTACGTTTACATTTGATTGTGTACGGTATATCTGCTGTGCTCTTGCGGCACCTGCTCTGAGCTTTTCGTTGTATGCTACGACACTCAATTCTCTGTTGCCGAAACATTTATAGCCTTTGATACAGGCAATTATGCCTAATGTAATAATTCCTCCGCAATATATCGTAATTGCAACCAATATGCCTGAAATCAGTTCCGAAACTATCGGATAATAACCATCACTTTCGGTGAAATAATACATAGGCAATATACCGGATAAAAGCACAAGTATATTTATAGATGTGAGTACTGTCAGAATAATTGTCAGCACCTTGATACCGGTGAGTTTTGAAATGATGGGACAACTCTTGTAAGAACTGCATAAAATGAGTAAAGCGATAGCAATACCTATATTTATCATACAGCTTCCTCCTTACTGATTGTCCGTATCGCTCTGAGTGTTTTCCGAAGAAGGCGTATTGTTTTTAGGCGCACCGCATTGTGAACAGAATGATCCGCCTATATCCTTGTTTATTGTACCGCAAACGTTACATTTCCACGTGTTGCACTGAGGCTGCTGTATCTGCTGGGGCGGAACTGCAAAGCCTGCTCTGTACTGCTGCTGTAATGCGGCCGCCTTATCAAAGGCTTTCTTTTTAAGCTCCTTGTCAGAGAGCGTTGTATATCCTACAATGCACATTATAATTCCCGCAATGACCGTTGCGATTATAACGATATAGTACGACACATATATTGCATATTCGCTTGTTCCCGGTACAAAGGAAGTGAAATTGTAGCTTGTGAAATAGTCGTAAGGGTTGCAAAGAAGCCTGAAAAAGTCAATCTTGAACAGCAGAAGAAGTGAATCGAATACAGTAAGCAATACAGTTATTGCAGTAAGCGATTTTCTCTTGCCGAGCGTGGGATTTTTTCTGTATTTGGCAGTTATAATAAGCACTGTTATTATAAAAACAACAACTGCCAGATAAAAAATAAATCCGTCAAATAAGCTGGAGAGCAATTTGTCTGTGGTTGATTTGTAGTTGTAATCGCCAAAATCATCAACATATCGGTTTGCAGATGTAAGTAAATTGATCATTTTGAATCCTCCTTAATAATTAAAGCAAATTAATGTAAAAAAACTTCTACTGATGTGATTTTATCACATAATTGCCTCTTTGTCAATCAAAGTAAAAAATATTGACAATCCGCCCTTGCGGATATATAATATAAGTTAGTGCAACGGTTATATTTTTACGGAAAACCGTTTTGGATACAGCGTTTCTATGCTGTGGAAAGGAACATTATTATGGCAGTATTGGTAACAGGCGGAGCAGGATATATCGGCTCTCACACCTGCGTGGAGCTTCTTAACGCAGGCGAGGATATTATTGTAATAGACAACTTCTACAACTCAAAGCCGAAGGCTATTGAGGCTATCAAGGAAATCACAGGCAGAGATTTCAGATTCTACGAGAATGACTGCTGTGACAGAGAAGCTCTTGACAGGATTTTCAGAGAGAACTTCATCACAGAAGTAATACATTTTGCCGGCTACAAGGCAGTAGGCGAAAGCTGTGTAAAGCCTATAATGTATTATGAAAACAATATCAACTCAACTCTTGCACTTATCGAAACAATGCAGAAATACGGCTGTAAGAAGCTTGTATTCAGCTCGAGTGCAACGGTTTACGGCATACCCGATAAAGTGCCGGTAACAGAGGATTTCCCTTTGAGTGCTATCAATCCCTACGGTTCTACAAAGCTGATGATTGAGAATATGTGCAGAGAACTGTACGCATCCGATGATCAGTGGAGCATTATCCTTTTACGTTACTTCAACCCTATCGGTGCACACGAGAGCGGTAAGCTCGGTGAAGACCCCAACGGCATACCGAATAACCTTATGCCTCTTATCCTCCGCACAGCCTCAGGAAAAATGGCAACGCTCAGCGTATTCGGCAACGACTATCCCACTCCCGACGGCACTTGCGTAAGAGATTACATTCACGTTGTTGACCTTGCACTCGGTCATGTTGCCGCAATAAAGGCGGCAAGAGCGCATACAGGCTGTCCTGCATACAACCTCGGTACAGGTAAGGGATACTCTGTGCTTGATATTATCAACGCTTTCGAAAAGGTAAACAAGGTCAAGGTACCTTATGTTATAACAGGCAGACGTCCCGGTGACGCAGCCGCTTGCTACTCAAATCCCTCACTTGCCAAGAAAAAGCTCGGCTGGACAGCAAAGAGAGGTCTTGAGCAGATGTGCCGTGACAGCTGGAACTATATAAAGGCAAATTCCTGATAAAAACAGAATATATAAAAGCCGCTTGGCGCATAGGCTGTGCCGTGCGGCTTTTTTGTAAAACGGAGAATGATATGAGATTTACATTCTGTCCCGATTGTGCAAGCAGACTGGTGGGACGTAAGACCGGAGATGACGGCCTTGTGCCGTATTGCGAACAGTGCAAACGTTTGTGGTTTGATATGTTCTATAATTGCGTGATAGTCCTTGCAAGACGAGGAGATAAATACGCCCTTATCCGTCAGCACAGCGGTGACGGCAGTATAAGCGAGGACAGATTCGTCTGCGTGTCCGGCTACATAATGACAAACGAAACAGCCGAACAGGCGGCAGTGCGTGAGGTTACGGAAGAACTCGGACTAAAGCCGGTCAAGGTACGCCTTGTTGCAACATACGCTTATCAGAAAAAGCAGATGCTGATGACGGGGTTTCTGGCTGAACTTCCCGAGGGTGATTTCTCGCTTTCGGATGAGCTGATTGCGGCGCAGTGGTTTGATGAAGCCGAAGTCGGCGCAAGGCTTGCAGGCAGTTCTGTCGCAAAGCTGTTATTCAATGATATAAAAGGAGCAAAGCTATGAGAAAAGATCTACCGCCTATAGAGCCGTATGAGCGTACCGCTCATTATTACGAAACCGACAGAATGGGCATAATACACCATTCGAATTATATAAGGTGGTTTGAAGAAACAAGAATACATTATCTTGACAAAGCAGGCTACCCCTATTCCGAAATGGAAAAGGACGGAGTTATGATACCTGTGCTTTCTGCCGAATGTACTTACAAAAATGCCGTGCGTTTTGACGAAACGGTGCTTATAGATCTTAAAATCACAGAGTTCAACGGCTTTAAAATGACAATTGATTATGTGGTAAAAGGCAAGGAAAACGGCGATGTCAAGGCAACAGGCAGAACCCGTCATTTCTTTGTGAACAGCGATTTCAAGCCGGTAAGAGTAAAGGACAAGTATCCGAGAGTGTACGAAGTGTTCAACAGTCGTAAGGAGGAAGAATGAAAAGGATAAACATAAACGAGAATAAAATCAACATTGTATTTGATATTGAGGATAACGGACAGATAAAGCTGATGCACTTTTCGGCGCTCCCGTTCAACGAAAACGATATATGGGACGAGATGTACGAAAAGGATCATCTCGGCTGTTTTGACATAGCGCAGGTCGAAATAGCGGGACTTGACCGTCCGTGTGAACGTCACGGCACGAAGTACATAGTAACGGCACCGGGCTACAGACTTAAGTACAAGGATTTTTCCGATACCCGTGACAATATCGGCAGGCTTATAAAGGTAACGCAGTATGACGAGCCGACAGGCATAGAGGTTATCAGCACGTTCCGTTTCTATGATGGCATAAGCATAGTGCGCACCTATACGGAAGTCAGGAATACGTCTGCGACCGAAACATACACGTTGACTTATGTTTCATCGTTCAACTATCTCGGTTTTGAAAAAGAGGGCATTCTTCCTCGTGACGATAAGTTTATTATAAAGATACCGCATAATTCGTGGCAGAAGGAAATGCTGTGGCAGGACTACACCTTTGAACAGCTCGGTATGCCGCAGTCGCAGAAAGACGGCTGGGAACACTGCGGCAAGGCGATAAATGTAACGAATGTAGGTAACTGGTCAACAAACGAATATCTACCTATGGGATATATTCAGAACACTGAAACAGGAAACGGGCTTTTCTGGCAGATAGAGCATAACGGCTCGTGGCACTGGGAGATAAGCGACCAGAGAGGACATTTTTACCTTGCGCTCAGCGGACCTAACGAACAGCAATCTCACTGGTTCAAGAACCTTGCTCCCGGGGAGAGCTTTACGTCTGTTCCTGTCGCAGTCGGCGTATGTTGTGACTTTGACGAGGGTATGGGCGAGCTTACAAGATACCGCCGTGCGATACGCAGAAAGAATGCCGATAACGAAAAGCTGGCAGTTATTTTCAATGACTATATGAACTGTCTTTGGGGCGATCCTACAGAAGAAAAGGAAATGCCGCTTATCAGAGCCGCCGCAGAGGCAGGATGCGAGTATTACTGCATTGATTGCGGATGGTATGCGGATGGTTTCTGGTGGGACAGCGTGGGCGAGTGGCAGGAGAACCGCCGCCGCTTCCCGAACGGTCTTAAGAAGGTGACCGATGAAATCAGAAAATACGGTATGATACCTGGCGTATGGCTTGAGATAGAAGTTATGGGCATAAACTGCGAAATGGCAAAGAAAGTGCCTGACGAATGGTTTTTTATGCGGCACGGCAAGCGTGTATACGATCGTTCACGCTATCAGCTTGACTTTTCAAATCCCGAAGTCAGCGCTTATGCCGACAGCGTAATTGACCGCCTTGTAAAAGATTACGGTGTAGGCTACATAAAAATGGACTACAATATAGAGCCGGGAATAGGCACAGAGGTAGGCTGTGACAGTGCAGGTGAAGGACTGATGCGTCACGAAAAGGCATATCTTGCGTGGCTTGACGGCGTGTTTGCACGTTACCCCGAGCTTATCATAGAAAACTGCTCAAGCGGCGGTATGAGAATAGACTATGCGATGCTCAGCCGTTATTCGATACAGTCGACGAGCGATCAGGACGATTACAGAAGATATGCTACCATAGCGGCAAACGCACCGACAGGTCTTTGCCCCGAACAGAGCGCTATATGGTCATATCCGCTGACAGACGGCGACAGAGAAGAGGTTGTGTTCAATATGGTAAACGCTATGACACAGCGTATCCATCAGAGCGGCCACCTTGCAAATCTCAGCCCCGAGCGAATGTCACTTGTAAAAGAAGCGCTTGAATGTTATAAAAGTATTCGTGATGATATTAAGAAATCTGTACCGTTCTGGCCCTTGGGATTATCTCATATCGGTGACGAATGGGTAACACTGGGTCTTAAAGCAGGAAATAAAGCCTATCTTGCGGTATGGCGCAGACAAGGAAACAACGAGTGCTGTAATATACCGATAAGATATGCAACAGAGAATGTGAAGGTAAGCTGTATATACCCGTCCTTTGACGAGGGTGGGCATAAATTCAATCCGCTTTCAAGGTCGCTTTCTGTAAAACTGCCCGAATGCTTCACGGCAAGGCTTTTTGAAATAGAATTGTAATAAAAAGGATAAGTGTTGACTTTTATACTTTAGAGTGATAAAATAGTAGTATTATTATAGAGGTATTTTACCTATTTGCTTTTGAGAAAGGGAAACGCAATGAACACAAAACTTGTTTCAAAGGATAAAGACGAGCTTTTCAAAGCGATAATGGAGCTTAGAAGTATTGAAGAATGCTACGACTTTTTTGAGGATTTATGCACTATAAGAGAGCTTGAATCAATGGCTCAGCGTCTGCACGTTGCAAAGCTGCTTGTAGAGGGCAGAGTGTACAGCGATATAGTCGAAGAAACAGGAGCCAGCACCGCCACGATAAGCCGTGTAAACAGGTCTTTACAGGGCGGAAATGACGGCTACTCCATCGTTTTCGACAGAATGAAGGATAACGATTGACCGAAAGGGTGATAATATGTCGGCATACGGTTGTTTTGCGGACGTTTACGACACGCTGACTTCCAATATCGACTATAAGGAACTTGCCGGGTATTACGACAGGATAATTACTTCTCACGGCGGCAAAAGGGGCATACTTCTTGACCTCGCCTGCGGTACGGGCAGTATGTCGATGCAGTTTTCCGCTCTCGGATATGATGTTATCGGAGTGGACCTAAGCACCGAAATGCTCAGTGTAGCAAAGGAAAAACCGCACAAAAACATAGAGTATCTCTGTCAGGATATGTGCGAACTTGATATGTACGGCACTATTGATGTTACCGTATGCGTGCTTGACAGCATTAACCATCTTGACAGCAAAGAGGATATACTGCGTTGCTTTAAGTCGGTATCTCTCTTTTGCGATCCGAAAGGACTTTTTGTGTTTGACATCAACACTGTGAGAAAGCACAGAAAGGTGCTTGCGGATAATACATTCGTGTACGATATGGAGAAAGTCTACTGCGTATGGCAGAATTATCTTGACAGTGACAGTGAAGACAGCAGGGTTGATATTGCACTTGATATTTTCACTGAAAACGAGGACGGCTCTTATGAGCGTTCCTGTGAGGATTTTTCAGAGATTGCTTTACCGCTTGAAGAAATTGAAGAATTACTGCATAAGGCAGGCTTCAGAATTCTTGACAGATATAATTATATGACAACAGAAAAGGGCAGTGAGGACAGTGAAAAGGTGCTTTACTGCTGTGCAAAGGAAACAAAATAAATGGGAAAGATAGTAAGAGCTTTATCGGCAGACGGCAGTGCGCTCTGCAGTGCTGTTGACACTACCGACATTGTAAATGAAATACACAGAATACACGGCACATCCGCAACAGCATCGGCAGCGGCAGGAAGACTTGCAACTGCGGCTTGTATTATGGGTGCGCTTATGAAAAACGAAACTGACAGACTTGAACTGAGGATAAACGGCGGCGGAAAAATCGGTACAATTACGACCGTAGCCGACTACAGAGGCAACGTAAAATGCTGTATGGACAATCCTTTTGCAGATCTGCCGCTCAACTCCAAAGGTAAACTGGATGTCGGAGGAATAGTAGGCACGGACGGTTATCTTTCGGTAATAAGAGATCTCGGCATGAAAGAGCCTTATGTCGGACAGGTGCCTATAGTGAGCGGAGAAATAGCTATCGACGTAACGCAGTATTATGCGGTAAGCGAGCAGATACCTACTGTTTGTGCGCTCGGCGTACTTGTGGATACCGACCTCACGATAAAAAAAGCGGGCGGATATATGATACAGCTTGTACCGCCCGTGAATGAAGCCGCTATAGATTTTATCGAAGAAAATATAAAGGATATGCAGTCCGTTACTAAAATGCTTGAGGACGGACTTACTCCCGAAGAAATAGCCCTCAAAGGACTTAAAGGCCTTGACGGAGAGATACTTGACAGCTGGGAGGCACAGTATTACTGCGATTGCTCAAGAGAACGCACCGAGCAGGTGCTGATAACACTCGGCAAGGATGAGCTTGCAAAGCTTGCAGAGGAAGAGCCGGTCACGGAAGTGTGCTGTCATTTCTGCGATAACAAATATCGTTTTACATCGGAAGAACTGAAAGAACTTATCAAGAGGATATAATTTCTTATGAAAAAATGGCTTGTCAGAAATACGGACAATGCACTTGCAATGAAACTCAAGACCGACACTGGACTGCCGATGCTTTTGTGCAGTCTGCTTGTCGGCAGAGGAATATACACAGCCGAGCAGGCACAGCAGTATTTCAACGGTACGGAACTTTCCGACCCCTTGCTTATTGCGGATATGGATAAAGCTGTGCAGGCGATAGAAGCGGCGGTCGATAACGAAATAAAGATAACCGTGTACGGCGATTACGATTGCGACGGCGTTACATCTACCGTTATGCTTTTCACACATCTTGATGCAATAGGTGCTGACGTAAACTGGTACATACCCACCCGTGAAGAAGGCTACGGGCTGAATGAAAATGCGATACGCAAACTGCACGAGGACGGTACGGGTCTTATAATAACGGTTGACAACGGCGTTTCAGCCGTCAACGAGGCCGAGCTTATATATGAACTTGGAATGAAGCTCGTTGTTACCGACCACCATCAGCTCCCTGAGATTCTGCCAAAAGCGGAGGCTATCGTAAATCCGCACAGACAAGATGACAGCTCTCCCTATAAAGAACTTGCAGGCTGCGGCGTTGCGCTAAAGCTCATTATGGCACTGGAACGTGATGTTGAAGGTGTTCTTGAGCAGTATGCCGACCTTGCGGCTATCGGCACTATAGGCGATGTTGTCGCACTGACAGGAGAAAACCGCATAATAGTAAAGCGTGGACTTCTTGAAATGCAGTACAGCGAAAATCAGGGACTTCAGGCGCTTATCAATGCGGCAGGACTTGATGCCGAAAGTATTACTTCTACAGGCATAGCGTTCGGCTTATGCCCCCGTATAAATGCCGCAGGACGTTATGACAGTCCGAAAGCGGCGGCAGAACTTCTTATGGCTCAGACCGGACAGGTAGCCGAGATAAAAGCGCAGGAACTGAATGAACTGAATGCTAAGAGAAAACAGATTGAAAGCGATATTCTCGAAATGGCAAAGGCTCAGCTTATTGCCGACCCTAAAGCATTTAATTCCCGTGTGCTTATTGTTTGCGGCGAGGGCTGGAATCACGGAATTATAGGTATAGTCAGTGCAAGACTTCTTGAACTTTACGAAAAGCCCTGTATCGTCATAGGCATAGAGGGCGATGAGGCAAGAGGCTCAGCGAGAAGCATCGAAGGCTTTTCGCTTTATACCGCACTCGATGCGTGCAGTGATTATCTTACACGTTTCGGAGGTCATACAAAGGCGGCAGGCTTTTCGCTTCCGAAAGACAAGGTAGATGATTTTATAGCTCAGCTGAGAAGCTATGCGGATGAAAAATTTCCTTCAATGCCGGTTATGACAACGGAGGCTGATATTGAGCCGGAGTTGTCCGACCTTGAAATATCTTCAATCGAGAATCTTCGTCATTTACAGCCTTACGGCGAAGAAAACAACGCTCCGCTGTTTTTGATGAGAAACTGCACAATTATATCCTCAAGACCGCTCAAAGACGGTAAATATACATCGTTTACCGCAGAGTATAAAGGCTCACAGTTTAAATTTCTCTGCTTCGGAACATCGTTTGATAAGTTCGGATATTACCCCGGAGATAAGGTCGATGTGTTGAGCCATATCGAAATAAACGAATATAATGATAAAAAAAGCGTCAGCGTAAGAGTAAAGGACATACGCAGAAGTGATTTTCCGCAGGATAAGTATTTTGCCGCAAGGAATTTCTATGAAAAAATCCTCAGAGGCGAAAAAACCGATTCAAGACTTCTTAAACGTATCCTGCCCGATAAGGAGAATATGAAGTTCCCGTTCGACCTTGCAAGAAAGCTGACCTCTATAGATTCAGCCGCCCAGATTGCAATGTCGCACGGTATGAATTACTGCCTTTTTATGATGTGCCTTCATGTTTTTGCGGAATTCGGTCATCTTGAGCTGGACAGAATAAACGGTACGATGAATTTCATAAAAGGCGGCAGACGTATAGAGCTTGAAAACTCGGCAGTGATAAGAAGAATAATGAAATCCTGCAGCTGAAAAATTAACGATAAACGGAGGCTGTAAGCATGACATATACAATAGATATGCTTATTGACAAGATAAAGGAAGTAGGAAAGAGCTACGACCTTGATAAAATACAGGCGGCTTATGAGCTGGCGGAAAAGGCGCACGACGGTGTTTTCCGCTCGTCCGGAGAGCCTTATATTACACACCCTGTAGCAGTAGCATATATACTTGTAGAACAGTTCTGCATGGATACAGATACAATATGCGCCGCTCTCCTGCATGACGTTGTAGAGGATACCGATGTCGGACTTGATGTTATACAAAAGAAGTTCGGGGAGGATGTCGCTCATCTTGTTGACGGCGTTACAAAGATAGGTCAGGTACCCCTTAACACCCGTGAGGAACAGCAGGCAGAGAATATCCGTAAGATACTTATCGCAATGTCAAAGGATATTCGTGTTATTATCATAAAGCTCGCCGACAGACTTCATAATATGAGAACGCTTGCGAGCAGACCGCCCGAAAAGCAGCTCAAGACTTCTCTTGAAACGATGAACTTCTACGCACCTATAGCCCACAGGCTCGGTATCAGTGACGTAAAGGAAGAAATGGAAGACCTTGCCCTGCGCTATCTTGACCCATACGGCTTCAAGGAGATAGAGTCGCTTCTTGATGTCCATAAGGATGAGCGTGATACGTTTATCGACAAGATAAAAGGTATGATAAGAGAGCGTATATCGGACATTCAGCCACCGCCGATAATCGAGGGCAGAGTAAAAAGCATATACAGCATTTACAAGAAGGTTTATGTCAAGGGAAAGGATTTTTCGGAGATATATGATATATATGCCGTGAGGATCATTCTTCAGACAGTTGTTGAGTGCTATAACGTACTCGGTATCATTCACGATATGTTCCGTCCTATCCCTTATCGCTTTAAGGACTATATAGCAATGCCCAAGCCCAACCGCTACCAGTCGCTCCATACGACCGTTATCGGCAGGGAAGGCATACCCTTTGAAGTACAGATAAGAACGCAGGAAATGCACAACACCGCTCAGTACGGCGTTGCGGCACACTGGAAATATAAAGCCGGAATATCGGGAAATGTTGCAGGTGAAAAGCGTTTCGACTGGATAAGACAGCTTCTTGAACAGCAGCAGGAAGCTGACGATGTAGAGCAGATCTCAGAGGCTATCAAGGTCGATCTCGCCCCTGACGACGTATATGTTTTCACCCCAAAGGGCGATGTTATAACACTGCCTGCAGGCTCTAACGTTATAGATTTTGCCTATGCTATTCATACGCAGGTCGGCAATAAAATGACAGGCGCAAAGGTCGGCGGCAGAATGGTGCCGTTTGACCATACGCTTCACACGGGCGACATCGTTGAGATACTGACCAGCGGAAGCGATAATTACGGACCTAACCGAAACTGGAGCGAAATCGCAAAAACCAACGAAGCAAAAGCAAAAATAAGAGCGTGGTTCAAGCGTGAACGCAGAGAAGAAAATATCGAGTGCGGTAAAGCGGCATTTGAAAAAGAGATACGCAGAAACAATATTGCGGTAGATGATGAAATACTCTTGCAGGCGGCACGCCGTCAGCGTTTATCCTCGGTTGACGATTTATATGCGGCTATAGGCTACGGCGGCGTACAGCTATCTAAAATCATTACCCGTCTGAAAGAAGAACAGGTAAAACAGCAGAGATTAAACGCCGTTCAGACACAGCCTATCGACATAGAAAAGACTATAGCCGACAACAACAAGAGAGCACAGAAGAACGGCGTTGTGCTTGACGGAATAGAAGACTGCGCCGTAAAATACGCACAGTGCTGCAATCCGCTTCCCGGCGACGATATTATGGGCTTTATCACCCGTGGCTACGGCGTATCTATCCATAAAGCCGATTGCCAGAATGTAAAGATTGGTTTGCAGGGAGAAAACAAGGACAGATGGATAAAGGCGCATTGGGCAGTGAACTCAAGCAGTGCGTTCAGAGCCACGATAGATATTATCGCAGATGACAGAACTGCGCTTATCGCTGATATTACCACTGCGATAGCAAGCAATCATCTGCCTATCCACGAGATAAACGCCCACTATCTCAAGAACGGTAATGCAAATATAATTCTCACAATCGAGGTCAGCGGTATAGATCAGCTCAAGAGCATCATACTCAGACTTCAGAAGATACCCGGAGTAATCTCTGCCGAAAGGACAGGAAAACAGTAATGGAAATTAAAACGCTCACATTAGGCGAGCTTGGCACAAATTGCTATATTGTAATCAGCGCCGCAGGAAACGCCGCAGTGATAGATCCTGCGGATGATGTACAGCGTATCCTTGATACACTCGGAAAGGAAAACGCAGAACTTAAAATGATACTTCTGACGCACGGACATTTTGACCATACGGGAGCTGTTGCAGACCTTAAGGAACAGACGGGCGCAAAGGTATATATACATTCAAAGGACGAATGTATGCTCGATGATACGATAAAGAACGTGGCATATCTCTGCCCCGGCTATTCCTACAAGCCATTTACTGCCGATGTGCTTGTTTCCGACGGCGACATCATACGCCTTGATGAGATTGAATTCAGCGTTATGCATACCCCCGGACATACCGCAGGAAGCGTGGTTTACTTTGCGGATAACTGTATGTTTGCAGGCGACACAATTTTTGAAGGCTCTGCCGGCAGAACCGATTTTTATTCGGGCGACTATATCGCACAGCGAAACAGCCTTGCACGAATCGCCGCACTGCGTGAGGATTATCTTATTTATCCGGGTCACGGCAGTTCGACTACTCTTAAACAGGAAAAGAAGTTCAATCAGTTTCTCAGACAAAGCCCGGTAGATTTCTTCTGATATGATAAAATCGTTATATTTTGATAACACGGCATATCAATATGCCTACGAGCTTGAGCGGCTGATAAGAAATTTCTCATTACCGCACAGGCTTGAGTTTTATACCGACAAAACTCCCGACGGCACAGATTACGCATACTTCTGCGCCGATAACGGCAAACTATCTGTTACCGTATCTGATAATGATACCGTGTATAAGGAATCCTCAGACGTCTGCGAGCCGTCCGATTATGAGAATGAGCTTTGCAGGCTTCTTTGCAGATGCATGGAAAGGTACGGTCATGCTCCGCTTCCGTGGGGAATACTTACGGGAGTACGCCCCGTGAAATATATCCGAAGCATTTACGAAACCCGTGACAATGCGGAAAAATATCTTCGTAAATCCTTGCTTGTAAGCGATAAGAAGATACAGCTTGCAAACGATGTAATACGCATTCAGAAACCGGTTCTGGACTCACTTGACCTCAGAAAGATAAGCCTGTATATTTCAATCCCTTTCTGTCCGTCACGTTGTAGCTATTGTTCGTTTATCTCCGCTTCCGGTGAGGGTGCATTAAAGCTGATAGACGATTATTTCGGGCTTTTACTGAAAGAGCTTGATATTTATGCCGATATTGTGAAACGTTTTTCGCTTAAAGTCGATACTGTGTATATCGGCGGAGGAACGCCTACAACATTGTCGGCTTCTCAGCTTGACTGCCTTATTGATAAACTCGGTGAATTTGATATTGCAAATATCCGTGAATTTACCGCAGAGGCAGGAAGACCAGATACCATAACTGAAGATAAGCTGAGGGCGCTTAAAAACGGCGGTGTACGGCGCATATCCATAAATCCGCAGTCGATGAACGACAGCGTGCTTGAAGCGGTCGGCAGACGTCATACGGTAAAGCAGGTGTGTGAAGCGTTTGATATAGCACGAAAGGTCGGTTTCGACTGCATAAATTCCGACATAATAGCAGGGCTTCCTGCCGAAACAGAGCATAGCTTTGAAGCTTCTTTGCAACAGCTTTGCAAATTATCTCCCGAAAATATCACCGTTCATACATTGAGCCTTAAACGTTCATCAGCCCTGTTCAGACAATTCGGAAACAATGTCGGCAAAGGCGCAAAATATATGACCGATACGGCATACGATATGCTTTGCGAAAAAGGCTATTTACCGTATTATCTTTACCGTCAGAAGAATATAGCCGACAACCTTGAAAACATCGGCTATTGCAAAGACGGCTGTGAAAGCATCTATAATATCTGCATTATGGAAGATGTACAGACGATACTCGCCGCAGGCTGCGGAGCATCAACAAAGCTATATGACGGCAAGAACGTTTCAAGAGTCATCAATTACAAATATCCTTATGAATATATTTCACGTTTTGCTCTGATGAATGAGCGTAAGCGTGATATTGAGAATTTCTTTGAAGAAAAATTAACTCTTGCATAATTTTTCTTATTGTGCTACAATATAAAAAAGCATTTCTGAAAGGAAACACGGCTATGGATTTTAAAGACGAATTTGATTTTATATCAGAAAAAGCAAAACAGCTTACCGATACCGGCATTCGCAAGGCAGACGAAGTTATCGGTATTTCAAAACTCAAGCTCAGATGCATAAAAATAGACGCACTGATAAAGGCAAAGTACACCGAGCTTGGCAGAACTATGTACGGTATGGTTAAAAACGACAGCTCAGATGCCGACAGAATAGCGCAGGCTGTAATGGATATTGACCACCTTTATAAGAAAATGGCACAGTGCAACGCCAGAATCGAGCTGATGAAGAAAATCGTTACCTGCCCCGTGTGCGGTACAAAGAACAGATTCAGCAACACATATTGCACCGCTTGCATGCACAAGCTGGTGTCAACAGATGAAGAGCCTGAGGATTATGCGTTTAATCCCGATGATGCCGAGAACAGATAAATTGATTTTGTAAAGAGGTACGATGAAAAAATCGTACCTCTTTTGTGCTATTTTTGCATAAAATGCGTTAATTTTGAAAAAACTGTTTACAAGCAGGAAAATAAAGTTTATAATATTTCTGTAAAAAGCACGAGATTGCTTGAAATTGCAAATCTTGATATTAATTTGCTATCCTCTTAATCCATTTCCCATATATGAATACCCCTGTGTCAAATTTCACAGGGGTATTCTGTTTGCAATAATTTGTAATAATATATCCGCTCAGTTCTGATAGTTGATTTTTTCTTCTGTTATCATAAGATAAGAGATAAGTTCATTACCGTCAAGGTTTTCTTTTCTCATATCGACAGCGGAAATGCGGTGATTATCGTAAGTTGTGTAATAATAAATGCCTTTATCCGCATTACAGCAAGAGGTATAGATAGTAATCTCGTATTCCTTGTCTTTTACCTCACAGCAGCCTCTCTGCTGGTCAACCGAGCCGAGTATATGGAAAAACTGGCTTACGCTTTCGGTTTCGTCTTTTCCGGAAACGGAGTTAGCCTTTACAAAAGCCACACGCACAAATCTTGATTGTGACGATAAATCGCCCGGAAGTCCGATAGCACCCATTCCTCTGCTATAGGTTTTCAGCTCCAGCTTATCCGAGAAATTGTTCTGAGGCTGTTTTCTTGATAAATGCATATAATCGTTCAATCTGAACATCTGCTCGTCAAAGGGCGGATTGTTGGTAAGCACACCTATCGGATTATCATAAACCTTTATTCCGTCCGATACCGATTCAACGGTTATTGCGCTGTTCCTGTCCGCAATTATCCAGTGGAGCTGACCTGCAGGCATCTGCTCGTCAAAGGGTGTATCGGTTATATTGATTTTAGAAATCAGCTCTTTTGCTTCATTTACGTCTGCGCATTTTCCGAGAATATACGGAATAAATTCATACTGTGCTACGTTGTCCTTATCGGGAGCGTTTTTAAAATAACGGGCATTGCCGACAAAGTTAAGCCCTGCCATACAAAGCCCTTTTTCGTTCATTGCATCATAGAACAACGGGTAACCTTTGGCAATATGAGCCGTACCGATCACTGCATAGTGGCTATTGCAAACTCCCATATTCAGAAATTGCAATCTGAAATTTCTCGGCATGATTACAATTTCCTCGCCGTATGAACATTCGTAATCAAGCGTTCTGCCAAAATAGAAATCTTCTGTCTTGTATGTTGCGGCTGTACACATATTATTACCTCCGTGTTTTTTAAGTTTCTGTTATTATTCTACTACATTTTCCCCCGTAAGTAAAGAAATATTACGATAAAAAGGGCAGTGCCGAAACACTGCCCTCAGACTATTCACTTAAAAATCTCAATCGTTGAACTTAGCCATAAGCTCCTTGATAAGCTCCTGAACCTTGTCTGCGGTTTCCTCAACGGGAACTTTATATGAGAAGCTCTTATCTCTTGCAGAAATCTCACAGCAGTTATCCTTCAGGTTTCTGGGGCTTACAACAACTCTCAGCGGTATGCCGAGAAGGTCTGCGTCAGAGAACATAACGCCTGCGCTTACCTGTCTGTCGTCATAGATAACCTCGGCACCTGCGTTCTGTAAAGCGTCATACAGCTTATCTGCACAAGCCTTAACATCTGCGTCATCTGAACGTACAGCGCATATATGAACCTGCCACGGAGCGATAGGCATAGGCCAGATAGGACCGTAATCATCGTGGTGCGCCTCGCATACCGAAGCCGCAAGTCTGCCGACGCCGATACCGTAACAGCCCATAATAGGAGTCTTTTCCTCGCCGTTGCTGTCAAGGTAGGTCATATTCATTGCCTTTGTGTACTTTGTACCAAGCTGGAATATGTTGCCGACCTCGATACCTCTTGATATTGAAATCGAGTGCTTGTGGCAATTGGGGCAGATGCCGCCGTCAAGAATCTTTGCAAAGTCGTGATATTCAACATTTGCACAATCACGGTCAATGTCAAGCCCCGTGTAGTGATATTCTTCCTTATTTGCACCGCACGAAAGGTTGTTTGTATTCTGAAGCGAAGTATCAAACAGAACGGTCATATTTTCGGGAAGACCGACAGGTCCGATATATCCTGCGTTAAGACCGCATTCTTCTGTGATTACGGCAGGGTGAATCTCACAGCCTAAGAAGTTGCGGAGCTTTGTTTCGTTTACGTCTATATCGCCTCTTGTGAATACGACAACATAGCTGTCATCTGCGTTTCTCTGATATACGACAGCCTTACAGCTCTTTTCCTTGGGAGTATGCAAAAAGTCGCATATTTCTTCTATCGTATGGATATTCGGAGTATGAACAAGCTCCATAGGTGCGGAAACTTCATCTCTAGTGTTCTCGATAATGCTGTCTGCGGCCTCCATATTTGCATTGAAACCACATTCGTGACAGCTTGCTATTGTATCCTCGCCTACGGGTGTAAGGAGCATGAATTCGTGTGAAATACTGCCGCCCATCATACCGGAATCGGACTTGACCGAGATTACCTCAGGAACACCAGCACGTCTGAATATGTTTTCATAAGCCTTGTGGCACTTATCGTAATACTGCTCAAGATCTTCCTGCGATGTGTGGAACGAGTAAGCGTCCTTCATTGTGAACTCACGGACTCTGATAAGGCCGCCTCTCGGACGAGCTTCATCACGGAACTTTGTCTGTATCTGATAAATCATGAAAGGATACTTTGTGTAGCTCTTGCCGTATTCACGCACGAGATGTACAGCGGCTTCCTCGTGTGTCATACCGAGTACCATAGGCATTCTGTTGCGGTCTGTGAAACGTAACAGCTCACTGCCGATGCTGTCGTATCTGCCTGATTCCTGCCAGAGTGAAGCGGGCATAACGACAGGGAACTGTACTTCCTGTCCGTCTATCTTGTCCATTTCTTCTCTGATGATCTGTTCGATCTTCTTTGTGATTCTCTTTGTGGGCGTGTATGACGAGAAGATACCGTTAGCCATATATTTTATATAGCCGCCTCTCACCATAATTGCGTGGCTGTCTATCTGACAATCCGAGGGTCTTTCTTTAAAACGGTCGCCGACCAGCTTGTCGAGTTTCATTGCATATCCTCCTGAATTCCGGGCATAAAAAAAGCCCGAAGCATTAAATTTGCTTAGGGCGAAACATTGTTCCGTGGTACCACCTAAATTCGGTATAACCGCACTTGTATCTCTGTAACGGGAGAAACCGGTAACACTCATCGTGTACAGCTCAAAGACGGGTTCGATAAAACCTTGTCGGGAGCTTGCACCAACCGCTCTTTCTCTGTGACGCAGATCTATCTACTGTTTCTTGTCATAGCTTTTCTGTATGGTATTATTTTAGCACAGAGGAGAAGGATTGTCAAGGGGGAAAAGGGAACATCGCCGCAGGAGCATTGGTAACTCCTGCGGCGGTGTTATGATTTTAATGTTTATTCTGATAATCCCTTATTGCATCCTGATATTTATCGTACTGTCCATTGCCGTAATTATCGTTATACCACTGTTTTTCATCTTTGGTAAGGTTATCCCAATTGCTTGATTTACTGCTTCCCGTACCCATTAATGTACAACTTGCAACCAACAGCATAAGTACCACAGCAATTATTATGCCAACTATTTCTCCCGGCTTTAATTTTGGTTTGTTGTTTTTATTGTCAGGCATTATATATCACTCCTTCAACAAAGTTTGATTTATTTAGGTTATATTTCTATCCCCAAGCAGGCAAAGACTATCAGTGTAATCAGTACGGGTATACTGAACATACCTAAATATAATAAAAGTCCTTGAAAACCTACCATGTTCTCAAAAAACTTCATGATTCCCAGTCGGTTTCCGTTTTCGTCTTTTTTTAAATAAAAGACAAGAGTAGTAATAAAATATCCGACTCTTATAATTGACGCTAACGCCAAAATTACGATAATGAGCATCATAACAACATTTCTCCTTTTTATATCGAAAATTTATTTCGTTGCTTTACTGATAATTCTTTCTCTTTCTTTTTTGCAAATTTTGCACCAAACATATTCCTGACCGATGTCAATATTCACATCATTTTCAGTTCCATATTGCTTGAAATTCGTGCCATTATTCTTGACATACCGACAATTGCTTAAATGTAATTTATTTGTTCTCGGATTATAACAGTACATAATTAGTTACAACTCCTTTGTTAATTTCCAATCAATCAGTATTGCTAAATTCCAATGTGTAAGATTCGTTCAAGTCCGGTTCATAGAATGACATGCTATTTTCTTCATTTAAAAACCCTCCAACATTTCCAAACACGGATATATGATTCTTACGGCATAATCATCACCGCATTTACTTTTTTCGACTTCATTAAACCACAACCTAACGTTGTTGTCAACAACAAATTAGTTTTTCAAAAATCTCCTATAATCTGTTACAATATAGCTAAAATAAATGCAGGAGGTTGTTATGGTTAAGAACTTAAGGTTGTTAAGAGAAGAAAAAGGTTATTCCCAGCAAAAGCTTGCCGAAATGATTAACGTTTCACAGCAGGCAATATTCAAATACGAAAAGACAGACAATGAGCCTGACATCTCCACACTTATATGCCTGGCGAAGATTTTCGGCGTGTCGGTCGATTATCTTATCGGCAATACCGATATACGTGAGCCGCTCAATATGCAGTTATCGGATAATCTATCTGAACAGGAGCTTACCCATCTGCGACAGTGGCGTACACTACCGCATAATATCAAAAGCAGTCTTGATGTGCTTATCTCAAGCATACACACTCCCGATAAATTCATATAAAAACACCGCAGAGCATTTCCTCTGCGGTGTTTAGCTTGTAGAAAAAGTCTGTTTTATAAAAAACAGCAAATTTCTAATCCCTATCCCCCTGCCCCCTTTCCCCGGAAAGGGGGAGAATACGGGGACTGGCGTCCCTGCGACCTGCCTTGGGGCTTACGCCCAAAGCAAGGATGCTTTGGTTGCTTGCCTAAAGTTTTGCACGATGCAAAACTTTAGGCAAGCAACGCTAAACACCCATTTTTAAATTTAAAAGAGGTTTATCGAAAGAATAACACCGCAGAGCATTTCCTCTGCGGTGTTTTAAGGAGTATGTTTGTTTATCTTTAAGCTGTATTCTGAATTTATGATGCAAGTGCCTTACCGAGAGCAACGCACTGCTCGGTAGCTGTGTCATCGGGAGCTTCGTTGCAGATAACGCCTTCGCCTGCCATAACTGCGCCGTCAGCGATGCACTGTTCCTCCCAGTTTCTCATCCATTCGCCGTCGCCCCAGCCGTAAGAACCAAAAAGTCCTATCTTCTTGCCTGACAGCTTTGCTTCACAAGCGTTGAACATAGGCTCGAACTCGCTGTCCTCAAGCTGTTCACTGCCCATTGAGGGACAACCGAAAGCGATAGAATCAAACTGATCTACCATATCCGCAGAGAAGTCGGCCGCTGTAAATACGCTTACCTCTGCGCCTGCGCTCTTTGCGCCCTCTGCAACCGAGCCTGCCATAGCCTCAGTGTTGCCTGTTCCGCTCCAATATACTACTGCTGTTTTCATAATAAAAATCCTTTCATTCTGATATTTTTTATATTATGCAACCGTAAGCTGCACGATACTCCTGCCGTTTGCCCACATCTTTTGGTAGACAGCTCTGCACTTGTCAAATCTCGCAAAGGTGCGCATAGCCTCGCACTCGTTGCAGTATACCTTCCAACAGCCCGTGCATCTGCTGTTTTTGCCCCCGTTATCAATAAATCCGATAACATCTCCGAGCGGATAACCTAAGAACAGCCCTATCTCGTGCGGAAATAAATCGCTTTTCGCCAGCTTGCCGCCAAGTACCTCAAGGCACAAATCAATATCTGTATTCTCGTATCCGTGACATTTCATAAAACGCTCAACGCCCGGTCGGTTGAGATCCTTAGCAAGACGTTTCGCCCTGTATACATATATAAGTGCCGTGTTCTCACGCTTTCTCAGAACCGTTACGGTAATTCCCTTGCCTGACAATTCCTTGTTCCAACGCTCTACAGCCTTGTTAAGCTCATCCGTACTGCTGTATCTGTAATTGAAAAGATTCGCCGTCTTAAGCGATGCAAGAGTAGGGGAGCAGTTGTCAATCAGATATTGTTCAAAACAGTATCTGTTCATAATGATGCACTTCTTTCCGCTAAAAGCTGTGATAAAGCAACCACACTGCTTGAGTGTACTCTTGCCACAGGAACGCTGTTGCGCTTCGCCTCCTGTGTTGCACTCAGCATCATCTTGTGCGATACCGTATTTGTAAACAGTATCAGTAAATCGGGAGTGCCGACCTTCTTTTTAAGCGAGCTGTTTTCCTTTACAAAGACTTTAGCCTTATCGTAACCGTAAGCCTTGCATATATCCGCATAGCGTGTTTCCATGCGCTCGTTACCGCCGATTATTACTACGCTCATATCCTGTCCTTTCTGATGAAATATGTTAGTTATAACTAACCGTATCCGTTTAAATAAACGGCGAAATGCCGTTTATTCGTTAAGTTGTCTTATGTAAACTGCGTTAGCCTAAGCTAACTGTATATAGTTTATCATACGGTTTTCGTTTTGTCAATAGGACATCGGCAATTTTTATAGAATTTTTTTGCTTCAGTAACAAATTCAAAAGCAGGCTCGCCTTTTATCAGCTTCTTTGAATACAGCCCCAATAACACCGGTGCCAATCCGTCGATGCGGATATATTCAAGTTCGCTGTCATTCATACACGGCATCATCGGAAAAGCGGTTACCCCAAGCCCTGCCTTCGCCATAGCAAAAGCCGCCTCGCACCCGTCCGCAAGCAGTACGTTGCTGTTATTCGGCAGACCGAGCTTCATATACCCTTCCATTGCCGCATCGGGACACTTGTGCCTTTTAATAAGTATAACACGTCTGCAGTTTATATCGTTTATATTTATGCTTTTTCTTCCGCTCAGCTCATCGTCTTTCCGGCATATCAGCATAACCGGACACTCACACAGTGCAGTAAAGCACTCTGCTTTTGCGGTTTCGTTTTCAGACTTGATAGCGAATATGATCTGCAGCTTGTTTTCCTCAAGCAGATTATCAAGCGATTTGAACGGCATCATAGTAATCTCCGGCTCAAAATTCGGATACATCTTCCCGATAATGTTCATCACAGGTACAGCCGCATTAAGCTCGTACTGATTATGAACACCGATAGCTACTGTCCGCTTTTTCTCATTAACATTGGTACTCAGACGATGGATAGAATTCATAGCCGTCCTGACTATCGTTTCCGCATCGCCTATAAAGATCAGTCCCTCTTTTGTAAGCTGAACGCTTTTATTCGTTCTCAGAAACAACCGCACCCCAAGTTCCGCCTCAAGCGATGAAATCTGATGGCTGACGGCAGGCTGGCTTATATTCACCATTTCTGCCGCTTTTGAGAAATTGAGGGTTTCCGCAACCGCAAGAAAGCATTCAAGCTGAGTAGTATTCATAACAAACTCCTTTTTTAATTAACGATAAATATTCTTTATTGATTATAACATATTTGTATTTTACATTCAAGACCGTTTGGTGTATTATTATCAAGGAGATAAACTGTTAGCATATTATCGGTAAGGAGGTTAACCGTTATGAATGAAACCGACATTCAGGCGATAATGATTGATAACAAGACCATAAATCAGCGTATCGAAAACAGCCTGAACGTGATTTTTGCCGATATTGACATTACTGCGGCGCAGGGCAGAGTGCTTATGTATATCGCAAATTCCCCTGAAAAAGATATATTCGCCGCCGACCTGCATAAACGTCTTTGCATCTCAAAGCCTTCGGTTTCCGCACTTATTAAAAAGCTTAGAAAATCAGGATATATAAGCTGTACAGGCTGTGAAAGCGATGAACGCTACAAAAATCTCACCGCAACAAATAAGGGCAAGGAAACTGCATGGCTTATATCCCGTCATATGAGAAATATAGAGCAGGCGGCATTCCGCAGCTTCACGGATTCCGAGCTTAATGAATTCATGCGGCTTCAGAAAAAGCTGCTGAACAATATAGACAACATAAATACAGATAACTTGAAACAGAAAGGATGACTGATTAAGTGAAAGAGCTTCTTAAACAGGTAAAGCAGTACAAGAAAGATTCTGTCTTAGCTCCCGTCTATTCGGCACTTGAGGTTGTTATGGAGGTAATAATCCCTTTCGTAATGGCGTTGCTGATTGACGAAGGCGTAGAGAAAGGCAATATGAACAAGATACAGCTTTACGGAATAATTATGATAGTCCTCGCTATGATAAGTCTTTTTGCGGGAATGATGGCAGGCAAATATGCCGCAAGCGCATCATCGGGCTTTGCCTGTAATTTAAGAGAGGCGATGTACCGTAACATACAGCGCTTCTCATTTTCAAACATAGACAAGTTCAGTACAGCAGGACTTGTTACCCGTATGACGACCGATGTGACAAACGTTCAGAACGCATATCAGATGATAATAAGAATAGCCGTGAGAGCGCCTCTTATGCTGATAAGCAGTATGGCTATGTGCTTTGTGGTAAATGCGGATATGAGCTTTATATTCCTCGGCGCTATAGTTTTCCTTGCGGTAGTTCTTGTGATAATTATGCTCAGGGCGATGAAGATTTTCAATGTGGCATTCACAAAATATGACGACCTTAACGCAAGTGTACAGGAGAATATCTCAGGCATCAGAGTGGTGAAATCGTACGTCCGTGAGGATTATGAGAACGAAAAGTTCAAAAAAGCCTCCGGCAATCTTTATAATATGTTCAAGAAAGCCGAAAGCACCCTTGCTTTCAATAACCCTGTGATGATGCTTGTAATCTATGCCTGTATTATGGCAATCTGCTGGTTCGGAGCTAAGTTTATCGTTGTTGACAAGACCTTGCAGATAGGTGAGCTTACATCGCTGTTCAGCTATGTAATGGGTTCACTGATGTCGCTTATGATGCTCTCGATGATATTCGTTATGATTACAATGAGCGTTGCAAGTATGCGCCGTATAACCGAAGTTCTGCGTGAACAGCCCGATCTTGCCGAGCCTTTCGCTCCCGTAGAGTTAATGTCAAACGGCAGCATAGACTTTGATAATGTGCATTTCAGATACCATAAGACAAGCGAGGAGGAGGTCCTCACCGACATAAACCTGCACATAAAGTCAGGTGAAACTATCGGCATAATCGGCGGAACGGGCTGCGGAAAGACCAGTCTTGTAAATCTTATCAGCCGTCTTTATGATGTACAGCAGGGAAGTGTAAAGGTAGGCGGCGTTGATGTAAAGGACTACGATATGAAGTTCCTGCGTGATCAGGTATCGGTAGTACTTCAGAAGAACGTCCTGTTCTCAGGCACTATACTTGATAATCTACGCTGGGGTAACGAAAACGCCACGGAGGAAGAATGTATCGAGGCTTGTAAGTGGGCTTGCGCTGATGAATTCATCGAGCGTTTCCCCGATAAGTACAATACGGTTATCGAGCGTGGCGGTACTAACGTATCCGGCGGTCAGAAACAGCGTATATGTATAGCAAGAGCACTTCTCAAAAAGCCTGCCGTGCTTATCCTTGACGATTCCACAAGCGCTGTGGATACGGCTACAGACGCAAAGATAAGAGCGGCATTCCAAAAGTGCATACCCGGTACAACCAAGATAATTATTGCACAGCGTGTATCAAGCGTTCAGGATGCAGATCGCATAGTCGTTCTTGACGACGGCAGAATAAACGGCGTCGGAACGCACGATGAGCTTGTTGCCAATAATGAGATATACAGAGATATATACGAATCTCAGACAAAGGACGGCGGCGACTTTGACCGCCCCCAGAATTAAGGAAAGGAGCGTAACGTAATGGATAAAAGAAAAATGGGACCCCGTCCCGATGTTTCACCGAAGGAACAGGTAAAACTGCTCGGCAGAATTATTAAATACACATTCAGCCGTTATAAATTCTCGTGCATCTGCGTAGTTGTATGTATTCTTGTGCAGGCGGTCACAACGCTTGCAGGAATGCTTTTTGTACAGTCGCTTATCGACGATTATATCAAGCCTATGATTGCAGCCAAAAGCACAGACTTCACACCTCTTGCGTTTGCAATGCTAAGACTTGCGATAGTTTACGTTGTCGGTCTTGCGGCATCTTATGCGTATAACAGGATAATGGTAAACGTAGGACAAGGTACGCTCAGAAACTTCCGTAACGACCTTTTCACCAATATGGAAAAGCTCCCGATAAAGTATTTTGACACACACCAGCACGGCGATATTATGTCGGTTTATACAAATGATATTGATACATTCAGACAGTTTATCTGTCAGAGTATACCTCAGGTGATAAACTGCGGTACTACAGTTATAATCTCGCTTGTTTCTATGCTTATTATGAGCATACCGATGACGATACTTGCCGTAGGTATGGCGGCTGTGATGCTTGTTGTAACAAAGAAGATCGCCGCAAAATCAGGTAAATATTTCGGTAAACAGCAGCACGATCTTGGCGAGGTTGATGGCTTTATTGAAGAAATGCTTGATGGTCAGAAGGTGGTAAAGGTATTCTGTCACGAGCAGGAGGCAATAGACGATTTTGTAAAGATAAACGATAACCTAAGAAACAGCGCATATAAGGCAAACAAGTATGCGAATATCCTGATGCCGATAAACGCCAATATAGGCAACATCAGTTATGTTTTATGTGCGTTGCTCGGCGCAGTGCTTGCAACAAACGGCTTCGGCGGTCTTACTCTCGGTACTATTGTTTCATTCTGTACGCTCAACAAGAATTTCACAAACCCGATTTCACAGCTAAGCCAGCAGATGACGTTCGTGATAATGGCTTCAGCAGGTGCAAAGCGTCTGTTTGATCTTATGGATCAGAAGCCTGAACACGATGACGGTTATGTTGAGCTTGTCAATGCCGAAATTGATGAAAACGGCAATATTACGGAGGTCGATCACCGCACAGGCAAATGGGCGTGGAAGCATCCTCATAAGGCTGACGGTACGGTTTCGTATAAAAGGCAGGAGGGCGGTATCGTCTTTGACGGTGTAGACTTTGGCTACACTGACGAAAAAATGGTGCTTCACGACATAAAGCTATATGCAAAGCCCGGTCAGAAGATTGCATTTGTAGGCTCGACCGGTGCAGGAAAAACTACCATAACCAATCTTATAAACCGTTTCTACGATATTCAGGACGGTAAGATAAGATATGACGAGATCAATATTAATAAGATAAAGAAGCCCGAACTGCGTAAGTCGCTCGGCATCGTTTTACAGGAAACCAATCTGTTCACAGGTACGGTAATGGATAATATCCGTTACGGCAAGCTGGACGCTACGGATGAAGAATGTATAGCCGCCGCAAAGCTTGCTAATGCCGACAGCTTTATAAGAAGACTTCCCGACGGTTATCAGACTATGCTTACAGGCGATGGTGCTAATTTAAGTCAGGGTCAGCGTCAGCTGTTATCTATAGCAAGAGCGGCGGTCGCAGATCCGCCTGTACTGATTCTTGATGAGGCTACCTCGTCAATAGATACCCGTACCGAAAAGCTTGTACAGGCGGGAATGGACGCACTTATGCACGGCAGAACAACGTTCGTTATCGCTCATAGGCTTTCAACCGTGCGCAACTCCGATTGTATTATGGTGCTTGAGCAGGGCAGAATTATCGAGCGTGGCACGCATGACGAACTTATAGAAAAGAAGGGCAAGTATTACAGCCTGTACACCGGTAACTTCGCCGAAGAAACCGCCTGAGGCAGTAAGCCGCCGCAACCCTGTTCGCCTTTCTTGAGGCAGGCAGTTTGTTAACATCTGCACAGAATCCGCTGTTTTTATAACGGCGGATTTTCTGCATTAACATATCAAAACGGGTCAAGGCGATGTTGGCTATTGCGTTATTTTAATAGAAATTATTTGCTGCCTTTTCATTCTTACCATCACACCCTATTGACAACCGACCTTATTTATGCTATCTTTACATAAAGATTTACCCGAAAGGAGAACGCTTATGAGCGATAAATTATATACCCCTTCAAACCCGAATGCACAGCAGGGTGTACGCAATGTGCTTAAATATCTGTCCGATATAACCTACGAAAAAATCATAACCGGACAGCATACGCAGACTATGGCGCAGGAAGAGCTTCATCTTATAGAAAAGGTCACAGGAAAACAGCCTGCACTTCTCGGTTTTGAACTGCTTTCATATTCACCGAATATCAACTATTCCGATACGGACGATGAATGTATGACAGAGGTCATGGAGAATTACGGCACTCTTAAAAGAGCGTGGGAGTGGGCAGAGAAAAAGGGACTTATCACTATGTGCTGGCACTGGTTTTCTCCGCTTTACGGCAGGTCAAAATCGTTTTTCAGCGAAAATACCGACTTTGACGCAAGCAAGGCTGTGATTGACGGTACACCCGAAAATAAAGCTCTGCTTTCAGATATGGATACAATGGCAGGAATACTCCGACCCTTCTGCGAAAAGCGAGTGCCGATTTTATGGCGGCCGTTCCACGAGGGCGACGGTGATTGGTTCTGGTGGGGCAAAAAAGGAGCGGATACCGTTAAAAAGCTGTTCCGCCTTATGCACGACAGATACACGAACAGATTTCATCTTGACAATCTTATATGGGTGTGGAATTCACAGATTCCCGAATGCTATCCGGGAGATGACGTGGTGGATATAATTTCGAGGGATATGTATCCGCCTGAACACGAGCATACCTCGCAGAGCGAAATGTACTATAACCTGTGTGAGATAACGTCTGAAAAGAAAATAACGATAATCGGTGAAACAGGCACATTGCCCTGTCCCGAAGCGGTAGTATCCGAAAAAGTCGGCTGGTCATCCTATATGACCTGGTCAAAACCGTTCTGCCTTACCGAAAAGTTCAATACCTTCGAACAGCTTAAAAAGGTGTATAACAGCGAATATGCCGTGACTAAGGACACGCTTCCCGATTTGTATTGAGCTATGAAGGAAAGATAGCATCGGGAGATACCGTATCAATGTTTCACCTTTGCCGGTGACTTAGATTTCGATCGGTTTGAAATCGGGCATTTCAGAACATTATTTTAAATACCGCAAATCCGTTTTGCTTACAGGACGGGTTTGCGGTATCGTCATATAAAACAGGAATGTGCATATATAAATTTTATATGGTAAAATCGGCATTTTGACATATTTTCGGTTAAAACAACGATACGAAAATGAGAAATAAGACAAAAGTTAAGCGATTTTTCTATTGACTTTGCCCTTTATATGTGGTACAATACTAAAATGTATCATAATGGATTGATATGCGTTCGGGCTGAAATTCCGCAGTGTCGAAAGGTGTAGATTTTCCCTTTATTATGCGGAAAACACGAGCGTATAAATATCCGTGAATAAATTAAGGAGTGGTAAAGCCCATGGTGAATGTCAAGCAGGTAAAGCTGGGTAGAAATACCCGTATGAGTTTTTCCAAGATCAATGAAGTTCAGAAGATGCCGAACCTCATCGAAATTCAGAAGGATTCATATAAGTGGTTTTTGGACGAGGGTATAAAGGAAGTATTCAAGGATATTTCTTCTATTACCGACGCTAACGGCAAGCTGGTACTGAGTTTCGTTGATTATCGTCTCGATGAGAACCCCAAGTATTCTATAGAGGAGTGCAAAGAACGTGATACAACGTATGCGGCACCCCTTCGTGTAAAGGCACAGCTTAGAAACAACGAAACCGGAGAGGTTGTCGAGAATGAGATATTCATGGGTGACTTCCCGCTGATGACCGAAAGCGGCACATTCGTAATCAACGGTGCCGAGCGTGTCATTGTTTCACAGCTGGTTCGTTCCCCCGGTGTTTATTACGGCTTTGACTACGATAAAACGGGTAAGAAGTTATTCAAGTCAACTGTTATCCCTAACAGAGGTGCATGGCTCGAATATGAGATGGACTCAAACGACATCTTCTATGTCCGTATAGATAAAAACAGAAAGATACCGGCAACAACATTCATCCGTGCACTCGGTATCAGCAGTGACGATGACCTTATCGATCTGTTCGGCGAAGACCCCAGAATAGTTCAGACGATTCAGGAAAAGGACGCTACAAAGAACACCGAAGAGGCTTTACTTGAAGTATACAGAAAGTTAAGACCCGGTGAGCCTCCTACGGTCGATTCCGCAAATACTCATATCAACAATCTTTTCTTTGACGCAAAGAGATATGACCTTGCAAGATTCGGACGTTACAAGTACAACAAGAAGCTCGGAGTTGCTTCGAGAATTGCCGGTCATAAGGCTGCTCAGCCGATTATAGATCCTACCACGGGCGAGATTCTTGTTGACGAGAACGAGTTCATCAACGCTGAAAAGGCTCAGGCTGTAGAGCAGGCAGGCGTTAAGGAATGCGTAATCTTCTCCGAAGAAAAAATTGCAAAGGTTCTCGGAAACGGAATGGTCGATATAGCCGGCTACATTCCCGAATCTATAGATGCAGAATCACTCGGTATCAACGAGAAGGTATGCTTCAGCGTACTGCGTGAGATACTTGACAAGTGCGGTGATGATGTTGAGGCACTCACAGCCGAGCTTTCAAACAGAGTAGAAGACCTTATCCCCAAGCACATTACTCTTGACGATATATTCGCAACAGTAAGCTACTTCATCAACCTTTGCGAAGGTGTCGGTGAGGTTGACGATATAGACCACCTCGGAAACAGACGTATCCGTAGCGTAGGTGAGCTTTTACAGAACCAGTTCAGAATCGGTTTTGCAAGAATGGAAAGAGTTATCCGTGAAAGAATGGGACTTCAGTCACAGGAAGGCGACAAGGTAACTCCCAACGCCCTTATCAATATCCGTCCCGTTGTTGCGGCTATCAAGGAGTTCTTCGGTTCTTCGCCGCTTTCACAGTTCATGGATCAGAACAACCCCCTTGCAGAGCTTACTCATAAGAGAAGACTTTCAGCACTCGGCCCCGGCGGTCTTTCCCGTGACCGTGCGAGCTTCGAAGTTCGAGATGTACACTATTCCCACTACGGAAGAATGTGTCCTATCGAAACCCCCGAAGGTCCTAACATCGGTCTTATCTCTTACCTTGCTTCATTCGCAAAGATAAACAAGTACGGCTTTATTGAAGCTCCTTACCGTAAGGTTGACAAGGAAACAGGCGTTGTACTTGACGAAGTAACCTATATGACTGCCGATATGGAGGATAATTACGTTGTAGCACAGGCCAACGAGCCTCTTGACGAGCAGGGAAGATTTGCAAGAAAGCGTGTAAATGCACGTTTCCGTGAAGAGATTCTTGAAGTTGACCGTGACCGTGTAGACTACATGGACGTTTCGCCTAAGATGGTTGTTTCTGTCGCTACTGCGATGATTCCGTTCCTTGAGAACGATGACGCAAACCGTGCTCTTATGGGTGCGAACATGCAGCGTCAGGCAGTACCGCTTATGGTAACACAGAATCCTATCGTAGGTACCGGTATGGAATACAAGGCAGCCGTTGATTCGGGTGCGGTTGTAGTAGCAAAGGAAGACGGTGTTGTAACAAAGTGCAGTGCCGACGAAATCGTTGTTACCGATAACAACGGTGTTGAACACAGCTACAAGCTGATAAAGTTCAAGCGTTCAAACCAGGGCACCTGCGTAAACCAGCGTCCTGCCGTTACAAAGGGTATGGAGATAAAGGTCGGCGATGTTCTTGCTGACGGTCCCGCTACAAGCCAGGGTGAGATTTCACTCGGTAAGAATGCTCTTATCGGCTTCATGACATGGGAAGGCTACAACTACGAGGACGCCGTTCTCATCAACGAGAAGCTTGTTTATAATGATGTCTACACATCAATCCATATAGAAGAATATGAGCTTGAATGCCGTGATACAAAGCTCGGACCGGAAGAGATAACAAGAGAGATCCCCAACGTTTCTGAGGACGCTCTTAAGGATCTTGACGAGCGTGGTATCATCCGTATCGGCGCAGAGGTTCACTCGGGCGATATTATGGTCGGCAAGGTTACCCCTAAGGGTGAAACAGAGCTTACCGCAGAAGAAAGACTTCTCCGTGCTATCTTCGGTGATAAGGCAAGAGAAGTAAGAGATAATTCACTTCGTGTACCTCACGGCGAAAGCGGTATCATCGTTGACGTCAAGGTGTTCACAAGACAGAACTGTGATGAACTTTCACCCGGCGTAAATATGGTGGTAAGATGCTACATCGCACAGAAGCGTAAGATTTCTGTCGGCGATAAGATGGCGGGTCGTCACGGTAACAAGGGTGTCGTTTCCCGTATCTTAAAGCAGGAGGATATGCCTTTCCTTCCCGACGGTACACCGCTTGATATTGTACTGAACCCCCTCGGCGTTCCTTCACGAATGAACATCGGTCAGGTTCTCGAGGTACACCTCGGTTATGCTTGTAAGGCACTTGACTGGCAGATAATGACCCCTGTATTTGACGGCGCTCACGAGGCCGACATCAGAGCTTGCTTTGAAAAGGCTGAGGCTGAACGTGAAAACTACAAGGATAAGGATTCCGCAAAGATAGACTTCTCTAAGATTCCTATGCGTTCTGACTGCAAGACACAGCTTACAGACGGTCGTACAGGCGAGAAGTTTGACAGCCCTGTAACAGTAGGTTATATGTACTACCTCAAGCTCCACCACCTTGTTGACGATAAGATTCACGCACGTTCAACCGGTCCTTACTCACTGGTAACACAGCAGCCTCTCGGCGGTAAGGCACAGTTCGGCGGACAGCGTTTCGGTGAGATGGAAGTTTGGGCACTTGAGGCTTACGGTGCGGCTTATACACTTCAGGAAATCCTTACTGTAAAGTCGGACGATATAGTAGGACGTGTTAAAACTTACGAGGCAATCGTCAAGGGCGATCCTGTTCCTAAGGCAGGCGTTCCCGAGAGCTTCAAGGTTCTGTTCAAGGAGCTTCAGTCACTCGGTCTTGACATCAAGGTACTTGATGCGGACAAGAATGAGATTGATCTCAGACAGACTTACGAAGAAGACGATGAATACGGTCAGGCAGCAGGCGAGGATACATTTGAGTATGTAGCCGAGGACGGCTCTCTTGATGACGGTTTCACAACTAAGGATATAGACGAAGACAGCGAATTCTATGCCGATAAGGACGATGAAGATGATTTTGACATCGACTTCAACGAAAATGACGCTGACGACTCGTTTGATGAATAATCAGACGATGATTTAAGCATAGGCATTGACAGAAAAGCGTGTGTTATCACACATAAACTTCTATAGAAAGAATTGAGGTCTGTAAATTGGCATATAAAACATTTGATTCAATGAAGATCGGTCTTGCTTCTCCGGATCAGATCCGTGCATGGAGCTACGGCGTTGTTGAGCGTCCCGAAACAATCAACTACAGAACACAGAAGCCCGAAAGAGGCGGTCTGTACTGCGAAAAGATATTTGGTCCTACAAAGGACTGGGAGTGTTCCTGCGGTAAATACAAGAGAATCCGTTTCAAAGGTAAAATATGTGAGCGTTGCGGCGTTGAAGTAACACGCAACAAGGTAAGACGTGAGCGTATGGGTCACATAGAGCTTGCGGCTCCCGTATCGCATATCTGGTATTTCAAGGGTACACCCAGCCGTATCGGTCAGGTACTTGATATTTCACCCAAAAGACTTGAAGAAGTTCTTTACTTCACAAAGTATATAGTTGTCGATCCCGGCGATACTGTTCTTACAAAGAAGCAGATACTCACAGAAAAAGAGTATGCTGATATGAGAGAGCGTTATGAGGATGATTTCAGAGCCGAGATGGGCGCAGAAGCTATCAAGGAGCTTCTTTGCGAAATCGACCTTGACAAGCTGTCCGAGGAGCTTAAGAAGGAGCTTGAGGATACTCAGCAGGGTCAGAAGAGAGTCAAGTTATTAAAAAGACTTGATGTTGTTGAGGCATTCAGACTCAGCGGTAACCGTCCCGAATGGATGATACTCGACTGCATACCCGTAATTCCTCCGGATCTGCGTCCTATGGTTATGCTGGACGGCGGCAGATTCGCCACTTCCGACCTTAACGATCTGTACAGACGTGTTATCAACAGAAACAACCGTCTTACAAAGATGAAGGAGCTTCACGCTCCCGACATTATCATCAGAAACGAAAAGAGAATGCTTCAGGAAGCTGTTGACGCACTTATCGACAACGGCAGACACGGCAGAGCGGTTACAGGCCCTTCAAACCGTCCTCTGAAATCTCTTTCGGATATGCTTAAGGGTAAGCAGGGACGTTTCCGTCAGAACCTTCTCGGTAAGCGTGTTGACTATTCAGGACGTTCAGTTATCGTAGTAGGCCCCGATCTTAAGATGGATCAGTGCGGTCTTCCCAAAGAAATGGCTATCGAGCTGTTCAAGCCCTTTGTAATGAAGGAACTTGACAAGCGTGGTATTGCTAACAATATAAAGAGTGCAAGAAAGATGGTAGAGCAGGCTAAGGATCCTGCTGTATGGGATGCTCTTGAAGAAGTTATCAAGGATCACCCCGTGCTGCTCAACCGTGCGCCTACACTGCATAGACTCGGTATTCAGGCATTTATGCCGGTACTGGTCGAGGGTCGTGCAATCAAGCTGCATCCGCTGGTTTGTACAGCGTTCAACGCAGACTTTGACGGTGACCAGATGGCAGTGCATCTTCCTCTGTCTGAGGAAGCACAGAACGAGGCAAGAACACTTATGCTTGCCGCAAAGAACCTGCTGAAGCCTTCAGACGGCCGTCCTGTTACAGTACCTACTCAGGATATGGTACTCGGTTCTTATTATCTTACTATCGACAAGCCCGGCGAAAAGGGCGAGGGTAAAGTATTCCGTGACTTCAATGAGGCTATTATGGCTTACAATGAAGGGGATATTACAATCCACTCGGCTATCAAGGTAAGAGTTACCAAGGACGTAGGCGGAGATCACCCCGAAACAAAGATAATCGACGCTACGGTAGGACGTATTCTTTTCAACGAGCATATTCCTCAGGATCTTGGCTTTGTTGACAGAAACGACCCCGAAAAGAAGTTTGATCTCGAAATCGGCTTCAAGGTAAGAAAGAAAGAACTCGGAAAAATCATCGACAAGTGCCTCAAGGTTCACGGAACACCTATGACAGCACAGGTTCTTGATAAAATAAAGGCAATGGGTTACAAATACTCGACAAAGGCGGCAATCACAGTAGCTGTATGCGATGCTACAATACCGCCCGAGAAAAAGGATATTCTTGCAAATGCGGATGCACAGGTTCAGGAAATCAACGAGTATTTCAACAACGGTTTCATTTCGAATGCCGAAAGAAAATCTGCGGTGCTTTCAGTATGGAACCAGGCTACAACAGATGTTACAGTTGCACTGACAAAGGGTCTTGATGATTACAACCCCATCTACATGATGGCAGACTCAGGAGCCCGTGGTAGTACAAACCAGATAAGACAGCTTGCAGGTATGCGTGGACTTATCGCAAATACATCGGGTGAAACGATTGAAATCCCGATCAGAGCTAACTACCGTGAAGGTCTTAACATCCTCGAATACTTCATTTCTTCAAGAGGTGCGAGAAAGGGTCTTGCTGATACGGCGTTAAGAACAGCCGACTCAGGTTACCTTACAAGACGTCTTGTTGACGTATCACAGGAAGTTATCGTAAGAACAGATGACTGCGGTACTACAGACGGTATCGACATTTACGAGATTCGTGAAGGCAAGGAGCTTATCGAGTCGCTTGAAGAACGTCTTACAGGCAGATACCTTGCCGAAGATTTCACCGATGACAACGGCGAAGTCCTCGTTTCAAAGGATAAGCTGATAACGGAAGCTGATGCCAAGATGATAGTTGCATCGGGCGTAAAGACCGTTAAAATTCGTTCAGTTCTTACCTGTCATGCAGAACACGGAGTCTGCGCAAAGTGCTACGGTTCTTCACTTGCTAACGGCAAGAAGATTACAATCGGCGAAGCAGTTGGTATCATAGCAGCACAGTCTATCGGTGAGCCCGGTACACAGCTTACTATGAGAACGTTCCATACCGGTGGTATTGCATCGGCTGAAGATATTACACAGGGTCTTCCCAGAGTAGAAGAACTGTTCGAGTCACGTCGTCCCAAGAATGCCGCAATTATGGCTAAGCATTCCGGTAAGACGAGAATCGATGAGATAAAGAAAACCAGACACGTTATCATTACAACAGCTGACGGCGAGGAGCATCCTTATCCTGTACCTTTCGGCTACAAGCTGAAAATACAGGATGGTGATTTCATCGAAGCCGGTGAAACACTCACAGAAGGTAGCGTAAATCCTCACGATGTACTCGAGGTAAAGGGCGAGGAAGCAGTTCAGAACTACATTATCGCCGAGGTACAGAAGGTATATCGCTTACAGGGTGTTGATATCAACGATAAGCATATCGAAGTTATTGTTCGTCAGATGATGAGAAAGGCTCGTGTAACCAACCCCGGTAGCAGTTATCTGCTTCCCGGCTCGGTTATTGACAAGAATGAGCTTGTCAAGGTAAACAATGAGCTTGAACAGCGTAAGGAAGCCGGCGAACAGATTGAACCCGTAGAGTGCGAAGCGGTTCTTCTCGGTATCACAAAGGCTGCACTTGCAACAGACAGCTTTATGTCTGCCGCTTCATTCCAGGAAACCACAAGAGTTCTTACCGACGCTGCAATTCACGGCAAGGTAGACCCGCTGCTCGGTCTGAAGGAAAATGTTATCATAGGTAAGCTTATTCCCGCAGGCACAGGTCTTGAGGCGATGGAGAAGGAAAAAGAAGAAAGAGAAAAGGCTGCCGAAGCTGTTGCTGAATCGGATGAAAACGAATCAGACAGTGAAGAAGTTGGCGAAACTGCACAAAATTAAGTTGTAATTCAGTCCAAAGGCGACGATTGTTACAAAGTTTTTTCGGTAAAACGAAAAGGCTTGACAATCGCCGCCTTTTTGTATATAATATTTAAATGTGTGCAGAATAAATGCGTAAAAGCGTTATTCTGTGGCATAAATTTTTAATAATTTTGCAAGGAGGTGTAACATTTGCCAACCTTTAACCAGCTCGTTCGTAAGGGCAGAGCAGTTGCAGAAAAGAAGTCTAAGGCTCCCGCACTGCAGAAGAGCATGAACACTCTGAAGAAAGAAACAGTAGATATGTCTTCTCCCCAGAAGAGAGGCGTATGCACAGCTGTTCGTACTGCTACCCCTAAGAAGCCTAACTCTGCTATGAGAAAGATTGCCAGAGTAAGACTTTCCAACGGTTATGAAGTTACTGCTTATATTCCGGGTATCGGACACAAACTGCAGGAACACAGCGTTGTACTGATCCGTGGCGGCCGTGTTAAGGATCTCCCCGGTGTACGTTACCACATCGTCAGAGGCACACTTGATGCTCAGGGTGTTGACGGAAGAATGCAGGGCAGATCAAAGTACGGAGCTAAGCGTCCGAAGGCTGGTGCGAAAAAAGCGTAACTGATGACTTTTAGCCACTTTTGTGGAGTAATATATTATATTACCTCTGCAATTGGACGGCGGGAGTTAATCGCTTTCGAGTACCGATGATTTTCATTATTTATGAAGGAGGGAAGTAAAGTGCCAAGAAGAGGTAATGTTCCTAAGCGTGATGTATTACCCGATCCTATGTACGGCTCAGAGCTCGTAACAAGACTCGTAAACAATATCATGCTCGACGGCAAGAAGGGTGTTGCTCAGAAGATCGTATACGGTGCATTTGACATCGTAGCCGAGAAGTCAGGTAAGGGCGCACTTGAAGCTTTTGAAGAAGCTATGGAAAATATCATGCCTCAGTTAGAGGTAAAGGCACGCCGTGTCGGCGGTGCCACATATCAGGTTCCTATGGAAGTTCGTCCCGAAAGAAGAAGAACTTTAGGTCTGAGATGGATTACTCTGTACGCAAGACAGAGAAATGAAAAGACAATGAAGGAAAGACTTGCAAACGAGATCCTCGACGCTATGAACGGTCAGGGCGGAGCTTGCAAGAAGCGCGATGATACACACAGAATGGCTGAAGCTAACAGAGCTTTCGCACATTACAAGTGGTAATCAATAAAACGGAGGAAATATGGCTAGAGACGTAACTCTTGAAATGACCCGTAATATTGGTATCATGGCTCACATCGACGCAGGTAAGACAACTACGACCGAGCGTATCCTGTTCTACACCGGTATCAACCACAAGATCGGTGAGACCCACGACGGTTCTGCTACGATGGACTGGATGGAGCAGGAGCAGGAAAGAGGTATCACAATTACTTCTGCTGCTACTACTGCATACTGGAAGAAGCACAGAATCAATATTATCGATACTCCCGGACACGTTGACTTTACTGTTGAAGTTGAGCGTTCGCTGCGAGTTCTTGACGGATCTGTTACAGTTTTATGTGCTAAGGGCGGTGTTGAGCCCCAGTCAGAAACTGTATGGCGTCAGGCAGACAAGTATCATGTTCCGAGAATGGCATACATCAACAAGATGGACATCATGGGTGCAGACTTCTATAATGTTGTAAGCATGATGAAGGACAGACTTAAATGTAATGCTGTTCCGATACAGCTCCCTATCGGTGCCGAAGATACATTCAGAGGTATCGTAGACCTTATCGAAATGAAAGCTGACATCTACTATGATGATCTCGGTAAGGACATGCGTGTGGAAGAAATTCCGGACGACATGAAGGAGAAGGCTCAGGAATATCACGATGCACTCATCGAGGCTGTTGCTGAGCAGGACGAGGAACTTATGAACAAGTACCTCGAAGGTGAAGAAATCACCGTTGAAGAAATCAAGGCTGTACTCAGAAAGGCTACGATTGACAATGAGATCGTTCCTGTAACCTGTGGTACATCTTATAAGAATAAGGGCGTACAGAAGCTCCTCGATGCAATCGTTGACTATATGCCCTCACCTCTTGATGTTCCTTCTATCAAGGGTGTTAACCCCGAAACAGGCGAAGAAGTTGAAAGACACGCAGGCGACGATCAGCCGTTCTCTGCACTCGCTTTCAAGATTGCTACAGACCCCTTCGTTGGTAAGCTCTGCTTCTTCAGAGTTTACTCAGGTATCGTAGCAGCCGGTTCTACTGTTCTTAACGCAACTAAGGACAAGAAGGAGCGTATGGGACGTATTCTTCAGATGCACGCTAACCACAGAGCAGACCTCGAAGTTTGCTACTGCGGTGATATTGCAGCTGCTGTAGGTGTCAAGAACACTACAACAGGTGATACGCTCTGTGATGAAAACAACCCCGTAATCCTTGAGTCTATGGAATTCCCTGAGCCTGTTATCTCGCTCGCTATTGAACCCAAGACCAAGGCAGGTCAGGAAAAGATGGCTATTGCTCTTGCAAAGCTCGCAGAGGAAGACCCCACTTTCAGAACCTATACAAATGAGGAAACAGGTCAGACAATCATCGCCGGAATGGGCGAACTTCACCTCGAAATCATCGTAGACAGACTTCTCCGTGAATTTAAGGTTGAGGCTAATGTCGGTGCTCCTCAGGTTGCATATAAAGAGACAATCACCACTAATGCAGACGTTGATACAAAGTATGCACGTCAGTCAGGTGGTAAGGGTCAGTACGGTCACGTTAAGCTTCACGTTTACCCGAACGAGTCCGGTAAGGGCTATGAGTTCATTAACGCAATTGTCGGCGGTTCTATTCCTAAGGAATATATCCCCGCAGTTGACGCAGGTATTCAGGGCGCTTTACAGTCCGGTGTTCTTGCAGGCTATCAGACAGTAGACGTTAAGGTTGAGCTTTATGACGGTTCATACCACGAGGTCGACTCTTCTGAAATGGCATTCAAGATCGCAGGTTCAATGGCTATCAAGGAAGCATGCCGCAAGGCTAACCCCGTTATCCTTGAACCTATCATGAAGGTAGTTGTAACAGTTCCCGAAGAATACATGGGCGACGTTATCGGCGACTTAAGCTCACGTCGTGGTGAGATACAGGGTATGGAAGACAGAAACGGCGTTAAGCAGATTAATGCTTTCGTTCCTCTGTCAGAAATGTTCGGTTACTCAAACGATCTGCGTTCTAAGTCACAGGGTCGTGGTCAGTATGTAATGGAACCCAGCCACTACATTCAGGTTCCCAAGTCAATTGCAGATGGAATCATCAGCAAGAGAGCAAAGGACTAATAAAATTTTTCTGAAAGAGCAAAAAAGACTTGTTTTTTGAGAAATAATCTGATAAAATACTAAGTGTATGGAATACACATAATTAAAGGAGGAAAATTCCAATGGCAAAGCAGAAATTTGAACGTACCAAGCCCCACGTAAACATTGGTACAATCGGTCACGTAGACCACGGTAAGACTACTTTAACAGCAGCTATCACTAAGGTTCTTTCACTCAAGGGCTATGCTCAGTTCGAAGCATACGATATGATCGACAAGGCTCCCGAGGAGAGAGAGCGTGGTATCACAATCAACACAGCTCACGTTGAGTATGAGACAGACAAGCGTCACTACGCACACGTTGACTGCCCCGGCCATGCTGACTATATCAAGAACATGATCACAGGTGCTGCTCAGATGGACGGCGCTATCCTCGTTGTTGCCGGTACAGACGGTCCTATGGCTCAGACTAAGGAGCACATCCTTCTCGCTCACCAGGTAGGCGTTCCCGCAATCGTTGTATTCATCAACAAGTGCGATGACGTTGACGATCCCGAGCTTCTCGACCTCGTTGAGATGGATATCCGTGAGACACTTTCAGAGCACGACTTCCCCGGCGATGACGTCCCCGTTATCCGTGGTTCAGCTAAGGTTGCTCTTGATTGCCCCAGCAAGGACATCAACGCTCCCGAATATGCTTGCATCATAGAGCTTATGAATGCAGTTGACGATTACATTCCTACTCCTGATCGTAAGGCTGATCTCCCCTTCCTTATGCCTGTTGAGGATACTATGACAATTTCTGGTCGTGGTACAGTTGCTACAGGTAGAGTTGAGAGAGGTATCCTCAAGCTCAACGATACAGTTGAAATCACAGGTCTTACAGACGAGCCTAAGCAGACAGTTGTAACAGGTATCGAAATGTTCCGTAAGCTCCTTGACTTTGCTGAAGCAGGTGACAACATCGGTACACTTCTCCGTGGTATCCAGAGAAACGAAATCGAGCGTGGTCAGGTTCTCTGCAAGCCCGGTTCAATCCACCCCCACAAGAAGTTCAAGGGTCAGGTTTACGTATTAAAGAAAGAAGAAGGCGGACGTCATACTCCTTTCTTCTCAAACTACAGACCTCAGTTCTTCTTCAGAACAACTGACGTTACAGGCGTTATCACACTTCCCGCTGACAAGGAAATGTGCATGCCCGGCGATAACGTAACAATGGATGTTGAGCTTATCACTCCTATCGCTATCGAAGAAGGTCTCCGTTTCGCTATCCGTGAAGGCGGCAGAACTGTTGGTTCAGGCGTAGTTACAGCTATCAACGAATAATTTGAGATTTTAACATCTTATATAAGACGATATCCGCTTTCACAAGCGGATATTGTTTTTATATAATTCTTTTCGAGAGGTTTTTTATGCAGCTTCCTGAATATGTTTATGAGGTATTACAAAAACTTAATAACAACGGGTATGAAGCATACTGCGTCGGTGGCTGTGTAAGGGATTATCTGCTCGGTCAATGTCCGGAAGATTATGATGTAACGACATCTGCACTGCCCGAACAGATAATAGAAGTTTTTGATGGATACCGTTTGCTGAAGGTCGGATTAAAGCACGGAACCGTAACGGTAATAATCAATAAGCATCCGGTAGAAATCACAACTTACAGAATCGACGGCGAATATATCGATCACCGCCATCCTTCAAAAGTCGGATTTACTCCGAATCTTGCTGATGACCTTGCAAGACGGGATTTAACGATCAATGCCATAGCGTATAATGATAAGGTCGGTATGGTCGATTTGTACGGCGGGGCAGAGGACCTGAAAAACGGCATTATAAGATGCGTCGGAGATCCGATGAAACGCTTTGACGAGGACGGTTTAAGGATTCTCCGTGCCTTGCGTTTTGCGTCACGCTATGGTTTTGGCATTGATAAGGAAACATCAGACGCTATTCACAGACAGAAATTCTTGCTTTCATTTATTTCTGCGGAGCGGATAAATAGTGAGCTGTGCGGAATACTTACAGGCGATTGCTATGACATTCTCCGTAATTACAGCGACGTTATCTGCGAGATTATTCCCGAGATGTATCCGTGCATAGGCTTTGAACAGCATTCAAAGTATCACGATAAGACGGTTTACGGTCACATAGCTGCTACCGTAGCTGCTTCTGAGCCTACTGTAGAAGCTCGCCTTACAATGCTTTTGCACGATATAGGCAAGCCTGACAGCTTTTTTATGAAGGATGGTGCAGGCCATTTTTATGGTCATGCCGATGTCAGCTGTAAAATTGCTGAAAAAATACTTGAAAGATTGCGTTTCAGCAATAAAATTAAAGACGAGGTATTGTTTTTAATCGAAAATCATGGTATAGTTATTAACGATGATATTCGCAGTATAAGAAGAGGCGTTGCACGTTACGGTGCGGAACGTTTTCTTAAACTGATAAAGGTGCATTATTATGACACCTGCGGAAAAGCACCTGCATATTTCGGCGAAAAAGCGCTTTTTGACAGCATCGAAAAGCATACGAGAGAGTTTCTTCAAAACGAACCGCCTATGAGCCTTAAACAGCTTAAAGTCAACGGTTCCGATATTTCACGGCTTGGTTTTACGGGTAAAGAAATCGGGAAGGCTCTCAATTTTCTGCTTGAACAGGTTGTAAACGGAAATTGCGAAAACGATAAGGATAGCCTTTTGGCTTTGATAGAAAATAATTATTTGTAAACGGAAAGGATTAAGAGTATGTCTGCTACCGATATTGGAATTGATTTAGGCACGGCGAATGTTATAATTACGCTTGGAAACAAGGGCATCGTTGTCAACGAGCCGTCTGTTGTTGCTTATGATAAAAAGAAACACTGTGTTCTTGCAGTAGGAAACGAAGCGTACAAAATGATAGGCAGAACGCCCGAATATATTGTTGCGGTAAAGCCGCTCAAAGACGGTGTTATCTCTGATAATGAGATGACGGAAGCAATGATAATCGAATTTATCAGAAAGGTTATCGGACGAATTGTTAAGCCGAGAATTATTCTTTGCGTCCCTTCGTCTGTTACCGATGTCGAAAACAGAGCTGTAGTTGAGGCTGCGCTTTGTGCCGGTGCAAGAAAGGTATTTATTATAGAAGAACCTATTGCCGCACTGCTCGGTGCAGGTATTGATATTTCAAAGCCTAACGGCACAATGGTTGTCGATGTCGGCGGAGGAACGGCTGATATTGCGGTTGTTTCGTTCAACGGTATTGTAAAAAGCTGTTCGCTTAAGATGGCAGGTAATAAGTTTGATGCGGCCATCATAAGAGGCGTTACGATGAAATACAAAATACTTATCGGTGAAAAGACGGCAGAGCAGGCAAAAAAAGAAATCGCCAACGTATATAATCCGACAGGCGATGTGAAAATAACAGTAAAGGGCAGACATCTTATAAAAGGCCTTCCCGAAAGCGTTGAAATCAGCGATAAGGATATGTACGATTTTCTGCATGACAGCGTGATGGAGATAGTCGATAAGATAAAGGAAGTATTTGAGCAGACTCCTCCCGAGCTTGTGGGCGATATTCTGACAAACGGCATAGTGCTGACAGGCGGCGGAGCAATGCTCAAGGGCTTCACGGATCTTGTAACCGAAGCAGTGGGAGCACCGTGCTATGTTGCAGACGATCCGATAGAATGTGTTGCAAAGGGTGTTGCGAAGGCGTTCGATTATACAGATGATCTTCTTGACGGCTTTGAGAAGATTTCGCTGTACAGATATAAATAAGATATATACTTAAGCACGGAAATACGTTTCCGTGCTTTTGCAAATTTTGCGGTAAAATTGCAGTTTTTGTTGTTTTGATTGACTTTGAACTATTGAAATGATAAGATGAATTATGCCTACAATAAAGGCAATAAACTTAATTGATAAGGAGAACTTATATTGTGAAAAAAGGAAAAACATTTAAAATAGGATCAATTATTGTATGGTCGGCAATATCCGTAATTGATCTTATAGCAGGTTTGGTGAAAGCCTCTGATGCCATAAGCGGTTACTATAGCATGTACAGCGGATATAGCGATAAAGCTGTACAAGCGTGGTTTGAAGTATTTGCTCCATATGCCGGAGCTTTAGCGTTGTTTGCTATGCTTTTTATTATACAATTTGGAATAGCTGATATAATTTCACAACTCGAAATACGCAATGCTTCAGCAAACAGCTTACCGGCAGGCAATCGTCCACTTAGAGTACCCGATACTGCAAAAACAGGTACACAGCAGTTGGGAACATGGTATTGTGTGCAGTGTGGTAAACCAAATTCACAGGCAAATGAATTTTGTATAGGTTGCGGAAAGCACAGATAAATTCAGCTTAACAGTGTATGTATAATTGAAAATGCACTGAAAATGCACCGATAGTATAACGTTTTATTTGTTGAAAGTGAGTGTTATTATGAAAAATAATAAATTAGCATTATTAGTAGCTTTTTTTGTAAGTTGCACATTAGCATTTAGCGGTTGCTCAAAGATAGGTTTTGTTAGCGATAGTTCCGTAACAAGCGCTGATACGACAGCTTCTGCTGTCAGAAAGACAATCGTAAACTTTTTGTCGGATGCCGACGCAGCCGGATACGGTATGCTTGAAGGAGCGGAAACCGTAATTGAGATAACCGTTGATAACAGCAGTTGGACGGTATATGCTGCTGACGTATCTTCATTTAAACAAAGTGAAAGTGTAACGTGGGGAACCGAACAAGACGGAATTAAAGCAAATGAATCAAAGGAATCGGTTTCAAGTGCCGAAAGATTGCTGGGAATCAGTTTGGCAAATAATTTAGCCGAGTTAGAAAAAGGATCGATATTTGCATATTGCAAAAATGGCAATTGTTTAAATACTTTGTATTCATCTGATTTTACCGACAAGTTTTCTTTGCACTCGGATGTACCGACAGTAACCGATTTAAAATCCGGCTCGTTTGCATGGAATGGAAGTGACGGCGTAACAAATGGCGGCTATATAATTGGGTCTAATCCTAAGTTAATAAATGCAGCCTAATTAGAAGGAGAAAAAGATATGTTTAATAATATAGGCAAAAAAATCAAGACACTTGTAATGGTCGTATTTGTTTTAGGGTGCATCGGCGCTGTTATAACAATGATTTTAATATGGATGAGTATACCGAGTGTTTCAAGGTTTAATTCAGGAGCGGGAATCTTCACTTTCTTTGGTGGTTTAATTGCAGGAGCTCTCTTATTCCTTGGTTCATGGATAGGTTCTTTCTTCCTGTACGGATACGGTGAACTTATTGATAGCTGTCAGAAAATGTCTTATGATATTCAGCAGATAAAAGACAAAGTTGTGCCTAATAGCTCTACACCGTTTATACACGGTAACACCAATACCAATACAGCCTACGCTTCAACTTCCGGCTCTACAGGCAATTTCAGATCGCAGGCTCAGAATTTGTGGACTTGCAAAAATTGTGGTTGCGAAAACAGTGGAGATTCTATATTCTGTACATCATGCGGAGAAAGAAAGTAAAGCTGTATTTATAATACATATCCAGACTGCATTTCATCAGAGATGCAGTCTTTTTTGTCATATTAAACAAATTCTGCTTTAAAAAATTGTTTATATTTCCGCCTTAGACATAGGGAAAGAAATGTGTTATTATATTTATATTAGAAGGAGGTATTTTTATGTCGCAGATTGATATACGTTTCTTTTCACGGTCGCTCAACCGTTATACTTCATTCGAAATGTATATTTCCGATGATAAGCGCAATTATGGTGGGGTTTATGATAAGCAGAATATGAAAACACTGTTCATTCTGCATGGTTACACACAGGACGGCAACAACTGGATACCGGAATATATTTCGGAAAAATACAATTTTGCCGTAGTGATTCCTCACGGCGAAAACTCATTCTGGCTTGACGGATTATCTACAGGGCATAAGTATTGCACTTATGTCGGTGAAGAACTTATCGACTATATACGAAATACATTCGGGCTTGCACAGACTGCAGAAGATACTGCGATAATGGGATATTCAATGGGCGGCTTCGGTGCGCTTCATACTGCATTCACTTATCCCGATACATTCGGTAAGGTGTGCGCAATGTCATCCGCACTTATTGTTCATGAAATAGCAGGTATGAAGGACGGCGGTGACAACGGTGTGGCAAATTACGCATATTACCATGAATGCTTCGGAAACCTTGACGAAGTTGTCGCAAGCGATAACAATCCTGAAATTCTTGTAAAGCGGCTTTCACAAGAAAATAAGAAAATACCGCAGATATATATGGCTTGCGGCACAGAGGACTTTCTGCTTGAAAACAACAGGCAGTTTCACAGATTCCTTGACAGTAATAATATACCTCACGTTTACCTTGAAAGCGGCGGCGGTCACGATATGACATTCTGGAGCGAGTATGTAGTTAAGTTTACTGATATGATGTTCGGAAAATAAGCAAAAAAATATACCCACAAGCGATATTTTCGCCTGTGGGTACATTTTTTCAGACATCTTCCATCTGTTTTCCGAAATACATTGCGGCGGCTTCGACCAGTGCCTTTGTTTTGTCGTCAACAGCCGAATTTTCCTTATCCGATAGCATGATGACCGCTCCGTTGACATCTCCGTCTGCCATTATCGGCGCACAGGCAACGGCAAAGCGATCTACACCTTCAATGGGGTTCATTTTTACACCGTCTGCTGTACGGTAAAGAGATTTTCTTTGCTCGATAAGGTCTTCAAGTGAGCTTGATACCCTGCGTTCAAGCACTTCTTTTTTCTGAATGCCGGATGCGGCTATAACGTGGTCACGGTCGCATATAACTGTTGGCATCCCTCCGACTTTGTACAATACATCTGCGTACTGATCCGCTGTACCTGAAATTTCTCCGACAGGGGAGTATTTACGGAAAATTACTTCTCCGTCTACACTTGTATATATTTCAAGCGGTGTGCCTTCTCTTATTCTCATTGTTCGCCTTATCTCTTTAGGTATAACGACTCTTCCGAGGTCGTCAATACGTCTTACTATTCCCGTAGCTTTCATTATATAGTCATTCCTTTCTGAAGAAACGGTTTTTGATCCTGCAAACATATTATTCCTTGCCGTGTGTCAATTATTCAGAAATTTGTCACATATTGAAATTTATGCTCGCAAGCAGGGAACCCGGACTTTCAAAGAGAATTACTTTTAATATTGATTTTAAACTCTTTTTGTAGTATAATTTAAATCGTATGATTATCTTCCGGAGGTGTTACTGTGACTGCTGATGAAGAATATATGACTCTCTGTATCGAACTCGCAAAAAAGGCGGCGGAAAAAGGTGAGTGTCCTGTAGGCGCCATCGTAGTTGACAAGGACGGGAGAATAATCGGTGAAGGGTATAATATGCGTGAAGCCGAGCGGATGCCGACTGCTCATGCGGAGATAATCGCAATAGAACAAGCCGCCAAAGCTATGAACTCGTGGCGGCTTACGGAATGTACATTATATGTTACTCTTGAACCTTGTCCTATGTGTGCGGGCGCTATAATCAATTCCCGTATAAAAAGGCTGGTTTACGGTGCTTTTGATGAAAAGGGCGGGGCTTGCGCCTCGCTCATGGAAATATTCGATTATCCGTTCAACCATCGTCCGATGGTGAGAAGCAGAGTTTTGCAGGATGAATGTGCAAAGCTGCTTACGGATTTCTTTAAAGACCTCAGGACCTGAAATTGTCCGTAGCTGCGGGCATTCCCGACAGGGCTTTTTTGTACAGCTTGTCGATTATAACAGCTAAGGCTGTTACTGTCACAGATAACGCTATGATTACGGAAACGATTTTTTTCATATAAAGTCCCTTTCTGCAGTGGTGTTAATCTGTATTTATACGGTCTAAACGCTTTTCTGCGTTCTTGATAAGGCTTAAAAGCGCTGTTCCTTGCTTGTCGTATTCGGCTTCTATCGAATTTGTCGTTATTGACGGTGCATTGTCTGCATCGTTTGCGGCATCTGCGGCAGCACCGACTTCAAGGCAGATTGCTGAATCTATAAGATGAAGTGCGGAAGTGGGCGATACGCCGAAAAGATTATCGTCGTTCTTTCTGTTTGCATTATATGTTATTCTGAACGCTTTGTAGACGGAAAGAGTAAGCATTGATGAAACGCTCTTGCTGAGCTTTGACGATTTGATTTTTTGTAATATCGAGAAAATCACTTCAATACTGTTTGTTATCAGCTTTTTGTTAAGTGCAAGCATAATATCGCCCGATTTTGAATCACCGGACGAGTTTCCGTCGGGAATATCGCTTTCGGTAATTATACCGCCGTTGGAAACGGGCGAACGACCGAGCAGATAGTCAGTAGAAACGTTATAGTAGTCAGCCGCTTTTACAAGGAACTCAAGACCACATTCACGTTTGCCTTTTTCATAATGTGACAGGAGTGCCTGAGCGATGCCAAGATCGGCGGCAACCTGTTTTTGTGTAAGTCCACGTTCTTTGCGGAGCAGGGAAAGTATTCTTGGAAAATCGGTATTCATTATACGATATAACCTCTCTGATTCTGACAATATTCACACAGTATATTATAACGGAGTTATTCCCTATTGTAAAGCGTGATTTTATACAAAAAATCAAGTGCTTTTTTATGTAATAACTCTATAATAAAACAAAAATCGCCGTAATCGGCATAATTATCAGTAAAAATCAACCGAAAGGAAGTAAAAAATGAAGAATTACAGACTTTATCTTATCCGTCACGGAATCACAAGCGGAAATCTTGAAGGAAAATATATAGGAACAACGGATCTGCCGCTTTGCGAAGAGGGGGAAGATGCTATATCGTCGCTTGCGGCTCTTGACGTTTACCCTAAGGTACAGAAGGTTTATTCCAGCCCTCTCAAGCGTTGCTTGCAGACCGCCGATATTATTTATCCCGAACGTCTGCTTAAGCGTATCGACGGTATCGCAGAGCTTGACTTCGGGGAATACGAAGGAAAAACGCAAGCCGAGCTTCAGAGCGATGAAAAGTATCTCGAATGGCTGAAGGGCGGATATGATGCCGCACCTCCGAATGGTGAAAGCTATGGACATTTTACATTAAGATGCCTTGAAGGCCTTGAAGAAATATTCAAGGATATGATGGCAAACGAGGTTACATCAGCCGCCGTTATCACGCATTCAGGCGTTATTATGAATCTTCTTTCGGGATACGGTCTGCCCAAGATGAAGCCAATCGACTTTGCCTGCAATCAGGGCGAGGGATTTGAAATACAGCTAAGCACGTTCCTGTGGCAGCACGGACCCGTATTTGAAATCGTAGGAAAATTATTCTGAGAAAACGGAGATAAACAATGGATATTTTAAAGCAACTGGCGGAAGAATTCAAGATAAGAAATACGCAGGTAGAAAACACGGTAAAACTGATAGATGACGGCAATACGATCCCGTTTATTTCTCGCTACAGAAAAGAGATGACGGGAGGACTTGACGATCAGCTTTTGCGAGAACTCAGCGAAAGACTGACATACCTTCGTAATCTTGAAAGCAGAAAAGAAGAAGTAAAGTCGCTTATCGAAAGCGGAGGAAATCTTACCGACAAGATTACGCAGGATCTTTTAAACGCAAAGACGCTTGCTGAAGTCGAGGACATCTACAGACCCTTCAAGCCAAAGCGTAAGACAAGAGCAGGCATAGCAAAAGAAAAAGGACTTCAGCCCCTTGCCGATTTTATACTCGCTCAGACGCTCGCTTCTCCCACTGCCGAAGCAGAGAAATATATAAGTGAAGAAAAGGGCGTTGAAACCGTTGACGATGCAATAAACGGAGCATTGGACATTATTTCCGAAACGGTTTCGGATGATGCGGATTTACGCAAAAAGCTGTATGCCGAGTACACGGGTCATGCACTGATAGTATCAAAAGCCACCGATGAAAAAGCTGAAACCGTTTATAAGAATTATTATGATTACAGCGAGCTTGCGTGTAAGATACCTCCGCACAGACTTCTCGCACTTGACAGAGGAGAACGTGAGGATGCGCTCAAGGTCAGCATTGAGCCGGAAGAACAGTATGTTATGAAGCATATCTACAGAGCGTATGTGAAAGCGGAAAACGATTGCGGACGGCTGGTGCGCTCAGCTTGTGACGACAGCTTCAAGCGTCTTATCCACCCTTCGCTTGAAAGACGTCTCAGAAACGAGCTTACCGAGAAAGCGTGTGACAGCAGTATACACACATTTTCGGACAACCTAAGACAGCTTCTTATGCAGCCGCCTGTGAAAAACAGCGTTGCTCTCGGCTTCGATCCCGGCTACAGAACAGGCTGTAAGGTAGCCGTTGTTGACGCTACAGGCAAGGTTCTTGACACATCGGTAGTGTATCCGACACCCCCGAAGAGCGATATTGCAGGAGCTGAAAGGATAATCAAAAACCTTATCGAAAAGCACAAGGTCGATATTATCGCTATAGGAAACGGTACGGCAAGCCATGAGAGTGAAGTGTTTATGGCGGATCTTTTAAAGAAGATTGACCGAAAGGTAAGCTATATGGTCGTATCCGAGGCAGGCGCAAGCGTATACTCGGCAAGCAAGCTGGCGGCTGAGGAATTCCCCGAATATGATGTTTCACTGCGTAGTGCCGTATCTATTGCAAGACGGCTTCAGGACCCGCTTGCAGAGCTTGTTAAGATAGACCCGAAAGCAATCGGTGTAGGTCAGTATCAGCACGATATGCCGCCCGCAAAACTGTCGGACGCTCTGGGCGGAGTAGTAGAGGACAGTGTAAACAGCGTCGGCGTGGATCTTAATACCGCCTCGGTTTCACTTCTCGGATATGTTGCAGGCATCAATTCCGCCGTTGCAAAGAACATAGTTACCTACAGAGAAGAAAACGGTGTGTTCACTAACCGTAAGGAGCTTTTGAAGGTGTCGAAACTCGGCAAGAAGGCTTACGAACAGTGTGCAGGCTTTATGCGTATACACGGCGGTAAATATCCGCTTGACAACACTTCAGTACACCCCGAAAGCTATAAGGCGGCAGAAGCTCTGCTTGATAAGTGCGGATTCAAGCTCGCAGATGTTTCCGGCGGTATTCCGTCAATAAAGGAACAGGTAAAATCCATTGGCATAAAGAAGCTGTCCGATGAACTCGGAATAGGTGAAATGACGCTTGCCGATATCATAAACGAGCTTGCTAAACCCGGCAGAGATCCCAGAGATGAACTGCCGCCGCCCCTGCTGAGAACTGATGTAGCGGATATTAACAGCCTTAAGCCCGGTATGATACTTGACGGTACAGTTAGAAATGTTATTGATTTCGGCGTATTCGTTGATATAGGAGTTCATCAGGACGGTCTTGTACATATCTCGCAGATATGCGACAAATATATAAAGCATCCTCTTGAGGTTGTAAAGGTCGGGGACATTGTAAAGGTAAAGGTGCTTGATATTGACCCTGCCAAAAAGCGTATTTCTCTTACGATGAAGGGAGTATAAGATGATAGAATCGGTTCTTAAATATACATCTGAAAATGTCGATGAATTTGTAAAGTACAATATTTTCGGCAAGAGCAAAGCGTCAAAAGTATATGTAATATGCTACCTTGTCGCAATGGCGCTCATAGGAGCTGTCGGAATAGTTCTTGCTATAGTCACTCAGATGTGGTGGTTTATCTTTGCTACGGTTATCTGTACTTTGCTTATAGTTGCTACAGGACTTGTTCTTTCGGTAACGCTTAAAAAGTACACTAAGGAAATTTTTGATATCAACTCAAAAAACGAATATGACGCAATTGAGATAACAGCAAGCAGTATTGTGCTTAAAAACAGCGGTGCGGCAAAAGCTATAGCGGACTGGACTGCCGTGGCATCTGTTGATTTCAATAAATCAAGTGCCTATATCGTAACTCACGACGGATATCTTTTCATTATAAATGAAAGTGATATCAAAGAGGGTTCTCTTGACGAACTCCGTCAGATAGCGGATGAGAAGCTGGTGAAGGCTGATGATTAATTATCAGCTTGAAACGGACAGGATAATCGCATCACTCGACCATGCGCCTACGCTTCTGCTTCATGCTTGCTGTGCGCCGTGCAGCAGTTATGTACTCGAATATCTTGCGGAGCATTTCAATATCACCGTGTTTTTCTACAATCCGAATATCACCGAAAAGGAAGAATACGAAAAGCGTAAAAACGAGCTGAAACGTCTGATAGCCGAAAAGCCGTTCAGGTATCCCGTGAAGATGATTGACGGCGATTATTCTCCGCAGATATTCTTTGATATGGCAAAGGGTATGGAGAATATCGCTGAAGGCGGGGAAAGATGCTTTTTGTGCTATGAGATACGCTTGAGAGAAACGGCAAGGCTTGCAAAAGAACTGGACTTCGAGTATTTCTGTACCACGCTTTCGGTAAGCCCTCATAAAAATGCCGCAAAGCTGAACGAGCTTGGCGGCAGGCTCAGCGATGAATATAAAATACCGTATCTTTATTCTGATTTTAAAAAACGCAATGGATATAAGCGTTCCATAGAGCTTTCTGCGCAGTACGGATTATACCGGCAGAATTACTGCGGATGTATCTACAGTCGTATTCAGGCGGAGAAAAAAGAGCAGGAAAAAAATTTTCAAAACGAAACGAAAACTGTTGTCAAACCATAAAAAGTGTGGTAAAATAAATACGGTTATGCAATAAAACTGTCAAATGAGGTGAAAGACGATGACTGCGGACCCCAGCGGGAAACGAATAACTGAAAAATAATACAGCACAGCAGTCGTCGCATAACGGCTTCCTGTGCAGAAAAGAGGTACGTTATGCTTAAATATTACAAGACAGTTGAAAACACAATTGTTGAGCTTGACACAATGGAGCCGGGATGCTGGGTATCTGCCGTTGCACCCACAGAAACTGAGATTTCCTCGCTTCAGGAGGAACTGAACATCGACCGTGATTTTATCCGTTCTGCACTCGATGAGGAAGAAACCTCCCGTATTGAAAGCGATGACGGTCAGACGCTCATAGTCCTTGACTATCCCGTTGCGGAAAAGGTTCAGGATAAGGATGATACGATAAGCTATTACACAATGCCTATGGGTATCATTATAACGGACAGCCATGTTGTAACGGTCTGCCTTAAAGAAAACATCATAATAGACGAATTTACAAAAGGCATAGTAAAAGGCATACAGACCCAGTTCAAAACAAGATTTGTATTCCATATGCTGCTAAGGATTGCAGGAAAGTATCTCCTCTATCTTAAGCAGATAGATAAGCTGTCGAACTATGTTGAACAGCAGCTGCACAAATCAATGAAGAACAAGGAGCTTATACAGCTTCTCGGACTTGAGAAATCACTTGTATATTTCTCAACATCGCTTAAATCTACCGAAACAGTGCTTGAAAAGATATTGAGAGGCAGAGTAATAAAGCTGTACGAGGAAGATCAGGAACTTCTTGAAGACGTACTGATCGAAGTAAAGCAGGCAATCGAGATGAGCAATATCTATTCAAACATACTTTCGGGTACAATGGACGCATTCGCAAGCGTAATATCAAACAATCTGAATATTGTAATGAAGGTGCTTACGGTTATTACGATAGTAATGTCCGTGCCTACGATGGTATTCAGCTTTTACGGTATGAATGTTCTGGATCTGCCGCTTCCGTATACTTGGTTCCCAGTTCTGATTTCCGTAATTCTTGCCGTCATTGTTGCAATACTGATAACAAAAAATAAGTTTTATAAATAAATCCCGGAGGGTATATGGAAAAAGTAAAAATATCTATAAGCGGACACGATTTTTACTTGAAAAGCGAAGATCCGAACAGAATGTACGAAACTGCGGAGAATCTTCAGAAAAGGATAGATAAACTGAGTGCGATGGCGGCGTCAATGTCACTTACCGATATTGTAATGCTTGCGGCGCTCGATATAGCCGATGAAAATTACGATAACAGAAACGTTGTGATAAAGGCTCAGCAGCTTTCGCAGGAGATACAGGCAAAATCTCTTGCCTGCGAAAAAAGAGCAGAGGAACTTGAAAAACAGCTTTCCGATTCCGACACCGAGCTTGCATCGCTTAAAATAACTGCGTCTGAGGCACAAAGCGAGCTTGCCGCACTCAAAGAACAGCTTGCGGGAGTTGAGGCTCAGAAATCGGATTTGCTTGCGCTAAGATCCGAGAACGAAAGGCTGAAAGAGCAGGTTACCGCTCTTACTGCAGAAAAGGATTCGCTTACTGAAATCGGCGCTGATGAAATCGAGCAGCTGGGCACACGCATAGATGAACTTACAGCCGAAAACACAGCGCTTTCCGAAAAGGCGGAAAATGCGGATAACGCATTGAAAAACGAAAATGCACAGCTGAAAAATCAAGTTGACGAGTTGAAAGCGGAAAACGAAGCGCTCAGAGTTTCAAGTGAAAATGTCGATTCTTCATCGGCTGAGAACGAGGCGCTTAAATCAAGGCTGGCAGAACTTACAGAAAAGAACAGACACACAGAGGAATTGCTTGAAAAGCTGAGAACAGACCATGAAAATCTGGTTTCAAAGAGCGGTCAGGATGAGCTGTTACTGGCTCAGATTGATAAACTGCAAGGCACTGTGGATACATACGAAAAAACCTTTGACGAATACGCAAATCAGCGTAACGCAGAGGTCAAGGACCTGAACGATGAGTTATCGGCACTGAGAAAGAAATATGCCGAGCTCAGCGCACAGATGAACGAGATTGTAAACGACGGTCAGATGACATTATGAGTGAAATTTTAGCTCCGTGCGGAGCAATGGAAAGTCTGACAGCGGCAGTAAATGCCGGTGCAGACGCAGTATACCTCGGAGAAGAATACTTCTCCGCAAGAAAAAATGCAGATAACTTTACCGCAGAGCAGTTGTGCGATGCGGTACGTTTTTGTCATTACAGCGGTGTTAAGGTGTATGTTACGCTGAATACACTTGTATTTGACAGGGAGATACCATTGCTTGCAAAAGCGATAGAAAACTGTGCAAAAGCGGATGTTGACGCATTCATAGTGCAGGATATGGGCGTTGCAAGGCTTGCCCGACAAATTGTGCCGGAGATTCCTTTACACGCTTCAACGCAGATGACAGTCAATTCGCCCGAGGGCGCTATAATGGCGAAAGAGCTCGGATTTACCCGTGTTGTTCTGGGCAGGGAATTATCGCTTGAACAGATAAAGGCAATAACGGAAAGTTGCGACATTGAAACAGAGCTTTTCGTACACGGTGCGCTGTGCGTCTGCATTAGCGGTCAGTGCTATATGAGCAGTTTACTCGGCGGACGAAGCGGTAACAGAGGATTGTGCGCTCAGCCGTGCCGACTTGATTTTACAAGCGGCGACAGGCATAATGTTCTGTCGCTTAAGGATCTGTCATTGACGGAAAAATTGCCTGAGCTTGCGAAAGCAGGTATCACCTCGTTCAAGATCGAGGGAAGAATGAAACGTCCGGAATACGTTGCAGGTGCCGTAAATGCCTGCAGGGTGGCTCTTGACGGCGGTACACCCGACCTTATATCGCTTAAAAACGTTTTTTCAAGAAGCGGATTTACAAGCGGATATTTTGATGATGATTTCAAAAATATGCAGGGTGTCCGCACTAAAGACGATGTTACATCGGCAACGTCCAAGGTGCTTTCCGCTATGAAACAGTATTATCATAAGCCTTTCAGACGCTTTCCTGCCGATATTACCGTTAACGTAAAAAGCGGACAGCCTGTTTGCTATAAGCTGTCGGCTTGCGGCGTAAGTTCGTCCGCTGTAGGCGATATTCCCGAAAAGGCGGTAAACAGAGCGGTTAATGCGGAATATCTTGAAAATCAGTGCAGTAAGCTTGGCGGTACTGTATATTTTCCGGGAAATATCACCGTAAATGTTGATGACGGGTTATCCGTTTCGGCGGCTCAGCTTAACGAGCTTAGAAGAAAAGCAATTGAAAACGTAAGCGGAAAGATACTCGAAAAAAATTCTCATCATTACAGAATATTGCCTTATATTCCGCTTGACAGTAAGGACGGAAAGAAGATACGCCCCGAATTCAGATGCGAGGTAAATACAGCCTTACAGCTTGAGCAGGTACTTCAGGAGGATGAATATTCATATATTTACGCTCCTATGGGTCTGCTTGACGAAGCTACACCTGATAAATTCAGAATAATCGTTGTTCCTCCGGTATTTCTTGCCGATTGTGAAAGCGATGTATTGAAAAAGCTGTCCCTGCTGAAAAAACAGGGATACGAGCATATTGCCGTTCATACGCTTTCGCATATAGGAATAGCAAGAAAGCTCGGTATGAAGGCACACGGTATGTCAAGACTCAATATTACAAACCGCTATTCGCTCAGAGAGTACGAAAAAATGGGACTTAGCGATACCGCACTTTCGTTTGAACTGCTTATGAGCGATGCAGTGTCACTTTGTGCAGACAGTGAGATAAAGACGGGAATAGTCGGCTACGGCAGACTTCCTCTTATGATAACGAGAAGATGTCCGATAAACAACGGCAAGCCCTGCGGAAAAACCAAAAGAGAAGATTGTCCGCATTATATAACCGACAGGCAGGGAAATAATATGCCGTGTATGTGCAGTGAGAACACTGTTGAGATATTGAATCCCGACAAGCTGTATCTCAGCGACAGACAATCTGAACTTGCAAAGTTCGATTTCGTATTGCTTAAATTTACAGACGAAACCGATACGGGAGAAGTGCTTGAAATGTATCTTGACGATATAAAGCCGGACGGAAAGCTCACAAGAGGATTATACTACAGAGGAGTTCAATAATGTTCATAAAAGTGAAAAAGCTGAACAGCAAGGCAAAGTTACCTGAGCGTGCGACTGCGACAAGCGCAGGTGCGGATTTGTGTGCCTGCATAGATGACGATGTTGTACTGATGCCGGGCGACAGGAAGCTGATACCGACGGGACTTGCGATTGCTGTACCGACAGGATACGGCGGTTTTGTGTTCGCAAGGAGCGGACTTTCCTCAAAATTCGGCGTTTCGCTTGCAAACTGCGTCGGCGTTATCGACAGTGACTACAGAGGAGAGGTAAAGATTTCCGTTATAAATCATTCCGATGAGCCGTATACCGTTAAAAACGGAGAGCGTATTGCTCAGCTTGTCATAATGCCTGTGGATTTATGCGAGTACGGATTGTGCGATGAACTGGATGACACAGAGCGTGGCACGGGCGGATTCGGCTCTACAGGTCGGATGTAATGCAAGTTGCATAAATATCCGATAAAATCGGACGATTATTTATGAATATTTAATTCAGCATTTTTGTTGTATGCTTTTTCAAAAAGTGGTATAATAAATATCGAATTGTAAATACGAAAAACCCGGAGGTTTGACGAATGTTTTCAAAAGATATAGGTATAGACTTAGGTACAGCCAACACGCTTGTTTATATGAGAGGAAAGGGCATTATAATAAGAGAGCCCAGCGTTGTTGCAGTTGATGTAAAAATGGACAGAGTGCGTTATGTCGGTCAGGAGGCTAAGGACGTTATAGGCCGTACACCCGGCTCTATAGTAGCTGTAAGACCTCTTAAGGACGGTGTTATCGCTGATTTTGATATGACAACAAGTATGCTTCAGGAGTTTATCAGAAAAGCTCTTAAAGGCAGAGCCTTTGCAGGCTCAAGAGTAAGAGTTATCATCTGCATTCCTTCTGGCGTTACCGCCGTTGAACGCAGAGCGGTAAAAGAGGCAACACAGAACGCAGGCGCAAAGCGTGTTTCTATCATTGAAGAACCTATGGCGGCCGCTATAGGCGCAGGACTTCCGGTAGCCGAGCCTACAGGCAGTATGATAGTTGACATCGGCGGCGGCACAAGCGAAGTAGCGGTTATTTCGCTCGGCGGTATTGTAACATCACGTTCCGTAAGAGTAGCAGGCGATGAGTTCGATTCATCTATCATAAACTACATCAAGAAGAAATATAATCTGCTCATCGGTGAAAGAACAGCCGAGAATATAAAGATTGCAATAGGCTCCGCATATCCCTATGCAGACAATGAGCCTTCAATGGATATAAAGGGCAGAAACCTTCTGAACGGTTTACCCGAAAACATTACAGTAACATCCGAAGAGATAAGAGAAGCGCTTTCAGAGCCTCTCAGCCATGTAATTGAGGCAATAAAGGTAACTCTTGAAAAGACGCCTCCGGAGCTTGCCGCAGATATAATAGATCAGGGAATAATGCTTGCAGGCGGCGGCGCACTGCTTAAAGGTCTTGATCTTCTTATCCACGCCGAAACCGGTATGCCGGTAAAGGTTGCCGAAAGACCCCTTGACTGCGTGGCTGACGGTACCGGTAAGGTTCTTGAGAACATTGATAAGCTGATTGACGTTCTCACAGACGACGATACAAGATATTGATTATCCGAAAATATAGTGCTTATGACTAACTGTTTTTTACAGTTAGTCATAATGTGTTATATAAACGTATTCAGACAGCACTGAAAGGTATTGTATGCGTGACTTTTTTAAAGGCTTTAAATTCAAAATAATAGTTTGCGTTTTTGCATTGGTGCTTGGCGTTGTTATTTATGCTGCGGTTTCGGGCGGTTTTTCCACCTTCCCCGAAAATGTGCTGTCAACAATAGCAAAGCCTTTTGTTTCTGTTTCAAATGCCGTATCGCAGTGGGTCGAAGGCACTTTGGACAAATTCGCAAATGCAGACAGATATAAGTCTGAGAACGAGGAGCTTAAAGACAAGCTCAACGAACAATACCGTCAGATAATCGAGCTTGAAAATGTCAAGCACGAGAACGATCAGCTTAAAGAAATACTGAAGATAAAAGAAGAAAACTCCGATTTTGAATTTTCCGCACCCTGTAATATAATCGCACATAATTCTAATGATGCGTATGCAGGCTTTACTATCGACAGAGGCTCTGATGACGGAATTTCACTTTATGACCCCGTAATGACTTCAAACGGACTTATAGGTATGGTGAGCGAAATAGCGCCAAATTACGCAAAGGTATCTACCATACTCTCCGATGAGATAAACGTTGGTGTAATGACCTTTGACAGCAAGGTTACCGGTATACTTGACAACGATATAAAGAATGCCAATGAGGGTAATTGCCTTATGAGCTATATCACTAAGGATAGCGGCATCAAGAAAGGCGAGATAGTAAAATCCGTTGCCGGTGTTGTTTTCCCGGGAAATCTTCTTATAGGAACTGTCGAAAAGGTATATGATGACGAAAACGGACTTTCCGTTCATGCAGTTATAAAGCCTGCTGTCGATGTCCGTACAATAACCGATTGTGTTGTAATAACTGATTTCAAAGGGCAGGGTGTTGTTGACTGATGAAATTCAGAATTCTCAGATATTCTGCCATGACACGCAGAGAGATTTATAAAAGTATTGCAAAGTGGGTGCTTTTTTCACTTGTTTTGCTGGTGTCATACACAATTGAAGTGACTATGCCGTTTGCGTCATGGCAGCCCTATCTTACGCTTACGACAGCTGTGGCTGTGTCGTTTTTCAGCGAAGAACTGAGCGGTGTTGTCTTTGCGGCTTTTGCAGGGATGATGCACGATCTTGCGATGGGCTCGTTGTTCGGGTTTACGTCGATATGGCTGATGCCGTGCTGCCTTTTTGTTACTCTGATTGTTGTAAACCTTATTCACAGAAATATTCTGAACTTTCTCTGGATGAATCTGACCGCAGTTATTCTGGTGCAGTCTGCGGAGCTTTTATTCAAATATATAATATGGAGAAACCACGACATTGATGTAGTGCTGATTAATTATGTGCTTCCCGCTTTAATAGCGACCGTAATTCTGTCCGCACCGCTTTATTTGATAATCAGACAGATAAACAAAAAACTGGGAGTCGAAAATAATACCGATGATATTCTGACCGCTTTTGAAGATGTCGAAGACGATGAAGACAAAGTAAGATATTAACGGAGGGCGGAGTGAGCAAACTTAGCAGACAGATAAGAAATCTGGTTTTTGTACTTGTTGTTGTGATATTATCCTTTGCCTGCACTATTGAGCTTTTGCAGATACAGATAGTTGACGGTGAGTATTATAAAGACCAGACAGCAAACACATATACGGCAAATCAGACTGTGCAGGCGGCACGAGGTCAGATTTTTACCAAGGATGGCAAGGTAGTAAATACCAATAGACTGGTATATAAGATAATTGTGCAGAAGGCGTTCTTTAAATCAGGCACAGAAAACGATGTCATTGCAAAAACGCTGAAAATACTTCAGAATAACGATCAGAAGTGGATAGATACTCTTCCCGTCAGCAAAACTACGCCTTATAAGTTTACGGGCGATGATGACGAAATAGATACGCTGCGTTCAAAGCTGGAGCTTGGAGTTTATGCGACTGCGGAAAACTGCATGAATGCACTGTACGAAAAATTCGAGATTTCAGATTCTTACGGTCAGGAAATGCGCAGGTACATTGCAGGTGTACGCTATGAAATGCTTATCCGTGATTTCTCTTATCAGAACCGTTACACTTTGGCTGAGGATGTTTCCGTTCAGACGGTAATAGAACTCAAAGAGCAGAGTTTTATGCTTGGCGGCATTGATATAATAGAAGAAGCTATACGTCAGTATGACGGCAAGTATTTCATTCCTCAGGTGGTCGGAAGAATAGGCGCTATTTCGGCGGATGAATATGCCGAATTGTCCGATAAAGGCTACAGCCTTAACGATACCACGGGTAAATGGGGCATCGAGAGCGCTATGGAAAGCACTCTCAGAGGTCAGAACGGAATACGCTCCATTACAAGAGATTCATCGGGTATGGTGGTTTCAGACGAAATAACAAAGGCGGCAACGGCAGGCAATTCCGTAAGGCTGACTATAGAAAGCGATTTCCAGAACGATGTTCAGGCGATTCTTGAAAACCATATAAAATGGCTCCATTACAATAACGATCCTACACGAGGAAACAAGGTAGACGCAGGCGGAGTAGTTGTACTTGACGCAAAGACCGGTGCCGTTCTTGCAATGGCAAACTATCCCAACTACGATATAAATAATTATATCGATCTTATCAATAATCCGAAAGACCCGAATCCGACCTACAACAGATGTATATACGGTCTTTATCGCCCCGGCTCAGCCTTCAAGACAATAACGGCGACCGCCGCACTTGTTTCGGGTATTGCCAACGAGAACACGGAGGTTTACTGCGGCGGTATCTACACATATTACGACGACTATCAGCCCGGTTGTATCATGGGCTTTGTCGGCGATGTTACGGTAAGAACCGCACTGAGATATTCGTGTAATATCTATTTCTATGATATGGCTCGTCAGATGGGCATTGATTATCTTGCAAAGGTAGCGGGATGGTTCGGTGTCGGTCAGGACCTCAACCTTGAAATAGGCGGGGCGACAGGCAATATGAGTACGCCCGAATACATTGAATCGCTCGGCGGCACATGGACGCCCGGCTCGACTATACAGGCAGGTATAGGACAGCTCGAAACGACCGTAACACCTCTTAATCTCGCCGTGATAGCACTTACGCTCGCAAACGACGGTACACGCTATCAGCCGTATCTCGTTGACAGCGTCACAAGCTATGACGGTACAAAGACAATAAAGAAAACCGAGCCTACTGTAGCGTATAAAATAGATGCCGATAAGCATATATTTCAGGTAGTGCGTGAAGGTATGATAATGGTTGCGGACGATGTACAGTGGCCTATGGGCTCAGGTATAACACAGCTTGCGGATCTGCCCTACGGCGTAGCGATAAAAACAGGTACGCCTCAGGTAACCGCAGATACGTTCAACTCAACGATTCTCGGATATTATCCCGCAGAAGACCCTCAGATATGTTTCGGTATCGTTCTTGAAAAGGGCGAGTTCTCCAGACTTATGGTTAGAAATATCATCGAGTCATATTTCTACAATAACTATAAGCCGGTTACAAACGAAAAGGGCGATATTATTCTTCCATGGGGCGGTCAGAGTACCAACACTCCGGGAAGACCTGCAAGGGGAGAGGCTGATAAAAACAATTCAGATACCTCAGGCAGTACAACCAACTGACAATTATTATGCAGTATGCACAAAAAAGCGAGCGTAAAACATATTGATTTAACAAATTTTGATTTTTTTCACTTAAAAGTCTTTATTTATGCTCGCTTTTATGGTACAATAATAACAATTAGAACAATGATAAGCAATTATGCGTATCAGCGCAAGGAGAGCGAATTTTATGTCACAGATTATAGCAGTAACCGCAGGTAAGGGCGGAACAGGTAAATCCACCACTTCGGCAAACGTTGCTCGTGGGTTAGCCGCATTAGGCAAAAGAACACTTCTCGTTGAGCTCGACTTCGGATTAAGATGTCTTGATATAATGCTCGGCATCAAGGATAAAGTAAAGCATGATATAGGTGAGTACCTTGAAGGAAAGATAGACATTCTTACTGCAACAACAAAGGTTGAAACAGTAGAGAATTTATATCTTGTCTGCGCTACGAGAAACCCGTTCATGGACATAAATCCCGAAAAGATTATGGGTGTTTGCGAAGAAATGCGTCAGCATTTCGATTACATAATTATCGACACGGCAGGTGTAGGAAGCTCGGTGTTCAGCGTTATCAAGGCGGCTGAACTGATACTTATGGTTACTACGCCCGATACAGTATGCGTCCGTGACGGTGCTATTCTTTCTGACTTCTTATATGTTAAGAACTGTACAAATCAAAGACTTATCATAAATAAGGTAAGCCAGAACTTCAAGGACGAAGAAATCCTCTACGACCTTGATGAAGTTATGGACTCTGTAGGTATACAGCTTCTTGGCGTTGTGCCTGAGGACAACAATATCAAGGTGTGCGGAGCAAAGGGTATGCCTTTACCTCCGACTTGTCCCGGTGCTAAGGCTTATGCCGCTATCGCAAGGAGAATACTTGGGGAAGATGTACCGCTTACTATCAATATCAACTGATAACATCAGGGACGGTACGAAAAGTTAAGAAAAAGAGGTATAATATGAATATTGCACTAATTGCTCATGATTCAAAGAAGGAATTGATGGTTCAGTTCTGTATAGCGTATTGCGGCGTACTGAGCCGACATAATCTATGCGCTACCGGTACTACCGGCAAGCTCGTATCAGAGGCAACAGGGCTTCATATTCAGCGTTATCTCAGCGGATCTCAGGGGGGAGATCAGCAGATAGCCGCACGGATTTCATGTAATGAGATAGACGTACTGATCTTTTTCAGAGATCCTTTAAATGCCAAATCGTACGAGCCTAATGAAATGAACCTTCTGCGTCTTTGCGACGTTCATAATATTCCGCTTGCTACGAATATAGCTACAGCTGAAGCGCTTATTCACGCTCTTGAAAGAGGCGATCTTGACTGGCGTGAAATTGTCAGAGGATAAAGTAATTATGCAGGCGTACTTATGTACGCCTTTTTTATGCAGAAAAACGAAAGGAACAACAAAAAGATGGAGTTAGTAACCAAAAAACCCAGAGGAACAGAAGATAAACTGCCAAAGGAAATATATAAATGGCACACTGTTGAGAAAATTGCAAGAAATGTAGCAGAGGCATACGGCTGTAAGGAGATTCGTACACCTACGTTTGAGCACACCGAGCTTTTCCAGCGAGGAGTAGGCGGCACTACTGACGTTGTACAGAAGGAAATGTACACCTTCAACGATAAGAAGGGCAGAAGCATAACGCTGAAGCCTGAGGGTACAGCAGGCGCTGTGCGTGCCGTTATCGAAAATGGACTTCTTAATGATGTGCTTCCGCTTAAAACATATTATTTCACACGTTGCTTCAGATATGAAGCTCCGCAGAGCGGCCGCCTCCGTGAATTCAATCAGGTCGGAATCGAATATTTCGGCACTGCTTCGCCTGCGGCAGATGCTGAAGTTATCGCACTTGCAAATGACATTATCAAAAGTCTTGGTGTAAAGAACATAAGCCTTGAGATAAACAGCATAGGCTGTCCTAAGTGCCGTGCGGAATACCACAAGGCGCTTAAGGAATATTATTCTCAGTATAAGGATCAGCTTTGCGGCACTTGCCTTGAAAGACTTGACCGCAACCCTATGAGATTACTCGACTGCAAGAGCGAGATATGCAGCAGCTTCAAGAAGGACGCTCCTATGATACTTGATTATCTTTGCGATGATTGCAGGGAACACTTCGAAAATGTAAAGAAACGTCTTGATGTACTCGGAGTATCATATACCGTAAATCCTCTGATAGTGCGTGGACTTGACTACTACACAAATACCGTATTTGAATTTATCTCGAATGAGATCGGCTCGCAGGGCGCTGTATGTGCAGGCGGCAGATACAACGGACTTGTAGAAGAGATAGGCGGAAACAGCGTTCCCGGACTCGGATTCGCTATGGGTCTTGAGCGTATCATAATGGTAATGGAAAATCAGAAGCTGGAATTTGAGCCTGAAAAGAAGTGCGACCTTTATATAGCTTCATTTGACGATGAAACAAGCATATACGCAATGGAACTTGTTCAGAAGCTCCGTGAGGAAGGCTTCTGGGCTGAGTGTGATATTTCCGGCAGAAGCTTCAAGGCACAGATGAAGTACGCAAATAAAATCGGTGCTACCTATTGTATGGTAATAGGCGGCGATGAGATGAATACCAAATCCGCAAAGCTCAAGCGTATGTCTGACGGCACTGAAACGCCCGTAACACTGGACGATAAATTCAGCGAGAAGCTAAACACTATGATACTTGAAATAGTATAATGTTCACATTAACTTGATATTATGATCGATACATGGAATCCGTGGCACGGTTGCAGGAAAATCAGCGACGGATGTAAAAACTGTTACGTTTACAGACGTGACGCACAATACGATATAGACAGCACGGCAGTAGTGAAAAACAAAACGTTTTACGCTCCTGCCGAGCGTTATAAATACGGTAATTATAAAATGGTGCCGGACGGCAATATCATTTATACCTGTTTCACCTCCGACTTCTTTCTTGACGAGGCGGATAAATGGCGTGATGAGTGCTGGCAGATGATAAGACAGCGTCCTGAGGTAACATTTCTGATAATCACAAAGCGTATCCACAGATTTTCAAAGTGTACCCCTGCCGATTGGGGCGAGGGATATGACAATGTTCATATCTGCTGTACCTGTGAAAATCAGAAAATGGCAGATTTTCGTCTGCCGATATTTCTGAAAGCCCCGATAAAACACAAGTCGATCATATGCGAGCCTTTGCTCGAACATATTGATTTAAGCCCGTATCTCGACAAGTCGCAGATAACTGAGGTGGTTGTCGGCGGCGAATCCGGAAACGAAGCGAGAGAATGTAATTATGACTGGATTCTCAGCATCAGAGAGCAGTGCATAGATGCGGGCATTGACTTTCATTTTCGTCAGACGGGCGCAAGGTTTGTAAAGGACGGCAGGCTTTATAGGATAGAAAGAAAATTTCAGCACTCACAGGCACGCAAGGCAAATATTGATGTTGTTTTCAAAACTGTTTGACATTTTGTTATTGCGGTGTTATAATTAACTTGTGTTTTTATACACTACTAAAGACCGCTCTCGTATGGCGGCTTAACGGAGGAAAAACAATGATAAAAGTTACACTGAAAGACGGCAGCGTGAAGGAACTTGAAAGTGCTTGTTCCGTATTTGACGTTGCAAAGGAAATAAGCCCTTGTCTTGCAAAGGCGGCTTGCGTTGCAAAGATTGACGGCGAGATCAAGGATCTGCGTACTGTAATTGACAGCGACTGCACACTTGAAATACTTACATTCGACGATGAAGACGGTAAGAAAGCGTTCCGTCACACTGCATCTCACATTCTGGCACAGGCTGTCAAAAGACTTTACCCTGAGGTAAAGCTGGCGATAGGTCCTGCTATAGATAACGGATTCTATTACGATTTTGATAAAGATACTCCCTTTATGCCTGAAGATCTCGAGGCTATCGAAGCAGAGATGAAGAAGATAGTAAAGGAAGATTTAAAGCTCGAACAGTTTGAAATGGCTCCTGCAGATGCTATTAAGTATCTCAAGGAGATTGACGAGCCTTACAAGGTTGAGCTTTGCGAAGAACACGCAGGCAAGAACGAGCCTATATCCTTTTATAAGCAGGGCGAATTCACAGATTTATGTGCAGGTCCTCACCTTATGTCAACAGGCTATGTAAAGGCATTCAAGCTGACAAGCTGTACAGGCGCTTACTGGAGAGGCAGTGAAAAGAACAAGATGCTCTCCCGTATCTATGCCACAGCATTCCCCAAGGCATCAGAGCTTGAGGCATACCTCAATATGATTGAAGAAGCGAAGAAGCGTGACCACAGAAAGCTCGGCAAGGAGCTTGAGCTGTTCACCATTATGGACGAGGGTCCCGGATTCCCGTTCTTCTTACCTAAGGGTATGACGCTCAAGAATACTCTTATTGATTACTGGCGTCAGATACACACCCGTGACGGCTATGTTGAGATTTCCACTCCTATAATGCTCAACCGTCAGCTTTGGGAAACATCGGGTCACTGGGATCATTACAAAGAGAATATGTATACTACTGTAATTGACGATACAGAGTTTGCCATAAAGCCTATGAACTGCCCGGGCGGAATACTTGTATACAAGTCAAAGCCCCGTTCATACAGAGATTTACCTATTAGAATGGGCGAACTCGGACTTGTTCACCGTCACGAAAAGTCAGGCGCACTTCACGGCCTTATGCGTGTAAGATGCTTCACACAGGACGATGCGCATATCTTTATGACTCCCGATCAGATTACGGACGAGATAAAGGGCGTTGTAAGACTTATTGACGAGGTTTACAAGCTGTTCGGATTCAAGTATCACGTTGAGCTTTCAACACAGCCCGAAGACAGTATGGGCAGTCAGGAAGACTGGGATATGGCTACAGAGGGTCTGCGTAAGGCTCTTGACAGTCTTGGACTTCCTTACGTTGTAAACGAGGGCGACGGTGCTTTCTACGGTCCTAAGATTGACTTCCATCTTGAAGACTCGCTCGGCAGAACGTGGCAGTGCGGTACTATCCAGCTTGACTTCCAGCTGCCTATGAGATTTGAACTTGAATACACAGGTGCGGACGGCGAAAAGCACAGACCTATTATGATTCACCGTGTTGTATTCGGCTCTATCGAAAGATTTATCGGTATCCTGACCGAACATTTTGCAGGTGCGTTCCCGATATGGCTTGCTCCCGTACAGGTTGAGCTTATGCCTATTGCCGACCGTCACAACGAGTTTACATCAAAGGTTGCCGCAGAGCTTAAGAAGCGTGGCATAAGAGTAGAGGTTGACGGCAGAAGCGAGAAGATAGGCTTCAAGATTCGTGAAGCACAGCTTCAGAAGATTCCTTATATGCTTGTTATAGGCGATAAGGAGGTTGAAACAGAAAACGTTTCTATCCGTTGCCGCAAGCGTGGCGATATCGGTACAATGTCGGTATCTGATTTCTGTGATATGGTAGAAAAAGAGATAAGAGAAAAGACTATCATTACCGATTGATAGCTTAAAGGAGGTCTTATTATGGATCTTACTTCTTACATTGCGAGTATGTCTGTCAGTATGGCACAGGCAAACGTAGCACAGAGCGTTTCCACAGCAATGCTGTCAAAGAGCATCGACAGCATCGAGCAAAGCGGGGCAGAGGCGGTTGATCTTATCAACAGCGCCGATATTCCGCCTGCCGGAGTAACAGGACACGTTCTGAATATCAAAGCATAATTTTTGAAAACTGCCGATCTTTCGGCAGTTTTTCTTTTTCCCCTCTTGACATGGAGTTAACTCCATGTGATAATATAGAAGCACCGAAAGGACGTGATATATTATGACTATTTCAGAAGTCAGCAAAAAGTACGATATTTCAACCGACACGCTCCGCTATTATGAACGTATCGGCTTACTGCCCCCTGTTCCGAGAACAAAGAGCGGTCTGCGTGACTATGACGAGAATTCCTGCAAATCCGTAGAGTTTATCAAGTGTATGCGTAACGCAGGACTTCCCATTGAGGCACTTATAGAATATATGACCCTTTTCAAAGAGGGCGACTCTACCGCAGAAGCCCGTATGGCGATACTCATCGAACAGCGTGAGGCACTTATAAGCAGGATTGAAGAAATGCAGAGTACGCTTTCTCGCCTTGACAGGAAAATCGAAATGTACAAGGGTATGTGTTCGCCCGGTTGCTGCGGTAAAAAGTAAGATTATAAAAACAGCGTCCGTGTAAAGCCACACGGACGCTGCAGACTGTCGATAAACCTATATAATTTTTGAAAATGGGGTTTGGGGCGTAGCCC